>ERZ887849.6-NODE-6-length-241255-cov-28.462508_pt1 | contig 241255 bp, 233 predicted proteins | sample MGYA00521267_ERZ887849 | MGnify/ENA primary metagenome ERZ887849 (study PRJEB32303, sample SAMEA104408601) | aquatic metagenome | biome: Brackish water; feature: Pelagic; material: water | place: Baltic Sea | collected 2014-06-06T16:11:00 | depth 2,863 m ...
AGGCCGACCATGCACTAACATTTAAACTGGACCACTCAACGGGGGCAGACCAGAAGAAGCTCTGTATCCATCTCCCAAGTGGTGCCGTTCAGCGATCTGTCGGTCCAAAGGGCAAGTTGAACGCCCCAGGCCGCCGCCGTCGCAGGGTCCAGCCCATCGGGTATGCCCATTTTTGTGGCGAGCCGGCCCGGTAGCCAATCGGTGATGATGATCCCGGGGAATCGGTCGCCAAGATCGGCCACCACCGCCCTTGTAAACACCCGGGCCGCCCCGTTGGACACTGAATAGGCCGAGCTTGCGGCCATCGGGGCGATGTCGGCAAAGCTGGCGACATTGAGGATGCGCCCTTGCCCGGTCCGGACCATTCGGCCAAGCGCCTCATGGGTACAGGCAACGACGCCGCCAAGGTTGACTGCCATGGTGTCCTGAAAGGTGTCAGGCGTTTCGTCCAGGATATCCCGTCGAGGGTATACGGCTGCGTTGTTGATCAAAAGCGTCACGGGGCCGATAGCGTCCGCCCGGGCAAAGGCCGCAGCGACGGAGGCAGGGTTAGCCACATCTGCGATCACAGGGTGAAAACCCCTGCTGGCCAATCCCCCGGTTTCGTCCAGTGCATCCCCGTTTCGGCCGAGGCCAACGACGGTAATCCCCTTGGTAGCAAGTCCAATGGCCAAGGCGCGGCCAAGGCCCGCTCCGGCCCCGGTGACAATCGCCACTCCGTCGGTCATTTCTGATCCTCCACGATGCAGGTTGCCACCCTGATTGCATTTGCTGCGATGGTCAGGCTGGGGTTCACCCCCATGGATGTCGGCATGAATGAGGCGTCCGCCACCCAAAGGTTGTCCACCTCATGTGCCCGGCAGTTGCGGTCAACCACGCTGGTCGCGGGATCATCGCCCATCCGGAGTGTCCCGCAGGGATGGCCAAAGTTTGGATCCGCCGCCCGGGTGAGGAACATCATCCGTTGCCCGCGAAAGGCGGCCTTGATCGCCTTGCGATAGGGTTTGCGCCGCGACCTGAGCTCGGGTCCGATGGTGTAGTCGAACCGGATAGCGCGAGGGTCTGCCTTGTCCAGCAGTATCCGGTTTTCGGGCATCGGAAAATCCTCAAGCAGCCCAACGTAAAGCTTTGCCCCGCCCAGAAGCCACGAAGCGACGAAGGCGGGAACGCGTGTCAACTCACGCACAAGGCGAAACCGACGCAGCGCCGAACGCTCTACCAGTGACTTGAGGTGGAAGGCGATTTCTCCGTAGGAGAAGTCGACGCCCATCGCCTGCACCATGCCGAACCGTTTGCCCTTGTGGTAGTAAAGGTCGCGAAAGCCGACGGCCTTGGACGCCCCGGCGAAACGGGCCGATTTTCCAGGCCAAAGGGCAAAACGTTCATCGAGGTGAAACATCAGGTAACGTCCGACCTGATCGTTGCCGTTGGCGCAGCCATTGGGCCAATGCGGGGCCGAGGAAGCGAGCAAAAGGCGGGGGGACGAATAAGCCCCTGCTGCCAAAACAACTTGTTTGGCAGCGATCAAATAGGTCTGGCCGTCTCGCTGGACTTCGACCTCATCGATATGTCCGGGCCGTCCCCGGAGGGCAGTGACCTCGCACCCGTCAAGCAGGGCGGCCCGGCCCGTTGCCAGGGCTGGTTCCAGCCCGGCCGACCGGCCGTCCATCTTGCAGGGTCGTGGACATTTTCGGCCAAGGCATTCGGCACAACCGGGCAGGTAGGACAGTGCCGTATGCAGCCGATAGGGATGAATTCCGTTCGCCCGTAGCCGTTCGATGATGGCGGCATCGCCTTCTCCGAGAGGCGGAGGCGGTGCCAAGGAGGGGGTGGGCCGATCCGACAGGGGATCAGGTTCCCCATGCAGGCGATACATCGCTTGGGCCTTGTCGTACCACGGCGCCATTTCATCGTAGCTTACCGGCCAACCGCCAGAGGGGTGGGGACGATCTGGGCTGTCGTCAAGATCATGAGGTTCCGGTCGTTCAAGCGTGGCGGCGTAAAAGACGGAACTGCCGCCTGCGCCGCTTCCCAAGGGGGCAAAGAACCGGCGGGTCTTGCCGTCGACATGTCCCTCGATCGGGTCCGGCCAATATCCCCGCACGGCCCGGGCCACTGGATCGGCCATACTGATGTTTATCGGGGTCTCTTCTGTCCTTTGACCCGCATGTCCCTTTTCAAGGAACAGGACGGTCTTTCCGGCCTCTGCCAGACAACGGCCAATCGTTCCGCCGCCCATTCCGGTTCCGATGACGATGACATCCCAGTCCCGCAGCAGCGTCTGGTCGATCATGATCCGACGGTCCCAGTGAGGAATGGCATGAACAGATCGCGCAGCGCGCGCGCCCCGGCATTGTTGATGTGGTTGTTGTCAAAGTAGACCGGTTTGCCGTCCATCATGACAGAGCACCGTTCCGGGCAAAGACGGGGCCAAGGGTCTATCAGCGTGATCAGGCCCTTGGTCGCCATCGGGTAAAGGCAGGTTTCCGCCCCCATGACGCGGGCGGCCAGCGTTTCTGACTTGGCGCTGAAGGTAGCTGTGATCTCGGACGGGCTGGCCCGACCATGGGCAAGCATGCGAGCCACCTCGCGCGAGCTGTAGTCGGGTATCTCGGGCACTTGGCGCAGGACATGCACCTCGCCAAAATCGTCGTTCAGGGTCTTTACCGTCTCTTCCAGCGCCAGATCGAAAAGGACCGCCTGGTTGTCTGCCTGTAACCCCGATCCTGGTGCAGGCCGCAAGGTGATCAGGTTGGCAGCGTCCCGCCCGATGCCGGTGCCTTCGGCATAGTAGCTCCAACGACCAACAAGTAGGATGCGCTCAACGCTGTCCATCTGTGCGAAGGCCTGTTCAAGCTGGTTGTTGGCGCGAAGGCAGCTGGCATCCTGCGAGGGAGTCGAGGCGCTTTCGTCCTTGGCTACACCAAAGAGGGGCGGACAGCCGCCGCGCCAGATGATCATCCCGGGCGTTCCCGCCTCATCCGCGGCGAGCGCCAGCCCGTCCATCAGGGCGCGCAGATGGCTATCGCCCCAGATCAACACCTTTGGAGCCCCTTCCGGCCCGATGTCACATGTTTCGATACCCGCGAGCGGGCCGCTTGCGGCGGTGTCACACCGGCTCCAGTCCTGGAGAAAGTCCTGGCTGGCGTCGATATGTGCCCTCACTTCCGGAGGAAAGCGATTGGCGACGCCGTCTCGGACATAGATGAGCCCGCCAAAGGTCAGGACCACCAACCCGACAGCGATCGACCCTCCCAGAAATGCCGGTGCGCCGATCCAGTGCGCGTGACGCAAGGGCCTTTCGACCAAGGCCCAGCTCAAGATAGCGAGGATTGTGGCAAGGGCTAGCCACCCAGCGGCCTCAAACGGCGAGGCGTAGCCATCCCGCCAGTAGCGCGACAGGATGAGGACCGGCCAATGCCAAAGATAAAGCGAGTATGAGATAAGCCCGACAAAGACCGGTCCCTTGAGGGCAAGCAGCCTGTTGGCCAGATTGTCCTGACCTGCGTTCGCGAGGATCAGTGCGGCACCTGCCACGGGCAAAATCGCCTGCCAGCCTGGAAACCCGTCAGAGCGCATCGCGATGATCGAAACCGCAACAAGAGCGAGCCCGATCCAGGACAAGCCCGGCCAAGGACGGATCGACTGGTTCCTCAAGGCGATTGCAAGGAGAACCCCCGTCAAAAGCTCCCAAGCCCGAAACGGGAACAGAAAGAACGTCGCTTCGGGATACGTCGGTGTCATGGCGATGCAGGCAACGGCCGAGACCAGCCAGATCAGGATCAAGGCAGGAATTGTGGCCCCGCGAACAATTCGAAGGGCGAGCAAGGCGAGCGGTAGAAAGACGTAGAACTGCTCTTCCACCGAGAGGGACCAGGTGTGCAGAAGCGGTTTGCTTTCGGCGGCCACGTCAAAGTAGCCCGCCTCGCGCCAGAACTGCACATTGGACAGCCAAACGGTCGCCGCGATCAGCGATTTGCCGAACTCCCGAAACTCGAACGGCAGCAGGACCAACCACGCAAAGACCGAGCTTGCGATGGCCATGGCAAAGAACGCGGGTGCCAGGCGCCGCATGCGGCGCATATAGAACCGACCCAAGTCTATGCGGCCGGTTTCACGCAACTCCGACCACAGAAGGCCGCCGATCAGGAAGCCCGAGATGACAAAGAAGATATCAACCCCGACAAATCCCCCGTCGAGGCCCGGAACACCGAAGTGGTAGAGAACGACTGACAGGACGGAAAACGCTCTTAGCCCGTCGATTTCGGGTCTATAGGCCAGATGCCGCGCGGCGGCTCCGGAGAGAGGTTTGGATGTCGAAATGTCTGGCCTGCTCAAAAAGGGGTGGGACCGGGTGATCCGCTTTGATTAAGGCCAGACTAGACCGGAATTGCGACTAAAATCGGACGAGCCTTTGGGTATCCTGCGCCTATTTCTTGGCTGGACGCAGAAAATCCCAACCAGCGAGCGCCAGGGTGATGGCAACGATGATGGATATGTCTACACGCATCAGCTTGAACACAAGGATTCCAAGAAACCCGATCAGTACGGCAAGGGCGATGAACCCCAAGATGCGATCAGTCATGATTCAGTCTCCTCGGTGAGGGTTTTCCAAAGGGAGTTGGCGCTGCGCAGCAGCCGGCCATCGTCGCCCATCCGGCCAACAACCTGAAGGCCCATGGGCAGGCCGTTGCTGGCCTCGAAAAGCGGAAGGTTGACGACGGGCACGCCGCAAAGCGTCCAGAGGCCATTGCAAATGGCTGGCCCGGTTGAGTCGAGCCCTTCTGGCGCTGGGCCCGGGGTCGCGGGGCAGATGATGGCATCGCACCGTTCAAACACCTCTGCCAGCGCGCTCCGCAGAACGCCGGGCCAATCAAGGGCCGAGATGTAGTCGCGGGCCAAGGTATCCTTGCCCTTTTCCATTGCTGCCCGGATCTCGGGCGAGAAGTGGTCACCACCGCGCCTTTCCAACCCGTAGTAGCACTTGGACATTTCGGCAAAGTTGATCCGCTCACGAATCGTGGCAGCCTCGTCGAAAAGGGGTGGCAGGGTGATTTCGAAGGCGTAGTCGCCCAACACTTCGGTCAACTCAGCCATCGCGCTGGCCATATCGGGGTGCAACTCGACCGCGCTCGGCATGGCAGACAGGACTGCAAAGGTTGGCCGGACGGGCGGCTTGCTTTGGCAGGTGCTGAACAGACGGGGCGGGGCGCAGGGTTCGGTCGCGGTATCGCCCGCGTCGTAGCCCGCCAGCACGTCGGCCACCATTGCCGCTCCGGCTGTCGACATCGCAAAGACGCCGATCGTATCAAGGCTGGGCGACTGGGGCAGAACACCGGTACGCGGGATCAACCCGAATGACGGTTTGAATGCGACAGTGCCGCAATATGAGGCTGGCCGGATCACTGATCCGCCGGTCTGGGTGCCGATGGCCAGAGGAACCATCCCGGCGGCCACAGCTGCAGCCGACCCTTGCGAAGATCCACCCGGCGTATGGGCTGCGTTGTAAGGGTTCCGCGTCTTGCCCGGGTGCAGGTAGGCAAGTTCCGTCGTAACCGTTTTGCCCATGATCAGGGCACCGGCGGCCTTCAGACGCGATACGATCACCGCGTCCTCTGTCGGAACGCGACCCTTGTCGATCGGTGTCCCGTTTTCTGTCTGGATCTTTTTGGTGTCGATAATGTCCTTGATCCCGATGGGCATGCCATGCAGCGGCCCGATCGGTCGGCCCGCCTGGCGCATCACATCAAGACGGTCGGCCTCGGCCAGGATGTAGCTTTCTTCGAGCCAGGCCCAGGCCAGCACTTCAGGCTCAACTGCTTTGATGCGGGCAATGCACGCTTCGGCGAGATCGCGGACCTTAAGGGCACCCTTGGCTAGCCTGTCCCGCATTTCTACGGGATCAAGCGCCAGGATGGCCTCGGGCTTGGGCTTATGCCGTGGTTCAGTTGCCATAGATCGCATTCGGCAGGTTAAAGACCAGACCCGGGAAGACGTAGACGCAGACCATCGACAGGATCACCATAAAGAGGAACGGCATAACGCCTGCAAAGATCTGGGTCAGCCGAACTTCGGGTGGGGCGATCCCCTTCAGGTAATAGGCCGACATGGCCATAGGGGGGGTCAGGAAGGACGTCTGCAGGTTCAGCGCCACGAGGATGCCGAAGAACAGCGGATCGACCCCGAACAGCGGCAGAAGCGGCAGGAAGATCGGGACAAAGATGATGATGATCTCGGACCACTCCAGCGGCCAGCCCAGAAGAAAGATAATCAACTGTGCAAGGATCAGGAACTGAATCGTCGTCAGGCTCAGGCCACCGACGAAATCGGCAATGATATGCTCGCCCCCAAGGTAGGAGAACACGGCCGAGAAGGTGTAGGAACCGACGAACAGCCAGCAGACCATCGCGGTCGTCCGGACCGTAAGGTAGACGCTTTCGCGCAATCGGTCATAGCTCATGGAGCGGTAGATCACGGCCAGAACCATGCCGCCAAGGGCACCGATGGACGCTGCTTCAGTCGGCGTCGCAAGGCCGAACAGGATCGAGCCGAGAACGGCAAGGATCAGTGCTGCCAGCGGGACGAGCGAGGTGAAGACCATCCACATCAGTTTTCCGAAGGGCACTGAGGGGACGTCTTCTTCGGTCAGACGTGGGGCGACAGAAGGCTGAATGATCGAGCGGCCGACCACGTAGACGAGGTAGAGGCCCACAAGGACCAGGCCCGGAAGCAGGGCAGCGGCGTAGAGACGGACGATCGAGACGCCAGAAGCCGCGGCATAGACGATCAGCATGATCGACGGCGGGATAAGGATGCCGAGCGTGCCGCCAGCGCAGATGATGCCAGAGGCAAAGGAAGGATCGTACCGCGCCTTGAGCATCTGGGGCAGCGCCAACAGGCCCATCAGCGTGACCACAGCGCCAACGATACCGGTGGCGGTCGCGAAAAGGGCGCAGGTGATCAGGGCCGCGACACCCATGGAGCCGGGAACGTTGCGGGCCGCGATGGCCAGTGTGGAAAAGAGCTTGTCGACGATGTTCGCCCGTTCCACGACGTAGCCCATGAACAGGAAGAGCGGAACGGCGGTCAGTACTTCGTTCGACATGACAGTGTAGGTCTGGTTGATAAATAGGTCGAATATTCGGTTGTTGTAAAACCCGTCTATCCAAGTTGACCAAGTCTCCCAGGTGCTGGCGACAGTTTCATCAAGCCGGTTGAAGGCGCGCCATTGCCGGGACGGATCAAAGTAGGCGTAGTAGCCAAAGCCGATGCCAAGGGCCATCAAGGTGAAGGCGATGGGAAAGCCCAGGAATACGAGAAAGATGAAGATGCCAAGCATCATCAGGGCGACTTGGGGATCGGTCACTTTAGCGGCTCCCTATGGCACCAGGCGGCGCTTTGGCCTGCGTGGCGGGGTATTGTCATGAATTGGCGCGGCACGAGGCCGGTCGGATCAGGATGAAGCGGATTACGGATGTGCGTCAGATTCGGCGATGTTGGCCTGCTTGATCAGCAGGTCCTCGGTCTCTTCGACATCCTCTGCCGCTTGACGCCAGTAGCCTTCGCGGATGCACAGAATGCAGCGGCAGACCTGGGCCATGCCCTGGATGAACAGAAGGGCACCCGCCAGGACCATGATCGACTTGAACTGGTAGATCGGGATGCCGGCCGGGCTGTTGATGCTGACCTCGCCACCCGGATAGGACCAGGAGCGGGCTGAATACTTCCAGCCGGACAGGACAAGGGCCGTGATGCCGGGAAAGAAGAAGAAGATGTACAGAACCAAGTCGACCCGGGCCTGTGTCCGCGGCTTCCAAAGCCGGTAGAGGAAATCGCCACGCACGTGGCCTCCCCGCGAAAGGGTATAGGCGCCACCCATCATGAACAGTGTTCCATACATGATGAAGGACACGTCCAGTGCCCAGGGCGTCGGGCTGTTCAGCAAGTAGCGAACAAAGACCTCATAACTCATGCCGAGCGTCATCATGACGATCAGCCAGGCAAAGGCCTTTCCAAAGAAGCCCGAAAGCTTGTCGGCGAAATCGATGAAGCGGACCATGTCCATTCCCGTCGTTGGAGCTTGTGTGGATCGGGGGCACCCGCTGGGCGCCCCCGATCATTTGATATCGCGAAGGACGCGCTCTTAGAGCGACAGCTTGCCGGGGAAGTAGTGCTCGTAAGCCAGCTGGTAGTCCGGAGCGTTCATCAGCTCGTAATAGGTGACCTGCTCGACCCATGCGCGCTGGCTGTCCAGAACGCGCTTGGAGAACTCGTCCTGCTCCAGATCGGCGATCAGGGAGTCCCAAGCGGCCAGCTGGCCCTGCAGGATGTCCGTCGAGGTCCGGCGAACCGTGACGCCAAACTCGTTCTGGATCCGCTGAAGGTCGCTCGAGTATTCGCGCATGGCCAGAGCCGTGTTCGAGGTCGAGACGGCTTCGACGGTGTGACGCAGGATCGCCTGCAGATCGGGCTCGAGGTCGTCCATGAGGTCCCGGTTGAACAGGAATTCAAAGGACTCCGAAGCCTGGTGGTAGGACGACAGGTAGTAGTTCTTGGCCACGTCCGGCGCGCCGAAGCGAAGGTCGGAGGACGGGTTGTTGAACTCGAACGCGTCGATAACGCCACGCTCCATGGCAGGCACGATCTCGCCGCCGGGAAGCTGAGCGACGGACATGCCCATCGACTGCAGAAGGTCAGCAGCCAGACCAACGGTCCGGTACTTGAAGCCGTTCAGGTCAGCGGTCGTGTTGACCTCTTCCTTGAACCAGCCGAACGGCTGAGCAAACATCGGGAAGCCGAGCATGCCGTAGACGTTCAGGTTCAGCGTGTCCTGGGTCAGTTCGCGATACAGTTCTGCGCCGCCGCCCTGGTAGAACCAGCTCAGCATGGTCGTTGCGGAACCGCCGAAAACGGGGCCTGTGCCAAAGAAGGAGGCGGCCTTGGACTTGCCGTACCAGTAAACGGGCACAGAGTGGGCGATGTCGAGGACACCGTCGCTGACTGCGTCCATCACCTGGAAGGCGCCGACAACGGCACCGGCAGGCAGAAGGTCGATCTGAAGACGACCGCCGGACATGGCTTGGACCCGCTCCACGTACTCCTGAGCAAAGGTCATCCAGATGTCGGAAGCCGACCAGGAGGTTTGCATCTTGAGAACGAGGGGTGACTGGGCAAGGACAGCCGGAGCGGTCAGCGCGGCACCCGCGGCCACACCGCCACCCAGCGCACCCTTGCGCAGGAATGAGCGACGAGACATCGCCGATTTGGTAGTATCTGTCATGGTTTCCTCCCTAGGAATTCGTATCGAGCGGCAAGACCGCTGATTGGTCAGGTTTATTCACCAATTGGCTGTTTAGCAATGCCAAGAAGCAGCGTTCAAGGAGAATTAGGAGGATGATAGCGCAATCATCCGTCTTTGATGGGGTTTGGCGCGAAATAAAGTGACGGCAATTGTCGGGGTTGGGCCGAATCCGACAAGATTCGCAAAAAAGCTATGTCTTGCTGGCTCAATGCAAAGGACGCCGGTCTGGGTCTATTTCTTCCGCGCCCATTGCTCATATCGCTGGCTTCTAAGATCGTGCCAAAATCGGGCCGAGCGACAGGCCGAGCGACAGGCTAAGAGACAGGCTGAGAGACAGGGGACAGATATGGCGCGCATTGGTTTCTTGGGGACCGGAGAGATCGCTTCTCAAATGGTTCGTGGTCTGGCAGGGCAAGGGCATGCCATCATGGTTTCGGATCGGAACGCTGATGTGGCCCGGTCACTGGCCGACGACCATATTGAAGTGTCGATTGTCAGCAATGCAGAGGTTGTTGGTCAAAGCGACATTGTCATTCTGTGCCTGATGGCCCCGGTGGCCCGAACCGTTCTGGCAGACCTGCCTTGGCGAGCTGAGCAGTCAGTGATTTCGGTCATGGTCGATGTGCCCTTGTCGGACCTTGCCCGACTGTGCGCCCCGGCGACCGATATTGCCCTGACCATCCCCTTGCCCTTTGTCGCGACAGGCGGCTGTCCTTTGCCGGCGTTCCCCGCAAGTCCGGCCCTGCAGGCCCTGTTCGGTGACCGAAACCCCGTCTTTCCGGTCCCGTCCGAAATGGCGCTGAATGCCCATTTTGCGGCGACTGCCATGTGCGCCCCGATGATTGCCATGGTCAAAAGCGGGTCCGATTGGCTCGCTGAGGTTACAGGAGACAAGGCCGGGGCAGAGGCCTACGTCGCAGCCCTTATCGGTGGCTTCATCAGCGCTTTGGCTGCTGAAGAGGCTGGCCGCTTCGACCGGGCCCTACAGTCTCTGGCGACGGAGGGAGGGCTGAATTCGGCCCTGCGCCGCCATATGGACGTCGCGGGTGCCCCAAAGGCATTGCAGGATGGAATGGACGGTTTGCGGGGACGGTTGGGCCTTCCGGACCGGGGCTAGTGTAGGGTTCCTGTTGGGTGGGTTGAAACCCACCTTACGCCAATTCCAGCGCCCATTTGCGGCCGTCATGAAAGGCGAGGGCGGCCATCCTTGGGGCCGCGGCATCCCCGAGTTGGGTATAGCTCACCCCAAGCTGCGTCAGTTCGCCGGGCAAGGCCGTGTCCGACCGGTTCACGGTGCTCATCACCAGATCGTCCGCCTCTATCCGTTCAACGGCACCGGTTAGCATGTTTAGCACGTCGGCCCCGCCGCCGTTGCCCAGCCATTCGGCGATGGCGCTTTCGGTGACAAAGCGGACGCCCAGCCCTGCCAGCCGCTTGCGCAGCGGGAAATCGGCGGCGGACCGTTGGAGTTCCTTACCGACCAGCCCGTCCGGAGTGACCAGAGTGACCTGATGCCCGGCCTCGGCAAGGGCCCAGGCCGTCCCGCAGCCGCGCCAATTGCCGCCTTCGTCCAGCACGATCACGCGTGGACCGGGACGGGCGGTCCGCGTCAGAATGTCTTCGGGCGACCAGACCCTGCCCCGGTCGATGCCGGGCAAGCGAGACAAATGTGTCATGGCGCGCTGGAACCCGTCCTCGTCAGGCAGGGATCCGGTGGCCAGTGCGAGGTGATCCGCCCGAAAGGCGGCGATATCCTCGGCGTCCATGTAATGGTTCAGGCGGACATCGACACCCAGCGACCGCAACTGCCGGTCGTACCACCCCATCAAATCGGTGATCTGGCCTCGCCTTGGCTGCAGGCCTGCCAGCCGGAACTGGCCGCCAAGGTCCGGCCCGGCCTCGGCCAATGTCACGGTAAATCCACGCTCGGCCGCGGCCCGCGCCGCCTCCATCCCGGCGGGGCCACCGCCGACGACAAGAACCTTGCCGGTGCCCTTAGCCTCGAACCGGTCGCCGCCCCATTCCCATTCCCGGCCCGCACTTGGATTGACCAGACAAGAGATCCAGTAGTCCCTCGACCGCCGCCCCCAGCACATCTGGTTGCAGGAGATACAGCCCCGCACATCGTCGGCCCGCCCCGCAGCGGCTTTGTTCACCAGATGGGGGTCGGCGATCTGCCCCCGGACAATGCTGACCAGATCGGCCTGCCCCGACCGCAGGACATCTTCGGCATTCTCGGGTGTTCGAATATGGCTTTCAGAGGTGACAACGGCCTGCTGCACCACGCCCTTTAGGGTTTGTGCCAGGTCAACACTTAGCTTTTCGGGGTACAGGAAGGTCGGCATCAACTTGTAAAAGTCGAAGTATGACCCTGACCCGCAAGTGACATAGTCCATCGCCCCTTCGGCATCGTGCAGGGCCACGATCTCGGCCAGAGACTCGCGCCCCAGCGCGACGGGCACGTCCGGCTCATCGTTGACGGCCAGCCCGACGATAAAGTCATCGCCGCAGGCGGACCGGATGCGGTGGCAAATCTCGCGGCTGAACCGGGTGCGGTTTTCCAGCGATCCGCCCCAGCGATCATCGCGGGTGTTGGAAAAAGGGGTCCAGAACTGGTCCGGCAGGGCGTGATAGGCCGCCCAAACCTCGACCCCGTCAAAGCCAGCCCGATGGCAACGCCGGGCGGCAAGGACAAATCCCTCGATCGTTTCTTCGATCTCGGCCTCGGTCATGGCATGGCTACCGTCGCTGTCGTGCCAGCTTGGCCCGCCTGAGGGCGACCAGGAGGGATGCCAGGCGTTGTCCTGATCGCCGTGGGCGCCGACGTGATAAAGCTGTTGCAGAATGACCGCCCCTTCGGCCTTGACCGCCTCGGTCACCTTGCGAAACGCTGGGATCACCGCGTCAGAGCCGGGAGTAAAGTTGCCGCGGGTCAGAACGGCGGCGGGATGGACCGGCACGGGTTCGACCACCACCATGGCGGCACCACCCAGCGCCCGTTCCCGGTAGTAGGCGACATGCTGCGGCCCGGGCAGACCGCCACGGGCCATGTTGGCGGTATGTGCCCCGAACACGACCCGGTTCCGCAAGGTCTTGTGGCGCAGGGTCAGCGGGGCAAAGACGTGAGGGTAGGCCATCGGCGGCCCCTAGTACCAGGCATCCGGCATGGAGGCCTTTTTCCGGGCCATAAAGTCCTGCAACCCGTCGTCGATCCCCTCGTCCAAATAGGGGGCCTCGTAGCTGTCGATCACCTGCTTCCATCGGGTTGTTGCCCGGCTCATCGCGTCGCCGCGCCCAGTCTCGTCCCATGTTTCCCAAGGGCGATAATCATCGAGGGCGCTGTCGTAGTAGGCACTTTCGTAGTGGCGCAGGGTATGGGCGGTGCCGAACATATGCGCGCCGGGCCCACCCTCCATCAGGGCATCGAGGCCAAGGGTCTCATCGGTCACCTCCAACCCCTTCATGTAGGCATGCAGCGCCCCGCAAAGATCGGCGTCCAGAACGAACTTTTCAAACGACATGGACAAGAGACCATCGAGGTATCCGGCCGAGTGCAGGATGAAGTTGGCCCCGCATTGCACCGCCGCCATCATCGACATGACGGACTGTGACATTGACTGGGCGTCGGGCAGTTTCGAGGTTGAGAAGTTGCCGGAGCAGCGCAGCGGCAGGTTTATCCGCCGGGCCAGCTGTCCCATGACAAGGCTGCCCAATGCCGGTTCCGGCGTTCCAAAGGTCGGCGAACCTGAACGCAGGTCAAGAGAGGACAGAAACGCGGCCAGGATAGCTGGTGCCCCGGGCCGGACAAGCTGGGTCAGGGCAACGCCGACCATCGATTCCGCCAATGATTGGGCGCAAGAGCCCGCCATGGTGACAGGCGTGACCGCCCCGCCCAGAAGGAAGGGCAGGTGGATCGAGCCTTGGCCTGCCGCGGCATAGGTCCGGATGCCTTGCGTCGTCACCCCGTCCCAGACCAGCGGTGAGGTCGAGTTGAAGTTGCCAAGGATCACGCAATTCTGGTCCACCACATCTGCCCCGAACAGGATGCGGCACATCTCGATCGAATCGGCGGCCCGTTCGGGCGCGGTGATCGACCCCATGAAGGCGTGGTCCGAGTAGCGGATATGGGAATAGACCATATCCAGATGCCGTTTGTTGACCGGGATATCGGTCGGCTCGCAGATGGTCCCGCCCGAATGGTGCAGCCAGGGCGACGACTGGGCCAGCTTTACCAAAGTCTGAAAGTCGTCGAGCGTCGCATAGCGCCGGTCGCCGTTCGGTTCCAGAATGAAGGGAGAGCCGTAGGAGGGGGCAAAGACCGTTGCATCGCCACCGATCTCAACCGTGCGGGCCGGGTTGCGGGCGAGTTGGGTGAACCGGGCCGGGGCGGTCGCGCAAAGGGAGCGGATCAGGCCGGGTGCAAAACGGATATTCCAGACATTGTCCGATATGACCCGCACCTCGCCGCCCGCCGCCTTGAACAGGGCTACGGTCTCGGGGTCATCGCGAAACTCGATCCCGATCTCGGCCAGGATGCGGTCGGCAGCCTCCTCGATGCGAACAAGGCTTTCTTCGTCCAGCAAGTCGTAGGTGGGGATGCGCCGAGTGATATAGGGCACTTCCAGCGTCGGGTTGTGGCCATGTGTGGCGGTCCGTGCCGGCTTGCGGGCCTGACGACTGCGCCGTGTTGGCGCGGCTTGTACTATATCGTCCATGGTCGACCCTCTATCGTGCGTTGATGGACTGCACCCGAAAACGACACACCTGTCAAGTTAGTTGACGCTGGTGTCGGATGCTTTGATATTGCACATAGAGGCGTGCCATCAGGGGACGGTCATGGACGGCAAACCGACCGGTCAAAGAACAGGGCGACAAACAGGGTGGCGAGGGTCCGAAGACCTCTGGCTCGATGCAGCCTATTCCCTTTTGATCGAAGGCGGCGTGGATGCCGTCAAGGTCATGCCCCTGGCGGAATCGCTGGGCATGTCGCGCACCTCGTTCTATGGCCATTTTGACAGCCGCGAGGCGCTACTCGATGCGCTTATCGCCCGCTGGAAGGCCAAGAACACCGGAAACCTCATCGCCCAGACCGAAGCCTATGCCGAAAGCATGCCAGAGGCCTTGTTCAACCTGTTTGATTGCTGGCTACGCCCAGACCTGTTCGATGCCCGTTTCGACTTTGCCATCCGCACATGGGCGCTGGGCGACCCTGCGCTCAAGGCAATACTGGAAGAGGTCGACCAGCAGCGGATTGAGGCAATCGCCGCCATGTTTGCCCGCCATGGCTTTGGCGAAGAGCAGGCAAGGGTGCGAGCCTATGCCGTCTACTATACCCAGATCGGCTATATCTCGATGATGGTGGTCGAACCGGTTGAGCTTCGGATTCAGCGGATGCCGCTTTATATTGAGACATTCACCGGCATCTCTCCGACCGAGGCAGAGGTGGCCCGGTTCTCGGCGCGACATGGCTTTGGTGCGGCTCATGTGCTGGGCGAAGGTGACGGCCAGCGGGACCTTTGATCGTCGCGCTGGATCAGGCCCTGTGACGACCGCAACTCCCAGCGGAACGTTAAAGTAAGGTGGGTCCGGACCCACCTTACCTCAGACCTCCTTCATCAGCCGAAGGGCCTCGTAGATCGCTGCATGGGTGTTGCGACCTGCCACCGCATCGCCGATCCGGTACAGCTCAAACCCGTCGCCCGCCCAGGGCTGCGGCTTGCCTTCGATCAGGGACGTCTGATCCATCTCGCCCTTGTTGAGGGACTGTGGCTTTAGCTCAAAATACAGGTCGTCTAGCGGCAAGGTCCCGTGGTTGACCACGATCTGGTCAAAGTGCCGCTCTTCCCGATGCTTGGAATAGTCGGTTCCGATCACGGCCTTAAGCTGGTTGCCCTCCTTCTCGGCCGCCATCAGCCGCCAGGTCACGGTAAACCGGACATCCTTGTCCTGAAGATTGCGCATATAGGGGACAAGGTTCATCGCCATGACATCAGGTGCAAAGGTCCGGTCCGGGGTCATGACTTCGACATGGGCGCCGGTGTTGGCGATGGTTTCCGCCGCTTGCAGCGCTGAATGGTCGCCCGCATCGTCATAAAGCAGGACATTCGCCCCCGGTTTTACATCGCCCGAAATGATGTCCCAGGTCGACACGACCAGATCGTTGCCCGCTTCGAGGATATGGGTGTTGGGCAGGCCACCCGTGGCGATGATGACGACGTCGGGGGCCTCTGCCAGAATGTCGGGGGCCTCGGCCAAGGTATTGAACCGGAACTCCACATCGCGGGCGGCGCATTGGGCCATCCGCCAGTCGATGATCCCGATCATCTCGCGCCGGCGGTGGTTCTGGGCTGTCAGCCGGACTTGTCCGCCCGGATCGGGGGCGGCCTCGAACACCACGACCGAGTGCCCGCGCTCGGCTGCAACGCGCGCCGCCTCCAGCCCGCCGGGGCCTGCGCCGACGATGACGACCTTGCGGGCACGGTCGGCGGGCGGAATATCATGCGGCATCGTCAGTTCGCGGCCCGTTGCCGCGTTGTGGATGCACAGGGCGTCGCCCGCCTGGTAGATACGGTCGAGGCAATAGGTGGCCCCGACGCAGGGCCGGATGTCGTCCTCACGCCCTTCGATGATTTTGCGCACGATATGGGGATCGGCCATATGCGCCCGCGTCATCCCGACCATGTCCAGCTTGCCCGATGCGATAGCATGTCGGGCCGTCGCCACATCAGGAATGCGGGCGGCGTGAAAGGTCGGCATGCCGACCTCGGCCCGCATCCGCCCGGCGAAATCCAGATGGGGCGAGGCCGCCATGCCCTGCACTGGAATGACATCCGTCAGGGCGGCGTCGGTGTGAATCTGGCCCCGGATGATGTTGACGAAATCAACGCCTTCGGCCTTGAAACGCTGCCCGATGGTGATGCCCTCATCGACAGTGATGCCGCCCGGCGCGGCCTCGTCCGCCTCGTAGCGCATCCCCAGCAGAAAACCTTCGCCGACCCGATCCCGGCAGGCCCGATAGACGGCCAAGGGAAAGCGCATCCGGTTTTCCAGATCACCGCCCCAGGGGGCGTCGAGCGTATTGGTCAGCGGCGACATGAACTGGTCCATGAGGTGGCCGTAGCATTCAAACTCTACCCCATCGAGGCCGGCGGCCTGCATCCGTTCCGCCGCGTTGGCGTAGTCCTTTATGATCCGCTCGATCTCATGCTCTTCGATCACTTTGGGAAAGGCCCGGTGGGACGGTTCGCGGAACGGACCGGCCGAGACGACCGGCAGCCAGTCGCCCTTGTTCCATTGCGTGCGGCGGCCAAGGTGCGTGAGCTGAATCATCACCGCGCACTCATGATCGTGGCATTCGTCGGCCAGCTTCTTCATCCAGCCGACAACGTCGTCCCGCCAGGCCAGCACGTTGTTGAAGACGGGTGGCGAATCCCGCGACACAGCGGCAGAGCCTGCCGTCATCGTCAGGGCTACCCCCGCCTTGGCCCGTTCGACGTGATAGGCCCGGTAGCGGTCTTTTGGCATCCCGTCCTCGGGGTAGGCCGGTTCATGGCTTGTCGTCATGATCCGATTCTTGAGGGTCAGATGCTTGAGCTGGAAGGGCTGCAGAAGAGGGTCGTTCGACATGGGATCGGACCTGGATCAAGGGGCGTTTCGTCAAATCCTATCGCCACCGTGCACTGCCGTCATCCCAAATCCGACACAAGTGTCGTCTTTGCGGACAGAGACGTCGATTGGCGAAATCCCTGCAACCCAAACAGGAACAGAAGGGAGGGCAGAAAGGCCATCCCGCAATCTTCCACAAATCCACCGGCATAACGGCACGTCGCCTGCCCTTGGCCTTCGGGTGCAACGGGTCTATCAGCGAAGCCAACCAATTCGGAGAACGCTTCATGTCCCCCATCGTATCGGTCCGGAACCTGGTGAAAACTTACAAGACCGGCTTCCAGGCCCTCAAGGGCGTCAACCTGGATATTGCTGAGGGTGAGATCATTGCCCTTCTCGGGCCGAATGGTGCGGGCAAGACCACCTTGATCTCAACCATCTGCGGCATCGTTCATCCTACCTCGGGGACGGTCACCGTTGGCGGGCATGATGTCCTCACTCAGTATCGGGCGGCCCGAAGCCTGATCGGCCTTGTCCCGCAAGAGATCACGCTCGAGCCCTTTGAAACGCCGCTCAACACCTGCCGCTTGTCGCGCGGTCTTTTCGGCAAGGCCCGGGACGATGCCCATATCGAAAAGGTCCTGCGTCAGTTGTCTTTGTGGGACAAGAAGGACAGCCGGATCGTGACGCTGTCCGGTGGAATGAAGCGCCGGGTCCTGATTGCAAAGGCCCTGTCCCACGAACCCATGGTTCTGTTCCTTGACGAGCCGACAGCTGGTGTCGACGTCGAACTGCGCAAGGATATGTGGAACGTGGTCGAGGATCTGCGGGCCTCTGGCGTGACAATCATCCTGACCACCCATTACATCGAAGAGGCCGAAGCCATTGCCGACCGGGTTGGCGTGATTGCAAAAGGCGAAATCCTGCTGGTGCAGGACAAGGCCGAACTGATGGCCCAACTGGGCAAAAAGCAGCTTCGCATCGACCTTTTTGACCCTTTGGACACTTTGCCCCCTGATCTGGCTGGGCGGGGCCTTGAGGTGACGCCGGACGGTCACGCCCTGATCTACACCTACGACACCCGGGCTGAAAGGACGGGGATCACCACCCTTTTGAACGATCTACAAAGGGTGGGGCTGCACATGACGGACCTGTCCACCAGTCAAAGCAGTCTGGAAGACATCTTTGTTGGTCTTGTGAAGGAAAACGCGTGAACACTCAGGCAATCCGAGCGATCTACATCTACGAGATGAAGCGGTTTTTCCGCACACTTCTGCAAAGCTTTATCTCGCCCGTCATCTCTACTTCGCTGTACTTCGTGGTTTTCGGGGCGGCCATCGGCAGCCGGATCGATACCGTCGAAGGCGTCAGCTACGGGACTTTCATTGTCCCGGGCCTGATCATGCTTTCGGTGATGACACAGGCAACGTCCAACGCCTCATTCGCGATCTACTTTCCCAAGTTCATCGGCACGATCTACGAGCTCTTGTCGGCGCCGGTGAACTTCCTTGAAATCACAATCGGATATGTCGGGGCGGCGGCGACAAAAGCACTCTTCATCGGGACGGTCATCCTCGCTACGGCAGCCCTCTTTGTTGATCTGCATATCGCGCATCCGTTGGCAATGGTGGCCTTTCTGGTGATGACCTGCGTCAGCTTTGCCCTTTTGGGGTTCATCATCGGGATTTGGGCGCGCAACTTTGAACAGTTGCAGTTGATCCCGCTGCTGATCATCACGCCCCTCGTCTTTCTAGGAGGGTCCTTCTACTCGGTTACCATGTTGCCCCCGATCTGGCAGGCGATCACCCATTTCAACCCGGTCCTCTATCTGATCTCGGGCTTTCGCTGGTCATTCTTTGGGATGGCGGATGTCCCGATCGGGTTGTCGCTGATGGCAATTGCCCTGTTTACAGGACTCTGTGTCGGGGCGATCTGGCTGATTTTCCGGACGGGATGGCGAATTCGGCAGTAACCGGGCCACGGCACACGGGAAAGCTGGGCCGCCGTCTTGTTCCTTGACGTGACGCGGCCTACATCCACTTGCATGAACAGATTGCCCCAGTTTCTTACGGCCGCCCCCTTTGTTGCGGTTATTCGCCTTCAGGGGGCGATTGCCAACGGCAGTCGCGGCCTGGACGATGTATCCCTTGCCCCGGTGATTGAACGGGCTTTTTCGAAGGGTAAGCCCAAGGCAATCGCGCTTCAGATCAACTCTCCTGGCGGATCGGCGGTGCAGTCCTCTTTGATCGCGGCCCGTATCCGCCGCCTGTCCGAAGAGAAAAAGATCCCTGTTTTTGCCTTTGTTGAGGATGTTGCGGCGTCAGGCGGCTATTGGCTGGCCTGCGCGGCGGACGAGATCTACGTGGATCGTGGTTCGATCGTTGGCTCCATCGGCGTCATCTCTGCCGGGTTTGGTCTGCACGAGCTGATCGGCAACTATGGCGTCGAGCGCCGGGTGCATACGGCGGGCAAGTCCAAGTCCATGCTGGACCCGTTCCGCCCCGAAAAGCCTGAAGATGTCGCCCGCCTCGAAGGCTGGCTGTCTGACCTGCACGCCTACTTTATTGATCACGTAAAGGCGCGGCGAGGGACCAAGCTGAAGGACAACCCGGAGTATTTTACAGGCGAGGTCTGGATCGGGGACAAGGCGGTGGCCGAAGGGCTGGCCGATGGCATCGGCCATTTGGTCCCCATTATGAAGGACCGGTTCGGCAAGAAGGTCCGCTTTCGCAGGTACGGCGTTCGCCGGTCCCCGCTAAGCCGTTTCGGAGCGGCCTTTGTTGGTGATGCCCTGGCCGAGATCGAGGATTGGGCAGCCTTCGCCCGGTTTGGCCTCTGATCACATGGCAATCAAAGTCATCCTATTGTTTCTGATTGGCATGGCTGTGCTGGGCATGTTCGGAAAGCTGCGCTTTCCCGGGCAGGACCTCATCGCCTCTGCCAAGTGCAAGTCCTGCGGGCGATACCGTATTGGCAAAGGGCCCTGCGCCTGCGGAAAGGATCGCCGCTGATGGATTGGCTTTATGTGGGCCTTGGCCTGCTGATCCTGCTTCTGGCCGGGGATGCCCTTGTGAAAGGGGCCGTGAACCTTTCCTTGCGCCTTGGTGTGCCGGCGCTGATCGTGTCGCTGACGATCGTGGCCTTTGGCACCTCGGCGCCCGAGCTTCTTGTGTCGGTCAATGCGATCCTTGACGGGGTGCCCGGCCTCGCGCTGGGCAACGTTGTCGGCTCCAATACCGCCAACGTCCTTTTGGTGCTGGGGGTGCCGGCCCTGATAGCTACCATGCACACCAGCCATATCGACACCCGGTCATGCTATATGCAGATGATCGCCGCCTCGGTGTTGTTCATCGTGCTGGCCTCCTTTGGGGCGTTGACATGGTGGTCCGGCCTGATCCTGCTGGCCGCCCTTGCGGCCATGTTGCTGCATGCGGCGAACGAGACATTGAAACACCGCAAGAAGGCAGCCGAGGCCGCACTGGCCGAAGACGAAGTTGAAGGGGCCGACCCTGACCTGCCGTGGTGGAAGATCATCCTGTTCCTCGGCCTAGGCCTGGTGGGTCTGCCGCTTGGCGCTGATCTGCTGGTGGAAGGGGCCGTTAACATTGCCCGCACCTTCGGCATGTCCGAGACGGCTATCGGTCTGACGCTTGTTGCTGTCGGAACCTCTTTGCCGGAACTGGCCACCACCGTCATGGCAGCCATTCGCCGGCAGGCTGACGTTGCGATTGGAAACGTCATCGGGTCGAACATGTTCAACCTGCTTGGCATCATCGGCGTGGCCAGCCTTGTTGGCCAAATCCCGGTAGACCGCCAATTCCTCGTGTTCGATTTCTGGGTGATGCTCGGGACCTCGCTTCTTCTGGTGCCCTTCGTTTTTCTCAAGAAGGACATAACACGGGCCTGGGGGATCGCCCTCACCGGGCTATATGTCGTCTACGCAGTGATTGCGCTCAGCTAGGAAGAGGTCCGACATGCAACCTGCCACCAAACGTGCCCTCGTCACAGGAGCTGGGGCCCGACTGGGTCAGGCTATGGCGATCTACCTGGGCAAACGGGGCTATGACGTTGCCGTCCACTACGCCGGTTCAGAAGAAGGCGCCGCACGCACGGTCGAGGCTATCCTGGCAGAGGGCCAGACGGCAACAGCACTTCAGGCCGACCTGCTGGACGAAGGGGCCTCATCCTCATTGGTCGGGCGTGCAATGGAGGCGCTGGGCGGCTCGATCACCTGCCTTGTCAACAACGCCTCGATCTTTGAATATGACACGATCGCCTCCATGACGCGCACGTCCTGGGACCGCCATATGGACTCCAACCTGCGGGTTCCTGTCGTTCTGACCCAGGCGATGGCCGCCGCCATTCCTGACCCTTTGACGGACGACGAGGGCGAACCGCTGGCCCAGGGTCTGGTGGTCAATATGGTCGATCAGCGGATCCGCAAACTGACACCCGAATTCATGTCCTACACCATCGCCAAGATGGGTCTTTGGGCATTCACACAAACAGCGGCGCAAGGACTGGCGCCAAAAATTCGGGTCAACGCCATCGGCCCCGGACCGACGCTGCAAGGTGCGCGTCAAAGCGCAGCCCATTTTGCGCAGCAGAGGGCGGCAACAATTTTGCGGCGCGGTGCCAGCCCGTCGGACATTGCTGCCGCCCTTGGCTACTTCCTCGACGCGCCCGGTGTCACAGGCCAGTGCCTATGCGTAGACGGGGGGCAGCATCTTGCCTGGCAGACGCCCGATGTCCTGGGTGTTGAGTGATCGAGGCTGAGTCTTGTCCACCGGACAGAGATAGGGTCACGAAAGGTTCATAAAATCTTAACAAATTCAAAATCTTGTAGGGGTGGAAATTTTTTTACAAATGATTTCAAGATGTTGAATTTGCGCCTAATTTTTGGGCAATCAGGTGAAGTGAGCCGAAAACAACGAAAATCTTGGATCGTTCAGAGTTTGCCCACCGATTTATCCACAGGTTCAGTGGACAGCTTTGCCCTTGCCCTGACCCGGTCAAGATTGCAGACAGAAGACAGAATCGGCATATCTGGAACATGACAGAAGCCTCGCCCCCAAAGCCCGTCACGGGCCACGCCCGCATTCAATCTTACCTGCGAACGCTGGACACCTCTCCGGGCGTCTATCGGATGCTCGACGCCGAAAGCCGCGTTCTCTACGTCGGCAAGGCGCGCAATCTAAAGGCGCGTGTGTCAAATTATGCTCGGCTCGGTCAGCATTCAGGGCGGATCGACCGTATGATCCGTGAAACCCACTCGATGATGTTCCTGACGACCCGAACAGAGACCGAGGCGCTGCTGCTTGAACAGAACCTGATCAAGCAGCTCAAGCCCAAGTACAACGTACTGTTGCGGGACGATAAGTCCTTTCCCAATATCCTGGTCAGCAAGACCCATGCCTTTCCCCAGATCAAGAAGCATCGAGGGGCGAAGAAGGAAAAGGGCGACTACTATGGACCCTTTGCAAGCGCGGGTGCGGTAAACCGCACGCTGAACCAGCTGCAAAAGGTTTTTCTGCTGCGAAACTGCACGGATGCGATGTTCGAAAGCCGGACTCGGCCGTGTCTGCTCTATCAGATCAAGCGGTGCTCGGCCCCCTGCGTGGGCTATATCTCTGCCGAAGACTACGCGGCGACGGTCAACGACGCCGCCCAGTTCCTGCAAGGTCGGACAACCCACATTCAAGAGACCCTGGCTGGCCAAATGTCCGCCGCCTCTGACGCGATGGAATTTGAACGGGCCGCCGCGCTTCGGGACCGGATCAAGGCGCTGACGCAGGTCCAGACCGCACAGGGGATCAACCCTCGCGGGGTGGCCGAGGCTGATGTCATCGCCCTTCATCTGGATGAAGGGCAGGCCTGTGTGCAGGTCTTCTTCATTCGGGCCAATCAGAACTGGGGAAATCACGACTACTACCCGCGTGTCGGGCAAGACGTGGATGCGTCAGAGGTAATGCAGGCTTTTGTCGGCCAGTTCTATTCCGACCGGGAACCACCCCGGATGCTGCTGTTGTCACACGGAGTGGACGATCCCGATCTTGTTGCCGCGGCCCTCGCCGAGAAGGCAGGACGCAAGGTCGAGATCATCGTGCCGCAACGGGGCGAAAAGGCGGAACTGGTTTCCGGGGCCCAACGGAACGCCCGCGAAAGCCTGGCACGACGGCTTTCGGAGTCAGCAACACAAGGCAAGTTGCTGCGGGGCCTGGCTGAGGTCTTTGAGCTAGACGCGCCGCCTCGGCGCATCGAAGTTTATGACAACTCGCATACCATGGGTACCGATGCGGTGGGGGCCATGATCGTCGCAGGGGCCGAAGGGTTCGAGAAAAGCCAGTATCGCAAGTTCAACATCAAGGGGACAGAGATCACGCCCGGCGACGACTTCGGCATGATGAAAGAGGTGCTCACCCGCAGATTCTCGCGTTTGCTGAAAGAGGATCCGGATCGGGAAGGCACTGCATGGCCCGATCTCTTGCTGATCGACGGCGGCGCCGGCCAGGTCAGTGCGGTGCAGCAGATCCTGGAGGACCTCGGAGTCGAAGACGTGCCGATGGTCGGCGTCGCCAAAGGCGTCGACCGGGACGCCGGCAAGGAAGAGTTCCACAGAACGGGCAAACGCCCCATGGCGCTGCGGCACAACGATCCAATCCTCTACTTCGTGCAGCGCCTGCGGGACGAAGCCCACCGTTTTGCGATCGGTACCCACCGCGCCAAACGCGCCAAGAGTGTTGGGGCCACTCCGCTCGACGATGTGCCGGGCGTCGGGGCCACGCGGAAACGCGCGCTACTGGCCCATTTCGGCTCTGCCAAGGCGGTCGCGCGGGCCAACCTGGCCGATCTCAAGGCTGTCGACGGTATCTCTGAAAACATCGCCCAGTCCCTCTATGACTTTTTCCATGATAAGGGCTGATCCAATAGAGCGCCTGCGGCGCATTCGACTTCTTTTCTGCCTCCGGCGGGGATATTTGTGGCGAGATGAGGAGCAACACGACGATCAGCTTTTTCTTGCCAAAAATATTCCCCCCGGAGGGTCCGCCCTCAAAGCCGGCACCGACATATGGAATCCGGGCTGGCGAACGGCTATGACACGATCATGACCTGGACCCTGCCCAACATTTTGACCGTGTTGCGACTGTTCGCGGCCCCTGGGGTTGCTGTCATGTTTCTGTATTTTGCTCGTCCCTGGGCCGATTGGTATGCGCTTGCGCTATTCGTGACGGCCGCGCTGACCGACTTCTTCGACGGCTATCTCGCTCGCGCGTGGAAGCAGGAATCGCGGTTCGGTGCGATGTTGGACCCGATTGCCGACAAAGCCATGGTGATCATTGCGCTTTTGGTGATCACAGGGTTTTCCGGCATGAACCCTTGGATTCTTCTGCCCGCGACCCTGATTTTGTTTCGCGAAGTCTTCGTTTCGGGACTGCGTGAGTTTTTGGGTTCGGATGCCAGCACTCTGAAGGTGACCCGCCTCGCGAAATGGAAGACGACCCTGCAGATGATCGCCATCGCAGTCTTATTTTCAACCGGCGCGTTCGAGCACTATTTCGGCATGGAGTCCTTTGGCATGGACCAGGAGATGATCTTGGAGATTCTTGCTGGTCGTGTTGAGGATACTTTGGGATTGGCCTGGAAGTACTACGGCATGATATACAGCTGGTACGCCGGGATCGTGCTTTTGTGGTGTGCTGCAGTGCTGACGCTGGCGACTGGATGGGATTACTTCAACAAGGCCCTCCCGTTCCTGAAGGGTTCGAAATGATCGATGTCCTCTACTTTGCCTGGGTGCGTGAACGGATCGGTTTGCCGAGAGAGCGGATCGAGACTGAGGCTGCAACAGTTGCCGACTTAGTCGCGGAATTGCGTGTCCGAGAAGCCCGCTACGATGCAGCCTTTTCGGATACCTCAGCTTTGCGTGTCGCGCTGGATCAGGAACTTTCCAGTTTTGACGCCTCTCTGACGGGCGTCCGCGAGGTGGCGTTTTTCCCCCCGATGACTGGTGGCTGACATGGACGTGCGCGTTCAGGCGGAACCCTTTGATGCCGGGGCGGAGTTGACCCGTTTTTCCCTGGCCAGCGAAGGGGCCGGGGCAGTCGTGAGCTTTACCGGACTCGTCCGCGACGTTTCCGGTGGTTTGTCGGTCATGGAGATCGAGCATTATCCCGGCATGACCGAGAAGGCGATTGCGGATATTCTGGCCGAGGCCAGGTCCCGCTGGGACTTGTCCAACGCGATGGTCATCCATCGTTTTGGGTCCTTGAAGCCCGGCGATCAAATCATGATGGTGGCCACAGCGGCCCGCCATCGCGCCGAGGCGTTTGCCTCGGCAGACTTTCTGATGGACTACCTCAAGTCCCGCGCCCCCTTCTGGAAGAAAGAAGTGACGGGCGCAGGTGCTGGTTGGGTCGCCGCCCAGGACGAGGACGAGGCAGCGCTCAAGCGGTGGTGACCTCAGCCTCTGGCCAGAGCAGCGCAAGGTCCGTGCCGGGGGCACTGCACCAAGTGGTCATTGACCATGCCGGTGGCCTGCATAAAGGCATAGATAATCGTCGGGCCGCAAAACCGAAACCCAGCCTTCTTGAGATCCTTTGAGATTTGAGTGGAGAGCGGGGTAAAAGCGGGCACGTCGGCGAGGCTGTGTCGTTCTGCCTGCAAAGCGACGCCATCCACGTAGTTCCACAAGAAAGGCGCGAAGCCCTCTCGTTCCTCGATTGCCAGGTAGGCGCGGGCATTGCCTATGGTGGCTTCGATCTTGCCCCGGTGCCGGATGATGCCGGGGTTGGCGAGGCAGCGCAGAACCTCCGTCTCACCCCATGATGCGATCACTTCTGGATTGAAATCGGCGAAGGCCGCCCGAAAATTGTCCCGCTTTTTCAGAATGGTAATCCAGCTGAGTCCGGCCTGAAATCCATCCAGGACAAGCTTCTCCCATAAGGCGCGCCCATCCCGTTCGGGGACCCCCCATTCGGTGTCGTGGTAGTCGACATAAATGGGCTCTGACCCCGCCCAGCCGCATCGTTCGTCCATTTTTCGACCCCCAGAAAACAGGTATAATTCATGCCAAATTTCGGAGCTTTAGACAACGTTAGCGGTTTTGGTGCCAGAGTGTCGGCGTCTGAAACGGAAACTCCTGATGTCTGCTCTAAACACCCAGAACCTTGACTCGGCGTTGCTGGAATCCTCGGATCCCCTTCAACAGGCCTTTGCCAGCCGAGATCAGGATGCGCCAAAGCTCGTCCGCGAGGCGATTGCTGCCAATCGCACCCAGCTTGCATTTCAACCCGTCCTGCAGGCTGGTCCTTCGGGGCAGGTCGCGTTCTACGAAGGATTGATCCGGGTTCTAGACGACGCCGGTCGGGTGATTCCCGCCCGCTACTTCATGTCAGAGGTCGAGGAAACGGTGCTTGGCAGGGACCTCGATTGCGCCAGCCTTCGCCTTGGTCTGGCAAAGTTGCACGCAAACCCCAAGCTGCGCCTGGCCATCAACATGTCCGCTCGTTCAATCGCCGATGGTCGCTGGCGAGATACGCTAGAGCGTGGCATCCGGCTTGGGGATGTCGGTGATCGTCTGATCCTTGAGATTTCTGAACAATCGGCGATGCTGCTGCCGGATGTCGTCGTCCGCTTTATGGAAGAGTTGCAGCCGCGTGGGGTCGCCTTTGCCCTTGATGATTTTGGGTCTGGGTTCATCGCGTTCCGGCACCTCAAAGATTTCTTTTTTGATCTGGCTAAGGTCGACAAACATTTCATCAGATCGATCGATTCTACCCCCGACAATCAGGTCCTGACCGAGGCGCTGATCAGCGTAGCTCATCAGTTCAAGATGTTTGTTGTCGCGGAAGGGGTCGAGACTCTCGAAGAGGCCGGGATGGTCCGCCATCTGGGAGTCGACTGCCTTCAAGGTTATCTTTTCGGTGTGCCGAAGGCATCGCTTTGATGGCCAAGCGTTTCGGGTATGCGATCGTCCACATTTCTGGGAAATTCGTTGCCCTTCGCGCCTGCGCCCCCTAAACAAAGCCTGACCGGCGGGGAGGGGACCGTGCATCCAAAGCGTGAGCCATACCCCGCAGCCTGGGACCGCACGTAAGAGGAGCACCCCTATGACCAACGTCGTTATCGCTTCAGCCGCACGCACCGCCGTGGGAAGCTTTGGGGGGTCATTTCAGAACACCCCCGCACATGATCTGGGGGCAGCCGTGCTGGCCGAGATTGCCGCGCGGGCTGGCGTCGACAAAAGTGAGATCAGCGAGACGATTCTTGGGCAGGTGCTGACCGCTGCTCAAGGGCAAAACCCGGCCCGTCAGGCGCACATCAACGCGGGCTTTCCGCAGGAAAGCGCGGCATGGAGCATTAACCAGGTTTGTGGCTCGGGTCTGCGGGCCGTTGCGCTGGCGGCGCAGCACATCATGCTGGGCGATGCCAAGATCGTCGCCGCTGGTGGCCAGGAGAACATGTCGATGTCTCCTCATGCCGCGAATCTGCGCCAGGGCAAGAAGATGGGCGATATGACCTACATCGACACCATGATCCGTGATGGTCTTTGGGATGCCTTTAACGGCTACCATATGGGCCAAACCGCCGAGAACGTGGCAGAGCAGTGGCAGATCAGCCGCGAGATGCAGGACGAATTTTCCGTTGCCAGCCAAAACAAGGCTGAGGCCGCGCAAAAGGCAGGCAAGTTTGCGGATGAGATCGTGGCCTACACGATCGCGGGCCGCAAAGGCGATACCATCGTCGATCAGGACGAATACATCCGCCATGGTGCCACCATGGAGGCGATGCAAAAGCTGCGTCCTGCATTCACCAAGGATGGCACTGTCACGGCCGCCAATGCCAGCGGACTGAATGACGGTGCAGCCGGTGCCCTGTTGATGTCGGCAGATGAGGCAGAGCGTCGGGGAATCGAACCTCTGGCCCGCATCGCTTCCTACGCCACCGCCGGTCTGGACCCGTCGATCATGGGCGTCGGCCCGATCTATGCATCGCGCAAAGCGCTTGAAAAAGCGGGATGGAAGGTGTCCGACCTAGATCTGGTCGAGGCGAACGAGGCGTTTGCCGCGCAGGCCTGTGCCGTCAACAAGGACATGGGCTGGGACCCTGCCATCGTGAACGTGAACGGCGGCGCTATCGCTATCGGTCACCCCATCGGTGCGTCCGGTGCCCGCGTGCTGAACACCCTGTTGTTCGAGATGAAGCGGCGCGGCGCCAAGAAGGGCCTTGCGACACTTTGCATCGGTGGCGGCATGGGCGTCGCCCTTTGTGTGGAGCGTTGATCTGACAGGATGGCGAGAGAAATCTCGCTATCGCCGCGCAATAATATTGCGCACAGGTATCGCAAAGCATAACATCGTTTAAGTGATCAAATTTCTGAGGAGGACATCCATGCCCCGTGTCGCAATCGTCACCGGAGGATCGCGCGGTATCGGCGCAGCCATTTCCAAGGCCCTGATGGCCGAGGGCTATGCCGTCGCTGCTACCTATGCCGGCAATGACGAGGCCGCCCAGGCCTTTACGGCCGAAACCGGCATCAAGACCTACAAGTGGGATGTGTCCAACTACGAAGACTGCGCCAAGGGCGTGGCCCAGGTCACGGCTGACCTTGGCCCTGTTGATGTTCTGGTCAACAACGCTGGCATCACCCGCGATGCCCCGTTCCACAAGATGACGCCGGATCAATGGCATGCGGTCATCAACACCAATCTGACCGGTCTGTTCAACATGACCCATTCGGTCTGGCCCGGAATGCGCGAACGGAAGTTTGGGCGTGTTGTCTCGATCTCGTCGATCAACGGACAGAAGGGCCAGTTCGCCCAGGCGAACTACGCAGCGGCCAAGGCGGGTGACATCGGCTTTACCAAGGCGCTGGCCCAGGAAGGCGCGCGCGCTGGCATCACCGTTAACGTCGTTGCACCCGGCTACATCAATACCGAAATGATGAGCACGATCCCTGAAAAGGTGATGAACGATGTCATTCTTCCGCAGATCCCCGTCGGACGACTTGGCGAACCGGATGAGATCGCGCGGGCGGTAGTCTTTCTGGCCTCGGATGAAGCCGGCTTTATCACCGGGTCAACCCTGTCTGCCAATGGCGGCCAGTACATGATATGACGCGATCTGCGTCCCGCATGCAAAAAGGGCCGGTCCATCAGGGCCGGCCCTTTCGCTTTTTCGGGATCACCGCCCCCGGGTCCGACCAATCAGCCAATTAAAGGCGGCCTGAACTGCCCGGGCGCGCTCATCGTGGGCGCGGTCGATTGCGTTCCGGGTGCGGGCCTGTGCGCTTGCCTTGATCATCTTGTCTCTCCATTCGGATAAGTATTGCTGTTCTGTACCCAAGATGGGCCTTTTCACGCAACATTACAAACGAGACTTTCCAGATTCTCAGTTAAGTAATACTGTTCTGAAATGAGCGACCGTCTCCCTCCTTTGACTGCCCTTCGGGCCTTTGATGCCGCCGCCCGGCACATGTCGTTTGCTGCTGCGGCCGCCGAACTCAACGTGACCCCCGCCGCGCTGTCGTTTCAGATCAAGTCCCTTGAAGAGCATTTGGGCCAGCCGGTCTTTCGCCGCCTTAACCGCGCGGTCGAGCTGACGGCGGCTGGCCGCGCTTTGGCCCCCGGGGCGGCAAATGGCTTTGCCACGCTGACGGCCGCCTGGCGGGCCGCCCGTCGTTTGGGCGATACCCGGACCTTGACGGTTACGGCGGGTCCGGGGTTCACGGCCCAATGGCTTGCCCCGCGGATGTTTGCCTTTGCTACGGCCCACCCCGAGATTGAGCTAAGGTTTTCTGCCAGTCTGCGGCTGATGGATTTCGACAGGGACGAGGTCGACGTGGCCATCCGCTTTGGACAGGGCGACGATCGGGGGCTGTACTCCCGCAAGATCATTGATGAGTGGTTGACGCCGATGGTCGCTCCGGCGTTGGCAGAAGGGTTGGTCCAGCCGGCCGACCTTGCCCGTCTGCCACTGTTGCATCAGGACGATGTCGCGTTTCTGGGCCCGTCAGTGGGGTGGCCGGGATGGTTCTCCGCTGCGGGACTGCCACCCCCGCCCGAGGGGGGCGTTCGGTTCAGCCAGGCAGATCATGCGGTCAATGCCGCAATTTCCGGGGCGGGGGCCATCATGGGCCGGGTGTCGATGACCGAACGGGCCCTGCGTGAAGGGAGGCTTGTGATGCCTTTCGCCTTGACCCTGCGGACCAATGCCGCCTATCGCATCGTCTGCCAAAAGGGGAGCGAGACGCGCCCCCAGATCGCGCAGTTCATCGAGTGGGTGGCAAGCGAGGTTTCGGACATCGAGCCGCTGACCGCCACCCGCGTCTTTGCAAAGGATGCAAAGTGACCCGACCCTTGGCGAGCCTGATCGGCTTTGGCGCAGTCCTGCTCTGGGCTCTTCTGGCTGTGCTGACGGTGAAATCGGCCCCGGTTCCTCCTTTGCAGTTGAACGCGGTCTGCTTTGTCCTTGGTGGCGCGGTTGGCCTTGTCTGGTCTATCGCATCGGGCACGCTTGGGGCGCTGCGTCGGGTGCCCGCGAGGGTCTACCTGTTCGGGACGGCGGGTCTTTTTGGCTACCATCTTCTGTACTTTTCCGCCCTGCGGATGGCGCCTCCGGCAGAGGCGGGGTTGATCGCCTATCTCTGGCCGCTGCTGATTGTCTTGTTCTCGGGCCTTTTGCCGGGGGAACGGCTGCGAGCGGGGCATATCCTCGGGGCCATAGTCAGCTTTGCCGGGGCGGCCTTGATCGTGTCGACGGGCGGCAACGGGTTCACAGTCGCGAACCTGCCCGGCTACGGTTTGGCGCTTTTGTGTGCGCTGTTCTGGTCAACCTATTCGGTGGTGTCGCGCGGCTTTGGTGCCGTGCCGACGGCCAGTGTGACGGTGTTCTGCCTGGCCTCGGCCGCCTTGTCGCTTGTTGCGCACCTTGCGCTTGAAACGACGGCTTGGCCAGAAACAGGCAGGGGCTGGGCGGCCATGATCGGCCTTGGCCTTGGCCCGGTGGGACTGGCCTTCTTCTTGTGGGATGTCGGGGTCAAGCGGGGGGACATCCAGCTCTTGGGCGTCGCGTCCTATGCCGCGCCGCTGTTGTCGACCCTTGTGCTTGTGGCATTCGGGGTTTCTGCGCCGTCCAGCAGCCTGTTTCTGGCTGCGGCACTGATTACGACCGGTGCCGCGCTTGCCGCATGGGCAAGCGCGCGTGGTCCCCTGATCAGTGCGTCGACAGACGAGTGATTTCTTCCTTCAGGTGAAGCTTTTGTTTCTTCATCTTGGCGATTTCAAAATCATTCACCGCAGGGCTACGCTGGGCAGCCTCCACAGCTTCTGACAGGCTCTGATGCTTCTTCCAAAGTTCCTCGACATGCGACATCACGCTCATGATGGTCCTCCTGTTTAGGTGTCACTTGGCAGCAAACAAAGTGCACCACACTTTTACAATTCTGTCACGTGGCTTCGTAGCGCATGCGACAACTAGCAGTGTTTCGCCTAAAGGTTGTGCAAAGCTTAATTGAACTGTGTCAGCGCCGCGGCGTCGCGCAGGATGGCCGCCACTTGAGGGGCATAATCGTCGCGATCGGCCAGATGATTGGTCCCTTCATGGAGAATCAGCGGCGCCAAAAGGCGGAAGGGTGCGCGCCCTTCCTTGCTGGCCTGAACGATCACCCGATCGGCTGGACGCGACGTGCGGCCCGCCAAGGGGAGTACCACGACCGAGCCTAGTCGACCTTCCAGCCCTGCCAGGATCTCGGGCAACCGTTCGGCGCGCTGGATCAAGGTGAAGCATCCCCGAGGCGCTAGCCGACGCGCCGCAGCGGCGATCCAGTCGGAAAGTGGTGTCTGACCGGCAAAGGCAATATCGCGCCCCGGATCTAGCGAGGCGCTGCCCCTGTCCCGCCCGTAGTAGGGGGGGTTGGCGATGACATGGTTGAACCTCTGGGCTTTGACTTCTGCCGGAAGGGTGCGCAGGTCCGCGTCATGGACCACCGCCTCAATACCATTCCGAAGGGCATTTTGCCGGGCAAGGTCGGCATAGTCAGGCTGAAGCTCTATCCCGCACAAGGCCACTCCGGGCACCCGGGTGGCAAGGCACAGCATCGCAGCCCCGGCCCCGCATCCCAGTTCCAAAACGGTGTCGCCAGCGAGGGCATTTACAGAAGCGGCCAGCAGAACGGGGTCGACACCGGCCCGGTACCCCTTGCGCGGTTGCAGCAACCTCAACTGGCCGCCCAGAAAGGCGTCGTCGGTCAAATCGGTGGTGTCGGGCCTACCGGCCGAGGTCGATGTCATTGTCCCGCATCGCCTGCTCAGCCTCTTCGAGATCGCCGTCTCGCACCATCAGGCGGCGCGGCAAAATGCCGATGGACCCTTCGAGGACGCTCATATTTACGTCCATTTCAAAGCAGTCTATACCCTCGCCGTTCAGCAGGGCTTTGGCAAAGGCGATGACGGTAGGGTCGTTGGTGCGCAAAAGCTCTCTCATAAATAATCAGCTAAGGTCTCTTGCGGCCTTTGTCGAGGAAGTGACGATCTGAAAATGGGCCTCGATTCCGCTGCTACCAAACCACATGAACGTCTGGCCCAGGCCCTTGCCGGGGATCTGGAGCAGGTGAACACCATGATCCGGGCGCGTATGGCGTCCGAGCATGCGCCGCGCATACCGCAAGTCACCGCCCATCTGGTCGAGGCCGGGGGCAAACGGTTGCGCCCGATGCTGACCCTGGCGGCGGCCCGGTTGTGTGGCTATGACGGCCCGTTTCATATCCACCTGGCCTCTACGGTAGAGTTCATTCACACCGCGACCCTGCTTCACGACGACGTGGTCGACGAAAGCAACCAACGGCGCGGCCGCCCGACAGCAAACCTGCTTTGGGACAACACATCCTCAGTCTTGGTGGGCGACTACCTTTTTGCCCGCTCCTTTCAGTTGATGGTCGAAACAGGGTCGCTGCGGGTCCTTGATATCCTGGCCAATGCCGCCGCCACGATTGCCGAGGGCGAGGTGTTGCAGCTGACCGCTGCCCGCAATCTTGAAACCACCGAGGACATCTACCTCAAGGTCGTGAGGGGCAAAACGGCGGCGCTGTTTTCTGCCGCGACCGAGGTCGGGGGTGTTATCGCAGGGGCGGACGAGGCGGTCGTGAAGGCACTGTTTGCCTATGGCGATGCCCTGGGCGTGTCGTTCCAGATTGTCGACGATCTGCTCGACTATGGCGGCACCGCCGCCACCGGCAAAGACATCGGCGATGATTTCCGGGAAGGCAAGCTGACCCTGCCCGTCATCCGCGCCATTGCCGCTGCCAATGACGAAGAGCAGGCGTTCTGGGCCCGCACCATTGGCAAGGGCAAGGTGGCCGACGGCGATCTTGAGACTGCCCTTGCTCTGTTGACACGTCACGACACCCTTAACAGGACCCGCCAGGACGCCATTGACTGGGCGGCCAAGGCCAAGGCTGCATTGGATGACGTTCCCGCCCATGATCTGCGCGATATGCTGCGCGATCTGGCTGACTACGTGGTCGCCCGCCTCGTCTGATCTGTCAGCCCAGCAAGGGGGCAGGCGCTGTCCACCAGCCCATATGACTGATCTGAACGGCCCGGCTGACCCGTCGGGCAGCACCCATGTCGGGGACCAGCGCTACACAGGTTGCCCCTGATCCCGACATGACAGCGGCCCCAACAAGCGGATGCCTCCGAAGCTGCGTCAGGGCCGTTTCGATTTCCGGGGCAATATGTGCGGCCGGAGCGAGCATGTCGTTGCGCTGGGTGTTCAGCCAACCGCAGAAGGCAGCGTAATCCATCCCCGCCGGGATGTCCGCCATTGGGGGATTGTTCCGGGAGGGTAGGGTGCGGAACACCTCTGCTGTTGGCACGGCGACACCGGGATTGACCAAGACAAGGCCGCAGGGCGGCAGCGTCGGTGCGGCGCTCAGGTCTTCGCCAATGCCCCGCATTCGGACGGGCGCCGGCGCATGGCGGCAGACAGGCACATCGGCGCCCAGTGCCAGGACCGCCGGATCATCGTCTGCCAGCGGCGCCACGTTCCATAGTTGTGCCAGCAACGCCAGGGTCGCCGCTGCGTCCGAGGACCCGCTTCCCAGTCCCGCGGCATGGGGAAGGGCCTTGGTCAGGCGGATCGCCGCCCCCAGCGTCACGCCCCGCGCGGACCGAAGCGCTTCGGCCGCCTTAAGGACAAGGTTGCGCCCGTCGGTTGGAACGCCTGCCGCAAAAGGCCCTGAGACTGCCAGCGTCAGATCGCGTGACAGTGTTGCCTCGATCTGATCGCCCAGACCCGCAAACACAACGAGACTGTCGAGAAGGTGGTACCCGTCTGGCCGCTGGCCCGTGATATGGAGGGTCAGATTTATCTTGGCCGGTGCATGTCCCGGACGGCCCGGTTCCATATCATAGGTCCTGTGACATGTTCAGGGCACTTGGGTCCGCCTCTTCCATCAGGACTGCGTCCAACCCTATCTCAAGCTTGCGACGGATGCGGACTGCCTCTTCTGGGGGCGGGTCAAAGGACAGGGCGCGGTTCCATTGAAAGCGCGCTTCGAGAATGCGCCCAACGCTCCAATAAACGTCCCCGAGGTGATCGTTGACCACCGGATCGACGGGCTCAAGCTCGGCCGCGCGTTCCATCGGTTCGACCGATTCTTCGACCCGGCCAAGGACAAACAGGGCCCAGCCAAGGCTGTCCACAATAGCCCCGTTCTGAGGCGCTTCCCGCACCGCACGCTCGATCATTTCCAGCGCCTCGTCCAGTTTCTCGCCGCGTTCGACGAGGGAGTATCCAAGGTAGTTCAGGACCTGCGGCTGGTTTGGGTTACGGGCGAGGGCAGCGCGGAAATCTGCTTCGGCGGCGGGCCATTGGTCTGTCAGATGGTTGGTGATACCGCGCATGTAATAAACGAACCACAATCTTGGGTCGGTTTGTGGCATCAGGGCCAAGGCCTTGGAGTAGGCCTCACCTGCTTCGGGTAGCCTTTCTGCCCGGCGCAGAGTGTCGCCCAGGTTAGCAAAGCCCATCGGATATTCTGGGAAGGCCCGGACCAACTGTTGAAGGACCTCGATTGCCCGGTCGACCTGACCGTCCTTACGCAGGACCTCTGCCCTGCCAAGCTCGGCCTGATGGAAGGCCGGATCGTCCTGTGGGACAAGCGTATAAGCAGCATTGGCCAAATCGTAGTTGCCCAGACTTTCAAGCAGCGTGGCCGAAAGGATAGCGACCTCGGCGTCTCGTGGGCTAAGGGTCTGAGCGATCCGGGCATAAAGCAGGACATAGGCCTCTGGCGTGTCGGCCTGCAGGACAAGCGCGACCGAGTTGTAGACCTCTGCCAGCCCCTCCCGCGCACTGGGAACCATGTTGAAAGGAATTGCCTCCGACCCGGACAAGCGTTCGCGAAGGGTATCCAGATAGGGGTCCGAATTACCTCCGAAGGCGGCATTGAGCAGAGCAATCGCCTGATCGTTCTGGCCCAGCTGGCTCAGGATTTGGGCGTAGGCAATGATCGATCTGCGGCTGCGCGGAAGCCCTTCTTCAGGGGGCAGCGACAGGATAGCTTGCGCCGCTTCGAAATCACCGACGGACGCAAGCGCCAGCGCCTTGTGATAGAGGCCAAAGCTGCGCAGCCCCCGTGTTTCGATCATCTCGTCAAAGGCCACGAGAGCCTGGTCCATTCGGCCCAGGCCGACAAAGGCCCAACCCCGGGTCAGGCCATCAACAAGGGGGCTGATCACATGACCGGCCTCGTGGGCATCAAAGATTTCCGACCAGTCGCCCCGGATAGCCGCGTCAGCGGCAAGGACCATGTTGCCAAGCTGGCTTTCGATCCCGGCGCTTCTTGCGGCCTGGGCCACGTCCACTGCACCCAAAGGATCGCCCACGCCGATGCGCGATGCGATCAGGTTCTCGATCAGCGCCGGATTGCCTGGATCAGCACTTAGGGCTTGGGCGAACCAGGTCGCCGCTGCCATGAAATCATTTTCACCCGCAGCCGAATTTCCGGCCAGATACGCCCCTGCGTTCACCTCGGCCGATACGGTCGTCGGCAGCGGTGCGAGGACGCAAATCAGGGCAAAACTGTAAAGGATCCGTTTGGTCATGGTCTGCCGTCTCCTGCCCATATCTTTTGAACCAAGGGTAGGCTTTGGCGACGGCAAGGGCAATCGAATGACCGGAAAGAAAGGGCACCGAAGCCGTTTCCGGCGCCCTTTTGCTCATCACATGTTCGGGTAGTTCGGTCCGTCACCACCTTGGGGAACTGTCCAGGTGATATTCTGGCTTGGATCCTTGATGTCGCAGGTCTTGCAGTGGACGCAGTTCTGAAAGTTTATCTGGAACCGGGTCTCGGACCCTTCCCCGACGAACTCATAGACACCGGCGGGGCAATAGCGGGCCGATGGTCCGGCATAGTCCCTCAGGTTGGTCATAACCGGCACGTCCTTGTCGGCCAAGCGCAGGTGGGCCGGTTGGCTTTCCTCGTGGTTGGTAAAAGAGAACGCCACATTCGTCAGGCGGTCAAAGGACAAGGTTCCATCAGGCTTTGGATAGTCGATGGGCGTGTGTCGGACAGCCTTTTCGGTTGAATCCGCGTCAGATTTGCCATGCTTCAGCGTCCCCAAAAGCGATAGCCCAAAAAGGTTGTTCGTCCACATGTCAAAGCCGCCCAGCCCCAGTGAGGCCAGAAGACCGTACTTTGACCAAAGCGGCTTGACGTTGCGCACCTTTTTGAGGTCGGCCCCAATTGGCCCTTCGCGCACAGCCTTGTCATAGTCGGTCAGGGTGTCGCCAGAACGACCGGCCTTGATGGAGGCATGGGCCGCCTCTGCGGCATGGATGCCGGACAGCATGGCGTTGTGGTTGCCCTTGATCCGGGGGACATTGACCATCCCGGCAGAACAGCCAAGCAGCGCCCCACCCGGAAACGCGGTGTCGGGCATCGACTGCCAGCCGCCTTCGGTGATGGCACGGGCGCCGTAGGCAATGCGCTTGCCGCCCTTCAAAAGCTCGGCCACCATCGGATGGTGCTTGAACCGCTGGAATTCCATGTAGGGGAAAAGATGCGGGTTCTTGTAGTTCAGGTGAACGACAAATCCGACGTAGACCTGATTGTTTTCAAGATGGTAGATGAACGATCCGCCCCCGGCATTGCTGCCGAGCGGCCAGCCCATGGTATGGGTCACGCGGCCTTCATGGTGCTTGGCGGGATCAATCTCCCAAAGTTCTTTCATCCCCAGACCGTACTTCTGGGTGTCGTGATCATCATCAAGTCCGAATTTGGCGATGACCTGCTTGGACAGCGATCCGCGGACGCCCTCGCCCAGTAGGACGTACTTGCCATGCAACTCCATCCCCGGTTCGTAGTTCGGACCATGGGTGCCGTCCGCGTTCTTGCCAAACTCGCCCGCGACGACGCCTTTGACGCTGCCGTCCTCGGCATAGACGAGTTCCGAGCAGGACATGCCGGGGAAGATCTCTACGCCCATCTCTTCGGCCTGTTCGGCCATCCAGCGGCAGACGTTGCCCATCGACACGATGTAGGTGCCATGATTGCTCATCAACGGGGGCATCAGGGCATTAGGGATGCGCAGTTGGCCACCCTCGCCCAACATGTAGAACCGGTCTTCCCGCACAGGGACGGTGACGGGCGCGCCTTTTTCCTTCCAGTCAGGCATCAGACGGTCGAGCCCTGAAGTATCCAGAACGGCGCCGGACAGGATGTGCGCACCGACCTCGGACCCCTTTTCCAGAACAACAACGCTGAGGTCGGCATCCAGTTGCTTCAGACGAATGGCAGCTGAAAGACCAGACGGGCCAGCCCCCACGATCACCACATCGTATTCCATTGCCTCGCGTACTATCTCGGTCATACGTCCATCCTCGTTGCCGTCGGGTCCCTGACATGAGGGGTTAACTTAGCCGGGCGGTTCGGGCAATCAGGACATCGCGTTAAATCCCCATACCGCGACCACCTGCCGCTCACCTGACGTGGCAGGAGTTGACAAGTTCTCGCTAACTTATTCCTGTGATCTTGGGTTCTGTGATCGAAGTTGCTAGACACCTCCGATGTGACGCGCAAAGGGCGAGAGTAATGGACAAGATACCGCTGACCAAGGCCGGCTATGACGCCCTGAATGTTGAGCTGAAGACGCTCAAGTCGGTAGAGCGACCGGCGATCATCGCGGCTATTGCCGAGGCGCGAGCCCATGGTGATCTGTCCGAGAATGCCGAATACCACTCGGCAAAGGAAAAACAGTCCTTTATCGAGGGCAGGATCAAAGAGCTGGAGGGCGCAATTTCGCTTGCCGATGTGATCGACACCTCCAAGCTGTCTGGCTCTATCAAGTTCGGTGCGACCGTCGCCTTGGTCGATGAGGACACTGACGAGGAAAAGACCTACCAGATCGTCGGCGAATACGAGGCCGACATCGAAAACGGACGTTTGAACATCAAATCGCCGTTGGCGCGGGCCTTGATCGGAAAGACAGAGGGCGACAGCGTCGAAGTGCGGACCCCCGGGGGCGAGCGCAGCTACGAAATTCTTCAGGTTACCTTTCGCTAGCCGGGCGTCCGCGCCCGGCCTGCCATTGAGATTATTCTAAGGTGCCAGGGGCCTGATATGGCAGAGAAGCAAACCAAGATGGAGCGGCAGAATCTGGCTCTTGCTCCGCGCGAGTTCGATGGCGTTTCGTCGGGCGAATTGATTGCCATCATGCTCAGTCTGCTATGGCTTGTGGGTATTGGCGCCTTCTTCGTGTTCTTTGCCGAGGCGTCAGACGACGGTTCAATGGCCGGCCTGCAAATCGTCATGACCTGGCTCACAATCCTTATGCCAGTGGCGCTAGTCTGGTTGGCTGCCGCTGTAGTTCGCACCGGCCGCGTGATGCGTGAGGAAAGTCGCAGGCTGCAATCAACAATCGATGTCCTCCGCCTTGCGATCCAGGCCGACCGGCAAGGACATGACCGCATTGCGATAAAGCCTGAAGTGGCGTCCGAAGTCGAAAAGAAGCTGGCTGAGATCGCGCAAAGCACCAAACAAACCGAGGCGGTGTTGGCAACCTTCACCTCGTCGCGCCAAGCGGCGCGGCCTGCTTTGCCGACGCCCTCTTCGACGCCGCGCAGAACGACCGTGGAAGAACAGCCCGTGCTTGCCCTTGGAACGCCTGTCGAAGAGATCGGCCCCCCATTATCGAGAGACGACCTGATCCGGGCCATGAACTTTCCCGACAACGAGAATGACAAGGAAGGCTTTGGTGCTTTGCGTCGTGCCTTGCGGGACCGTACCGCCCGCCAACTTATCCAGGCAAGCCAGGATGTGCTGACCTTGCTTAGCCAGGATGGTATCTACATGGACGACCTGCGCCCTGATCGCGCCCGCCCAGAGGTTTGGCGTCGCTTTGCCAAGGGTGAAAGGGGCCGGGCGGTGGCAAGCCTGGGTGGCATCCGCGACCGGTCCTCACTCGCACTGACAGCAGGGCGGATGCGCGAGGATACGATCTTTCGGGATTCGGCCCACCATTTCCTTCGGCTTTTCGACAGGACACTTACGGCGCTCGAGGTTGAGGCTTCCGACGAAGAAATCGTGGACATGTCCGAAACCCGCACCGCCCGGGCCTTTATGTTGCTCGGACGCGCCACTGGGGCCTTCGACTAGGGGCGGCCCTGTCAGGCCTAGCGCCTGACAACCCTTTGCCGTGTCAGGCCTAGCGCCTGACAAACCTTTGCCATCTCAGGCCTATCGCCTGACAATCCTTGTTCGCGTCAGGCGATACGCCTGACCATCGTCGTTGCCGAACGAAAGCCAAAGATATATCGGGCGAAACCGGTCGACTGGGTCGACACGGCCTCAAAACCGCGACGTTCGTACAGGGCCCGCGCCCGATCATTGCTGTCGATCACGTCTAGCCGAACCTCCCCATAGCCTCGGGATGCGGCTTCGGCGACGATAGCCTCAAGCAGGTGCGATCCGACGCCCGCGCCCCGCGCTGCCGGATCCACAAAGATGCCGTCCATCAAAAAGCGGACGTTTTCCACATCCCGTTCCAGAAACGCAAGAATCCCGACGCGAACAAGCGCACCGATCCAGCCGTAGACAGAGGCCATGTCCCTTATGCTGCCGTCCACCAGCGCGCCTTGCGCTGTCTTGAACCCTGCGACCCCCAAAAGTTGTCCGCGACTGTCATGGGCACAGATTGCGTGATCTTTGGAGAGGACCCGACGAATATAGGTCAGCGCCTTTTTTCGGGGCCCAAGGGTGCGCCCTAGCTTGGCCCCGAACGCCTCCCAATAGAGAGTGGCAATCCGCTCTCTCTCATGTTCGGCAAAACCCTTGGATATTCTCACAAAACCTCCCTGTGACGGGGCCAATTGGGGCAACACACATAACGGCGACACTGACGACTTTGGATAATGCCAGACTCTCATCAAGAATCCAGAACTTACGTCGGGATGACCTTCCGGCTTGCTGTCAATTGCCAATCCGTCAGCTTCGCTTTACCTGCGTTGCAACGGGGGTAGGGAATGGACATGCAGGACGTCTCGCCAAAGTCAGTGTTTTGGTTGGGGGTCCGGGATGGGCTGCCGTTCCTGCTGGTCGTGGCTCCGTTTGCCCTCCTGTTCGGGGTCGTTTCCGCCGAGGCGGGTTTGCCGATCGCGCAGACGATGGCCTTTTCGGTGGCGGTCTTTGCCGGTGCGGCCCAGTTCACCGCACTCCAATTGCTTCAGGACAATGTGCCGACGGTCATCGTGATCCTCACGGCTTTGGCCGTAAACACGCGGATGGCTATGTATTCGGCGGCCCTGACTCCCTACCTTGGACAGGCCCCTCTTGGGACACGGATTGCGGTGTCTTATTTCCTTGTCGACCAAAGCTATGCCTGTGCCTCTGTCCGGTTTGACGAGAACCGGGACTGGTCCGTATCGGCACGGATTGCCTATTTCTTTGGAACGGTCTGCCCGGTCTACCCGGTTTGGATGGGTGCAACGCTTGTCGGTGCGCTTGTCGGGTCAACGATCCCCGGCTGGCTGGCGCTGGATTTTGCTTTGCCGATCTGTTTCCTGGCGGTGATTGCCCCGATGTTGCGCACGCTAGCACATCGGTCGGCGGCGCTGACCTCGATCACCATGGCACTTGCACTCGCCTGGATGCCCTTCAACCTCGGTCTTCTCATTGCGGCCGTCCTTGCGATGATGGTCGGGGCCCAGGTGGAACTCTGGCAAAGCCGCAAAAACCAGGGGGCAGAGACATGAGTTCGCCGACCACGATTTGGATCGTCATTCTTGCCCTTGCTCTTGGGTCGTTTGCTCTGCGGTTCTCATTCCTTGGACTTATTGGTGGGCGACCCATGCCAGACTGGCTGTTGCGGCACCTGCGATATGCCGCGGTCGCCGTATTGCCGGGGCTTGTGGCGCCCCTTATCCTCTGGCCCGCGGCCAACAACGGTGAACTGGACCCCGCCCGCCTCTTTGCTGCCGGGGTGACGCTCGCCGTAGGACTGGTCACGCGAAATGTGCTGGCGGCCATGGCAGCCGGGGCCTTTGCACTTTATGCCACATTGGGGGGCATGGCGCTGGCCGGGTTCTAGCCCGAGCTGCCCGCCGATTGAGCGGCCAATTGGGCGTCAAACGCCGCAACGGCCTCTTCTTTGTTGTCAGAGTCGTATTCCCGATGCTCGAATGTCTGGACACCCGGCAGCTTCGAAAATTGCCTGAGCAGATTGTCTGGAAAGAGCGTCGGACGAAAGTACTCGGGGCCGACGCTGTCCCGCAGGACGTGGGTCGTGGCCCGGGTACAGGCCGCCTTCGGCACAGGTCCATAGTCCATGACAAGCCTGAGTGCGGTTTCCGCAATCTGGGGGGAAACCTCAACATATTGCTCGACCACAAAGTACGTCGATCTGGCGTGATATGTCCGGTAAAAGTCTAGAACAGTCGGCGAGATGCCATAGATCACGTCGTTCCGTTCGGCGAGCGAGGGATGAGCAAAGGTTCCGGCCGGGTCAAAGATGACCCTTTGGCTGGCGCTCACCATCAGGCCGGTATGGGCGCCATTTTTTGTGCCCACATTTTTCATCGTAAACAGGGTTAGCGCAGTCGGGCCACTATGGCGGTAGGTCACACGCTCGATGAACTCATCGTCCGCCCAAACGCTTGGCGCCCCGCATCCGGCGGCCAAAAGGGGCAAGCCAGCGAGAATGGCCCGCCGGCCGATACCGTTGGTCAAGGTTCCCAACGGTCCGCTCCTCACCCGTTGATAAGGGCCAAAAGAACGAGGGCCACCACGATCACGATCGATGTGCGGGTCACCATGCTGATAAAGCCGTCAAATGTCTTTTCCTGGGTCGAGATGTCCATCTCGCCATGCTTGTGCTCTGCCATGTTGGTCTCCTGTCGCGTTGGGCATCAATCCGATGCTTTCGGTTAGCTTATCTTCGGGGCGCTGTCACGCCCGGTTGGCTCGTCATTCTGTCGCATTGTCCATATCCTCAAGGTCCCTCGCCAAGCGAAACCCGATGCGGCGCGGGGCTTCCGCCTCCGCCATCTTGGGCAAGGCGCGCAGCATGACGTTAAGCTGGGTGACATGCTGGACAAGTTGGGTCCTCGCCCCCTGGGGATCGGTTCCGAAGAACGTCACGAGATCGGGATCAAAGTAGCCCAGACCCTCGATCCGGATCACACCCGCATCGCCGCCGGTAAAGCCCATTGCGACCTCATGGGCATTGTCCAGTTGGGCTTCAAAGTTGCGGATATAAAGGATCAGGCGCTCATAGGCCCAGCGGGCAGGGCTTTTGGTCTCGCTCGACTCTCGCAGGGCAGGGGGCAGGGTCTTCTCGCAGGGCCGGGGCTGGTTGGGATCGGTATGCACCTCATGGACACGGGGCAATGCTCTGACCATGGCCTGGGCTTCCTCGGCCTCAGCCGTCGTTGCGATGTCGGGGTCCATAGCCATCCTTTGCAAAGTCAGCCGATCACAGCGGCGGGTCGGTAATGTCCTGCATTTCCTGCAAGATGAAGCTGGCCCAGATGTCGGACAAGCGACACCCAAGAAATCAGACGGGTGCAGAATGCGCCAAAGGCAGTGACATCGGCAAGCCATACCCCAAGCACATAATCGAGATCGGCGGTCATCCTGTAGCTCCCGCCGCTTTTTCTTGCCCCAAATATTCCCCCCGGAGGGTCCTCACGTTCCACCCGCGCAGCTTGCTGTACTTATCAAAGCGCCTGCCAAAGCCAGGCCCCATCCGGCCCCGGCCAGCGTCGGACCTTGCCCGTCTGATGCAGGTGGTTGAGGTGCCCCACCGCTTCAACCAGGGCCAGGCCGTATTCACTCGGTCCAACGGCCCGACGATACAGTGGTGGAAAACAGGCGCCTGCGACCCGGGGTTCCGAGAGCCAGTCCAGAAGGCGCTCCAGTCCCGCCTCAATCCCGCCGACCATCTGATCCAGCCTTTGCGGTAGTCCGGTGAACGGCAGCTTGTGGCCGGGCAGCACCACATGGTCTTCGCGGGCAAAGGGCATCAGATGGGCACAGGATGTCAGCCAGTCGCCGACCGGGTCGGCCTCGGGTTCCGTCGCATAGACGCCAAGGTTGGGGCTTATCTTCGGCAACAACTGATCCCCGCCGAGCACAAGGCTGTCATCCCGGCTCCAGAAGGTCGCATGTTCCGGGGCATGCCCATGTCCCATCCGAACATCCCAGGACCGGCCACCGATCTGGACCACCTCGCTGTCCATCAGGCGCCGATATCCCAAGGGAAGAGGGGCAACGCAGTCGGCATAGTTGAAGGGTCGTTCCCCGCGGCGTTTTTCAAAGATGGTAGGGTCCATGCCGGACCGGCGGTAAAAGGCCAGGGTTTCCTCAAGGTAGGTCGGTTGCTCGTCTAGAACCATCATTCGGGCCATGAGCCAGCCGGTGCGGGGCATCCATAACTCGGCCCCCTGTTCGATGAACCAACCGGCGAGGCCGACATGATCTGGATGATGATGGGTCACGATGACCCGCCTGATCGGTCGACCGCCCAAGGGACCGCTCAGAACGGCCTCCCAGATCTTGCGGGATCGCTTGGAGGCAAATCCAGTATCCACAATTGTCCAGCCATCGCCGTCATCCAGAGCGTAGCAGTTGACATGGTCCAGGGCCATTGGCAGTGGCATCCGTATCCATAGGACCCCGTCACCGATGGTCACGGCTTCACCTTCCTTTGGAGGCTCCCCAAACGGATACCGAAGCGGGGCGAGGTTGCCGTCTGTCATATCCCGGCCTCAGGCCGCTAGGTCATCAGGGCCAAGCGCCATGAGGTCAGCGGCTCCTTCGCGGACCTGCGCCAGAAGGCTGGCATGTTCCGGCAAAAGACGCCGAATGAAATAGGTGGCAAGGCGCAGACGGGAGGTGTCACCGCTTGTTGCGGCAACAAGATGTGCTTGTGCCCCCAGGATCAGGGCAAAGGCGCGCAGGTAGGGCACGGCGCCGGCATTGCGATCGTCCGCACCGGTCTGGGACACCATCCATTCGGTACATTCACGCAGGCTTTCGGCAGCGTCCCAGACGGCCTCGGCCAGATCGGGAACGGCCTCTCTTGCCTGTTCGGCCCGGTCACAGACCTCTTCCAAAAGCCGGTAGACCGCCTCGCCCCCGTCCATCAGCTTGCGCCCCACAAGGTCCATTGCCTGAATGCCGTTGGTGCCTTCGTAGATCGCCGTCACCCGAACATCGCGGGAATACTGGGCGGCCCCGGTTTCCTCGATGAACCCCATCCCGCCATGCACCTGAACGCCCAGGCCCGACACGTTGATGCCGGTATCAGTACCATAGGCCTTGGCAATGGGTGTCAGAAGGGCGGCCCTTGCTTTCCATAGCGGATCGCCGGTCGCGGTCCCCATGTCGATCGCGACGGCGAGGGACATGGCGATCGCGCGGGCGGCAAAGGTTTCGGCCCGCATCGCAGCCAGCATCCGCCGCACATCCTCATGTTCGACGATGCTGCCCGTGCCGCCGGCGCGGCCCTGTTTGCGGTCCATGGCATAGGCCAGAGCATGTTGGGTCGCAGCCTCGGCAACGCCGATCCCCTGCACACCGACACCCAGTCTGGCGTTGTTCATCATGGTGAACATCGCGGCCATCCCGCCATGCTCGGACCCGACCAGCCAGCCGGTCGCCCCTTCATAGGCCATGACAGCGGTGGGCGAGCCATGGAGCCCCATCTTGTGTTCAAGACTGACGACCCGCAGGTTGTTGCGGATACCGGGCGCACCATTGGCGTCCGGGATCAGCTTGGGCACCATGAACAGGCTGATCCCTTTGGTTCCCGGCACCCCATCGGGCAGGCGGGCAAGAACAAGGTGGCAGACGTTCTTTGTAAAATCGTTATCGGCCCAGCTGATGTAGATCTTCTGGCCGGTGATGGCGTAGCTGCCGTCCCCATTGGGCTCTGCCTTTGTCCGAAGGGCGCCCACGTCGCTGCCGGCCTGAGGTTCGGTAAGGTTCATGGTGCCGCACCATTCGCCCGATATCAGCTTGGGAATGTAAAGCGCCTTGATCTCATCCGACGCATGATGCTCCAGCGCCTCGATCTGGCCTTGGGTCATCAGGGGGTTAAGCTGGAGGGCAAGGCAGGCACCCGACATCATGTCGTTGACGGCCGTGGTCAGGGCCATCGGTAACCCCATTCCGCCATTAGCCGGGTCCGCAGACATCCCGATCCAGCCGCCCTCGGCCACCGCCCGGTAGCCTTCGGCGAAACCCGGTGACGTGCGGACGATCCCGTTTTCCAGCCGGGCCGGATGGGTGTCCCCGGCGCGTTGGAGCGGGGCCAGTACGTCGTCACAAAGGCGGCCCGCCTCGGTCAGGATGGCGTCGACCATTTCGGGCGTTGCTTCGGCAAATCTGTCGGTCTTGGCGACGGCGGAAAAGCCGACAACATGGTCCATGATAAAGCGAAGATCGGCGACGGGCGCACGATATGGCATGGGAGGTCTCCGTCAGAGGCGTCGTGTTCAAATGGGTTGGAATCGCCAAGTCTGGCGTCTATGTCTGCGTGTCTGTTGAAAATCAGCGTAAGTCCCTGCCATCCTGCCGCAACCGGAACGCCACGTCATGACCGCCGCATCCACTATCCATCTGTTGCCCGATGCCGACTGTTTGGGCCGGGCGGCGCGGTATCTGGGCCAAGGCGGCCTGGTCGCGTTTCCGACCGAGACTGTCTACGGCCTTGGGGCGGATGCCCGCAATGACTTGGCGGTGGCGCGGATCTACGAGGCGAAGGGACGGCCGAGTTTCAACCCGCTGATCGTACATCTTGCCGACCAGTCCGCCGCCGAGTCGCTCTGCCATTTCAGCCCCGCTGCGCAGCGTCTGGCGGCGGCCTTCTGGCCGGGGGCGCTGACCCTGGTCCTGCCGTTGGTGGCGCAGGCCGGTATTTCGCCACTAGTCACAGCCGGCCTTGATACGCTGGCAGTTCGGGTGCCGGACCATGAGGTTGCGCGGGCGCTGTTGCGCTCCTTCGGTGGGCCGATCGCTGCCCCGTCGGCCAATCCGTCCGGGCGGATCAGCCCGACAACGGCGCAGCATGTGGTCGACGGACTTGGCGGGCGGATCGACGCGGTGGTCGATGGCGGTGCTTGTCCGGTTGGGGTGGAGTCTACCATTGTCGATTGCAGCGGAGCGGCCCCCGTTTTGCTGCGGGCGGGCGGCATCCCGGTGGAGGCGATTGAAGCCTGCCTTGGACAGACCCTCCTATTGCCAGATGAGGCGGCCCCGGATCGGCCAACGGCACCCGGGCAGCTTGCCTCGCATTATGCCCCTATGGGCCGGGTCCGGTTGAATGCCGAGGTCGCCAGCCCTGGGGAGGTTATGCTGGGGTTCGGCAATGTTGACTGTACCCTGAACCTGTCCCCCTCTGGGGACCTGCTTGAGGCTGCGGCGCAGCTGTTTGGGCACCTGCATCGGCTTGATGCGATGAAAGCCGAGCGGATTGCGGTGTCCCCGATCCCGGATCACGGGTTGGGGCGGGCGATCAATGACCGGCTGAGGCGGGCAGCGGCGCCACGAGATTGACGGGGGAGGTGGGTCTGGACCCACCTTACGGGCCTAGCCAGCGTTCTGGCGTTCAATATAGCTGCGCAATTCCTCGGCCTCGCGGCGCGACTCGCGCAGGCCGTCCATCGCTGCACGCAACTCGGCCTCGGTCTGGCTCAGCTGATTTGTGATCTCGGCCTCGCGCTGCTGCAGATATGTGATGGCCTGATCACGCGTCTCTTCGGCCTCGTGCAAGGATTGAGCCATCTGCTCCAACTCACCCATGTCGGCTTTAGTCACCCGAGTGAACCGGTTGACCAGCCAATTGGCGAACCAGCCCAGGGCAAAAGCCAGAAACAGGATGATGGCCGTCGCGATGATGAATTCTGTTCTGTTCAAGTCTGGTCCCCAGTGTCGTAAATCATACTGCTTATCCGGCAGAGCCTTCGTCCTGCGTTGCCGGAATGGCCAACTCCTCTGGCCGGGCCTGGGGCGTCACTGTTGGCGCTGTCTCCAATGCCCCCCCGACCGCTGGATCCCAGGTCACGCCCTCATCCTGAGCTGCCGCTTCTGTTGAGGGCGCTACTGTCGCAGGCGCATCAGGACCGGCATCGGCACCTGCTTCTGCACCAACCTCCTGGGTGGCAGTTTCCGTGCCGACATCAGGCGCACTTATGTCCGCGGAGGCCGCGTCGTCCGCCCCGGTGCTGTCGGGCATGGTCACTGTTCCGTTCGCCAATTCTTCTTCCAACTCGTCCAGCGCATTGACGTCTTCGGGGACCGGATCGGGCGGGATCTGGCGGAATTCAATCCGCCGATTGGCTTCGCGCCCCTCTTCGGTGCCGTTATCTGCGATCGGGTCCGCCTCGCCGTATCCTACAGCAACAAATGTCCCTACCGGAACGCGCCGGGCACGAAGTGCCTCCAGCACAGCGTCAGCGCGGGCCTGGCTGAGGTTGAGGTTCATGATGTCGCGACCCTGACTATCCGTAAAGCCTGCAACCTCAATCTGTAGAGTATCGCAATTTCGCAGAACCTCGGCCAGGTCGTCGACGATGGGTTGGGATTCGGCAGTCAAGGTGGCGGACCCGGGATCGAATAGGATCTTGCGGTTTTCAGTCACGGCCAGCACCTGATTAAGGCATTCTTCGGCGGTGGGCAGGGCGGCAATCGGGTCCAGCGCCTCGACGTAGGTCACGTTGATGGTAAAGGATTCGGTCTGACCAAGACGTTCAATCAGCAGACGCGAGATTTCCGCGCTCGCATCCAGGTTGCCGGTGTTGCCCCGAACGGTCACGTCCTCGGGCGTTACGATAACGGCGCCATTTGACAGACGTGACAAGGCGTCAATGGCGGCCAGCACACGAACCGACCACCCCATCGGCAGCCCTTCCCCGACCCGGGTTCCCATGGTCACAGCGCCCCGGCCGAAACGGGCGATGGCCAGCCGCTCGGCGGTTTCGTTCATCAGGTCGTCCGCCACACGTCCACGGACCTGGACCTGACCTTCGGGTGACAAGGTCACGGTAAAGGTTGGTGGTCCGTCAGCCTGCGTCACGGCGGAAGCTGGAAGAACCGCCTCGAGGGCAAAGACGTCGGGAAGGGCGTTGGAAAGCTCTCCGACGACCCGGTCAAAAAGGGCGGGGTCTGTTCCCTCGGCTGCGATCAGCACGGCATCGGCGTCTGAAAAGGTCGCGCTGCCGCCGCCAAGTTCGGCCACAGCATCAATGGTCATCGCGACGGCTTCGCCCCAGGTGCCTGACGGAACGCCAAGGCCGATGGTGCAAGCAATCTGGCCCTCGGCCCCGGCCCGGATTGCAGCCCCCAGGATCCGTTGTTGCGCCTCGGCTGTGTCGGCTGCGCAGGCGTCAAAGCGGGCGCCGTCGGTATCCCGGATAAAGCGGGTTGTGAACGGTGTGATGACCGGTCGGGGCGCCGTAATACTAAGCGCGACACGCACACCGTCCGGCACGTCGCGCACCAATTGGGTCTCAAGTCGCCGCTTATCGGCGGCGCTGTCCGAGATCGCGGTGACGGCGACCCTGCCGGGACTGACCGAGATCTTGGACCGGGGCAGCTGTTCGAGCATCCGCAGAGCATAGCTGAGCGAAGGCCGCCAATTGGCCGGTGTCAGGTAGTCGGCCACTTCAAGCAAATCGGTGACGGGCTGATCACCGGCGATCCCCGAAATCTGGCGGGTCAGTGCTTCGCGATCCGTCGTCGCGGGGATCAAACCGATAAGCGAAACTCCGCTGTCGTTACGCAGGATCTCGATGGCAAAGGGGGGGGCGATGATGGTTTCAGAGGCCACAACGGACATGTTGTCGATCACCCGGCTGGCATCGACGATTCCCCCAGCTAGGGAGATGGCGCGAAAACGGACGGCTTCGGAAGGCGCCTGACCTTCGAGTACGATCTGCAAGCCATCCCCGATGACACTGGACCATTCGTAGCCATTTTCGACCAGCGTTTCCTGTACCGCACTCACCGAAACATCCTCGACCACGGTGACGGCGACACGGGCGGCAAGGATCGACAGCAGCCCGGCGAGGGCAAAGGCCAGCAAGGGAATCAGTGTTCCGGAGATGCGCATCGGGTCCGTCGTTCTAGGTCAGTCACCCGCATCTCTAGGCTTGCAATGCGCAAGGTTCAATCAAAGGAGGGCAGCGACGGCGAAAAACGGCAAAGACAGGAGCCCGGCGATCTGATTGGATCGGAACAATCGGATCAGCCCGCTACCATCCTCGGGATCAAAACGGCCAAGCTGCATCGCGAGGTGCCAGCCCATGGCCCAGGGCCCGCCAAGGGCTACGACAAGGGACAGGACAGAACGGTCGCGGGCTGCAAGGATCACCGCCAGCCCCATCAGCAGAACCGTCATGATAAGAAACCCCCGCAACCAGCGCGGGCTTTGGTCGCCGAATAGTCGGGCCGTGGACTTGACCCCGATCAGGGCGTCGTCCTCTGCGTCCTGATGGGCGTAGATCGTGTCGTAGAACAACGTCCATGCAATGCCGCTGACGTACAGCACCACGGCCGGCCAACCGAGGGAACCGGTATGGGCCGTCCAGGCGAGCAAGGCCCCCCAGTTGAAGGCCAGCCCCAGAAAGACCTGCGGCCACCAGGTAAACCGCTTGGCAAAGGGGTAGATCGCCACCGGCAGGAGGGCCGCGATCCCAAGGGCGATCGCCGCGCCGTTGAAGGTCAGCAGGATACCAAAGGCGATCAGCGCCTGGGCGACGAGCCAAATCATCGCCCCCTTGACCGTGGCCTGGCCTGACGGGATCGGCCGGGACCGGGTCCGGGCCACCTGTCCGTCGATGTTCCGGTCGGTGATATCGTTCCAGGTGCAGCCTGCCCCCCGCATCAAGAACGCCCCGATGCCGCAGCCGACTGCGATCCAAAGGTCCGACAAACGTGCCTCGCCTGTCATGACGATGGCAAGGGCCAGTCCCCACCAGCATGGCAACAGCAAAAGCCAGGTCCCGATCGGCCGGTCTGCTCGGCTTAGCCTTAGCCAGGGTCGTGTCGCCGGCGGGGCGAGGCTGTCGACCCAGTTGCCATCAACGGCATCTGCCACGGTTTCTGTCGCTGGCCCCTCTGGCATCCCTTTCATCCCGGTCATATGGTCCGCCTTATGGTATCCAAGGTTCGCCTTCATGTAGATCATCCGCTGGGCCCAGGGCAAACTGTTCCCCTGACCCAGCCGCAGGCGCATTACCTTTTTTCGGTGATGCGGATGACGGCTGGCGGCGTCCTGTCGCTTTTTAACGGCCAAGACGGCGAATGGGACGCCGAAGTGGTCGAAGCGGGCAAACGCGGCGGCATCCTTGTGTGCCAGGCCCAGACCCGTCCCTTGCAGCTCCCCCCTGATCTTTGGCTGCTGTTTGCCCCGATCAAGAAAGCGCGCACCGACTTTATCGTCGAAAAAGCGGTCGAAATGGGGGCGGCACGGGTCCTGCCGGTTCAGACCGATTACACCAATGCCGACCGGATCAGGGGCGACCGCTTGCAGGCCCATGCCGTGGAGGCCGCCGAACAATGTGGCGGCACCTTCGTTCCCGAGGTGGCCGCCTTGGGGCGCCTGTCCAAGCTGATCGACAAATGGGACCCTGCTCGCCGGATCATGATGTGTGACGAGGCCGAGGTGGGGCAGCCGCTCAACCAGAATTCTGACAATGGCCGCTCTGATGGCTCTGTTGAAGGGCCATGGGCTATCCTGATTGGCCCCGAGGGCGGGTTTTCTCCGGCGGAACGGTCCCGGCTCAGGGCGCTTCCCTTTGTCCATGTGACCAGCCTTGGCCCCCGCATCCTGCGGGCGGATACTGCGGCGGTCGCGGCCCTGACCCTTTGGCAACTGCAAAACGGGGACTGGCGGTGACGCGGGTTGCGCAGTTGCCCATTCACCGCGCGACTGAGGCGGACTGCCCGGCCATCGTGACCTTTCTGCGCAACCACATCGAAAGCTCGATGTTTCCGCTGTCCAACCTCGCGCATCACGGCCTCGGCCGCGATCACCCGAATGCCCAAAGGATCTGGATCGAGACGGACGGTCCCGACGTCACCGGTCTGATCGCCTTGACCGAAGCGGGATCGCTGTTGCCACAGTTCCCCCCGGACCGCGTCGAGCTCTTTGCCGCGGCTGTCGACGGTGAAAAGGTGGCGATGATCCTGGGTGACGCCCGGCAGGTCAGTGTTCTGCGCACGGCCTTGGGATTGACCAGGGCCCCGCTCAGGACGCTGAATGTAGAGCCGCACTTCAGCCTTGATCTGTCTGACCTGATCGTTCCGGAAGGAGAGGGTACGCTCGCGCCACTTTCCGCGGCACCAACCCAACTTCTTGTTGACTGGCGGGTCGCCTACGAGGTCGAGACGTTCGGAGGGGAGCCGTCTGCCTTGCGCGCCGATGCCGCCCGTCAGATCGCCCGTTGGACGGCTGATGACAGCCACAGGGTCCTTATGTCCAAGGGGCAACCAATTGCGATGACAGGGTTCAACGCCCGCCTGCCTGACATCGTCCAGATCGGCGGGGTATGGACTCCGCCAGACCTGCGGCGCAGGGGCCATGCCCGAAGGGCCGTGGCCTTGCACCTGTCCGAGGCGCAAAAGGCAGCTGTGTCACGCGCAGTCCTGTTTGCAGCGTCGGAACCAGCTGCGCGAGCCTACAGAGCCATCAGATTTCGCCAGATCGGAGAGTTCTCTTTGTGCATCTTCAAGAAAGCACAGGTGGTAAATGTCTGATTTTTTTCGGCCCGAGGCGCGGGCAACCCTTTGGCGCTGGCGCGAGGTGATGGTGGCTGCGGCCTTTGTTGCGCTTGGCTTGCGCTGGGCCCTTGCCTCATACGGTGTGCTGTCTTGGCTTGGTTGGGTCGTGGCGGTGATTTCGGCAGCCCTTGGCCTGGTCGCTCTGCAACGTCTGCGCTTTGGCCAGGGGGGTGGTGGTCCCGGCATCGTTCAGATTGACGAACGACAACTCAGCTATTTCGGCCCGCTGACCGGTGGGGTGATCGACCTCGATGACCTGGCGCGGCTGGAACTGGTAGGCGATGCAAGGCCGGCCCATTGGCGATTGACGCCGGTTCTGGGTGAGGCGCTGGATATTCCGGTGACGGCCGAAGGGGCGGACGGGCTATTCGACGTGTTCGCCACCCTCCCGGGCCTGCGCACCGAACGCATGCTCGAAACCCTTTCCCGAAGGCCTGATGCCACGGTTGTGATCTGGCAGGCCGATGCCGCCCCGGTGCCCCGGATTCACTAGCCCGTTGTGCGCAGGCGCAGGTCCCCTTCGGGCCGGGGGTGATTGACATCGGGGTCGCTTCGGGACACCTGTGCCATCAACACAGTCGACCATGGCCAGCAGCGGAGCGTCCCCATGTCTATCCCCCAATCCGGCGGCGGCCCGATCGAGCGGCACGAACAATTGGCAGAATTTCTGGCCAAAGGCTGCAAACCCAAGGAAAACTGGCGCATTGGCACTGAACATGAAAAGTTCGGTTATTGCCGCGACAGCCATCTTCCCCTGCCCTACGAAGGCGACCGGTCGATCCTGGCCGTCTTGTCCGGCCTGCGCGACCGCTATGGTTGGGGCGAGGTCCGCGAGGCTGGCAAGCTGATCGGATTGGTCAAAGACGGGGCAAACGTCAGCCTTGAACCGGGTGGCCAGCTGGAACTGTCCGGCGCACCGCTCGAGACCATTCACCAGACCTGTGACGAGGTGAACCACCACCTTGAAGAGGTAAAGACGATCGCCGACGAGATCGGAGTGGGCTTTATCGGTCTGGGGGCGGCACCGGTTTGGTCGCATGACCAGATGCCCTTGATGCCCAAGGGCCGCTACAAGTTGATGAACGACTACATGGGCAAGGTCGGCACCCATGGGACCCAGATGATGCGGCGGACCTGCACGGTGCAGGTCAACCTCGATTTCGGGTCCGAGGCTGACATGGTCCAGAAGCTGCGCGTGGCGCTTGCCCTGCAACCTGTCGCTACCGCCCTTTTCGCCAATTCGCCCTTCTTCGATGGTGCGCCCAACGGACACAAGTCATGGCGGTCGCGGATCTGGCGCGATCTAGATGCCAGCCGGACAGGTATGCTGCCCTGGGTGTTTGAAGAGGGCATGGGCTTTGAACGCTGGGTCGAATGGGTCCTCGACGTGCCCATGTACTTTGTCTACCGGGACGGGGCCTATATCGACGCCCTCGGCCAGTCGTTCCGCGACTTGCTCAAGGGTGAGCTACCCGCATTGCCGGGCGAAAAGCCGACATTGTCGGATTGGGCCGACCATCTGACGACCGTCTTCCCCGAAGCGCGGGTCAAGCAATACATCGAGATGCGCGGCGCCGATGGGGGGCCCTGGCGGCGGCTTTGTGCCCTGCCAGCCCTTTGGGTCGGCCTGATGTACGACCAGGGCGCGCTGGACGCGGCCTGGGATCTGGCCAAGGATTGGGATGCCGAAACCCGCGAGGCGTGGCGCGTTGCGGCCTCGGTTGAGGGGCTTGATGCCAAGGTCGGGGGGCGGTCTATGCGCGATCTGGCAGCCGAGGTTCTCACAATCGCAGAGGGCGGCCTGAAGGCCCGCGCCCGTCCGGGTGCTGGCGGGCTGGTGCCGGACGAGACGCATTTCCTGAGCGCATTGCAGGAAACTGTTGAAACCGGCCTGACGCCCGCGGATGAGCTTTTGGCCCATTACAACGGCGACTGGAACGGTGATCTGGACCGGATCTACGACGCCTATTCATACTAGGCCTTTCGGGTTGCGGGTTCCGTGACCGTGGTCGGTCCAACCACCTGCAACTCTTTGACAAACGCCACGACCTTGTCGGCGCTCATCTCGCAGGGTCGAAGCACCGGCCCCTTGTCCAGATGATACAGGTTGAGGCTGATGTAATCGCCGCCCGCCTTTTCCCAGGCTTGCAGCTTCCACCCCCGTGCACCCGCGACGGGCTGTCGGATCGCGCGGTAAGCCCGGCCTTGCCAGAGGGCCTCGAATGAACCGGTGGGAAGGGCCTGAAAGGCGGCGCTGAAGACAGCGGTGTCGTCATCGCCGCCCATCGGCCCCTAGCCTTTTGACCCGATGCGACTTTCTGTTCCGGCCCTGAGCCTGGAGATATTGGCGCTGTGGCGCAGGTAGATGAGGAGGGCGAGGGCCACGCATAGCAGACTGGCCACCCCATAGCCCATTAGGATCGCCCAGACGGGGGCGAGTCCAGCGGCCAATAGTGCCGCGAGCGAAGAGTACCGAAACAAGGCCGCGACGACCAACCAGGTGGCGCAGGCGGTGATGCCAAGGGGCCACCACAACGCCAGCAGAATGCCCAGAAATGTAGCGACGCCCTTGCCCCCCCGAAAGCCCAGCCAGATGGGAAAGCAATGGCCGACAAAGGCGGCAAGCGCGGCGATCTGAACGGCATCCTCTGGCACAAAGGCCCGGGCCAGCAGAACGGCCAATGCCCCTTTGCCGCCATCCAGAACAAGGGTCGCGACGGCGGCCTTTTTGTTGCCTGTGCGCAGGACGTTGGTGGCCCCGATATTGCCCGACCCGATCTCGCGCAGGTTCCCAAGTCCAAGATAACGCGTGATCAGAACCCCAAAGGGAACCGATCCCAGAAGGTAGCCGATTAGGGCCCAAGGGCCGATGACGCCAAGGCTGCTTTCGAAGAGCGGCATCAAACGACCCCTTCGTCAACCCGGACCCCGGACACCCAGGTGCCCTTGACCCGGCCTTGCATCCGCGCGCCGTCAAAGGGCGTGTTGCGCGACTTGGATTTCAGGGTCGTCCGGTCCAGGACAAAGGGCGCATCGGGATCAAACAGGACAAGGTCGGCAGGGGCGCCCGCTGTCAGCCGTCCGCAGGACAGGCCCAACCGTTTTGCTGGGTTCAGCGACAGGGCGCGGAACAGGCCGGGCAGGTCGATGACGCCTGAATGGAACAGACGCAGCGCGGCGGGCAGCAGGGTCTCGAGCCCGACGGCGCCACTGGCTGCCTCTTCATAGGGCAGGCGCTTGCTTTCTTCGTCTTGTGGCGTGTGCATGGAACAGATGATGTCGATCAGCCCGCTTGCCACGGCCTCGCCTACAGCGACCCTATCGTCCTCTGCCCGCAGCGGTGGCTTGAGCTTGAAGAAGGTACGGTAGTCGGCCACGTCAAGCTCGTTCAAGGTCAGGTGATGGATCGAGACACCGGCGGTGATGTTGAGCCCGTTCCGTTTAGCCCGTTCGAGCGCGGGCAGGGCGCGGGCGGTCGTGATCTGGTCCGCGTGGTAGCGGGCGCCGGTCATCTCGAGCAGGGCGATATCCCGGTCCAATGCCATCCGTTCTGCCATCGGGCTGACCCCGGGCAGGCCACGCAGGGACGCGAATTTGCCATTGGTCACCGCCGCCCCTGCTGACAGGCCCGGATCCTGAACATGGGCGATGACAAGCGCGTCAAGCGAGCGGGCATAGGTCAGGGCGCGCGAAAAGATCTTGGTATCCGTCACCACCCGGTCGCTGTCGGTAAAGGCAACGGCACCGGCGTCCTTCAGAAAACCGATCTCGGTCATTTCGCGGCCTTCGCGGCCCTTGGTCAGCGCTGCCATGGGCAGGACATGAACCGGGCTGTCGGATTGGGCGCGACGGGCGACGAACTCGAGCACCTCGGGTGTGTCGATTGCGGGCAGGGTGTCGGGGCGGGTTACGATTGTAGTCACCCCGCCAGCCGCTGCAGCCCGACCGGCCGAGCGGAAGCTTTCCTTGTGGCGTTCGCCGGGTTCGCTGACTTTTACCCCGATATCGACGATACCGGGTGCGAGGCAAAGGCCGGTGGCGTCGATGATCTGGTCAAAGCCGTCGTCAGGCGGGGCCTCGCCCTGGGTCACAACCTCGGCGATCACACCGCCGCGCAGGATCAGATGGCCCGGGGTCTCGGTCCCGGCCTCGGGGTCGATCAGGCGGGCATTTCGAAACAGCGTGTCGGTCATTGGTCAGAGCTTTCAATTGAAACGGGGCGCTGCTGGAACGGGGTCTGCACGGTCAGCCCGCCACCCAGATCATGAGACCAACAAGGGCAAGGGCGGCCAGGATGACATAAAGCGCGATCTTGCCGCCAGTCCTCGGGTCATAGGTGGGCTTTGGCCCGTTGTCATCGTCACCGCTCATGCCATGGCCTCGGCAGCGGCTGCGCCCCGGGCGGCTCGAAGGTTGCGGGCCAGCAGGTCCATCGCGGCCATGCGCACGGCAACCCCCATCTCGACCTGGGTCTGGATGACGCTGCGGTTTATGTCGTCCGCGATGGTCCCGTCAATCTCGACGCCACGGTTCATCGGGCCGGGGTGCATGACGATGGCATCAGGCTTGGCAAAGCCAAGCTTGTCGGCGTCAAGTCCATAGCGGTGATAATACTCTCGTTCCGATGGGATGAACCCGCCGTCCATCCGCTCTTTCTGCAGGCGAAGCATCATGACCACATCGGCCCCTTCAAGCCCCTTCTCCATGTCGTCAAAGACCTCGCAGCCGAACTCCTCTACCCCAGAGGGCATGAGGGTCGGCGGGGCGATCAGGCGAATGCGGTTCTCCATCTTGCCAAGCAACATGATGTTGGACCGGGCGACCCGGCTATGGGCAATGTCGCCGCAGATGGCGATGGACAGGCGATGCAGACGTCCTTTGGCCCGCCGGATGGTCAGGGCATCCAGAAGGGCCTGTGTGGGATGTTCATGACGACCGTCTCCGGCGTTCAGGACGACGCAGTTCACCTTCTGCGCCAACAGGTCCACGGCCCCGGATTGGGGGTGACGGACCACCAGGATGTCTGGCCGCATGGCATTAAGGGTCAGGGCGGTGTCGATCAGCGTTTCGCCCTTCTTGATGGACGAGGCTTGCATGGCCATGCTCATCACATCCGCCCCGAGCCGCTTGCCTGCCATCTCAAAGCTGGCCTGGGTGCGGGTAGAGTTTTCGAAGAACATGTTGATCTGGGTCATCCCGGCAAGGGCATCGCGGCGGGTGATGCCGCGCCGGTTCTCTTCGGCATAGCGGTCGGCAAGGTCTAGGACGGTGGTGATCTCGGTGGGGTGCAGAGGCTCGATGCCCAACAGGTGCATATGGCGATAAGACATAGGTCAGCCTCCAGCGGTTTGACCGCTTATAGAAAGGCAGGGCCGGGGCGACAAGGCCGGGACGAGTGGGGAGGTGGTTCCCTCGTAAGGTGGGTCATGACCCACCTTACCCCCTGCCCATTCCGCTTGCTTGGGTTTAGTCTGCGATCATGGATTCGCGGATAGATCATCAAACGGCCCGCGCGATGCTGGCTTGGCATATCGAATGCGGGGCGGATGAGGCCATCCTCGACGCCCCGATCGACCGCTACGGGCTTGACGCCGTTTTGCCAAAACCTGCGGCCCTCGCCACAGTGGCTACGCCTGAATCTGCGGCAGTAGCGGCGCCGACGCCCGTCGATCCGGCGCAGATTGCCGCTGCCATGTCGGCCAATGCCGCCGATCTGCCCACCCTGCGGGACACCATGGACCGGTTTCCGTATTGCGAGCTGCGTCAGGGGGCCCGCAACTTTGTCTTTGCCGACGGACGGCCCGAGGCCCGCGTGATGATCGTCGGTGAAGCGCCGGGCCGGGAAGAGGACCTGGAAGGTCGCCCCTTTGTCGGGCGGGCCGGGCAGTTGCTGGACCGGATGCTGGAGGCCATCGACATGGCCCGCGACGCCGCCACCCCGGAACAGGCGGTCTACATCACCAATGTCCTGCCCTGGCGCCCGCCGGGAAACCGCACACCCGAGGCAGGTGAAATCGCGATGATGCTGCCCTTTCTGGAGCGTCACATTGCCCTGGCCGACCCGGAGATCGTGATCCTCATGGGCAACGTCCCCTGTCAGGCCTTGCTGGGTCGGGTCGGGATCACCCGTTTGCGCGGCCAGTGGACCGAAGTCCTTGGCAGACCTGCCCTTCCCATGGTTCATCCCGCCTACCTTTTGCGCCAGCCCGCCGCCAAGCGGGAAGCCTGGGCTGACCTGTTGTCCCTCAAGGCGCGGCTTCTGGGCCAGTGACCCGTCCCGCCGCGTCCCCCTGTCGGAGTTCCCATGTCCCGTATCGATGATACCCGCCCCTTTCTGCCGGTTCGGATTGCCGTCCTCACCGTATCGGACACCCGTAGTGCCGCCGATGACCGATCCGGCGACACGCTGGTCGAGCGGCTGACCAAGGCTGGCCACAAACTTGCCGCACGGCTGATCCTGCCTGACGAACGCCTCCTGATCGCGGAACGACTGCGGCAATGGTGTGCCGATCCAGAGGTGGACGTGGTGATCTCAACCGGCGGCACCGGCCTTACCGGTCGCGACGTCACCGTCGAGGCGCACCGCGATGTCTATGAAAAAGAGATCGAAGCATTCGCGACCGTTTTTACCATGATCTCAATGGACAAGATTGGCACTTCGGCTGTTCAAAGCCGGGCCACCGGGGGGGTCGCTTTGGGGACCTACCTGTTTGCTTTGCCGGGCAGTCCGTCCGCGTGTCGGGACGCTTGGGATGAAATTTTGGTCAAACAGCTCGATTATCGGCATCGCCCCTGTAACTTTGTTGAGATCATGCCGCGATTGGACGAGCATCTGCGTCGAAAGTAATTCACGCTAAAAGTGACGGAATGGGACCGAAGCGCCGTATAATCTGTGCAAGTGGACTCTTTTTGCGCACGCACTACCCTTTTCCGACACCCAATCCGGAACCTGACCTCATGAGATTCATTCGTCGCACCCTGACAGGCATCTTTCTGATGTCGCTTACATTGGCGTTGCTGGCCTATGCAGGCAGCATCGTGTTTGGGGCGGTTCAGGCCCGCATGAACGCCGAACCCCGCAGCTTTCCCCAGCGCGAAAGTGTTATCGCGGTGAATGTGGTCACGATCTCGCCAGGGGATATTGCGCCGGAGCTGCAAATTTTTGGAGAGCTTCGGTCGCGCCAGTCTCTTGATCTGCGCAGTTCGGTCGGCGGCACCGTGATCGCGGTGTCCGAAAGCTTTGTCGAAGGCGGTCGGGTGTCGGAAGGCGATGTTCTGGTCCAGATCGATCCGGCCGAGGCCGAGGCCCAGGTCGCGCGTGTCGCGGCTGACCTTCAGGATGCTCTCGCCGCCCAACGCGATGCGGATCGTGCCCTGCAACTGTCCATCGACGAGCTTGCCGCCGCCGAAGCCCAGGCCGCGCTGCGTGAAACGGCCCTGCAGCGTCAACGCGACCTGCAGGCCCGTGGCATTGGCACCGCCCCCGAGATCGAAGCAGCAGAGCTTGCAGCCTCTTCGGCAGAGCAGACTGTCCTTGCCCGCCGTCAGGCTCTTGCCCAGGCTGAGGCTCAAATCGACCAGGCCGCAACCCGCGCCGCGCTGGCCGAGATCAACCTGGCCGAGGCGCAGCGCACCCTGGACGGGACCAAGATCACGGCGGCGTTTGATGGCACGCTGACAGCTGTCGGCGTTTCCCGTGGTGGACGCGTGACCGCGAACGAGCAGATCGCGCAGTTGATTGATCCTGCCGATCTTGAGGTATCGTTCCGCGTGTCGGCGGCCCAATATGCGACGCTACTTGACCGCGACGGATCGTTGCGCGCGGCACCGGTTCGCATTGGCCTTGATGTCTCAGGTGTTGATCTGAGTGCGCAAGGGGTCATCGACCGTGACAGCGCGACAGTTGGCGAAGGTCAGACCGGCCGCCTTATCTTTGCACGGATTGATGATGCTCCCGGCTTTCGGCCCGGCGATTTCGTGACCGTGACAGTGACGCAACCCGTTATCGGCGGGGTGGCTCAAATTCCGGCCTCGGCTGTCGGGGCGGACATGACTGTTCTGGTCGTGGGTGAGGAAGACCGACTTTTCAGTGCAGAGGTGGAATTGATTGCGCGCCAAGGTGACGACGTGATCATCCGCGCCCCCGACCTTGCCGGAGCGGCCGTCGTGGCGGCCCGGACCCCGTTGCTGGGCGCGGGCATCAAGGTGCGGCCCATCTCGCCCGAGGCGCTGGCTGCTGCTACAAGGGGCGATCCGCCGCCGCCTCCTGAAATGGTGGTGCTGGACGAGGATCGCCGCGCCCGGCTGGTCGCCTTTATCGAAGGCAACCAGTTCATGCCCGTTGAGGCCAAAAGCCGGATCTTGACCCAGCTTGAACAGCCTGAGGTGCCAGCCTCGGTCATCGAGCGTATTGAAAGCCGGATGGGGAGCTAGGTCATGGCAGGTCTGTCAACCGACGGGGCCAAGGGTATCCTGTCCTACTTTACCCGTCATCGGACGGCGGCCAACCTTGTGCTTGTCCTTATGCTTGCCGCAGGCCTGATTGCAGCACCCAAGATGCGGGCGCAGTTCTTTCCCGATGTCGTCGTGGACACCCTTTCCCTTAGCTACACTTGGACTGGGGCAGGGGCAGAGGATGTCGATGCCGCCATCGTTCAGGTGGTCGAACCCGTCCTTCTGACGGTCGAAGGGGTAACGGGTAGCAGCGCCACGTCTACCGAAGGCCGGGCCTCGATCCGGCTGGAGTTTGAGCCCGGCTATGACATGGAACAGGCCGCCAAGGACGTTCAGGAAGCAGCCGACGCCATCACCAACCTTCCCGAAGATGCAGAAGAGGCGAACGTTCGCAGCGGAAGCTGGTCCGACCGTGTGACCGATGTGGTGATCACCGGTCCGGTCAGCGTCGACCAGCTTGGCCGGTTTGCCGATGAAATGGCGGGGCGGTTGTTCGCCGCCGGGGTCACCCGCGCCTCCATCAACGGTGTCGCTGCGCCGTCAACCATTGTCGAAGTGCCGTCGCTTTCCCTGATCCGCTATGACATTGGCCTGTCCGAAATCTCGGGCGCGATTGCCCGCGAGGTGACGGCTGACCCCGCAGGTGATGCGGGCTCTGCCCGGGTCCGGACCGGCGTGGCCAAGCGCAGTGCCGAGGATATCGAAGCCATCGTCTTGCGCCGCAACGCGGACGGATCGACGCTGACCATCGGGGACGTGGCAACGGTCCGTGTCGAGGGGATCGACCGGGACCGGGCCTATTTCGTAGGGGCGGACCCTGCCGTACAGATCCGGGTGGATCGGTCCGCCCAAGGCGATGCGATCGGTCTTGAGAATGCCGTGGCCGAAGTCGCCCGCGAGATGCAGGCCTCTATGCCGCAGGGTGTCACCATTGATCTCGTGAACTCCCGCGCCGACCAGATTTCGGGCCGCCTGTCGCTGTTGCTGGACAATGGGGCCATGGGCCTTGGGCTTGTCGTTCTGCTGCTGTTCCTGTTTCTCAATGCCCGCACCGCTTTTTGGGTGGCAGCGGGTATCCCCGTGTCGATGCTGGCTGGCATTGCCCTCATGTATGCCTTTGGGCTGACGCTGAACATGATCTCGCTTTTTGCGTTGATCCTAACGCTTGGCATCGTTGTGGATGACGCCATCGTCGTGGGGGAACACGCGGATTTCCGGGCGCGCAAGCTGGGCGAAAATCCTGTCGAAGCAGCCGAGAATGCGGCGCGGCGCATGTTCTTGCCAGTGTTTTCGGCGACCTTGACCACGATTATCGCCTTTTTCGGGTTGGTCATCATTGGCGGGCGGTTTGGGGACCTGATCTCGGACATACCGTTCACTGTCATCGCGATCCTGATCGCCAGCCTTGTCGAATGCTTCATCATCTTGCCCAACCACATGAGCCATTCCATCGGGCAGGCCGCGCGAGAGGCCTGGTACGACTTTCCATCACGCGTGGTGAACCGTGGATTTACCTGGTTCCAGAGGGTGATTTTCCGCCCCTTCATGGCTGGCGTCATCACGCTTCGTTACCCCGTCGTCGCCCTGGTCTGTGTCGTGCTGGCCAGCCAGGTGGCACTTGTCGTGCGCGGCGACGTGCAGTGGCGCTTTTTCTCGGCGCCCGAGCAGGGGTCGGTCACGGGCAACTTTGCCATGCTGCCCGGGGCAACCCGCGAAGACAGCATGGCGATGATGCGCGAACTGCAGCGGGCCACCAATGAGTTGGGCGCAAGGCTTGAGGCGGAACATGGTCAAAGCCCCCTCGACTTTGTGATCGCCGAGATTGGCGGAAATTCGGGTCGGTCCTTGTCCGGCGCAGACACCAAGGAGAGCTGGCAGCTTGGGGCGATCACCATTTCGCTGATCGACGCGGACAGTCGGCCCTACTCCTCGGGCGAATTTGTTACGATGCTGCAAGAGACTTATGTCCAGCATCCGATGGCTGAAACCGTCAGCTTCCGCAGCTGGGGGTCGGGCCCCGGTGGCGACGATATCGAGGTCGAGATTTTTGGCGCTGACAGTACCGTCCTAAAAGCAGCCGCCGAGGCCCTCAAGGCCGAGCTGAGCCGTTTCCCCGAAGTGTCTGGGGCGGAGGACAGCCTTGCCTACGATAAGGACGAGCTGATCCTTGAACTGACCCCTAAGGGTGAGGCGCTGGGCTTTACCATCGACAGCCTTGGCCAGACCCTGCGCCAGCGGCTGAACGGGGTTGAGGCGGCCAGCTATCCGGACGGCGCACGCTCGGCCACGATCCGGGTCGAGCTGCCCAGCGATGAACTGACCGCCGATTTTCTTGATCGGACCCAGATGCGGGCCGCCAGCGGCCAGTATGTGCCCCTCGCGGATATCGTGACGGTGGATCGTCGCAGCGGCTTTTCCACGATCCGGCGCGACAATGGGGTGATGCTGATTTCGGTCACGGCTGGCCTTGCCGACGATGACGCCGACCGCGCCTCCGATATAATGTCCACGATTCAGGACGAAATCCTGCCAAAGCTCGAGTCGGACTTTGGCGTCGCCACCAACATGGCCGGGCTGTCCGAGCAAGAGAACGCGTTTCTCAGCGACGCTCTGACCGGGCTTATCCTGTGCCTCATCGGAATCTTTCTCACCCTCGCCTGGATCTTTTCCAGCTGGACCCGGCCGGTGGTTGTCATGGCAATCATCCCCTTCGGCCTCGTGGGCACTGTCTGGGGCCATTACATCTGGGGCATCCCGATGAGCCTTTTCACCGTTGTGGGTATGATCGGGATGGTCGGGATCATCATCAACGACTCGATCGTTCTGGTGACCACGATTGATGAATACTCTGAAACCCGCGGCCTTATTCCGGCGATTATCGACGGCACATCAGACCGTTTGCGGCCCGTCTTCCTGACAACGGCGACGACTGTTTTGGGCCTTGCGCCGTTGCTATATGAGGGTTCGAACCAGGCCGAGTTCTTGAAACCCACCGTCGTGACCCTTGTCTATGGCCTGGGCTTTGGCATGGTTCTTGTCCTCATGGTCGTGCCCGCCCTAATGGCGATGCAGGACGACTGGGCCCGTCAGGTGGGCGCCGCTCGCCGGGCCCTTAAGGCAAGCGGGGACGGGTCTCTTCCGGCCCGGGTGTCTTCTTCGGCGGGTGCTGTTGTGTCATTTGCGCTTTTTGCGGCGCTGATCCTGCCGGTCGTGGTGACAGGCGCGGCCTGGCCGGTCCTGGCGGAACAGTTGCCATTCCTCGCCGGTGGGTTTGGCCCAGCCTTGGCATTGTTTGCGGCTGTTTTGGCGGTTGTTCTGGTGGTGATCTACGCGATTACCGGGCTTGTTGGGCGCAAACGGCCCAAACCTGCCTGATCCGGGCTTGCGTCAGCCTGTACAGCCCATGACGTCTACTGCCTGGGCACTACCCAAAACGGTGAAACGCAGGGCAGACCGGTCGACGGCAAATGCGCCACCCTCAAGGTGGATCATCTCCGCTTCTGCGGTGAGGGTGCCACCAGCGCGAACGGCGACAGGCTCTGAGACCCAGACATTGGGATCATTGGTTTCAATCACAACCACCTCGTTTGAGCCCGCCTGCGGCATCATGATCGTGGCGACGATATGCAACCCATTCTCTGTCGGGGACAGCTGGCAGGTGACACCCGACACGCCCGCTTCGGCCCCTGTTATGGGCCGGTCGACAAGGGCCGCGACGATGGCAGCATCGCGGCTGCCCGCGCCTTCTAGCGTCAGGTCGAAGGACAGTTCGACCGGGACGCAGATGTCCATGCAGACCCCAATATCCAGAGCGCCGGACATCCGGCTTGGCGCGTCGGGGCTGGCTGTACTCAGCTCAATCGGGATAACGACCTGGTCGTGATAGCCGATGGACCGCATGCCACCGACTTCAAAGACGTCCGGCACGGGCCAATGAAACCGGGCCGTCTCGATATTGTGTGAACCGCCCCAAGTCACCTGCGGCGGAATCCCGCCGTCACCGGGCGCGCGCCAATAAGTCTTCCAGCCAGGCAGCAGCGTCAGTTGCAGTCCGACCATGCGGGTGCCGGCATCCGTCTGCCAACCGGGCAAAACCTCAAGGCTAACAATGTCATCCGCCATTTCTGCCGCCGCTGGGAGGGCCATAGCCGCAAGGGCAAAGGTGGCAAGGCAAGCCGGAAAAAGGCGGGTCATTGTTGTCATGTTCCTGATTTCTGCCAGATTGGCCGAAATAGGAAGTCACGACTGTGCGAGAGCGGTTCCAGAGGATGCTTGCGCGTTGCCCGCTGGCATCACATCATCACGCTCATGCAAAAGTTGGAGTCCAACCTGAGCGGCCAGCTCCTTATCGCCATGCAGGGCATGGGCGATCTGCGCTTTGCCAACAGCGTTGTGTTCATGTGTTCGCACTCTGACGAAGGGGCGATGGGTCTGATCGTGAACAAGCCCACCCCAGAGGTGCGGTTTTCCGATCTGCTGGAACAACTAGAGATCGACAGTGGTGGGGCCGAGATGCGCGATATCCGGGTTCATTTCGGAGGTCCGGTCGAGAACGGACGCGGCTTTGTCCTGCATTCGGCCGACTACATGTCCGGCAAGGCGACCCTGAAGATCGATGCCAAGACTGCTATGACCGCAACGCTGGACGTGCTGGAAGAGATTGCGAAGGGCCGTGGTCCGCAGGCGTCGATGCTTGCGCTGGGCTATTCGGGTTGGGGGCCAGGCCAGCTTGAAGACGAGATCAAGCGCAACGGCTGGCTGACCTGTCCGCCCCGCGCCGATATCCTGTTCGGCCGCGCCAACGAACATAAATGGTCCGCCGCGCTGAAATCCCTGGGGATTGATCCTGCGATGCTGTCGTCCAGCTCGGGTCGCGCCTGAACGGTCTTACTGCTGTTACCAAGCCCGCCATAGATCGCCAAACAACCTTAGGAGACTGCCATGATTCGTACCGCGTTTCTGATTTCAGTCGGCTGCCTTGCAGCGCTTCCTGCGACCGCCGAAACCACGCTCAGGGTAATGAGCTACAACGTCTGGGGCGGCGGCGGGAACGAGGAAAAGCCCATCGACGAAACTTTGGCGGTGCTGCGCGCTGCCAATGCCGACCTGATCGGTCTGCAGGAGACCCGGCTTGAGGGCGAGGTTTGCGAAGCGGACTATTGTCCTGCGGCCGGTGACAGCGTCGGCCCGGCCCTGGCCGAGGCGCTGGGATATTACTACTATGAACAGACCGAAGAAAACGTGGCCCTTTGGGCCAACGGAGTTCTGTCGCGCTACCCCATCACCGGACAGGCGCCCCATGATCTGGGTGTCTCGATCGATGTAGAGGGCCAGACGGTCTGGCTGTTCAACATTCACCTCGATGATGAACCCTACCAGCCCTATCAGCTGTTGGGCATCGAATACGGTCCCGCCCCATTCATCAGCACCGCCGAGGACGCCGTCATGTGGGCGGAACAGACCCGCGGCCCGGCTATGGCCCTGCTGGCCGAGGCGATGGTTGCCGCTGATGGTGCCTCAGCCGTTTTTGTCACCGGTGATTTCAATGAACCGTCGGGGCACGACTGGACAGAGGCTGCCGTTGCTGCGGGGCAAAAGCCTGTCGCGGTTGTCTGGCCGACCACGGCGGGACTGGAGGCGCAGGGTTTTGTAGATACCTACCGGGCCATCCATACTGATCCGGTCGCCAAACCAGCCTATACTTGGACGCCCTACTACGAGGAAACCGCGACCGACGATCATCCGGACCGTATCGACTTTGTCCTCGCCCGGGCACCCGGCCTGACCGTGACCGACGCCTGGATCGTGGGCGAGGACGGACCGCGTAGCGACCTGGTCGTCACCCCGTGGCCGTCTGATCACAGGGCGACAATGGCAGAGGTAAAGTTCTGACCGGTCAGCTGCCCGCCAGCAGCGCCTCAATGATCGCGCGCGCCTCTGGGGCGGCCCAATCGGCTTCGCCTTGAAGGCGCGCGACTTCTTGCCCCTCCGGGTTCAGGATGACGGTTACGGGCAGGCCCAACACGCCAAAGTCGCGGGCAAGGGCCTGGCGGGGGTCGCGGTGCAGGGGCAGATTGTCCACCCCGATCTCGTCAAAGAAGGCCTGCATGGCCTGAGGCATGTTGCGACCCGTTGCGATGGTGACGACCTCGAACGCGTCGCCGCCGTAGTCCCGCTGGAGGGCCGCCAGCTGCGGCATCTCGACCCGGCAGGGGGCGCACCAGGTGGCCCAGAAATTCAGCACGACCCATTTGCCTGCAAAGTCGGAAAGGGTGCCCTGGCCGCCCTCCGCCGCCTCGAACGGGATGTCAGAGCTTGGCATGGCGGTGCTGTGCATCACCAACTTGCGCATGTCGCCCAGGCGCAGCGCATCCAGCGTGTCCATGTCTTGGGCACTTGCGCCGTTTGCAAGGAGGCCAAGCCCCGTATAAAGAGCCGCGAGAGCGAATTTGCGCATGTTGCCTCCGGATGGGACCTGACCAATGACCAAGACCTCGAATGCGATGTGGGGCGGGCGGTTCGCCGCTGGACCCGATGCCATCATGGAGGCGATCAACGCCTCTATCGGCTTCGACCAGCGTCTGGCCCGCCAGGACATCGCAGGGTCCCGGGCCCACGCCGCCATGTTGGCGGCCACGGGCATCATCACCAGTAAGGATGCCGAGGCGATCGGGGAAGGCCTTCTCACGGTCTTGTCAGAGATCGAGGCCGGGAATTTTGCGTTTTCTACGGCACTTGAGGACATCCACATGAATGTGGAGGCCCGTCTGAAGGATCTGATCGGCGAACCGGCGGGACGGCTGCATACCGCCCGCAGCCGGAATGATCAGGTTGCCGTGGATTTCCGGCTTTGGGTGCGCGACCAGTGTGACGCCGCCGATGCCGCCATTGAGGCTTTGATGAAGGCTCTGGTCGGTCAGGCAGAGACCGGTGCCGATTGGGTGATGCCCGGGTTCACCCATTTGCAGGTGGCCCAGCCGGTGACATGGGGCCATCATATGCTGGCCTATGTCGAGATGCTGTCGCGGGACCGGGCCCGCTTTGCCGATGCCCGCAAGCGGATGAACGAATCACCCCTGGGGGCCGCGGCGCTTGCCGGGACATCCTTTCCCATCGACCGGCATATGACGGCCGAAGCACTTGGCTTTGACCGGCCATCGGCCAACTCGCTGGATGCGGTCGCTGACCGGGATTTCGCGCTGGAGTTTCTGGCCGCCGCCTCGATCTGCGCGATGCACCTGTCGCGACTGTCCGAAGAGCTTGTCATCTGGTCCTCGGCCCAGTTCCGCTTTGTGAAGATGTCGGACCGTTGGTCGACCGGATCCTCGATCATGCCGCAAAAGCGCAATCCCGACGCGGCTGAGCTGATCCGGGCCAAGATCGGCCGCATCTTTGGGGCCAATGTCGCCCTGATGACGGTTATGAAGGGGCTTCCCCTGACCTATTCAAAGGACATGCAGGAAGACAAGGAACAGGTCTTTGACGCCGCCGACAACTTGCTTCTGGCCCTTGCGGCCATGGCGGGCATGGTGGCGGATATGACCGGACAGCAGGACAATCTGCGCAAGGCTGCGGCGACGGGCTTTTCCACCGCGACCGACCTGGCGGACTGGCTGGTCCGCACCCTTGCGTTGCCGTTCCGCGAGGCCCATCACGTGACCGGCAGCCTGGTGGCCCTGGCCGAAGGCAAGGGGTGTGACTTGCCCGAGCTTAGCCTCGCCGAGATGCAGAGCGTTCATGCGGCCATCACGGCATCGGTTTTTGACGTGCTTGGCGTGGACAATTCGGTGGCGAGCCGTACCTCCTACGGGGGGACGGCGCCGGATCAGGTGCGCGTCCAGATTGCGCGTTGGAAGGAGATCCTGGGATGAGAGCGTTTGCCGCGCTGCTGGCGCTGACTGCCCTGGCCTCATGTGGGGCAGAAAGCCCGCCCTTTATGCCAACGAGCCTTGCTGCGTCTGAAACCGCCGAGATGGATACAAGTGCGGTCCCACCGGAGATGAACCCGTGATGTCGCCCCTGCGCCTGATCTATCTTGGCCTCGCCATCTGGGGGGCAATCCACCCGATGTACTATTTCCTTGGTTATATGCAGGAAACCGGAACGGGGCTGTCGGGCCTGATCGACGCCTGGTATGTGAACGGGTCGACCACAGGTCTGACCTGGGACCTGACCATCGCGGCGATTGCCCTGACAGTCTGGATCGTGGCGGAGGTTTCGGTGCGCCGGAACTGGCTGGCGCTGATCGCCATCCCGGCCACTTTTGGCATCGGGGTGAGCTGTGGTTTGCCGCTTTACCTGTTCCTGAGGACACGTCCTGTTGTTTGAGGTTGGATGCCTCCGGCGGGAATATTTTTGGCAAGAAAAAGCGGTGACAGGGTAGGGCGGCAGATGGATCATTTTCTTTACCGGGACGGCCAGTTGATGGCCGAGGATGTGCCTCTGGCCGATATCGCGGCCGCTGTCGGGACGCCGGTCTATGTTTATTCGGCGGCGACCTTGCTGCGCCATTTTCGCCTATTTGACGAGGCGCTGGCAGGCATGCCGCACCTTGTGTGCTACGCCATGAAGTCGCTTTCCAATGTAGCTGTGCTGAAGTTGCTGGGCGATGCGGGTGCGGGCATGGACGTGGTGTCGGCTGGTGAGTATCTGCGAGCGAAGGCGGCTGGCGTGCCGGGCGAGCGCATCGTGTTTTCTGGCGTGGGCAAGACCCGCCAGGAGATGCGGCTGGCCCTGGAGGGCGGCATCCGGCAGTTCAATGTCGAGAGCGAGCCGGAAATGGTCGCCCTGAGCGAGGTGGCGGTGTCCCTTGGGACCGTGGCCCCGATCACTGTGCGCGTAAACCCCGATGTCGATGCCAAGACCCATGCCAAGATCGCCACGGGCAAGTCGGAGAACAAGTTTGGCATCCCAATCTCTCGCGCCCGCGACGTCTATGCCATGGCCGCGTCCCTGCCGGGGCTGAAGGTCATTGGGATCGACGTGCATATCGGCAGCCAGCTGACCGAGCTGGCGCCGTTTGAGGCGGCCTATCTCAAGGTGGCGGAACTCACGGCCCAGTTGCGCGCGGATGGACATGAGATTACCCGGCTGGATCTTGGTGGTGGCCTTGGCATTCCTTACGTGCGCGACAACACCGCCCCGCCGTTGCCAAGCGAATATGGCGATCTGATCCGCCGCACGGTGGGCCACCTGGGATGCGAGATCGAGATTGAGCCTGGCCGCCTCATCTCGGGCAATGCCGGGATCCTGTTGACCCAGGTGATCTATGTGAAATCCGGCGAGGACCGCGAGTTCCTGATCGTTGATGGCGCCATGAACGACCTGATCCGTCCGGCCATGTACGAGGCCCATCACGATATCGTCCCGGTGGCCGAGCCTGCCCCTGGCCACGACCGGGTGGCCTACGATATCGTCGGTCCGATCTGTGAAAGTGGTGACACTTTTGCCAAGGGCAGGATGATGCCCAAGCTTGCCGATGGCGATCTTGTTGCCTTCCGATCTGCCGGAGCCTACGGCGCGGTTATGTCCAGTGAGTACAATTCCCGCCTTTTGGTGCCCGAAGTGCTTGTCCAGGGCGATCACTTCGCAGTTATCCGCCCAAGACCGACCTTTGACGAGATGATTTCGCGCGATACCATTCCTTCATGGCTCTGAGGCACTAGGTTTCGAGCGAACGCAGGAGAAAGCCGCTGACGCTGTTACCGCCCCCGACGACCCCTGACATCCGCCACCTGGCCTGGCCTGTGGGCCTGACCCGTTTGGGCATGTTGGCTGAACGCGTAGCGCGGGCGTTCTGGCCGGTCTGGTCGGTGATGGCGTTGATCCTTGCCCCCTTGCTGATGGGCTGGCACGAGCTTTTGCCGATCGAGGCATTTTGGGCCTGTGTCGTTCTGGCCGTTATTGCTCTGGCTGTCACCCTAACGCTGGGCTTGCGCCGGTTTCGCTGGCCCACCCGGTCGGAGGCGGTGGCGCGTGTCGATGCCTCGCTTCCGGGCCGTCCGATCGCCGCGTTGACCGACCGCCAGGCTATCGGATCGGGCGATCCGGCGTCCGAAGCGGTCTGGCGGGCGCATCTGGCCCGCATGGCTGACCGCACCCGGGCCGCAAAACCGGTAGAGCCGGATCTCAGGGTGGCCTCCCGTGATCCGTTTGGCCTGCGGTTCATGGCGCTTTTGGTTTTTGTGACGGCCCTTCTCTTCGGCTCTGTTCTGCGTGTGGGCAGTGTCGGTGAAGTGGCGTCCGGCGGTGGCTCTGTCCTGGCCGCCGGCCCTGTTTGGGAGGGCTGGGTGGAGCCGCCATCCTACACCGGTCGCCCGTCGCTGTATCTTGCCGACATTCCGCAAGGCCCTCTTACGGTCCCTGAAGGCAGCCGCGTCACCCTTCGCCTTTATGGCGAGGTGGGCGCGCTGACCGTGTCAGAGACGGTGTCTGGCCGGATCGAGGATCTCGACAGTGCCAGTGCCCCACAACAGACCTTTAACGTCGCCCAAAGCGGGACGCTGAACATTGACGGGCCTGGTGGTGCGTCCTGGGATTTGCGCGTGTTGGATGACGCCTTGCCGACCGTGGAGGTCACAGGCCCGGTTCAGGCCGACGCGATGGGCGCCCTTGCCCTGCCGTTTGCTGCCAAAGACGACTACGGCGTGATGGTGGGGCAGGCGGTCATTGCCCTCGATCTTGATGCAGTCGACCGCAGCTTTGGCCTGTCGGTGGAACCTGACGCGCGCGAGCCGGTTGTCGTTGACCTGCCCATGCCGTTTTCCGGCGATCGGTCCGAGTTTGAAGAGATGTTGATCGACGATTTTAGCCAGCATCCGTTTGCCAACCTGCCTGTCACCGTCACGATGAGTGTGACGGACGCCAGCGGACAAGAGGGTATCGCGGCCCCCGAGCCGATGGTGCTGCCCGGCCGCCGCTTTTTCCAGCCGGTTGCCCGCGCGGTGATTGAACAGCGCCGCGACCTTTTATGGGCACAATCGAATTCCCGCCGGGTCCTGCAGGTGTTGCGGGCGGTTGCCTATACACCCGAAGACATCTTCCCAAATGAGACGACCTATCTGCGCCTGAACGTGACCCTGCGGCGTCTGGATGCGTTGTCCTCGGTGGGGCCCCTGTCCTCGGAAGAGGTGGACGAGATTGCTCAGGCCCTTTGGGACCTTGCCATTCAGCTTGAGGATGGCACGCTTGCCGATGCCCGCGAGCGCCTGCGCCGCGCGCAGGAGCGTCTGGCAGAGGCCATGCGCAATGGTGCGTCCGACGAAGAGATCGCAGAGCTGATGAACGAGCTTCGCGAAGCGATGGACGACTATATGCGCATGTTGGCTGAGAATGCCGAACCCGGCGATGGGACGGACCAGCCGCAAAGCTCTGAAAACAGCATGCAGATCACGCAGGATGAATTGCAGGCCCTGATGGACCGGATTCAGGAGCTTATGGAAGAGGGCCGTATGGCCGAGGCGGCAGAGCTGATGGAACAGCTTAACCAGATGATGGAGAATCTGCAGGTCACCCAGAATCAGGGTCAGAACGGCGAAGGGTCGCCGGGACAGCAGTCGATGCAGGATCTGGCAGAGACACTGCGCGACCAGCAGGATCTGTCCGATGAGGCCTTCCGCGAATTGCAGGAGCAGTTCAATGGTCAACCCGGCCAGCAAGGACAACAGCAAGGCCAGCAACCGGGCGAGGACCCGCAGGGCGGCCAGCAAGGTCAGGGTCAAAGCCCTGGCGACGATCCGACCGGACAGGGCCAGCAAAACGATCAGGGGCAGGGTGGTGAAGGCGATCAGCCGGGTCAGGGCAGCCTTGCCGACCGCCAGCAGGCCCTGCGCGACGAACTGAACCGCCAGCAAGGCAATCTGCCAGCCCTCAGTGGCGAAGAGGCCGAGGCAACCCGCCGCGCGCTGGAGCGTGCCGAGGGCGCGATGGATGGGGCAGAAGAGGCGCTGCGACAGGGCGATATGGCCGAGGCCATCGATCGCCAGGCCGAAGCGATGAACGCCCTGCGGGACGGAATGCGCAATCTTGGCGAGGCTCTCGCCCAGAACGAGCAGGAACCGGGTCAGGGCCAACAGCAAGGGGCGGCAGAAGGCCGGGTAGAGCCCACCCGGCGCGACCCCCTTGGCCGTCAGCTAGGTAACACTGGTCAGTTCGGCACAGATGAGAACATGCTGCAAGGCGGCGATGTCTACCGCCGGGCCGAAGAATTGCTGGACGAGATCCGCCGCCGTTCGGCAGAGCAGGGAAGACCCACCGAGGAACTCGATTACCTCAAGAGGTTGCTAGAGCGGTTCTAAGCCCGCCGATACAGATGGCTGATGCGACGAGCTTTGTCTGCGCCTTAGGGGCGGGCAGTTCGGATCAGTTGCCCGAACTTGTTGTCGCTGGCGTGACGCCCTCTGCGCCTTCCAACTGCTTGAGAAGCGCCTGCACCCGAATATCGAGCCATAGTCGGCCCTGATCGACGCTGGACACATAGCTTGACATCATCGGGGCGATGGATGGCACCCGCTGCGCGAGGGAGGGCCCATTGGTGTAGGCCAACAGGGCCCCCATCGCGATGAGAAGCACCACGCTGAACCCTAGTCGAAAGCCGCGCCTGCCCTTACTGGTTTCATCAGGGATCGCGCTGCGTTGCGTGGTTGTAGGTCTGGGCGTGGACTTGCCAAGCGAAGAGTTGATCTCTTCGATATCAGGCAGAAGCTCACGCCGCGTGGCAGCTGCGGTGGCCCCTATGGCTGGGGCCTCTTCGCCGCGCATCCGCAACATTCGACGGCGGGCCTCTTCGGCAAGCTGTGCGTCGCGGTCCAGTGGCGCCTCTAGCCCAAGGTCCGGCTGACTTTGAAAGGCATTCTCGACCTCAGCCCGGCGGGCGGCCTCCTCTCTTGCGGCCTCTTCGCGCAGGATTTCGGCAATCTGGGGCGAGACGGTAGAGCGGGCTGCCAGCGAAGGACGCTGTTCGTTCGGTGTGGGCGCGACATAGCGATTTTCGCCGTCCTCGTCCTCGCCGTCGTGCTCGCCGTCGGTCTGGTCGTCATAATGAACAGACGCACTTTGCGTTCTTGGCGTTTCGGAGGTGTCTTGCGGTTCCGGGTCCACCGTGTCCCAGCGCTCTGCGCCGGGCGTGTCTGAAAGGTCATCCTCGCCGTCGGACGAGATGTCCGGATCGTCTGCGGTATCGGATCCAGAAGACCTTGAAGGGGGCCATTCATCATCGTCGGCAAAGTATTCATCCGGCTCCGGCTCATGAGCCTCGGATTCGGGCGGCCGGGTCGGTGGCGTAGGTCCGGATGGTGCAGCAGGGGGCGGGGCAGGCGGATTTGGCTGGACATAGGTGTCCCCTGCCTCGGCCGCTTCGGACGCACCAGGTTGCTCAAACCATGTGTGGCCGCAATTGGAACATTGCACATCCCGTCCGGCCGCGGGAATGACATCATCCCCGACCTCGTATTGCGCACCGCAATTGGGACAGATCAGACGCATCAGGAAAGTCCTTTGCCCGATAACGGCGGTTTATCCGCCCTTCTTGGGTTTAACCTAGCAACGATCTGCCTGTTCGCCAAGGTTTTGCGGCAGGTCTTCCGGTGCAGATTGAAACCTTTGGCCAAGTTGGGCAGAAGGGTTACACACAATAAAGGGGCGATCTGGTGATTGAGCTGCGAAACGTGGCCTACAGTTATGGCGGGGCCGAGCTGTTTTCCGATCTGACCTTCGAGCTTGCCCCGGGATCGTTCCACTTTTTGACCGGTCCGTCAGGGGCGGGGAAAACGACACTTTTGAAGCTGTGCTATGGCGATCTTACCGCCACATCCGGCAAAGCAAGCCTGTTCGGCGTCGATCGGAGCGGCATGAGCCGGGACGACCTTGCGCTGGCCCGGCGACGGATCGGTGTGGTTCATCAAGACTGCCAGTTCCTCGATCACCTACCCATTGCGGAAAACGTGGCGTTGCCCCTCACCGCTGCGGGCCGGCAGGATGAAATTGACAGCAACCTCACGGATCTGCTGGGCTGGGTTGGTCTGGCGGATCAGGCAGGGCAATTGCCCCCCCAACTTTCGGGGGGAGAGCGCCAGAGGGCCGCCCTGGCTCGAGCTGTGATCACGTCGCCTGATGTCATCATCGCGGACGAGCCGACAGGGAACATCGATTGGGAAATGTCGCAGCGCCTGCTGACACTACTCGTCGAGTTGAACCGGATGGGAAAGGCCGTCCTGATCGCTACTCATGACCTCAACCTAATCCGGGCCGCCAAGGCGCAGGTCCAGGCGCGGGTTCTTCGGTTGCGCAACCGTCGGCTTCAATCAGCGGGGGCCGATCTATGAAGGTGGTCATCGGACGCGGGCTGTCCCTTTTGGCCGGGGATCCCCAGGCCGACAGGGCCGTTCCTCCCACGGGTTTCACGGCACGGCTGACGCTATTTACCTCGGGTGCCATGGCGTTTCTGGCGGTCTTCGCCCTGGCGCTTAGCATGGCGTCCGGTCGATTGGCCGACCGTTGGGGGGCAGAGCTTGCGCGAACATCGACACTTCGCATTTCGGCGCCGTCGGATCAGCTTGACGCGCAGACCGCGGCGGCGATTCGGCTGCTTGAAACGACCCCGGGGGTGACCTCAGCCCGCGCCTTGTCGATGGAAGAGGAACAGGCCCTCCTGACCCCCTGGTTCGGTCCGGATCTGCCCTTGGCTACCCTTCCGATCCCGCAGCTTATCGAGATCGTGGAAGAGGACGACGGCTTTGATCCCATTGGTCTGCGGGCACGGTTACAGGCCGAAGTGCCCGGTGCCGTGCTTGATGATCATACCCGCTGGAGGGAACCCCTGATCGATGCGGCGGCGCGCCTTCGCCTGTTGGGGATAGTATCGATCGTTCTGATCGGGACATCAACGGGCGCGATGATCATGCTTGCAGCCCAGGCTGCCCTTGCGGCGAATGCCCAGGTCATCCGGGTCCTGCGGCTGGTGGGCGCACGCGATGTGTACATTGCCCGTGCGTTCGTGCGTCGGTTTACCTTGAGAGCCTTGTCGGGGGCGGCTGTTGGAACGGTGGTGGGTATGTGTGCCATTCTGCTTCTGCCAAGGGCGGACACCGCGGGCGGATTTCTGACTGGGCTGGGGTTCCAGGGTGCTGGTTGGTTGTTGCCTTTGGCCATTCCGCCGCTGGCTGCTGTCGTTGCATTCTGGGCGACACGCAGGGCGGCCTTGTCGACATTGAACGAGCAGTCATGAAAGGGTGGTCTCGATCATGAAATCAATTCAATGGCTGAGGTCGCTGGTTTTCATCGGGCAGATCTATGTGGCCATGCTCGTTATCGCGGTCATCTACCTTCCCTGGGCTATCGCGGATCGGCGTGGCGCAGTGGCGGCCTGTCATGCCTGGTGCCGTTGGGTCCGCTGGACCCTGGCCTGGATGACCGGGCTGCGCACTGAGGTTCGGGGAACGCCGCCACAGGATGAGGTCGTTATCGCGGCCAAGCACCAGTCGTTTCTGGATATAATCCTGATTTATGGAGCGGTTCCACGGGGCAAGTTCATCATGAAACGCGAGCTTTTGTGGGCGCCACTGCTGGGTCAATACGCTTTGCGGATTGGATGCATCCCGGTGAACCGGGGCAAGCGCACCCAGGCGATCCGCAAGATGGTTGCCGATGTGGCAAGTGGTCGAAACGATCCGGGACAGTTGATCATATACCCCCAAGGGACCCGCATCGCACCGGGGGTGAAGGCCCCCTATAAGATTGGGTCGGGTGTATTGTATACCGAGCTTTGCCAGGATTGCGTGCCTGTCGCCTGCAATGTTGGTCTGTTCTGGCCCAAACGGGGTATCCTGCGCAAACCCGGCGTGGCTGTGATTGAGTTTTTGCCACGGATCCCATCCGGCAAGCCGGTCAGCGTCTTCATGGCCGAGTTGGAACAGGTGGTCGAAGCGCGGTCCAATATGCTTATGGCTGAAGCGGGATTTGACCCGAACCCAAGGTAAGGTGGGTCCAGACCCACCTTACGCAATGGAGGATCCAATGCAGACCATTTCGGATATCGAAACCCTCGAGTCCCTCTATGGGACACCCAGTGAGGCTGCTTTGATAAAGGTGTCGAACCGCCTGACCCCCGCCTATCTCCGCTGGATCAAGGCATCCCGCTTTGCCGTCCTGACGACCGTGGGTCCCGAGGGCACCGACGGTAGCCCGCGAGGGGATGCAGGGCCAGTGGTCACGGTTCTGGACGACAAGACCCTGCTTATGCCCGATTGGCGCGGCAACAACCGAATGGACAGCCTGCGCAACATCGTGCGGGACGGCCGGGTGAGCCTGATGTTCATGGTGCCGGGGTCGACGAGTGTCATCCGGGTCAATGGAACCGCCATTTTGACTGCTGATCCTGAATTCCGCAGCCGCTTCCATCGAGATGGTGCGGGGCCAAAGACGGTGATCGTGGTGACTATTGGCGAGGTCTACTCGCAATGCGCCCGTGCGCTTATGCGGTCAGGGCTATGGACCTCAGGGGATGAGAGCGCAGGATTGCCGACGCCCGGCGAAATGCTGACCGAGTTGAAGGCAGGGTTCGACGGGGCGGGATACGACGCGGACTGGCCGGGCCGGGCGACGTCCAACATGTGGTGAGTAAGGTGGGTCATAACCCACCTTACCAACGCCCAACAATCGCTTAGGCTGCGAGGCCCTTTGTCCCCATGCCAAGGTACTTCTTGCGCCGATTGTCCCGAAGGGCGGTCCCGTCCTGAACCCCAAGTTCGCTCAATGCATCTGTCAGGGCTTTGCCGACTGCTTCGATCGTTGCAGCCTTGTCCCGGTGCGCCCCGCCAAGCGGCTCCTTTATGATCTGGTCGCATACCCCCAGTTCCTTGAGGTTCTGAGCCGTCAGCCGCAGCGCCTCGGCTGCTTCGCGCATCTTTTCTGCGTCTTTCCAAAGGATCGAAGCGCAACCCTCGGGCGAGATCACCGAGTAGATCGAATTCTCCATCATCAGCACTCGGTTGGCCGTGGCAAAGGCGACAGCGCCGCCGGACCCACCCTCACCGATGATGACGCTGACAAGGGGGACCCTGATCTGCAGGCACTTTTCGGTAGACCGGGCGATGGCCTCGGATTGTCCACGCTCTTCAGCGCCCTTGCCGGGATAGGCGCCGGGGGTGTCCACCAGCGTGATGACGGGCAGGCCAAACCGGTCCGCCATATCCAGAAGGCGGATCGCTTTGCGATACCCTTCCGGTCGCGCCATGCCAAAATTTCGTTCGATCCGGCTTTTGGTGTCATTGCCCTTTTCATGGCCGATCACCACAACAGGCCGATCCCCAAGGCGGGCCAGACCGCCCATGACCGAATGGTCATCGGCAAAGTTGCGGTCACCGGCGAGAGGTGTGTATTCTGTGAACAAGCCTTCGATATAGTCCTTGCAGTGCGGCCGGTCGGGGTGACGAGCCACCTGGCATTTCTGCCAGGCGCTCAGATCGCCATAAAGATTTGCCAGCATGTCGGCGGCTTTCTTGTCGAGCGCGGCGGCCTCTTTTTCGATATCCATACCGGCGTTTGTCCGCCCCATGGCGCGCAGTTCCTCAGCCTTGCCTTCGATCTCGGCAAGGGGCTTTTCGAATTCGAGGTAGTTGGTCATCGGCAAACTCCCGCAGCTTGACGCCGATATAGGGGCAGCGACGGGGTTATTGCAACTCGCGACCTCAGATAGACGCCCGGTGCGGGGTCCGGATGGGGCGGGCTGGCCCGCGTCTGGCCCTCGTCTGGTCAGTTCTGCGTCGCCAACAGAGGGGCCAGAGCATTATCGAGCCCCCCTTTTTCCGCGTAAGGGCGCGAGGTTCAGACCCGCTGACGGGGTGTTCCGATCTCTGTTCAGCCGGAAATCATTTCGGACTGTCGAACGATGACTTCGGCCTGCTTGATTGATGCAATATCAACAAGTCTTCCCTTGTAGACGGTCGCTCCTTCACCGCGCTCCTTTGCTGCTTCCATCGCGGCGAGGATTTCGCGCGCTTCGGTCACTGCGGCTTCGGACGGTGTGAAGACCTCATTGGCAAGGGCAATCTGCTTTGGGTGGATCGCCCATTTTCCAACCATACCAAGTGTGGCAGAGCGCAGGGCCTGTGCCCGGAATCCTTCGTCATCAGAAAAGTCGCCAAACGGACCGTCGACAGGCAAGACGCCGTGGGTCCGACAGGCCGCGACGATGGCGGTTTGTACCCAGTGCCATGGGTCGGACCAGTACTTCTGACCCTGGTGGGCCATGTAATAGGTTTCTTGCGTCCCCCCGATGCCGGTCGTCTGCATCCCCATCGAGGCAGCAAAGTCTGCGGCTCCGAGGCTCATGGCGGCTAGGCGGGGGCTGGATGCAGCAATCTCTTCGACATGGGCGATGCCAGCGGCGCTTTCGATGATGACTTCGAAGGTGATCGGCCGCGTCCGGCCCTTGGCCCGTTCGATCGCAGTCACCAGCGCGTCGACCGCATAGACATCCGCCGCGCAACCCACCTTGGGGATCATGATCTGGTCCAGCCGGTCAGACGCCTGTTCAAGAAGGTCGACCACGTCCCGATACCAGTAAGGCGTGTCCAGCCCATTGATCCGCACCGACAGGGTCTTGTTCCCCCACTCGATATCATGGGTGGCAGCAATCACGTTTACCCGGGCCTGATCCTTGTCGGAGGGTGCCACCGAATCCTCAAGATCGAGGTTGATGACGTCGGCCATGGAAACGGACATCTTTTCGAACAGGGCAACCCGGGACCCCGGTCCGAACAACTGGCAACGGTTGGGACGTGCGAGGGGTGCGGGTTGGGTGCGGAAGGACATCTGGATCAGCCTCTGGCAAGGAAGTTTCGTGAAATCGCCCTGTTCGGATAGGTTATTGCGCGGCGGGCTTCAACCCGGATTTCGCAGCTGCAGCATGTCACGCGGAACTTGGTCGTAAGGTGGGTCATGACCCACCTTACCTTCTGAGAGGTCCGCGCCCGGCAGTTGCCCTTAGAGCAGACCCCAGGTGATTGCGCTCAGAAGTAGGATTCGCTACATCCAACACCTTGCGGTAGATTCTTGCACAGGAATTAGAAATTTCGCAGAAATCATTCCCCATTGGTGCGATAACTGGCAAAGAAATCTTGGATATTCTACCGTCAGCCCGGCAGAACAGTCCGAGTTAGCTTTGGAGCCTATCATGATCCCCACCCCCTATCTGCTGTTCCTGGGCGATGCCCCCGACCAACTTGCTGCAAAGGTGGCCCAGGGTATCCGGGACTGGCGTCCTGAATTTGCTCTTGGACAGTTGCGCCTGCCGGGTTGCGGGGCGGATCTGAAGCTGGCGGACATGACGTTGACAGAAGCCCACGCCGCTGCTGCCCGGACCCTTGTTATCGGGGTGGCAAACCGCGGAGGCATCATCTCGGCCAAGTGGAAGACCGTTCTGCTGGAGGCCTTGGCCGCCGGGTTTGATCTGGCGTCGGGCCTGCACAACCTCTTGCGGGACGAGCCCGACCTAGTTGAGGCGGCGGCCCGTCACGGTAGAACCTTGCATGATGTCCGCGTCCCTGCTGTGCAGTATCCGATCGCAAGCGGCGTCAAGCGGACTGGTAAACGCTGCCTCGCTGTTGGAACCGACTGCTCGGTCGGCAAGATGTATACGGCCCTTGCCCTAAATACAGCCATGCGCGAGGCGGGCCTGAAGGCGACGTTCCGGGCGACGGGCCAGACCGGTATCCTGATCACCGGTGACGGCGTCCCGCTTGATGCCGTGATCGCCGATTTCATGGCCGGGTCGATCGAATGGCTGACACCGGACAATGATCCGGATCATTGGGATCTGATCGAAGGGCAGGGCAGCCTGCACCACCTGTCTTATTCTGGCGTATCCCTTGCCTTGATCCATGGCGGTCAGCCGGACGCCCTGATCCTGTGTCACGAACCGACCCGCACCCATATGCGCGGCCTGCCTGGCCGCCCATTGCCGAGCCTTGAGACGATGCGCGACGCCGCTCTTGCCATGGCCCGTGATGCCAACCCCGCCTGTGTTGTGGCCGGTGTGTCCGTCAATACCCAGCACATGACCGAGGCCGATGCCCTTGCCTACCTGGCCGAGGTCGAGGCCCGGATGGGCGTGCCTGCGGTCGACCCGTTCCGACAGGGGGCATCCCGGCTGGCCGAAGCGCTGTCTGCCCTTTAGACTGCGCTTCTGGCGCTTTCGGACCCTCCGGGGGGGATATTTTTTGGCGAGATGAGGAGCACCCGATGTCCGTAGAGGTCACTTCTGAGGCATTTCGGCTGGCCCGGGTCTTTACCATCAGTCGGGGCTCGCGCACCGAGGCGAAGGTGCTGACTGTCCGGGTCAGGGATGTCGATCACGTCGGCTGGGGCGAATGTGTGCCTTATGCGCGGTATGGCGAGAGCCTGGAGAGCGTGACGGCCCAGATCATGGGGCTGCCGGAAGGCATTGATCGTGTCGCCTTGCAGTCGGCTTTGCCGGCAGGGGCGGCGCGCAATGCTGTGGATTGCGCCCTTTGGGATCTTGAGGCCAAGCGTTCTGGCCGCCGCGTCTGGGACCTTGCAGCCCTTGCGGCACCCGGCCCGGAGCTGACTGCCTACACTCTGTCCCTTGAGAGCCCGGAGGCGATGGAGGCGCAGGCCCGCGAGCACGCCGCCCGGCCCTTGTTGAAGATCAAACTGGGGACGCCCGACGACATGCCCCGCCTGGAGGCGGTGCGTCGAGGCGCCCCGAAAGCCCGAATCATCGTCGATGCCAACGAGGGCTGGACGGCTGAGGTCTACGCCGATCTCGCACCCCATCTGATCCGCCTGGGCGTAGAAATGGTGGAACAGCCCTTGCCTGCCGGGGCCGACGCCATGCTGTCCGAGATCGCCCGCCCGCTGCCGGTTTGCGCCGACGAGAGCTGCCATGATCGTGCCAGCCTGCCTGACCTTGTGGGCAAGTACGATATGGTCAACATCAAGCTGGACAAGACCGGCGGTCTGACAGAGGCCCTTGCGTTGAAGGCCGAGGCGCAGAAGATGGGCTTTGGCATCATGGTGGGGTGTATGGTTGGCACCTCGCTTGCCATGGCGCCTGCCGCACTGGTCGCACAGGGCGTTGCGGTGACGGACCTTGACGGCCCGCTCCTTCTGGCCGAAGACCGGGCGCATCCGCTGCGTTTCGACGCGGCCGGGGTTCACCCGGCGGACGCGGACCTTTGGGGCTAAGGAGGCGAGGCATGCGCACAGTCTATGTCAATGGAGAATATCTGCCGGAAGATCAGGCCAAAGTGTCGATCTTTGACCGGGGATTCCTGATGGCCGATGGCGTCTATGAGGTGACCAGCGTGCTGGACGGCAAGTTGATCGACTTTGACGGTCATACCGCCCGTCTGCACCGGTCACTGTCCGAGCTGGACATGGCCAACCCGGTTACCGATGCCGAGCTTTTGGAGATTCACCGTTCGCTTGTCGCCTCGAATGCGATCGAGGAGGGGCTTGTATACTTGCAGATCACTCGCGGCGCGTCCGGCGACCGGGACTTTGTCTTTCCGGACCCAGAGACCACCCCAAGTTCTATCGTCCTGTTCACCCAGTCAAAGCCCGGTCTGGCCTTTGGTCCTGCTGCCACGAAGGGCATCCGCGTTGTGTCCATCCCGGACCAGCGTTGGGGCCGCCGCGACATCAAGACCGTTCAATTGCTTTATCCGTCCATGGGCAAGATGATGGCCAAGGCCGCCGGTGTCGATGACGCCTGGATGATCGAGGATGGTATGGTGACCGAGGGCACTTCGAACAACGCCTATATCGTCAAGGGCAACACCATCATCACCCGCCACCTCGGCCACGAGATTCTGAGCGGTATCACCCGCTCTGCCGTTCTGCGCTTTGCCCGCGAGGCGCAGATGCAGGTGGAGGAGCGCAGCTTTTCCATCGCCGAGGCGCAGGGGGCGGATGAGGCCTTTATCACCTCTGCCACCACCTTTGTGATGCCGGTAGTCGAGATTGACGGGCATCCTGTGGCAACTGGTGCCCCCGGATCTGTGGCGACCCGACTGCGCGAGATCTACATCGAGGAAAGCCGCAAGGCGGCCATCTGACCTAGTGGGGCGAGGGGCTACCCCTCGTCCTGCTTTCCGACGTTGGCGGCAAAGGCGGCATCGAAAGCCGCCTTTTTGGCCGGGTCTGCCTCGGTCTGGTTCTGGGCGCGCCAGTCCTCGTAGGGCATCCCGTAGAAATCGGCGCGGGCCTCTTCCTTTGACAGGGTAATCCCTTCTTCACTGGCAGCCTCCTGAAACCAGCGCGACAGGCAGTTCCGGCAGAACCCGGCAAGGTTCATCATGTCGATGTTCTGCACATCGGGCCGGTCCTGCATGAGATGCTGGCGCAGCCTGCGAAAGGCGGCGGCTTCGATGCGGTCGCGAGTTGCGTTGTCCATGGGGCGCTCCTTTACTGGCGGATCAGGCCGGCGGCACGGGCCCCGGCCATCAGGCTTTCGGCGATGAAATGGGCGTTGCGTGTGCCGGCTGGCCTTTGGTCCGGAACCTGCACGACAGTCATCCCGGCGGCAAGGGCAGCGGCTGTGCCGGGGTCGGAATCCTCGAATACAAGGCAGAGAGCGGGATCAACGCCAAGCGCGTCTGCCACATGCAGGAACAGGTCCGGGGCAGGCTTGGGCCGTCTGACACGGTCGCGCCCGTGGATTTGGTCCGGTTGGAAATGCGGGGTGAGCCCTGCCAAGCCAAGGTTTTCGATCGCGGCCTTGGTCGTTGCATTGGTGGCGACTGCGCGGGGGAGGGCGGTGGTGTCGAGGTAGGCGATCAGATCGCCAACGCCCGGTCGCAACGGGATGCCCCTCGCATAAGCCTCGTTTACCGCATCGCGCCAATGGCCATTGAGCTGGTCGAGGTTCAGGTCGGGCCCGTAGGCGTCATAGAGCATCGCCTCACCATCCGCCGCGATCAGGCCCACCATGGCAAACAGCAGGTCCTCGCGCACTTCAAGCCCGCCCCGGGCCATTGCAGCGCGCCCGGCGTCAACCATGAGCCGCTCTGTATCCAGCAGGGTTCCATCCATGTCGAAGATGACGGCGGCATAGGGGATCATAGGCCTGAATGCTCCAGCACTTCGGTCAGGATGGGGGCGAGCCGGTTGGCCCATGCGGTCTGCGCGGCCTTGGTAGCGATCAGGTCGTTGCGCAGCTCGATCAGGATGTTGGGGCGGCCAGGGCAGAGGGCATGCCGGTCGATGGAATCGCCAGGCAGATGCCCGAGGTAGGGCTGGTTGTTTCCGACGCAAAGATCCGGCTCGGCCTCAAGCCGGGCAATCAGGGGTAAGGCAAGTCGGCTGTCCTGGTGGGAATGCAGGATGCCAATCTGCCAGGGGCGGGCCGGTTTGTTGCGCAGTTGCGGCGTGAAACTATGAACTGCGACGATGACGGTATCGTCGCGCCGCCCGGCAAGCCGGGCATAGGCGTCGTGATAGGGGCGATAGAGCCGGTCGAGCCGGTCCTGACGCTCAACCTCGCCGGCGTGGCGGTTGGCGGGTATGATAGAGCCGTCATAAAGCCGCATGAGCAAGGTGGGATCGTCTTCGCCCCGGTTCGGATCGATCACCAGCCGCGAGAAATCTGATAGAATCGCGGGTGCCTCCAAAGCATCGGCCAGCGCCTGTGACAGGCCAGCAGCGCCGACGTCATAGGCAATGTGACGGGCCATATCTGCCGCGGGCAACCCCAGATCGCCACCTGATACCCAGGCCGGGACCCGATTTGTCGCGTGATCGCAAGTGACCATCCAGCGGGCGGGACGCTCTGCGCCGATGATATGATAAGCAGTTTCGGGCATCTTTCCTGTCTTGGCTGCATCAGTGAACGTTCATATGAACGACACGCCACATAGGCTAGTTGTCGCCTGAAGGGAATTGCGCAATAAGGGCGCGAAACTGGGCGTTAGCGGTAACGGCGCCCGATGAGCAAGACAAAGGACGATCCGATGAGACGCCATCGCAATGTCAAGATCGTGGCCACCCTTGGCCCGGCCTCGAACAGCTACGAAATGATCCGCAAACTGTTCGAAGCAGGTGCAGACGTATTCCGCCTGAACATGAGCCACGGAAGCCATGACGAAATCAGGGTCCGCCACGCCATGATCCGCCAGGTCGAAGAGGACCTTGGAACGCCGATTGCCATCCTGGCGGACCTTCAGGGTCCGAAACTGCGCGTCGGGACCTTTGCCTCTGACAATGGCGAAGATTTGACACCCGGTCAGGCCTTCCGCCTTGATCTGGACCCCACCCCCGGTGATGGAACAAGGGTGCAACTGCCGCACAAGGAGATTTTCGATGCGCTGGAACCCGGTGCGTCGCTTTTGGTGAACGATGGCAAGATCCGCCTGAGGGTCAAGGCCTGTGGCACTGACTTTGCCGATTGCGAAGTCGTTGTTGGCGGCACGATTTCCAACCGCAAGGGTGTGAACGTGCCGGACGTTGTGCTGCCCTTGGCCGCCCTGTCGGACAAGGATCGCAAGGATCTGGAGTTTGTGTGCGATCTGGGTGTCGACTGGCTGGCCCTGTCGTTTGTCCAGCGTCCCGCCGACGTGGAAGAGGCCCGCAACCTGTGCAAAGGCCGCGCGGCCATCCTGTCCAAGATCGAAAAACCGGCCGCCGTAAAGGCGTTCGACGAGATTCTGGCCTGTTCCGACGGTATCATGGTGGCGCGTGGCGACCTTGGTGTGGAACTGCCCGTGCAGAATGTCCCTCCGATCCAGAAGCAGTTGGTGCGCAAGTGCCGTGCCGAAGGTAAACCGGTGATCGTCGCGACACAGATGCTCGAATCCATGATCGAATCGCCGATGCCAACCCGGGCCGAAGTGTCCGACGTTGCCACTGCGATCTACGAAGGCGCGGATGCCATCATGTTGTCCGCAGAATCCGCCGCAGGCTCTTACCCGGTTGAGGCCGTGACGACGATGGACAATGTCGCGGCCGAGGTTGAAAGCGACCCGACCTATACGCAGATCATCGAATCTTCGCGGATCGTCAGCCGGACGTCCGTTGCGGACGCCATCGTGTCGGCGGCCCGTGAGATTGCTGAAACCACCCAGATCGCTGCCATTTGCTGCTTTTCCCAAAGTGGGACAACAGCCCTTCTGGTGTCACGCGAACGGCCACGGGTTCCGATCATCGCCCTGACGTCTGAGCAGGGAACGGCGCGTCGTCTTTGCCTGTCCTGGGGGACGATCAATGTCATCGTCGGACCTGTGGACCGGTTCAAGAAGGCCGTTGTTGCTGCTGTGCGCGCAGCACTCTCGGAAGGGATCGCGACGGAAAAGGATATGATCGTTGTCACTGCGGGTGTGCCTTTCAACACGCCGGGTTCAACTAATATCCTGCGCGTCGCCCCCTGCGAGGAGCGATTGATTTTTGCGTCTGATCCGGAATAGGGTTGATTATAGAGGTGAGTGAACAGGAGGTGTCTTTTGGATACCGATGTTATGTTCGTCGTCGGCACAATCCTTCTCGTGCTGACAGTTCCGTCGATTTTTGGAGCAATCAGCGATGGTCGCGCCCCCCGCGCGGCCATGATCCTGATCATGGTTGGTGGAGGACTGATCGCTTTGGCGAGCTATCAAAAGCCTAACGGATACTCCTTCGCTGAAGTCCCCGACGTATTTTCCAGGGTCGTGTCCAAAGTCATCAACTAGGCAGGCCATCCCCAGCGTCATGCCCGCCATCTCAAGGCTTGCGTTTCCTCATGTCCCGCCCTATACGGCGCCTTCCTACCGCGCGTCCGGCCAGAAGTGGCATGCCGAGTCGTGCGTCCTAACACTCTGAACAGAGGAGCTGTAAATGCCCAAAATGAAGACCAAGTCGAGCTGCAAAAAGCGATTCAAGGTGACGGCCTCTGGCCGGATCAAGGCCGGCCAGGCAGGTAAGCGCCACGGCATGATCAAGCGGACAACCAAGTTCATCCGCGACGCGCGCGGAACCACCGTTCTGAGCAAGCAGGATGAAAGCATCCTGAAGCCCATGATGCCCTACGCGCGCTAAGGAGGACCTGAACCATGTCACGCACCAAAGGCGGTACCGTCACTCATCGTCGTCACAAGAAAATTCTTGATGCGGCAAAAGGTTATTACGACCGGCGCTCGCGCACCTTTAAGGTGGCCAAGCAGGCGGTCGACAAGGCCAACCAATACGCCACCCGCGACCGGAAGGTCCGCAAGCGGAACTTCCGCGCCCTGTGGATCCAGCGGATCAACGCAGGCGTCCGGGCATTTGATGAATCGATGACCTATTCGCGCTTCATCAACGGCCTGTCGCTCGCCGGCATCGAGGTTGACCGCAAGGTTCTGGCCGATCTGGCCGTGAACGAGCCCGAGGCGTTTAACGCCATCGTAGGCCGCGCAAAGGCGGCTCTGCCCGCCTGATCTGACCGGATCGCAATGATTGGAAGGGCCGTGCCTCAGGGTGCGGCCCTTTTTCATTTTGCCCCTGACCCAGGCCATCGCCATCCGCCCGACTTGCACCCCGTCGCCCGCCGCGCTATCGGACCTCATCAGACGCCGGAGCCCACCTATGGACGACCTCAAGCATCAATACCTCAGCCAGATCGCGAATGCCGCTGACGAGGCCGCGTTGGAAGACGTGCGCATTGCAGCACTGGGCAAGAAGGGTGAGATCAGCCTGAAGATGCGCGAACTGGGCAAGATGAGCCCTGAAGAACGGCAGACCGCCGGCCCCGCCCTGAATGCCCTAAAGGACGAGATCAACAGCGCGCTGGCTGCCCGCAAGATGGGCCTGGCCGATGCCGCCCTGGATGAGCGTCTGAAATCCGAATGGATGGATGTGACTTTGCCGGGCCGCGCTCGTCCTGCCGGGACGATCCACCCGATCAGCCAGGTGACCGAGGAAGTGACGGCCATCTTTGCCGACATGGGCTTTGCCGTGGCCGAGGGCCCTCAGATCGAAAGCGACTGGTACAACTTTGATGCCTTGAACATTCCCGGCCACCACCCAGCGCGGGCCGAGATGGACACTTTTTACACGCACCGCGCCCCGGGCGATAACCGCCCGCCGCATGTGCTGCGCACCCATACCTCGCCCGTCCAGATCCGGTCGATGGAGGCGCAGGGCGCCCCCATTCGCATCATCTGCCCCGGCCGGGTCTATCGCGCCGACTACGACCAGACCCATACTCCGATGTTCAATCAGATCGAGGGCCTCGCCATCGACAAGGACATCTCGATGGCGAACCTGAAATGGGTTCTGGAAGAGTTCTTTACCGCGTTTTTCGGCACAACCGTCAAAACCCGGTTCCGCGCGTCGCACTTTCCCTTCACCGAACCCTCGGCCGAAGTCGATGTGCAGTGTTCTTGGGTCGATGGTCAGGTGCGTGTGGGCGAGGGTGACGGCTGGCTTGAGGTGCTGGGGTCGGGCATGGTCCATCCCAAGGTCCTGTCCGCCGCTGGTGTCGACCCGGACCAATGGCAAGGCTTTGCCTTTGGTATGGGGATCGACCGTATGGCGATGCTGAAGTACGGCATCCCTGATCTGCGCGCCTTCTTCGACAGCGACCTGCGCTGGCTGCGCCACTACGGATTTAGCGCCCTGAAGGTGCCAACCCTGCACGGTGGTATCTGACACCATGCTTCGCCTGGTTGTCGTTGAATCGAACACGGCGGCGACCAGCAGCAAGATCTTGGCAAGAGGCGCCATCCCTTTGGGCCCGCAATTTGCAGCGGCGCTGGCGGAAATTGATCCCGCACTCAGTATCGACATCGTGCGCCCCTACGAAGGCGAGACTGCCCCGCTTGAGGGCGCGGACGGCATTGTCTTTACCGGATCGGGCGAGGACTGGTCGACAGATGACCCACGTGCCGCCCCTTTGATACGGGTGATGGAAGCAGCCTTCAACAAAGGCGTGCCTGCCTATGGGTCGTGTAATGGCCTGAACCTTGCGGCAGTCGTTCTTGGCGGGGCGGTCGGTCATGCGCCCAATGGCTATGAATTGGGATTGGCACGTGACGTGCAACTGACCAGCGCCGGACGGGCCCACCCGATGATGGCCGGTCGGTCGGCCGCTTTTGCGGTTCCGTGCATCCACCGGGACGAAGTGACCCGCCTACCCGAGGGGGCGGTCCTTTTGGCCAGCAATCCCCATACGACCGTGCAGGCGATGGCATACGACCACGGTGGCGTGTCGTTCTGGGGCACCCAATACCACCCCGAATATCGACCCTCTGACGTGGCACAGACCATGATGGCGCGGGGGCTGGGCGAGGATGCGTCAAACAACGATCTGGACCTGGCCGAAACGAACGATGCGGCAGCAGGGCGCTGGGGCACAACGCGGGCCGAGCTTGCCCCAGCCAGGCGGATGACTGAATTGCGCAACTGGCTGACGCACATCGATCGGATCAGGGCGGGTCGTCCCAGTTGTTTCGGTTGGCGCGCGCCGGAATTGCGCTAGATCCGCCTCATGTCATCTCGGCTTCGCAAAATCGGTCTGAGTTTGGTTCTGGTCCTAGTGGTGGCCGGACACATCGGGCTTTGGTTTTCTGACCAGCCATTCGAGGCCAAGCTGCGGCTGACCCTGCTGAACGCTGGGGTCTGGGCAATCATCCTTTTGCCTGCGGTTGGCGTCGGCCTTTGGTTGCGGGCCGTCGAACGACAGAATCGATGATCTGATACAATCGATCTCAGGCAGTCAGAGATCGTATCCGGTGTCTGGTCCGAGCTACTGCCGCGCCGTGACGAAAACTGCCCCACCACCGGACATTGTGCGCCGCTCTGCGGTAGGGGCCGCGGCGGGTGTGGGTGCGGCAGTCTTGTCAGCCGCACTCTGCGCGGGAATTCGGGCCGGGATGTCACTGAATGCATTCGTCGCCGTTTCCGTGCTCGCCCCGTCGCCGCCCAAAAGGCTTGGATCCAGCTTGGTCATGATGATTGGACCTGCGATCAGGCAAATTGCCGCGATGATCATCATTGGGCCGCGTGACAGCATGGCGAAAACTCCGAAAATCAAATGTCTCGTGTCGATCTGACAGGCTGTCATGGCCCCGCTAAGGCAGATTTGCGGCACAGTTGCCCCGGTTGCTTTCCCCTGCCCGCCAGATCGGATAAGAGGCGCGCAACGGCCTCTGCGGTGACCCTGCACCGACATGCCCCGATTTGAACGATGGAAACGGACCCATGAAATTCACGCTCAGCTGGTTGAAAGATCACCTCGACACAACGGCCTCGGTTGACGAGATTACAGAGGCGCTCACCGACCTTGGTCTTGAGGTCGAGGGCCTTGAAAATCCTGGGGCGAAACTTGCCGATTTCACCATCGGCAAGGTGATTTCCGCCGAAAAGCATCCTGACGCCGACAAGCTGCGGGTCTGTCAGGTGATGACGGATGAAGGGCAGTTGCAGATCATCTGCGGCGCCCCCAACGCAAGGCAGGGGATCACGGTGGTGGTGGCCAAACCCGGAACCTACGTGCCCGGTATCGACACAACTATCGGCGTGGGCAAGATCCGGGGGATCGAGTCCTTTGGCATGATGTGTTCCGAGCGCGAGATGGAGTTGTCCGAAGAGCACGATGGCATCATCGAGCTGGCCTCGGGCGAGGTGGGAGACCGGTTTACCGATTGGCTCGCCGTCAATGATCCTGCCAAGGTCGATCCGGTGATCGAGATTGCCATCACCCCGAACCGGGCCGATGCCCTGGGTGTGCGGGGCATTGCGCGCGACCTTGCCGCGCGAGGTCTGGGGACTTTGAAGGCCCGCGACGTCGTTCCCGTGCCCGCCAGTTTCAAGGCCGATCTTACCGTCAGCATCGATGCGGACACGGCTGATGGCTGCCCGGTGTTTTGCGGGCGGCTGATCCGGGGGGTCAAGAACGGTCCAAGTCCGGACTGGCTGCAGGACATCCTGCGGGCGATCGGGCTGCGGCCGATCAGCTTTCTCGTCGATGTGACCAACTTTTTCACCTACGACCGCAACCGCCCGCTTCACGTCTTTGACGTGGACAAGATGACGGGCAACCTACGGGTACACCGGGCCAGCGGCGGAGAAGAGATCGTGGCGCTGGACGACAAGACCTACGTCCTGCAGTCCGGCATGATGGCGATTTCCGACGATGAGGGGCCTGAAAGCATTGCCGGTATCATGGGCGGTGCGGCAACGGGGTGCACGGACGAGACGGTGAATGTCTTTGTCGAAAGCGCCTATTGGGACCCGATCCAGATTGCCATGACGGGTCGCGCTCTCAAGATCAATTCCGATGCCCGCTACCGGTTTGAGAGGGGGGTCGACCCGGCCTTTACCCCGGAAGGGTTGGAACATGCAGTGCGGATGATCGTTGATCACGCAGGCGGCGAAGCGTCAGAGGTCATCATGGCTGGTGCGGTTCCGGATGTGTCGCGGGCCTACCGGCTGGATACAGACAGGGTGCAAAGCCTTGTCGGCATGACCATCACCCCCGACGACCAGCGGCGGACGCTGACGGCTTTGGGCTTTGCCCTTGACGGCGATATGGCACAGGTGCCGTCCTGGCGGCCGGATGTGCAGGGTTCTGCCGACCTTGTGGAAGAGGTTGCCCGCGTTGCGTCATTGACCAAGCTGGTGGGCAAGCCGATGCCCCGGATGACAGCCGGGGTGCCGACCGCCATCTTGACCGGCGGTCAGGTTCGGGCCGGACAGGCCCGGCGGACGGCTGCTGCGCTTGGGTATAATGAATGTGTGACCTACACATTCATCGATCAGGCGGCTGCGGCCCTTTTTGGGGGCGGTGATGATGCGACGATGCTGGAAAATCCGATTTCTGCGGACATGAGCCATATGCGCCCCTCGCTCTTGCCGGGTCTTCTGCGGGCAGCAGCCCGCAACCAGGCGCGTGGGTTTGCCGATCTGGCGTTGTTCGAGGTGGGCCATGCGTTCCACGGTGGCGAACCGGGCGAACAACATCTGGCGATCAGCGGACTGCTGATCGGGCGGACCGGGCCCAAGGATGTGCATGGCGAAAGCCGTGCGGTGGACCTGTTTGACGCCAAGGCCGATGCCGAGGCTGTGTTGGCTGCCGTTGGTGCGCCGGCCAAGGTGCAGATCCTGCGCGGTGCCGAAGGCTGGTGGCATCCGGGTCGGCATGGAAGGATATGCCTTGGCCCCAAAAAGGTGCTGGGAGTCTTTGGGGAATTGCATCCCAAGGTTCTGCGCGAGATGGAGATCAAGGGCACTGCGGTGGCCTTCACGATCTGGCCGGACGAAGTACCTGTGGCCAAGTCCAAATCCGCGACCCGGTCGGCCCTGGCTTCTAACGACCTGCAGGCGGTTGAACGGGACTTTGCCTTCGTGGTCGATGAAAAGGTCGAGGCTTTGACCCTGTTGAACGCAGCGGCGGGTGCGGACAAGGCCCTCATCACGGATGTTCGCGTCTTCGACGAATTTGTTGGGGGCAGCCTTGGCGAGGGGAAAAAGTCCCTGGCCCTGACGGTTCGACTGCAGCCGGTTGAGGCCACGTTGAAAGAGGCAGAGATCGAGGCCGTGAGTGCCAAGATCGTTGAGAAGGTGACAAAAGCCACCGGCGGCGCACTGCGGGGCTGATGCCGGGGGCAAGGTAAGGTGGGTCTTGACCCACCTTACGCGATAAAGACAGGACAGGAGCGACAGCATGACGTTGAAAGTTTATCTCTCGGGTGAAATTCACACTGACTGGCGCGAGCAGATCGTAGACGGGGCCAAGGGGCTGGATATCGCCTTTACAGGTCCGGTGACGGACCATGCGGCCAGCGATGATTGCGGCGTTGCCATCCTTGGGGCAGAGCCGAACAAGTTCTGGCATGATCACAAGGGTGCTCAGGTTAATGCGATCCGCACCCGCAAGGGGATTGCAGACGCCGATGTGGTCGTCGTCCGCTTTGGTGATCAGTACAAGCAGTGGAATGCTGCGTTCGACGCAGGCTACGCGGCGGCGCTGGGCAAATCGCTGATCATCCTGCACGGCCCCGATCACGCTCATGCCCTGAAAGAAGTGGATGCAGCGGCCCTTGCCGTGGCCGAAGAGCCGTCACAGGTCGTGGCCGTGCTGCGTTATGTGCTGACGGGTGCATTGCCTGGGTAAGGTGGGTTTGAACCCACCTTACTTGGGGTCCGCAAGGGCAGTCCCGTTACTTTAGACAGGCAGCGCCGTCGTCTGGCGCACCGTCCGAAGCGCGAAGCTGGATTGCATCTGGGCGACGCCGGGCAGGGTGGCCAGGTAGCGTCGGTGGATGCGGGCAAAGTCCTCGGTGTCGCCGGCCACGACCTTGAGAAGGTAGTCGGCCGTTCCCGCCATCAGATGACATTCCAGCACATCCGGAACCCGCGCCACCGCCTTTTCAAACGCGTCTAGGACCTCGTCGGCCTGCCCGCTCAGCGTTATCTCGACAAAGACGGTCGTCGGCCGTCCCATCTTGCGGGGGTTGAGCAGGGCGACATATCCGCTGATCCACCCCTCCTTCTCAAGCCGCTGCACCCTGCGATGGCAGGCCGAGGCGGACAGGTTCACCTCTTCTGACAATTGGGCGTTCGATATGCGTCCATCCCGCTGAAGGGCCTGCAGGATGCGGCGATCGATGCTGTCGATATCAGACATGTGAAGATCTCTTCGAATAAAGTGGCCTAAGGCGCAATAATCTGCGAAACTTTTAGCAAAGCATGGCCCAAATGTCCAAGCAATTGCGTGCTAGCGCGAGGATAGTCCACCAAACAAATGGAGGACCCCAAACAATGCATATCGGATGCCCGAAAGAGATTAAGCCACAGGAATTTCGTGTTGGCCTGACCCCCAATGCCGCCCGCGAGGCCGTTGCACACGGCCATTTGGTCACGGTGGAAACCGAGGCCGGCGTCGGGGCCGGGTTCTCGGATGCTGACTATGTCGAAGCGGGCGCCAAGATCGCGCCCACTGCCGCCGACGTCTTTGCCACCGCTGACCTGATCGTCAAGGTGAAAGAGCCCCAAGCGGTTGAGCGCAAGATGCTGCGCGAGGGACAGGTTCTGTTCACATATCTCCATCTGGCACCGGATCCGGCGCAGACCCACGACCTTCTTGCGTCGGGGGCGACCTGCATCGCCTATGAGACTGTGACCGATGACCGGGGTGGCCTGCCCCTTCTTGCGCCTATGTCCGAGGTCGCCGGTCGGCTGGCGCCTCAGGTTGGGGCCTGGACCCTGCAAAAGGCCAATGGGGGTCGGGGTGTCCTGATGGGTGGTGTACCGGGCGTTGGCCCGGCCCGCGTCGTGGTCATTGGCGGCGGTGTTGTTGGCACCCATGCGGCCCGGATCGCGGCAGGCATGGGGGCCGATGTCACCGTGCTTGACCGGTCCCTGCCGCGTCTGCGCCTGTTGGATGACCAGTTTGGCGGCACCTTCAAGACCAGCTACGCCACCGTCGGCAACACGATGGAGCTGGCTCGCCAGGCAGACATGATCATCGGGGCCGTGCTGATCCCCGGGGCTGCTGCGCCCAAGCTGATCTCGCGGGCGCAACTGGCAGAGTTGAAGCCGGGGGCTGTGCTCGTCGACGTGGCGATTGACCAGGGGGGCTGTTTTGAGACAAGCCGCGCCACGACCCATCAGGACCCGATCTACGATGTCGACGGGATCATGCATTACTGCGTCGCCAACATGCCCGGGGCGGTTGCCCGCACCTCGACCATCGCGCTGGGCAACGCCACTTTGCCTTTCCTGCTGGCGCTGGCGGACAAGGGTTGGCGCAAGGCCTGCGAGGATGATCCCCACCTATTGGCTGGCCTGAACGTCCACGCCGGTCAGCTGACCTACGATGCTGTCGGCAAGGCTCTTGGGATCGACGTTCTTGCCCCGGCGCTGGCGATTAAAAAGTAGCCTGTATTCGCTTGCCGGTTGGGCCGTGCAAGTGGAAAGGTTCGGGTCCGGCTGGCTGCGCACAGTCGGGCCCGATTGATCTGGGGCCGCGTCAGCCGCGCGCCTTCAGCACATCGCGGATTTCAGCCAGAAGCTCTTCCTGGGTCGGACCCTTCGGGGCTTCCGGAGCGGCTTCTTCTGCCTTCTTGGTGGCATCCTGAAGTTTGTTGACCGACTTGACCAACATGAACACCACGAAGGCGATGATCAGGAAGTTGATGACGGCGGTGATGAAGGCTCCATAAGCAAAAATGGCGGCGCCACTTTCGCGTGCGGTCTCAAGCCCGGCGCCAGGAGCGACTTCACCTGACATCACGACGTACATGTTGCTGAAGTCCACGCCACCCAGCACAAGGCCGATGATCGGGTTGATGAGGTCGCTGACGAGGCTTCCGACGATGGCTGTGAAGGCGGCGCCGATGATGATGCCAACCGCCAGGTCCATGACGTTGCCTTTGGCGATGAAATCTTTGAACTCTTTGATCACGTTACTCTTCCCACATTCTGTTTATTGGCGCAGCGGAATTCAACCTTTGCGCACGTGTGCACAGTCATACCCCTACTGGCCAACAGGTCTACGGGTTTTATTCCCAATTCTTCAACTTACGTTTTGGATATGTAGGTTTGCACACGGAAATGGACCGAAAATGCTCGATTTGTCGTCTCACATGGTTTCGCAAAAGTGGCCTTCCGCTAAGCCGCGGATTATTCAGCTTTACTCCTTTCCAACACCGAATGGGATCAAGGCATCGATCGCGCTAGAGGAATTGGGGCTGGAATATGAGCCGCATCTGGTCACCCTTTCGGATTCGGATGTCAAAAGCCCGGCGTTTCTGTCGCTGAACCCCAACAACAAAATCCCCGCCATCATCGACCCAAATGGACCCGGCGGTGAGCCGATCGCCTTGTTCGAGAGTGGCGCCATCCTGATCTACCTTGCCGAGAAGACGGGCAAACTCTTGGGCAATACACCGTCAGACAAATACAAGACGATCCAGTGGGTGATGTTCCAGATGGGTGGCGTCGGGCCGATGTTCGGCCAATTGGGCTTCTTTGTGAAGTTTGCAGGATCCCAGATCGAGGACCCGCGTCCGCGAGAGCGCTACATTGCCGAAGCACGGCACCTGTTGGCGGTCGTCGATGCAGAGCTTGAGGGCAAGGACTGGATCGTGGGCCCCTATACCATCGCCGATATCGCCCTGGCACCCTGGTTGAATACACTGGAGTTCTACGGGGCGAACGGCCTTGTCGGCTGGTCGGACCTGAAGAACGTGCCCACCTATGTCGACCGCTTCTTCCAAAGGCCTGCAGATGAACGGGGACGGGGCATACCTGCGCGCGTTTGAGCCTTTAGGCAACGGTGGGTCATGACCCACCTTACACCACAAACGACAAACCCCCGGGCCTTCGCCACGGGGGTCATCGTTTTCGCGTCGTGTCTGAGGTTGGCTTAGAGCAGCCCCTCACGCTGGAGCTTTTTCCGGGCGAGCTTGCGCTGACGGCGGATAGCCTCGGCCTTCTCGCGCGCTTTTTTCTCGGACGGTTTCTCGAAATGTTGCTTAAGCTTCATTTCACGAAACACACCTTCGCGCTGCAGCTTCTTTTTCAGGGCTCGAAGAGCCTGATCGACGTTGTTGTCACGAACACTGACCTGCATGTGGTTTTCACCACCTTTCTAGGTTGAGTTGCAAAATTGCAGGAAGTGGCCGTATAGCAAAGTGGCCCTAGCTTGTCCAGTATGGCCACAGCCAAAGGAGACCGCCCATGACCATCCGCCCTTTCGACCCCACCACGGCCCGCCTGCTTGAGGCGATCCTGCCGCATGTTGCCTTTGATGGCTGGTCCCAAGCCGCATTCGAGGCCGCTTTGGGTGATGCAGGCCTGACGTCCGATGAGGCCAAGGCCGCATGCCCGCGTGGCGCCACCGATCTGGCTGTCGCGTTTCATCTGGCCGGAGACGATATGATGCGAATTGCCTTGCAGGCAGCCGATCTTGGCAAGATGCGCTATTCTGAAAGGGTGGCCTTTGCCATACGGACCCGCCTGAACGTCGTGGACGACAAAGAGGCCGTTCGTCGCGGTACTGCCCTGTTTTCGTTGCCGCATCTGGCGGCAGAAGGCGCCCGCCTGATCTGGGGGACGGCGGATGCGATCTGGACAGCGCTTGGCGATACGTCGGATGATGTGAACTGGTATACCAAGCGGGCGACCCTGTCCGGTGTCTATGGCGCCTCGGTCCTTTACTGGCTGGGCGACGATTCTCTGGACGGTCAGGCAACCGACGACTTCATTGATCGCCGCATTGCTGATGTGATGCAGTTCGAAACCCTGAAGGCGCAGGTCAAGGCGAACCCGGTTGCCAAGAGGATTCTGGCGCCGCTGGATCAGCTTTTGTCCAGGGTCAGAAAGCCGTCTGGGGCGGCTCCCGCCGACCTCCCCGGTCGTTGGGTTGAATGATGGTCTTTGACCGGCCAACTGCGTCTGAAGGCTGGCAAAGATTGAGTATTTTGGACGAAGCGAAGGGGCAGATATGGCCAAGATGATGCGTGCGGTCGAGATTGCCTGTCCGGGAGGTCCTGAGGTTCTGACTCTGGTTGAGCGGCCGATCCCTGAACCGGGCCACGGTCAGGTCCTGATCCGGGTGGCCCATGCTGGGGTCAATCGCCCAGACGCGCTACAGCGCGCGGGCGCCTATGCGCCCCCGCCCGGGGCGTCTGATCTGCCGGGCCTTGAGGCGGCGGGCACGATCGTGGCCGTTGGCCCTGGTGTGGCGGGATTGAAAGAAGGTGATTCGGTTTGTGCCCTGTTGCCGGGCGGGGGCTACGCTGACTATGCGCTGGCCCCGGCGGCCCATTGCCTGCCGGTTCCCGATGGGTTGAGCCTGCAACAGGCGGCCTGCCTGCCCGAAACCTTTTTCACCGTCTGGTCCAACGTGTTCATGCGTGGCGGGCTGCGGGGTGGGGAGGTGTTCCTTGTCCACGGCGGATCTTCGGGGATCGGGACGACGGCGATCCAGCTTGCTCATCACTTTGGGGCGCGGGTCTTTACCACTGCCGGAACCAACGAAAAGTGCCGGGCCTGCGAAGCGCTGGGCGCGGAGCGCGCGATCAACTACCGAGATGCGGATTTTGTCGAGGTTCTGAAGGCGGAAGGCGGCGCGGACCTGATCCTTGACATGGTTGGTGGCGACTACATCCCGCGCAACATTGCGGCCCTTGCCGATGACGGCAGGCTTGTCCAAATCGCCTTTCTTCAGGGGCCGAAAGTCAATCTGAACCTGGCCCCGATTATGGTTCGGCGCCTGACTCTGACCGGATCTACCCTGCGGCCACAGTCGGACATCGCCAAGGCCCGGATTGCGCACCAGCTACTTTCTGAAGTCTGGCCGCTGTTGTCTGCGGGGCGTGTCGCGCCCGTTATGGACCAGTCTTTTGACCTTGCCGACGCGGCCCTGGCCCATGCCCGCATGGAATCCTCGGATCATATCGGCAAGATCAGCCTGACCGTTAGCAGCTGACAGGTGACGTGCTCGTCTTAGACGTGGCGTTCGCGGCCCTCCCCGCGTCGATTTTGCACTGTTTTCCCGGCCAGTGGCACGATAACAGGGAACGCAATACGCCACGCCTAACTCTTTGGGAGATGTGCACATGAAGGTCCTCGTGCCGGTAAAGCGCGTGATCGATTACAACGTGAAGGTCCGCGTCAAGGCGGATGGATCCGGTGTCGATCTTGCCAATGTCAAAATGTCGATGAATCCGTTTGATGAGATTGCGGTCGAACAGGCGATCCGCCTGAAAGAGGCCGGAAAGGTCGACGAGGTCATCGCGGTCTCGATCGGTGTCAAGCAGTCTCAGGAAACCCTGCGGACGGCGCTGGCCATGGGGGCGGACCGTGCGATCCTCGTCGTCGCCACCGATGACGTGCACCAGGACATCGAGCCGTTGACCGTGGCCAAGATCCTCAAGGCGATTGTCGATGAAGAGCAGCCGGGCCTTGTGCTGTGCGGCAAGCAGGCGATCGACAACGACATGAACGCCACAGGTCAGATGCTGTCCGCCCTTTTGGGCTGGTCGCAGGCGACCTTTGCGTCATCGCTTGAGGTTGAGGGCGATGTGGCCAAGGTGACCCGCGAGGTTGATGGCGGCTTGCAGACCATCGAGGTCAAGATGCCGACCATCGTGACGGTGGACCTGCGCCTGAACGAGCCGCGCTACGCCTCGCTGCCCAACATCATGAAGGCCAAGAAGAAGCCCTTGGACGAAAAGACACCCGCCGACTATGGCGTGGATGCGACTGCGCGTCTGACCATCGTCAAGACGACGGAGCCTGAGGCCCGCAAGGCCGGCATCATCGTCAAGTCGGTGGATGAGCTTGTAGCGAAACTCAAAGAAGCGGGAGTCGTATGATGGGTGTTCTTCTTCTGGCGGAAGTTGCGAACGGGCAGTTGTCCGTCGACGCAACGGCCAAGACAGTTGCCGCTGTCTCTTCGCTGGGTCCGGTGACCGTGCTTGTGGCAGGAACGGGCGGTGACGCTGCTGCGGCCGAGGCTGCAACGATCAGCGGTGTGAGCCGGGTCCTGTTTGCCGATGACAAGGCCTATTGCCACTACCTGGCAGAGCCTGTGGCAGACCTCATTGTCAGCATGGCGGCAGACTATTCCCATATCGTGGCGCCCGCGACGACGGATGCCAAGAACATCATGCCGCGCGTTGCCGCGCTTCTGGATGTCATGATGATTTCCGAAGTGACCGCGATTCTGGACGCCGACACGTTTGAGCGGCCCATCTACGCGGGCAACGCGATCCAGACCGTGGCGTCGTCGGACGGGACAAAGGTCATGACAATCCGGGGTGCTGGTTTCGATGCCGCGCCTATGGGTGGCTCCGCAGCGGTGGAAAAGATCGGTGCAGTCGCCGATCCGGCCCTGTCGTCCTGGGTTGAGGACAAGGTTGCGGCAAGTGACCGGCCTGAGCTGACATCGGCCGGTGTCGTGGTCTCGGGCGGACGTGGTGTCGGGTCCAAGGAAGACTTTGCCATCATTGAACAACTGGCGGACAAGCTGGGGGCCGCTGTTGGGGCGTCGCGCGCTGCGGTGGATTCGGGCTATGCTCCGAACGACTGGCAGGTTGGCCAGACTGGCAAGGTTGTCGCGCCAGACCTTTATGTGGCTGTCGGCATCTCGGGTGCCATCCAGCACCTGGCCGGCATGAAGGATTCCAAGGTCATCGTCGCCATCAACAAGGACGAAGAGGCCCCGATCTTTCAGGTGGCAGACTACGGCCTTGTCGCTGATCTGTTCGCGGCCGTGCCGGAGCTTGTCGGCAAGATCTGAGCTTTCGGGCGTTGGCGGAATTGAAAAGGGGGCCCTTGCGGCCCCCTTTTGCTATGCAAGATTGGCCCGTATCGCGAGGGATAGGGCCTGCGCGGCCTCATCGTGGGCGGCGGGGTTTAAGAGCTCGGTCGCGGCTGCGGTGTCTGTGCCCAGGAAAACCATGCCTCTGGTGCCCTGTGCCTTGGCCCGTTGACTGGGCTGGACGACAACGACCCCCCTTACCATCGGTCGGAGTTCATCAACCATCTGCCGCGTGACAAACAAGGGTTCTGACCGCAATGGCTCTGCGCGGTCGTTCCAATTGGCGTTGGTCGGAAGATGCTCTGCGAACCACAAAAGGTAGGTGTGCGACCCGATGCAATGGATGAAGTGCTGCATCCGGGCCCGCCAGGCTGAACGTAACTCTACCACGAGCACCTCGAACCGTTCGGGTGACAGGGTATAAAGGGTGCTGAGCAGATGCCGGACAAAACAAAACTCGGAAAAGTCCACCTCCGGGTACAGGGCCCGAAGGACGGATGATTCCCCAACGAAGCGGTCGTTGCGGCGGGGATGGACCGTGTAAAAGCGATTGGACATGTTGTGTGCGCTCATCACCTGAAGAACGTTCAGGCGCGATTGTCGGCAAATATCCCCGACGGCAGGTTCCTGAAGAAAAGCATCAACAGACGCGTTCAGACACCCCAGGTTGATGCAGGCCGTCCCCTCTCTTTCCTCGACAAGGTTGGCGAAAGGTTTGGCAATGAATTTGCCATAGGTCTGACTTCCACCGACAAACGTCAGATAAGGACGTTCAAGAGAGCGTCTTGGCCCCCTGAAGAAGATTTTGGACGATCCGTATCGACATGGCGCATAGCTGATTGCGCCGCCTTCCAGCGTTTCTGGTTTCATGACACCCACCACTTAGAACTCTCACCACCGTCAAGATTCGCCGCAAAGGCTTGTGAATCCCTTAAACCGCCAATTCACCTTTGATTTTAACGGTGTCGCGGCCTTGCTCGCGGGGGCGGTGCAGGCCTATTGTTCCTCACAAAGCATCAAGGGATTGCAAGCATGAGCATCGAGACTGTAGGGGTCGTGGGGGCTGGGCAGATGGGCAATGGGATTGCCCATGTCTTTGCGCTTGCGGGCTACGATGTTCTGATGACGGACATCAGCCAGGATGCCCTGAACGCCGGGCGGGCCGTGATCCTCAAGAACTTGGAACGGCAGGTCAGCCGCGACACGATTACCGCGGAACAACGCGACGCCGCGATGTCCCGCATTTCAAGCACGCTGACCCTGACCGACCTTGGACAGACCGATCTGGTCATCGAGGCGGCGACAGAACGCGAGACGGTCAAGCAGGCCATCTTCGAAGACCTCGTTCCGCACCTCAAGCCGACGACGATCCTCACGTCGAACACGTCGTCCATCTCGATCACCCGGCTGGCCGCCCGGACGGACCGACCGGAAAAGTTCATGGGATTTCACTTCATGAACCCCGTGCCGGTGATGCAGCTGGTCGAACTGATCCGGGGGATTGCGACAGACAAAGAGACATTCGATGCCTGCCTCGAGGTGGTGGATCGCCTTGGCAAGACGGCGTCCAGCTCGGAAGATTTCCCCGCGTTCATCGTGAACCGCATCTTGATGCCGATGATCAACGAGGCGATTTACACCCTGTATGAAGGCGTTGGGTCGGTTCAATCCATCGACACATCGCTCAAGCTGGGTGCAAACCACCCGATGGGGCCGCTGGAACTGGCTGATTTTATCGGGCTGGATACGTGCCTGGCCATCATGAACGTTTTGCACGACGGTCTGGCCGATACAAAGTATCGCCCCTGTCCGTTGCTGACCAAATATGTCGAGGCTGGTTGGTTGGGTCGCAAGACCAAGCGCGGTTTTTATGACTACCGCGGTGAGGTACCCGTACCGACCCGTTAGACGTTACCAAGCGACAGAGTTTTGTCCCGCAGCCAGGCCATGAACGCCCTTGGGTCGCCGGACATTTCCGAGCACTCCTCGGGCGGGATCGGGCGGCCGATGACCGGTTTTTGGGGCTTCTTGCAGGCTGAAACGATCTCGTGCAGCAGCAGGCTTTGGCGCAGCGTTGCCGATATGCGATTGGCGATCTGGTACCAGCGCGAGTTTGCTCCCGGAAAGTAAACGGGGACGACAGTGGCACCTGACCGCTTGATCATCTTGGCGGTAAACACATTCCATTCTTCTTCGACCGCCGGGCCGAACATTGTTTTGGACGAGGCGACGACGCCGGATGGGAACAGGGCGATGACCCCTCCTTTGCCCAAAACGTCCATCGCGGCGGCGCGCATTTCGATACCCTTCTTTTGGGCATCGGGTTCATGCGGGAAAGGCACCGGGATCAGAAAGCTTGCCGCCATGTCGTCGATCCCGGTCAGAATCGAACGAACGAGGATCTTGTAGTCGGTCCGCACCCGGCTGATCAATTCAGCCATGACAATGCCGTCGACCATTCCGTGAGGATGGTTTGCCACCACGATGACAGGGCCGGTCTTGGGAATGTTGGCAATCTGATCGTCCGGGGTCTGCAGGTCGATTTGCATCACCGCAAGACCATCACGCCAAAGCGTTTCCCGCTGATGTGGGCCCTGCTGGCGAAAGGTGCGCAGCATCCGCATGATTGTAATCTTGCCCGTAAGCCACTCGATCGCCCGGATGACATTGCGCTTGAACGGGTTCTCGAAGGTGTTCGAATAGGTAAGATTGCGACGGTCGTAGCCCTTCTGCTCGGCTACCGGGGTAGCGTGCGGGATGGCGACGTGGTGAAGTCGATCTGTCAAAACCGTCTCATCTTTCGTCTGGCCGCGCGCGCTGGGCACTTCAAACTAGGCACCTTCACCAAACTTGTCCGCCACCAATCTGGCAATGGCGTCGGCCAGCTTGGACGCCTCGGGACCGCTCGTTTCAACTTCAATAGTGGTTCCCTTGGAGGCTGCCAACATCAAAAGCCCCATGATGCTGTCACCTGCGGCTGTTTGCCCATCATGCCGGACGGTCGCATCGGCGTCATGTTGTTCCACCACCTCGGCAAGCTTGGCTGAGGCGCGGGCGTGCAGGCCCTTGATATTGATTATTTTCAGCTGCCTTACCGTGCTGTCGGTCATCCGGCGGACCTCTTTGTGCCGATGTCACTGCTGACGATATGGCTGTTTATGTATTTGCGCCCCGCTTCCATCGCGACATTCACCGCGTCGGGAACACTGCGCGAGCGGGACTTGGCCAGCTTGATCAGCATGGGCAGGTTGGCGCCGTACAGAATGCGCCGGTTGGTCGGGCCGCAGGCGCGAAGGGACAGGTTTGAGGGAGAGCCGCCGAACATGTCCGTGACGATGACAACGCCGGACCCGACATCGACCTCGTCTGCGGCGTCGCAGATCTCATTCTGCTTTTGTGTTCTGTCGTCTTCCGGGTCGATCGTAATGGCCATGACACCGGGTTGATGGCCCACAACATGCTCAACCGCCGAAAGATACTCTCGGGCCAAGCCTCCATGGGCCACGATCACGATGCCGATCACGTCTGTTTCCCTTGTTCAACGCTGTCCTCGGACGAGGATGCGCGCCGCTCCATTTCGCGATGACGTTTAGACACACGCCAGCCTTCCTCTGCAAGGGTCTTGCCCATCATCTCGACCAATGCCACGGACCTGTGTTGCCCCCCGGTACAGCCAAATCCGATCGACAAATGGGATTTCCCTTCGTCACGGTATGCCGGCAAGAGGAACAGCGTCAGGTCCATAACTTTCTCAAAGAAAACAGAAAACCTTGGATCCACTGCTATATGGGCAGCAACTTCGGGATCACGACCGTCTTTGCCACGCAGATTTCGCTCCCAATGGGGGTTCCGAAGAAACCTCACGTCATGAACGATGTCGATGCCCCTCGGCATGCCCCGCTTGAACGAGAATGATTGGAGCGTGATACCTAGGGTCTGGCCGTCGGGAACCCCAAACAGCTCTACAAGCTCGGCCTTCAGATCATGCGGTGTCACACCGCTCGAATCGATCAGTACGTCTGCCCGCGATCGGATCGGGACAAGAAGGTCTCGTTCCCGCTGAATACCGGTGAGGGGAGAGTCGTTGGGGGCCAGCGGATGTCTGCGGCGGGTCTCAGAGTAGCGCCGGACCAGTTCGTCCTCGGCGCAATCAATATAGAGGACCTGTTCACGGATTCCGGGATGGTTCGCGAGCAAAACGATCGACTCAATCAAGGCATCAATGCCGAAGTCGCGGTTGCGAACATCGAGTCCCAGGGCAAGAGGCCGGGCCAGGGGCGGGCCGTCGATCAGGCGGGGCAAAAGGGACAAGGGCAGATTGTCGATCACCTCGTATCCGAGGTCCTCCAGGACGTTGATGGCCGTCGACCGTCCGGCCCCGGAAGGGCCCGTGACCAGCACGATCCTCTGGCGAGGGTCGTCGTTATCGGACGTCGTCTTGTCTGTGAACTCTAAGCTCATCGATCACTCCGGCCTGCCTTGAGGTATTGCAGGATCGCTGCCGCAAAATAGGCCCTCTCAACCTTGTGAATCAGGGGCAAGGAGACACCAAGATAGCTGATGCTGCGATGCGGCGGAAGCCGTTCGGTTTCGATTTGATCAAGGTCAATGCAAACGCTTACCCGCGAGGGCCCGGCCGGCACCGCCGCAAGAAGCCCGACACCCCGCGCCTCGATCAGGCCCGCGATCGTTGAAGGGCAGTCTGCAACAAGGTCGTCGCCGCGCCTGATCAGTATGGTACGGTCATCCGCCACGAGGCCACATCCGAGGGCCATGAGTTCCAATGCCAGGGCTGACTTTCCGCTGCCCGAGGCGCCACGGATCATCACTGCCCGGCTGCCAAGTGCGACGGTACTGGCGTGTTCAACGAAGGGCTGGCCCGGGGTCATGCCCCTAGACCGGCAGGCCTACGACAAAGCGTGCGCCAAGTGGTTCTGATGTCGGATCGGCATCGGTTGGGCGGATGTTCTCGGCCCAGATGACGCCACCGTGCGCTTCTACAATCTGCTTGGAAATCGCCAGACCGAGGCCCGAGTTATTTCCAAAGTCACCGGCAGGGCGCTCTGAATAGAACCGTTGAAACACCTTGGTGAGCGCGTTTTCCGGAATGCCGGGTCCGGTATCCTCGACCACCACCAGCACACGGTTTTCACGCTTGCGCGCCCAAATGCGTATGGCGTCGCCGCTATCGCAGAAGGAAACCGCATTGGTGATCAGGTTCACAAAGACCTGTGCCAACCGTCCTTCAAGGCCCTGCACGATGATCGGCTGCATGGGCAGGTCAGCGATAAAGTCGACCCCCTTCGCAGCGGCATCCTTACCAAGAAAGTCACTCAGATTTCCGAGCATCTCAAGCAAATCAAACGCTTCTTCCTGCTCTTTGACCAACTCACTATCAAGGCGGGAAGCGTTTGAAATGTCACTTACGAGCCGGTCAAGGCGGCGTACATCATGCTCGATCACTTCCAGAAGGCGTTCGCGCTGATCATCCCGCTTGGCGACCCGCATGGTGCCGACCGCGGACCTAAGCGAGGCCAGAGGGTTCTTGATCTCATGCGCAACATCGGCCGCAAACTGTTCGTTGGATTCGATCCGTTCATAAAGCGCCGAGACCATGCCCCGCAGGGCCCCCGACAAGCGCCCGATTTCATCGGGCCGTCCGGTCAGGTCGGGGATGCGGATCCTGTCTGGTGACATTTTGCGTGCATTGCGATCCCGACCAAGTTCGGCCGCGGCGGCCAGATCGGCGATGGGGTTTGCTATGGTTGATGCCAGAATCAGGCTTAGCCCGATTGAAACCGCAATCCCCACAACAAACATTTGCAGGACTTTTTCCCGTTCACGCCGGACAAGCGCGTCAATTTCACCAGCGGCGCTGGTAAGGGCGACGGCGCCGATCGGGTTTCCGTTCTGGGTGATCGGTGTTCCAACCGCAAACACGGTCCGCCCTTGCAGGTCGGTTGAGGTATCAACCGTAGTTCCCTGGCTAATCGCCCGCGCCACAAGCGCCTTGGCAACATCTTCCGAGGGAATTGTCTGCTCTGTCGGTGCGTTTGGTGCCAGCACCGAGGATAAGCCATCCCTGATGCCATTCAGGATGTTAGTCAGGAAGGTCCCGCCATCATCGTATTCGAGCCCTGCGACGGCGGCGTTCTCGTCCGATGCAGCCGATGCACCGACAAGCGTTCCTGCGGTGTCAAAGACAAAAACCTCGATCCCGCCGCGCAGGTCAAGATTGCGAAGGGTCGCGTCGATGGCGATGCCGTCGCCAGTGACCAGATTGACCGGTGCCCCAGATGGAAGCCCGGCCTCAAAGACATCGGCAATCAGTTCCGCTTCGCTGACCAGCCCGTTGGCCCTTTGAAAAGCCAGGTTGTCGCGAGATGGCGCAAGGTAAAGCATCCCGGCCACCAGAAGGATTAGAGCGACCAGGTTGAATGTGATGATCTTGCGCGCAAGGGGGGAGCTGTTGAGAGAGAAGAAGCCACGCCTTGTGCGCCGCTCCTGAAGGTCAGGTGCGGCGGCCGCCGCGGGCGACACCCAGGTGTCGCCCACAACAACATTGTCGGCGTTTGCGTCCCGCTCTCTGGCAATGTCCTCTTCGGCAGCCAGTTTAGCGGCGCGCCGTACCGAGTTCAGATCCCGGACGTCAATGTGCGGAGCCGCTGTCATTACGCCTCCTAGGGCTATTCTTCGTTGTACCGGTAACCGATGCCATAAAGGGTTTCGATCGCCGAGAAAGTCTCATCTGCCTGCCGCATCTTTTTGCGAAGGCGCTTGATGTGGCTGTCGATCGTTCGGTCGTCAACGTAGACCTGATCATCGTATGCAACATCCATCAACTGGTCGCGGCTTTTAACAAAGCCGGGCCTCTGTGCGAGCGCCTGCAAAAGAAGGAACTCTGTCACGGTCAGGGATACGTCCTGGCCTTTCCATTTCACAGCGTGGCGCAGAGGATCCATGACCAACTCACCACGGATCATGATCTTGGTTTCTTCGGTGGTTTCGACGATCTCACCAGAAATCGCGTCCTGCCGGCGCAGAAGTGCCCGGATCCGTTCAACCAGAAGCCGTTGAGAGAAGGGTTTCTTGACGTAGTCATCTGCCCCCATACGAAGGCCGAGAACTTCATCGATCTCGTCATCCTTAGACGTCAGGAAAATGACCGGCATCGAGGTCTTCTGACGAAGACGCTGAAGCAAATCCATTCCATCCATGCGGGGCATCTTGATGTCCAGCACGGCCATGTCTGGCATGCGTTTGTTGAAGGCATCCAAAGCGGATTGCCCGTCGTTATAAGTCTCTACCTCAAAGCCTTCGGCTTCGAGGGTCATCGATACTGACGTCAGAATATTTCTGTCGTCGTCCACCAATGCGATTTTGGACATAGGAGCTGACTCCTCACTGCTCAATGTTTGGTTTTGCCTGCTTTTTCACAACTAAGACCTCAACTTTGGGGAGCGAATCAATGCCAAACTGTGAATCAGCTGCATTATTCTGCCACATTTGGTCCGAAAGTTCCGCATCAATGACTAAAATGCCTCACCCAGGTGGGCAATCCGGTGCACTCGGCGCGGGGCACCCAGCTTGATTGCGCTAACATCGAAATGGTTGCGCTAACGTCTCTTTGGCCGGGTGTTCACCCGTTAAATCATCATGTTAAGGCTGACTCATTCGGCCCGGGGGAGGGCCTTAACAGGAGCAAGTAAATGGACCAAGGTCGCGTCAATCCACAGATGACACTCGAAACGCAGGGCATCACCGGGCTGGGCCAAGTCTATTACAACCAGACCGAAGCGGACCTGATGCAGACCGCCCTGGTCAATGGCGAAGGCACGATGGGCAAGGGTGGGACACTTCTGGTGACCACCGGCAAGTACACCGGCCGGTCGCCCAAGGATAAGCACGTCGTCGCCACGCCTTCCGTAGAGCCGCACATCTGGTGGGAAAATAACGCCCGGATGGAACCCGAGAACTTCGACGTTCTCTATGCTGACATGCTCGAGCATATGAAGGGTGGTAGCTACTATGTTCAGGATCTGTATGGCGGGGCCGATCCTGCTCATCGGCTTGACGTCCGTCTTGTGACCGAGCTGGCCTGGCACAGCCTTTTCATTCGTCATGTCCTGCGTCGGCCGGACCGTGAAGAACTGGACACATTCACACCAGACTTTACCGTTATCAACTGCCCGACCTTCAAGGCAGACCCGGTGCGCCACGGCTGCCGGACAGACACGATCATCGCGATGAATTTCGACAAGAAGCTGATCCTGATCGGCGGAACGGAATACGCGGGCGAGAACAAGAAGTCCGTGTTCACCCTGCTGAACTACCTCTTGCCCGAAAAAGGCATCATGCCGATGCACTGCTCTGCTAACCATGCACCGGGCAACCCGGTCGACACGGCCATCTTCTTTGGTCTGTCGGGCACTGGCAAGACGACCCTGTCGTCCGATCCAGCGCGGGTGCTGATCGGGGATGACGAGCATGGCTGGTCGGACCGGGGCTCCTTCAACTTTGAAGGTGGCTGCTACGCCAAGACGATCAACCTGTCGCCTGAGGCAGAGCCCGATATCTACGCCACGACGACCATGTTCTCGACCGTGATCGAGAACATGATCTTCGATCCCGAGACACGGGAAGTGGACTACACCGACGATAGCCTCACTGCCAACATGCGGTGCGCCTACCCGATGGAGTTCATTTCGAACGCCTCGCCGACCGCTTTGGGCGGACACCCGAAGAACATCATCATGCTGACCTGCGATGCCTTCGGTGTGCTGCCTCCCATTGCCCGGCTGACACCGGCGCAGGCGATGTACCACTTTCTGTCGGGCTTTACCTCCAAGGTGGCCGGAACCGAGCGTGGGGTGACAGAGCCCGAGCCGACCTTCTCGACCTGCTTTGGCGCCCCCTTCATGGCGCGCCGGCCTGAAGTCTACGGCAAGCTGCTGCAGGAAAAGATCGCAAAGCACGGCGCCTCTTGCTGGCTGGTGAACACCGGCTGGACAGGCGGTGCCTATGGGACAGGATCGCGGATGCCGATCAAGGCGACCCGGGCGCTTCTGACTGCGGCGCTGGACGGGACACTGGCCGAGGCGACGTTCCGCAAGGACCCCAACTTTGGCTTTGAAGTGCCTGTGACTGTCGAAGGTGTCGATGCAAGGTTGCTGGATCCTCGCGCCACATGGGGCGACGGCAAGGCCTATGACGCCCAGGGGCAAAAGCTGGTCGAGATGTTCGCCGAGAACTTTGCCAAATACGTCCCCTACATCGACGATGACGTTCGGGCAGCCGCTATTGGCTGAGTGCAAGTAAGGTGGGTCAAGACCCACCTTACTTCCATACCCTCTACGGACATCCGCGCAGATTTTGAGTAAGGTGGGTTCAAACCCACCTTACCTGACAGGCGCGAACAATGCGTCTGGCAGGCTGCATTCCCGGATGACATCTTCTCCACACTGCCGCAGTTCCAGGTCGCGGGTAAGGCAGATGCGTGCCTCCTGAATGTAGCCCTGTCGGCAGGTAATGGTGATCTGATCCGGGGACATCTGGGGGTTCGACTGGACAAAGGCCTCTTCGATGATGCTGGCCGGAATGCTGAACGTGCGGTCCAGCTGTCGCAGTACAGGCGGGCGGACCACGCTTTCGTAGGCCTTGCGGGCAAGATCATAGAAGTCCGAAGGTGACAGGCCCGAGCAGCTGCCATGCTTGTTCCATTGATACCAAGCCAGCCCTGACGTCCCCATTATGTCGGCCATGTCCGCGGTCATGTCCCGGCTGGGTGGTGCGAAAGTCGAAAAGCAGTCCTGCGGCCAGCCCCGTTCATATTGCGGCCAAAGCCCGTGCAAAACCCATCCAAAGTCCCGGTCGGCATCGCATTGAGGAGACCCGCGATCGTCCCCTTCCAGCCTGCACCAGTTTGGGGACCAGGACAGGGACAGGACGTAGTAGTCAAATACCCCGGCCCGATCTTGCGCCCGAAGCGGGCTGGCGGCCATGAGCAGCACCAGAACGACGCGCAACATTTTGATCTTTCCTCTCGAGCTTTCGATGACTATATATCGCTTGAGTTCCCCGACAACGAGAACCCGGGCCGAAATGGCCCAGCCCTTTCCGGGCGCCGGGGAAGACGTGTTTTCGAAGAGGTGCCGACATGGCTGACAAACCGATCATGGCGAAAGCCACTGCCGTCTGGCTGGTGGACAACACTACCCTGAGCTTCAAGCAGATTGGCGATTTCTGCGGGTTGCACGAGCTTGAGGTGCAAGGCATTGCCGATGGCGATGTGGCGGCTGGCGTGAAGGGTTTTGATCCTATCGCCAACAACCAGCTGACCCAGGACGAGATTTCGAAGGCCGAGGCCAACCCGGCAAGTCGTCTCAAGCTGAAGTTCAACGCCGCCGCCGTTGGCGAGGAAAAGCGCCGTGGCCCGCGATACACTCCACTGTCCAAGCGCCAGGACCGCCCTGCGTCTATCCTTTGGTTGGTAAAGTTCCACCCCGAGTTGTCGGATGGTCAGGTGTCCAAGCTCGTCGGGACCACCAAACCGACCATTCAGGCGATCCGCGAGCGGACCCATTGGAACATTTCGAATATCGACCCGATTGATCCTGTGGCCCTTGGGCTTTGCCGCCAGTCCGAGTTGGATGCTGCGGTCCAGAAGGCAAATGCCAAGAAGCTGCGCGAAGGCGGAGTGATGACGGATGATGAGCGTCGCAAGCTGGTCTCGACAGAGCAGAGCCTTGGAATGTCGCCGGAACCGCGCATGCCGACCGCTATCGCAGGACTGGAAACCTTTTCGCTGTCCGATGATGCCGATGACAGTCTTGTCACGGATGATGACAACACTGAGGACGCTCCGCTGGATACCAGGGATGTGCGGGATGCTGACAGCTTCTTCAACCTTCCCGACGATGACGACGATGATGATGAAGATAACTGATCGTCCAAAAGGTTGATCAAGCGTTATCAGAAAAATGGACCCCGGCCCGCAAGGTGCCGGGGTTTTTCTTGCCCGGGTGGCGCGGGGAATATCGTCTGCTTACAAACCTGCCCGGGTGTCAGAGCGCCCGCCGCGCCTTGAGAGCGGCGGTGATGGTCCCGTCGTCGAGGTAGTCAAGCTCGCCTCCCACCGGGACCCCTTGGGCCAGACTGGTCACTGTCACACCGTGCAATTGATCCGCGATGTAATGCGCTGTCGTCTGACCGTCGATGGTTGCACCGAGGGCGAGGATGACCTCGGAAATCTCTTCGCTTGTCACGCGGTCGATCAGCCGGGGAATGCGAAGTTCGTCGGGCCCCACGGCATCCAGTGCAGAGAGCGTTCCGCCCAGAACGTGATAACGCCCTTTGAACTGCTGCGATCGTTCCATTGCCCAGAGGTCGGCCACATCCTCGACCACGCAGATCTGTCCGTTGGCCCGCTTTTCGCTCGCGCAGATACTGCAGATGTCGCTTGTGCCTATGTTGCCACAGTTGAGGCATTCCCGCGCGGTGCTGGCGACGGTTTGCATGGCCTGAGAGAGCGGTAGCATGACCTGGTTACGCTTCTTGATCAGATGCAGCACGGCCCGCCTCGCAGAACGCGGCCCCAGGCCCGGCAGACGCGCCATCAGGTCGATCAGCGCCACAATGTCCTTGGGACCTTCACTCATCCTCGCCCAGCCGTCTGCCAGTGGTGAGGCCAGGAGCCTCCGGCGGGAATATTTGGGGCAAGAAAAAGCAGCGGACCGGCTTTCTTCAGAAGGGCAGTTTCATGCCGGGGGGCAGGCCGAGACCTTCGGTCATTTTGGACATCTCTTCCTGTGCCCGCTCGGAGGCACGCGCCTGGGCGTCCTTGATCGCGGCGAGGATCAGGTCTTCGACGACCTCTTTTTCGGACGCCACGAAGATTGATGGGTCGATGTCGAGCCCTGTCAGCTCGCCCTTGGCGGTTGCCGTTGCCTTGACGAGGCCCGCGCCGCTTTCTCCGGTGACGGTGATGCTATCCATGTCTTCCTGCATCTGGGCCATCTTGCCCTGCATTTCCTGCGCGGCCTTCATCATTTTGGCCATATCGCCGAGGCCACCTAGACCTTTGAGCATATCGTTCTCCTGTGCCGAGGGTTTGAATTAGGAAATATGGGGCCTGAGGCCCTGGTGCAAGCGCGGCTGTACCCAAAGCCCCGGGCGAGCGTCAGTCCTGTTCAAAGGGGTCCCATTCTTCATCGACCTCGGGCAGGGCTTCGGCTTCGGCCTCAAGCTCTTTTTCCTTTGGCGTATGGACCGCAGTGATGCTGGCCTTGGGGAAGGCTGCGAGGACAGCCTGAACCAGAGGATGCGCTTCGGCCTGTTGTCGCAGGGCCCTGGTATCGGCATCGCGGGTTTCGGCGATCGTGGGGGCACCCCCTTCGTTCACCAGGCTGACGGCCCAACGGTTGCCGGTCCAGGCCTGAAGTCGCGCGCCGAGCCGTTGGGCGAGGTCGGGCGCGGCCCCCGGGGCCGGTTGAAACTCGATCCGGCCGGGGCTGTAGCGGGCAAGCCGCAACCCGGTCTCGACCTCGACCAGCAGTTTTACGTCCCTGTGGTGGCGGATGAGCGCCACGACATCCTCGAACCGGCCAAATCGGGCCAGAGCCTCTTCCGGGTCTGGCATCGTCGCCAGCGTGGCCGACGGTCCGGCGGGGCCGGAATGTGTTGGCTGGTGCCCGCCCGACCGGGCATCGATGCTTGTTCCCGGCGCGGCGCGCGGGGCGGATCTGCCGCCACCATCCGCGCCCGACGGGCCGGGGGGCGGCGCCTCTTGCAGTTTGCGCATAAGCTCGTCCGGGGTGGGCATGTCCGCCACATGGGTCAGCCGGATCACGGCCATTTCCGCCGCCATCATGGCGTTGGGGGCCATTGCCACCTCGTCCAGCGCCTTGAGCAGCATCTGCCACATGCGGGCCAGCACGCGCATCGGCAATGCGTCTGCCATGGCCCGTCCGCGGGCCCGTTCATCGGGGCCGACTGTCGGGTCTTCGGCGGCGTCGGGGGTGATCTTGATGACGCTGACCCAATGGGCAATTTCGGCCAGATCCCGCAGCACAGCCAGCGGATCGGCCCCGTGTGCGTATTGCCCCGACAGTTCGGTCAGCGCTTCGGCCGCCTCGCCCTTCAGGATCATGTCGAAGAGGTCGAGAACCCGCCCCCGGTCAGCCAGCCCCAGCATGGCTCGGACCTGATCGGCGGTCGTTTCGCCCGCGCCGTGGCTGATCGCCTGGTCCAGCAGAGAGGTCGCGTCGCGGGCTGACCCTTCCGCCGCACGGGTGATCAGCGCCAGCGCATCGTCGCTGATCTCGGCCCCTTCAGCCTGGGCGATCTTGCGCAAGAGGATCGCCATCACCTCGGGTTCGATCCGTCTCAGGTCGAACCGCTGGCAGCGGGACAGGACCGTGACCGGAACCTTGCGGATTTCGGTCGTGGCAAAGATGAACTTTACATGGGCGGGCGGCTCTTCGAGCGTCTTGAGAAGCGCGTTGAAGGCGTTGTTCGACAGCATGTGCACTTCGTCGATGATGTAGACCTTGTAGCGGGCCGAGGCCGCCCGGTAGTGCACGGATTCGATGATCTCGCGGATATCGCCGACGCCGGTCCGGGATGCGGCGTCCATCTCCATCACGTCGACATGCCGGCCCTCCATGATGGCGGTGCAATGTTCGCATTCGCCACAGGGATCGGTGGTGGGACCGCCGGTGCCATCGGGCCCGATGCAGTTCATCCCCTTGGCGATGATCCGCGCTGTCGTAGTCTTACCCGTCCCACGGATGCCGGTCATGATAAAGGCCTGGGCGATCCGTCCTGCCGCAAAGGCGTTTTGCAGGGTGCGCACCATGGCATCCTGTCCGACCAGATCCACAAAGGTCTCGGGCCGGTACTTGCGGGCGAGGACCTGGTAGGCGGGTGCGGGGACGTCTGTCATCAGGCGCTTTCGGTCAGAGATTCGGTTCTTGGGTCAAAGGTAGGCCTCGCAGGGGGCAAGGTCCACCGGGCAGAGGGACGATGTCGGTGGTAGGAAGGAGAATGTTCGGATCTTGTCCCTTGGAAGCGGGGGCTGGATGCCGACCGCTGTGCCGGCCCGCAAGTTTGTCTTGAGGCAGGCGTGGCTTGGCCTAGGCTGGGCGGGAAGCTGGTAGCGGAGCGCAACCGTGGATGAATTTGTCGTGCATGAACTGCCCGTTGCGGGGGGAACACTTGCCATTTCCCCCATGCCGGAACGGACCCGGCACTTTGGTGCCGACCGCGAGCGATTGCTGGCCTGGGCGCCCGCGCTTGTGGTGACGATGTGCACGCAGGCCGAGCTTGAGCGGAAAGGGTCAGGCGGCCTCGGCCCTGATCTGACTGGGCAGGGGATTGCCTGGCGGATCTTGCCGGTTTCGGATTTTGGGGTGCCGGTACAGGTGGTTGAGGATGCATGGCCCGAAGTCGAGGCATTGGCGCTGGGCCTGTTGCGTTCCGGCGGGCGGGTGCTGGTTCATTGCTTTGGCGGCTGCGGCCGATCGGGCATGGCGGTGCTGCGCCTGATGATCGCGGCGGGCGAGGATCCGGATCAGGCGCTGATCCGGCTCAGGACCGTGAGGCCCTGCGCCGTTGAGACCGATGCCCAGATGGCCTGGGCCAAGATGGCCCGGGTATAGGGTGCCTGAGTATAGGGGGGGCGGTGGGTCATGACCCACCTTACTCTTCCCCGCGCTTCGACTTTCCCCGGACCTTGCCGGATTTGTGCATCTTGCCCAGCTTGCGAAACCTTGCCCGGGCCTCTGCCACGGATTCGGTGTTGAACTGGTCTTCCCGCATCAGCTTGCGCCAACGGTCGAGCCTGCCGGCATCGAGAGCGCCTTCCGCAATGGCCTGCTGCACCGCGCAGCCCGGCTCTGACTCATGGGCGCAGTCACTGAACCGGCATTGATCGATCAGGTCCGTCACATCCGAGAAGACCGCGTGGATCCCTTCGCTTGCGTCCGACAGGGCCAGCTCTCGCATTCCGGGCGTGTCGATCAGCCACCCCCCGGCCAGCGTCGGGCGCAGCGCACGGGCGGTCGTGGTGTGCCGGCCCTTGGCGTCATCTTCGCGGATGTCCTGGGTCAGGGCGGTAATCCCCGTCAGGTGGTTCTGCAAGGTGGTCTTGCCGACGCCGGACGACCCTACAAGGGCCAGCGTCTGACCGGGACCGCACCATGGGGCAAGTCTTGCAGCCTCTTCCGGCAGGCGCGCGTCCAAAGTGAGGGCAGTCAACAGCGGCGACAGCCGGGCGGCGGTCTTGCCATAGCTGCCCGGATCGTCGGATTGATCGGCCTTGGTCAGGATCACGAGCGGCAGGCATCCGGCCTGTGTCGCCATGGCGAGGTAACGTTCGATCCGGGCGACGTTGAAGTCGGCGTTGCAGCTGGTCACGATCGCCAACGTATCGACGTTGGCCGCGATCAGCTGGCGGGCTGCAGCGGGCCCCGCGGCCCTGCGCGCAATCTCGGTTTGCCGGTCGAGCCGCCGCAGGACGCGGATGCCATCCTGCAACACCCAGTCGCCGACCACGTAGAGGCCGGTCGAATCGGGGGTGATCAGCGGCACCGGACCGCCCGTGGTCAGGGCAAGCACATGGTCGCGCATCACCTCGGCAATGCGGGCGGGGGTCGCCTCTGCGTCGGTCTCTGGATCGAGCTGACGCGAGAAGGGGGCCGACCATCCGAGGTCGGCAAGGGTAGAGTCTGTCAATGGAAATGTCCCGTAACGAAGGAATGGGGCCTGCGCCCTTGGCACAAGCAGCTTCGCATCGGGCGGGGCGCTGCTACGCGGACCCGGCCCGGAGGTTGATGACAATGGCCATTCTGCCCTCCTTCGCGTCGGTTAGTGGGTGAGAGGCTGACAACGACCCAAGTGGGGCTCGTTACGGCTGCTTCCTTCCGGACCTGACCGGGTTGGCGAGGCACCTGCCCGCGCCAACCTCTCAGCTTTGATATACGATCCCCGAAGGCCGGGTTCAAGTCTGCATTGGAGGCCCCAGAATCCGGTCGCCGGGGCGGCGTTATCGCGATATGGGTCCGCGATGGACTCAGATGACGGAACCTTCGAGATTTTCCTGTCGGCCCCGCCGGGGCTGGAAGATGCCCTTTGCGCCGAAGTTGCAGAGCGTGGGTTTGCAGGCCCTGTTGCTGTGCCCGGCGGCGTTACCCTGCGGGGCGGTTGGCCAGAAGTCTGGCGCGCCAATTTGGAAGTGCGCGGGGCGGGCCGCGTGCTGGCCCGCTTTGCGTCGTTCCGGGCGATGCATCTGGCCCAACTCGACAAGCGGGCGCGCAAGGTGCCCTGGGCCGAGGTCTTGCGCCCGAACGTGCCGGTCCATGTCGAGGCGACCAGCCGAAAGTCCCGCATCTACCATGCCGGTGCCGCCGCAGAACGGATATCGACCGCGATTTCCGAGACGCTGGGGGCAACCGTCACCTCTGATGCCGCCCTGAAGGTGATGGCGCGGATCGAGGATGATCTGTGTACCCTTAGCCTTGATACCTCGGGCCAGCCTCTGCACCGGCGGGGCCACAAGGAGGCGGTGGGCAAAGCCCCTATGCGCGAAACGCTCGCCGCGCTGTTCCTGCGAGATTGTGGCTATACCGGGTCAGAGCCTGTGGTGGATCCGATGTGCGGGTCGGGCACATTCGTGATTGAAGCGGCCGAGATTGCGCTGGGCCTGAAACCGGGGCGATCCCGGTCCTTTGGGTTTGAGGCGCTGGCCTCGTTCCATGCAGAGGCCTGGGCCCGTATGCGGCAGGGCAGTGCCGTGGCGACGGATCTCAGGTTTCACGGGTTTGACCGGGATGCCGGGGCTATCCGCTTTTCCCAGCAGAATGCCGTCAAGGCCGGGGTGAGCGATGTGACAAGCTTTGCCTGTCAGCCTGTCAGCGATTTGCAGCCACCGGAAGGGCCTAAGGGTCTGGTTATCATCAACCCGCCCTACGGGGCCCGGATCGGCAATCGCAAACTGTTGTTTGGCCTTTATGCCTCGATGGGGCAAGTGCTCAAGACGCGGTTCTCGGGCTGGCGGGTCGGCATCATCACGAGCGACGCAGGGCTGGCCAAGGCGACGGGCCTGCCGTTTCTGCCCATCGGCCCGACAATCCCCCATGGGGGATTGAAGGTGCAATTGTTCCGGACGCCAGTGCTGCGTTAGCCCCGTGCTAGCCCCGTGCTAGAAATGTGCTAGCCATGTGCGCTAGCCCTGGGGACGTTCGGCCCAGCCAGCAAAGATGCGTTCCAGCGCCACCACGGCGTAGTAGAGCACGATCCCGAGGAAGGCCAAGGCGATCAGGACGGCGAACATCAGCGGATAGTCCCCGTTGGTCTCACCCGACTTGAACAACGCCCCGAGGCCCCGACCATGGGGGGAAACGATTTCCACCAGATTTGTTCCGATAAAGGCCAGCGTGACGGCAACCTTCAGGGCACCAAAGAACTCTGGCAGGGTCTTGGGCAGGGCGATCTTGCGAAAGATCGTGACCTTGGAGGCTCCGAGGGAGCGCAGGATGTCACGATATTCAGGCTCTAGCGTAGACAGGCCGATGCCGACCGATACCGCGATGGGAAAGAACGAGATCAGGAAGGCCATCAGGACCGTGTTGAAATCGTGCTGGCCGATGAACAAGAGGGCAATGACCGGAACAAGCGTCGCCTTTGGCACGGCATTGAAGCCGACGAGCAAGGGGTAAAGCGCATCGCGGGCGATTTTGGAAAACCCCATGGCCATGCCCAGAAGGGTCCCGAAGACCACCGCAATCATCAGCCCGGCGACGGTCCGCCATAGGGTTTGCCAGCCCATCTCCAGAAACAGCGGCCAGAAGCGAATATAGGCGGCCGGAAGATCGGAGGGGGACGCCATCTTGTAGTTGGGCCAACTGTTGACCCAGACGATGAATTCCCAGAACCCCAAAAAGGCGAGGACGGCCAGGACAGGAACGGCGATCTGGCGCAACATCAGTGGACCTCGGGTTCGCGGCCCTGGGCCAGTTTGATCTGGTCGCGCAGGATATGAAGCATGTCGGCCACCTTGGGCGTATAGAGGATGTCGATGGGCCGATCGGCAGGCAGATCCACGTCCATGACGTATTGGGTATGGGCCGGCCGGCCGGACAGGACGATGACCTGATCGCCCAGGAAGACACTTTCGCGCAGATCGTGGGTGATCAGCACGCAGGTAAACGGCTCTGCCGCGCGCAGATCGCGCATGGTCTGCCACAGATCCTCGCGGGTGAAGGCGTCGAGGGCGCCGAAGGGCTCGTCCATGATCAGGACGTCGGGCTTGTGCACGATCGCCCGGCACAGCGAGGCCCTCTGTCGCATGCCACCGGACAGTTCGGACGGCCGCTTGTTTTCAAAACCCTTGAGACCGACCATCTCGATCAACTGCATCGCCCGCGCTTCGCGATCTTTCTGCGGCATTGAGCCTGCGACGATTTCCAGTGGCAGGATGACGTTTTGCAGGATCGTCCGCCATTCCAGAAGAACCGGGTTCTGAAAGGCCATTCCGACAGTCTTGCGAGGTCCCTTGACCCGTTCGCCATGCAGCCAGACCTCGCCCGTGTCGGGCTTCATGAGGCCGGAGACCAGGCGGGTGAGCGTCGACTTTCCGCAGCCCGAAGGGCCAACGACGGCGCAAAACTCCCCCTCGGGCACAGAGAGCTCCAGGTTGTCCAGAACCGGGAGCGGCCCGGCGGGTGTCTTGTAGGCGTGAGTGACGCCCTTGATCTCGATGAGGTTCGTCATGCCGGGGCCTTGCGGAAAGAGGGCGGGAGATTGTGTGGGCTACTTTCAGGGGGCTCTGCCCCCCGGCCCTGAGGGGCCTCCCCCCGGGATATTTCTGATCCGAAGAAATCGGGGGCCGGGTTCGTGCCGGCCCCCAGATCAGGTTTATTGCAGCATCAGGCTGCCGTCGGTCGGCAGGTAGCTGCTGTCGAAGTAGAGCGCCATGTCGGGTTCGTTCTGGAACTCGTAGACCGATTTGGTCTGTTCGATGGCGTTCATCATCCGGTCGGCATCAATGCCGCCGAAGCCGTTTGCAGCGACGTAGTCCGTCATCACATTGGCCATGATCGCCATCTCGAGACGCCTCGTTTCAAGCGCGGCATCGGCGGCGGGGTTGCGCGACATCATCATGTCGACGGCGGCTGCCGGATCGGCGATGGCCTCTTTCCAGCCCATGGCAACCGCCCGGAGAAAGCCTGTGACGGCCTCTGGGTTGGCGGCGGCGAAGTCGGTGTTGACGATGATGGCGTTTCCATAAAGGTCCACGCCGTAGTCAGCCATCAGCAGGATCGACAGATCGTCTTCGGGCACACCAAGCCGGATCAGGTTGAGGGTCGAAGAGAAGGAGAACCCGGTGACGGCGGCAACGTTACCTTCGGCGAGCATGGGTTCGCGGGTGGGGAAGCCCACCGGCTCGACGGTGATCGCGCTTGTATCGATGCCGGTTTCGGCGGCGAAGATCGGGAACTGGGCCCATGCACCATCCGGCGGCGGGGCGCCAAGGATGCGGCCCTCGAGATCAGACGGCTCCATCACACCAAGCGACTTGCGACCCACGACCGCGAAGGGCGGTTTGTCATAGATCATCATGACGGCGGTGACGGGCGCGCCAGGGTTCTGGTCAAGGAACCGCATGAGCGAGTTGATGTCGGCAAAGCCGATCGGGAAGGCACCAGTGGCGACCTTCGGAATGGCGTCAAGGCTGCCTGCCCCTTCGGAGATCTCGACTGTAAGACCCTCGGCAGCGAAATGGCCCGAATCAACGGCGACGAAGTAGGGCGCGGCAGGGCCTTCGAACTTCCAGTCGAGTGCGAACGGCATGTCGGTTTGGGCCTGGCCCGCGCCCGCAATGACAAATGCGGCCCCGGCGGCGGCGATGGTCTTAAGAAACACGTTAATTCTCCCCGGTGTCATGACAGTGTTAGAACCTTGCAGACCCTGCGCCATCCCGATGCCCTGCGGGAGATACATCCCGCCGTGCACGGTGCGTCGATTGGTTTGGGCAACACATACGCACAATTATTAGTCATCTTTCGCGAAAGTGCGCAACATACAATCAGGGCATGCCTGTGGATGCTGTCAATTTGGGGTCGTCCACCGAAGGCCGGCCAGTTCCGCTCCTCCCAGAAGCGAAGTGGCGATGAAATGGGCATTCCGCCCGTCAGTTGGGTGCATATCGGGCACTTGCACGACCCGCATGCCAGCGGCCATGGCAGAACTGGCCCCGGTCTCACTGTCCTCGAAGGCGAGGCAGCGGGATGGAACAACCCCAAGCCTTTGGGCTGCAAGCAGATAGGGCGCGGGCGCGGGTTTGGCCTGTTCTACATCGTCGACGGTTACGACCGCCTGGAGCCAGTGTCCGAAACCGGCGGCTGCAATCTTTTCTGACGCTGGTCCCCGCCGGCTTGAGGTGCAGATCGCCATTGGAAGGCCGAATGACGCGATGATTTCGAAGATTTCCGGGACGCCGGGCTTGAGTGGTATCCCACTGGCAAAGCGAAGCGAGCAGAGCTGATCCCATTCGGCAAAGAAGGACGCCTGATCGATGGGCGCACCGACATGCTCGCTGATCAGTGCTACCCGCCGGACGTCATCGATCCCGGCCAGGGTCTCAAAGAAGGCTTCGCTGACTGGATGGCCGAGCGCGTCGCAAGCCTCGAGCCCGGTGGCGTTGCAAAGCACTTCAGTGTCGACAAGGGTGCCGTCGAGGTCAAAGATGACGGCATCGAAATCAGGATGGCTCATGTGTTGTCCTTTCGGAACATCCAGAAAAATCAGAAATCCAGGCGGAACCTGTGAAAGCCGCTGTCGACGGAGCCGATATCGTAAACCCTTGGGCCGTCGGTGAAGACATGCAGGTGCCCAATCGCACCCCGCCCGGTGTCGAACCAGGCGCTGGTTCCCGGAAGCGGTACAAACGTCCAGGGGTGGGACAGGTCGGCCTGAACGGGTCCGCTTTGAAAATGGGCCAGTATGATGTCTTGAAGCGCTGTCATATCCTCAATGACTGGCCGTCCCTGCCCGGCCATCGGGTACCCTCCGCCGCCGCTGGCGCGGTAGCTGTTGGTGATCAGGATCACCCGATCCTCCGTCGTCAGGGCCCGGCCGTTTGGCAGCGTCACGCCGGATACGCGTCCCTGTCCGGGGGGCCGGCTTGGGTCGATGGTATAGCGAAGCCCGTAAAGGATATCGATCATGTAGCCCGGAACGGTCTCATCCAGAAGCGGTTGGTCGGACATGCCCGGAGTGATTTGCAAAAACTGCCGTGCCGAAGTTTCGAGCCAGGCCAGGATTCCGGCCCCGTCCATCTCGAGTATGCTGATCGAGTTTGTGTAAAGATAGAGTTCGGCGGCATGTCGTCGGATCAGGGGCCCTGTCGCTATGTCGACGTAGTTGTCTGGGCCACCCTGTCCGCCGCAGCGGCTAGGGGACACCGCCGCGACCAGCGGCAAACCCGCTTCGGGCAGGCCTTTGAGAGCCTTGAGGGTGTAGTTGATCAGAGCCTGCGCCGTTGCCGCCAATGCCGTCGACGGGCCGACGCGGGCAAACTGGCTGTGCAGGGCTCTTGTCGTCCGGCCGACGGGTTGCCGGCTGTCGGCCACAACACCTGCATGAGCATCCTCGATGCAGCGCCGCACGGCGGCTTCAGTCTGGTTTGGTGCGTCCCCGATGACCGTTGTTACAGGGATCGTTCTGGCCTGTTGCTGGCTGATTGACCATCCGTCCGGGTCGAGGTCGAGAACGAGGTCGATCACGCCGACATGCGAGCCGTGAAAGCCCGCCATAACAGCGGGTGTGCCGTGCAAGGTGCCCGCCGCCGGGTCGACGGGCGCATCTGCCTGACCCTCAGCCATCGGAAAGACGTTTTGGGTGTGCCCGGCCAGAACCAGGTCAATGCCGGGAACGGCGGCCAACGCGGCTGCTGCATTCTCGCTACCGGGGACATGGGGCCCGCTTCCCAGTCCGGTATGGGCAAGCGCAACGACCAGATCGGCCCCCTGGGCCCGAATGATGGGGACATAGGTCTGCGCACTTTCGACGATGTCGCGCGACGACAATGCTCCGGCGACGGCGACCCTTTCCCAAACGGCTGTCTGTGGTGGGGCAAAGCCGATGACGCCGATCCTGATCGGGTACTGCGTCCCATCCGTCCCCACACACGTCCGATCAAGGATGGTCCAGGGCGGGACCACGGTAACGTCATTCGTCGCGTCGTTGGCCTGCGTCGTGCAAAGGTTGGCCGAGACGATGGGAAAGCCCGCCCCGGCGATTGTCGCCCGCAGGTAACCAAGCCCGTAGTTGAAGTCGTGATTGCCGAGGGTGCCGGCATCATACTCCAGTGCATTCATCGCTTTGATGACCGGGTGCGGCGCGTCCTTTCCGACCTTGAAATTCCGTTCTATCCAGTCCGCGAGGGGGTTGCCCTGCAAGAAGTCGCCATTATCGAACAGCAGGCAGAGGTCCGGGCCATTTCTGAGCGACTCAATTAACCGGGCGCAAAGGGTCAGTCCGAAATGGTCAACCGGGCGGTCGGAGAAGTAGTCGTAGGGCAGGACATGCATATGCAGATCCGTCGTCTCGAGGACACGCAGACGCAGCCTTGGCCCTGGTTTGCCAGTTTCATTCACCTTCTGCGCGTTCACTAAACCGCCTTGCGCTGCAACTGATTGACCTTGCGGCTAAACCACCTCAAGCATGCGTTGAATGCAATGGGCGTTTGCGAGCGTCCGATGAACGTGGCACGACTGCACATATGAAAATTGCTGAGACGGTGACATTTGGTGGGTCTGCCCTGGACCGTAGGGCAGAGCTGCGGGGCGACGACAAGGCGCTTGCCGCCTTGATGGCGCGACCCGGTGCCGGTATAACGGCCCATTGGCGCGGAAAGCCCCTGTTTGTCGAGGCCGGCGGCGTGCTGCGGCTTGCCCGGCTTACCCCCGCCCATCCGGTTCTTGAGGATGCCCGCGCGACCCCGATCTTTCTGGGGGTCGAGGATGGCGAAGGTGTCTGGGCGGCCGACGTGTCATCGTGGGAGCCTGAGGACGTCGACCTGTCCTCGCTTGGCACGTTTCTTGACCCGACCGAGCAGCGCCATCCTGCCCTGCCTGGAGACGCAAAGTTTGCAGAGCTTCGCGCCGTAATGACCAGCCTTGATCCCCGCGAAGCCGAGCTTGCCGCGACGGCCAAGGCGGTCTTGGGCTGGCACCAATCCCACCGCTTCTGTGCCCGCTGCGGGGCCGAGAGTGCGATTGCGATGGCAGGTTGGCAGCGGGATTGTCCCGCGTGTGGCGGCCATCACTTTCCCCGGACCGATCCGGTGGTCATCATGCTGATCACCCATGGCAACGATGTCCTCCTTGGCCGGTCTCCGGGATGGCCCGAGGGGATGTATTCCTTGCTGGCCGGTTTCATCGAGCCGGGTGAAACGATAGAGGCGGCTGTCCGCCGTGAAGTCTTTGAAGAGGCGGGGATACGGGTGGGAGAGGTCGGCTATCTTGCAAGTCAGCCCTGGCCGTTCCCTGCATCCCTCATGTTTGGTTGCCGGGGGGCTGCCCTTGATCGCGATATCGCGATCGACCCCAAGGAAATCGAGAATGCCCAATGGGTCAGCAAAGAGAGGCTCGCCCGAATATTCGCCAACGAAGACCCCGAAATCCGACCTGCCCGAAACGGAGCAATTGCACACTTTATCCTTTGGAACTGGCTTGCAGACCGGCTGGATTGACGCGAGACTGCCGATAAAAGTGGGGATCGGAGTGTAGGTTATGGATTTTTCAACCCGATATGACGTTGACGCACCGATCGAGTTTGTTTGGACGCAGGCCTCGAATTTCACGGTGTTGGAGCGGCAGGCACTGCGTCGCGGTGCCGATGTGGAGCGCAAGGATACTCTTGCGACCCCGGGCGTTGGGGCGGAATGGGACATCAGGTTTCAGTTCCGGTCCAAGGATCGCGAGGTCAACGCAAAGATCACGACCTTTGATGCGCCCAATCGCTATACCGTCATAAGCACTTCTGGCTCTATCGACGGGGTCTGTGTCGTTGATCTTGTCGCGCTGTCACCAAAGCGCACGCGCCTGACCGTCACACTTGACCTGTCGGCCAAGTCTCTTGGCTCTCGACTGATGCTTCAGTCCCTAAAGATGGCTAAGAGTGGTCTGAACAAGCGGTTCGAGGACCGCGTGGCCAGCATGGCCAGCGATATTCAGGACCGCTACCACGCAACGCAGGGCGGGGCCTAGTCTTTGGAGCCTAGTCCTTGACGGCTTCGTGGCGGCGTGCAGCCGCAGGGTACACGCCCATCAGGCGGATCATGTCGGTGAAATAGTCCAACTCGTCCAGCGCAAGCTTGACGTTTCGGTCATCCGGATGCCCCTCGATCTCGGCAAAGAACTGGGTGGCCGTAAAGGCGCCGCCGACCATGTAGCTTTCCAGCTTGGTCATGTTGACGCCATTGGTCGCAAAGCCGCCCATCGCCTTGTAAAGCGCGGCGGGAATGTTGCGGACCCGAAAAACAAAGCTGGTGACCATTGGCCCTTTGCCCCTGCGGCGCAAATCCGGCTCTCGGGCCATGATGAGGAAGCGGGTGGTGTTTCGGCTATGATCCTCGATGTGGCGAGCCACTATATCGAGGCCGTAGATCTGGGCCGCCAATTCGGATGCGAGCGCCCCGATGGTGCCATTGCCACTTTCTGACACATCGCGTGCAGCGCGGGCATTGTCAGAGCTGGTTTTGGGCCGGATGCCGTGTTCGCGCAGAAATCCTGCGCATTGGGGCAGGATCACCACATGCCCATAGGCTTCCTTGATGTCAGCCAGTCTTGCACCAGGAATGCCCAGAAGGTTGATGTGGACGCGCACGAATGCCTCGTCGACAATGTGCAAGCCGCTTTCGGGCAGCAAATGGTGAACGTCCGCAACCCGGCCATAAGTCGAGTTTTCGACGGCAATCATGCCAAGCTCGGCGTCGCCCCGTCGTACCGACTCGATCGCGTCTTCGAAGGTCGGGCAGGGCAGAGGTTCGTAGTCTGGTCGCGACTCGACACAGGCCTGATGGCCATATGCCCCGAGTTCGCCCTGGAACGCGATGCGCTTGGTCACAGCAAAATCCCCCCTTGTTGCCCATTCCGGGCATTTCGTCGCGGCTCTACACCTTGCGTTGATCTCTTGGAACCATGTAGATAGCGGCAAATCTGAGAACGAGAATGGGACGCGACATGTTCGACACAATGACCCTTACCAAAATTGTAGGCGGTTTCTGCGGCACTTTCCTGGTGTTCCTGCTGGGTGGCTGGGTCGCAGAGTCGATCTATCACGGCGGCGGACATGGCGAGGGCGAACAGGCCTATGTCATCGAAGTGCCCGACAGCGCAGGGGCCGAAGAGGCTGTTGCCGAAGTTGAGGTGCCTTTTGCTGAGGTCTTTGCAATGGCCGATGCCAGCGCTGGCGAAGGTGTCTTCCGCAACTGCCGCGCCTGCCATTCGCTTGAGCCTGGCCAGAACGGCACCGGCCCGTCGCTCTATGGCGTGGTTGGCCGCGCTGTAGATGCCGTCGAAGGCTACAGCTACTCTGGCGCCCTCGAGCAAGTGGCTGATGTCTGGGACCCCGAGCATCTGAACGGCTTTTTGGAAAACCCGCGTGAGTATGCGCCGGGCACCAAGATGGCCTACAACGGTCTGCGTAGCGTCGAGGACCGTGCCAACCTGATCGCCTACCTCGACACTTTGGACAACTAAGCTACAGCAAATCTAACAATTCTGCGCCGGGGTTAAATGGCCTTGGCGGCGTTCTTTATTCGGGCAAGTCGAATTGTTTCGGCCGGGATCACCACTTTATTACACATTCTCAACTTGAATGTTCGACACGGCGCACTTTAGCTTCATCTAAGCCTGTCAGGCCGTGCCACTCCGGGGAGAGACGTGATGAAGAGACACCAAACCAAAGCCGCCGCCATCGCCAGAACGGATAGCCTGCCCAACGGCCGGATGCTTCTGCTGGGGTCGGGGATGCTCCTTGCGGCAGGTTTGCTTGCCTCTCAGGTGCTGGCACAAGACGCCCCCATCATCCAATCCCACGGCTATACCAACTTTGGCGAACTCAAGTACCCTGCCGATTTCCCCCACCTCGACTACGTCAACCCCGACGCCCCCAAGGGCGGAGAGATTGCGATCTGGTCGCAGGGCACATTCGACAGCTTTAACCAATACGCCCGTCAGGGTGTGCCGGCAGCCTTGAACACCATCGGCAGCGAGGCTTTGCTGACCTCGACCGCTGACGACCCCTACGGGGCCTACTGTTTATTGTGCACGACATTGGAATACCCCGAGGACCTGGCCTGGGTGACTTTCAACCTGCGCGACGACGTCACCTTTGCCGATGGAACACCAATGACGGCCGAGGATGTGCTCTTCAGCTTCAACCTGTTCCTGGAGCAGGGGATCACCGAATACCGCGCCATCGTCGAAGGGTTTATCGACAACGTTGAGATCATCAGCCCCTACGAGATCAAATTCACATTCACGGATACCGCCTCGATGCGGGACCGGGTGACTTTTGCAGGCGGCACGCCGGTCTTCTCCAAGGCATGGTTTGAGGCGACCGGCGCCCGGCTCGACGAAAGCTCGCTCGAGCCCTTCATGTCGACGGGGGCCTACGTCCTGGATAGCTATGACTTTAACCGCCAGGTCATCTACGCCCGCAACGAGAACTACTGGGGCGACAGCCTGCCCATGAATGTGGGGCGGAACAATTTTGACCGCATCCGGGTCGAATACTTTGCCGACAGCTCGGCAGCTTTCGAGGGGTTCAAGTCGGGGGCCTACACGTTCCGGACCGAAAGTTCGTCCCGCGATTGGGCGACGGGTTATAACTTCCCCGCGCTCGAAAGTGGTTACGTCGTTCAGGAAACCATCCCCGACGGCTCTGTCGGCACGGCCCAAGGCTTTGTCTTCAATCTTGACGATCCGACCTGGCAGGACCCCCGCGTCCGCGAGGCCCTCGCCATGATGTTCAATTTCGAGTGGTCTAATGAAACCCTGTTTTATGGCCTTTACGCCCGGCCTGACTCTTTCTGGCCAAACACCGATCTGGCTGCCTCTGGGCCGCCGAGTGACGGTGAGATTGCCATCCTTCAGCCTCTTGTCGATGAAGGTCTGTTGCCCGAAAGCATTCTGACAGATGACGCGGTGATGGCGCCTGTGAACGGGGTCGAGGAAAACACACCGGCCCGCTCCGTGTACCGAGCAGCCGGGGCCCTGCTGGACGAGGCCGGGTGGGTGACCGGGTCGGACGGTATGCGGACAAAGGACGGTGAACCGCTCGAAGTGGTGATCCTGCAGTTCAGCCCGCTCTTTGACCGGATCGTGAACCCCTATATCGAGAACCTTGAACGGTTGGGCGTGAAAGGTATCCTCGACCGGGTCGACAGCGCCCAATATGTAGAGCGTCGGCGCTCGGGCGACTTCGACCTTGCCAACCAGTCCTTTCAGATGAGCTTTGAGCCCAGCATCGGCCTCGAGCAGTGGTTCGCCTCCAAGACCGCTGATGACAGCTCACGCAACCTGATGCGGCTGCGCAACGAGGCTGTGGACCGCATCTTGCCGACGGTGATCGCTGCCAGTGATCTTGAGGAAATGGCAACAGCCGTCCACGCGCTGGACCGCGTGCTGCGCTCGATCGGGTTCTCGATCCCGCAGTGGTACAACGCCGATACCTGGGTCGCCTACTACGACATGTATCGCCATCCCGATGTCCTGCCGCCACTGGCCACGGGCGAGTTGGACTTCTGGTGGTACGACGCCGAAGCGGCAGAGCGCCTTCAAGCCGCTGGCGCGTTCTAGAAAGCATAGGCAAGGGACGGATCAACAGCCTTGGGCGCCTATATCCTCAGACGTTTGCTGCTCGTGATCCCCACGCTTTTGGGGATCATGATCATCAACTTTACCCTGACCCAATTCGTTCCCGGCGGACCGATCGAACAGATCATCGCCCGGATGGAAGGGGGCGGGGACGTTTTCGAAAGCTTTGCCGGGGGTGGCAGCGAAATCCTCGAGAACGACAGCACGTCCGACTACGTAGGCGCGCGGGGGCTACCGCCCGAGTTCATCGCCGATCTTGAACGGGAGTTCGGCTTTGACAAGCCGCCGCTGGAACGGTTCCTCAACATGATGTGGAACTACATTCGCCTGGATTTCGGAGAGAGCTATTTCCGCTCAATCTCGGTCCTGGACCTGGTGCTTGAGAAGATGCCCGTCTCGATCACCCTGGGCCTCTGGTCGACGCTCATTGCCTATATGGTTTCGATCCCTCTGGGCATCCGCAAGGCCGTCCGGGATGGGTCGCGGTTCGACACCTGGACTAGCGGGGCGATCATCATCGGCTATGCCATCCCGGGATTCCTGTTTGCCATCCTGCTGATCGTCCTTTTCGCCGGAGGATCATACTGGAGGTTGTTCCCGCTGCGCGGCCTGACCTCGGACAACTGGGAAGAGCTTTCGTTGATCGCGAAGATCCTCGACTACTTCTGGCATATCGCCCTGCCGGTCTTTGCCTCGACCATCTCGGCCTTTGCAACGCTGACCCTTCTGACCAAGAACAGCTTTCTGGACGAGATTAAGAAGCAGTACGTTATGACGGCCCGGGCCAAGGGTCTGTCAGAGGGCCAGGTTCTTTACGGCCACGTCTTTCGGAACGCGATGCTGATCGTCATTTCGGGCTTTCCCGCGCTGTTCATCGGTGTGTTCTTCGGCGGCTCGCTGATCATCGAAACCCTCTTTTCGCTCGACGGTCTTGGGCGGTTGGGGTTCGAGGCGGCGGTGGCGCGGGACTATCCGGTGGTCTTTGGCACCTTGTTCGCCTTTTCGCTGATGGGCCTGATCATCGGCATCATCACAGACCTTACCTATGTCTTCATCGATCCCCGGATCGACTTTGAAAGTCGTGGATAGATGGCCGAACCTAATCCCCTAGTCCCCGAAGAGGTCACCCCCACGGCCCCTCCCGTAGGGAAGCCGCGCCGGATGTGGCTGTCGCCGTTGAACCAGCGCCGTTGGCGAAATTTCAAACGCAATCGCCGGGCGACATGGGCGCTGATCATCTTTTCGGTCCTGTTCGGCCTGTCCTTGTTCGCGGAGTTCATCGCTAACGACAAACCGATCGTCGTCAGCTACCGGGGCGAGCTTCGGATGCCGATCTTCTCATTCTATTCTGAAAGGGACTTTGGCGGCGATTTCCCGACAGAGGCCGCCTATTCCGATCCGGAAGTGCAATGCCTGATCGTGACCGGTGGCCTGGTCGAATGCTTTGATACGCCCGACGAACTGATCGCTGCGGTGGAGACGGGCAGCGATGTCGGGATCGAAGGGTTTTCGCCGGGCTGGATGATCTGGCCGATCATACCTTATTCCTACACCACTATCGTCGATGTTCCGGGGGTGGCCCCGGCCCCGCCCAGCGAAACCAATTGGCTTGGCACCGATGACACCAAACGGGATGTGGTTGCCCGTGTTATCTATGGGTTCCGGCTGTCGATCTTTTTTGCCATCGTGGTCACCGTTGCCTCGTCGTTGATCGGGATCGTGGCGGGGGCGGTCCAAGGCTATTTTGGTGGCTGGACCGACCTGCTGTTCCAACGGTTCATCGAGATCTGGACAGGGACCCCGTCGCTTTATGTGATCATCATCATCTTTGCGATTCTGGGGCGAAGTTTCTGGCTGCTTGTATTTTTGACAGTGCTGTTTGGATGGCCAGCCCTCGTGGGGGTTGTCCGGGCAGAATTCCTGCGGGCGCGCAACTTTGAATATGTCCGGGCGGCCCGCGCCCTTGGGGTTTCAAACGCAACAATCATGTTCCGGCACATGCTGCCCAACGCGATGGTGGCAACAGTTACGATGTTGCCGTTCCTCGTGACCGGGGGGATCGCGACGCTGGCCTCTCTGGATTTCCTCGGCTTTGGCCTGCCATCATCCGCGCCGTCGCTGGGAGAGTTGACCTTGCAGGCCAAGCAGAACCTGCAAGCGCCTTGGCTGGGTTTCACGGCGTTCTTCACCTTTGCGATCATGCTGTCGCTTTTGGTGTTCATCTTTGAAGGGGTCCGCGACGCTTTCGATCCCAGAAAGACCTTCTCATGAGCCAGGAATTTTCGCGAAAATTCCTGTGCGGGCCGGGCGGGCCAAAGACTCTTGGCCAAGAGTCTTTTTGCGCAGATGAGGCCCAGGTATGACAATTCTGGATGTGCGTGACCTGCGGGTCCGGTTCCGTCAGGACGGCAGCCATGTCGATGCCGTGCGCGGCGTCTCCTTTACCGTGAACCGTGGTGAGACTGTGGCCCTTGTCGGGGAAAGCGGATCGGGCAAGTCGGTGACGGCCCTTTCTGCAGTCCGCTTGCTTGGCGACAGCGCCGAAGTGTCCGGCAAGGTCCGCTACGACGGCAAGGACATGGCCACGGCCTCCGAGGCCGAGCTGCGCCGGGTTCGGGGCAACGACATCAGCTTTATATTCCAAGAGCCGATGACATCGCTCAACCCGCTTCACACCCTCGAACGTCAGTTGACCGAGGTGATCGAGTTGCACCAGGGCGTGCGGGGTACGGCGGTGCGCGAGCGTATCCTGTTCCTGCTTAACCGGGTCGGGTTTCGCGATCCCGAGGACCGGCTAGGGGCCTATCCGCACCAATTGTCCGGTGGTCAGCGCCAGCGCGTCATGATCGCCATGGCCCTAGCCAATGGTCCGCAGCTGTTGATCGCGGATGAGCCGACGACAGCTTTGGACGTGACCATTCAGGCGCAGATCCTGGATCTTCTGGCTGACATCAAGACGAAAGAACAGATGTCGATGTTGTTCATCACCCATGACCTGACGATCGTTCGAAAGATCGCTGACCGGGTCTGTGTGATGAAGGACGGCGAAATCGTCGAACATGGCCCGACAGCCGAGATTTTTGCCAATCCCGGCCATCCCTATACGCGAATGCTGCTAGAAGCGGAATCGACCGGACACCCTGCGCCAGTGCCTGCTGGTGCCCAAACGGTAGCCGAGACCAAGGACCTCAAGATTTGGTTCCCGATCCATCGTGGCCTGCTCAAGCGCACCGTGGGCTACGTCAAGGCGGTCAATGCCGCCAGCTTTACGGTCCGTGCGGGTGAAACGGTGGGGATCGTTGGGGAAAGCGGGTCGGGCAAGACGACGCTGGCCCTCGCCATCATGCGCCTTCTGGCGTCCGAAGGGCCGATCACAGTGTTGGGCCAGCGGCTAGACGGGCTAAGCCAGCGCCAGATCCGCCCGATCCGGAAGGATATGCAGATCGTCTTTCAGGACCCGTTCGGCAGCCTGAGCCCACGAATGACCGTCGAACAGATCATTGCCGAAGGGCTTGGCGTTCATGGCGTCGAAAAGGGGCGCAGCAGTCGTGAACAAGTCGCCGAGATCATGACAGAGGTCGGCCTCGACCCGACCATGATGGACCGCTATCCGCACGAGTTTTCGGGCGGGCAGCGTCAACGTATCGCCATTGCCCGGGCGTTGATTCTCAAACCTCGCCTGATGGTGCTGGACGAGCCGACATCCGCTCTCGACATGACTGTCCAGGTGCAGATCGTTGAACTGCTGCGGGCGCTTCAGGTGAAATTCGGGCTGGCCTACATCTTTATCAGCCATGATCTGAAGGTTGTCCGTGCCCTTAGCCATAAGGTCATGGTCATGCGGAACGGTGACGTGGTCGAGGCGGGGGATGCCGCAGCGATCTTTGATGCGCCCAAAACGGACTATACACGGGCGCTTATGGCCGCCGCCTTTGAAGGGCGTGCGGTGCCAGCGGCCGAATAGGCCTCTGGCCCCTTAGCTTTCGTCGGTACCGATCATGAAGCAGGTCGTCCCACGGGCCTGGAGCCTGCGGCAGGCAAGGTCTGCGCCTTCGCGCGACAATCCCATGAAGTTGGCGTCGAAGGCGCCAGAGCGCTGCAGGATACGGCGTAGCGCACCGTCCAGCGAACTTGCCTCGGTCAGTGCGACCTGGATCAGGACCCGCTCGGCTTCGTAGCGGGTATTGTAGCGACCGACGTTAATGCCCCAGTAGCGACCGCCAGAGGTCGAGATGCGGGTGACAACTTCGGGTTCAGCCGATGGTGACACCTCGGACGGTGCAATGTCTTCGGCTGTCATGATGATGGCAGTGGGCCGTACCTCCGGCAACGTGCTGAGGCTGGCCGGGGCAAGGGCTGTTGCTGTGGCAAGGACCAGTTCCGTCGGCTCGGTTGTTGCTGCTTCGGCGACGTCGACTGCGATGGCGGTAGCCTCGGGTTCCGGGGCGGGTGCCACTATAGCAGCGACTTCGACTGCGGTTTCGGCTGGTACGGTCGTGGGGGGGGCCAAGGCAAGGGCCAGGGCGTCGTCTATTGCACTAGGGGCAGCGGCGACAAGGACCGGTTCCTCGATGATCTGTGCGGGACGTGCCACCGGGCGCAGGCTGCGTTGGATCAGACCAGATACGCGGATGGTGCGGGCTGCCGGTCCAGACTGCCCCGGTCCGGTCGCGACGAGTGCTGCGGCGGGCGGATTGGGATTATAGGCAGGTGGGGCAGGGGCCCTGACGGTCGCCCGCCTTGGTGCCTCGGCAAAGCCCAGGTCCAGCAACTCTGCCACCCTTGCGTTGCGGTTTGCAGTCGACGTTCCGCCAAAGACAGTTGCGATGATCCGAACCTGCCCCCGCTCCGCCGAGGCAACAAGATTATAGCCGGCCGCGTTGGTGAATCCTGTCTTGATCCCGTCCGCGCCCGTATAGGCATCCAGAAAGCGGCGGTTGGTGTTGTTGACCTGGGCAATGCCAGCATCGGCAGAACGCCGTGAGAAGAGGTTGTAGTACTGGGGAAAGTCATAGATCAGGTGCCGCCCCAGCACCGTCATGTCTCGCGCTGTGGACAGGTGGCCCGAGGCCGTCAGCCCGTGCATGTTGACAAAGCTGGTCCGTGACATACCCATCGCTGCTGCTGTCGCATTCATCCGACGAGCAAACGCCGCTTGCGAGCCGCTGATGGCGATCCCGATTGAGGTGGCGGCATCGTTGGCCGATTTCACCGCGGCCGCCCGGATCAAGTATCGCAGGCGGATGGTCTGTCCGGCCCGGAGGCCGAGTTTTGACGGAGGCTCATTGGCGGCAGCCTGAGTGATGCGAACTTCGGTGTCTAGCGTGATCTCGCCCCGCTGGATCGCCTGAAACGCGATATAGAGGGTCATCATCTTGGTAAGCGAAGCCGGATGCAGCCGCGTATCGGCGTTCTGGCTGTGGTAGACCTCCCCGGTTCGGGCATCCATCACCAGCGCCGCATAGGGGGCCGATTTGCCAGAAGTCGGGGCCAAAGCCGCAACCACAAGCATGAATAGCATCATCAGCCCTAGACGGGCCGTCTGTCCCAGACGACGTGTCACGTTGCTAGCCCTTTTACTGCCTCATGGTGCCAGATTTTTGCGGCACCTTTTTGATTTGTCGAAATGCTAACACGAATGATCGAGTCAGAAAATACCCTAAACTCAACTACTTTCAGCCTGTTTTTCATGCTCAAAAGCAAAATGTAGGGCCGGATCGTATGGCCAGATCAAGATGAAGCAATGTGGCAAGAATAAGGCGGCGCTAAACGAGTTCATCGTATAGTTGCAAGAGATCTCCAAGGTTTGGGATGCTGCGAAACCTTGGGTGCTGCGTCGGGGCTTCGGCCCTTTCATACTCCCACGTCAATTCATGCGGAACGTGGACACCCCAGCCGCCCGCCTCGAGGGCCGGAAGAACATCTGACTTGAGCGAGTTGCCAACCATCATCGCCGGACCCGGACCAAATTGGCCAAAGATGCGGCTGTAGACTGGCGCAGTCTTGTCGCTCACGATTTCGACGCCTTCAAACAGATCGCCCAGGCCCGATTGTGCCAATTTGCGCTCTTGGTCCAACAGATCGCCTTTCGTGATTAGGACGATCCGGGCGCGATCGGCCAGCGCAGTAACGGCCTCTTTTGCGTTGGGCAGCAGTTCGATGGGGTGCGACAACATCTCTTGCCCAGCGGCGATGAGTTCGGCGATGACACTGGCTGGCACCTTTGCTTCCGTCACCTCGATGGCTGTCTCGATCATCGACAGGACAAAGCCCTTTACCCCAAAGCCATAGTGGCCAAGGTTCCGACGCTCGGCCGCCAGCAGGTGTTGGTGAAGGTGGTCCGGGGCGTGATAGTCGGCCAAAAGCTCGGCGAAACGCTCTTGGGTGATGCGGAAGGTGCGCTCGTTGTGCCAAAGCGTGTCGTCCGCATCGAAACCGATTGTCCACCGGGTCTGGGCCGTCATCTTGTCTCCTTTTCATCAGGGTCTTTTCATGCGGTGATGCAGGCTTATATAAAGCGGCCAAGCCAAATCTCCCAACGGACTGCCTGATAACCCTATGCTCGCCGAGTTCTACATGATGGCCGACAAGGAAGATGGCGACAACGATGTCGGCGTCAAGCTTGAGACGCGCCCAAAGACGCAGCGACCGCCGCTGTATAAGGTATTGATCCTGAACGATGATTACACTCCGATGGAGTTTGTGGTCCATGTTCTGGAGAGGTTCTTTGGCATGACGCATGCCCAGGCGTTCGAGCTTATGCTGACCGTCCACAAAAAAGGAATCGCCGTGGTTGGCGTGTTCAGCCATGAGATTGCGGAGACAAAAGTTGCTCTTGTCATGGATTTTGCACAGCGGCATCAGCACCCGCTCCAGTGCACCATGGAAAAGGAATAGGGACCTGAGGGTCCTGACCTGATGTCACAGTCCCGCCTGTCATTGGCCCTTGAACAGGGTCTTGTCTCGCAGCCGGAGGGCGGTGTTGCGGTTCTGCGTCCGCCGATGGGTTTTGACCTGTCTGCCTTCGACAAAGAGCAGGTGCACGTCAGCCACAGCTTTCGGCCCGACCACGATTACTGGCGGGACATGGGCTATGCCACCGGGACCAAGGCCGAACCTGCGGGATTGGCCGTCGTAGTTGTCCCACGGTCCAAGGCCCTGGCCCGCGCCCTTGTGGCGGAGGCTGCCGGGCTCGCCCCGTTGGTGGTGATCGACGGGCAAAAGACCGATGGCGTCGACAGCCTGTTCAAGGACATTCGCAAAAAGGTCGGCGAGCTGGCCTCGATCACAAAATCGCATGGGCGGCTGTTCGCCATCCAATCCGCATCTATTGATCTTTCGGCTTGGGCTGAGCCCGAGCCGATCAGGGGACCGGATGGCTTTATCACCCGAGCAGGGGTGTTTTCAGAAGGTGGCGTCGACCGGGGCTCTGCCCTGCTGGCCGCGACATTGCCGGCCAAGTTGCCCGGCCGGGTAGCAGACCTGGGTGCAGGCTGGGGATACCTGTCCGCCGCCATCCTCAAATGCGATGGCGTGACCCATCTGGACCTGATCGAGGCCGAGGCCATGTCGCTGGACTGTGCCCGGAAGAACATCCCTGATCCACGGGCAGCGTTTCACTGGGCTGATGCCACGCGCTGGACCCCAGACGTGAAATACGGCGCTGTTGTCTGTAACCCGCCTTTCCACGTCGGGCGCAACGCCGATACGTCGCTGGGACGGAGCTTTATTGCAGCCGCGGCCGGGATGCTTAACGCTGGCGGTCAGCTCTGGCTTGTGGCCAATCGCCACCTGCCCTACGAGACCACCCTTCGCGAGCGATTTGTTAAGGTCGAGGAAGTGTCTGGCGATTCTGCCTTCAAGGTCTTTCACGCGGTGCGACCACGCAAATGACATCGGTCTGGCCCCAGGCTGGCCCCGAGTTCAGGAGTATCCCATGTCCTTTTCCATTGCCGGCAAGACCGCCATCGTTACCGGAGCGGCCCATGGTGTTGGCCTGGCCATTGCGCGTCACTTTGTCGACCAAGGTGCCAACGTTGTCTTTGCGGATCGTGACGAAGCAGCATTGGAGCGGGAAGTCGGCCAACTTGCCGGTGAGGAAGGCCCAGTTCGCATTTTTGCCGGTGACCTGCGGGAAAAGCTGACGATCACCAACCTGTTGTCCCTGACCCATGACGCTTTTGATCGAATCGACATTCTCGTGAATGCCTCGCGTCAGGTGATGACGACTGATCCATTCGATCCCGATGACGATTCGGTATCGCTCCTGCTGCAACAGAACATGATGACGGCCCTCAAGCTGAGCCAGGCGACAGCCAAGCGGATGATCAAGCAGGCCGATCCGGACGGCGATGGGCCTGTTGGCTCAATCATCAACCTGTCCTCGATCGCAGCACGGCGCGCCCACCCTGACTTGTTGGGCTATTCCATCAGCTCCGCCGCCCTTGACCAGATGACCCGCGCACTGGCCGTCGCCCTTGCGCCCAAGCGTATCCGGGTCAATGCCGTAGCCTTTGGCAGCGTGATGAGCGCCAGTCTGAAGGGGGCGTTAAAAGAGCAGGATGGCATGCGCGCTGAGATCTTGGAGCATACGCCACTCAGCCGCATCGCCAGCCCCGGCGAGGTGTCCGACGCTGTGCAATACCTAGCCTCGGACGCGTCAGGTTTTGTCACCGGGCAGATCATCACTGTCGATGGTGGCCGGACCCTGATCGATCCGGCCTGCGTCGCGGCGCACTGACCCCTATTCGGGGTAGGCGACGGCGCATTGCTGGATTGCGGCCTGCGAGGACCGCTCCAGCTGTGATTGACGCTCTAGCAGAGAGTTGAGCTTGGCCTGCTCTGCATTCAGGTCGATGGCGACGGGTACATCGCGAGTGACCGTCGTAGTGTTGTCGCACGGGAAAGTGAAAGTGCTGCCGTCCTCGTTCTTGCCGGTACAGGTGCGCCGGACGACCTGCTCTTCACTGACTTGTTGGATCGCATATCCCCGGGCAAGGTTGCCTTGGGTCTCGTTCACCAAGCCACCGATGACGCGCAGATCCCGGGTAACCTGGCTGATGCATTGCTCTTGCGGCGAAGCACAGGCTGCGGCGAGCAGGGGAAGAAGAAGGAGGGCGCGGCGCATGGCGATTTCCTTTGGTGATCTGGATCAAGGTATGGTGGTCGGCCTAAGCAAACAGTGCTAGGACCGAATGATAGTCAATAGCAAGGGACGGATGCCGATGACGGCGGTTGGATTTGAGACGGAAAAGGCCAGGGCGGCCGCGTGGTTCCGGAGTCTGCGAAATGAGATTGCCGCGGCATTTGAAGGGCTTGAAGACAGCCAGACCGACGGCCCGACCGCCGCCTTGCCTGTCGGCCGTTTCGAGGTTTCCGAGACCAAACGGTCTGCCGATGATGGCAGCGATGCCGGTGGTGGCCTGATGAGCGTCATGCGTGGTGGACGAGTATTTGAGAAGGTCGGGGTCAATATCTCGACCGTCTACGGTACCCTTGGGGAACGCGCCCAAAAGGCGATGGCCGCCCGCGGGGTGCCGGGCATGGCCGAGGATCCCAGGTTCTGGGCGTCCGGCATCTCGCTTGTGGCGCATATGCAAAACCCGCATGCCCCGGCGGTCCACATGAACACCCGCATGTTCTGGACACCGGGTGCCTGGTGGTTCGGGGGCGGATCGGATCTGAACCCTTGTCTGGAGTATGACGAGGATACAGCCCATTTCCATGCCACCCAGAAGACCCACCTTGATCCGCATGGGGCAGAGCATTACCCGCGCCTGAAGGAATGGGCAGACGAGTACTTTTTCGTGCCACATCGTGGCCGCGCCCGCGGTGTCGGCGGCATCTTTATGGATGACTATTGCACGGGCGACTGGGAGGCAGACTTCAAGCTGACCCAGGACATCGGCCGTGCCTTCCTGCCCGCCTATGTGCCCTTGGTGGAAAAGCGCCGCGATACCCCCTGGACCGAGGCAGACAAGGAGGCCCAGCTCATCCATCGTGGCCTCTATGCCGAATATAACCTGGTCTACGACCGGGGCACCAAGTTCGGGTTGGAGACCGGCCATGACGCCAATGCGGTGCTCATGAGCCTGCCACCGCTGGCCAAGTGGGTCTGACCCAAAAGGCGCGCCTGCGGCGCATTTCATTTTGACTGAGGGGGGCGCTGCCCCCCTCGGCCTTTGGCCGTCCCCCCGGGATATTTTCGATCCGAAGACGTTGGTGGATCAATTGCCCCGGACGGTGTCGATCATCAACTGGACGTTTTCCGGATCAGCGTCAGGCGTGATGCCGTGCCCAAGATTGAAGATGTGGGGACCATTCGAGAGGGCCTCGACAATCTTGCGGGTTTCCTGAACCAGCGTGTCCCCACCGGTAACCATGTGGGACGAGGCAAGGTTGCCCTGAACGCAGCCCGCCGTCTGGACGTGTCCGGCCGCCCAGGCGGCCGTGACCCCGTCATCAAGCGCGACGCAGTCGGCACCTGTGGCCGCATGGGCCCCGACATAGCGTTCGCCAGCGCCGCGCGGGAAGGCGATGACGGGAAGACCCGGGTGCCGGTCCTTCAGCGCTTGGGTGATCTTGCGCATGGGCGCCAGGGAATAGGCGTCGAAGTCGTCCCCCTGAAGCGAGCCTGCCCAGCTGTCGAACAGTTTGACCACTTCGGCCCCGGCCTCGACCTGCATGGAGAGATACTCGATCGTCGCTTCGGTCAGCCGGTCAATGATCGCCTCGAATGTTGCCCTGTCCTGGGATTTCAACAGGTGGGCGGGGGCCTGGTCGGGTGTGCCTCGCCCCGCGATCATGTAGGTGGCCACTGTCCACGGTGCCCCGGCAAAGCCGATCAGCGTGGTTTCGGGGGGAAGCTCTCGCGCGAGGATGCGCACGGTTTCGTAGACCGGGGCAAGATGGTCGTGGATGGCATCCGCCGGTTTCATCGTCTTGAGCCCGGTGGCATCCGTGATCGTGGACATCCGCGGGCCTTCGCCCGTCTCGAACCACAGCTCGGCTCCGAGGGCCTGCGGCAGCAGCAGGATATCGGCAAACAGGATGGCGGCATCGAATCCGTACCGTCTGATTGGTTGTAGCGTGACCTCTGCGGCCAGTTCCGAATTGTAGCATAGGGACAGGAAATCCCCGGCCTCGGCCCTTGTTGCCCGATATTCGGGCAGATACCGCCCGGCCTGGCGCATCATCCAGATCGGCGGTGTGGGAAGGGTTTCGCCGGCCAGCGCGCGGAGGATGGATTTGGTATGGGACATTTGAACTCCTAAAGTTAGTCTTTTGGTCCCAAGAGCCAGTTGCCTTGTCAAGGCAGTTGTCAGGTTTTGTTTACACATCTAAGAAAGACTCATGAAATTGACCCTGCCCTCTCCCGCTTCGCCCCTCAATATCGGAACCCGGGGGTCTCCCCTGGCCTTGGCTCAGGCGCATGAGACCCGTTCGCGGCTCATGGCAGCTTTTGACCTGCCCGAAGAGGCCTTTTCTATCGTCGTCATCAAGGTGACAGGCGATGCCATCCAGGACCGCCCTCTCAAGGAGATTGGCGGCAAGGGCCTTTTCACCCGCGAGATCGAAGAGGCCTTGTTGGACGGGTCCATCCATATTGCAGTCCATTCGATGAAGGACATGCCGGTGGACCAGCCTGAGGGCCTCATTCTGGACACCTATCTGCCGCGCGAGGATGTGCGGGATGCCTTTATCTCGTTGGGGCAGGGTGCCCTTGCTGATTTGCCCCAAGGGGCGACCGTTGGCACCTCAAGCCTGCGTCGGCGCGCCCAGTTGCTGCATCGCCGTCCTGATCTGAACATCGTTGAGTTTCGCGGCAACGTTCAAACCCGATTGCGCAAGTTGAGCGAGGGCGTGGCCGCGGCGACGTTCCTGGCGATGGCCGGGTTGAACCGTCTTCATATGTCAGATGTGCCACGTGTCGCCATTTCGACGGACGAGATGCTGCCAGCCGTGGCGCAGGGCGCCATCGGGATCGAGCGCCGGATCGACGATCCCGTCACGGCAGACCTTTTGGCCGCGATCCATCATGGCCCAACCGGCCAGAGGCTTGCGGCGGAACGGGCGTTTCTGGGCGCCCTGGACGGCTCTTGCGAGACGCCGATTGGCGGCCTGGCCGAATTGGATGGTGGCACCCTGCGGCTGCGCGGTGAAATCCTGCGCACGGATGGCACACGTGTGTTGGCCGACGCGGGCGAGGCGCCGATCGAGGATGGCCCCGAACTTGGTCGTGATATGGCTCGCAAACTATTGGAGCAAGCCGGCCCGGGCTTTTTTGACAGCGCAGCGACGTAGGAGGAGGCGCGAGCCTCTAGCTGTCGACCGGCGGGAAGACCTTGCCGGGGTTGAGAATTCCCTTTGGGTCGAGAGCTGCCTTGATGCTGTGCATCACGTTCAGCGCGACGGGGTCCTTGCGCCGTTGCATTGATGTGAGCTTGCCCAGTCCGATGCCGTGTTCGGCAGAAAAGCTGCCGGACAGATCCTGAACGACATCTTCGACGGTCTCGAGGATGCGGTCGGCAAGGGCCGGGTCAGCGGTTGAAGGGTAGACCGTGTAATGAACGTTCCCATCTCCCAAGTGGGCGACGCAGAGTGCCTCGGCCCCCGGGTCGAAGGCATTGATCCGTGCGATCGCGTCGTCCAGGAACCTGGCGACCTTGTCCACTGGTACGCAGATGTCGTTGTTGACAACCGGCTGGCGGGCAAAGACGACTTCGGCGGCAGCCTCGCGCCTTGCCCACATCTCGGCCCTTTGCGCCTCGTTGGTGGCAATGACTGCGTCCTCGAGCGTGCCATCCTCGAGGAAGCGGGCCAGCGTGTCTTCCAGCAGGGTGACAATGGGTACTGATCCGTCTGGTAAGGGATCGGCGTCGCGGGGGGCGGTGGCGCCTATCTCGATCATGATGTTGACGTCGTACATCTTTTCGAAGGGCGGCCGGGCACCGGCGATTTCGCGCAGATGTCCTTCGATGTAGCTGCGCGGCATGTATTCAAAGGCCTCTACCGCGCCACCTGTCAGGTCCTGGATCCGGTTGAGCAGGCCGACCGCGTCGGACAGTTTCGGGACTGCCAGCATGGCGGTGGCATAGGCCCTTGGGCGGGGCTTAAGCTTTAGCACGGCTGCTGTGATGATCCCCAAGGTGCCTTCGGCCCCCACCATCAGGTGGCGCAGGTTCAGGCCCGAGTTGTCCTTGTGCAGCTCGCTCATCAGGTTCATGACCCGCCCGTCTGCCAGGACAACCTCGAGCCCCATGCACAGATCACGCGTGTTCCCGTAGCGCAGAACGTTCGAGCCCCCGGCGTTGGTTGAGAGGAACCCCCCGACCATGGCAGAGCCGCGCGCGCCGAATGTGAGGGGAAAGATCAGATCGTGTTCCGCCGCCGCGCTGTGAAGGTTGGCCAGAATCACCCCGGCCTCCACAATCGCCAGCCGACCGTCTTTGCGGATTTCACGGATGGCATTCATCCGGTCCACGGACAGCATGATGGCCCGCTTGGCATAGGTTCCCCCCGCCAGTCCGGTGTTGCCCGAGACGGGCACGACGGGTGTGCTGCTTGCGTGTGCGATACGCAGGACTTCGGACACTTCGGCTGTGCAGGCGGGGCGCACAACTGCAAAGGGGGTGGCGCTATACGCCCCTGTCCAGTCGTGGTCCCATCGAGCGCAGTCCGCTCCGGTCAGCACATGAGTTGGGCCCACTACTTGGCGAAGTTGGTCGAGTAATTCGGTCATGGATCACGCCTTTGTTTGTCGTGACATGCCCGATTTCTCGCGCGCGGGAAAGACATCCCGTTTCGCGGTTCTGGAAAGAGCTTTCGACACATCCCTTTGCGCCTGTCTCCGGGGCGCCCGTTCAGCGACCTGGTCAAACATCGTACCCAAAGGAGGTTGCTTGGTAGCGTGGGGCGGACTTGAACCGCCGACCCCAGCATTATGAGTGCTGTGCTCTAACCAGCTGAGCTACCACGCCAAGCAATCGGTGGTGCGATACTTTGCCCCGCGAGCGGTGTCAAACGCTAATCAACGGAAAATCCTGTCACCGGCTTTTTGAACGTGGATGGCGCTGGATGCAGACCCTTTTCCGGTGCAGTCTGCGCCAACTGATTGCCTGAATGGACGATAAACGTGACCCCTGCCGAATCCCCTGCCGTCCTCTTGCGCCGCTTGTTTGATCGGGCCGTCGCCGTGGCTGATCCGATGCTGGTGATTCCCGCAGCCCTTCCGCCCCGTCCTGATGGACGGGTGGTGGTCGTCGGGGCCGGCAAGGCCTCTGCCCGCATGGCCGAGGCGGTTGAGGCCGCTTGGGGCCCGTGTGACGGCCTCGTCATCACACGGTACGGATATGCCCGCCCTTGTCAGGGCATTGAGATCGTCGAGGCGGCACACCCGGTTCCGGATGCGGCCGGAGAAGCCGCTACCACCCGCATGTTGGCCCTGTTGGAAGGGCTGAGGGAGGGCGACATGGTGCTGGCTCTGATTTCGGGCGGTGCGTCGGCCCTTCTGGTTGCACCTGCCGGAACGATGACGCTGGCGGAAAAGCAGGGCGTGAACGCGGCCCTTCTGGCCTCAGGCGCGCCGATTGACCGGATGAATATCCTGCGCAAGCACCTGAGCCGGGTCAAGGGCGGCCAGTTGGCCGCCGCGGCATGGCCCGCCCAGATGGTGTCATTGATGATCTCGGACGTGCCGGGGGACGATCCGGCCTATATCGGCTCTGGTCCAACGGTCGGAGATGCCTCGACCCCGCAGGACGCCCGCGACATTGTCGCACGCTGGTCGATCGCTTTGCCCCCATCGGCCCACGCGGTGCTTGGCGGTCCGACCGGCGTCGTCCCTCCAGGCGACCCCCGCCTGAGCAGGGTCGAGAATCGCGTCATCGTTGCCCCGTCGCAATCCCTTGCCGCGGCGGCCGAACTTGCCGCAGAGGCCGGTTGCGTGGTCCGCATCCTTGGCGATGCCCTCGAGGGCGAGGCGCGGGAGGTGGCGACAGCCCACGCGGCGCTTGCGCTGGGGGCGCAGGCAGGCCTTACCACAGGCGATGCGCCTGTCCTCCTCTTGTCCGGCGGAGAGTTGACCGTGACCCGCCGTGGCGACGGCATAGGCGGGCCGAATGCCGAATACGCGCTGGCCCTTGCCGTGGCGTTGGAGGGGGCAGAGGGCATCCATGCCATTGCCTGCGACACCGATGGTGTCGACGGAGCGGCAGAAGTGGCGGGGGCCATCATCGGCCCTGACATTTTGGCCCGCGCGCCTGCTGACGCGACCCGGGCGCTGGCTCTCAACGACAGTCACAGCTTTTTTGCCGCGTCCGGCGATCAGGTCGTCACGGGTCCGACCTTGACAAATGTCAATGACTTCAGGGCGATCCTGATTTTTCCAAAGGGCGTGACCCAATGATCCAGCACTGCGTTTACTGCGCCATCCCCGCCTCGGTTGATCCGGTAGAGCGGGATAGCGTGTTTCAGGCGTTGGCCGCCATCATGCCGCTGGTCGATGGCTTTGAAAGCTTTGCCTGCGGTCCCAACCGTGACTACGAGAACAAAAGTGCCGGCTATACCTGGGGCTTCGTTGCCACCTTTCGGGACCGGGCGGCGCTGGCCGCCTATGATGCTCACCCGGCCCATAAGGCCGCCGGAGGCAGGCTTGTCGCCCTATGTGATGGGGGTGGCGACGGCATCACGGTCTTTGACCTCGAAACCCGATGACCGCTCCTTTGGCCTTGCCTACTGATATGGCGGGCTTTGCCGCGAGGCTGCGGTATGAGGACCTGCCACCTCCGCTTTTGGCGACGCTGCGCCGCAGCTTTATCGACACGATGGGCGTCGCGGCAGTTGGTGCCACGACCGAGATGTCGGGCATCGCCCGCAAGGGGGCGGTTGCCCTGTTCGGGGTTGGGACGGTCGGGGAGGCCCGGATGCTGATGGACGGGCGTTTGGTCAGCCCCGCGGGGGCGGCGATGACCGGGGCTTTTACGGTCGACAGCATTGACGCGCATGACGGAACCTCGATCAACAAGGGCCATGCGGGGTCGGCGGTCTTCCCGGCCCTTCTGGCGGTGGCCGATGCTCTGCGCGGGCAAGGGCGGCAGATCACCGGGCAGGATTTTGCCCTGTGGCTGGCCATCGGGTACGAGGTCAGCTACCGCGCCGGACAGGTCCAGCATGCGACCTGTGCCGATTATCACACCTCGGGCGCCTGGACAGCCGTGGGGGTGGCTGTCGCTGTGGCCAGGATGCTTGGTGCGACAGAGGAAGAGATCCGCCATGCGGCTGGCATCGCCGAATACCACGGCCCCCGAAGCCAGATGATGCGCTGCATTGACCATCCAACCATGCTGCGTGACGGGGTTGGTTGGGGCGCACCTGCCGGTGTCAGCGCGGCCTATCTGGCCAAATCGGGCTTTACCGGGGCCCCCGCCCTTACCTGCGAAAGCGCAGAGGCGGCCCCCTATTGGGCCGGGCTGGGCGACGCATGGCATACGGTTGAGCATACCCACTACAAGCCCTGGCCCTGCTGTCGCTGGGCGCACCCTTCGCTGGATGCGGCGCGCGATCTGATGATCGAACATGGCCTGCACCACGGCGAGGTGGCCGGGGTCGAGATCCGGACCTTTCACAACGCGACTCGCCTGGCCGGGCATACGCCAAGGACAATGGACGAATTCGCCTATTCCATCGCCTTCCCGGTGGCCCTCGTCATCGTTCGCGGTGGGATCGGCCCGGCAGAGCTGACCCCAGCGATCCTTGACGACCCGGAGGTGCTTCGGGTCAGCCAGGCGACCACGCTGATCGACGACCCCGAGTTGACAGCGATGAGTGTGGGAAAGCGCTGGGCGGCGGTCACGATCCTGACGAAGGACGGTCGCCGACTGTCAGCGCCGCCCAGAACCCCGCGCGGTGACACTGATCTGCCTTTGTCCGACGCAGAGATTCTGGCCAAGTTCCATGGATTTGCAGACCCTGTGCTGGGGGAAAAACGGGCCGGGCGGCTGGCCCAACTCTCTGGCCGGTTCGACAGTCTTGACGCAGAGGGGGTTGGCCAACTTCTGGACGATGTCCTAGAGGCGCCCTGACGCCGTCCTAGCGTCCAAACAGGCCCCTGCGCCCCAATGCGCTGGCGCTGACCGCGATCAGGATGATGGCGCCAACAAGCACCTCGCGGACATAGCTGTCCACCGACATCTGGGTCAGACCGTTGTCCAATACACCCAACACCACCACGCCAGCCAAGGTCGCAAGGACGCGCGGTTGCCCATTCTCTGTCAGGGTCATCCCCAGAAAGACGGCAGCGATAGCCGTCAGCATCAGCCCGTCCCCCTGCACCGGATTGGCCGAAGCGACGCGGCTGGCATACATCAGCCCCGCAATCGCCGCCCCGACGCCGGTAAAGGCAAAGGCGGACAGGCGCAGGACCGTGACCGGAACACCCGCCAGCCGCGCCGCCTCGGCATTGCCGCCAATGGCATATAGCCTGCGCCCGTAGCTGGTTTGCTCCAACACGACCCAGACGATGGCCGTAACAGCCAGGGCAACAAGGCTAAGGGCCGGAAAGAGTGCCGGTCGTCCATCGATGTCGCCAAGCGCCAGCCCCGACCGGGCAAAGTCCGAGAAGGTGGCGGGAATGTCGCGCCCAAAGATGGTCTTGCCATCGCTCACCAGAAAGGCCGCCCCGCTATAGACCGTCAGGGTGGCAAGGGTCGCGACGAAAGGCAGGATGCCGATCACGCTGACAAGAACCCCGTTGAACAGCCCCCCGATCAGCCCCACGACTATGGCAGCGGCAAGGGCGGCAGGCACCGACCAGCCCTGCACGAACAGGACCGCGGCGACGACCCCGGCGAGGGATGCCATCGACCCGACCGACAGGTCAAAGTCGCCCATGACCATGACCACCGTCATGACCGCAGCGACGACGGCCAGCATCGAGATTTGCTGACTGATGTTGAGCCAGTTGCGCGCCGTCATGAAGGTGTCGGGCAGGGCTACGGCAAAGAAGACAACGATGGCGGCCATGCCGATCAGGCTGCCAAAGCGGCGGAACAAGGCGCTCATGCAGCGGCTTCCTTTGTGTAGCACAGGGTCAGGAGGTCGGCCTCGGTTAGTCCGGTGTTATCCAACAGATGGGCCTGCTGGCCGTCGTGCAGGACAAGGATACGGTCCGACAGGCCCAAGAGCTCGGGCAGGTCCGACGAGGCCAGGATCACCCCCATACCCGCATCGCCCAGCGACCGTATCAGGCGGTAGATATCGTGCTTGGCGCCCACATCGACGCCCCGCGTCGGTTCGTCCAGAAGCAAGACCTTGGGAGAGCCTGCCAGCGCTCGGGCGAACAGGACCTTTTGCTGATTGCCCCCCGACAGGTGATCGCAGGACTGGCTTGGGGCGGCAGACTTCAGCCGGACTTCGGCACCGCGTTTGGCCACCATCCTCGCCTCGGCCTTTCGGTTCAGAAAGACGCGGGCGCGGGCAAGCGGCCCAAGGTGGGGCAGGGCAACATTTTCCAGGATCGAGCGGTGCATCATCAGCCCCTCTGACCGGCGCTCTCGCGGGACATAGGCGATCCCGGCTGACCACGCCTTGGGCGGGGTTGTCCGGGTCAGGGACGTGTCGCCCATCGTCACCGTGCCATCACGGCGCGGGCTGGCCCCGATCAATGCGCGCAACAGCGCCCCCCGACCCGAACCTGCCAGGCCGGCCACGCCAAGGATCTCACTGGGGCGCAGGTCAAAGCTGACCGGGCCCAGCGTAGCGGTCGTCAGGCCGGCCACCTGCAAAAGGGGCGCTGTCCCGATCGGCACGGTCCGGTCCGGCACATCCCCCGAAAGGTCCCGCCCGGTCATATCGGCGATGATCTGGCCCTCTGTCGTGTCACCGATAGAGCGGGTTGAGACGTGTCGCCCGTCGCGCAGCACTGTCACCGTCCGGGCGAGGCGCAGGACCTCTGCCATCCTGTGCGAGACATAAAGCACACCAGCCCCGGATGCGGTCAATTCACCTATCACGTCAAACAAGCGCTCGGCCTCGGCCCCCGTGAGGGCGGCGGTGGGTTCATCCATGACGTAGAGCCAAGGGGCGGGGCCATCCGTGATGAGGGTGGCGGCGATCCGGACAAGCATCCTGTCACTGGCGCCAAGCCTCGCCATGGGCGCGTCGGGATCAATATGCGTCAGCCCAAGTCGGGCCAGCGCCCGTTTGGCCGTGTCGCGCAGCTTGCCCCAGCGCACCAGCCCGGCCCGGGTCGGGTAGGGATGATGCAGATGCATGTTCTCGGCCACCGATAGGGCGGGAACGACGTGCAGTTCCTGGTGGATAAAGCGCAGTCCGGCAGCCTCTGCATCAGCGGGGCTGCCGAGGACAATGGGCTGGCCATCGCGCAGGACCTGGCCGGTGTCTGGCCGCTCTAACCCCGCGAGCAGGCGAATGAGTGTCGATTTGCCTGCCCCATTTTCGCCCATCAGCGCCTGCACCTCTCCCGGGCGGATGTCAAAGGACACCTCGCTCAGGGCCTGGACGGCGCCATACCGTCGGCTGAGAGATTGCAAGGACAGGGTCATAGGAGGTGTAAGGTGGGTTTAAACCCACCTTACCTTTCGTTTACTCAGCAACATTCGCTGAGGTGATCAGGACCGTCGGCACGTAGATCACCGGTGCCACGATATCCTCGCCTGCCAGAATGCGGGCGACTGTGTCGGCCGCCGTTGCCCCGATGCCAGCAAAGTCCTGGGCGACGGACGCCTCAAAGTTGCCGCCCTGCGCGATGGCGTCGCGGGCCTGGGGATTGGCGTCGATGCCGGTGATGACAATGCCTTCCCCTTCACGACCGGCAGCCTCGATGGCCTGAAGGGCGCCAAGGGCCGGCTGGTCCCATGCGGCCCAAACGGCCGAGATGCTACCAGCCTCGGGATTGGCGGCCAGGATGGCCTCCATTTGGGCCCGGCTGTCGGCGATGCCGCCGTCGCTGACGTCCGGAGTGATCCGGTCTAGGACGGTGATGTCGGGGTAGTTGGCAAAGACCGCATCCGCGATCACGCCGCGCACCTGCACCGGGGGGAAGGGGTCGAAGGTGAACATGACCACATTGCCTGCCCCCCCAATCCGGTTTGCCACATAGACCGAGGTCTCAACAGCCATCGCGTATCCGTTCGAGGTGACGTTCGCGACCAGCAGCGGATCGCTGCCTGCGTCCATGCCGACAACCGGCACGCCGGCATCGGCCGCCGCCTGAAGGCCAGCGCCGACCTGTGCGGGATCGACGTTGATGACGATGGCGTCGACGCCCTGGGTCACCACATCCTCGATCCGGCTGATAACAGCGGCCACATCACCGCCGGTGTCGATGACATTGACGTCCCAGCCAAGTTCGGCGGCCCGGCCTTCAAAGGCCTCGACGTAGAACTGGGTGCCAGGCTGGGCCAGGTAGGGCGTGATGACGGCCACGGTTTCGGCCAGGGCGCCAGAGGCGAACAGGGTGAGGACAGAGGCGGCAATGGCAGTGCGATATGGCTTAATGGACATGAAACGACCCTCCCGAGGTCAGTCAAATGGACTTGCAGGTGACAGGAATGGCAGGCCAGTCTGCACCTGTCCAGTGCCGGATCCAGTGCCGGACGACAGAGAGGGAGAATTCGGATGGCCAAAATGGCTGAAGCTGCTGCGTTGATCGGCATCGATGTGGGTACGACGGCGGTCAAGGCGGTGATGTCAGATGCCGCGGGCCGCCGCCTTGCCGACTATGCTGCCCCCTATCCGACGACGCGGTCCGAGGCGGGCTGGGTTGAGCAGGACCCGTCCGACTGGTGGTTTCATGTCGAAGCCGCCCTGACCCAATTCGCGGCCCTCGGGCGGCCTGTCGCGGCCATCGGGATCACCAGTCAGGTCAACACCCATGTCTTTTGCGACGCGGGCAATCTACCCCTGCGCCCGGCGATCGTCTGGCAGGATGTTCGGGCCGTAGAGTCGGGTGCTGAGCTGGACGGGCGCATAACGGTTGAGGCCAAGACGCGGGCCCTTGGTGCACCGATCCCCATCGACGCCAGCCACGCCCTGTCGCGCATGGCCTGGGTCGCAGCCGCAGAGCCGGAGGTCTGGGTAAGGACCCGCCACGTACTGTCTCCCAAGGACTGGGTCATCGCCCGGCTGACCGGGGTAGTCGGGGCGGATGCATTGGCCTCTGTCGGGCTGGTGGGGACGGATCTGACCTACGCAGCGCCGATCCTTGACCTCCTGCCCCGGTCCAATGATTTTTTGCCACCGTTACAGGACCCCAGGTCGATTGCCGGGTCTGTCCGCGACGGGGTTCTTGCCGGCGTTCCGGTTGTCCGGGGCACGATGGATGCCTGGGCCTCCATGTTCGGCACCGGGGTGGCCCGGAATGGCGAGGCGATGAACCTGTCGGGGACATCGGAAGTGCTCGGCCTGATTTCCGCCGATCACCACCCCGAGCCGGGGGTCATCACCTTTCCGCCCTGGGCCGGGATCACCCTGCATGCCGGGCCGACCCAGGCCGGAGGGGCCTCCCTGGAATGGCTGGGCAAACTGATGGGACAGTCCGCGCCGGATTTGGCGGCACGGGTGGAAGGACACCGGATCACCAGCACCAGCCCCTTGTTCCTGCCCCACCTTGCGGGAGAACGGGCGCCGCTGTGGGACGCTCAGGCGCGGGGGGCCTTTGCCGGGCTAAGCTCGGCGCATGGGCCGGTGGATATGATTGCCGCGGTGATGGAAGGGGTCGCCTTTTCCGCCCGGCTCGCGGTTGAAGCGTTGGAGCGGGCCGGAGGGCAGCGGGCCAGCACCGTTCGGGGCGGTGGTGGCGGGACCTCTTCGGACGCGTGGTGCCAGATCCGGGCGGACGTCCTTGGCCGTCCGTTTGAGAGGATGCAGGCGCGCGATGCAGGCGCTGTCGGGGCCATGGTCATCGCAGGGGTTGGCGCCGGTCTGATGGCAGACCTGGCCAATGCGACAGCCGACCTTGTGCCAAGTGATCGCATGTTTCTTCCCGACCCGTCAGGGGCGGCACTGGCCGACCGGCGATTTGCACTTTGGCAGGAGCTCTATCAGCAGCTTAGACCGATCAACGCCGCGCTAACCTGAAAGTAAGGTGGGTCATGACCCACCTTACTTTAGTCGTAGCGCAGCTCGGTCGCTTTGCCCCTGAAAATGGCATAGGACAGAACGGTATAGGCCAGGATCGTGGGCAGCACGACCAGCGTCCCCAACAGAATGATGAACAGGCTTTCGGGCGCGCTGGCCGCCTCGTAGATGGTCAGCTTTTCCGGGACGACGTAGGGATAAAAGCTGTAGGCCATGCCGCCAAAGGCCATCGTCCAAAGGGCGGTTGCTGCAGCAAAGGGCAACCAGGAAAAACCGTCCGAGGCAAAGGGCATCCGGCGCAGCATGATCCAAAGCGACACGACCAGCATGCCCGACAGGATCGGCAAGGGGGACAGCCACAGGGCTTCAGGCCAGGAGAACCACTTGTCGAAGATCCGGTCGCTCACCAGAGGCGTCGCTGCAGAAATGGCCCCAATCCCCAGAACCAGCCCCCAGATCCCGCCTTTGGCCCAGTCAATCGCCTTGAGCTGGAGGACCTTTTCGGTCTTGTGGATCACCCAGGTCGCCCCGATGAAACTATAGCCCACCGTTAGAAAGACGGCTGTCAGCAGGGCAAATCCGACGTGGGGCGAAGTCCACTCCAGCCCCATCACGTACATGCCCAGCATGAACCCCTGCGACAGGGAGGTCATCAAGGAGCCAGCGAAGAAGGCGTTGTTCCAGGCCCGCTTATAAGGGGCCGGGGCCTTTGCCCGAAACTCGAACGCCACGCCTCGCAGGATCAGGCCGATCAGCATGATCGCGACCGGCAGGTAAAGGGCGGTCAGGATCGCACCGTGCGCCTGTGGGAACGCCACAAGAAGCAAACCGACAGCCAGCACGAGCCAGGTTTCGTTCGCATCCCAGAACGGACCGATGGAAGCGACCATCTTGTCCTTTTCCGCATCTGTGGCAAAGGGGAACAGGACCCCCACCCCAAGGTCGAACCCGTCCAGAACCACGTAGATCAGGATCGAGAGACCCATCAGCCCTGCAAAGACAAAGGGCAGCCAGACACTCGGGTCACCAAAGGTGTACATAGGGCTACTCCGCTGGCAGGGGGCTGGGGGTGTTGGGCCCGGCCACGGCGGGGCCGACAGGCTGACCGCGTGAGGCGCGGCCCGCCAGGTAGAAGATCACCCCGATATAGGCGACCAACAGAGCCGCATAGACGATAAGGTAGGCCACCAGCGTGGTGCCAACCATGGCGGCGGGCACATCGGCAACGGCCTCCTTGGTGGACAGGACACCCTGCACCAGCCAGGGCTGGCGCCCGATCTCGGTCGTGTACCAGCCTGCCAGTGTGGCGACCCAGCCCGAAAAGCTCATCCCGACCAGCCCGTAAAGGACCGGCTTTGGCAACCCGGACACACCGCTGCGTCCTGCCCCGTCCCGCCGCTTGCGCAGCATCAGGGCGACGGTCGCCCAGCTTACGACAAGCATCAGCATGCCGATGCCGACCATCACCCGAAAGCTCCAGAACACCGGGGCGACGCGCGGGTGAAGGATGGTTCCATCCTCGGCCACGAAATCGTTCAGGCCCGGGACGACCCCATCGGCATGGTGCGTGAGGATGATCGAAGCAAGGTTCGGGATGGCAATTTCAAAGTCGTTGCTACGGGTTTCCTCATTCGGCAGGGCGAACAGCAATAGCGGCACGTTCGACTGGGTTTCCCAGTTGCCCTCCATCGCCGCGACCTTCTGTGGCTGATGCTCCAGCGTGTTCAGCCCGTGCATGTCCCCGACAAAGATCTGCACAGGGATCAGCAGAGCGGCCGCAACGATAGCGACCTTGAGGGCGACCCGCACCCCTTCGGTCTTACCCCCAATGAGCCAGCGATAGGCCGAGATGCCCGCGATAAGGAAGCTCACCGTCAGGAAGCTGGCGATCATCATATGTGCAAAACGGTAGGGCATGGACGGGTTGAAGACGATGGCCCACCAATCGGTCGCATGGGCGACCCCGTCGATCATCTCGAACCCTTGGGGCGTGTGCATCCAGGAGTTCAGGACGATGATCCAGAACGCCGACATGGTTGTCCCAAAGGCCACAAGCACAGTCGCTGTGGTATGAACCCAGGCCTTCACACGGGACGCGCCGAACAGCATGATCCCAAGGAACACGGCCTCAAGGAAGAAGGCGGTCAGCACCTCATAGGCTAGAAGCGGACCGGCAATGTTGCCGACCTTCTCCATGAAGCCCGGCCAATTTGTCCCGAATTGGAAGGACATTGTGATGCCCGACACGACGCCCATGGCGAAAGACAGGGCAAAGACTTTTACCCAGAACCCATAGGCCTCCATCCAGCGGTGATCCTTGGTCTGGTTGTAGCGCAGCCGAAAGAACACCAGCACCCAGCCCAGGGCGATCGTGATCGTAGGGAAAAGGATGTGAAACGAGATGTTTGCCGCGAACTGGATACGCGACAGGAGTAGGGCGTCCATTGCAAGTGCCTCCATGAGACTGGGTTAGACCTCATATAGCCTGCCCCCTCCCGTTCAACAGCGGGTGCGACAGCAAAGCGCGGTCCGGTTCTCAGCCCTCTATCAGGAGGGGAGTGGTCAGCGGATACTCTTCAAGGTTGGCGGTATCACCGATCCGGTCGATCACGGCAAAAAGGCCAGGTGGGGCCAGCGGGGTCAGCACCCCATGCCATGTATTTCGCAGCAGGTTGATGCCTTGTCCGGGCGCGGTCAGAAAGGCCCTGAACCGGGCCGGGTGCCCGCCTTCATCCTCGGCCACGATGACAAGAAAGGGGTCGGCTGACATGGGGATGAAGGCCTGGCTCCCTTCCGGGTGACGTTCCACCAAGGCGCATGTGTAGGGCAGCGCCCGTGCCTCGGCCTGAAAGATGCTGATCCCGGCCCGGCCTTCGGGGCCAAAGTCCATGCGGGCCCGGTCGTGGAACCTTTTGCACATGCCTTCGTTGATCAGCTTGTCATGCGGACCAGCCGCCTCAAGAATATCGCCAAAGGGGGCGAAAGCCTCGGTCGTCAGCGGCTCTGTCCGCAGCGTGATCGTCATAGGGCCAGCCTTGGGTGACGGTTGACGTCCTTGTATAGCAGGTAACGGAACGGACCATCGCCGGTCGCGATGCAGGCCTGTGGGCAGAAGGCGCGCAGCCACATGAAATCGCCGGGGCCAACGTCGACCCAGTCCGTGTTCAAGAGGTATCGTGCAGTGCCTTCCAAAACATAAAGGCCATGTTCCATCACATGGGTCTCGGCAAACGGTATGCGTCCGCCGGGATGGAAGGTGACGATGTTGACATGCATGTCATGGCGCAGGTCGGCCATATCGACAAAGGTCGTCGTCCCCCAATTGTCGCAGTCCGGCATCCAACGCACAGGATTATCCTGGTCCGACGTGATCACCACGTCCGGATGGCCAAGGCCCGGAACGGCTTCATAGCGTTTGCGGATCCAGTGAAACCGCAGGGTTTCGGTGCCGTTGTTGTGCAGTGTCCATTCAACACTTGCCGGAAGATAGGCGTAACCGCCTTTGCCAAGGGTATGTGTGACGCCGTCGATCGTCAGCGTCATTTGACCTTCGGCCACCAGTATGGCGGCCTCTGCCTCTGGGTCAGGCTCGGGCTTGGCGCTGCCGCCGCCGGGCAGGACTTCGACGGCATATTGGGCAAAGGTTTCTGCCAGCCCGGTAATCGGGCGGGCTATGATCCAGACACGGGTGTCGGTCCAGCCATGCAGGCGGCTGGTCACGATGTCGCGCATCGTTGCGCCGGGGATAAAGGCGTAAGCGGTTTCAAACCGGGCTCCGGCTGCTGCCGGGTCTTCGGTCATGGCGGGCATCCCGCCGGGGGGGAAGGCGTAGGAGGTCATTGCATAAGGGCCTTCAGTCGGAGGAGGGCGATCCGTTCGACCTGCGCGCAGGCCGTGGCGAATTCGGTGACGCTGTCGTTGGCGATCCGGGTCTCAAAGGCGGCAAGGATGTCGGCCTTGTCGTGGTCGCGCACGGCAATGATGAAGGGAAAGCCGTGCCGTTCGACGTAGCGGGTGTTCATCTCGGTGAACCGGGCGCGTTCGTCATCAGTCAGGGCATCCAGACCGGCGCTGGCCTGTTCCTGTGTGCTTTCGGCGGTCAGCCGCTGTGCCGCAGCCAGTTTGCCCGCAAGATCGGGGTGGGCGCGCAGGAGCCCCATCCGCTCGGCAGGCGAGGCGGACCGGAACATCCGGGCCAGCGCGCTGTGCACTCCAACGGCGGTGTCGTGGGCCGGGCCAAGCTCAAGTTCGAACGCCCGTTCCGCGATCCAGGGGGAATGTTCAAAAACGCCGCCAAAGGCGCTGACAAAGGCATCCTTGTCCATCTCGCTGGCCCGCACCCGTTTGGCCGGCGGGTGGGTCGCGGCCCAGTGCCGTGCGATGTCGATGCGGCGGGGGAACCAGACGCCTTCGTGGCCCTTTGCATAGTCCAGGAACCGTTTGAGGCCCGCAATCTTGCCCGGACGACCGATCAGGCGGCAATGCAACCCGATCGAGAACATCTTGGCGGCCCCCTCTGCCCCTTCGGCATAGAGGGTATCGAAACTGTCCTTCAGGTAGGTAAAGAACTGCTCGCCCTCGATGTACCCCGGCGCGGTGGCAAAGCGCATGTCGTTCGCCTCAAGCGTGTAGGGGATGACAAGCTGATGCCCCTCGCCCGTCTGGCGCCAGTAGGGCAGGTCGTCGTCATAGGTGTCCGAGATCCAGTCGAACCCGGCCTCGGCGGTGAGGTGGACCGTATTCATGCTGCACCGGCCCGTATACCAACCGGTGGGGCGGCTGCCTGTGACCTCTGTGTGAAGGCGGATCGCCTCGGCGATCTGGGCGCGTTCCTCATCCTTGGGCATGTCGCGGTGTTCGACCCATTTCAGCCCGTGGCTGGCCACCTCCCACCCTGCGTCGAGCATCGCCGCCACCTGCTCGGGTGAGCGGGCAAGGGCTGTTGCCACGCCGTAGATGGTCAGCGGGATGTCCATGCTAGTGAACAGGCGATGCAGACGCCAAAAACCGGCCCGCGACCCATATTCGTAGATCGATTCCATGTTCCAGTGCCGTTGTCCCGGCCAGGGGGCGGCGCCGGCGATGTCGGACAAAAAGGCCTCTGATCCCGCGTCGCCGTGCAGGATGTTGTTCTCGCCGCCCTCTTCATAATTCAGGACGATTGAAACCGCGATCTTGGCCCCCCCCGGCCATTTGGCGTCGGGTGGTGTCGATCCGTAACCGATCATGTCACGAGGGTAGCGATTGGGCATCTGATCATCTCCTGTCGTCCGAAATGAGTACGCTTTCGTGGGCAGGGGTTGCAAGCGGCCTCGGCAGGGTCGAAAGATGATCAAAGCACCGGTGACAACACGGCGACACGACAAGGACCAGACGGGGACCATGATGAGTGACGGATTTCTGACAACCCATGTCCTCGACACGGCGCGGGGGCTGCCGGCGGCAGGGCTGACCATCTGGCTGTACAAGGTGGAGGGGAACAGTCACCGCAAGATCGCCGAAGCCGTGACCAATAGCGACGGCCGCACCGACAGCCCGATCCTGCCCCGCGACAAATTCGTGGTCGGTATCTATGAACTGGTCTTTTGTGCAGGCGACTATTTGCGGGCCACCGGTCAGGCGGGGGCGGACCCCCTGTTCCTGGATCAGGTGCCGATCCGCTTTGGCATGAATGACCCAGAGGCGCACTACCATGTGCCCCTGCTCCTGTCGCCCTATGGTTATTCGACGTATCGGGGAAGCTGATGTACGACGCCGCTCTTCTTTATTCCTGGCTCGAATTTGCGGTGCGCTGGGTCCATGTGATCACGGCCATCGCCTGGATCGGGTCATCCTTTTATTTCATCGCCCTCGACCTTGGCCTGCACCGGGATCGTAATATGGCCAGTGGAGCGGATGGCGAGGAATGGCAGGTCCATGGCGGAGGCTTTTACCACGTCCAAAAGTACCTCGTGGCCCCGGATCAGATGCCGGGCGACCTGATCTGGTTCAAATGGGAAAGTTATTGGACTTGGTTGTCCGGCTTTACCTTGCTGGTCCTGGTCTACTACCTGGGCGGAGAGTTGCTCCTGATCGACCCCAATGTCCTTGATATCCCTGTCTGGCAGGGGGTCCTGATCTCATTGGCCAGCCTTGCCTTCGGCTGGATCGCCTACAACACCCTGTGCCGGGTGTTTGTCGATTCCGACCCGACCGTCCTGATGGTCGCCCTGTTCGGCGTGCTGGTGGCGATGGCCCTGTTCTACACGTCGGTGTTTTCCGGGCGGGCGGCGCTTTTGCATCTGGGGGCGTTCACCGCCTCGATCATGACGGGCAACGTGTTCTTCATCATCATGCCCAATCAGCGGATCGTGGTGGCCGACCTTCAGGCCGGTCGCAAGCCGGATGCCAAGTATGGCAAGATCGCCAAGCAGCGGTCGACCCATAACAACTACCTCACCCTGCCTGTCATCTTCCTGATGTTGTCGAACCATTACCCGCTTGCCTTTGCCAGCGACTACAACTGGCTGATCGCCAGTCTTGTGTTCCTGATGGGCGTGACCATCCGGCATTGGTTCAACTCGACCCATGCCCGCAAGGGCCAGCCCCATTGGACCTGGGCCGCGACGGTGATCCTGTTCCTGCTGATCGCATGGTTGTCCTCCCCCCGCGCCTATGTCTATGGCGAGGAAGAGGCCGCGATGGGCCCGGTGGCCGAGCGTTACGCGGCCTCAGAAGGGTTCGAGGATGTGCAGCAGATCGTCATGGGCCGCTGTTCCATGTGCCATGCGGCTGAACCTGTGTGGGACGGTCTGCACTGGCCCCCCAAGGGCGTCATGCTGGAAACCCCGGCCCAAATCGCCCACAATGCCCGCGCCATTTACTTCCAGGCCGGCATCAGCCACGCCATGCCCCCTGGCAACCTGACCTATATCGAGCCTGAAGAACGGGCGCAGATCGTCGCCTGGTTCAACGCTGCCGACTAGGCGCATCAGACCAGACGACGACAATTGATCGACGCCCTAAGGCTTGGAAAACCGCCATTCGGTCAACTGGTGGTACGGCGCGTCCGGTCCGATCTCGATCGAGGGAAAGCCAGCGTGGTTGGGTGCATCGGGCCAGTTCTCTGCCTCGAACGCCAGCGCCCGGTAGCGGCCAAAGTTGGGGCTGTAGTCGTGGCGGCCATCAAATACATGCATCCCCTGGGCGTCGGTCGCCATTGCGAGGCGCACCCCGCTGGCGCCGGTCAGCCAAAGCACCTCGCGCAGGGGCATGACATCGTCCGACAGCACAAAGCAGTTGTCGATGGGCGGTTCGTCAAGAGCGAGCACCCGCCCGTCGCGCAGGTCGTAGGGTGTGCCGGTCACGTCCCGGATCTCGCCGGTTGGAATGAACAGATCGTCGGTGGGCAGGACCCGGTCTGCCGCGATCTTAAGGCTGTGCCCTTCCCACGTGGCGCTGCCGTCCAGGTTCCAATAGCCGTGGTTGGCAAAGTTCATGATGGATGGCGCATCCGTCACCCCGTCGATCGTCATCCGAAGGGTGGCGGGGGCCTCAACCTCGAACCTTGCGGTGACGCGGCGATTGCCTGGATAGCCCCCTTCGCCATCGGGCAGGTCGACAGCAAAGGTGGCATGGGCCGGTCCGTGATCGACGATCTCCCAAAGCTTCAGGTGCGTTCCGCAGGCGCCGCAATGCAGGCTATGGGTGCCGTTCAGGTTTGCCTCAAAGTGGTAGGTCTGGCCTGCAATCTCGGCCTGCGCCCGCGTCAGCCGATTGACCACCGGCCCGATGAGAGAGCCGTTATAGCTAAGCCGGTCCTCGTAATCCGTCACGTCGTCCGAACCCAGCGTCAGGTCATAGTCCACCCCGGCAAGCCGCACGCTATGCAAGACGGCCCCCCAGTTCAAAAGGCGGACCGTAAGGTCCCCGGCGCTAAGCGTCAGCGCGTGAACGTCGCGTCCGTCGGTTGTCTGGCCGAATACAATCATGACAAAGCCTCCCAATGAATTCCTGCGGGAGGGATCTCGTGCCCCTCCCATGTTTGCGCCTCTGGAGCGTAGTTAAAGACAAAGCGGTGGGTGCCTGTATCCCGGATGCGCAAGCCGTCCGGCAGGTCGTGTGCGGTCAGCCCGGCCTCTTGGCACAGGTCTCTGATCATGGTGGCAAAGGTGTCTGGGGCGGGCCAGCCCGCCAGGTAGCGCAGATGGGCGGTACCCATGATCGCAGGTTTGCCCTCTGTCGTTTCGCGCAGGACGGGGGCCGTCCCTTCCAGATGCTCGAACCAATGCAGGAACCGGCCGCCTCCCTCAAGCAGGACAGAGGCCATTGGCGGCAGGCTTTCGGTAATCGACACGGTTACCTCCAGCCCCGGCACATTCGGGCCGAGCGGTGTCGGGATCGACAGTTCCGGCGTCTTGGTATCGGTGCGGGGGCCTATGAGGGCGATGCCCTTGTAGCGGGCCAAAGCCTGACGCAGCGGGTCTGACAGGGTCATCAGGCCCGGGGCAAGGACGAGATCATAGGCAGAGAGGTCGGCGGTGTCGGGGGGCAGGATATCGACCGACTGGCCCGCCCGCCTCAGCGCCTGATAGGCGGCAAAGGTCAGGCGGAAAAAGTCGAAGTCGCGGCCCTGCGGCTGTGCTTCCCACGCCCACGCGCTTTCGTAGTCAAACACGATGGCGGTCCGGGCCGATACCACCCCGATATCGCCCAGTGCGGCAATCTCGTCCGCGACCTGCCGGGCCTCGCCCAAGGCAGGGGCGGGCGCACTGTCGGGGCGCAAAAGGCCTGCGTGCATCTGTTCTTGCGCAAATGGGGCCTGCCGCCAACGGAAATAGCTGACGCATTCGGCGCCATGGGCAAAGGCCTCCCAGGCCCAAAGGCGGCACATCCCGGGCAAGGGGGCAGGGTTCCAGGGCGCCCAGTTCACAGGACCGGGCTGCTGCTCCATGACCCACCAGCGGCCACGGCCAACGGCCCGATAGAGATCGTGGTGAAACGCCTGATTGTCCGGGTGCCCCTGTCGCATGAACCGCAGCTTGAAGGCATCGTCCGCTTCGAGCCGGTCAGACAGGAACCCGATGGGGTAGCTGTCCCAGGACGCGATATCGAGGGCGGCCCCCACTGCGAAGTGGTCAAAGTCGGTCACCCGTCCCATGTAGTTATGGGCAATCGGGGCGTCGGAGTGTTTGCGGATCTCGTCCACCTGCGCCTTGTTGAAGGCCACCACCTGATCTGACGAATAGCGCCGGAAGGCCAGAAGATGGGGGTGGTTCGCTTCGGTCACGGTCAGGTTGGGCAGGTCGATCTGCCCCCAGTCGTCGTATTCCATCGACCAGAACACATTGCCCCAGGCCCGGTTCAGCGCGTCGGTCGACTGGTACCGCTGGGCAAGCCAGTCGCGAAAGCCTGCGCGGGCGGCGTCGGAATAGCTAAGAACCGTGTCATGGCAGGCGTATTCGTTGTCCGTCTGCCAGGCGGCAACATGGGGGTTCCGGCCATACCGCTCGGCCATCAGGCGGGTGATGCGGACCGATTCTGCACGGTAGCCCAGATGGCTAAAGCAATAGTGCCTGCGGGACCCGAACTTGCGTGTCCGCCCTTCGGCATCGACGGCCAACATGTCCGGATGCCGGTCGATCATCCAGCGGGGGGGCGTCGCGGTGGGGGTGCCCAGAACAACTTTCAGGCCAGCCTCGCCCAGCGTCTGGATAGCCCGGTCCAGCCAAGCCCAGTCAAACTGGCCCGGCTGAGGCTCCATCCTGCTCCAGGTGAATTCGCCAATGCGGACCCAGGTCAGCCCGGTCTCTACCATGCGGGCGGCGTCTTCGGACCATTGCGCCTCTGGCCAGTGTTCTGGGTAGTAGCAAACGCCGAGGGTCGGGATCATAGGGGTGCCTTATGAAGAACGCGGGGGGCGGTCTGGGTCAGAGGATGACGCGATGCTCTGCCTGCCCCCGGGCCGAGGTCGCTGTCGCAAAGGTCCGGCCAGAGTCGGGGCGTTTGCCCAGCTCGCTCTGGCTAAGTCCGGCGGCGGCGGAAGTACAGTGCAGGACGGACAGGTCCGGCCCGCCAAAGGCCGGACAGGTTGTCTGGGATGCGGGAAATTCTACCGCGTGCAGGAATGCGCCGGACGGGTCGTAGCAGGCAACCCGGGCGCTGCCCCATTGGGCGTTCCACAGGTTGCCGTCCCGGTCCACGACGGCGCCGTCTGCCTTGTGCGGTGTCCCTCTCAGGTCAATGTGGACCTCTGGGGGGCCGACCGGCCAGCCTGCTTCGGGGTCAAGCCTTTGGCTCATAATCTTCTGGGTCGGTGTGTCGGTGAAATAGGCCTGCGACCGGTCCGAGGCAAAGCAGATGGCATTCGAGATGGTGATGGGTGCGTAAAGCTGGCGCAATTCGCCCCGGTAGAAACGCCAGATCGCCCCGGCATCCTGCTGCCCATCAACGCCCATTGTCCCGATCCAGAACCCGCCCCAGGGATCGGCCCGTCCATCATTGGAACGGGTCAGAGGGTTATCGGCTTCCAGCGGTACAATGACTTCGCTGTGCCCTGTGCGGATGTCAAAGCGGGACAGCGCCTTGGCGGAGGCCACCAAGAGTGTATCCGCATCGACCCAACCTGCCGCCGAAACATAGTCGTCGAACTGCCAATGCTGGCCCTTGCGATGAAGGCGGCGGGCGAGGATGTCGAACCAGAACAGCTCTTCCCGCTCGGGGTGCCATAGGGGGCCTTCGCCCAGCAGGCAGTTGGTATTGTCAAAGATCATCCTGCCACCTCCTCAAGGGCTGCGGCATAGGCGGCCACAATGGTCTTGGCCCGCTCTGCCACCTCGGCCACGGACAGGCCGGGGGTGTAAAGGGCGGTGCCGATGCCAAAACCGTTGGCAGAGGCGCGCATCCATGTTGCGAAATTGGCCGGCCCCGCCCCGCCAACGGCGTAGACCTGGGTTCCGGCGGGCAGGACCGCCCGGATCGCCTTGACCCCGTCAGGGCCGATCAGGCTGGCGGGAAAGATCTTCAGCCCATCCGCCCCCGCCTTGAGCGCGGCAAAGCATTCGGTCGGAGTCATCACGCCGGGCCAGCTTTGCATGCCAGCGGTCTTGGTGGCGACGATCACCCGTTGGTCGTAGTTTGGCGACACCACCAGCTTGCCGCCAACCTGCGCGACGCGGCCCACATCCTCGACCGACAAAACCGTCCCGGCCCCGATAAGGGCGGTGTCCCCGTGGGCCGTGACCATCGCCCCGATCGAGGCGAAAGGCTCGGGTGAGTTCAGCGGCACCTCGATCTGGGTAATCCCCGCCTCGATCAGGGCGGCACAGATTGGCGAGGCTTCGGGCGGGGTGATGCCGCGCAGTATGGCGATAAGGTTCCGGGTCATTTGGGGTCCTTCCAGCGGCGCCAGGCAGCGGTCAGCCCGGCCAGTGTGACGCGGGCGGCGTCGGCCTGCGCTGCCGGGGCGCCCTGTGCCGCCAAGGCCCGGACATAGAGCCCCGCAACGGCCCCGGCGCCGATGACGCCAATCTGCCGGCCCAGCCAATAGGGACGGGTCGCGGCAAGCTCTGCCCCGATCAAAAGGCCTGACAGGCGGGCGCGGGCAGCACCCGCCGAAAGGCCATGCAACAACCCTTCGGCGCGCAACGAAAACAGCCGGGCGGCGAGCTTTTCTGGCCGGGACAGGGTATCGGCAAGGGCGCTGTCAAAGGCGGCGTCGTCCCAGTCAGTGCCACCTGTGCTGTGGCGCAGAACGGTGTGGCCAGTAATAGCGGCAAAGAGGTCGCCGGTCATGCAGGTCTGAAAGCTGACAACCTCACCCGCGCTGACCTCGACCCATTTGGTATGGGTGCCGGGCAGGCAAAGGACCCCGTCCCAACCCGGGTTCAGGGCCAGAAAGCCAGCGATCTGGGTTTCTTCGCCCCGCATCACATCGGCTGGGCTGTCCTGTGACAGACCGGGGATGATCATGACCGTAAGGTCAGGGTCCTGGGTCGGGGCCCGCGTCAGCCCATCGGGCAAAGGAGCGCAGGGAACGGCGGAATAGGCGGCCTCGGCCCAGCCCTGACGCGCCCCGACCATGCCACAGGCTATGGCGGTGACGGGACCGTTGGTCCAGCCGGTGATGAGGTCATGCAAGGCCGCTTCGAACTGTGATGGATCAAGGCGGCCCATCCCCTTGTCCGACGACCGCTCGTCCAGAACTGTGGCGCTGGCCGACATGGCCCAGGCCCGGACATGGGTGGTGCCCCAGTCGAGGGCGATCCAGTTTGCAGACAGGCTCATCCGGTCACCACCACGCCGGCATCGATGGCGATGACCTGCCCTGTCAGCATGCGCGACGCGGCTGAGGCGAGGAAGAGGGTCCCGCCGATCATGTCCTGCGGCTCCATGAACTCCTTGAGGCATTGGCGGTCCCGATGGGCGGCAAGCCCTTCGTCCGTCGCCCATTTCTGCATCTGGTTCTTGGTCAGCACCCAGCCGGGGGCGAGGGCGTTGACCCTGATCCTGTCTGGTCCCCATTCGCGGGCAAGGCTACGGGTGAGGCCCATGATGCCCGCGTTGGCGGCGATGTAGGTCGACAGCTTGGCAATGCCCATCATGTAGCTGGTGGAGGAGTAGTTGATGATCGATCCGCCGCCCTTGGCCCGCATCATGGGGGCGACGGCCTGGGCGGCAAAGAAGTAGGCCTTGAGATTGACAGCCATCATGTCGTCCCAGATCGCTTCGGTCACCTCTTCGGCGGGATAGCGCATGTCGTTTGCGGCATTGTTGACCAGCACCGATAGTGGACCGTTGCGGTCAGCCGCCTGAGCGATGGCGGATTGCAAGGCGGCGGTATCGGTGATGTCGCACCGGATGAACAGGGGGCGGTTTTCATAGGCCTCGCCCAGGGTATCGGCAAAGGCGGTGTAGTCGCTTCGGCCGACGAAAGCGACCTTGGCGCCCTGCGCGACAAAGCCTTCGGTCAGGGCCGCACCGATCCCGCCACCACCGCCGGTGATGAACACGGACGCGCCACGCAGGTCATGAAACGTGGCGATTTGATCCATGGCAAGCCTCATTCAGATGGTCGCCGCACAGTGTCGCGACAGGCCGTCAAAGGCAAGGGTCAGGCGGTGCGCTTGCCATAGTAAAGCCCCACGACATGCTCGGCCTCGGCAAAGAAAAGCCAGCGGGCGACAAGCACCCCAGCGAGGTGCGTCACAACGGCGACGCCTGCAAGCACGTGGTTGAACGGCAGCAGCAACAGCACGATCGGGAGGACAAAACCAAGGGTCAGGGCAATGACCCGAAGGTTGCGGCTATGTTTGCGGCCAACTACATGGACAAACTCTCGCAAAAGGTAGTTTGTGCCGGTGTGTGGTGGCTCGAATGCGCGGATTTTGCCCCCTTGCAGGCCGGTCGCGCTGGCCAGTGTTGTCCCCGAGGTCTTCAATCGGCTGTCCCTGGTGAGCCATGCGAAGGCCTGTGCCACACCGGCAAGGGCGAGAAGCGGCAGGGCAAAGCGGATCTGTCCGGCCAGAAGTGCGCCGCCACCAAGGGACAGGCTGAGGAAAACCGCGGGCGTAGTCCAGTGATGCCAGCGCGGAACGGTCCGAAGCTGGGCGTAGATCATTGAGGTGGTAAAGACGGTTCCAATGGACAGCACCGCCCCGATCAGGCCAAGCGCTGTCCATTTTGTGCCAAGAAACACAAGGCCCGCTCCATAAATCGCCATCACCACAAGGGCCGCCACCGAAGCCCAGGCTTCGCGGCTGAGCCAGCTGGTCTGCCACTGGCTGAATGCCTTGAGCGCGCGTTCCGGGTGACCAAGGTGAAAGGTCGACGCCAGAAGGCCGCCAACCGCCAGAAGGTAGGCAATGGCAAAAAAGACAAACGCTACGACCCCGGTCGGGCCGGGCATGCCAAGCCCCAGCCAGAACAGCAGTCCAAACCCAAGGCCGGACAGAGTGGTAAAAAGGATGACGGATGGTGCGGGATGCATCTATTTCCCCCCGGGCAGTGCAGACAGCGCCTTGTCGAGCCAGCCGACGAAACCCTTGGGCTGATCGGTGACAGGGGCGAGATAAGGGGCCAGAATATCAACATCCTCGGACCGGTCGCGGGGGCGGGGGGGCAGGTACTTGTTGACCGGCTTGGTCCCCTGTTCCGGCATCAGGTCAAATCCGCCCCGTTCGGCCACAAGCTGGCTGACCTCAGACGTTGGGTCGCCGAGGTCGCCAAAATGGCGCGCCCCGGCCGGGCAGGTCCGCACACAGGCCGGCACCCGGTCCTCTTCGGGCAGGTTATCGTTGTAGATGCGGTCGACGCAGAGGGTGCATTTCTTCATCACCTTTTCAGCGACGTCCATTTCGCGCGCGCCATAGGGACAGGCCCAGGCGCAAAGGCCACATCCGATGCAATCGCTTTCGTTGACCAGCACGATCCCGTCCTCGACCCGCTTGTAGCTGGCCCCGGTGGGGCAGACGGTCACGCAGGGGGCGTCTTCGCAATGCAGGCAGGATTTGGGAAAGTGGACAAGCTGGGCGTGGCCCTCGGCTGGCTGCACCTCGTAGGAATGGACCCGGTTAAGGAACGTGCCGGAGGGATTGGCCCCGTAGGGGTCCTGATCGCTGAGCGGCGCGCCGTAGTTTTCCGTGTTCCAGCCTTTGCAGGACACGACGCAGGCGTGGCAGCCGACACAGGTGTCAAGGTCGATCACGAGCCCAAGCTTGACGGAGGATGGAGGGGGGAGCTGGGTCATGCGGTGGTGTCCTTGGTCTTAATATAGACGCCGGGCGAGCCAAGTTGGCCAAGCTGTGGTTCGGCCTCGGCGTTCCAGGTGACGACGAACCAGATGAAAGAGCCGAAGGTCAGCAGGACGAAGGCCGCGATCAGCAGGAGGATTTGGCGGTTGGTCATTCGGCGTCCTCCTGGCTGGTGGGTGCTGTCGTCCTGGCCGGCCACAGGAGGGCATCGCTTGACGCCTCCGGCGGGAGTATTTGGGACAAAGCGAAGGGAGCAGTTGTCCTCATCTGCCGACCTTCCAGGCGAGGGTGGAGGGGCCTTTTGCGACCGGAGCCTTGATTGGCGGGAAGGCGGGTTGCGATTCAGTTGGCGCGGCAGAGCGTTCGATCTTGACCCGCAGGTCGAACCAGGCCGCCTGGCCGGTGATCGGGTCCGAGTTGGACCAGCGCATCCCGTCTTCGCGCGGCGGCATGAGTTCATGGATCAGGTGGTTGAGCAGGAAGCCTTTCGTGGCCTCGGGTGCCTTGTCATCAAGCGCCCAGGCCCCTTTGCGCTTACCAATCGCGTTCCAGGTCCAGACCGTGTTCTCGTTGAGCGCGGCCATATGGGCCACCGGAACCGTGATGGACCCATGCGGCGACGTGACCCGCGCCCAATCACCCTCCTGGAACCTGTTTTCCTCCCAGATTTTCGTCGGAACGTAGAGCGGATTGTGGCCGTGCAACTGCCGGAGCCAGGCGTTCTGGCTGCCCCAGGAGTGGTACATGGCCATCGGCCGCTGGGTCAGGGCGTGGATCGGGTATTCGGCCGGGTCTTTCTCGCCGTCGATCATGGGGGCGTACCAGATCGGCAGCGGGTCCATCAGGGCCATGATCCGTGGCCGCAAGTGATCGGGGGGCTGGTGGCTGCCTTCGCCTTCGGCTGCCAATTGGAACCGCCTCAGCGGTTCGGCGTAAAGCTGGAAGATGTAGGGTTGAGGGCTGTCGTAAAAGCCCATCTTTACAGCCCAATCCTGATAGGCGCTGTTGAAGGGTTTGTAATAGGCTGCCTCGTCCGGGACGTGTGACATCCAGAACCCGCCGTTGGCGATGTAGCTGTCCAGCTGCCCTGCGTTTGCGGTGCCGCGCCCGTCCTGAAGCCCATCCTCGCCCATCCGCCACCCGGCCAGCGGCCCGATGCCGGGGCGGCGGATATGGTTGGTGATGTAGTCGGCGTAGTCCTTGTACTTTGCCCCGCCGTCATCGCTGACAAAGCCGGGCAGCCCAAGCCTGTGCCCGAGGTCGCAGAGAACTGACTGAAACCCGCGCACGTCCCGGTCGGGTTCGATCACCGGCCAACGGATGGCGTCGGCGACAGCGTCAGCCTCGCAGATCGGCCGGTCGAGCAGCGAGATGCAGTCGTGCCGTTCCAGATAGGTCGTGTCGGGCAGGATCAGGTCGGCATAGGCCACCATTTCAGAGGAATAGGCGTCCGAGTAGATGATCCGGGGGATCACGTAGTCCCCATTCTCGTCCCTATCCGTCAGCATTTTCATCGTGCCTTCGGTGTTCATGGACGAATTCCAGGACATGTTGGCCATGTACAGGAAGAGGGTGTCGATCTTGTAGGGATCCCCGGCGTGGGCATTGGAGATGACCATATGCATCATGCCGTGGGCCGAGAGTGGGTTTTCCCAGGAAAACGCCTTGTCGATCCGGGCGGGTTTGCCGTCCTCGGTCAGGCAGAGATCCTCGGGCCCTTGCGGATAGCCAAGATGCGGTCCGTTCAGGGGCTGGCCGGGCGTTACCTTGCAATGGGGTTTGGGATGGGCTGTTGCCGGCTTGGGGTAGGGCGGTTTGAACCGCATCCCGCCGGGGGTTTCCACCGCGCCGAGGATGATCTGAAGGGTGTGCAGGGCCCGCGCCGTCTGGAACCCGTTGGAATGGGCAGAAATGCCCCGCATGGCGTGAAAGCTGACTGGCCGGCCTGTCATAGTCTCGTACCGGTGGCCCCGGAAGTCGGTCCAGGGCCGGTCCAATGTGATTGCCTCGTCAAAGGCGGTGCGGGCGATCTCGCTGGCCAATTGCCGGATCCGGGTGGCGGGGATGCCGGTGCGGATGGCGACCTTTTCGGGGGCGTAGTCCTCGGACAGGTAGCGGTCTGCCATCAGGTGCAGGACGGGCCGGTGCGTCACGCCCTTGTGCCGCCAGGTGGTGGCCAGGTCAGGCTCTATCCCCTGCGCATCCCAGGGGGCTGGCTTGCCAGTGGTGCGGTCGATGACCAGCGGTTTGCCGTCTTCGTCCCGCAGCAACAGGCCGTGCTGGGGCGACTTTGGGTCTTCGTTGACGAGGCAGGCGGCATTGGTGAAGCGGGCAAGGTAGGTCAGATCAAGCTTGCCCGCCTTGAACAGCAGGTGGATCAGAGACAGGATCAGCAGCCCGTCGGTGCCGGGGGTGATGCCGTACCAATCGTCTGCCACGGCATTATAGCCGGTGCGGATGGGGTTGATGCCGACGACCTTAGCGCCGCGGGCCTTGATCTTGCCGATGCCCATCTTGATGGGGTTGCTGTCGTGATCCTCGGCCACGCCGAAGAGGACGAACATCTTGGTATGGTCCCAGTCCGGTTGGCCAAATTCCCAAAACGCCCCGCCCATCGTGTAGATGCCGGCTGCGGCCATATTGACCGAGCAAAAGCCGCCATGGGCGGCGTAGTTGGGGGTTCCGTAGGCCTGCGCCCAGAGCGAGGTGAAGGATTGCGACTGATCGCGTCCGGTAAAGAAGGCCAGCTTTTCCGGCGCCGTTTCGCGCAGCGGCTTGAGCCAATTGGTCGCAAGCTCCAGTGCTTCGTCCCAGCTGATCTCTTCGAACTGGCCCGAGCCGCGGGGGCCGGTCCGTTTCAGCGGTGCCTTTAGCCGGGACGGGGCGTTGATCTGCATGATGCCGGCGCTGCCCTTGGCGCAGAGAACGCCCTTGTTGACCGGGTGGTCCCTGTTGCCTTCGATATAGGCGACCTGCTTTTTGCCGTCGGGGCCGTTCTTGAGGTGGACGTTGATCCCGCAGCGACAGGCGCACATGTAGCAGGTCGTCTTGCGCACCTCGTCCGAGACGGCGGGCGACAGGTCGATCTGGGGTTGGGAATAGGTCACTCCGGGTCTCCTGACAGGTGCTGTATCAATGCTGCATCAATCGCCCGGGAGCAATGGCCGGAACCCATTTTTCGGATCATGAGCGCTCCATCAGGCTTTGGGCGTCGCGGGCGATCTGCCGTTCTTCGTCGGCGGGAATGATGTGGACGGGCACCGGTCCAAGGAAGGCAAGATGCGCAAGGATTTGGTCGCGGATGCCCGGGGCGTTCTCGCCGATGCCGCCGGTAAAGGCGATGGCGTCGAGGCCGCCCATGGCGACGACCGCCGACCCTGCGTGTCGGGCTGCCCAGTAGCAGAAGTGGTCGACGGCAAAGCGGGCAGCCTCATCATTGCGCTCTAGGATTGTGGCCATGTCATTGGTGCCAGCCATGGCGGTCAGCCCGCTTTGCCGGTTGAGGATTGCGTTGGCCCCGTCAATGCCGTGGTCTTGGGCCAGTCGCAGGACGGCCATGCCGTCAATCGCCCCACTGCGCGTCCCCATGACGAGCCCGTCGAGGGGCGAATACCCCATTGAGGTGGCGACGGATTTGCCGTCGCGGATGGCGCAAAGGCTGGTCCCGTTCCCGAGGTGCAAGGCCAGCAAGCGGGACGGCAGGGGCGTGATGGCCTGCACCAGACCAGCATAGCTGAGCCCGTGAAAGCCGTAACGCCGCAGGCCCTTGGCCTGCTCTGCGGCGGGGATTGGGTAGGTTGTGGCAATAGTCGGGTTGGTGGCGTGAAAGGCCGTGTCGAAGCTCGCGAATTGGGGCAGGTCGGGGGCCAGTTGTCCCAGGGCAAGGATGGCGGCCAGGTTGGCGGGGTTGTGCAGGGGGGCAAGGGGCACGCAGGCCCTGATGCTTTCGATGGTTTGGGCGGTCAACCGCACGGGCGCGGTGAGAGTCGTACCGCCATGTACCACCCGGTGGGCGGCGGCTGTCAGTCTGGCCAGAGGGTGCCCCGCGTCATCGAGCGCGCCGAGTATCAGCGTGAGGGCGTCGGCGTGGTCCTTTGTTTGCACCTGCTGACGCAGTTGCCCGGATTTAAGGACGCCGTCTTTGCCGATTTCGCTGACGGAAAGTGACAGAAGGCTGGCGAGCTCTGCGTCAAAGACCTCGGCCTTGAGGGACGAAGATCCGGCGTTGAGGACGAGGATCATTGTGTCAGCCCTTGGTGTTCAGGTGGTCGAGGGGCTCTGCCCCTCGCGCGTGCCGCGCTCACCCCGGGATATTTGGGGCGAGATGAGGATGGGGGCAGGCTCATCATTCTATGGCCATTTGTGCGGCGATCACCCCCAGGGCAGCCGAAGCGATCCGGTCGGGGGCCTGTTGACTGCGCGAGGTCAGGAGGAGCGGGACCTTGCAGCCCAGGACCAGCCCACCAGCGCAGCATCCCATGCCAAGCACCATCAGCTTGAAGATGGCATTGCCGGAGGTGATGTTGGGCACGACCATAATGTCGGCGTCCCCGGACACTTCTGAGACATAGCCTTTGGCCTGCGCTGCGGCCTTTGAGAAGATCAGGTCAAGCGCCATCGGACCCTGGACGGTGGTTCCGGGCAGGGCTGTCCTGGCCCAAAGCGCAATCTCGGCGGCCTCGATGGTGTTTGGGACCGACGGGATGGGATCCTCGGACGGGGCCAGCAGCCCGGCTTTTGGATGATCGATCCCCAACGCCCGGGCAAGCCGGACCGCATGTGTCAGGCAGGCCTTTCGGGTGCCGACGTCCGGATCGACATTGAGGGCGGCGTCGGTCAAGAGGAGCGGGCGATCCGAGTGCGGCGTCGTGATGTGGAACACATGCCCGCAGCGCGCCCCTTTTTCCCGCAGCCCGGCGGCAGAGGGCAACAGCCCCTTGAGGAAGGTCGAGGTGTGGACCTGCCCTTTCATAACGGCGTCAGCCTCGCCTTCGCGGGCCAGTCGGGCGGCCTCGGATGCGGCGGCGGCATGGGGGGCATGGATCAGCCGCAGCCCTCCAATGTCCCAACCGATCTGCTCGGCGGTCATTGTGATCTTGTCCCTGTCCCCGATCAGGATGGGCAAGGCCAGCCCGGCCTCGGCCGCCTCACGGATACCGGTCAGCGCATTGGTACCGCCGGCATTGACCAGCGCGACGCGGGGCACGGGCATCCCCCGGGCCTGGGCCAGCAGCCGTTCGGGGCAATGTGGCAAGGTCGTTGCCAGAAAGGGATAGGGATTGGCGGTCATGTTGCCTCCTGTCGTATCGCGCCGAGCCTAGCGGCAGCGGGCCCGACGGGCCAGACCAATGGGAGCAATCGGCCGATCATAGCAGTGACTTCAAGAGCCCGAGGGCCGCGAGCGTCGCCAAAAGCAAGATGGCGAACCGGCGAAAATTGCTTGGCCCGGTTGCGACAAACCGACGGGTCCCCAGCCAGACCCCCAGCGACATGAGCGGCAGGCTGATTGCCGTGGCCACCAGTGTATCCTGCGTGATCAGTCCGGCCCGCCAGAAGTTCGGGATGGTCCAGATGTCCAGAAGGGTGAAATAAGCGATTACAGTAGCCCGGAAAATGCGCGCGGCGATCGGCTGGGCCGAGAAGAAGACCGCAACGGGCAACCCGCCAACGGCTGCCCCGTTGGCCAGCCCGGAGATGACCCCCACGCCCAGATGAGCGGCGTCCCCCTTGCTTTGCCGAAAGCTCCACCCGGCCCAGAGCAGGCCGCACATCAAGAGCACGAAGACCGAGATGATCGCCCGGGTGGTGTCTATCCCCAGGCTAGACAGTGCGACGACCCCGATGGGCACGCCGATCAGCGCGCCCCCGAAAAGCGTCATGACCCGTCGCCAGGCGATATCGGCCCATATCCCCCGCGCCTGTTGGGCGGTCAGGATCATGTCGGCCAGAACCACCACCGGAACGAAGTAGAGTGGGCTGGTCACCAGCCCTGCGGACGACACCACCAGTGCGGCAAAGCCAAAGCCCGCATAGCCCCGCACCCAGGAGGCCCCAAAGATCGCGACCGCCATCCAGAGGCTGGCCCAGAGGCCGAGGTCAAACGGCATCGCGCCCTGCTGTCATTGTCTGGTGCCCGTTATGCATCGGCACCCCATGCCGGCCCTATTGAGCCGCCATGTCGGCGATATCGATCCCGGCGACGGCGACGGGCTTTTTCATAGCATCCCGGCGGAAGGGCTCGCCAAGCTCCTGGTTGATCAGGGCCTCGATCAGCGTGGTCTTTCCGTGCTTCATCTGATCGGTGATGGCGGTGCTGAGGGCGGCGGTCAGCTCGTCCATCGTCCTGGCCTGCACGCCTTGCAGCCCGCAAGCCCGGGCGATGCCGGCGTAGCTGACCCCTTCGTCAAGTTCGGTGCCGACGAAGTTGTCGTCATACCAAAGGGTAGAGTTCCGCTTTTCCGCCCCCCACTGGTAGTTGCGGAACACGACCATGGTGATTGCAGGCCATTCGGGCCGACCGATCGCAGTCAGTTCTGTCACAGCAATGCCGAAGGCGCCGTCCCCGGCGAAGCCGACAACAGGGGTGTCGGGGCAGCCGATCTTGGCCCCAACGATGGAAGGCAGGCCATAGCCGCAGGGGCCAAAGAGGCCGGGGGCAAGATATTTCCGCCCCTCTTCAAAGCTGGGATAGGCATTGCCGATGGCGCAGTTGTTGCCAATGTCAGACGAGATGATCGCCTCTTTGGGCAGGGCGCTCTGGATCGCCCTCCAGGCCATGCGGGGCGACATCCAGTCGGGCTTTTGGTCGCGTGCCCGCTGGTTCCAGCTGGTGCCCGGATCATCCTCTTCGTGGTCCATGGAGGACAGCTGCTGGGCCCATTGGGATTTGGTCTGGGCAATCGTTGCCTTGCGGTCCGCCCGGTTCGCGTCGCCTGCCGTGTCTGCAAGATTTGCGAGGATCGCTGTCGCCACCTTCTTGGCGTCGCCCACGATGCCGACGCTGACCTTCTTGGTCAGACCGATCCGGTCGGGGTTGATGTCGACCTGGATGATCTTGGCATCCTTGGGCCAGTAGTCCAGCCCATAGCCGGGCAGGGTGGAAAACGGGTTCAGCCGGGTGCCAAGGCAAAGCACGACGTCGGCCTGCTTGATCAGCTCCATCCCGGCTTTGGAGCCGTTATAGCCCAAGGGGCCAGCAAAAAGCGGGTGAGAGCCGGGGAAGGCGTCGTTGTGCTGGTAGCCGACGCAGACCGGCGCATCGAGCCGCTCTGCCAGTGCCATCGACGCAGGGATGGCGCCGGCCAGAACGACACCGGCGCCGTTAAGGATGACCGGGAACTTTGCTGTGCTCAGAAGGGCGGCGGCCTCGGCTATGGCTGTGTCGCCACCGGCGGGCCGTTCAAACTCCACCATTTCGGGCAGGTCGATATCGATGACCTGGGTCCAGAAGTCGCGGGGCATGTTGATCTGGGCAGGGGCCGAGGCGCGCTTGCCCTGCAGGATGACCCGGTTCAGCACCTCTGCCACGCGCGACGGGTCGCGGACCTCTTCCTGATAGGCGACCATGTCCTTGAACAGGGCCATCTGCTCGACCTCCTGAAAGCCGCCCATGCCGATGGTCTTGTTGGCGGCTTGCGGGGTGACAAGCAGAAGGGGCGTATGGTTCCAGTAAGCGGTCTTAACGGCAGTGACAAAATTCGTGATACCCGGGCCGTTCTGGGCGATCATCATGCTCATCTTGCCGGTGGCGCGGGTATAGCCGTCCGCCATCATCCCGCCCGACCCTTCGTGGGCGCAGTCCCAGAATGTGATCCCGGCTTGGGGAAAGAGGTCCGAGATGGGCATGAAGGCCGAGCCGATGATGCCAAAGGCATGGCCGATCCCATGACGCTGGAGCGTTTTGACAAAGGCTTCTTCTGTGGTCATGCGCATGGGGGGTCCTCCGGCTGGGCTACCGGATGGGTATGGCGCGGAGGGGAGGGCCGGGATAGGGCCAGTTGAGGGTGGTGGATAGGGCCAAAGTGGTGTGCCCCGCCAATCTCACCGATGGGCGTAGTGCTATCCCCGCGCCACCAGTGCAACGCCTTCGCCGATCCGTCCTACGGGGATCGAGGAATAGGCGAGCCTGTAGAATTCTGTCGCTGGACCACCCTGGGGCAAGGTGCCTGTGGTCGTGGCAAAGAAGGGTGCGCCTGGTTCCATCAGGACCCCCTTTTCCTGTAGCCGTGCGGCAAGCGCGCCTGTATCAGCCCCCACAGCCCGTAGCCAGATGGATGACCCGCCCGAGGTGCCTGCCCCGGCAACCGTCAGCCCCTCGGCCGCGATTGCGCCGTCCATGACTTTGCGGCGTTCGGCGTAGGCCCTGCTCGTCCGTCGGATCAGTGCGTCGTAGTGGCCAAGCGACAGGAAGTAGGCGGTCGTCCTTTGGATATGTCCGGGGGGATGGCGCAGGACCGCGGCCCGCAAGGCCCGCGCCCGGGCGATGAAGGGGGCCGGACCAACCATGTAGCCCAGTCGTAACCCCGGAAAGATCGACTTTGAGAACGATCCTACATGGATCACCCGCCCCGTCCTGTCGAGGGACTTGAGCGCAGGGGAAGGTGGTTTGAGGAACGACATCTCGAATTCGTAGTCATCCTCTACGATCAGCATGTCATGCTCTTCTGCCAGCGCGAGGATCGCCTTGCGCCGGGACAGGGGCATGGTAGCTGTCGTGGGGCATTGGTGGGACGGGGTGGTAAAGACCACATCCGTCTTGGTCGGTATGCTATCCGGGGGTAGCCCGTCCCGGTCGACGGTGACCGGTGTGACCTCGGCCTGCGTCGTTGTCACGATGGACCGCAAAGATGGGTAGCAAGGGTCCTCAACCACCGCCCGCTTTCCCGGACCTAGCAGCAACTGCGCCGTCAGCCAGAGGGCGTTCTGTGCCCCCAGCGTCAGAAGTACTTCGTCCGGGCTGGCAAGGATACCCCGGCGGGGCAGGGTCTGGCGGATGATGAAGTCGATCAGCAGGGGATCATCCTGATCGAACTTGTCCGCTGTCAGGCTTTCAAAGTCCTTTTTGCCCAACGCCTGCAAGGCGCAAAGCCGCCAGTTGGCCACGTCAAACAGTCCGGCGTCGGGCTGGCCGTAGATAAAGTTGTAGCGGTAGCGCGCCCAGTCTGTCGGCTTGGTGAGTCCTAGTGACGGGATATCCGGCCCGAGCCGGCTGTCCCAGTCCACCGTCGTTAGCGCCGGGCTTTGCGGGGCAAAGGCGGGCGGTTCCGGAGCATTCTGGCTGACGTAGTAACCCGACCGCCCCTTTGCAGTGAGGTAGTCGTCAGCGACCAGTTCTGTATAGGCCAGCGTTACGGTGATCCGGCTGACCCCAAGATGACGTGCCAGCGCCCTCGATGAGGGGAGCCGTTCGGCCGGGCGAAAGCGGCCAGACAGGATGCCTTGCGCCACCATTTGCTGGATTCGGGACTGAAGCGTCCCTTCGGTGGCATCTAGGATAAATGATTCGGCGGGGATCATCGGGTCCTGTTCTGGCGCTACGCTATGCGCAGATTGGACCTATGACGAGGAGGGAGCAACCCCGGTGGTTCAGACAGCGGCCTTTGGCACGCTGAGCCTTTGGCGCTGCTGCCCGTCTGCATCAAAGTTCGATGGGTCCAGCCATGCGACGAAAGCGGCCTTAACGCCGGGCCAGTCCTTGTCGATGATCGAAAACCAGGCCGTGTCTCGATTGCGTCCCTTGTATTGGGTCGCTTGTCTGAAGGTTCCTTCGTATTGGAAGCCCAGCCGCCGGGCAGCCCTGACAGAGCCCGCGTTCAGGCTGTCGCATTTCCATTCATACCGGCGGTAGCCAAGGGTGTCGAAGACCCGGGACATCATAAGAAACATCGCCTCGGTCGCGGCGGGCGTTCTTTGCAGGGCAGGGGCAAAGTTGATGTGGCCGACCTCGATAGAGCCGTTGCCGGGGTCGATGCGCAGATAGCTGGCCAGCCCGACCGGTTGGCCTGCAACGTCCCGGATCGTGTGAAACATCGGATCGCTGCCCCGGCAGGTTCCTTCGGCCCATTCCGTCAGGGCCTGGACCGAGGCAAAGGGGCCATATGGCAGGTAGTTCCAAATCCGGTCTTCTGTGTCAGCGGAAAACGCTTCGAACAGCGGGTGAATATCGGTCTGGTTGTCAAAGGGAGTGACCGAACAGAACCGCCCCGCCATTGCCGAACGTGGTGGGACAGGTCGGGGAAGCTGCACGTCAAGCGGTGCCCCTATCGGCTGACCAAGGGCGTTGAGTGCTGCCATCGATGTCTGTCCTTTTTGGGGGGCAGCTGGCGCCCCCCCATAGGCCTTATTCGCCGTAAAAGACCCGGCCAATGGCACCGTCGACGGCCGTGATGACCTCATCAAGGTCATCCTTGGTGGCGATCAGGGCCGGGGCGAAAAGCAGGGTATTGTTAAAGCCGGGGACGGACCGGTTGGTCGCCCCGATGATAACACCCTGCTTCATGCAGTCGGCCACGACGGCCATCACCTGCTTTTCCGGCACCGGCTCCTTGCTGGCGCGGTCAAGCACCAGTTCGGCCCCCCGGAAGAGGCCCATACCGCGGACATCGCCGACGATCTGGCGCTTTTCCATCAGTGCCTCCAGCTTTTCTCCGAAGTAGGCACCCATGCGGGTGGAGTTGCCGCAAAGATCCTCGTCCTCGATAATCCGCATGTTCTCAAGCGCGGCGGTCGGCCCGGCGGTGCAGCCCCCAAAGGTCGAGATGTCGCGGAAGTAGCCAAGGTGATCGGTGTCGTCCTTGAACATCTCGAACACCGCGTCAGTGGTCACACAGCACGAGATGGCCGCATAGCCAGAGGCGACGCCTTTGGCCATTGTCACGATATCGGGCTGAATGCCGAACTGCTGGTAACCGAACCATGTGCCCGTGCGGCCCAGACCGCAGACCACCTCGTCGATGTGCAGAAGGATGTCATACTTGCGGCAGATCTCCTGCACCTTTTCCCAATAGCCTTGGGGCGGCACGATGATGCCCCCACCGGCGGTGATGGGTTCAAGGCAGAGGGCACCGATAGTCTCGGGACCTTCGCGCAAGATGACCTCTTCGATCGCCTCGGCGGCCTTGATCCCGTAATCTTCGCCGTCCCACTGGGCGCGATATTCAAGGCAATGCGGCACCGAGACAAAGCCGGGCGTGAACGGCCCGTATTGGGCGTTGCGCTCTTGCTGGCCACCGGCGGACAGGCAGGCGATGGTGGTGCCGTGGTAATCGCGGTCGCGGTAGAGGATCTTGTTCTTCTTGCCGCCGTAATGCTTGTGGCTGATCTGGCGCACCATCTTGAAGGCCTTCTCATTGGCCTCCGAGCCCGAGTTTGCATAGTAGACGCGGCTCAGGCCCGGCATTTTTTCGGTCAGACGCTTGGCGAATTGAGCGCCGGGGATCGTGCCCTTTGCGCCTGCGAAATAGCACATCTTGACCAGCTGGTCGCGAACGGCATTGGCGATGCTTTCGCGGCCGTAGCCGACGTTGACGGTCCAGACGGCCCCTGACACCGCGTCCACATGCTCTTTGCCCGTGATGTCCCAGACCCGAAGGCCTTTGCCTTCGACGATGATCTGCGGATCAATCGCCTCAAACGGCTTGTGCTGCACCAAATGGTGCCAAACGTGGGCGCGGTCAGCCTCGATGACAGTGCGAGGGTCGTTTTGCATCAGGTCCATTGGTGGTCTCCAGAAAAACAGCAAACGAAGCCTGGTCGAATCCTGTTCGCCAGTTGCCGTCGTCCTAAGCACTGTGCCTACGCCTCTGGCAGCTTCAATAGGGCCAGATGCCAGCTGTGAGTAGGTCCAAATTGATGCGGTCAGCGCCTACTTGCGATGCTGAGCAAAGTGTAACAGATTGGTAAAGATGGCTTTCCCGCGTGTCCGTCACCGGTGGCGGGCCACCTTGGTCAAGGTTGCCGAGGCCACGACATGATTGACGCATGCCCGGCCACTGCCTTGGCTATGAACAAAAGCACAAATGGCGGGCAATCCGTCGTTTTGGCTTTTCCGAATATGGGTTTCGGAGATGGGGGACTGTGCGACCAGTCTGATCCGTGATCCATTACTGCGGTGGCAAACGGCTGTTCTGCCCTCTGCCAAAGCAAAAAGGGGTGTCAGGACGAAACCTGGACCGAACGAAAGGCCTTAAGGCCAGCAACTTGGGAGACGACCAACTATGAAACTTAAAACATACATGACGGGCGCTGTTGCGGGCCTCGCCCTGCTGAGTGGGGCTCAGGCTGCAATGGCAGCGGGTCATTCTGATGGTATTACCGTGGCCTACTTCCTCGAGTGGCCGATGCCGTTCCAATACGCCAAGGTCATGGGCACCTACGAAGAGGCGCTGGGCGTGCCGATCAACTGGGTGGCCTTTGACACAGGCACCGCCATGAGCGCCGCGATGGCCTCGGGCGACGTGCAGATCGCGGTCAGCCAGGGCGTTCCGCCCTTCGTTGTGGCCACCAGCGCCGGGCAGGACCTCGTGACTCTCGACGTCGCCGTGTCCTACGCCGACAACGACAACTGCGTCGTGGCGAGCGGGCTGGAAATCGACCAGACCAACGCCGGAGAGATTGCGGGCAAGAAGGTGGCTGTGCCGCTCGGGACCGCCGCTCACTATGGCTTCCTGCGGCAGATGGACCACTTTGGGGTAGACCTCGCCAGCTTGGACATCGTTGACATGGCCCCGCCGGATGGTGCGGCTGCCTTTGGTCAGGGTGCCGTTGACATGTTCTGCGGCTGGGGCGGCTCGCTTCGTCGTGCGGTCGAGTTTGGTAATGTGCTTCTGACAGGCGCCGAAAAGGAAGAACTGGGCATTCTCGTCTTTGACGTGACTTCTGCCCCGGCAAGTTTCGTCGCCGAGAACCCGGAGATGGTCGAAGCCTTCCTCGCCGTGACCGCCGAGATGAATGCTGGCTGGAACGACGGCTCTATGGCCGAGGAAATGCTCCCTGTCATCGCACAGGACGCTGGTATGGACGTTGAGGCGACGGCTGAGACCATGGCCACGTTCGTCTTCCCAAGCGTGGAAGAGCAGCTGAGCGCCAAATGGCTTGGCGGCGCGGCCCAGAGTTTCATGCTGGGGGTCGCTGGTGTGTTCGTCGAGGCAGGGTCCATCCCCTCGGCACTGGGCACCTATGAGGGCAACGTCGACACCGGTCCGCTCGCTGCGGCATCGGCCATGTAATACGGCAAGGGGGCGCTTTACGGCGCCCCCTATCGACCTGTGGTGCCGGCCATGGCCCCGCAGTGACTGAAACGACCCGCACAGGAGCCTCTCCATGAGCAACCTCGTGATCGACCGGCTGTCCATGCGATTTGATCTGCCCAACGGTACCGCTGTCCAAGCCCTTAAGGATGTGTCGATCGACCTCAAACAGGGCGAGTTGTTGTCTGTTCTTGGCCCGTCGGGCTGCGGCAAGACGACTCTTCTGAACATTGCCGCCGGATTTCTGGCACCAACGGACGGCACCATTTCTCTTGGCGGCAAAAGGGTCACTGGACCCGGTGCCGAACGGGGTATGGTGTTTCAGCAAGGTGCGCTTTTTGAATGGATGAGCGTGCGCGAAAATGTGGGCTTTGGTCCCCGGATGAAGGGCATGCCAAAGGCCGAAAAGGCGGGCATCGTCGACCATCTTCTGGATGTCGTTGGCCTTGGCGATTTCAAGGAAAAAGCGGTTTACGAATTGTCCGGCGGCATGCAGCAGCGCGTGGCCCTGGCCCGCTGTCTGGCCAATGATCCCGAGGTTATCCTGATGGACGAACCGCTGGGCGCGCTCGACGCGCTGACCCGCGAAAAGATGCAGGGCCTTGTCCTCAAGCTGTGGAAAGAGACGGGCAAGACGATCATTCTGATCACCCATTCGGTCGAAGAGGCGCTGCTTTTGGGAGAGCGGCTGTTGGTCATGGCCCCCCGACCCGGCCGCATCCACAAGGAATATCGACTGCCCTTCGCCGAAATGGGCGTCGGCCAAGACCTGCGTGAGGTCAAGAAACATCCCGACTTTGCCAAGACCCGTGAAGAGATCCTCGGAATGATCTGGGACATGGAAGAGGAAATCATGGGCCGGCAGGAGGGCGCTTAGAATGGAACTGATCCGAGATCTTGCCGGAGAACTGGCCGCGGTTCTGGGCACTGTCGCCTCTGCCATACCGTTTATCCTTGGCTATATCCTCCTGATCCTGCTGACACTGGTCATCTGGAAAGCGATCCGGAAATTCCTGCGCCCTCGCCATGACTACGGCTCGCTCAAGACCGTAACGTTTGGCGACGAAAGCGCAGTAACGTCGAACTTTGCCGCATCTGTCATCTCGATCGTTCTGATCTTTGTGCTTTGGGGGGCCTTTACCGGATCGCGCCTGTTGCCGGGGTTCTTGCATGTGCCGGGGGCGTTTCTGGGCGAGGGCAGCTTTACCTACACCGCCCAGGCGCCTGACGGATCAACCGATGATGCGACCGTCGATGTCGTGGTCTTTACATTCGGCGATGTCGTTGAACTGCCCGAGGTGGAACCGGGCGACGGATTTGCCAAAAACGACGTGATGGGAGTGGCTTCTTATCGCAGCGAACTGGTGCGCGTGGACAGCAACGACGAGATCACCCGCGAAGATGGGGCGACAGTCATCGCCGTGAACGGCACCCCCATCACGACAGATACCGAAGGGGTGGACGTGGGCTTTGGCAGCGTCACGATGACCCCGCGCGGCACGTTGAACGTGACCCCGGCCAAGGGCTGGCAGATGGAGCCGATCTGGCTCCCGTCGCCCGAGGCGGTTCTGGCGCGGCTGAGCGAGATTTCGCAGGTCGGATTCCGCAACTCTACCCTGGCAGAGCATCTGGGCTATTCGCTGTTCCGCGTCATCGTCGGTTTCCTCCTGGGGGCCATCGTGGGCATCCCGCTTGGCTATGCGATGGGCCTGTCCGATTGGTTCCGGGGCTGGTTTGACCCGATCGTGGAATTCATGCGACCGGTGCCGCCCCTTGCCCTGATCCCGCTGGTGATCATCTGGGCGGGGATTGGCGAAGTAGGCAAGATTATCCTGCTGTTCCTTGCGGCCCTCTGGATCATGGCCATTGCAGCCCGCTCTGGCGTGTCGGGTGTCCGTATTTCCAAGGTGCATGCCGCCTATTCGCTTGGTGCGTCCAAGTGGCAGATCATGCGCTATGTCATCATCCCCAATTCGTTACCCGACATCTTTACCGGTGCACGGGTCGCGATGGGGGTGTGTTGGGGCACCGTGGTGGCCGCCGAATTGGTTGCCGCCGAAAAGGGGGCCGGCATGATGATCATGGTGGCGTCGAAGTTCCAGTCCACCGACATCGTCATCATGGGGATCATCCTGATCGGTGTCATCGGTTTTGGTATCGACATGCTGATGCGCTGGGCCGAGCGGATCCTTGTGCCCTGGAAGGGGAAGGGCTGAGGTCAGGACCCCTCAAGCCCTTTCAGGATCGGGCAATCGGGGCGGTGGTCTCCGGCGCAGGCCTCGACCAGCTCTGACAACGTGTCGCGCATGGCGCTGAGGGCGCTGATCTTGGCCTCGATCCCTGCCAGATGCTCCTTGGCGATGGCCCGCACGTCGCCGCTGGCGCGGGACTGATCCTCCCACAGGGCCAGAAGGTCCCGGCACTCTTCAATCGAAAAGCCAAGCGCCCGGGCCCGCCCAAGGAAGGCCAGCTTGTGGGTGTCGGTATCCCGAAAGGTCCGGTAGCCGTTGGCCGCGCGGGCAGGGGTGACCAGCCCTATCTCTTCGTAGTAGCGGATGGTCTTGGGCGGCAGGCCGGTACGTTCGGCAACGTCCGAGATGTTCATGACGCTGCCGCCGTATGGGTTGGGCGGACAAACCGCAGGCGCAGGGCGTTGGTCAGAACAAGGACCGAGGACAGGCCCATCGCGCCCGCCGCAAGGGCCGGTGACAGCATCAGGCCGGTCAGCGGATAAAGCGCCCCGGCGGCGACTGGTATCAACAGGACGTTGTAGCCGAAGGCCCAGCCAAGGTTCTGGCGGATATTGGCCATTGTCCGGCGGCTGACCTCGATAGCGTTGACGACCCCTGCCGGGTCGCCCGACATCAGGACCACATCGGCGCTTTCCACCGCGACGTCTGTCCCGGTGCCAATGGCGAGTCCCACATCGGCGGCGGCAAGGGCTGGGGCGTCGTTGATGCCGTCACCGACAAAGGCCACGGTGCCGGCCTTTTGAAGGGCCCGGATTGCCGCGACCTTGCCATCGGGCAGCACCTCGGCATGGACGTCGTCGATGCCAAGTTCGGCGGCGATGGCATGGGCCGCGGCCTCGACATCGCCCGAGATCAGGGCGGTCCGCTTGCCCTGTGCATGCAGGGCATCGATAACTGCCCGTGCGCCGGGGCGCAGGGTGTCAGACACCGCGAGAACCCCGGCAGGCTGTCCATCGCGGGCGACGAAGATGGGGGTCTTGCCTTGTGCGGCCAGACCTTCTGCAAGCCCGGTCAGGCTGTCGACCATGACCCCTTCGCGGCGCAGCAAGCGCAGGTTGCCGACCAATATGGGGATACCGTCCACCCGGGCCGTCAGGCCGTGGCCGGTGATGGCATTCAGGTCCGTGGCGGCGGGCAGGGTCAGCCCCTTTGCCTTTGCCGCTTTGGTGATGGCCGAGGCAAGGGGATGTTCGGACAGCGCCTCGACCGCCGCCACCTGCGCCAGCAGTCGGTCCTCGTCTTCGTCCAGCGCAATCAAATCGGTAAGGCTGGGCTGGCCAAGGGTGAGGGTGCCGGTCTTGTCGAAGGCAACCACATCGACCCCGGCCAGGGCCTGAAGGGCATCGCCCTGCCGGAACAGGACCCCCAGTTCGGCGGCCCGCCCGGTGCCGACCATGATCGAGGTGGGGGTAGCCAGGCCCATCGCACAGGGGCAGGCGATGATCAGCACGGCCACACCGGCCACAAGGGCAAAAGGCAGGGCAGGTGCCGGGCCAAGCAGTAGCCATAGCGTGACGGTCAACAGCGCGATACCCATGACGGCAGGTACAAACCAAAGGGTAATCCTGTTCACAAGGTCCTGAACCGGCAGGCGCGCGCCCTGCGCCTCTTCCACCATGGCGATGATCCGGGCGAGCATCGTGTCGCTGCCTACCGCCGTTGCGCGCATCCGCAATGCGCCGGTGCCGTTGACGGTCCCACCTGTCAGCATGGCCCCTTTGGCCTTTTCAACTGCCAACGGTTCACCGGTGATCATGCTTTCGTCGATGAACGAGGTGCCTTCGCGGATCACCCCATCAACGGGAATACGCTCTCCCGGACGGATCTGAAGAACATCGCCCCGGTGTACATCGTCGATGGGGACTTCGACCACGTCTCCATCCCGTTCGACCCGCGCCGTAGCAGGCCGCAGGCCAACAAGCCTGCGGATGGCGGCGCCGGTCCGGCCCTTGGCCCCGGCCTCAAGGTAGCGGCCCAGCAAAATGAGGGTGACAATGACGGCGGCGGCCTCGAAATACACTGCCCGGGTGCCCTCGGGCAAAAGCGTTGGTGCAAAGAGGGCGACAGTGGAAAAGCCCCAGGCGGCGGATGTGCCCAGCATGACAAGCGAATTCATGTCAGGCGCACGGCGGATGAGTGCGGGCCAGCCCTTGGCAAAGAACCCTCGACCGGGAAAGAACAAGACGAGTGTCGTCAGAACGAACTGGATCATCCAGCTGGTTGGCGTCCCGATGGTCTGTGAGATGAGGTGATGGATGGGGGGGAAGATGTGGCCGCCCATCTCCAGCACAAAGACAGGCAGGGTCAGGGCAGCTGCCAGGGTCAACTGATGGCGCAAACGGGAGGCATCCTCGGCGGAATGATCGACCGGGCGTTCGCCGCTGGCCACGGTTTCGGCTGAGTAGCCGGTCGCCACGACGGCGGCGATCAACGCTGTGTCGTCGCGGGAAAGCGTGGTGACTGAGGCGGTTGCCGAGGCCAGATTGACATGGGCCGCAAGGGTGCCCCGCACGTCCATCAACGCAGCTTCGACCCGCGCCACGCAAGAGGCACAGGTCATGCCGGTGATCGACAGGCGCGCCCGGCGCGGAACAGCCGGATATCCGGCGGCGGCCAGCGCACCGGAAATCGCGCGACCGGTTTCAGCCGTAGCCCCTTCGGCCAGCGTTATCCGCCCGCCATGGGTGGCAAGGTTAACTTCGGCCTTTTCGACCCCGCCAACAGCGGCAATCGCCCGCTCTGCCCTTGCCACGCAAGAACCGCAGGTCATGCCGTCAATCTCAAAGCTTAGCGTGTCGTGGATGCCCATGGGCTGCCCCTTCTAAGTCGCTCGGGGCTTACATAGGGGTTCCAGTCACTGGAAGGTCAAGGGGCGACATTGACGTTTGCCGCCCCTGACCGCGCTACTTGCCCTTTTTGGACTGACCGATGTCCAAAGTGGTCTTGCCCAAGCCAGAGTTAGCGGTGGCCAGCACCTTGGGCTTTTCCTGTTTGGGTTTCTTCGATTCCTTGTTGCCGCGCGATTTTTCTTTGCTCATGGGACTACTCCTGACACGACCGCCGGGCGGAATGCCTTGGCGGGTAGAAGCTCAGGGAAATCAGGGTTGCCTGGCATTTGGTGCCAGGGCGATGATCTGCGATGAGATCGGGGGCGAACGACTGTTCGCCGGTACCTTCAATGTAGTCTTGCCCGACCTCTTTGGGAAGGGGTGGGCATTTCAGCCAAGATCAAAGACCTCGCCGGGGAAATACTTGGCCAGACGGATGTCCGCCGTCCGGGCATGGCCTTCCATACCTTCAAGCCGGGATATCCGGGCGGTCGCTTCGGCCAGTGGTCGGGCGGCTGCGCGGGTGGCGCGTTGCCAGGTGACAGTCTTCATGAATTTGCCCGCCGACAGACCCCCGGTATAGCGGGCGGCACCTGATGTGGGCAGGACGTGGTTTGGGCCCGATGCCTTGTCCCCAAAGGCAACGGTCGTTTCCTCCCCCAGAAAGAGCGAGCCGTAGGCGGTCAGCCGTCCCAGCCACCAGTCCAGATCGGCGCATTGGACATGCAGATGCTCGGGCGCGATGCTGTCGGATACTTCGGCCATTTCGACCCGGTCGCGGCACAGGATCACCTCTGCATAATCCGCCCAGGCAGCGCGGGCGCTGTCCGCGTTCAACAGCGGCAAGGCGTCGATCAGGGCAGGCACGCGGGCCAAGACATCCTTTGCCAGCGCCCGGTCATCGGTGACCAGCCAGACCGGAGAGTTGTAGCCATGTTCGGCCTGGCCAACCAGATCGGCGGCGACAAAGGCCGCGTCGGCTGTGGCGTCGGCCAGCACGAGGCTGTCGGTGGGGCCTGCGACCATGTCGATGCCTACCTGGCCAAACAGAATACGCTTGGCCTCCGCCACATATTGGTTGCCCGGGCCAACGAGGATATCGGCTTTGGGAAGTCCGAAGAGACCCTGCGCCATTGCGGCGACTGCCTGAACGCCGCCCATCGACAGGATCGTGTCGGCCCCGCACAGGTCCATCGCATAAAGGATAGCGGGGGGTATGCCTGCGCCGGGGCGGGGCGGTGAACAGGCCGTAATGTGGCCCACCCCGGCGACGCGGGCGGTGGTCACCGTCATGATCGCAGAGGCAATATGGGCATAGCGTCCGCCCGGTACATAGCAGCCCGCCGCATTGACCGGGATCTGCTTTTGCCCGGCGATCAGGCCGGGCAGGATCTCGATCTCGGTATCCTGGATCGTCTCGCGCTGTGCCTCGGCAAAGCGGCGGATATTGGCGTGGGCAAAGGCAATGTCGGCCTTGACCTGATCCGACAGGCATTCGTGCGCTGCGGCGATGGCGGCCCGAGATACGATGATCTCGCCCTCCCATTTGTCAAACCGGCGCGACAGGTCGCGTGCCGCGGCCTCGCCTCCTTGTTCGATCTCGCTCAGAAGGGCGCGGACTGCCTCTGTGACGTCCGACTGGTCTGCCGCACTACGTTTTGGGACGGACTTGAGATACTCAGCCATCTGAGGCTCCGCTGGCAAAGGCGACGATGGCCTGGGTGAGGACGTCGAGGGTGTCGATGGCTAACACATCGGGCGACAAGGCGTCTGCGATGAGAGAATACTCGGTACATGCGATGATCTGGACTGGCGTTGTGATGGCCTTGGACGCAGCATGCAAGGTGGCGGGGGCCTGATCCATATTCCTGCGTGTCTTGATCGCTCGTATGGCCGCCAGCATGGCCGCGTCGTCGGCGGCATAGTGTGGGGTCAGCCCGGCGGCCCTGCAAGACGGGTCAAACACGCCGGCGATCCGTGTGGCAGGTGAACACAAGATGGCGACATCGGCTCTGCCCTGCCCGGTGGCGGCTGCCTGCGCTGCGGCCACGCTCAGGGCGACCATGTCGAGGAAGGGCAGGTTCGTCGCCTCACGGATCACCTGGGCATAGTGGTGCGCAGTATTGCACGGCATCGCCAAAGCCTGCGCCCCGGCCCCGGCAAGACCGCGTGCCATGGCAGCCAGCGTGGGCCCCGGGTCTTCGCCTGTCCCGTCGATCAGATGGGCAATACGCGAGGGCACCTGCGGGTTCTGGTGGACGATCAGGGGCACATGGTCGGCGTCGTCGCTTGCTGGCACGGCGGCCAGAACCCGACGCATCAGGTCGATGGTCGCCTCTGGCCCCATGCCGCCCAGAATGCCGACCGGTCGCATCAGGCGGACATCTTGATGCGCCGGGTGGCGTGATCAAAGGCAAAGTCATAGCCGAACAGGCCAGCGGCGCCGCCTGTGTGGATGAACACGATACGCTCATCCCCGGCAAAGGCGCCCTTGCGGATCAGGTCGATCAGACCGGCCGCCCCCTTGGCGGAATAGACCGGGTCCAGCAGTAGGCCTTCAAGTTCGGCGAACATCGCGATCGCCTCAAGTCCGCCTTCGGTGGGCAGTCCATAGCCGTCGCCCACGTAGTCCGTATTGGCCATGACCAAGTCACGTGTCACCACGCCAGAGGCACCGATCTTGTCAGCGGTCCGGACGGCCAAGTCGTAGACCATTTGTTCCTGCCGGGGCTGGGGGGCCCGGGTGCCGATGCCCAGAAGGGGGATGCCCGAATGGGTGGCTGCCAGTCCAACGACCAGACCGGCCTGCGTGCCTGATGACCCGGTCGGCGTCACGATCCTGTCGACCTTGAGGCTGCGGTCATTGAACTGGCCCAGCAACTCATAGGCGCAGTTGACGTACCCTAGGGCCCCGGTCGGGTTCGACCCGCCGCCGGGGATGACATAGACCTTGTGCCCCTTGGCGCGCATCGCCTCGGCTGCCTTTTCCATCTCGCCGGGCATGTCATGGCCACCGGCGAACTTTTCGGTGGTCGCCCCATGCAGGTGGTCCAGAAGGACGTTCCCGTTTCCATTGTAGTTATCGTTGTTGTAGCCGGTCCGATCCTCAAGCAGGCAATGGCACTTCAGGCCAAGCTTTGCTGCAAAGGCGGCGGTCTGGCGGGCGTGGTTGGACTGTGTGGCCCCTTGGGTCATCACCATGTCGGCGCCTTCGGCCAGCGCCTCGGCCATCAGAAACTCCAGCTTGCGCGTCTTGTTCCCGCCGGTGCTGAGGCCGGTGCAATCGTCGCGCTTGATCCAGATTTCGGGCCCGCCGAGTGCCTCGGACAGTCGGTCAAGACGTTCGAGTGGTGTGGGCAGATGGGCAAGGTGAACACGGGGAAAACGGGCGAGATGCATGGAACGTCCTTGGGCTTGGATTTTCTTGCAGACTAGGGGCAAGCCAGGACAAGGGGCAGAGGGTATCGCGGCCCTCCAGCCCTTTGTTCGGAAAACCGAAAACCGGTTTCGGCAAAATCATCGCTCAGAGCTGGGGGCCCAGCCGCTCAAGCATCCCCAGGCAGTCATCGAGTTGCGACAGGGCGAGCCATTCGTCCGGCTTATGGGCCTGTGCGATATCGCCCGGACCACAAAGGACGACATCCATCCCGATCTCCTGAAACAGCCCCGCTTCGGTGCTGAAAGGCACAAGGTGGGTGCCGTTGGCCCCCGTCAACGCCATTACAAGATCGCGGGCGGCGTTTTCCGGCATGGGCAGGAGGCCAACGACGTCGCCAATCGTCTCGGTCTCGATCCATGCCCCCGGATGGACGGCCTGCATGGCAGGCAGCAGGACATCCTTTGTATAGCTGTTGAGGTCGTCCCAGACTCGGCGGTGGTCCGATTTCTGCACTGGTCGCATTTCCCAATCCAGCTGTGCATAGCCGGGGATCACGTTGTGGGCTTTGCCGCCATGCAGTGCCCCTATGTTGAGGGTGGTATGCGGCGGATCGAACCGGCCTTCTGGCGGGGGTGACGCCGCCAGCGCATCGCGCAGGGCCAGAAGGCGGCTGGCAAAAAGCGTGGCGTATTCGACCGCATTCACCCCGAGGGCAGGTGTAGAACCATGCCCTTCGTACCCGGCGAACCGGGTAGAGTATTCGCAGCAGCCCTTGTGCCCATCGACGATCCGCATCGACGTAGGCTCTCCTACGATGGCAAGCCGGGGCCTGACCCCGCGGTCCTTCAGCGTGGCGATCAGGGCCTGACCGCCAAGGCATCCGACCTCTTCATCATGGGTGAAGGCAAAGTGAAGGGGCCGGTCCGCGATGTGCGGCCCAAGGGTTGGCGCCATCGCAACGACAGCGGCCAGAAACCCCTTCATGTCGCAGGTCCCCCGGCCCATCACCCGGTCGTCGCGGCGGGTCAGGCCAAAAGGATCGACCGTCCAGGGCTGGTCCGCTACGGGCACGACGTCGGTATGCCCCGATAGCACCAGTCCGCCGTCCACATCAGGTCCAAGCGTCGCCCAAAGGTTGGCCTTGGTCCCGGTGCCATCTTGCAAGATCTCGACCCGCGCACCCGCGTCGGACAGTCGGTTGGCCAAAAGGTCAATCACCCCGAGGTTGCTGTCAGCCGATACCGATGGGCAGGCGACCAGCCCGTCAAGCAGATCGAGTGTTTCGGGTAGAAGGGGATGGGTCATCGTCGCTCCGGCTGATAACTCAGCCTACCCGGTTTGGGCCCTGCGCCAAGGGACAAAGTTACGGGTCCGACAGGATCAGGTTCCTGAGACGGTTGGCCGCTGGGGTCAGTTGTCCACCCGACCGCGTGATCAGACCATAAGGTGCCACCCGTATTCCCAGATCCATGGGAAGGATGGCATAGGGCGTGTCCACCCCATCGGCAAAGCGTCGGGCTACGGCACTGGCCAGAGGGGCGATGGCGTCGGATTGCTGCAACATAGCGAGTGTCAGCAAGAACGAAGACGTGGCGATTTGCCCTGACGGGGCAGGCAGGCCAAGCGCGGTCAGGCGAGACAGGACCGTCTCGCGCAGTATTGCGCCCGGGCCGGGCAGTAGCCAATCGTAGTCGAGCAGTAGACGGGCAGTCAGATCGCTGGCTTGCACAAGCGGATGGTGTCGGCCGGTGACAAGGCTGACCGGCTCTTCCTCCATCGGTTCGAGGGTATAGAGCGTGGCATCGCGCCCCTCTGGCAGCCGGGACAGGGCAAAGTCGATGCGGCCAGACACCAGCAGTTCGCCAAGGATGTCACTTGGGGCCACCTCAACCTCTACGGTAAGATCGGGATAGGACTGACGGATCGTGTTCAGAGCGGGCAAAATCCGCTCCATCGCCGGACCGGTGACAGAGCCGATGCGGACATGGCCCGACGTTCCATCGCCAATCTCACTGATTTCGCGGCCAGCGTCGGCGATTTCGGTCAGGATGCGTGCTGCGCGTGTCGCCAGCGCGCTGCCCTGCGCGGTCAGTCGGACCCCCCGTCCGTCGCGGACATGGACAGGGTGGCCCGTGATCCGCTCAACCTCGGCCAGAAGGCGTGATGCAGCAGGCTGGGTGATGCCAACGGTGGCGGCGGCTGTCCCGATCTGGCCGGTCTGGGCAAGAGCTGCCACGATGCGCAAATGGCCAAGTTTCAGGCCGCGCCGTAGGAGGATGTCTGTCATTGCAGTATACCGGAATTGATATGCCAAAGTTGTATATGATCATTTGACGGTTATGGCCAACCCTCTCACCATGTGTCCGCCGCACTGTTACGCGCCGCGCCAATTCACCCAGCTTTTGCCCCGTGCGCCGTCACAGCGGTCCGGGCAGTCACAGACCCCTCGCAAGGATACCCAATGACCTTCAAACCCGCCAAATGGCCCCGTGATCTGCGGTCCCGCCAATGGTTCGCAGGAACCAGCAAAGATGCGATTTATCATCGCGGCTGGATGAAGAATCAGGGCCTGCCCGCCGACATGTTCGACGGCCGCCCGGTCATCGGCATCCTCAACACCTGGTCCGAGCTGACGCCTTGCAACGCGCACCTGCGCGACCTGGCCGAAAAGGTGAAATACGGGATCTACGAGGCTGGCGGATTTCCGGTCGAAGTGCCCGTCTTTTCGGCTTCGGAAAGCGCGTTCCGCCCGACGGCCATGATGTTCCGCAACCTTGCGGCCATGGCGGTGGAAGAGGCGATGCGGGGCCAACCGATGGACGGCTGCGTGTTGCTAGTGGGCTGTGACAAGACGACCCCGTCGCTGTTGATGGCCGCAGCCTCGACCGATCTGCCCTCAATCGTTGTGACGGGCGGTCCCATGCTCAACGGCTATTTCCGCAATGAGCGGGTGGGGTCCGGCACGCATTTGTGGAAATTCTCTGAGGCGGTAAAGGCCGGAGAAATGTCAGCGGACGAATTTGTTGAGGCCGAAGCCTCTATGTCCCGTTCGCCGGGATCCTGCAATACGATGGGCACCGCATCCACAATGGCCAGCATGGCCGAGGCGCTGGGCATGGCCCTGTCCGGCAACGCCGCCATTCCCGCCGTGGACAGCCGACGCCGGGTGATGGCCCACATGACAGGCCGCCGCATCGTGCAGATGGTCAAGGACGACCTGAAGCCATCGGACGTGATGACCAAGCAGGCATTCGAGAATGCCATTCGCACCAATGGCGCAATTGGCGGGTCGACCAATGCCGTGATCCACCTTCTGGCCGTTGCCGGTCGCGTTGGCATCGACCTGACGTTGGACGACTGGGACCGCTGTGGCCGCGACGTGCCCACCATCGTCAACCTGATGCCTTCCGGCAAATACCTGATGGAAGAGTTCTTCTATGCAGGCGGGCTGCCTGTCGTCCTCAAACGACTGGGCGAAGCGGGGCTGCTGCACAAAGACGCCCTGACCGTTTCGGGCGAGACGATGTGGGATCAGGTCAAGGATGTGCGCAACTGGAACGAGGATGTCATCCTGCCCACGGATAAGGCGCTGACCAGCTCGGGCGGCGTTGCGGTCCTCAAGGGCAACCTTGCGCCCGCTGGGGCGGTGCTAAAGCCTTCTGCCGCGACTCCGTCCCTGATGGTACATCGTGGTCGTGCGGTCGTGTTTGAGGATATCGACGACTACAAGGCCAAGATCGAGGACGAGGCTTTGGACATCGACGAGACCTGCGTGATGGTCCTCAAGAATTGCGGCCCGAAGGGCTATCCCGGCATGGCCGAGGTCGGCAATATGGGCCTGCCTCCGAAGGTGCTGCGCAAGGGGATTACCGATATGGTCCGCATCTCGGACGCTCGCATGTCGGGTACGGCTTACGGGACGGTTGTCCTGCATACCTCGCCCGAGGCGGCGGCGGGTGGGCCGCTGGCGGTGGTCCGCGATGGCGACATGATCGAGCTTGATGTGCCGAACCGGCGCCTGCATCTGGATATATCCGATGAAGAGTTGGCTGCTCGTCTGGCCGACTGGACACCCCAAGTCCCCGTGCCGGATGGCGGCTATGCCTGGCTGCACCATGCCCATGTTCAGGGTGCCGATACCGGGGCTGACCTCGATTTCCTGAATGGCTGCCGGGGCAATCCGGTCGGGAAAGAATCGCACTGATGGCAGTTCCGATGAAAGTGGCCTTGGTCGGCATCGGCAAGATCGCGGTCGACCAGCATGTTCCGTCGATCGCGGCCAGCCCGGATTGGGAGCTTGCCGCCACCGTCAGCCGCAAGGGCAAGGTGGACGGGGTCGAGGCGTTCACCGATTTTGCCCAGATGCTGGCGGCGCGGCCTGACATCCCGGTCGTATCCCTATGCTTGCCGCCCCAGCCGCGCTTTCCCTATGCCGAGGCTGCACTGAAGGCAGGTCGCCATGTCATGCTGGAAAAACCGCCGGGCCAAAGCCTGGCCGAGGTGCATGCGCTTGAGGCATTGGCGCGGGACATGGGCGTGACCCTTTACGCCACCTGGCACAGCCGGATGGCCCATGGTGTCGCCGATGCCAAGGCATGGCTGGCCAACAAGACGGTCCAAAAGGCTCACATCAGCTGGAAGGAAGACGTCCGCAAATGGCACCCCGGGCAGAACTGGGTCTTTGAGCCCGGTGGCATGGGTATCCTTGATCCCGGCATCAATGCTTTGTCCATCCTGACCGAGATTCTGCCAAGCCCGGTTCACATGACGGCTGCGGTTCTGCAATTCCCGGAAAACCGGGACACCCCCATCGCGGTTGACCTTACTTTTTCGGGCGGGGTCACCGCCCAGTTCGACTGGCGTCAGGAAGGGCCGCAAACCTGGGACATCGACATCCAGACCAACAACGGGACCCTGATCCTGCACGATGGCGGGGCCCGCCTGGTCATCGACGGGGTCGAGGCGGTTGCCGGCCCGGATATGGAGTATCCCCGGCTATACGCCCGGATGGCCGACCTTGTCCGCTCTGGCCAAAGTGATGTCGATCTGGCACCCATGGTTCATGTGGCCGACGCGCTTACCCTGGGTAAGCGCGTGGTCACCGATCCGTTCTATTTCTAAAGGGAGACGCGGCATGGCCGACGGGACACATTGGATTGCTGGCGAAGCAGTCAGCGGAGGCGAAACCTTTGCGAACGCGCCTGTTACGGGCGCCGCAGGGCACTTTCCCAAGGGCACACCTGCCCTCGTTGACCAGGCGGTCCAGGCGGCTGAGGCGGCTTTTGCCGTGTTTGCTGCGACCACGCGGGCCGAACGTGCGGCCCTTCTGGATGCCATCGCCGATGAGATCGAGGCCCGGGCCGATGCCCTGACGGCCATTGCCATGGCCGAAAGCGGCCTGCCCGAGGCGCGACTTGTGGGCGAACGGGGCCGGACCAACGGCCAGCTGCGACTTTTTGCCCGGCATATCGAAGCGGGCGATTATCTGGACCGGCGCCACGATCCGGCCCTGCCAGACCGTGCCCCGCTGCCGCGTCCGGACCTCAAGATGATCCAGCGCCCTGTTGGGCCGGTCGGGGTCTTTGGCGCGTCGAACTTCCCGCTCGCCTTCTCGGTGGCGGGTGGCGACACTGCCAGCGCCCTTGCTGCCGGTTGCCCGGTCGTGGTCAAGGGCCACCCGGCACATCCCGGCACGAGTGCCATCGTGGCCGAGGCGATCAGCGCGGCCGTGTCGGCGCAAGGGCTGCCCGGCGGGGTGTTTTCGATGGTTCAGGATGGCGGGGTCGAGGTTGGCAAGGCTCTTGTCACCCACCCATTGATCCAGGCCGTCGGCTTTACCGGGTCGCTGCGCGGCGGACGGGCGTTGTTCGACCTCTGTGCTGGCCGCGAGGTTCCAATTCCGTTTTATGGAGAGCTTGGGTCGATCAACCCGATGTTCCTTCTGCCCGCCGCCGTCGCCGCCCGCGGGCCCGCGATTGGTGCCGGTTGGGCCGGGTCGCTGACAATGGGTGCAGGACAGTTCTGCACAAACCCAGGTGTTTCCGTCGTCATTGATGGGCCAGAGGCCGACGCTTTTGTCGCCGCAACGGTCGAGGCGCTTGGTGGGGTCAGCGCGCAGGTCATGTTGACGGATGGCATCGCTGACGCGTTTCGGGCGGGTGCCGCCCAGATGCAGGGCATCGCCGAGGTGGTATCAGGTGCCATGTGCGAGGGCCGTCAGGCCACGCCATGGCTCTTGCAGGTCAGTGGGGCGGACTGGCTTGCCAATCCGGCGCTGGCCCATGAGGTCTTTGGCCCCTTGGGCATCGTCGTCAAGGTCAAGGACGAGTCCGAGATGGCCGCAGTCGCTGCTGCACTTGAAGGCCAGTTGACTTGCACCCTGCACCTCGATGCCGCCGACCATCCGCTGGCGGCTGCCCTTTTGCCCCATCTGGAGCGCAAGGCGGGTCGCGTTCTGGTCAACGGCTACCCCACTGGGGTCGAAGTGGCCGACGCGATGGTGCATGGCGGACCCTATCCAGCCTCGACCAACTTTGGCGCGACGAGCGTCGGCACCATGGCGATCCGGCGCTGGCTGCGGGCGGTGTGTTACCAGAACATGCCGGACGATCTGTTGCCGCCTGACCTGCAATAAGCAGACCTAGCGCAATTCCATCTGGGTGTACCGCGCGCGCATAGCGTGCGGTGCCATCCCATAGGCTGCCTTGAAATGCGCGTAGAACTGGCTGATCGAGGCAAAGCCGGAAGACTCGGCCACCTTGGTGATGGCGATCGAGCTTTCCATGAGCAGGGCGCGAGCCCTTAGCAGTCGCATGCGGATGATGAACTTTTTCATCGGTAGGCGCATGGTCTTGGAAAATAGTGACAAGGCGTAGTTTTGGTGCAGACCAGTGACGGCAGCGACGTCGGCGTTGCTGATTGGCTGATCGAGGTTTTCCAGAATGAAGCGGACCATTTCGACCACGTGCCGAATGTGGGCGGATGACAGGCTGCGCGCCTCGTCTGGTTCTGCCACGGGCTGACGTAGATAGGTGATGTCCTCGGTCATTGCACGGCGAAGCATGGCGTTCAGCTCCATCTTCATGACTTCCATCCGCTCAAAGTCGTTTGACCTGTAGTCCTGATACCAGCGGGTGACCTGGTCCGAGGTGCAAAGGCTTTCGGGTAAGCTGACAATGGCCCCCCCGAGCAGCGACACTTGAAGCTGGGCAATGTGGGGCATGAACAAGAAGCTGTCGATCGGCAGGTATAGGTTTGCCAGTTTGACGGGCGCGTCCCCTTCCGGGATGACGGACACAAGCTGGTGCGGAACACCGGCCCAGAAAAGGACCAGTCCATTGCCCGGCACCTCAATACTTTCACCATCTACTTCGTAGCGCATAGAGGCGCCGGTCAGAAAGTTGGCCTCGATGTGACCGTGCCAATGAGGGGCCTCCATGACGTGGGGCGTGAAGATGCGCATGCCGAACCGACCGATGGCTTGGGTCAGCGCGTAGAAGTGCCGTTCGTGACTTGGCACGCCCTTGAGCAATTCTTCTGATCGATTTCGTGACGCCATGTGTTGATCGCCAATCTTAAGAATCCGGAAAAGAATGTCGGATTTCACTATTGTTGTAAAGCCGGAGGCAGGCGCACACTCCCTCTACTCGGACCGCGCCTGAGGAGGGGACGGGACGAAGAAAAACGACTTGGCCCGGGGAAACCGGGTCGTGATAGGTCTTTGGGAGGACGTTCTATGAATCTCTTTACCCGCGCCGCCTCTGCGGCGCTGATGGTTGGTATGGCACCTGGGGTGTTGTCCGCGCAGATGGTGGGGGCGACATCCGTGCCTCCGGCTCCTGCGTTTGACGCCCAGGGCGAACCAGTTTTCGTCAACCGCGCCGATGTGTTTGAATATCGCGCCTTGGACAGCTATTCGGAGCCGGATTTCGTGGCCGAGTTCGTGGCCGCTGGCAAGCTGCCCCCAGTGGCCGAGCGTCTGCCGGCCGAGCCCTTGGTCTATAGTTCCGGCAACATGCCCGATGGTGCAGGCGTCTACGGAGACACCATGCGCCATGTGATCGGCGGCCGGCCCGAGGGCTGGTCCTATATCGCAGGCAACAGCCAGGGCTGGGGCGGGATCGACATTGGTATGTTCGAATGCCTGACCCGGACCGGTCCGCTTTTCATGATCAACTCTGAAGATCTGGCGCCGATGCCCAACCTTGCCAAAGACTGGGAATGGTCCGACGACGGCATGCAACTTGTTGTCAACCTGATCGAAGGGGCAAAGTGGTCAGACGGCGACGGCTTTGATGCCGACGACTTGGTGTTCTACTGGGATCACCATGTGATGGACCCGGAAATCACACCGCTGAACGGGGCCAGCCAGGACACCTTTGGTCCCGGCACCACGATGGCCAAAACGGGCGAGTTCCAGGTGACCTTCACCTTTACCACGCCCCGCCCCGAGGCGGTGCTCTACGCGATGGCCTATGGCACCTTCTGCCCTGGCCCCAGCCATATCATGGCGCCGCTGCACCCTGCCAATTCGGACAATTCCTACGAGGATTATCGCAACGCCTTTCCACCGGATTACATGAACTTTCCGGTCATGGGCGCCTGGGTGCCAGTTGAATATCGCAGCGACGACATCGTCGTTCTGCGCCGCAATCCCTACTACTGGAAGGTGGACGACACTGGCCAGCAGCTGCCATACCTGAACGAGATGCACTACCGGCTGTCCACCTGGGCGGACCGTGACGTGCAGGCCGTTGCAGGCACCGGTGACTTCTCCAACCTTGAACAGGCTGAGAACTATGTCGAAAGCCTGCGTCGCGCAGCCGACCCGGACAGCCCGGCCCGTCTGGCTTTTGGCCCGCGGACCATCGGATATTCGATGTACATGAACTACTCGGCCAATGGCTGGGGAGAACCGGATGAGCGTCGGCAAGCGATCCGCGAGCTGAACCGCAACGCAGATTTCCGGATGGGTGTAACCCAGGCCGTGGATCGGGTGCGCATGGGCGAGAGTCTGGTCAAGGGTCCGTTCACGGCCCAGTATCCGGGCGGCATCTATGCGGGCACGTCATTCTACGACGAAGAATCGACGGTCTTCTATCCCTACAGCCTGGAAAGCGCTGCTGCACATTTCGCGGCGGCCGGGCTGGCTGATACGGATGGCGACGGCTTCCTCAATCATCCCGCTGACGTGCTGGGTGGGGCCAATGTGCAGATCACCCTGCTGGCCAACACCGATTACACAACCGATGGCAACCTTGCCGAAGGTGTCGTGGCGATGATGGAAGAGGCCGGTATTCAAGTCGTGCTCAACATGTTGAGCGGGAATGATCTGGACGCCACCCGCGACTCTGGCCGCTACGACTGGATGGTGCGTCGCAACTCGTCCGAATACATCACGGTGCTGCAGCGCTCGACCGATCTGGCCCCGGTGGGTCCCCAGACGGCCTGGATGCATATGGCCAATGATGCAGGCGAGATCGACCTGATGGATTTCGAGGCCGAGATGGTTGATACCGTCAACGCCTTTATCGCCACCAACGATCCCGAAGAGCGGGCAGAGCTGATGAAGGCTTATCAGCGGCTGCACACCGAGAACGTCTATTCTGTTGGTCTGACCGCCTATCCCGGCGCTTTGATCATCAACAAGCGGTTCTCGAACATCCCGCCGGGTGCGCCGATCTTCATGTACAACTGGGCCGAAGATAACATCATCCGCGAGCGTGTGTTCGTGGCTGCCGATGCCCAGGCCGATCATGAACTGCATCCGGGCACCCTGCCAGGTGCGCCGGGCAGTGATGGCCCGATGATGGCGAACTGACCAAGGGTCCTCCCTTGTGGAGGGCGGGGTCTCGTGCCTCGCCCTTCACCCCCAAGTTGGCCCGGTCTGGGGCAAGCCCAAGCCCCCGCTCAATTCACCTTCTGTCCCGTGACCCGAAAGGTCGGTAGATGCTTCGTTTCCTAGGTATCAGGCTCCTCCAGGCGATCCCGGTCCTGTTGATCATGAGCATGATCACCTTTGCGATCATCCAGGCGCCGCCTGGCGATTATGCGGACTTCATCCGCTCGAACATGATCACGCAGGGCAATGCATCGACCGCTGCCGCCGATGCCGCGGCCGAACAATACCGCGAACAGAATGGCCTCAACGATCCTATGGTCATCCAGTACTTTCGCTGGATCAGCGGGATCGTGCTGCGCGGCGATTTCGGTCACTCATTCTTTTACAACAAGCCGGTTTCCGAAGTGGTAGGCGAGCGTCTGCCCCGGACAATCCTGCTGGCCCTGACCTGCCATTTCTTTGCCTCACTCCTTGGCATCAGCTTTGGCATTCTGGCTGCCACCCGCCAGTATAGCTGGACCGATACGGTGCTTAGCTTCATCTCGTTCCTTGGGATGACAATCCCCCGGTTCCTGTTGGCCCTGATCATCCTTTATGTCCTGGCCTTCCGGCTGAACGTGCAGGAGCTGGGCAGTTTCTATTCGAGCCGCTATGGCGGGCAGGACTATTGGCTGGGTTTCATGCAGTTCAATTGGGCCAAGCTGTGGAACCTAATCGAACACGTCTGGCCTGTCGTCTTTATCGCCACCCTTGGCGGTCTGGCCTACAATATGCGGGTGATGCGGGCGAACCTGCTGGACACGCTGAACCAGCAATATGTCGAAACCGCCCGGGCCAAGGGTCTGCCCGAAAGCCGCGTCATCATGCGCCATGCGGTGCCCAACGCCCTGCACCCTCTTGTCGCCTATCAGGGGGTCATCATGCCCTACATGCTGACCGGCGAGATCGAGGTGGCGATTGTCTTTTCGCTCGCCACCGTCGGTCCCGCCATTGTGGGCTCCATGGGCATTGGGGATGTTTATGTAACGGCGACCCTCCTGCTGGTTCTGGGGGCGACACTGATCATCGGGAACATCATCGCTGACATGATGCTTGCGCTGCTTGATCCTCGCATTCGGGTTGGGAACGATTGATGAGCACGCTGCCCGATCCCATTCCCGACCTGGCGCACGAGGCTGAAGGCGCGGATATGCGCATCTCGACCGTGTCGAACGAAAGCCAAAGCTACCTGTCCCTTGTCTGGCGTCGGCTGCGCAAGTCGGTGCCTGGAATGCTGGGCCTGATCCTTGTGGTCAGCCTGCTGACCGTCGCGCTGTTCGCCCCCTTCTTTGCCCCGGTCGACCCCAAGGCGCCGAACGTTGGTTTTTCGCCGCCGGACCGGATCAGCTGGCATGTGCCGGGCGATGGGCCGCAGTCGGGCTGGCGCCTGCTGCCGGTGGTCTTTCCCATCGTCGAAAGCGACGAGTTGGACCCGGTGACCTATCAACCCCTGACCGCGCCCGATTTCGAAAACCCGCGGCGGATCGTCCTGTTCGCCAAGGGGTGGGAATACAGGATGTTCGGCATCCCCATGAGCCGGCATTTCATCCAGGTCGAGGATGGAAGCCCCTTGCACATCCTCGGGACCGACCGTCTGGGCCGCGACATCCTGAGCCGGGGGATCATCGGCAGCCGCATCAGCCTGGCGCTGGCGCTGACCTGCATTACCTTCATCACCATCATCGGGACGTTGGCCGGGATCACCTCTGGCTATATCGGGGGCCGGTTTGACATGTGGTTCCAGCGGTTCGTTGAGATCATTCTCGCCTTTCCGCAACTGCCCCTCTACCTCGCCCTCGCGTCGCTGATCCCGGTTACTGCCCCATCGACCCTGTTCATGGCGTTTGTGGTGCTGGTGATCGTGGGGCTGGGTTGGGCCCAGCTAAGCCGGGAGGTGCGGTCCAAGACCATGGCCCTGCGTCAGGTCGACTATGTCCGGGCTGCCCTTGCTGTGGGGGCCAACGACGGGCGGATCATCACCCGACATATCCTGCCCAACGTCATGAGCCATGTGATCGTGGCGATCACCCTTGGCATACCGACCATCGTCCTACTTGAATCGTTTCTGGGGTTTCTTGGCTTTGCAGTGAAACCGCCGCTGATATCCTGGGGGCTGATGTTGCAGGACGCCGGCACCTTCAGCGTGATCGGGTCCTATCCCTGGATTCTGTCGCCTGTCGGGTTTGTCCTGCTGACCGTCTTTGCCTTCAACGCACTTGGCGATGGCCTCCGCGATGCCATTGACCCCTACTAGGATGGCCGGGATGAACACCAACATGGATACCGCTCCGGTGATCGACGCCCAGAAGGTCGGGGTGACCTTCAAGGTGGATGGAGGGCATGTGGAGGCTGTTCGCGACGTCTCTTTTACCCTGTTTCGCGGGCAGACCACAGCACTCGTCGGGGAAAGCGGGTCAGGCAAGTCGGTGACCGCCCGGGCGATCATGCGTTTGCTGAGCAAGCGGGCGACCGTCAGCGACCAGACCCATATATACTACGACGGCAAGGACATGGCTCATCTGTCCGACCGCGAGATGCGCCAGCTGCGCGGCAACCGGATCTCGATGATCTTTCAAGAGCCGATGTCGTCGCTCAACCCGGTCTACACCATCGGCTGGCAACTATGCGAAGTGCTGATCCTGCACCAAAAGCTGTCCAAAAAGGCCGCCATGGCCCGCGCGATCGAGCTGTTGGACGAGGTTCGGATACCGGACCCGGCCAGCCGGGTGAACCAGTATCCCCACCAGTTGTCCGGCGGCCAAAGGCAGCGGGTGATGATCGCCATGGCGCTGGCCAACCGCCCCGATGTGCTGATCGCGGATGAGCCGACGACGGCGCTGGACGTGACCGTGCAGGCCGAGATCCTGCATCTGATCGACGACCTCAAGGCCCGTTACGGCATGGGGGTGATCCTGATCACACATGACCTGACCGTGGTGCGCCAATTCGCCGATCAGGTCTATGTCATGCAGCACGGCGAGGTCCGCGAGTCCGGCCCGACCGAAGAGGTGTTTTCCAATCCTCAACACGCCTACACGCGGCGGCTTCTGGCGTCTGATCCCAAGGGGATCGCAAATCCGCTTGCCGACGCTCAGGACAGTGTTCTTGTCGGTGAGGGCGTGCGCGTTCAGTTCATGCTGCGCCGGGGCGGGGCCTTTCGGGGGACCTATCACCCCCTGATCGCCGTTGACGGGCTAAGCCTTGACCTCAAGCGGGGGGAAACCCTCGGGCTGGTGGGGGAAAGTGGTTCGGGTAAGACCACCTTTGGCCAGGCCCTGATCCGCCTGATCCATATGGACGAGGGCCGCGTTACCTTCTGCGGCGACGGGATCGAGGCCAAGGACCGGCAAGGGATGCGCCCCTATCGCAGCCGTATGCAGATCGTGTTTCAGGACCCGTTCTCATCGCTGAACCCGCGCATGTCGGTCCGACAGATCATCGAAGAGGGTCTGGTGGTCAACGGCATCGGCCGCAATGCGGACGAGCGGTATGAACGGATGAAGCAGGCGTTGCGCGACGCGGGAATGCCTGACACCATCAGCCATCGTTTCCCGCACGAGTTTTCAGGAGGCCAGCGCCAGCGGCTAGCTATTGCGCGCGCCATCGCGCTTGAACCCGAGTTCATTCTGCTGGACGAGCCGACTTCCGCGCTCGACCTGAGTGTTCAGGCCCAGATCATTGAGTTGTTGCGCAAGTTGCAGCGCGAAAAGGGCCTGAGTTATCTGTTCATCAGCCACGACCTAAAGGTCGTGCGGGCGCTGTGCCACCGGGTGATGGTGATGCAGCATGGAAAGATCGTTGAGGAGGGATTGGTCAAGGACGTCCTCGTTAACCCGCAAACCGACTACACAAAGCGGCTCGTCCGCGCAGCATTCGAGATAGCAACATGACAATCATAACGTTTATCGGAGCCGGCAGCACCGTGTTCACCAAGAACATCGCAGGTGACATCCTGCACCGCCATGCCCTGTCGGATGCCACAATCCGGTTGATGGACATCAACCCAAAGCGGCTCGAAGAATCCGAGATCGTGGTGGGCAAGCTGGCCTCCACCCTTGGCGTCAAGGCCAAGGTCGAGACTTACACTGATCAGCGCCGCGCCCTGGCAGGGGCCGATTTTGTCGTCTGCTGTTTCCAGGTAGGGGGTTATGACCCCTGCACCATTACAGACTTTGAGGTGCCCAAGCAGTATGGCCTGCGCCAGACCATTGCAGACACCCTTGGCATTGGCGGCATCATGCGGGGCCTGCGGACCGTGCCGGTCCTGTGGTCGATCTGCGAGGATATGCTTGAGGTGGCCCCTCATGCTATCATGCTGCAATACGTAAATCCGATGGCGATCAACACCTGGGCGATCGGGGCAAAGTATCCGACAATCCGTCAGGTCGGCCTGTGCCATTCGGTGCAGGGCACCGCAGAAGAGCTGGCGCGCGACCTTGATATCCCAGCGTCTGATATTCGCTACCGGGCAGGTGGCATCAACCACATGGCGTTTTATCTGAACTTTGAACATCGCCAGCCCGACGGCAGCTACAAGGATCTTTATCCCGCACTCAAGCAGGGCTACCGCGAAGGTCGCTTTCCCAAGCCGTCCAGCTGGAACCCCCGCTGCCCCAACAAGGTGCGCTACGAGATGCTGATGCGGCTGGGCTATTTCGTGACCGAAAGCTCTGAGCATTTCGCCGAATACACCCCCTATTTCATCAAGCGCGACCGCCCTGATCTGATCGAAAAGTTCGGCTTGCCGCTGGACGAATATCCCAAGCGTTGTGTCGAGCAGATCGACCGTTGGGAAAAGCAGGCCAAGGATTACCGCGAGGCGAACACGATCAAGGTAGAGCCTAGCCATGAATACGCCTCGGCCATCATGAACTCGGTCGTGACGGGTGAGCCTTCGGTGATCTACGGCAACATCCGCAACCAAGGCTATATTCCCCAATTGCCCGATGGGGCGGCGGTCGAGGTGCCGGTGCTGGTGGACGACAACGGGTTGCAGCCAACGGTCGTGCGGGACATCCCGCCGCAGCTGATCGGCCTTATCCGCACGAACCTCAACGTGCAGGAGCTGACCGTGGCGGCGCTGGTCGAAGAGAACCCCGAGCATATCTACCATGCCGCCATGCTTGATCCGCACACGGCGGCGGAACTGGATCTCGATCAGATCTGGGCCCTGACGGATGATCTGCTGATGGCCCATGACGACTGGTTGCCCGAGTTTGCCCGGATCAAGGCGCGCAAGGCATCATGACCAAACTGCCCGGCCATATCGTCATCGTTGGTGGCGGCACGGCCGGGTGGCTTGCTGCCCTGATTCTGGGTGATGTCGCCCGGCGGAAAGGTCAGGGACAGGACACCGCCATCACGGTGATCGAGTCGAGCAAGATCGGCACGATCGGCGTGGGCGAGGGGACAACGGCCGTCTTCCGGCAAATGCTGCGGCATCTGGGGCTGGACGAACAGGCGTTTTTGGCGGCGACCGGGGCGACGATCAAATACGGTATTCGTCATCGCGACTGGCGGGCCCTCGGGCACAGTTATGACGGGCCGATCGACGATACTGCCGCTGTCGCGGGGGCAGGTCTGGACCTCTACGCTGTCGCCTCGGGCCGGTCTGTGTCCGAGGTGCATCTGTTCCGGCATCTGATGGACCGCAAACGCGCGCCTTTCGCCCAAAAGGCAGGGCGTCTGATCCCGGCAGGTCCGTTCCACTACGCCTACCACTTTGACCAGGCCCTCGCCGGGGCATGGCTCAAGTCACAGGCCCAGGGTGTGGCCGTCCTCGATGATCAGGTGGTCGGGGTCGAGACCGCTGACGGCAAGATTACAGCCCTGAAAATGGAGAGCGGTCGAAGCGTCGCGGCGGACCTGTTCATCGACTGCACCGGGTTCAGCCGCCGCGTCATCTCGGCGCTTGATGCCAAATGGCTTAGCTATGCCGACGTGCTGCCGGTCAACCGGGCCATGCCTTTCTGGCTGGATATCAAAGACGGGGAAGAGATCGATCCCTTTACCCTTGCCTGGGCGCAGGGATCGGGCTGGATGTGGAAGATCCCGACCCAAGGTCGCTATGGCTGCGGCTACGTCTATTCGGATGCCCACACCTCTCCCGATGATGCCAAGGCCGAGATTGAGGCCGCGTTGGGCCGACCGATCGCGCCGCGCAATGACATCCGGATCGACGCAGGCCGGTTGCAGGACGCCTGGATCGGCAACTGCGTCGCTCTTGGCCTGAGTTCATCATTCCTTGAGCCCTTGGAAGCAACCTCGATCCACGGCACCATTGTGCAGCTTATGTTGTTGACCAGCCTGGTCGGGCAGCAGGGTGGGGCGGCGAAATACAACGCCGCCGTAGGCCGTCAGGTCGACGATTTCCGCGACTTTATCCGTCTGCACTATGTGTCCGAACGGCGGGATACCGCGTTTTGGCAGGATGTCGCCGTCAGTCATCCCAAGGCTGTCACCGACAGGCTAGAGGCGTGGCAAGGCCGCGTGCCCGTCCGGGCCGACTTTGCCCCCTTTCCCATGGGCCTGCCGCATGTGGAAGAGCAGCTTTATACCCCGGTGCTGGACGGGCTTGGCCTGCTTCGGCGTGACGTGGCCAAGGCCGCGATGGCACGAGATCCAAAGGCCCGATCAGCGGCACGCAAAACGCATCAGCAGCTTCTGTCCGAATACACCCGGGCGGCATCGGCCTGCCTGCCGCACCGAACCTATCTGATGTCACTCCACCAAGGATTAGCAGCATGACCGATTTCAAGATTTGCATCATCGGCGCAGGCAGCGTCGGGTTCACCAAAAAGCTGTGCTCGGACATCCTGCGGGTGCCCGAGTTCGAGAATATCGAGATCGCCCTGACCGATATCAACGCCCACAACCTCGACATGATCCAGCAGATCATTCAGCGGATCGTGACGGTCAACGGATTGGGGACAGTGGTCACGGCGACAACCGACCGGCGAAAGGCTCTGGAGGGCGCGCGCTATGTCATGAACTGTGTGCGGATCGGCGGGCTCGAGGCTTTTGCCGACGATATCCGCATTCCGTTGAAATACGGCGTCGACCAATGCGTGGGCGATACGATCTGCGCCGGTGGGATCCTCTACGGTCAGCGCGGTATCCCCGCCATGCTCGACTTTTGCCGCGACATTCGCGAAGTGGCCGAGCCGGGCGCCCTTTTGCTGAACTACGCTAACCCCATGGTCATGATGACCTGGGCATGCCTCGACTATGGCAAGGTCAATACCGTGGGTCTGTGCCACGGCGTCCAGAACGGACATCGCCAGATCGCGGCGGCCCTCAAGGTGCCAATGTCTGAAGTTGATATCATCTGCTCCGGCATCAACCATCAAACATGGTATATTGATATTATATACGATGGGCGTCGCATTGAGCGTGATGAATTGATCAATGCCCTTGAAACCCATCCGATCTTTTCGCAGCAGGAAAAGGTGCGGATCGATGTGTTGAAACGGTTTGGCTACTACTCGACCGAAAGCAACGGACACCTGAGCGAGTATCTGCCCTGGTACCGCAAGCGGCCCGATCAGATCATGGACTGGATCAGTCTGGACAACTGGATTCACGGCGAGACGGGCGGCTATCTGCGCTATACCACCGAGAACCGGAACTGGTTCGAACAGGATTTTCCAAAGTTTCTGGACGAGGCAGGGCAACCCCTGTCCGGCCCCCGCACGGACGAGCACGCCAGCTGGATATTGGAGGCGCTGGAAACCGGCCGGACCTATCGCGGCCATTTCAACGTCCGCAACGGCGGCATCATCAAGAACCTGCCCGAGGATTGCATCATCGAAAGCCCCGGTTTCGTGGATCGGTTTGGCATCAACATGGTGGAAGGGATCGAGCTTCCCCTGGCCTGTGCGGCCACCTGCAACGCCTCTGTCAACGTCCAGCGGATGAGCGTGCAGGCCGCAATGACGGGGGATGTCGAACTCCTCAAGCAAGCGGTCCTGCACGACCCTTTGGTGGGCGCGATTTGCACGCCAGAGGAGGTCTGGCAGATGGTGGACGAGATGCTCGTCGCCCAGGCCCAGTGGCTGCCGCAATACGCCGATGCCATTCCGGCAGCAGCGGAACGGATGAAGTCGCCCAAGGTGCAGACCCGCGACTGGACCGGAGCGGCCCGGTTGGGTGTCAGAACGGTCGAGGAACTGCGCGACGCCAGCGCCCGCAAGATTGCGAACGAAGCGCATGAGCTTGGCACAAAGGTGATGGGATGAGCGATCATATGCTGACCAAGGGCCGCACGGCCGTCATAACCGGGGCGGCCTCGGGCATTGGTCGAGCCGTCGCATTGAGGCTGGCGGAGCGGGGGATGAACGTCGTTCTGGCCGATGTTGCGCCCGAGCTTGATGCGACCGCCGCGGATGTCGCAAAGGTCGCCCCCGGCGGTGTGGATGCGGTGATGTCCGTCCGGACCGACGTCGCCAATCCCGCTGATCTGGAGGCGCTGGCAGCCGCAACCTACGACCGTTTCGGCGACTGCGCCCTGCTGATGAACAATGCTCGCGCGGGTCAAAGGCGGCCAAGACGACAGTATGGAGGATTGGCACCGGACAATGGATGTTAACTTCTGGGGCCCGGTCCATGGGGAAAGGGCGTTTCTGCCCCGGATGCAGGCCGCGGGCAAAGAGGCGATCATCGTCAACACAGGTTCAAAGCAGGGGATCACCAATCCGCCCGGCAACGTCATCTACAACGTGACCAAATCGGCGCTGAAAACCTACACCGAACAGCTGGAGCATCGGTTGAGGTCCGAACCGGGGCCTCGAATTGCGGCCTATCTGTTGGTGCCGGGCTGGACCACGACGGGCAAGGATCTGCCCAAGCCGGGGGCGTGGTCGGCCGATCAGGTGGCGGGCTTCATGTTGGACGCTATCGCCGAGGGGCAGTTCTACATCATTTGCCCGGATGACGATGTCACGACAGAAATGGACAACCGCCGCATCCTCTGGGGCGCAAGCGACCTTACTGAAAAGCGGCCACCCTTGTCGCGCTGGCATCCCGAATGGAAGGACAAGTTTCGGTAGCATTCGCAAGATGCCCAAAATTTACCATTTGATAAAATTTTGGGTTGTGGCAGGCTGTCGTCAATAAGAGCCGCATGCCAGGGAGCCAGTCATGCCGAACCCAATGACGCCAGGGATCGTTCCGGGCCGATTGCCCCCGTCCCAGATCGCCGAGAACTTTGGCGATCTTCACACCCCCTACGCCCCGCACGAAGCGGCGGTGGCGGCAGATCGCTGTTACTTTTGCTATGACGCGCCTTGCATCACGGCCTGTCCGACCTCGATCGATATTCCGCTGTTCATCCGGCAAATCCAGACTGGCACGCCCGAGGCAGCGGCGCGGACCATTTTCGAACAGAATATCCTTGGCGGTATGTGCGCCCGGGTCTGCCCGACCGAGACGCTTTGCGAAGAGGCCTGTGTGCGCGAAGCGGCAGAGGGCAAGCCGGTCGAGATCGGTCGCCTGCAGCGCTATGCGACCGATGTCCTGATGGAGACGGGCGACCATCCCTTCGAAGGAGCGGCGCCGACAGGCAAAGCGGTGGCTGTGGTCGGTGCGGGACCGGCTGGCCTTGCTTGCGCACACCGTCTGGCCATGAAGGGCCATGCCGTCACGCTATTTGAGGCCAAGGCCCGACCCGGCGGCCTGAACGAATTCGGCATCGCGGCCTACAAGGCCACTGACAGTTTCGCCTCGCGCGAAGTCGACTGGCTTCTTGGTATTGGCGGGATCACGGTTGAGACCGGCAAGATGCTGGGAGACGGCCTGACGCTTGAGGGCCTGAAGTCCGATTTTGACGCGGTCTTCCTTGGGGTTGGCCTAGGTGGGGTAAATGCCCTGCGAGCGGATGGTGAAGACAAGGCAGGCGTGGAGGACGCGGTCGCATTCATCGCTGACCTGCGTCAGGCCGAGGATCTGGCCGCCCTCCCTGTTGGACGTAATGTCGTCGTCATCGGCGGCGGGATGACGGCGGTTGACGCGGCAGTGCAGTCCAAATTGCTCGGGGCGGACAGTGTCACCATCGCTTACCGTCGCAGCCGCGACAGGATGGGGGCCAGCCGGTACGAGCAGGACCTGGCGGCCTCACATGGTGTGCGGCTGTTGTTCAACGTGATGCCTGTCGCGGTGCATGGCAACGGATCGGTTGGCGAGATTGAACTTGAGTATACCGGCGAAGAAGATGGGGTCCTCAAGGGGACAGGAGAACGGTTCCGTCTGGCGGCGGATCAGGTGTTCAAGGCGATCGGACAGGTCCTGACAACGGACGGCGGCCTCGCCCTGGAGGGCGGCAAGATTGCCGTAACCGGTGCGGGCCAGACCAGCGTTGCGGGTGTCTGGGCGGGGGGTGATTGCGCCTCAGGCGGAGATGACCTGACCGTGACGGCAGTGGCAGAGGGCCGCGATGCGGCTGAGGACATTCACAAGGCGCTGATGGGGTAAGGTGGGTTTGAACCCACCTTACGTTCTAGCGTCGGATTTACGGTAAGGTGGGTCTGGACCCACCTTACGAACGGAGGGCAAGAGATGGCCGATCTGAGAAGCGACTTTATTGGAATCAAATCCCCAAACCCGTTCTGGCTGGCCTCGGCCCCGCCGACGGACAAGGAATACAACGTGCGCCGCGCCTTTGAGGCCGGCTGGGGTGGTGTGGTCTGGAAGACCCTTGGCGAGGCTGGCCCCCCCATCGTTAACGTCAACGGTCCTCGCTACGGCGTTGTCTATGGGGCCGACCGCCGGGTCCTGGGTATCAACAACATCGAACTGATCACCGATCGCCCGCTTGAGGTGAACCTGCGCGAGATCAAGGCGGTCAAGCGGGACTACCCCGACCGCGCCATGGTGGTGTCGATCATGGTCCCTTGCGAGGAAAGCGCCTGGAAGGCAATCCTGCCCCTGGTCGAAGAGACAGGCGCCGACGGGATCGAACTGAACTTTGGTTGCCCCCACGGCATGAGCGAGCGTGGGATGGGAGCCGCTGTTGGCCAGGTCCCCGAATACATCGAGATGGTTGCCCGCTGGTGCAAACAGTCCACCCGGATGCCCGTCATCGTCAAGCTGACGCCAAACATCACCGACATCCGCTACCCGGCCCGTGCCGCCATGGCGGGTGGGGCGGATGCGGTGTCATTGATCAATACGGTTTCTTCGATCACGTCGGTCAACCTCGATACGATGAGCCCCGAGCCCTCTATCGACGGCAAGGGCAGCCACGGTGGTTTTTGTGGCCCTGCGGTCAAGCCGATTGCCCTGAACATGGTGGCCGACATTGCCCGCGATGCCGAGACGCGGGGCCTGCCCATTTCGGGCATCGGCGGCGTCACTACATGGCGCGATGCCGCAGAATTCATGGTTCTGGGGGCCGGCAACGTACAGGTCTGCACGGCCGTGATGACCTATGGCTTCAAGATCGTTCAGGAAATGATTTCCGGCATGTCCCAATGGATGGACGAAAAGGGCTATGAGACTACGGCGGATTTTGTCGGACGGGCCGTGCCCAATGTTACCGACTGGCAGTATCTGAACCTGAACTACGTCGCCAAGGCCAAGATCGACCAGGATGCCTGCATCAAATGCGGTCGCTGCTATGCCGCCTGCGAAGATACCTCGCACCAGGCGATCGCGATGAAGGAAGGCCGGGTGTTCGAGGTGATTGACGCAGAATGCGTGGCCTGTAACCTGTGTGTCGATGTTTGCCCCGTCGAGGACTGCATCACGATGGAACGGATGCCTGACGGAGCGGTTGATCCGCGTACAGGCAAGGTTGTGACATCGGACTATGCCAACTGGACCACCCATCCCAATAACCCGGCCGCCCAGGCTGCGGAGTAAGTCAAATGATTGAAGACCTGGACCATATCAACATCCGCACCACGCGGCTGGCAGAAATGATTGACTGGTACGACAAGGTCCTTGGCATGAAGCCTGGGCCCCGTCCGAACTTCAGTTTTCCGGGGGCCTGGCTTTATGCCAAGGATCAGGCGATGGTCCATGTGGTCGAGGTAAAGGCAGAACCGGGATCAGACCCCAACGACCTGAAGCTGGAGCATGGGGCCTTTCGGGCGAAGGGCTTGGATAAGTTCATCGCCAAGCTGGATCAGATGGGTGAAAAGTACGAGCTGACCCGGGTGCCGACATTCCCCATCGTTCAGGTCAATATCTGGGACCCGGATGGGAACCATCTGCATATCGACTTTCACGCTGACGAGGCCCGTGCCGTCTAGCGGGGTCCGTCAGACGGCAAGCATCCGGCTGAACAATTGGTCAAGGTACTCCTCCGCCCCAGGAAAGGGGTCGGTCCCTCCCAGCACCGCCCGGACCTGGACGTCAAAATCGGCGTAGTGTTGGGTCAGCGCCCAGATCGAGAAGACGAGGTGATGCGGGTCGACAGCTGCGATTTGCCCGGCGTCAGACCACCCGCGAATGACCTTTGCCTTTTCGTCGACAAGTGTCTTCAGTTCTCCCGACAGCGCAGGCTCGATCCTTGGCGCGCCCTGCAGGATTTCGTTTGCGAAAAGGCGGCTTTCCCGCGGGTAGTCGCGGCTCATCGCCAGTTTGCGCTGAACGTAGGCGAGGATTTCGGCCTTAGGTGGGCCTTTGGGGTCCAGCGCCCGCAGCGGGTCAAGCCAAGTGGCAAGCAGCCCGTCCAGTAGCGCATGGTGAATGGCCTCTTTCGAGGGGAAGTAATAGAGCAGGTTGGGCTTGGACAATCCGGCCTTGGCCGCGATCTCATCCAATGTCGCCCCTCTAAACCCTTGCGACGAAAAGACTTCAAGACCGGCCGCCAGAATGGCTTCGCGGTTCCGGGTCTGGATGCGGGTACGCGGTTGAGCCAACGGCAGGTCCTTTCCTGGGCTGGGCATCTTGACTGCCCGTACCTCCGTGTTAGCGTCGCTTTGACCAGTTGGTCAAATCAGTTGTGCCTGGCCCTGCCGGAATGCAGGGTGGCCTGACAAGATGGAGATACAAATGTCCCCGACCCCGCAAGCGCCCGGCGCGAACCTCAAGATTGACGGGGCCCGGCTGTGGGACAGCCTGATGGAGATGGCCAAGATCGGACCCGGCGTGGCGGGCGGTAACAACCGCCAGACCGTGACGGATGCCGATGCCGAAGGCCGCGCCCTGTTTCAGAAATGGTGTGAGGCGGCAGGCTGCACCATGGGGCTGGACGAGATGGGCACCATGTTTGCCCGGCGAGAAGGCACCGACCCCGACGCCCTTCCGGTCTATGTGGGCAGCCACCTTGATACTCAGCCGACTGGCGGAAAATACGACGGCGTTCTGGGTGTCCTGGGTGGGCTAGAGGTTTTGCGGACCCTCAATGATCTGGGGATCAAGACCCATCATCCGATCGTGGTGACCAACTGGACCAACGAAGAGGGGACCCGTTTTGCCCCTGCCATGCTGGCCTCTGGTGTGTTTGCCGGCATCCACGAACAGGACTGGGCCTATGCCCGGACCGATGCGGATGGCAAAGCCTTTGGGGATGAATTGGAGCGTATCGGCTGGAAGGGCACCGAAAAGGTAGGCGACCGCAAGATGCACGCCTTTCTTGAACTGCACATCGAACAGGGCCCGATCCTCGAAGCCGAAGGCAAGGATATCGGAGTCGTCACCCATGGCCAGGGCCTTTGGTGGCTAGAGATTACTCTGACGGGTAAGGACGCCCATACCGGATCTACCCCCATGGCGATGAGGGTAAACGCCGGGCTGGGCATGGCCCGGATCATGGAAGCTGTGCACCAGATCGCCATGGACCATCAGCCCGGCGCGGTCGGCGCGGTGGGGCAGGCCAATGTCTACCCCAACTCGCGCAATGTGATCCCGGGCAAGGCTGTCTTTACCGTCGACATCCGCTCTCCTGAGCTGGCGAAGCTGACGTCCATGCGGACCCAGGTCGAGGCTGCCGCGGCCGAGATCGCAAAGGAGCTGGGTCTTGGTATTAGTATCGAACCGGTCGGGCATTTTGATCCGGTCACGTTTGATCCGACGCTGGTCAATACGGTCCGGTCGGCTGCTGAACGGCTGGGATACAGCCATCTCGATATCGTATCGGGCGCAGGGCACGATGCCTGCTGGATCAACCGGGTCGCCCCGACGGTCATGGTGATGTGCCCCTGCAAGAACGGCCTGAGCCATAACGAGGCAGAAGAGATCACGCCCGATTGGGCGGCCAAGGGCACGGATGTCCTGTTTCATGCAGTTGTCGAAACGGCAGGTATTGTCGCGTGAGCGGACGCTTGCCCTTGACCCGCGCAGGGGCGGACCTGCAAGGATCGGGGATTGCCAGGGCTTGCCGTTGCTTGCCTGACTTGAATGTTTTGGAGTTCTGAATGTCCCGATATCTGTCCTTCCTGCTGCTGCCGTTGGTCGCAGCCTGCGCCGTTCCACCGCCCCCGGGATCAGATCGGGACGTGCCACCAACCCTTCCGGCAGAAGTCGCATCGGTACTGCCGCCCGGAACACCGGTATCTTCGGTGTTTCAGAATACTGATGGTTGCTACCTTTTTTCGATAGAACGGACCGATCTCCCTTCGGGCTTTCAGGTCAGGGATGCCAACGGCAACCCCATTTGCGAAGGCCAGCAAGGATTGTGACGGCCGACGTTCCCGGCAGGGACCGAAATTTTTCATGAGAGAGGGATGACCAGATGAGTACCGTGATCAAGAATGGCACCGTCGTGACCGCCGACCTGACCTACAAGGCGGATGTCTTGGTCGATGGTGGGCGCATCATCGAGATTGGCCAGGGCCTGTCTGGTGATGAAACGCTTGATGCCACCGGCTGCTACGTCATGCCCGGCGGCATTGATCCCCACACCCACCTCGAAATGCCGTTCATGGGCACCTATTCGGCTGACGATTTTGAAAGCGGGACCCGGGCGGCGGTGTCAGGGGGAACGACCATGGTCGTCGACTTTGTCCTGCCAGCGCCGGGCCAAGGCCTGCTTGACGGCCTTCAGATGTGGCACAACAAATCTACGCGCGCCAATTGCGACTATTCCTACCACATGGCCATTACATGGTGGGGAGAGCAGGTCTTTGACGACATGCCCAAGGTGATCGACAAGGGCATCACGACCTTCAAGCATTTCATGGCCTACAAGGGCGCCCTGATGGTCAATGACGATGAGCTTTATGCATCGTTCAGCCGCCTGGGCGAGTTGGGCGGTGTGGCGATGGTCCATGCCGAAAACGGTGATGTGGTGGCCGAGCTTCAGCGCAAGCTGATGGAGGCGGGCAACAGCGGACCCGAGGCCCATGCCTATTCCCGCCCCCCTCAGGTTGAGGGGGAGGCGACGAACCGGGCGATCATGATCGCTGATATGGCCGGGGTGCCGCTTTATGTGGTTCACACGTCCTGTGAAGAGGCGCATGAGGCCATCCGCCGGGCCCGCCAGCAGGGCAAGCGGGTTTGGGGAGAGCCGCTGATCCAGCACCTTACCCTGGACGAAAGCGAGTACGCTCACCCCGATTGGGACCATGCAGCGCGGCGCGTCATGTCGCCTCCATTTCGGGACAAGAAACATCAGGATTCGCTTTGGGCCGGTTTGCAATCGGGCTCTCTCTCGGTCGTGGCAACGGATCACTGTGCCTTTACGACCGAACAGAAGCGTTTTGGCCTTGGTGACTTTACCAAGATCCCCAACGGGACGGGGGGTCTGGAAGACCGGATGCCGATGCTTTGGACCCATGGGGTGACCACGGGTCGCCTGACGTTGAACGAATTTGTCGCCGTCACCTCGACCAATATCGCCAAGATCCTGAATTGCTATCCGCGCAAGGGCGCCGTTCTGGTTGGCGCTGACGCCGATCTGGTTGTCTGGGACCCGGAAAAGTCAAAGACGATTACGGCCGCCAGTCAGCAATCGGCTATCGACTACAACGTCTTTGAGGGAAAAGAGGTCAAGGGCCTGCCCCGCTTTACCCTGTCGCGGGGCAAGGTCGTGGTGCACGATGGCGAGGTGCGGACCCAGGAAGGGCACGGCCAGTTTGTCCCGCGCGAGGCCAATGCACCGGTCAACCGGGCGCTGTCATCTTGGAAGGCCCTCACCGATCCGCGCCCTGTGGCCCGATCGGGGATCCCGGCGAGCGGAGTGTGATGGCACAGACCGAACCGCAAGCAGATACTGCCCCGGTCATCGCGGCGCGTGGCCTGGATCTGACATTTCAGACCGGTGACGGTCCTGTGCAGGCCCTGCGCGATGTCAATCTGGACATCGGGCGGGGGGAGTTTGTGTCGTTCATCGGCCCGTCAGGATGCGGCAAGACGACGTTCCTGCGCTGCATCGCGGGGCTTGAGACACCAACAGGCGGCACTTTGACGGTCAATGGCATGACCCCGGATGCCGCAAGACGGGCGCGCAGCTATGGCTATGTGTTTCAGGCGGCGGGCCTTTATCCCTGGCGCACGATAGGCGGCAATGTCCGCCTGCCGCTTGAGATCATGAAGTTCTCCAAGGCCGAGCAGGCCGAAAGGGTGCGCCGCGTCCTTGCGTTGGTCGACCTTGACGGGTTCGAGAACAAATACCCATGGCAGTTGTCGGGTGGCATGCAGCAGCGGGCCTCAATTGCCCGCGCGCTGGCTTTTGATGCAGATATCCTGTTGATGGACGAGCCCTTCGGCGCCTTGGACGAAATCGTGCGGGACCGCCTGAATGAAGAGCTGCTTGGCTTGTGGGACCGGACTGGAAAGACCATCGGGTTCGTTACCCATTCCATCCCCGAGGCCGTCTACCTGTCGACCAAGATTGTCGTGATGAGTCCCCGACCAGGTCGGATCACGGATGTCATCGATAGCCCGCTGCCCCGAGAGAGGCCGCTCGATATCCGCGACAGCCAGGCCTTTATCGAGATCGCGCATCGGGTCCGAGAAGGCCTGCGCGCGGGGTATACCGATGACTAGGCGTTGTGGCCAAAAACTTTCGCAGAAAGTTTTTACTTCCTTAGCCATCGGGGGTTGGGGACGAAATTCTTTTCCAAAGAATTTCTGCGGCAAGCCTGAATATGACAGGAGGGCGGCTGCGTGAGGGAACGCATTCTGCCAGTCCTCGTTGTCGTTTTTGCCATTGTCACGCTTTGGTATGTGGCCTGCCTTCCCATGAACATCCGCGAAGTCCTGACAGAGGCAGAGCGTGCAGGCGCCGTCGTCACACCGTCCACCGCGATCGAGCGTCGCGACGCCGGTGCCATTGCTCTGGTCCTGTCCAACACCGACCACCTGGCGCGAAGCTGGAGCCAGGAACGCGCCAAGTTGCCTGCGCCCCATCAGGTGGCGATCGAAATCTGGGACAGCACAATCGGGGAAGAGGTCTATGGCCGCCGCGGTATCGTCCAATCGGGTAGCTTTTCCAACCGAAGCCTCGTCTATCACACCGGCATCACCCTATGGGCCACTGTTCTGGGCTTTGTGATCGGAACCGGGCTTGGCGTGCTTTTGGCCGTTGGCATCGTCCATAGCCGCACGATGGATATGAGTGTCATGCCATGGGCCATCGTCAGCCAGACGATCCCGATTGTGGCGCTGGCCCCCATGATCATCGTTGTCCTTTATTCAGTCGGCGTGCAGGGGATGTTCCCGAAGGCAGTCATCTCGGCCTACCTGTCGTTCTTTCCCGTCGTTGTGGGCATGGTAAAGGGTTTGCGAAGTCCGGATGCCATGCAGCTTGATCTTTTGCGGACGTATTCGGCCTCGCCCATGGAGACCTTGTTCAAGCTGCGGTTGCCCGCCTCGGTGCCCTACCTTTTCGCGTCCTTGAAGATTGGAATTGCGGCCAGCCTCGTCGGGGCAATCGTCGGCGAATTGCCGGTGCAAAAGGGCGGTCTTGGTGCACGCATGCTTGCGGGTAGCTACTATGGCCAGACCTCGCAAATCTGGGCCGCCCTTTTTGCCGCAGTCACGCTTGCGGCGGTGCTGGTTTTTGCCATTGGCGCGATGGAGCGTCGAACCCTGCGCCGGATGGGGGTTGCAGGATGATCCCCTTGTCCCTTGCCCTTGTCGTCTGGGCCGCAGGTTGGGCGCTGAATGCCCGGCTGGCCAATGGACCGCTGTCCAACACCCGGCTGGGCCAAATAGCGGTGCCTGCGATCTTTGGGCTGACGGTTCTTGTGATGTGGGAATTCATCGTGCGGGGGCTGAACGTCCCGCAGGTCATCTTGCCCGCCCCCAGTGCCATTGGGGCTGCCTTTGGGGCCAACCTGACCGTGCTCTGGGCTGACTTTGTCCAAACCATTCTGAAGGGTGGGTTGTCGGGCTATGTGATGGGCTGTGGGGCGGCCCTGTGCATCGCGGTCCTTGTGGATCGGTTTGACTTCTTGCGTCGTGGGCTTTTGCCGGTGGGCAGTTTCATGGCGGCCCTTCCTATCGTCGGGACCGCGCCGATCCTTGTCATGTGGTATGGATTTGGCTGGCAGTCCAAGGCGGCGGTCGTGGTCCTGATGGTCTTCTTTCCGATGCTGGTGAACACGGTGGCGGGGCTGCGCGATACCAGCGCGATGCAGCGGGATCTGATGCGGACCTATGGCGCCAGCTACTGGCAGACCCTTTGGAAGCTGCGGCTTCCCGCGGCCCTGCCTTTCATTTTTAACGGCCTGAAGATTTCCACCACATTGGCCCTGATTGGTGCCATTGTGGCAGAGTTCTTCGGTTCCCCAACCGTTGGTCTAGGGTTTCGAATCTCGACCTCGGTTGGGCAGTTGGCGCTAGATGTAGTGTGGGCCGCCATCCTGGTGGCCGCGCTGGCGGGAAGCGCCTTTTACGGTGTGGTTACGCTCGCAGAACGTGGGTTGACGTTCTGGCACCCCTCGCAACGTGCGCAATAAACAAATGGTACGATGAGGCCGGGCAAGACGAACAGACGGCAACGACAAATCAGCAAGGAGGTTTGACAAATGAAACGGATGATACTGGCCGCTGCGGCGGCGATGGGCGTGGCAGCGCCTGCCCTGGCCCAAGATGAAGTCAGGTTGCAATTGCAATGGGTGACCCAGGCCCAGTTCGCGGGCTACTACGTCGCCCTTGACCAGGGGTTCTATGACGAGGAAGGCCTGGATGTGACCATTCTTGCCGGTGGTCCCGACATTGCGCCACCACAGGTTCTTGCCGGTGGCGGGGCAGATGTCATGCTCAACTGGATGCCATCCGCGCTTGCGGCCCGCGAGAACGGTTTGCCGGTCGTGAACATCGCCCAGCCTTTCAAGTCGTCGGGTCTGATGCTGACCTGCTGGAAGGATACCGGGATAACCGGACCCCAGGATTTCCGGGGGCGGACCATCGGCGTCTGGTTCTTTGGCAACGAATACCCGTTCCTCAGCTGGATGAGCCAGGAAGGCATTCCAACCGAAGGTGGAGAGGACGGGGTGACCGTTCTCAAGCAGGGCTTTAACGTCGATCCCCTGTTGCAGCGCCAGGCCGACTGCATCTCGACCATGACCTACAACGAGTACAATCAGGTGCTTGAGGCGGGCGTCAGCCCGGACGAGTTGATCACCTTCAAGTACGAGGATATGGGCGTGGCGACGCTGGAGGACGGGATGTACGTCCTGGAAAGCAACCTCGACGATCCCGCCTTTACCGACAAGATGGTCCGCTTTGTCCGGGCCTCGATGATGGGCTGGAAGTGGGCGGAAGAAAACCCGCTCGAGGCGGCGATGATCGTGCTGGATTATGACGAGACGGGCGCCCAGACCGAAGGGCACCAGATCGCCATGATGGAAGAGATTGCCAAGCTGACCGCAGGGTCCAATGGCGCCCTTGACCCGGCTGACTTTCAGCGCACGGTTGATACGCTGTTGGCTGGCGGCTCCGACCCGGTGATCACGGCGGTGCCAGAAGGCGCATGGACCCATGCGATCACGGACGCGGCCCTGAACTAGGGCTGGCGGTGGGTTGAAACCCACCTTACTGAATCGGTGCGGCGCGAAGAGCGATCTTCGCGCCGTTTTCGTGGCGGCGGGCGGGTTGAAACCCGCCTTACAATGCGCCCAGTGCAGCTGGAGTTGGATCGATGGCAGTCTTGTTGGGCGTGGATACCGGGGGCACCTACACGGACGCCGTCCTGATTGATGAAGGTGAAGACCGTGTCCTTGCCTCGGCCAAGGCGCTGACCTCGCGTCCTGATCTTTCGCTTGGGATTGCCGGCGCAATTGATGCGGTTCTGGAAGAGACCGGTTTGGACCCTGCCGCCATCGGTATGGTGTCGCTTTCGACAACCCTTGCCACCAATGCGCTGGTCGAGGGGCAGGGCGGCCGCGTTGCCCTGATCTTTATTGGTTTTGACGACGGCGAACTTGCCCGCGATGGGCTTGAGGCGGCCCTAAAGGGCGATCCGGTCATCCGTCTTGCAGGTGGGCACGGGCATGCCGGGCAGGAGATTGCCCCGCTGGATATTGGTGCCCTTGGAGACGCGCTCGCGGCCCTTGGCCCCGATATCACCGGGTTTGCCGTGGCTGCCCGCTTTGCCACGCGCAACCCCGGTCATGAGCTGGCCGTTCGTGATCTGATCCGGTCCGTGACCGGTCGCCCGGTGACCTGTTCGCATGAATTGTCCAGCGCTTTGGGTGGCCCGAAGCGAGCGCTGACTGCTGTGCTGAACGCCCGGTTGATCGGGATGATCGACGGATTGATCGGGGCCTGCGAGGCCCATCTTGAACGACGCGGCATTTCGGCCCGGATGATGGTCGTGCGCGGCGATGGGGCGCTGGTCAGCGCTGCCCTTGCCCGTGAAAAGCCGATCGAGACAATCCTGAGTGGCCCGGCCGCCAGCATTGCCGGGGCCAGTTGGCTGACCGGTGAGCAGAATGCGCTGGTCAGCGATATCGGCGGCACGACCACCGACGTTTGCCTGTTGCGCGATGGCCGTCCCAAGATCGATCCGGAAGGCGCGCGTGTCGGCCCGTATCGGACAATGGTCGAGGCTGTTGCGATGCGGACCACCGGTTTGGGCGGCGATAGCGAAGTCCACCTGCTAGAGGGATTGGAGGGCGGCCTTATGCTTGGCCCTCGCAGACTCATGCCGCTGTCGTTGTTGGCGGTGACCCATGGGGCGCTGGTGCACAGGACGCTGGACCGGGCCCTGTCCATTGACGCCGCACCTGATGGTGTTGGCCGGTTCGTGGTGCCACTTTGGTCAGCGGTTCCGCCCGGGCTGGATGCCAGAGAAGCCGCCGTTGCGGCGCGGTTGGCAGATGGGCCCCTCGCCTGGTCCGATGCCGTCCGCAGCCGGGTAGAGGCTCCGGCGCTGGGGCGTCTGGTGTCGCGGGGCTTTGCTATGATCGCCGGGGTTACGCCGTCCGATGCGGCGCATGTAACCGGCACGCTGGCGTCCTGGGATGGGGCGGCGGCCGAAAAGGGACTTGCCCTGTTTGCCCGTAAACGATCCGGGCGCGGCGAGCGCATCGTGGAAGGGGCCGGTCCCATGGCGCGGGCCATCATCGAGCAACTGACCGACCAGACCGTCACCTGCCTGCTTGAGACCGCCTTTGCCGAGGATGGGCGGGACTGGGGCCTGTCCCCCGCAGCATTGGCGCGGCATGGGCTGACCACCGCCGGTCTTGACCGGCACCGCGGGGTCATCGAGACCGAGCTTCGGCTGGGTGTGCCTGTCATCGGTCTTGGGGCTTCGGCGGCCAGCTATTATGGCGCCGTCGGTGAACGGCTGGGGGCCCGGATGGTGTTGCCGGCACAGGGTGGCGTAGCCAATGCGATCGGCGCGGTTGTCGGTCAGGTTGCTATGGTCGCAAGCGGAACAGTGACGGGGTCAGGACCCGGCACGTTCACGTCCCACCTGCCAAGTGGCCCGGTCAGATACACAGACAGGGACGCAGCCCTTGAAGCGCTGGAAGTCGCTCTGGAAGCAGAGGCATCGGATCGGGCCCGCCTCGCCGGTGTTGAGGAGATCCGGCTGAGCATTTCGCGGGAGATCAAGGAAGTGGAGGTAGAGGGCCAGTCCATGTTCATTGAGGCCACGATCCGCGTCACTGCCCAAGGCCGCCCACGTATCGCTGCCGCGTCCTAGCGTTTCGCAGCAAATGCGCCGGTGCTACTCGGCCGGAAAAGTCTGGCGGGCTTTGTCCTTGAGGGACTTTTGCCCTTTTGCTTCTTGCACCCAACGGCCAACGATGTCCCGGATCGACTTGTCGTCGGCCTCTGCAACGGCGGCCCGCAGGGCCTTGATGCAAGCGGCGACCTCGATCTCGCTCAGATGGGTTTCGCGGGCACGCAGGATCTTGGGGTGCGGCGTGGTGGTCTGTCCTTTGCCGATCAGAAGCTCTTCGCTAAGCTTTTCACCGGGGCGCAGGCCAGTCAGGACAATTTCGATATCCCCTTCGGGATTGTCTTCACTGCGCAGGGTATAGCCTGCTGTCGTGATCATCTGGCGGGCAAGGTCGTAGATCGAGACCGGGTCACCCATATCCAGAACGAACAGATCGCCACCCTTGGCAAAGCTGCCGGCCACAAGGACCAGTCGTGCAGCCTCGGGGATGGTCATGAAGTACCGGGTGACGTCCTTGTGGGTCAGAGTGACCGGGCCGCCTCTTGAAATCTGATCTTCGAACAGCGGAATGACAGATCCCGATGAGCCGATAACATTGCCAAAACGCACCATCGAAAAGATCGTGTCCCCAAGCTCGGGTGTGGCGCGGCTGGCAAGATCCTGAATGACAATTTCGGCCAGCCTCTTGGAGGCGCCCATCATGTTCTTGGGGCGGACAGCCTTGTCGGTCGAAATAAGGATGAACCGGCTGACCCGTGCCTCCATCGCGGCCAGCGCAAGGGTATGGGTGCCCAGAACGTTGTTGGAAAAGCCCGGAACCGGATCGCGTTCAACGATAGGCACATGCTTGTAGGCGGCGGCATGCACGACAATCTCGACGGCGTGCTCTTCAAGAACCCGGCGTACAATCGGCGCCTCGCAGACAGAGCCGAGGCATGGCACGATCTCAACATCGTTGTGCTTGGCGAGGGCCGAAAGCTCGTTGTTGATCGTATAGAGCGCGAGCTCGCTGATCTCCATCAGCACGATGCGCCGGGGACGGCAAATGATCAGCTGGCGGCAAAGTTCCGAACCGATTGATCCGCCCGCACCTGTGATCAGGACCGATCGGCCCACGTAGGTTTCTGCCCCGGCTGGAAGTTCTGCATCAACCGGGGCGCGGCCCAGGAATTGCCCCGGAGAAACAGGGCGCAATTGTTCGACCAGTCGCGCGCCGTTCCCGGCAAGCTGAGAGAAGGACGGTAGAGATTCGACAGACAGGCCCATATCCTCAAGCCGGCTGGAAATCTGGGCAAGTCGCGCCCGAGACTGCGAAGGCATCGCCAACAGGACGCGATCAATCTTCTTTTGCCGTACCAAGGCTGAAATGGCGACGCCGGAATAGACCGTCAGTCCCTGCACGATGGTCGAGTGCAATTCCTTGTCATCATCGACAAAGGCGATCGGGACCAGAGTGTCGTCTGTCTTGAGGGCGGCTGCCAACTGCTTGCCCATCCGGCCAGCACCATAGATCAGGACGCGGATCTGGTCCTTTCCATGGGCGTAGATGGAGCGCAAAACTTGCAGAAGGACAAAACGTGATCCGGCGCAGAGCCCGAAAAAGACGAATGCAAAGATGATGGAGGTCGAAAGCGGGCTGCCACTGCCGGACAATTGACCGAGAAGCGCGGAAGCGACCCCGACGACCAAGGCGTGCAGGGCGGTCATGCCAAGGGCCCGGGTCTCGTATGCCTTGAGTTGAACCTTGTGCAGCCCCATCGTCACACTCAGCAGTCCGGCCAGCGTCATGAGGATAATCATCGACAGCCATAGCTGCGTCATGCCTGCCGTGTGGGGAAACCTGCTTTGCTGAAGCGCAAGGGCAAAGAACATTGCAACCGGGAGAAGCAGCACATCAAGCGCTACAATGAAAGATCGCTTAACTGGCCTTGGAAGATCCGAGACCAGCCGCAAGAGCACCCCGAATACAAATTGAACTGCCAATTTTCTTCCTACTCCCGCCGGCCACCATTCTTGGTAGCAAGCACATTCACGACTAATGCCGCGACCCTTTTGCGCCCCAGAAACCACCTACCGGACTGGCCCACTGACAAGGCCAAATCCTTAGCGGATTCACGATCTCTGTAAGCCAACGATACTACTAGATTGTGTCAATTAAGCAAGCAGATGCACTATTTTCGATCAAAGAGACGGCCAATCGTCTGAAGTATGAGCATGATGTCGCCGCAGACGCTTTGGTTCTCACGATAGATCAAATCCAGCTTTGCCTTGCGAGGAATGCATCGCCGCCGATAAACGTCGTCGGTTTCGTCCGCAGTCCGGCATGCCGCCAGCAATTCTTCTTCTCGTTGATGAAACCTCAATGACGCAACGCCCGTCACGCCGGGCCTGCATTTCAAGACTTCTGTGTATATTTCTGGGTAGTCCTCGACATAGATGCGCAGCGGCGGTCTTGGGCCGACGAGGCTCATGTCCCCTTTAATGACATTCCAAAGCTGCGGAAGTTCATCGCCTCGGGTCCGACGCAACAGCCTGTGCAGGTCGGACATTCTTTCAGATTTGTCACCACCCGTTACTCCGCCCTCTGCCCAGGGGGGAGCGGGTCGCATGGTGCGCAGCTTGACGAGGCCGAAACTTTGGGTCGGCGTTTTCATGCGTTCTGAGACATAAAAGATCGGCCGCCCTTCGCGCAGAAGAAGGGCGGTGATCAGCCCGATCAGGATAGGGGCGGCGATGATCGTGACTGGAAGGGCGACGGCTAGGTCGAGGATGCGCTTGCCCCAGGTCATGCCGAAAGACCCCAGCCTGCCGCGCGCGCCTCTGCGATCAGTGATTGGGCTGAACCGGCGGCCTTTGGCAGTGGCGCAATACTGTTCATGAGGCTAAGATCCAATGACAATGAGGGCAGTGCTGCCTCGGGCGCTGGCGTCCAGGACCATTTTGCTCCGGCTTCTGTCAGCAAGTCGGCCATGTCCCGTTCTCCTGGGGCTGAAACGTTCAGGATGTTGGGCAAGATTTGGCCTGCCAGATGGGCCTCGATCAAGGACAACATGGTTGTGGCCAGACTTTTGGGGCCAATGTAGCAGCGACGCGGCCCCCGGCCGTCCGGGAACTGGTCCAGTTTGACCGGTCCCAGGGCCGCATTCCGCAAGAGCACGTCGGTTCCTGCGACGTTGCCGATCCGCAGGCAACACAGACTGTCTTGTCCGGCAACGGCCGCTTCCATTTCAAGCTTCGCTTGTCCGTAGGCCGAAACGGGGTGAGGGGTGTCCCCCTCGCCCTGAGGGCCTTCGGCGCGGCCATAGACAGCCTGCGAAGAGCATAGCAAGACCGGGCCAAGGCCCTCTCGTTTCGCCAGCTCTATCGCGGCGCACGCAAGTGTAGTGTTCTGGGATGGGTCTGTTCCACCTGAGACGCCTCCTGTCAAAACGATAACGCCCCGTGCCAAAGACAACCGGGGATCGCGTGGTGCCGGTCCTGCAAGCATATCCCAGGAAAAGTCGTCGCCTTTGCGTCGATGCCAAAGGGGGCGTCGGCAATCGGGCCAGGCTCCACGTTCCCATAGGGTCCGGAACGCGGTACCTATCTGCCCACCTGATCCCAAAATCAGCGGGCCCATCGCGTCTTCCGTTGTGACCGATGTCATTGCCTGCCTCTTGCGCCCTTTGGGGGTCGGCTACAGCAATGCCTGCCTCTTTTCCAGTGAAACAGGATTACTGGCCGAACACTTTGCGGGCCGCAATGATCCGCAGGATGCCTCCGGCGAAACACAAGCTTCCAAAAACCCAGGCCATCAACGGAAAGCTGCCCGAAAACAGGCATAGCAGGATGAAAAACCCGATGGTCTCGGTCCCTTCCAGGAGGCCGTTCGAGAAATAGAGCGATTTGACCCCTTGGCTTTGCGTCTCCAGTCCCCTTTTTTCGGCTAGGATTGCATAGCCAAGAAAGCTTGTTCCATTAAAGTAAAAGGACGTGAGCAAGAAGGCACCCGCTGCCCCGTTTACGGCTGGATCATTAAGTACGAAGGCGAGCGGAACCGCCCCGTAAAACAAGAAATCGGCTGCGATATCAAGGTAGCCGCCAAAGTCTGTCTTTTGTGTCGCCCGGGCGATAGCCCCATCCAGCCCGTCTGCCAATCGGGAGGCCAGAAGGGGCAACAGAGAAAGGCCCGGCCATCCCAAGGCGATCAGCAAGGCGGCCAAAAGCCCCAAGCCCAGCCCCATTATCGTGACTGCATTGGCCGAGACGCCCCAAGAAGCAATCGCGCGGCCCAATCGGTTGAGCGTCGGGTCGATCAGTCGGCGGGCAGTTGCGTCAAGCATTTGGGGTATTTTCTCCTCGTCCTCCCTCATTGCCGATCGGGGGGCACAGCGCAATGTCGCGCTTTTTCCGTGACGCGAATGTTACAGGCTGAAGCATATGACTCCTCTGCTGACATGCTGAGGCAAAGGTCGGGTCGGATGATCCGGTATCTGGTGGAGCCGAGGGGGATCGAACCCCTGACCTCGTCGTTGCGAACGACGCGCTCTCCCAACTGAGCTACGACCCCCTGAGCAAGATTTCTGGCCCCGCTCCTTGACTGTGTCAAGCGGCGTGACAGGTTCCGCAGCATGTCAGTTTTGCCGACCGAGAACGTCCAGGCCTATCCTCGTCCCCCTCTCCTTGAGAGCGTGCCGCATCTTCTGCGGGTCGTGTTTGGTGGAGAGGAGCTGGCAAGCACCGTCGCCGCCTGGAGGGTTTGCGAAACGCATCATCCGCCAACCTACTACATCCCCATTCGTGATATCCGGATGGACGCGCTTCAGCCCGGCTCGCGCCGCAGCTGGTGCGAGTGGAAGGGCCAGGCCCGGTACTTCGACCTGGACTGGCAGGGTCGCACAGTTCGTCAGGCCGCCTGGGATTACCCGGTTCCGTCAGCAGCCTTTGCGCAGCTACGCGATCACATCGCCTTCTACGCATCGGCGGTCGACGAAGCCTGGGTTAGCGACGAACGCGTCCTGGCACAGCCTGGGGATTTTTACGGAGGTTGGGTTACGAGCAACCTGACCGGCCATATCAAGGGCGCGCCTGGCACAGAAGGCTGGTGACGTGCGTTCAGAAATCCACCCAGACCTGAGCACTTAGCCCGCTCCCCCTGTCCCCGGTGAGGGCCTGCACATAGCCTGCCCGAAGCCGAATACTTTGTGTCAGGTCATATGTGAGCGACGGGTTCATCTTGGCATAGAAGTCGCCTTCGAGACCGGACCCGATCTGTCCTGACAGGACGCTGGTCCAGCCGTTCCCAAGGCGGTGCCCCCATGTCAGTTCCATCTTTGTCTGGACCAAGGGTTGCTGCAGGACACGCGTTGCCTCTGCGTCGAGCGCTAGCCAACCGCGGTCCAGACCTTGGCCCAAGTGTCCGCCAATGCGGACGGTTTCCCATAGGGGGCCGGTGGGCGTCTTGGTCAGGCCCAGGCCAAAGGCAAGCGCGACGACAACGGGACCGTCCGTTCGTCCTATGGCGGTTCTTGCAAAGCCGAACAGGCTTCCGGCCTCTCCCTTGTCGGCGGTGTAGCCGTCTAGACCCAGGGTCAAACGGGGTGAGAGGCCGTATTCCAGGAAGATCGTTGGATCGTAGTGGACCGGCCGCGTTGCATGATCGAACAAGGCGACATTGCCCCCAAACGACACGAACAGGCTGCCTTCCTCTTGGGTCCATGCCCCGGCCATCGCCGAAATTGGCGCGCAGATCAGCCAGAAGAGGCAAATCCAAATTCCATTGGAAAGGGCGGTTCGGGTGGTCATGCCGACAAGCTGCAGACGAAAGGTTAACGTCGCCTTAGGATTTTCGACCTGGCCGGCCCTTTAGGCGTAGCCAATAGGCGATATAGGCCGGTATTTCACGTAAGGCGGAGCGTGCCTGTTGACCGATATGGGTCGCTTGCAGCCCGGGGGACGCCCCAACGCTGCTTAGCCCTAATCGACGGGCAACAAGCTTGGCCCGGGGCAGATGATACCAATCTGTCACCAGAATAATGGACCTTGTTCCAAACTCGTCCAGGATCGGCAGAACAAAATTCAGGTTCTCGCCTGTCGTGGTTGACCGGGTCTCCAGCCGGATGACCTCGTCTGGCACGCCAGCCGAACGCAGAATGTCGCGCATCACTTCGGCCTCTATCGGGGGGTGTTTAAGAAGCCCGCCGCAGGCGACCACATAGGCGTCCTTGCTTTCGTGAAATAGTTTGGCCCCATAAAGGGTTCGGCGTCGCAGGGCCGGAGAGGGTCCACTGGCCCAATTCGCCGAGCCCAGTATCACGATAACAGTCATCCCGACTTGCACACCTCTGGGACGTTTTCTGCGATTTGCCCGACAGACAAGACCATTCCAGCCTTCATGATATGGATCAAGGTTCTTTTCCTTGGCCGGGCGCAAACTCTGTTCAAGCAATGAGAGGAAACACCATGTACAATAATATCTTGCTTCCGATTTCATTTGAGGGGCGTCGGGATTCTCTTGGTGCCATCGCGGTTGCAGAAGGTCTGGCCTCGCCGGGTGCCAAGATCACCATGCTGCACATCATGGACCCTATCCCGGGCTATGCATCGACCTACATGCCCTCAGAGTTTCGGGCCCACCAGCGCAAGGAACTGCTGGCCGATCTTTCCAATCTGGCGCGGGGCGTGCGAGGGGCCGAATGCGAGGTCATTGACGGGCATGCTGGGCGAGAGATCGTCGACTGGGCAGAGGTGCATCACAATGACCTGATCGTCATGGCGTCGCATCGACCGGGGATAGAGGACTACTTTCTTGGGGCCACAGCCGCGCGGGTGGTCCGCCATGCCCGGTGTTCGGTCCACGTTCTGCGGTAGGACTTATCGCAGGCAACCTTAGGCCAGCCTGGCTAGGATAGTGCATCCTCGGGGCACCTACGGAACGACTGCATCGGTCCTTCGATCCCGGTCAGTGGTATCGGAAGCACGGTATCGCCAAGCAAGGCGACGGCGATCCCGTTGAACTCCATCCCGTTAAGAACATTGCCAAAACCCCGGTCCCTTACCGTCACGCTCTTGTCCCCGTCTGACAAGGCATGCCGATCGGTCTGGATGGTCAGAGGGATGCCCCCCTCGAAAGCCAGGGCAAAGACTGGCCCATCTGGCCATGTGCCATCCAACAGGGTGATCGTGATGGCGTACTGCGGCAGAGTCGGGTCATAGGTCACCGTGACCTCTGCGGACTCGGTTGCCTGGCTGAGGGTGCATATCGGGACGGGCGTAAACTCCCACGCGGCAGCGGGACAAGCGAGGAACACAAATGACAGAGCGATACGCATGGCCAAAACCTAGCGTGTCAGACCCGGCCTTCCAGTCAACGCTTGCCCCCATATCGCGATTTCCCGCCGCGCATCCCACCCCGACCGCCGGTTGACCGGCCCGAAGCTTTCTGTGCGTCGTCCACCGCCTTTTCGACGGCCTGCTGACGTGCGAGAGGGTCGTCCGCAATGGTCAGCTCCACCGTTTCCAGGCGTTTGACCTCATCGCGCAGGCGGGCGGCCTCTTCGAATTCCAGGTTTTCGGCGGCCTTGCGCATGTCCAGCCGCAGCCCGTCCAGCACGGCCTTGAGGTTGGCCCCTGCCAATGGCTTGTCTATCTTGGCCGTGACCCGGTTCATGTCGACGTCGCCCTTGTAAAGGCCGGCCAGAATGTCCTCGACGTTCTTTTTGACGGTCTGGGGGGTGATCCCATGCTCCACATTATAGGCCATTTGTTTGGCCCGGCGACGGTCGGTTTCCTTCATCGCCCGCTCCATCGAGCCGGTAATTCGGTCGGCATACATGATGACCCGCCCATCGACGTTTCGGGCAGCGCGGCCGATTGTCTGGATCAGCGAGGTTTCGGACCGCAAAAAGCCTTCCTTGTCCGCGTCGAGGATCGCCACAAGCCCGCATTCGGGGATATCGAGGCCCTCGCGCAACAGGTTGATCCCGATGAGCACATCAAAGGCGCCAAGGCGCAGGTCGCGCAGGATCTCGATCCGTTCGATCGTGTCGATGTCGGAATGCATGTAGCGGACTCGGATGCCCTGTTCGTGCAGATACTCGGTCAGATCCTCGGCCATGCGTTTGGTCAATGTGGTCACAAGCGTCCGGTACCCCGCGGCAGAGACCCGGCGGATTTCGTCCATCACATCATCGACTTGGGTGTCCACCGGCCGGATCTCGATCACCGGGTCCAGAAGGCCGGTCGGGCGGATCACCTGTTCGGTAAAAACTCCGCCGGTTTGGTCCATTTCCCACGACGCGGGCGTGGCGGAGACGAAGACGGATTGTGGGCGCATCGCGTCCCATTCCTCAAACTTCAAGGGCCGGTTGTCCATGCAGGAGGGCAGGCGGAACCCATGTTCCGCCAGGGTAAACTTGCGCCGGTAGTCGCCCTTGTACATGCCGCCGATCTGGGGGACGGATACGTGGGACTCATCGGCAAAGACGATGGCGTTGTCGGGGATGAACTCAAACAGTGTTGGCGGCGGCTCGCCTGGGGCGCGGCCTGTCAGGTAGCGGGAATAGTTCTCGATCCCGTTGCAGACCCCCGTCGCCTCGAGCATCTCGAGGTCGAAGTTGGTGCGCTGTTCCAGGCGTTGGGCCTCCAACAGTTTGCCGTCGTTCACCAGCTGGTCCAGCCGCATCCGCAGCTCTTTCTTGATGCCGATGATCGCCTGCTGCATGGTCGGACGCGGAGTCACATAGTGCGAATTGGCGTAGATCCGGATACGGTCGAACTGGTCCGTCTTGTGCCCGGTGAGCGGGTCAAACTCGGTAATCGCCTCAAGCTCTTCTCCGAAGAAGGACAGCTTCCACGCACGGTCATCAAGGTGGGCGGGCCACACCTCGAGGGAATCGCCGCGCACCCGGAACGTGCCCCGGCCGAAGGCTTGATCGTTGCGGCGGTATTGCTGGGCAATGAGGTCGGCGATCACGGCTCGTTGGTCGTACATCTGGCCCTTGACGAGGTCAGTCGTCATCGCCCCGTAAGTCTCGACCGAGCCGATGCCGTAGATGCACGAGACTGAGGCCACGATGATCACATCATCACGTTCCAAGAGGGCCCGGGTGGCCGAATGGCGCATGCGGTCGATCTGCTCGTTGATCTGGCTTTCTTTCTCAATGTAGGTGTCCGACCGGGCCACATAGGCCTCTGGCTGGTAGTAGTCGTAGTAGCTCACAAAATATTCGACAGCATTGTCGGGAAAAAAGCCCTTGAACTCACCATAAAGCTGGGCGGCGAGTGTCTTGTTGGGGGCGAGGATAATGGCTGGGCGCTGGGTCTCTTCGATCACCTTGGCCATGGTGAATGTCTTGCCCGTGCCGGTTGCGCCCAGAAGGACCTGATCCCGCTCACCCTGACGGATGGCTTCGGCAATCTCCTTGATCGCCGCAGGCTGGTCACCAGCGGCGCTGAAATCCGTCTGCATCCGGAACCGAATGCCGCCCTCAAGCTTTTCGCGGGTTTTGACATCGGGCGCCGGGTAGAGGACCGGCATGGCCTCGGGCGAGTTGTTGTGCATGTGAGAAGACTCCTGAAGCCTCCTAAGATTGACCTCAATGCCCGCCGCTTCAACCCCGACTGCTGACAAAGAGTGTCAGCAGAGGTGTCAGCAGGCAATTTTCGGACCTTCAAGAGGAAGGAAATCCACGATCTGATGGTGACAAGAACCGTAGCCCGAAGGATCCTGATCTGACACCTATGTCAGTTGGGTTAAAGAGCAACGAGGGACAGCGTCGGTTTGCATTGTCTCGCAGTTCCTGAACAGCCTTGGTCGGCGTCGCAGCCCGTTTGCGCGACTGGGGATTGCATGGCCCCTCTGATTGCCCGATATAGATCGCGACAGAGCTGGAGATTGACCATGCGCGCACGCATCTACCGACCCGCCAGAACAGCAATGCAATCTGGTACAGCCAAAACGCATGACTGGGTGCTGGAGTTCGCGCCGGCCTCTGCGCGTGAAGTTGATCCGCTTATGGGATGGACGTCCTCGAGTGATACCCAGACCCAGGTCCGCATGTCCTTCGCCTCGAAAGAAGAGGCGCTGGACTATGCTTCCGAAAACGGGATCGAGGTCGTCTTTCAGGAGCCAAAGATCCGCAAGCCCAATCTGCGGGCCGGCGGCTACGGCGAGAACTTTGCCACGGCGCGGCGTGGTGTCTGGACTCACTAGTCGCGGCCGAAAATTCCTCGCGAGGAATCTTCATTTGGTTCATGTATCTCATCAACGCTGAAAAATCTTGACCAAGATTTTCGGTGAGGTCTTCAGGCCGGAAGACGTTGCCAAACAGGTCTGACGCGCCGTAGAAGGACGCCAGCGGTCCCATAGCTCAACTGGATAGAGCAGCTGACTTCTAATCAGCAGGTTCGGGGTTCGAGTCCTCGTGGGATCGCCATAATTACAAGGGGTTAAGCGATATTTGTCGCCAAGTCTCATAGACTGGCTTTCACCCGGCTTTCACGGCGCAGCCCCAGCCGGTGCGTCCCGAGTCGCCAATGGGGGCGCAGCCCTCGTGATGTGCCGCCCCCAACTAACCCACCCCCACTTGGCCTTTCAACGGCACCGCGCCGACCCCACCCGGGGGGTAGCGGGCCTAAACGCCGCAGGTCCCATCCCGGCGTTGTTGCAGAACTCAGCCGATGAAGGATTCACATCGGGAATCCATGCGGTTAGACGAGCTGCATGAGCAAGCCCAAGCCCGCCCGCTACCGCACGACAAACTGGTCCACCTACAACGATGCGCTCAGGAAGCGCGGGTCGCTGCTGATCTGGCTGGACAAGGAGATGATCTGGCACGTGCCGCATGAGGGACGCCCAGGGCGCCCGCCTGTCTTTTCGAATGCCGCGATCCAGTTCTGCCTGTCGCTCAAGGTTCTGTTCAAGCTGCCGCTCAGGCACACGTGCACTCCGCCACTGCACATTGATTTCTTTAAGAAAATACAGATTCGGCGTGCTTTTTACCATAATGGTTCCCCAAACCATTACGCGCTTGCAGTAGTACCCCACCTGAGTACAAAAATAACTGCGCCAGCCAGACCCCACCCCGGTGGTACCCACCCTTCACGTCAAGACACCCCATTCTGCCTATACAAACGATTCCGCACGAACAGGCTGGCGTCATGCTGTGATTGGAACTGGTTAGGTTCTGCTGAGCATGCCGAGGGCTAGCATGGCCCCCTCGAGTGCACGCAGCTCCCTGAGCTTCTCAGCTCGCATGCGCCTGATCTCTCGTGTCTCCCAGCCATGTGCCGTCTTGGCCTGTGCGCAGCGCTCTCGGCCTTGCTGGGTCTTGGCACCTGTGGACGCGCCGCCATGCGTCCGGCATACGCGCTTACCGCGCATCGCAGGCTTGCGGCACTGAACTCCGCTACGCTTGCTTTTGGCCTGACAGCGTCCCGCTACAGCGCCGAAACTGGTGGTGAAGGGCTCATGCACTGGGTGTCGTTCCATCCTGCATCTGTTGGTGCAGGGTATCACAGACAGAGGTGTTCTGTCAGTTTGCCTGATCGGTGTACCATTTCCCCAAAACAATGAGGCAGACAGATGGCTCTGTTGCAACAGAGCCTAAACGAAGATAAACCAAACTCTCTGCCAATTGGCGCAGCTGGACGTCGTCCAGACCACCTGTGACCTCTTTGCGATACCTTGCGACGATGGGCACGGTGTCACCGCCATCCAGCAAGGCAACCGTGGCTACAACCTGTTCCGGACGCGCACCGATGTCTGAGGTAATATTGCGGGCGATGCGATTCGCAACGGCGTTCATGAAAGGCTCCCTGCTGTGGTCGGACGACCGTGATAGCGCCGCTGCCAGGAACAGCCAAGCCTACGGCTGGTCATTTGACCAACCGTGTCAAGCACCGGGGGCTGTCTGGGTCGCATCGGCCTGACATCGGTAAATACTGACCTGACGTTGGACCACCGATTAACTTGCGAGACATCGGCATGGATGCAACGGGGCCTCTATCCTAGGCCGTTCGCAAGAGGCCGTTGCGGATGGCTCAACCTCTGCGACGTGGCCCACCGACCTAATCTTGATCACCCAACGCCACGAGATGGCCGTCGCCTGTATCAACAAGCTGCGTGCGCTCTGGCCCGAAACCGACGCGGTGGATCGGGCTTGCAACCTCGCCGGTCAGGCGCGGGATGGGCGCGCGCTTAAGGTCCGGATCAGGCAGAGGCACGGCCTGAATAAGTCGGCGGGTGTAAGGATGGAGCGGGTTGCCAAAGACCTGCTCTCGGGTGCCCATCTCTACGATCTGACCCAAAAACATCACAGCCACACGGTCCGAGATATTTTCGACAACAGCCATGTCGTGGCTGATGAAGAGGATCGCAATTCCAAAGTTCTTTTGAAGGTCCTGCAACAGCGCCAACACCTGCGCCTGCACAGACACATCAAGCGCAGAGACCGCCTCATCGGCGATGACAAGTTGCGGCTGAAGTGCCAGCGCCCGCGCAATACAGATGCGCTGCCTCTGCCCCCCTGAAAACTCATGCGGATACCGATCTAGCTTGTCGGGGGACAATCCAACAAGGATCATCAGCTCTTCAGCGCGTTTGCGCTGTTCGGTGGCATTGCCAATGCCATGAATGACCAAGGGCTCGGCCACAAGATCACCTACCCGCATGCGGGCATCAAGCGCTGCCATCGGGTCCTGAAACACAAGTTGGACCGCGCGTCTAAAGGCGCCGGCTTGACGGCCACCTGTTACCCTGTAGCCACCAATATCGATCAGTCCCTCGTGGGGAACCAGCCCGACCATCGCTTTGGCGATCGTGGATTTCCCGCACCCACTCTCGCCTACCAGTGCAAATGTCTCGCCGGGGCGAATATCGAAACTGACCCGCTCAACCGCATGAACCCTGTGGCTGACCCGCCCCATGAGACCGGCGCGGACATCATATCGCACCGACACGTCGTCAAGCCGCGCGACCGGTGCCTTCCGCTCCGAATGCGCGGCGCTTGGTCGGCTGGCCCCCGCCCCCATCCGGGGGACGGCATCCAGCAGCGCGCGGGTATATGCATGAGTGGGCCGGACAAAGATGTCGCGCACATTGCCCGTCTCTACCATACGCCCTTGGCGCATGATTATGACCCGTTCGGCCATTTCGGCAACGACGCCCATGTCATGGGTGATCAGGATGATTGCCGTGCCCAGTTCCCGCTGAAGATCGCGCAGCAGGTCCAAGACCTCGCGTTGCACAGTCACGTCAAGTGCCGTCGTCGGTTCGTCAGCAATGAGCACTTCCGGGCGGAGGACCAGTGCCATGGCGATCATTACCCTTTGACGCATTCCTCCTGACAATTCGTGTGGAAACTGGCCCATCCGCTGCTCGGGCTGGCTCAGTCGGACCTGTCGCAGCGCTTCCAGCGCACGGGCCTGAGCCGCGCTGCGACTGACCGGTTCATGTGCGCGGATCGCCTCGCAAAGCTGCGACCCGATGGTAAGCACCGGGTTAAGCGACGTCATTGGCTCTTGAAAAATCATGGCGATCCGATCGCCACGGATCGAACGCATCTGGCCTTCAGGCAGGCCAGTCAGAACTGTGTCACCCAAACGGATGACCCCTCCCGTGACCCTCACAGCAGGTGGCGGCAACAGCCCCATGATAGCCAGCGATGTAATTGATTTACCGCTCCCGCTCTCGCCGGCGATGGCAAGTGTTTCCCCCCGCGCGAGTGTAAAACTCAGATCGCTCACGAGTGGGGCCAATCCCGCCTCACTGCGGACCGAAACGCACAGTCCGTCCACAGCCAACACCGTGGCGGAAGAATTCGCCACGGCTGCAGTATCTGCGGTTGATGTCTGCCCCGTTGATGTCATTCAAAGACGCAACGCGGGAAATAGAACGAAACCACCCAGTTGGGCTGATCCACGATCTCTGAGATCCGCAAGTCCCCGCAGGTAGAGCAGAGCATGTAGGCCTCGACCGCAGACATGCCACGTGTTGCACAAAGCAAATCCACCATGCCTGCCACCGCGTCACGGGCAGCGGCCATCAGGTCAGGCCCGATGCCAGTTGTGGCCTCGTAACCCTTAGCATCCAGATGCCGAGTGACCGGCCCGGGCGTGGTGAACCGCGGCGTCTTAAGATTGGCGTCCTTAACCAGGTCAAGCGTGAGGACCACGTCCATCGGGCTTTCGATGGCCGTCCCGCAGACTTCGCCGTCGCCTTGAGCGGCATGGGTGTCTCCAACGCTGAACAACGCACCCGCCACCTCGACCGGCAAGTAAAGTGTGGTGCCCGCCGCCAGGTCGCGGATATCAAGGTTGCCGCCCACGCGCCGGGGTGGAACGATGGAATGCAGCCCCGGCTCTGCCAGAGCGTTGCCGATGGTGCCAGCAAAGGGCTTCAGCGGTATCGCAGCCTGCGATCCCCAAAGTGCGGGCGCGAGGCTATCTGGATCATAGCTCCAGACGATCAGGGCCGGATCAGTGAATTGATCTGCCAACAGACCAAAGCCCGGAATGTTTGCAGTCCAGCCAAACCCTTTGCCGTCGTGGTGTCGCGGGGCAAAGCTGTCGATGGTAACTTTGACGGCATCGCCGGGCTCTGCCCCGTCGATCCAGATCGGGCCGGAGACCGGGTTGATCTTGCCAAAATCGAGGGTCGCTACATCGGCCACGGTGGACGACGGGCCAAGTTGACCCGCCGAGCTATCATGACAGTGAAAAAGGATTGTCGATCCGGGCGCGACCCTTTCGGCCGGGACAATTGAATTGTCCCAGCCGAAGTGGTGCTGTGCGCCATGAATGGTGTAATCACAAGCCTTGCACATAATGGTTACTCGGTCGCATAGACGTAGTCGTAGTTGACCGGGATCGACACTGGATCGACATACAGCTCATCCGCACCGCCCATCCGGGGCGAACGCATGGTGTAACGCTGTTCGTTGAACACCGGCACCCACGGAGCGTCTTCCATCACCGACATGTAGACGTCTGACCACTTACTCATCCGCTCATCCATCATCGCCGGATCGGTGATGCTGTCGGCGGCCGTTGCCATTTCGTCCAACGCTGGCACGCAATACCGTGACCAGTTCCAGCCGCCCTCGACGACACCCGCACATCCAAGGATAGGTCCATAGAAGTTGGACGGATCGGGGAAGTCTGCGATCCAAGCCATGCCACCCGACCAGATCATCGGTGCGGTGCCAGCACCACCTGCCTCAATCACGTTGGCCTGCGCCAGAGACAGGATATTTGCGGTGATCCCGATGCTGGACAGATCCTGCTGGATCGCCTGCGCGATACGCGGGTTGGGATCGGTGTTCATCACGTAGAGATCAGTCTCGAAACCGTCGGGAAAGCCTGCATCCGCCAACATCGCCTTGGCGGCTTCGGGATCAAAGGGATAACCGGCGTAACCTTCCGTGTAGCCCGGCATCGAGGGAGGCAAAGGCTGAGTAGCCGGCACAGCACGGCCATTAATGATCTGAACGATCCGCTCTTTGTTGATCGCCATGTTCACGGCCTGCCGCACCGCCACGCTATCAAAAGGCGGCATGGTGACGTTCAGGGTAATATAGCCGGTTTGGAGCTGACCGCCTTCGATGACTTGGGCTGCTTGCGCGGGATCGCCCATGACTTCGGTGAACTTGGCAGGCGGAATACCATCGCCAGGCACATCGACTTCTCCGTTTTGCAGGCGCAGCAGGGCCACCACCGGCTCTTGGCCTACTTCGAACGTCACAGCGTCCAGATACGGGACGCCAGCACGCCAGTAGTTCTCGTTCTTGGCAAAGACCAGGCGTTGGCCAATCACCCATTCGTCAAGGCTGAAGGCGCCGGTGCCAACTGGCATTTTGCCGAAATCGCCATTTGCGGCCTCAACTGCTTCTTGCGGCACGACCGAAGCAAAGTTGAGCGCCATGACATGCAGGAAGGTGGCGTCCGGGCGGCTCAGCGTGATCGATACCGTCAGGGGGTCAATCACCGTCACACCCGACAGCGAGGTCGCGGAGCCATCCGACATCGCATCATAACCTGCAATGGAGGCAAAGAAACCGGCACCTGGGCTTAGTGTTTCTGGATTGGTGACTCGGTCGAGCGAATACTTTACGTCCTCGGCGGTCATCTCACGCCCGTTGTGGAACAAGACACCGGGGCGCAAGTTAAAGGTATAGGTCAGGCCGTCGTCCGAGATCTCGTAGCTTTCCGCAAGGCCCGGACGCAGATCGGTCGTGCCGGGGACATAGTCCATCAGGCCGTCGAAAAGCGACTTGATCATCGACCAGTTCTGCCAGTCATAACCGATGGCTGGATCCAGCGTCGCGACGTCGTCCTTATAGGTCACGACGATGTTGCCACCAGGCGTGGCAGCCGGATCGGGGGTATACTCTTGTGCCAATGCTGGAAGGCCCATCGCGAACATCAGCGCCGTTGAGGTCAATAATTTTTTCATTGGTTTCTCTCCTGTTAGGGTCTTGGTTGTGTCAGCGCAACTTGATGCGCGGGTCGATAAAAGGGGCAATCAGGTCGGCCAGCAGGTTGCCGATAACAATGGCGGCCGCCGATACCAGCGTGACGCCCATGATGATTGGAATGTCGACGCGCTGGATTGCCTGCCACGCTAGCTGGCCGATGCCGGGCCAGCCAAAGACGCTTTCCACGACCACGATCCCCCCCATGAATATGCCGATGTCGATACCGATCATGGCAATCACCGGAAGGATAGCGTTGGGCAGGGCATGACGCAGGATCACCCTTGCACGGGTCAGTCCCTTTGCTCGGGCGGTCCGGATGTAGTCAGTTCGCAGCACCTCTACCATGCTGGAGCGCATCATCCGGCTATACCAGCCAGAGCCGAGCAACCCGAGGGTGAGCGCGGGCAGGACAATGTGGGCAAATGTGCCGTAGCCGCCAATCGGAAACCATCCCAGCTTGACCGCAAATACATAAAGCAGCAGCAGGCTGACCACGAATTGCGGCGCAGAGACGGTCACAAAAGATGTGATCATCAGGAAATTGTCCAAGGCCTTGCCGCGGGTCAGCGCAGCAGCGACGCCCATGCTAAGCCCAAGAACAAGCTCGGTCGCAATGCCGGCCGCCATCAGTTGAAGGGTAGCGGGCAAACGCGCACCAATAAGTGTCGACACCTCTGTCCGTTGCAAAAAGCTCCGACCCAGGTCGCCTTGAAATAGGCCGGCCAGGTAGCGCGAGTATTGTACGAGGAATGGCTGATCGAGGCCAAGCTGCTCGCGGATATTTGCCACGGTTTCAGCCGTCGCAGCCCTACCTGCGATCTGGCGAACTGGATCGGCTGGCAAGATGAACAACAGGAAATAGGTGATGAACGACACGCCTAGCAAGATCAGCGCCGATTGCACCAGCCGTCGAAGAAAATAGCCCGCCATCAGTCCCGCCCCCGCTGCAACGGATCAAGCACATCACGCAGGGCATCTCCGACCAGATTGAACGCCAGCGCCAATAGCAAGACAGCAGCGCCGGGAATAAACACGAGCCAGGGTGCAGCCTGAAAGTAGGTCTGGTTTTCAAATATGATGTTTCCCCATGATGGGGTTGGCGGCTGCACTCCTACGCCCAGAAAGCTTAGGGTTGCCTCCAAGAGCACGGTGGTCGAAATGCCCAGAGTGCCCCAAACGATGATCGTCGGCACCAGGTGCGGCAGGATATGCCGAAACAAGATCCGACCGGTGCTCGCCCCAAGTATACGCTCGGCGGCAATGAAATCCCGTTCTGCCAGTGAAGAGGTCTCGGTGTAGATCACGCGCGCTGTCTGGACCCAGTTCACCAGCGCGATCACCATCGCCACGATCCAGAGGGACGGCGTGAATATCGCGGCGAGGCATATGGCAAGAAGGAGCGCAGGAAAAGCCATCATCAGATCGGTGAACCGCATCAACACGGTCCCGATCCATCCGCGAAAAAACCCTGCCGTAATGCCGACCAGTGTGCCGATGATAAGCGACAGACCGTTCGCCGCCACACCGATGATGAGTGAAGTTTGCGCGCCGTAGAGGATCCTTGTGAACAAATCTCGGCCCAGCAGATCCGTGCCCAATATGTATACGCCGCCGGGTGGCAACGGCGCGCCTTCAAGGGTCAGACCGTCAAAATGTTGTTCGGCCGGGTCATAGGGTGCGATCCAAGGCGCAAAAATCGCACCAAGCAGAACCAGTCCGATCAGCACAAGCCCAAAAACGGCCAGCTTGCGCTGCAATAGACGACGAAGAGCGCTGTCCGGCTTGGCCATTTCCACCTGTCTGGTGGCATCGGTCATTGTGCGTCCCTCTCGTCACTGGCATCTGGCCCGACGATGCGTTCGGCCGCCTCTTCAAAGCTGATACGCCAAGCCATGGCCATGTGGCGCAGCTGGGCATAGGCCTCGGCCTCTGATTTGCCTCGCGCGGCCAATCGCATGACTGCCTTGACGACCGTCATACGTGCATTCACCCTGTTCTGCAGATCCTCGATCTTGGCCTGCATGGCGTGTTGGGCATCGAATGCTGCACGGGCGATCAAGAGCGCTGAATACGCTCCGGAATCGCCCACGGGCTTCAGAAGCTGGGCATGGGCCCCCGCCAATAGCGACCATTCGATTCGGCCCGGCGCTTCGGATCCGATCAAGGCAATCAGCGGCACAGGAGGCTCGCCCTCGGGCCAGGGAAACTGCGCACTATGGCCCATATCAGCATCAAAAAAAACAAAGTCTGCGGCGAGGGACGTTGGCGGCAATTCCGGCCAAGCGATCGCGACGTTGAGGCCAATCGCCTCCAACTGTCGGGTCAGCGCCTGCACCGTCGGATGGGGCCGGTGTAAGAGCACCGCCAAAGCGCCGCCCAAATTCTGTATCCGGACACCTCTTCTCACGATACGACCCTGAGGGCTGCGCGAATATCGCGCGCCGGGCGCGGATGTGTCAGATAAGGATCACCCGCAATAGCTTCATGCGCCTGAATGACCTCGAAACGGCCAGCGTTGGCGCGTGCGATCAGCGTTGGCAGCGCAGTATGATGTGTCTGATGGTCGATCCGACTGCCCTTCGCGGCATCTGTACGCATCAGGTTCGACAGGCTCAGGACCTCGGACCCGGGCCGATGCGCAAGCAATCTGGCCAATTCCCAAACCGCGGTGAAGGCTGCCGCCTCGTGCGAGCTGCCAAACGTTCCGGGCCCATGCCAATCAGTGCCGCCGCCTTGGAAGTAGGGGCCAGCGGCGATCAATCCATCCGCCGCACTGCCGATCGCAGGTAATTCGCATTCGGTCATGTTGCACGACAAGACAGGCCTCGTCTGCGGCAGAAAGCGGCGATCGCGTTTCCCAAGATCATGGTAGGCGCGCAAGAATTGATAAGACGACCGCCCGATCAGGGAATTGAGAACGAAGTCCGGCTCTGTCGCCTCAATCTCTTCGATGATCCGATCAATGTCCACGGACCCGATCGGCAGATAGCGTTCGCCCAGAACCTGACCTCCCGCGCCCGTTAACGCCCCTCGTGCGAGGCGGTTCATTTCCCAACCCCATATGTAATTGGACCCAGTCAGGAAAGCCCTGCGTCCATAGGTTGGAAGGGCCCACTCAAGCAGTGGCAACAGATGCTGGTTAGGACAGGCATGCGTGTAGACAACGTGATCAGAGGCCTCAAAACCCTCATAAGGGACCGCATACCAAAGCGTGCCTCCCGAGGCCTCGAGCGTCGGGATAACCTCTTTGCGGCTCCATGACGTTACGCATCCGATGACATGTCGCGCACTCGTCTGGCGCAGGATCTCGTCACACAGCGGGGCGTAGAGGTCCACATCGCCACCGGGATCACGCTCTACGGGAACAAATGTAAGATCAATATCAGGATCGGCATTGACCAGGGCAACAGCCCCAAGCGAACCGCTGCGGCATGCTTCGGAGATCAGCGAATAATCGCCCGATCGGGAATATAAAAGTCCGAGTTCTATACGGCGCATCATATGGACCCAAGAAACAAAAAAAGCCCCACTGACCTGAGGCTGAAGAGTGCCGATCAGGTCGTGAGGCGTGAATGCCAGCTGGCGATAATGCCAAATGATGATGTCACCATGAGCCGGACTGAGCGTCGCGTCAAGCGCTGTGCTCAGGTATGTCGCCAAGATCGTTCCATGCCGGCCAATGCACAAGATTTCATCACGCCACTAAGGAACCCGCTAAGAAAGTAGGCGCCCCCACGCCATCACCCATCACAAAACCCCAGAGCTCGACACGCTAGCCCTTCGGCATCGTCCAGCAGCTGCGTCACGTGCGACCCACCGCCCCGCATGACGTTGTACTCGGTCTTGATTCCCGCCTTTAGCCGGCTCTGGGCCTCCTCTGCAGCAGCCAAGATTTTGCTGGCCTCTGCGTCGGCATGCTTCATCAACGCAGCCACGTCACGCCGCGGCACCCCGTCTGCGGTGAGTTCGGCAATGCCCGGTAAGATGTACTTGCCAAGCACATCGGCGATGTCGAGGGGTATGCGTTTGATGAGGTGGGCACGCTGCTCGGGTGCTATCGACGCCAGTGCAGCCTTGGCGGCCTTTGCATCGTCCTTGCGGACGATCTGTCTTATCTTCTCAATGTCAGACCGCATCCGCTGTATCTGCCAGATCGCCTCATCGAGTTTGAACCGGCCTGATGGCAGCGGCACGGTGGCGCGGAAGGCGCGAGCGGCGTCGAATGTTTTGCGTATTGGGGTGGTCATGGCTTTGTCTCCTGTTGCGGTTTGCGCAGCACTTCATGGATGACAGGGGGGCTTGCCACCATTGCCACCACTTTTGAAAAAGTCTTGCGATTACCCCGTAACCTCTTCTCTCTCCTACTTTTAGGAAAGTGGTGGCAATGGTGGCAAACCGCCGGTAAACAACTGTTAAATAACGGCTTAATCTTGCCATCACTGGTGGCAAGAGCTGGCAGATTTGCCGGCCAATAGCGTGTACTACTCGCCCTCAGTCGGTCCATAGCACCTCTCCTCCCAGAAAATTGGCGAATTCGGCCCTTGCCAGTGGCAAGGGTGGCAAGTTGTAGCCACGTTGCTGGCAACCCCCATCCACCTTCCGGCTTTGTTTGGCCGAGGGACACAACCGTGCGAGGGCAGTGTGTATGTCACGCGATTGGGGGGCAGAGAAGCGATGCCCTCCCTGCCTTTCATAGGCCTGCCAAGCACTCATCAAGCGGTGCGTGCTGACGAAAGGCGTGCCTTCCCAGTTCAATGCTGGCTGCAGCGCACTCCCAACGTCGATTGTGCCTGTGCTCAGGACCTCATGCCAATATCTCTCAAAGCCACTGAGCGAACGAACCTTCTGGTCACTATGTGCCTCTGTTTTCGGGCGCATCCGAGGATTGAAGCAACTGATGTCATAACTCTTCAGGTCGTGCACCATAGCCGCCACGATAGCTGGGTCCGCTACCGCTTTGTGAAACCGGTCCCAGTAGGCCACATCACCCTTTCTACTTTCCGAGACCCTAAGGAACACGAACCGCCGATCGTCAGAGTCGACTTGCGCAAAGTGGGCGTGGTTACTGGCGGCAAACAGCCTATGGTAGGAAGCGATCGTCCTACGCGGCTGATACTTTTGTTCGATCGTGATGCTGGGCTCAGTCACGAAGGACTTCAACCGGTCAGTCGCCCGCTTGTCCCCAACAAATAGGGCCTCGTCCATGCAGAGAGCGTAAGACTGTTCGACCTGTGCGTTGAACTGGCCAAGGACATGGTTGATGTCGGATACCAGCAGCGTCGCCTGTTGCCAGATCGCGCTCAACAGCCTGAAAAACCCCCCTTACCGATGCCTTGCCCGCCGAGCATTACGATCATGATGCCCGGCTTGTCTTCTGGCCTCTGCATCATGTGGGCCAAAAACAAGATCAGATAGCGGTAAGCGCCCATGTCACCTGCACACACTACCTCAAGCAAATACTGCTTGATAAATGACCAGTCGCCGGGAATTGGATTGATCGTGCAGTCACACCACAGGTTCAATGTCGTCGGCGGCGTAGGTAGTGGGCTGAAGGCGAGGCTATCGTAAACTCTAGTCTTGGGGCTGACCATGAAAGCGGCGATCACTTCGTGCTTATTATCAGTGAACGGTTGCCTTTCCAGATACCGTGACATGAGTAGCTTCGCCGGGCCCAACCTATAGAATTGTAGCTCTGAAGTGCCAGCGACAGCTGAGTTCTGTGAAATTTGGCCGGTTTCAAGCACGAAGATTTCCCCTGCGAGTTTGATCAGGCAGAAGGTCTGCTGCAAACGGCTGAGGGCTGTTGGTGCTGCCTTTATCGGTGCAATTTTAGCCATGCCAACCTCCCTGACGCGCTAGATGGATCAGAGTTCCGATCGAAGGCGAACGCTTCTGATCGTGACCGTTTACGATCGCGATGAAATTGTTCTCTTTGAACCGTTGCGGTGCAGTCAGACACCACGCCTCAGCCAAATCAGGCGCATCTTCCCAGCCAAGCGACAGGATCGCCCAAACAACATCACGATAAATCTCGTACTCGCAGTCAGCCGAAATGCTCGCAAGCATACTGGCAAGACGAGCCCTCTGCCGTGGCGTGTCGTCGACTGGGCCGCTCTGGTGCGACTGCTTTAGGCGCTTGGGTTTGTCTATGTAACTGTCAAGTGCAGCTTCAAACGCATTAGGGTCATTGACGTCCCCATCACAGAGCAAAGCAACGCGCCGCGGCGGATCATACTTGCGGTTATGGGTGCCAACTGGCCTGAGAATACTTGCCGCGTCTGTGGTTCTGGAGTGGTCCACCAGAAACCCAAGAGCTTTGGCGGCTCGCTTCAATTTGCTCGAGATCCGCTTCCAGCGCTCCGGAGTGATCTGTTCTTTCAGCGGCCAATAAATGTGAAGACCACCGCCGCTGTCCACTATCATGGGTCTTGGTAGCCCTGTGGCCTTGCAAAACTGCTTCAGGCCTAACGTAGCTTCTTCTTGGGTCTCATAACCTGCGCCTGAACTCGCCTTCTCAGCGCCACAGTCTACGTCACACCAGAAGGCTTGCATCGCCTGAGCATTACTGGCCTTGCGCGATTGCCCATCCTTAAACGTCGCGCAC
>ERZ887849.7-NODE-7-length-229457-cov-27.969172_pt1 | contig 229457 bp, 213 predicted proteins | sample MGYA00521267_ERZ887849 | MGnify/ENA primary metagenome ERZ887849 (study PRJEB32303, sample SAMEA104408601) | aquatic metagenome | biome: Brackish water; feature: Pelagic; material: water | place: Baltic Sea | collected 2014-06-06T16:11:00 | depth 2,863 m ...
TTGAATCATGCAAGCTTGACAGCCTCAAGCGGATTAATGGGTCTGGAGCCTAGGGTCGGATGTCGGGGTCCCTACGGCCGTTTGGCGCAGCATGGACCGGGCTATGCACCGTGAAGCAATTGCCCAACCCGGGGTCGAGATTGCGCAGGTCCGTGGCTCTGGCCCGATGATGCAGGCTGCCTGGGAAATCTTTGTCGCCGCACACGCAAACCCCGACAGCTATGTTCCGACAGACGACGTCTTTGTGGTGGATCGCAGCGCGATCTACGGCACAATGCTGCGCAACCGTGGTGATGACTACGGCCCTGAAATCAACGGGACCAGCGATGCAGACTGGGGTATTGAGGTCTATTCCGCCTTTCAACAAACCGCGCCCTATCTTGCTCTGCGATCTGACTTGCCCTTGGCCGAGGCGGTCGCCGAAAGCGTCGCGGTCGCAATCGCAGACCCTCAGATTGCCGAGGCGATGGGAACCGGTCCCAACCCGCGTCAAATCGTCTTCTGGATGGCGGATATGGCCAATGTTGCTGTTCTGGACTTTGTCCTGAACCAGCAGGACCGGTTCGGCAATATCGACTATGTTGACCGTTGGTACTGGTCCTAGGATGGTCAACTCATGTCGGCCAACAAGAATGCTTTCGACCTTGCCTCTGGCAACCTGCCCCAAGGCGCGATGCTATTGCAGCGTACCCACATCAACGACAACGACGCCGGGGTCCGGCCCGAATACCATAATTTTGCGCGTGAAAGCGGAATGCTCGAAAACCTGCGTCATTTCCCTGCCGGGACCTATCGCCAGCTCATGGCGCTTGATGCCGACCTTAAGGTCCAGGGACCGTTGCACGCCTACCTCGGAACCTCGTTCGGGCTGAGTGAAGCGGCCTTTGGCAATCTGGTCGCCAACGTCGCCCTCGCCGCAGACACCCTGCGCGCCCAATGCCTTGCCGGGACAATGCAATTCGATCTTGATCCCGCTGCTTTCATCTTGTCCGGGGCGGTCGCCCCCGGCGTGATCGACTGCACCAATCCCTGATCCAGCCTTGCGCCTCCGGCCTATTCCTCGGGGGCGTCCTGGGTCAGCATCCGCGCGATCGCGGCCAGGATCACGCCGTTTGTGTTGAGGTCGGAGTAGTTTGTCATCGACAGAAGTGTCTCGGTATAAACGCCGACGGAAAAGCCAAAACCATCGATCCGGGCCTTGTCCCGGATCAGGTCGAGCAGTCGGGTAGAGTGGGGATGCGGATAGACGGCGGCCCAGAGGTAGGCGGATTTGGAGCTTAGAAGTTCGATCCGCTTCTGGAACTCCTCGCTTTGGAAGGCGTCGTTGTCGCGGGGGCTAAGGATCGTCCAGGATTCGGCCCCCGTTCTGTCCACCCTCAGACCCTGGTAGGTGAACCAGGGCGCAACATTCAGCGGAATCTCGGACACGCATTTGAGGCGTCCGGTGTCCTCGAACCAGCTCAGCTGAGCATCGAAAAGGACATCGGTCAGAAAGGAGGATTCAGGGGTCGCGCCGCGTTCGATGGCCTGAAGCAGCAGGGGTTCAGTCCCGTAGGACCCCTTGGTCGCGACCGCGTACAGAAGGTCCATGCGCGAATCCGCACTGGGGAGTTCGGGCAGGGGCGGATAGGTGGCGGTCAGAGGCAGGTTAAGATCTTCAAACGCTGGGGCGATATAGGGCGTACAGTGCGACAGCGAGGTGTCGCGCCAGCGGCGTCCGTCATGATTATAGGGCCGCCCGTCAGAAACAGCCGACTTCAGATCCCAACTGTCTATGAGCGTCGATGCGGTTTCTTCGGGCAAAAGGCCGCTTTGCACCGCGAGTTGCAGTGCAATCAGAAAGCGTCCCGCATCGCAGATGTCGAAAGAGCTTCGGACGACCTCGTTGTCCTTGTTGGTCACAAACACGGCCGGTGGCAGGTCCTGGCCGTCCAGTCGCATAAGGGGAAGATGACTCAGCATCAGCGCCAACCGGTCCCTGGCTGCACTGGCGCTGATCAGGTCAAGCCGCGCTGCGGCCACGATGCCCTGCATCTGGCTGGCCATATCCCAGAAGGTGGCCTCGTAGTTGACCCGCCGCACTGGCCCGTCCTGGACCGTGCCCGCGCAAAGGCCGGTTTCTGCGCTCGTAAAGCGGTCAATGTAGGTCCACGCCACTTGGGCATCCTCAAGCAATTGCGTGCGCTCAGAGGAAGACAACAGGGCTGGCGATGGCGGATCAGAGACTTGTCGGCGCTGCGTTGCCCAAAGGCGTTGATGAACGGGGTCTGGTGCAAGCAGTTGATCGGCAAGGATACGAAGTTTCAAAAAGCGGGTCTGACCGTCGCGGGTCGCGTACAGAAGCCGGCGCAAGATCTCGGACCGTTGAACCGGGGTTGCGATATCCTTGGGCCGAATGACAACCGCGACGCTTTCGAGGGCGGGCCAGTCCCGCGCGGCGAGCGTGGGCCACTCCTCGGTCAAGATGTGCAGGCGCCCATCCTCGCGCAATCTCGTCGGGCCGGATCGCGCGTGTCCGGCATGCAGGATCACGCTTGCCGGTGGCAGGTCGCCGTCCGGCACGGGGTCTGTCAACACGATCACATCGGGCAAGGGCGCGCCTTCTGGATGTGTCCCTGGCCAAAAGTCGATGCGTCCGGCGTCCTGGGGCAACCAAGCCGGGCTTGTTCCGGCGACGAGGTCAATGGTTACACGATTGGCCGACAGCTGGCCCGCAAAGTCGCACAGGGCCTCGTCCTGATCAGGATCGTTTGGCGAAAACAGCAGGACGGCAACCTCGGTCAGTTGCTCGGGGCCGAACTGGAGCAGGTAATCCGTCGGACGCGTCAGGTAGAGCACGCCTCTCAACAAGGCTGCCGTCAGCCTGTCGGCAAACGCCGCCGCGAGCGCACGGGTCGCCTCGATGTCCGTCGCCGGCTGGTCGGTCTGTGGCAAAACAAGGGTCAGAACGCCATCTTGGCGGTTGCGCAGGATGGTATCCAGCGCCCTCGTCACCCGCGCAGGATCGCCCGACAAAGGCAGTGTCGCCCCGCCCGAAATCGTAAGCTGACCCCGACCGACGAAGGCGGCGCTGAATTCACCGTCGCCCGGACGCATCAACACACGGAAACCGGCCGAGCGGAAGGCAGCTACGTCGATGCCACTTTGTTCCGTGTCATCGATGAGTGTTGTGACCTGCCGCGTGGTTTCTTTCTTTAGTGTCCCCGCAATGCGATCGCGCAGTGCGCCGGCCGTCCGCATTTGAAAGTATCGAAGCTGGCCCGCGACATCCCCGAGAGGGATTGCCAGCTCTAGCAGACCGCCTTCGCGGGCGGCGTATTCGTCCATCAATGCCTGAAGACCGTCCGGTGTCCCGGGTGTCAGGGGCTGCCCCTCCATCAGGACTGTGGCGGGCACTCCTCGACGGAAGAATTCCGAAAGAACGGCATCCAGCAGCTCCGGATCCATCCTCTCCGACTCGCCTCTGAAGAGAATCATTAGCGCCGGGAGCGACACATCTTGGGCATAGTTCTGCCTTGGATATGCAGCCATAGATAGAAAGGCTCCACCAAAGCGAAGTAAATCCCGCCGAGTCAGCCTGAGTGTTTCCTTGAATTGCGGTATTTTGCTGTCGGACTCTCGAGTTGAACATCAAGAATTTGGGCTAAGTCCGAATTCCGCTTATTCCACCGGTTCAGATTTAAGCAGCCCTCTCTGACTTTGTTGTTCTGATTTTTGCGACAGGGCGAGTTCCAACTCTATACCGAACAACCGCACTCTGTCAGCGGGGCAGCAATAACTGGATATCCCCGACTTGGGTTTCGAATGACTTGCTGAACGCCTCCAATGGCATACATGCAGGACGTCGCCGCCGAGGCGCCCAACACTTCGCCTCCGACATAGATATCCAGCCAAGGCAAACCGTTGTGCCCAATATGACACGGACCATCCTGTGGCCTGGGCCCGTCACCGCAAACATCTTCCACAATCGCATAGCGGCGCAATTCGGGAAAATAGAACCGGGTGCCAGCGGGAAAGTCCAGCCTCTGAACCGATCCAATTATGCTGTGACCCACAGCGAGGGTGATTGGGTCCTCGTAAGTCCCAACACCCCCGGCCTCTCTGTGGATGATCGGTCTGGCAATCGCTGCTGAGCCTGGTGGCGTGTTGTCCCAATAGCTGTACCCCGTCAGGTAAGCCATCATCATGTAGTCTGCTTGATCAGGATTACGTGGCGCTTCGGCGCTACCGAAGTCAGAAGCTTGATTTCGGCTCACTTCGTGAATCGATGCCGAGCACATTGCCAATAAAGAAACAAGAATAATGATCTCGCCAAGATTTTTGGTGCGGCGCAGCAACATGATGCGCAGCTTTGAATTTTTCCGCCTCATATTGCTCCCAATAGCTTGGCTTCTATTCCTGCCCTAAGTGTCTCATACTAAAATGTTTTATGGCTTCTTCTTGAATATAGTTGGTTTAAGATTGTACCAGTTTTCCATCGTAAGCAAGGGCGTCCGGTCTGGCCCCTTGGCTATGAGGACCCGACGGTCTGGAGCCTTCTTGAGGCGCCGCCTACGACAGAGGCCGCGATGCAGGTTCTTGGACAGCCGATCAGCCTTGCGAACCTGATGATTGCAGAAGGGGACGGCCCATTCCTGACCCGGACGGAAAGCGATGTCCTGGGGCGGCGGAGCCTTACTTGGGACCGTGCCACCGGCGCGATCCTGTCTGAGACCTATAGTGTGGTGCCCAGTCCCAACCGCGTGCACCTTAGCGGTGCCGGGTCGTCGAGGACGCTGCACCTGACCTTTGATGGCCTGCCTGACAAGGACTCTGCCGACGCCATTCTGAGCGCATTGTCCAATGCGGGGGTCAAAGCGACCTTCTTTATCGACAGCCTTGATATCTTTGGGAACGAGGATGCGCTTGACGCGGTCCTTGCGGAGGGGCACGCGATCGGGTTCCGACAGCCCCAAAGCGCGCTAGCCGGCTTTGGCCCTGGGGCGGACCTGCGTCACAATACAGCACAGCTTGCCATGTCGCATGCCACAGGACTGCGCAGCCTTTTCGTTCGACCAGCTGCCGAAATCGCCCAGCCATCGGATCTGGTGGCCTATGACGAGATGATTGAACGGGGATACCTGGCCGTTGCGCCGGGTGTTTTCGCACCGCACGGTTCTTTCGATCCTGCGGACTTTGTTGGACGGGTCCGGGACGACGCTGCCGATAACCCATCTGGTCTTGTCGGGTTCGAACTGGGTCCGAACGCGGCGGCTGTCGGGGCAACCTTGCCTGCCGTTTTGTCCGGCCTGAAACTCGAAGGATTTGATTTTGCGTCGCTGGCCGATGCAGCGGACATTGTTCAGGCCGATGCGATGCCCCTGACGGCCGAACCGTTCCACTGGCGTGATGGGGTCGCGCTCTGGTCGATCGGGTTCTACCTTGTCGGCCTTACAAAGATGTTCTTTGTCTTAATGTTGTTTGCGGCCGTCAGGTCCGTGATCTACGTCGGGTTGGCGTTATGGCGTGGGAACAGTATAGACTTTGATCCCGATTTCTGTCCTCCGGTCACGGTCATCGTACCGGCCTACAACGAGGAATTGGTTATTGTAAAATGTATCGAGTCCCTTCTTGCCTCCGACTATCCTGACTTGCGGATTGTCGTCGTGGACGACGGGTCAACCGATACTACCTACAACACAGTCCTGAGCGAATTCGGAAACGACGACCGGGTAATCCGGATGCATCAGGACAACGGGGGCAAGTGGCGTGCGGCCAACCTTGGCCTTTCTGTCACCAACAGCCCAATCTTTATTATCGCGGACGCGGATTCGATCTTCTTTCCCAATACGATCCGCTGGCTCGTCCAGCAGTTCAAGGATGAAAAGGTCGGAGCCGTCGCCGGACTGGTCGAGGTTGGAAATCGCCAAAACTTCCTCACGTCGTGCCAATCGCTCGAATACATCGTGAGCCAAAGCGTGATGCGGCGCGCGTATGAAGTGTTCGAGGGCGTTCTTGTCGTGCCGGGGGCCGTCGGGGCCTGGCGGACCGAAGCTGTCAGGGAGGCCAACAGTTTCTCTGGTGAGACGATTACCGAGGATGCCGATTTGACGATCGCGGTCCACCGGGCGGGCTACAAGGTTCGGTTCCAGGAGCAAGCCCGGGCCGTGACCGAAGCGCCAGACAAAGTCCGCGCTTTCATGCGGCAGCGCCTGCGCTGGACCTTTGGGATGATCGAGGTGGCCGTGAAACACAGCCGCGCAATCACCGAAGGGCGTCCTGTCGGCATTTCGATCATCGACGCGGTCTGGTTCGGCCTTGTGTCAAGTATCATGTCGCCGCTTGTCGACTTGCTTCTGGTCATGCTTGTGGCCAAGGCGATCATCGGGGTGTTTTCGGGTGAAGCTGTCGCGATGTCGGGGCTTCCTGTCGTTGTGGTTGCCAGCTACTTTTTCTTGACTGCTCTCGATGTACTGAACACGCTTGTGGCGTTCCGCTTTGAAACGCGGTTCGATTGGAAGCTTCTGGCCATTGTTGCGCTCTTGCGATTTGGCTACCGGCAACTTCTCTACATTTCGACGCTGAACGCTATTTGGCATGCCATGATTGGGCAGATGGCCGGCTGGAACAAGCTTGCCCGGACCGGCGGCGTGTTCAATCCGGTCAGACCGGCCAAACGCCGGCCCGGCTTTAGATCTGCGCCGGTCTCATCCGGGGTTCCTGCCGAATGATCCGGCCCCTTACCCATATTCCCGCCTGCGTTCCGGCAATCCGCGTGGATTGCCGGGATATCTGGTCTTGGAATGATGTCCCCGGTTCAAGACCCGGCAGAGGTCGAGACACGCGCCGTCGGGGCAGGGGCAAAGGGGATTTCGTAATCGGCAAGCCTGGTAATATAGCTGCTGATCGGCGTGCCGTACGGATCGCGAAGATCGCGGGCCCCGTCCGAACGAACGAATTGCGCCAAAGAATCCGCCCCCAAAAGATGGACCGCCGCCAGCATGCCGCTAGGGGTGAGCGTCACGCCGCCAACCTCTCTCCAGGCGTAGGCATCGAGGTTCTGCATCTCGATATAGTGCCACATCAGTTGGACCCATTCGCGAACGGCGATATCCTGCACTCTTTCGTTGGCAAGGAAATCGCGGGCGGACCGGATCCCGTGCTTTCCCGTCCAGCCCCCGCTGAAGTCATTGTTGGAGTAGTTTCCGTCGTAGCGGACATAGCCCAGATCGGTCAGCGCGCCTTCGCCGAACTGGTAGGCGCCAAGGTAGTTGAGGGTGTTGACGGTCTGATAATTGCCGCCAGACTCCATCATGCTCAAGGCAAGCAGGAACGCTTCAAGCGTTTGCATAAGCTCTCTACTTCCGTCCCGAATGAAGATCGGTCGGCTATGGGTTGCGCGTGGCATTCAGGAGATCGCTGCTCGATCCTCTTTGCCGGGAAATCCGCAATCCTCTCGGTGATTGTCGGGGTAGATCTGGTTAAGACTATGACCCCATTGGGGCGGTTTCGGCCAATTTGCGAAACAAACCGCGATTACGCAAACAATGAATGTATCCGGTCAAAGAATTCCGCGATTTTCCGCCCATGCATGCGGGAGTCTTTGCCTATAGCTCCTGACGATCTGGCCAGGAGGTAGAGCGGATGGTCTCAGCCGACGTCAAGAGCCTGGATCTGGCGCGACCTTTTCGACGTGCCGCGTTTGTGGTCGTGATCCTGTTCGCCCTGGTCACGGGGGGCTTGGCCGATGCCCACGGCGATACGCTGATGGCCGGCGATGTGCTGCTGACCTTCGATACGGAATTCGAAGATGATGCAGCCGCGGTCGAGGCTCTCGCACTGGACGTGCCAGCCACCTATTTCTGGACAGGAAGCTACGCCCAGCGTCATCCTGATCTGCTGCGCCGCCTATCGGATGAGGGCAACACGATCGGCTCGCACAGTTTTCACCATGATGATCTGACCACCCTTACACCGCGGCAAGTCCAGCTGGACCTTGAACTGGCGCAATTCGTGCTTGAAGGGATCGCCGGCGTTCCTGTCCGTGCCTTTCGGGCCCCGTTCCTTGAGTACAATGATACCGTGACAGCCGAGATCGAGCGGTTGGGTTTTGACTATGACAGCTCTGACAAGAGCCCCTGGCCACGCGATGACCGCCAGAAAGAGGTGGCAATCTCTGAGTTCGAGAACCTGCTTGCCTCGGACTACGACATCTTCGAAGGTCGCGGCCTTGATGATGCAACCGCGCTGGATTTCCTGATCCGCGCCTACGGCGAACATGCGCAGGCCGGACGGCCGTTTGTGCTGTTGCTGCATCCGAGGATCATCGGCCGCCATGCGGACGTACTTCATGGCTTTATTGCTTATGTCCGCCAGAACGGTGGCAGGTTCCGGACCCTCGACGGATATCTGGACAGCCTGTCAGAGCACCGTGGTCCACGACAGTCTGCCGTCTGGGTGGATGTTCAAAGCGCTGCGCAGGCAGAACCGCTGATGGAAACCGCCCTCGCCTATGGGGCGACGGATGTTTTCCTTGATCTGGAAAAGCTGCGCGGCACGTTTGGGGCTGGCCCGACCTGGGTGGCGGCGCTGGTTGAAGGGCTTCAGTCTCGGGGCATGCGGGTCCACCTTGCGGTGCCAATCAATGACAATCCCGCGCTTCTCTCGACGGTACCAGGTGCGGCACTGATGGATCAGGCCGGGACACGCTCCTTGCGTTGGGTATCGCCTGCCCATCCCGAGGTGCGCCTGCGACTGGCCGAGGACACGGCGGCCCTTGTTCGCGAACTGAACGTGGATGGGCTGCACCCTTTTGACCTTGGATACCCAGGCATGGGCTGGGGCTTTTTACCTGCTGCCTTGCTTCGGTTCTCAGCTCAGACAGGTATTTCGGAAAACCGGCCGGAAGAGCTGTTGTCCCGCTTTTACGGCATCTGGATGCAATGGCGGTCTGCTCACGTGGCGACACTCGTTGGTGAAATCGACCAGGCATCGCGCGCCGTGCGGCCCGATCTTGTGACCAGCCTGTCGCTGGTCGCCGAGGTGGCCACAAACTACCGGCTTCAGGAGGCGCTTGGCTGGAACCTTCGTTTGCTGGGTGAACAGGTCGACAAGATCGTCGTCTGGACTGGTGATGCCTCGGTACTTGGACAGGCTGCACTTGGGCGCGAACTCCTTGCTGCACGAACGCAGGCCGGGACACCTACGCTCTTGCTGGGCATTCGCCAGGAAACGGGTCCGCAATTTGCGGCAGGCTCGACCGGGTACGCCCTCCCAGACGTCCTAGAGACCCTCGCGCTCACACAGGGCAATCTCACAGAGCTGTCGATCACTGACCCTGCGGCGCTATTCAGCTGGAGCCAGCCGCGTGCCCTTGCACGCACAAGGTGAGCCAGTGCCCTGGCAGTACGAGATGTTCGGCGGGCTGGGCATGTATGGGGCGTGCCCACGAATGTGACCACGATCGCTGACGCGACGCATTATTCTCCGGCCAGCCCCAGGGCACCTGCGTGGAAGTCCACGCGATAGGGCCGCGCCGTCGCAGGAAGCTCTCGCAGCAATGTTGCATCTTCATCGCGCAGCTGGCGAATCAAAACGGGGATGACCTCTGAGTAGGCCTGCAGGATCGAGGTGTTGGGGGTCGGCAGGTCATCCTTGATCCGCTGATGCAGTTCGGGCAGCCGGTGATAGGGTACCATCGGGAACATGTGATGCTCTACATGGTAGTTCATGTTCCAATAGATGAAGCGGCTGATCGGGTTCATATAGACCGTCCGGCTGTTCAGGCGGTGGTCCAGCACGTTGTCGGCCAAGGCTGCGTGCTGCAGGATGCCCGTCATCACGTGGTGCCAGGCCCCGTACATCCGGGGCAGGCCGATCACCATCAGGGGCAGGATGGACCAGGTGGCAAGGGCCAGCGTCAGTGTCGCGGCATAGATGGCCGTCCAGATCCGGGCTACCAGGATGACCTTGCCATGCTCGGACGTTGGGACATAGGTGACCTCTTCGGGGTCAAGCCTGCCGCTGGCATGAAGAAGCATCCGGGCCAGTCCGTTCCAGGTGTCAAACAGGCCAACGAAGGCGGCCAGCATCCGAAAGATTCGGGGCGGGCGCATGACGGCGATTTCTGGATCGAGGCCGACGATGAAGGTGTCGGTGTGGTGGCGGGCGTGGCTCCACCGCCAAACGATGGGATTACGGATGATCATGAAGCTGGCGATGTGATAGACGACGTTGTTCATCCACGGCGTTCGAAAGGCAGTCCCATGGCCGCACTCATGCCAGCGGCTGTCAGAGGCAGAGCCGTAAAGAACGCCGTAGGCCAGCCAGAAGGGCAGGGACCACCATGTTGGCCAAAGGGCGACGCCAAGTCCGGCAAGGAGGATCATCGCCCCGTACAGGATGATTGTGTCCCGTATGGCAGGTTGATCACTGCGCTGCATAAGGGCCTTCATCTCTTTGCGCGGAATGTCGGTGTGGTACCATTCCGCCGCTGCCAGCCCGTTCTCCTCGGCGCTTTTGGCCGATGGCCCTAATAGGCTGTAATCTCTTTGTGTCATGCGAAGTCCTCCCGTTGGCGCAGATTATGGCCGTCGGCCTGCTCGGTCATAGAGGCTTGCGCTGCATTCTGTCATTTTCCATCATGCGAAGACATCATTCGTGATGGAATCACATCAGGCAGTGGTCTGGCCGGAGGGGCGAAATGAGCGGACGACCTACGATAACCGACGTCGCCCGGCGGGCAGGCGTCAGCGTGGCGACAGTTGACCGGGTGTTGAATGGCCGCCTGAAGGTGCGCGAGGAGACCGCCCGCCGCGTCCTCGATGCCGCCCATGAGATTGGCTATCACGCTGCCAGCCTGATTGCCCAAAGGCTCCAGCCCGAGTTGCGCAAGATGCGCTTTGGCTTTGTCCTGCACAAAGAGCGGCAGTCGTTCTACAAGGCATTTCATCAGGCGATCGAGGTCGCGGTCCGCGAGATTGAAGGGGTTCGGGGCGAGGCTGTGATCCGCTACTCTCCCTCGCAGTCCCCGGCGGATTTCATCGCCGAGATGAAGGCCCTGCGCGGCGAGGTGGACGCCATCGCCGCAACGGCCATCACGCATCACACCATCACAGATGCGGTGGTCGATATTCAGGCCGGGGGCATTCCCGTCTTTGCCCTTCTGAACGATTTTGCCCAAGGGGTCAGGCAGGCCTACATTGGCCTTAACAACCTGAAAATAGGGCGTATTGCTGGGTGGATGGTGGGCACGGCAGCACCACGCCCGGGCAAGCTGGCCGTTTTTGTCGGCGGGCATCGCTGGCATGGGCATGAGCTGCGCGAGACCGGGTTTCGCAGCTATTTTCGGGAATTCGCGCCGCAATTCGAAGTGCTCGATACCCTGGTGAACCTTGAAACCCGGCAACTGACCTACGAGGCGACGCTTGACCTTTTGGCCCGTCACGCGGACCTGCGGGGCATCTATGTCGCCGGCGGCGGGATGGAGGGGGCGATTGCGGCCCTTCGGGAGGCGCGCCAACCGGGCGAAGTGGCGCTGGTGGTAAACGAGCTGACGCCAGAATCCCGCGCGGCCCTGTCGGACCGTTATGTAGCCATGGCCATATCGACCCCTCTGGCCAAGGTCTGCCTTGAGGCGATGACCCTGATGACCTCAACCGCGCAGTCCGGCATGGTCGATCTGACGGGGCAATACTTCCTGCAACCCGATCTTTATACCCCGGAATCGGTATGATGGAATCCAATCATTGGACTGATGCGTATTCTATCATTTCTGCAATGAAATGAAGGGCGCGGATTGACCGAAGCCAGCCGGTAAAGACAGTCTGCCAAAGCGAATGTGGTCGGGGAGGCCACAGGATGTCCGGCCAACGGTCTCGCTTGGGAGGAAATCAATGCTGGGCTTTGCGCTCAATCACATGACCGTTCCCGGTCTGCGCTATGATGCTGTCTTGCGGATGGCTCAGTCTTTGGGGTGCGTCGGGGTGGAATTCCGGAATGACCTTGACGGCATCCTTTTCGATGGTGATGCGCCGTCGGTTGTTGCGGCGACGGCTAGGGAATGTGGGCAACGCATCCTTGCCTTGGCCGAAGTCAAATCCTTTAACGACTGGTCCGATGCCAAACAGGCAGAGGCCGCCCGGCTGATCGACATTGCGGCCGACTGCGGTGCCGAAGGTGTCGCCCTGATCCCGCGCAACGACGGTCAGGCCTGTGGCAATGGCGAGCGGCAGGCCAACCTGCGGATCGCGCTCCGGGCGCTTGCCCCTATGCTCGAGGCGCGGGGATTGGTCGGTCTGGTTGAGCCGCTGGGCTTTGACATCTGCTCGCTTCGCCACAAAAGCGAAGCGGTCGAGGCGATCACCGACCTTGGCCTCACCGACCGGTTTCGGTTGGTGCATGACACCTTCCATCATCACCTGGCCGGCGGCGGCGACCTGTTTCCCGAGATGACGGGCATCGTCCACATCTCGGGCGTGACAGACCCCGAGCCGGCCACCGAGCAGATGCAGGACGCCCATCGGGTTCATGTCGATGCGCAGGACCGGCTGGGCAACGTTGACCAGATCCGGGCGCTGCAACAGGCCGGCTATGCCGGCGCAATTTCGGTCGAGTGCTTTGCGCCGACCGTTCACCAGGCAACAGACCCGGCTGCAGAGCTGGCCGCGTCTTTCGCGTTCATCCGTTCCAGCGTCGCGTTCGAAAGGACCTGACGGGAGGGATGTGTTGAGCAAATCGCCCGCAAGGGCTTCCGGCGATCGACGGGGTGTGCCGGCACCCATCAGGGAGAATGAGAATGAAAAAGACACTTCTTGCCGCTGGTATCGCGACACTGCTTGGTTCGGCTGTAACCGCCGAAACCATCGGCGTGAGCATGGCGCGCTTTGACGACAACTTTCTGACCGTGCTGCGCAATGGTATGGAGGAATTCGCCGCTGGGATGGACGGCGTTGAACTTCAGATCGAAGACGCGACCGACGACGTGGCCAAGCAGCTTGACCAGATCAACAACTTCATCGCCAGCGGTGTCGACGCGATCATCGTCAACGCCGTGGACACCTCGGCCACTGAAGCGATGAGCAACGCCGCCGCGTCCGCCGGTGTGCCGCTGGTTTACGTCAATCGCCAGCCCGTCAACGTTGACACCCTTCCCGACAACCAGGCTTTCGTCGCGTCGAACGAGATTGAATCCGGCACGCTGGCCGCTTTCGAGGCCTGCCAACTGCTGCGTGCCGCTGGTCTGGCCGGTGGCGCCCAAGGCTACCTTCTGATGGGTCAGCTGTCCAACCAGGCCGCCGTTCAGCGGTCCAAGGACGTGGACGATATCCTTGGCATCGACATGTGCAACTTCATCACCCTGATCGACCGTCAGACCGCTAACTGGTCGCGGGATGAGGCGCAGGACCTGATGACCAACTTCATGTCCTCGGGCGAGCCCTTTGACGTGGTCTTTGCCAACAACGATGAAATGGCCATCGGCGCCATCCAGGCGATGAAGGCTGGTGGTATGGACATGGCTGACGTGGTTGTCGTTGGCGTCGACGCGACGCAGGACGCCCTTCTGGCCATGCAGGCAGGCGATCTTGACGCCACGGTGTTCCAGGATGCCGCCGGTCAGGGCTCTGGCGCTGTGAACGCAGCGCTGGCCCTGGCGGCAGGCGAGGACGTGGACCAGAAGGTCTATATCCCCTTCGTGCTGGTGACCCCTGACAACGTCGGCGATTTCCTCAGCCGCAACTAAGCGCACGAAACCCAATGAGAAGAGCGGGCCTTCGGGTCCGCTCTTCCAGTCACGACGGACTAAGACCCAGGGATCGGGAGGCCCAGCGAAATGGCAGAGACGGCACATGGTGTAGGCGGTCTGAAATATGACCATTCCAAACGGGCCCGCCCGCCTGAAATCAACGTTCTTATCGCGCTTGTCCTGATCGTTCTGGTGTTCGAGGCCCTTGGGGCCTTGCTCATGGACCAAAGCTTTCTCTTCGACACGAGGGATCGGTTCGACAGTATCTTCAATAAGGCCCGACTCAAGATCATCATCCTGCAGGTGGCGATCATTGGCATCATTGCCCTTGGTGTGACGCAAGTGATCATAACCGGTGGCATCGACCTGTCTTCGGGGTCGATCGTGGGGGCAACCGCCATGATCGCCATGAGCTTTGCCCAGGTGGCCGAGGTGAACGGCAGCCCCAATCCCAAGGCGATTTTTGGCCCCTGGGCGATGGATCTCCCGGTCACGGTGCCAATTCTTGTCGGGCTTGCCTGCGGCGTCATCGCGGGGGGGATAAACGGAGTTCTCATTGCCTATACCAAGATCCCGCCGTTTATCGCGACCCTTGGCATGATGGTGTCAGCCCGCGGCGTCGCCAAGTGGTGGTCAAAGGGCAACCCGATCTCGTTTCCAACCGACGAATACGCCGCCATCGGGGCGGGCATGACGCCGGTGTTCATCTTTATCTTTCTGGCGATCCTGTTTCACTTCATCCTGAAATACACGGTCTACGGCAAGCACACCTATGCCATCGGATCGAACGAGGCCGCTGCCCGCATGTCAGGGATCAACGTGGCCCGGCACCTGGTGCTCGTCTACACGATTGCCGGTGTTCTGGCCGCTCTGGCCGCCGTGGTCCTGTCGGCCAAGAACCTGACCGCCCAGTCGGGCATGGGCATCATGTACGAACTCGACGCCATCGCCATGGCCGTCATCGGGGGTGTGTCCTTGTCCGGTGGACGCGGGTCGATCATCGGCACCTGCCTTGGCGCCCTGATCTTTGGGGTCATCATCTCGGGCTTTACCTTCCTCCGCCTCGACGCCTTCTATCAAGAGATGGTCAAGGGCGCGATCATCGTGGGGGCCGTGGTTCTTGACCAGTGGCGCCAGCAACGCAACGCAAACAAGTCCTGAGGGGGCCAATATGTCCGAGATTGTTCTCAAGACCGAAGGTCTGACCAAGCATTACGGCGGCGTCCATGCGCTTCAGGATGCGGACTTTGAGCTGAAAATGGGCGAGCATGTCGCCATCATGGGAGACAACGGGGCGGGCAAGTCGACCTTTGTCCGCCAGATCACCGGGGTCGAGCGGCGCACCCGCGGCAAGATCCTGTTCTATGGCAAGGAGGTCAACTTTGACGGCCCCCTCGACGCCCGCGAGGCGGGGATCGAGGCCGTCTTCCAGAACCTTGCCCTGGCCGACGATCTGGATGTGCCGGACAACCTGTTCCTTGGGCGCGAGATCATAAAGTTCAACCTCGGCCCATTTTCCATTCTGGACTACAAGGCGATGCGCAAAGCGACGCAAGAGGCGCTGGTGCGGACTGCGGTCAAGATCCCGAACATCCGCAACCCGATCCGCAATATGTCGGGCGGGCAGCGTCAGTGTGTGGCCATCGCCCGGACCGCAACCTTCCACTCCAAGCTGACCATCATGGACGAACCCACGGCCGCCCTTGGTGTGCAGGAAACGGCGCAGGTGGAGAACATCGTTCGAACCCTGAAAGAGGCGGGCGAACCACTGATCCTGATCAGCCACAACATGCGGCAGGTCATGGACCTTTGCGACCGGATCGTTGTTTTCCGGCGCGGCCGCATCGTGGCCAACCTCAAGAAGGAAGAGACCGACGGTCAGGACGTTGTGGCCTATATCACCGGGGCCAAGACCCAGCCCGAATACGAGGGAGCAGCCTGATCCGGGCTGCGGTCCTGACTGTCTGGCCATGCGGCTCAGAAAAATATTGAAAGGAAAAGCAGATGGCTGAATGGACGGAAGTTTGCGACCTCGAAGAGATCGATGAAGAGGATGTGATCCGCTTCGACCATGGGGACCGGACCTTTGCCGTCTACCGTGATCTGTCAGGCGGCGTCTGGGCCACCGATGGCCTTTGCACGCATGAGAATGTCCACTTGGCCGGCGGGTTGGTGATGGACGAAACCATCGAATGCCCGAAGCACAACGGCCGGTTCAACTACCAGACCGGTGCAGCCCTTCGGGCGCCGGTCTGCGTGAACCTGGCCACCTATCCCGCACGGGTGCGCGACGGCAAGATTGAGATCAACATCTAAAGGGGGCCCGTCATGGCCAAAAGACTGACCGTCGCCGACCTGCGGGCGCTCAAGGGCGAGCGGCAGCTGACCATGTTGCGGGTGACCACGATGGATGAGGCCGCAGCGGCGGAACGCGCTGGCATCGACCTTGTCTCTGTTCCGCCAGAGCTTCTGTGCAGGCCAGACTACCGCGACGTGGCACCCTCCCTCTTCTCGATCCCGGGCATGGATTATTTTGACGTCGGGACCTCCGAGGATTTCATCCGTTGGTCGTTCCGAATGCTCCAGCATGGCGCCGATGCCGTCTATTGCTCGGCCTCATACGCCACGATCAGGGCGATGGCGGATGAGGCGGTGCCTGTGATCGGCCATGTCGGCCTTGTCCCATCGCGCCGCACCTGGACCGGTGGCTTCAAGGCGGTGGGCAAGACTGCAGACAGCGCCATGGCGATCTGGGAAGCCGTGCAGGCCCTTGAGGCCGCCGGTGCCTTTGGTGCCGAGATCGAGGTGGTCCCGGTCGAGGTGGCGCAGGCCATTTCCGAACGGACCTCCCTTTTCATGCTCTCGATGGGGGCAGGGGCAGGCTGCGACGTGCAATACCTTTTCGCAGACGATATCCTTGGCGCAAACCGGGGCCATATGCCGCGACATTCCAAGGTCTACCGGGACTTTGCCGGCGAGTATGACAGGCTGCAAAAGGAGCGGATCGCGGCCTTTGAGGAATACCGCCTAGATGTCGAGGCCGGCAGGTTTCCGGCGGATGAACATGTCCTGAAGATGGACCCCGCCGAACTTGACCTGTTTCGCCAAAGGCTTGGCTGACCTGCGGCCGAGCGAGGGGGCATTCAGGTCGGGATCGCAACCTTTGCGGCATCCAAACCTGACTTGTCCAGCATTGCTGCGGAGCCCCTCTTGACCTTCGATGCCCATGGGAACACCCTATAAGACGTCCTTCACCCATGGGGTATTCCTGACCCCGTGCATATTGACCGAGAACGAGAAGCACTCGCCGGGCTGCAGCCAGACCGGAACACCCTCCCGGCCCAACGATATCGCTTTAGGTCAACGGCCCGACTAGTCGACGGGCGGGGTGCCGTGGGTGTGGAAGGTATCGATGGTTTTCAGCCCCCAGGCCTGGCCCTTCTTGCGGTCGGCTTCGGTCCATTTCACCGGTTCCCAATCGGGCGCAAGGACGAGGCGGGCCCCGGCATTGGCAAGCTCGACCCGGTTTCCGGCAGGTTCCCAAACATAAAGGAAGAACGTGCCCTGAATGGCGTGCTTGTGCGGCCCGGTCTCGATATGCACGCCGTTTTGCAAAAAGATGTCGGCTGCCCGCAGGATATCCTCACGTTGATCGGTCGCGTAGGTGACGTGGTGGAACCGTCCATGGCCGTGTCCGTGTTCTTCGGTGCAGGCCAGGTCGTAGGACTTGTTGTTCACCGTGAACCAGCACCCGCCGATCCGCCCGTTGTCCAGCTGAATGTACTCTGTCACCCGCGCACCAAGGCAGGTTTCCATAAAGCGCCGGAACTCTGCCACGTCATCTGATAGCAGGTTGAGGTGGTCGATCCGGCGGGGGGCCGCGGCGTTGAAGGCCGAGGCGGTGTTCTTGAGGGCTGGAACGTCGGACCCTTCGGCCCTGAACCAGACCGTGTCGTAGTAGACCTCGAACAGGTGGCCAAAGGGGTCCTCGAACCGGAAGGCCTGACCGTGGCTAAGGTCGCCGTCGACCCAACCATGGGTCTTGTAGCCCGACGCCTCGATTACGCGGACCCGCCTGTCCAGCGCCTCGGGCGAGGCGGTGCGATAGCCGATATGCCCGACCCCTGTGGTGTCAGAGCGGGTCAGCTTGAGCGTGGCGAATTCATAGTCATCCCAGGCCCGCAGATAGGCAGAGGTTTCGTCCTGCCCCGACAGCTTTAGCCCGTAGACCCGGGTAAAGAAATCAAGGCTTTCGTCGAAACGGTTGGTTAGCATCTCAACATGACCCAGATGGGCAATGTCGAAACTGTGGTTGGTAGGGGCACGCATCGCTAGGCCTTCCTCGTCCGGTCAGCCGCCGGTTTTACCCGGTCGGCCAAAGCATCAGGCCGTCAGGCTTTGTTCCATCAGGCTTTGCAGTTCAGGGGTCACCTCTGGCGTCAGGCCAAACCACCGTTGCCAGGCCGGAACGCCCTGGTGCAACAGCATGCCCAGCCCGTTCACGGTCTGGTTTCCACGCGGCGCCGCCGCCGCCAGCAAGGGCGAGGCGAGCGGGGTATAGATGATGTCGTTGACAAGGGCAGACCGGGGCAGGGCATCCAGCCGGAGGTCAAGGGCGGCCTGTCCGACCATGCCCTGACTTGTCGTGTTCACCACCGTCGCGGCGCCTTCAAGGGCATCATGCCGCGCCTCCCACGGCAGGACGGTGATTGGACCGCCAAGGTCGGCCGCCAGACTTTCCGCCCGTTCGGTAGTGCGGTTTACCAGCCGGATATCGGTCGCCCCGTCTTGCATCAGGGCGTAACAGATCGCCCGCGCGCCGCCACCGGCCCCGATGACGAGGGCCGGGCCCGCATCCGCCCGCCAATCGGGTGCCTGCTGCTTGAGATTGCCAAGGAAACCCAGCCAGTCGTTGTTGGTGCCCGACAGGCTGCCGTCTTTTTCGACGACAACGCAGCTGACCGCCCCGATCTTGCGGGCGACCTCATCCACCCTGTCCAGAATGCGCATCGCTTCCTGCTTGTGCGGGATGGTCAGGTTACAGCCCGAAAAGCCCAAGGGATGCAAAGCCCGCAAGGCCGGTTCAAGCATATCGGGCGCAATGGCCAGCGGGACATAGGTCCCGGCGAGCCCCTGCTGGGCGAACCAGTAGTTGTGCATCAACGGCGAGCGGGAGTGCATGACGGGCCAGCCCATCACGCCTGCCATATGGAACCGGTCGGGCGCTGCCATCCTAGACCTCACCCTGTCCTTGGCTCGCCCCAAGTTTGGCCCGGAAATGGTCCCAGGTCCGGGCGAACAGCTCGGGGTTCATCAGCTTTTCGCGGCACAGCGCCATCTCCTCGGCGCTGAAGGCGTAGGGCGTGCCGATCTGCATGGCGCGGTACTGCCGCTCGGCATTCTCTTCGAGGTAGGAGATCAGCACAAAGGCCTCGACGATATCGCGCCCAAGGGCAACGGCCCCGTGCGATTTCATCAGCGCGGCGGGGCGGTCGCCCAGCGTATCGGCGAGCTGTGCGGCCATTTGGGGCGAGTTGATCGAATTGGGCGTGTCCAGCACCGGCACCGGATAAAGCAGGCTGCCTTGGGCAAAGACCGGCAGATAGGGCACAGCGGCCATTGTCAGATAGGTCGACCACTTGGGGTGGGCGTGCACGATGGCACCGGCATCGGGCCGGGCGCGGTACAGACCGGCATGCAGATGAAATTCGAGCGGCGGCTTGCCCGCCCCCTCGATCACCGTCCCCTCCATGTCGATGGTGCAGATGTCCGCCGGGGTCATCGCACTGCGCTGGCACAAGCCGATGTTGATCAGCATGCGGTCATCATCCAGCCGGATGCTGCAATGCCCGTTGTAGTCGATGATCCCCGCCCGCTCGAGCATCATGATACAGTCGGCCAGCTGTTGTCTTGCCTTTGCCGCGTCGGTCATCATGCCCTCCTACCAGCCGGTCTGGCTGCGGACACCGTGACGCCAGAGATCCCAGGCCCGCATGCCGGCTGTCTGGTTGGTGACATCTGCCAACTCGCCCTCTTCGGGGGACAGGGCCGCAAGGGGGTCGCCCTCGGCCAGGGCCAGGGACCAGTGCTGGATGCGGGCGTTGACCTCGGTGTAGACGGCCCGGAACACCGCCGTTTGCAAGGTGGCCCCGCAGGCAACCGATCCATGGGCCCGCATCAGGGCGACGTTCTTGTCCCCCAGCGTCTTGGCCAGAGACACGCCACGCGGACAGTCGCAGACCAGCATGTCGGTGGTGCCAAAGTCGTCGCGGATGTCAAAGACTGGAACCCCGGTCGCAAGGAACGCGGCGTTGTGGAACATCGCCTGCATCGGGCGGTTCACCAACCCAAAGGGGATGACCGAAGGTGAATGGCTATGCACGACCGAGTTGATGTCGGGACGGGCCTTGTAGATCTCGGAATGGATGTAGCGTTCGATAAACCCTTTGCGGTCGTCACCCGCGCAGGCCACGGACTCCAGATCATACTCCATGATATCGTCGGGCTGTACGAGGGCCGGGGCGATGGCGCGTGGCATCAGAAAGCGGTCCGGCGCATCGGGATGGCGCATGGACACATGGCCGAACCCATCGACGACGCCCTGTGCCGCCAGAATGCGGCTGGCGGCGGCGATATCGGCCCGGATCTCGGCTGAGACGGGGCCGCCCGAGGCTGGCGATTGGGTCATATGCGATCCTCTTGCGTCATCAGATGATCACCTTGGTCATGATGCCCTTGGGAAAGATTTCCTCGGGCGTGAACTGACGGTGTGCGATGCCTTGTTGGGAGGTGTATAGCGCCATCTGCTCCCACGTGGCGCGGTTTTCCTCGATGCCGAAGGGGAAAGTGTCCTTGCCGAACCGTTCAGCCATCTCGCGGGCATAGGTAGCGAGCCAAGGCAGGGGATAGCGCGAGACCGCCGGGTCAAACAGCCGTTCAAGGCTGCGGCGCTTGGATTCGAGAAAGGCTTTGAACAGGTTGCGGGCGACCCAAGGGTGTTCGTCCAGAATGGCCTTCTTCATGGCGATGATATGCATGATCGGCCAGACCTTGGTCGTCTCGTAATACTCTTTCTCCATTTCCAGATAGTCGGGAAACAGGCGGACCACGTCGGGATGCCCCTCAAGGAAACATGTTGGCGGCCGGGCGATGATGGCGCAGTCAATCTCGCCCGAAGCCAGCATCTCGCTCAGCGACTTGTCCTTCACACGGATGACCTCGACGCCCTCGGGCAGGTTCAGTTCGACCTTTTCTTCGCGGCCCGGCGCGTTGGCACCGGCCTGCACCCATTGGACGTCGCTCAGCTTGACGCCCATGTCGTTCTGCAACCAGCCGCGCATGTAGACAGCCGCAGAATGCGCCCATTCAGGAGAGCCGACCTTTTTGCCCTTAAGGTCTGCCACGGTTTTGATGCCGCTGTTCTTGTTGACGTAGAACGAACTGAACCGGAACAGGCGCGAGCAGATGACGGGAAGGCCAATGACGTCGCTGTCGGGGCGGGTGACCTGGGTGGTGAACTTGGCAAACGACAGCTCGGCCAGATCAAACTCGCGGTTGGCGGTGAACCGGGCAAAGCATTCGTGATGCCCAAGGTTCAGCCAGTTCAGGTCGATCCCTTCGGCCTGAACCGTGCCCATCCGAAAATCGCGGAAGTGGTCATAGTCAGTGGTCGCAATGGTAAGTTTAAGCTTGGACATGGCCCCTCGCGTGCAGGCGGCGCGGCGCCTTGGGCGGGCTCTGGCCCCGGTCCGCAATGTGGTCCCTTGTTTGCGCGAGCCTGTTGCGGCGGTCCAGTGCGGGAAGAGTGTCGTTCCTTTATGCGGAATGGCGTTCAGTTTTCAGGGGTGTCAGACGGGGAAGGAGGATTGCCGCCGGACCGCGATCCGCTACCGTCTGGCCAGGCGTCCAAACAGGGGATGAAACGGGTGACGGACAAGACACATAGCGGTCGGATCGAGGATGGCAGGCTTTTGCGTGGGCAGGGGCGCTATGTCGCCGACATAGTCCCTGGCAATGCGCTGCACGGCGTGTTTGTGCGGGCCGAGCAGGCGCCTGGGCGAATTGTTCGGCTTGGTGTCGATGTTGCGCAATCCATGCCAGGCGTTGTCATGGTCCTTACGGGGGCGGATTTGGCAGCGGCCGGTGTCGGACCCTTTGACAGTGACCCGATGCCTGTCGGAGAGGGGGAGGCGGTGGTGGATCTTCCCATGCCGCTTATGGCCATCGGGGTGGCGAGGCATGTGGGCGAACCGCTGGCCCTTGTTGTGGCGACGTCACGTGCCCAAGCCCTCGACGCGGCAGAGGCGGTTGAGGTCGACGTGCTACCGGAACCCGCCGACACCCGCCTTGCCGCCAGCGCGACCGTGGGCGATCTGGACGGGGCGCGCAGTGCGCTGGCCCGGTCAGCCCATGTGATCCATCACGCGGTGACGCTGCCCCGCATGGTTGCCGCCCCGCTTGAATGTCGGGGCTGTCTGGCGATCCCGGGGCCGGATGGGTCCCTGACCTTTCACACCAGCAGCCAGAACCCCTATGTCATCCGGCGCAGTCTGGCGGACCAGTTTGGCTGGGATGTTGATGCCATTCAGGTTCTGTCCCCTGACGTGGGTGGGTCCTTTGGCCTCAAGGGTTTCCTGACCCGCGAAGAGGTGGTTGTGGCCTGGGCTGCAGGTCAGTTGGGCCAGCCCGTTTCATGGGGTGCCACCCGGTCCGAGGCGATGGTGGCGGATCATCAGGCCCGGGGTGTCACCGGCCATCTGTCCCTTGGTCTGGATCGCGACTTGAAGTTCACCAGCGTCGTTGCGGCATTTGACGTTGATCTGGGCGCCTATCCCCACAGGCGCGGCTTTGGGATCATGAATAACGCCGCCGGTATCACGGGGATGTACCGGATGCCCCATGCCGCCGCTACGGTCCGCGGGCACCTTTCCCCCCGGATGCCACTTGCCCCCTATCGCGGCAACGGCAGGCCCGAGGCGACATTGGCGATCGAGCAACTGATTGACGTCGCCGCCCGCCAGCTTGGCGCTGACCCCGTTGCCCTGCGTCGGGCCAATCTGCTGCGTCCTGACGATCTGCCGCATAAGACTGCGATGGGCTTTCCCATTGACGTTGGCGATTTTGAACGAGGCTTTGACCAGCTTGTCGCCCTGGCAGACCATCGCAACCTGCCAGACCGCAAGGCGGCCGCCGAGGCGCGGGGCCGGTTGCACGGGTTTGGCCTGATCACCTGCCTTGAGAGTTCGGGTGGCCCGGTTTCAAAACCGAGGCCCGATCATTGTCGGCTGATGGTCCAGACCAATGGGCGGCTGATGATCGCTCCCGGCGTCACCTCATCCGGGCAGGGGCATGAGACGGCCTTTGCCCGGATGGCCGCGGATCGCCTTGGGCTGGGTCTGGACGAGGTCGACTACGTCAACGGCGATACTTCGGCCGTTTTGGACGGGCGCGGCAGCGGCGGCTCTTCGGGAATGGTGGTGGCGGGATCGGCGGTCTCGCTGGCGCTGGACCAATTGGTGCAAGAGGGCAAAGAGATCGCCGCCCTCCAGTTTGGCTGCGACGTTGACGGGGTTCTGGTGGCGGACGGTCTGTTCCGCGAGGTTGGCGGCAATCGCGCCCTGAGCCTGTCGGACCTTGCGGCCCAACGCGGTCCAGAGGCCTGGGTCATCAATCAGCGCTTCGTCCCGGACGCCGCCGTTTTCCCCAATGGGGTGCATGCCTGCGAGGTCGAGATTGATCCCGAAACCGGGGCTTTGCAGATCACCCGCTACAGTGTGGTCGAGGATATCGGCATCGTCCACAACCCCGATCTTGTTGCTGGCCAGTTGCACGGCGGTATCGCGATGGGTCTGGCCGAAGCATTGGGCGAGCAGGTGCATTACGATGCCGAAGGGCAGGTTCTGACCGGCACCCTGATGGACTACTACCTTGCCCGGGCGGCCGATATCCCGATGTTTCAGCACGGCAATGTTGAGGTTGCGACAGACCGCAATCCGCTAGGCGTGAAGGGCGTGGGCGAGGCGGGAACGGTTGGCGGGGTGGCGGCGCTTATGGCCGCCGTTTCGGATGCGCTGGCCACACGCGGTGTTGCCGCCTTTGATCTGCCAGCCACACCGCAACGGATCTGGACCGCGTTGCAGGGCTTGCAGCCGCAGCGCCCGGATGGGGGCGGGCGATGACCGATCCGCAGGTCGGCCAGCTTCTGGCACTGGCCTCTGCGGTCTGTTTTGCCATGTCCAATACCTTCATCGGGCGGACTTCGCAGTCGGGCGGTGACAAGGGCGTCGTGTTCTCGGTCATGGTGACAGTGGTGATGTCCCTCGCACTTTGGCTGGGGTTCGAGGGGCTGCCCAGCCGCTACAGCATTTCGGTTCCCGGACTTTGGGCCTTTGCCCTTGCGGGTGTCTGCGCGATGGTCTTTGGCAGAAGCCTTTTGTACGAAAGTGTTCGTCGGCTGGGCGTGTCTCGTGCCTCTGCCGTCAAGCGGCTGAACCCCTTCTTTTCCGTCCTCTTGGCCGCCTTGATCCTGGGCGAGGCGATCAATGGACGCGATACCCTGGGGATGGTGGCAATCGCCGCGGCCTTTGGTCTGCTGATTGCAGAGCGTGGGGTGGGGAAGGGTGCAAAGGGCCCCGCCGACATCAGTGCCAAAGCCTATCTGTTCGGGGTCTTTGCCGCACTTGCCTATGCCCTCGCCTACATCCTGCGCAAGATCGGGCTGGACCTGATGCCTTCTGCCGCCTTCGGGACACTGGTCAGCGCAGTCACCGGATTGGCGGTTTTTGGTATGCGGGCCGTCGTCTCACCCGTGGCCCGGGGGCATCTGTTGGGGGTTTTCGGGTTTCTCGACCGCTGGGTCGTTCTTGCGGCGATCCTGATGTCGGCGGGCCAGATCCTGCTGTTTGCCGCGCTGGCAAAAGAGGCGGTCTCGACTGTTGTGATGATCGCTTCGCTTGAAGTCTTCCTGTCCATCTTTCTTTCGGTCGTCGTCTTTCGGACCGAAGCCCGGCCCGGCGCCTACGTGATCATCGCGGCATTGCTGGCGACAATCGGGGTCATTTTTGTAGCAAGCTGATTTTCAGCTTGGTCGCCACTGAATTTCGTTCTGTTATGTGGACCGCTGTCCCATTGACGTTCACCCCTGTGGGTTTCTACGGTGAGAAACGATGCGTCTTGGGAGGGGCAGTCTGCTTGTCGAAAATTGCGCGGTTGCGCCGAAGTGTTATCCTTGAATGGAAACGTTCTGACGGGGGTGACACGGCTGGTGAAGGAGGGCCGCAAATCTAGGACACGACAAGCAGGGCGTGCATTTGAAAGTTCCACAGACCGTCCGAAGACTAAATCCTGAGGGAGGAAATCAGGGATGAGAAGAACTTTTTTGAAAGGCGCCGTGGCGTCGATCATTGCTGGAAGCACGCTGACATTTGCAGGCGTTGCCGCAGCGCAGGACGCCGCGTCGTTCTATGACGGCAACGTCATCAAGTGGATTGTCCCGTACAATCCCGGCGGTGGCTACGACGAATACAGCCGCGCAGTCGCACCCTATCTTGAGAAGTACACGGGTGCCCGCGTCGATATCGTGAACCTGCCCGGTGCCGGTGGCATGAAGGGCGCCAATGAAATCTACGATTCTCCCGCGGATGGCCTGACAATCGGCATCATCAACGGCTCTGCCATGGTCACCAACCAGATCTCCGAGATCGAAGGTGCGACCTATAACGTGGCTGACTACAGCTACCTTGGCCGCGTGGTTGCTGACCTTCGTGTGCTGGTCGTCGGGGCAAACACGCCCTACACCTCGTTCGAGGACTTGCAGAACGCCCCCGATCCGATCGTCATCGGCGCGACGGGCCTTGGCGGCAGCACATACGTGGATGCTGTGATCACCGGGCCCGCCCTTGGTGTTGAGCAGCGGGTCATCCACGGCTTTGACAACTCTTCCGACGTGCGTCAGGCGCTGTTGCGCGGTGACGTGGCTGGTATGTGGGGCTCTCTGGGCAGTGCGCTGGCAGGTGTTGAGGATGGCGACCACATCATCGTCGCCCAGTCCGACCCCGAGCGGTCGGCGCTTCTGCCCGATGTGCCCAGCGTGTTCGAATTCATCGACACCTCTGCCAACCCCGAGCAGACCCGCGCGGTCATGAACGCTTGGGATGCGCTGAACGCCGTTGGGCGTCCGGTTGCGGCACCTCCGGGTATTCCGGCTGACCGGCTCGCCTTCCTTCAGGAGGCTTTTGCACAGGCAATGGCCGATCCGGAGTTCGTCGAGATGATGGTCAGTGCCGAGCGTGAGTTGTCCTATGTGGACGGCGCCCGGATGGCACAGATTGCCGCGACGGCCACCAACATGTCGCCCGAAGTCAAAGCGATCATGGTTGCCGCTGTCCAAGGCGAAATCTGATCCGACACGAAATGGGGCGGCCCTTGCAAAAGGGCCGCCCTTGGCGTCTTCCAAGCACCATTAACTCGCCCGATCCTTTGGCGACCGGGCTCTGACAGGCAGTAACCATGACCATCATCGAAGGACTGACGAGCGGCTTTTTGCAGTCGATCAGCCTCTCCGTTTTGCCGTATCTCGCTGTGGGGTCTATATTTGGGCTCGTGATCGGCATCATTCCGGGGCTCAGCGGCCATTTCGCCATGGCGATGGCGGTCACCTTTCTTTACACGATGGAGCCCGGAGCGGGTATTGCCTTTCTTCTGGGCGCCCACGCGACCGTGGCGCAGGGGGGCGGCCTGACGGCGATCCTATTCAGCACGCCCGGAACCGGGCAGAATGCCGCGACCCTTCTTGATGGTCCACCGATGCGGGACAAAGGATTGGGTGGCGTCGCAGTTGGCGCGGCAATGGCATCGTGCTTTCTGGGCGCAACCTTTGGGGCGATCGTTTTGGCCGCAATGTTGCCTGTCTTGCGGTCGGTCGTGCTGTTCTTTGGCCCGCCAGAGGTCGTGATGATGGCCTTCCTCGCCCTGACCTTCGTCGCTGTTCTGGGCAAGGAGGATCTTGTCCGCAGCCTCATCGCGGCCCTTCTTGGTCTGCTGATGGCTATGATTGGCCTCGACAACGTCACCAACACCGAACGCTTCACCATGGGCACGCTGTCATTGTCGGACGGCCTGTCACTGGTGCCGGTCATCCTTGGCCTTTTTGCTGTGGCCGAGATGTTTGACCTCTGGGGTACCGGCGGGGCGTTGGCGCGCAATGTGTCCAAGCCGCTGTCGGCCCGCGAGACTCAGAAACAGATTTTTCGTGGTATCGGCCTGGCCTTCAAGAACTGGTGGCTGGTGATCCGCTGCAGCTCGATCGGAACCGTTATCGGCCTGATCCCCGGGCTGGGCAGTGCGGCGGCCTCCTTTGTGGCCTATGGACATGCCAAGCAGACCTCCAAAGACAAGGAGTCCTTCGGCAAGGGCAATGTCGAAGGGGTCATCGGGCCGGAGGCTGCCAATGACGCCGTCGAAGGCGGTGCGCTCGCCTCGACCATCGCGTTCGGTATTCCAGGCAGCTCTTCTATGGCGATCCTGTTGAGCGGTCTTTTCATTCTTGGTCTGGAGACTGGCCCCCGCATGCTCAACCAGCATGTCGACATCGTCTTTATCATGATCTTCACCATCATTATCGGCAACCTGATCGGCACCATTGTCGGTATGTTCCTGGTCAACCCGCTAAGCCGGGCCACCTCGATAAGGGCCGAGGTGATGGTGCCGGTGCTGATGGCCGTCATCGTGACGGGGGCCTATGCCACCGACCGGTCGATGTTTGATATCGGCGTGGCGGTGTTCTTTGGCATCATCGGCTACATGATGAAGGTGCTGAACTACTCGCGGGCCGCCATGCTGATCGGCTTCGTTCTGGGCTTTTCGCTGGAAAAGAACCTTTACCTGTCGCTCCTGCTGGACGGCAACTTCTTCTTCCTTCAGCCGATCCCCGCCGCCCTTGGGCTGATCACGATCAGCTTCCTCGCCTACAACATCTGGGGCATTGCCCGCGACGCAAAGAAGGGCTGAACCATGAGCGATCCTAGCAAGAAAGTGCAGCGTCACGAGGACGGAAGCCGGGTCAAATCGACCTCCTACGCCCTTGAGATCTGTTTCCTGGCCTTTGTTTTTGTTGTCGTCCTGGCGGCATTCATCGAGGCGTTCAACTACAAGATCGTCTCGTCGCGCACGCCGTTCGTGATCATGACGCCCTTACTGATCCTTGTGGTCTGGCATGGGGTAAGGCTGATGAACCCGGACGCCTGGCGCGAGGTCAAGTTTCACGCGGGGTCCGCCATTTCAGGGCGCTATCCGCTGTTCAACAAACTCGTGGGCCTGTCGCTGGCCTTCGTTGCGCTTGGGATGATCATCTACGCCTTTGGTCACTACATCGGCATCTTTGTCTTCATGCTTTTCCTGATGAAGGTCATGGGCAAGGAAAAGCTGTTGCTTGCGCTGATCGTCTCTGTCGTGGCGACAGGCGTTATTTTTGTGTTGTTCGAAAAGGGCTTCAACATCGAACTCTACCGTGGGTTGCTGTTCCGGTACATGGCCGGATACCGGGTATTTTAATGCCGAAAGGACCGCATCATGCATGACGAAATGGACGGCAAGGTTCACTGGCACGAACCGGTGGCCGAAAAGCGGGCAGGGCACGGCACCTTTGGACAGCCAATGTCGGACTACGACCGCTTCATGGCCGAGGATGACGTCCCTGTGTTTCGGGGCGTCGGTCTGCGCAGCGTCAAGGACCTGCCCTTGGCCGACTGGCCGCGTGTCGGTGGGCGCGGACACTATATCCAGCTGCACGGAACCGAAGGGAAATGGGGCTGCTATGTCGTCGAGATCCCGGCCGCCGGGGCGCTGATCCCGGAAAAGCACGTCTATGAAGAGATTTTCCTGGTCGTCGAAGGACGCGGCACGACCGAGGTTTGGTTGGAGGAAGGCGGCCCCCGCCATGTGTTCGAATGGCAGGCGGGCTCGCTCTTCTCGATCCCGGTCAATGCGATGCACCGGCTGGTCAATGCCACCAACAAGCCTGCCTTGCTGATCGCGGGCACGACGGCACCGAACCTGATGAACCTGGTGGGCAACACCGATTTCTTCTTCAACACGCCCTATGTCTTTGCCGACCGCTATTCAGACGCCGCCGACTTCTATCGCCCGTCCGAGGATGTGGAACCTGATCCGATCCGGGGTCTGGCGATGCGCCGCACCAATCTTGTGCCGGATGTGGTGCATTGTGAACTGCCGCTCGATAACCGGCGCTCGCCGGGCTACCGGCGGGTAGAGCCATTCATGACAGGTAACAAATTTTACCTCTGGCTGGGTCAGCACGAAACGGGCCGCTATTCAAAGGCGCATGCCCATACCTCTGCTGCCGTGCTGATCTGTGTAAAAGGGGCGGGGTACACCTACACTTGGCCCGAAGAATGCGGGGTCAATCCTTGGCGCGACGGGTTCGCCGACCGGGTGGAAAAGGTTGAATACGGCCCCTTTGGGATGGTCAGTGCCGCACCTGGCGGGGCGCGCTGGTATCACCAGCATTTCAACACCTCATCCGAGCCCTTCCGGCTGTCAGCCTGGTTCGGCCCACATCACCCCAGCCTCGTGACCGGCCTGCCACCCGGAGAAAAACAGACGGACTACACCGCCATGGACGTGACCGAAGGCGGCACAGCAATCCCCTACTGGATGGAAGACCCCTTCTTGCGGCAAGAATTCGAGGCCGAGATTGCCCGCAACGGCGCGACCTCGCGGATGGAACCCAGCCGCTACGACCGCCCCAAGGACGCCGAGTGATGTCCCATACCGTCAGCATAGAAGACAGCCCCGTCGGTGGCCGCATCTTCTTTTCCGGTGCGAGCCGGTCGCTGATGGAAGAGGACGAGATCCAGCTGACCAGTGTGGGCATCGATATCGGGTCCTCGACCGCGCATATGATGTTGTCGCGCATCACGCTGGAGCGTCTTGATACCCGCTATATCGTGGCCGACCGCGAGGTGCTGTTTGCCTCGGATGTCATGCTGACCCCTTATCTGCCCGGCGGCGACATTGATGCAGAGTCTTTGGGGGTGTTCTTTGCCAATGCCTTCGCCGCCTCGGGTGTGGCGCGCGACGAAGTGGATACCGGTGCGCTGATCCTGACGGGCGTGGCAGTGCGCCGCCGCAACGCGCGGGCGATTGCCAACCTCTTTGCCGATGAGGCTGGCCGATTTGTCTCGGTCAGTGCTGGCGATCAGCTTGAGGCGCTGATGGCGGCCCATGGATCAGGGGCGGTCGCGGCCTCGGGTCGGGGACACACCGTCCTGAACATCGACATTGGTGGCGGCACGACCAAATTGGCCGTCTGCCGGGGCGGACAGATCATCGCCACCACGGCTGTCGAGGCCGGGGCCCGCCTTGTCGTTACCGATGACGATGACCGCGTCGTGCGCCTAGAAGATTTCGGCGTCCTGACGGGACAGGAGATAGGCCACCCGATTGCGCTGGGCGATGTGTTGCCGCGCAAAGTTCGGGCGCGACTGGGCCTGATCATGGCGGCTCGGATCGCGCGGGCTGTTCGGGGGCAAGAAAGTGACGACTGGTTGCGCCTGCCGTCACTGCCCCGCGATCTGAGCTTTGACGGGGTGATCTTTTCGGGCGGCGTATCCGATTACATCTATGGAACGACCCACGACCGGTTTGGCGATCTGGGACCCGAACTTGCCAATGCCCTGCGCGATATGGCGGGCGGTATGGCACTGCCGATCCTGCCACAGGTTGGCGGCATCCGGGCTACGGTTATCGGGGCGTCGCAACATACCATACAGGTTAGCGGCAGCACCGTTTTTATCGACCCGGCAGAGGCTTTGCCGCTGCGCAACGTTGCCTCGATCCGGCCTGACCTTGCCCTTGCGGGTGACACGATAGACCCGGTCGCCATCGCCAAGGCCTTGCGCACCGCCCTGATCTCCCGCGACCTGGCAGAGGGCGGCAGCCCCGTCGCGCTTGCGCTGGACTGGTCGGGGTCTGCCACCTTCCATCGGCTTGACGGGCTATGCCGGGGGCTTGTCGCGGGTCTTGCCGATGTTCTGGCACAGGGCCATCCGATGGTGCTGGTCGCCAACGGCGATATCGGCGGTTTGCTGGGCCTTCACCTGCGCGAGAATGACCTGCTCGACAACGGGATCGTCGCCATCGACGGGATCGAACTGTCGGAGTTCGACTTCATCGATATCGGCGAGGTGATCCGCGCGACGGGGGCCGTGCCTGTCGTCATCAAGTCGCTGCTGTTTCCGGGAGATGCCAGATGATCGACGAACCGCAAGACGATGCGCCACGCTCCGTCACGTCCATCTGGCCGGCTGTGATCATCATCGTCTTTGCGGTGGCGGTGTTTTGGGGGGCGCAATCCTACAGCCCCAATGCTCGCAGATTTCCCACCATGGTGGCGGGCCTCCTGTTCGTGCTGGGCTTCATTGACCTTTGGAGCCGGACCGACCTGCCGGGCCGCAATGCCATCGCCGCCTTCTGGGGGACCGGATTTGGCCGGCGCGAGATGCCTCATGTTCCCGGCTTGCGGGCCGAGCTTTCGATCCTGGGCTGGGTCTTGGGGGCGTTTGCCGGCATGGCGGTCTTTGGCATCCTGATCGCGCTGCCCCTGTTTTGCCTCGCATTCGTCTGGCGCTGGGCCCGGCAGCCACTCTACGTGGCGCTGGCTGTCGCGCTGATGCTGTTCGTCTTTGAGTATGCGATTTTCGAATGGCTCCTGGATTACGACCTGTACCGGGGCCTGCTGTTTGGAAAAGGTGGCCTGTCGCGCTGGTAGGCGACCAAGATTTCACTAGGGAGGAGACACTATGCGTAAGTATCTGCAACCGGGCGCGATCGCGCTCGCGGCTTTGGCGGCGACGCCCGCACTGGCCGAATTTCCGATGGATGGCGATGTAACCTTCGTCATTCCCTACAACCCCGGCGGCGGTTTCGACACCATCGTGCGGACATTTGCCCCCGCCCTTGAAGAGGCTCTGGGTGCAACGGTCGTCCCCGAGAACATCCCGGGTGCCTCTGGCACGCGCGGCGGGCAAGAGGTCTACCGGTCTGACCCCGATGGCTACACCATCGGCATCTTCAACATCCCGGGCCTGACCGTGTCCGAGGCAACGGACCGCGACATCGGCTTTCCCTTGTCCGACATTACCTGGATCGCCAACCTGGCAGAAGAGCAGTACGGCATCGCCGTGCGCGTCGACTCTCCGATCCAGAGCGTCGCGGACCTGTGCAACATGGGCGCGCCCGTCAAGCTGTCCGACACAGGCGTCGATTCCACGTCCAGCATCACTGCCGTGATCATGTTCGACATTCTGGACTGCCCGATCGTCAACGTGACCGGCTATGGCGGATCAAACGACACCATGATCGCGGTGATGCGCGAAGAGGTGGATGCCACGCTCAAGCCCGTCGGCTCGCTTGCGAAATATGTCGAGTCTGGGGATCTGCGGATGATCTTCACCCTGACCGAGGACACGGTTCTGGATGGCGTGCAGAACGCCACTGAGATCGGCCACCCCGAGCTTGCCAACTTTACCATCAACCGCGTTGTGGGTGGCCCTCCCGGTATGGACCCGGCCGTTGTCGCCATGCTGTCGGACGCCCTTCGCGTCGCCAGCGAAAGCGCACCGGTTCAGGAATGGGCCGCAGGCTCTGGCACGGCACTGACCTTTATGGCGGCTGATGAGACGACCGCGATGATGTCGGCCCTGTCCGAATTCTATGTCCAGTACAAGGACCTGCTGGCACCACAATAAACAAACGGGGGCGCGCTGCGATCGTGGCGCGCCCAACCCGACAGGAGACGTGACCTATGGGTCTGGATGCCTTGTTGTCCGCAGTGGTCGAGCTTGTCGGCGGCGGAAGCTTTCTTTACCTGCTGGCAGGCGTTCTGCTTGGCCTGTGCTTCGGGGTGATCCCGGGGCTTGGCGGGACAACGGCGCTCGCGCTTTTGATCCCGGTGACCTACGGTATGTCGTCGCTGGATGCGATGTATCTGGCCGGCGGGGTCATGGGGGCCACGTCTTTCGGCGGCTCAATCACTGCAATCCTGCTCAATACGCCCGGCACGGCGCCCAATGCGGCGACGACCTTTGACGGCTATCCGCTGGCCAAACAGGGCAAGGCGGGGATGGCAATCGGGGCCTCTGCCGCCGCCTCTGCGCTTGGTGGTCTGATCGGGCTGTTCACACTGCTGCTATTTATTCCGGTCGCCAAAGAGGTCGTCCTGAAATTCGGCCCGGCAGAGTTCTTTTTGCTGACCGTGCTGGGGCTGGCCGCCATCGCCGTTTCGGTCCGGGGCAAGCTTTTGCGCGGGCTGATCGCAGGCGGGCTGGGCCTGATCTTTGCCTTTGTCGGGTCGGACGCGATCACTGGCGATATCCGGTTTACCGGGGGCATCGACTATCTTTGGGACGGCATCCCGCTCGTCCCCACGCTGACCGGCATGTTTGCCATCGCCCAGATGATCGAACTGGCGCTCAAAGGCGGGTCGGTTGCTGGCGATGAGGCCCCGGACGCCAAGGCACCGGACGCCAAAACAATGAAGATTTCGGGGGTCGGAACCGGGGTGCTGTCCGTGTTCAAGAACTGGCCGACCCTGCTGCGTGGATCGCTGATCGGGACGATCATCGGGGCGATCCCCGGCCTGGGAGGCACGGTTGCGGCCTTTCTTGCCTACAGCTCTACCGTGCAGACGGACAAGGATCCCGACAGCTTTGGCAAGGGCAACATCAAGGGCGTCATTGCGCCCGAGGCCGCCAATAACGCCAAGGACGGCGGGTCGCTGATCCCCACCGTGGCCTTCGGCATTCCAGGCAGCGCGGAAACAGCACTTTTCCTTGCGATCCTTGTGTTGCACGGCATGAACCCGGGGCCGGCAATCCTGCTTTACAACGAACGCGAGGTCTACGGCCTGATCGTCGCGCTGACCGCCTCGGCCGTTGGGGCATCCCTGATCGGCCTGCTGATCGCCCGTTGGCTGGTCCTGATCACCCGGATCGATGTGGGGATTGTCGTGCCCGTCGTGGTCGCGATATCGCTCACCGGGGTCTACGTGCTGGAAGGTCGGATGGCCGATGTGCTTTTGACGGTCGGGATGGGGATCCTTGGCTATCTGATGATCCGCTTTGATTACCCGAGGCTGACCCTGATCATCGCCCTGGTTTTGGGCGAAACGGCAGAGCGGTCGTTCCATCAGGTCATGCTGATCTCGGACGGGCAGGCGCTTGCCTTCATGCTGAACCGGCCTGTATCTGTCATCCTGATCGTGGCCACGGTCATCACGTTCCTTCTGCCGTCACTGCGACGGTTCCGTCAGAAAAGGGCACTTGTGAAATGAGCGAGAAAGAACGCTGGGAATCCCGTTTTGCCGCCGAGCATTACGTGTTCGGCACCGCGCCCAATGCGTTTCTGGCGCGTCAGGCTGGTTTGCTTCGCCCCGGCCTTACGGCCTTGTCGATTGCGGATGGTGAAGGGCGCAACGGCGTCTGGCTGGCTGAGCAGGGGTTAAAGGTCACCAGTCAGGATTTCTCGCCCCGCGCCCAGGTCAAGGCGCAGGCGCTGGCCAAAGAGCGGGGTGTTGAGTTGACCCTGGTTCTGGCCGACATCCTCGCATTTGAGTGGCCCGAGGCAGAGTATGACGTGATCGTAGGGATCTTCTTTCAGTTCCTCTCACCACCAGACCGGGCCGAGGTTTTTGCCGCTATTCAAAAGGCGGTCAAGCCGGGTGGCCTGATCCTGATCGAGGGCTATGGGGTGCGCCAGTTGGAGTACGGCACGGGCGGCCCGAAGATTGCCGAAAACCTCTATTCGCCAGAACTCCTGCAAGAGGCGTTCAGCGATTGCGCCAGCGTCGATGTCACCGCCTATGACGCCGAGATCGACGAAGGGCCCGGCCATTCCGGCATGTCGTCCCTTGTCGATCTGGTGGCGCGGCGCTGAGCCGGATCAGTCGGTTTCGATCACGACCATCGTGTCATGCGGAATGACCTTGTAGGTCTTTAGCGCGACGATACAGGGCGGCGCGACGACGGCGCCGTCGCGGATGTCGAACTGGCCGTTGTGAAAGTCACATTCAATAATGTGCCCGTCCAGATAACCCTCTGACAAAGAGCCGGGGCCGTGGGTGCAGGCATCGTCGGTGACGTAAAACGCACCTTCGGCGTGATAGACCGCCAACTCGAGATCGTCGATCTCGACCTTGAGGATGGTGCCGTCTTCCACATCGTCCCGGGCACAAAGTTCAATCTGTTTCATGTTCTGGCCTTATCGTTTCCTGCTAACCCGACTTTCCCTCGCAATAGTGGAACGATGTTCCGCATGCAAGAACTGCATTGAGATAGCCATGATCCTCTGCGGGCAAAAATCTCGATCAGTTTCGCCGCTGCTCTCTGCGTGAACCTCAATTTATGCTGAAAATACAATGCCTCAAGGCCGGACCTGTGCCTTGATTGGGTTTTTGTTCCGCATAGAAGAAAGTTGTTCTTGAAAAGCGGATGGCGTATTAGTCGGGTAAAGGACAGGAGGTGTCATGATGGATAAATCTGTATCCGATGAGGATGCGTCAGGGGCCACCCCCAAGGACGATGCAGCCATGCCTGCCGGCTATTATCATAGCCAGAAGGACCGGATTTTCGTGCGCGCCATTCAGGGCGAATACAACCTGGACTGGGAGCTGAAGCGCCTTCGCGCCATGCCCCGGGTCCGCAAGGCGTCCGAGATCAAGTTTGTTGACGGTCCACAGGCCTACAGCCGCCACTATGTCGAACCGAAAGACGGCATCAGTCAGCTGTTTCACCTGCACCTTGAGGAATACGGCCCTGGCGGCAAAAGCCAGAAGCACGGGCATGTCAACGAAGCGGCCTTCTACATTCTGGATGGCGAAGGTTACGAGGTGCATGACGGCATCCGCTACGACTGGCAGGCCGGTGACGTGGCCATTGTGCATAACAATTGTGTCCATCAGCATTTCAACGCCTCTGACACCAAACCGGCGCGGGCGCTTGTCCTCAAGACCAAGCCGATGTTCGTTTTCATGAACATGCTGTTCCAGAAAACGGTCGAGCCGCGCGATACGACCCCGGCTCCGGGAGGCGAGAATTTCGTGGTGCGCGAAGAGGAAGAAGACCTCAATCATCCAGAGGGGGGGTACTGATCATGGCTTGGGATGAAACCAACGTCTGGATCGACGGCACCGAAAATCAGGACCTCTACCAGCAGCTCTTGACCGATGCCGAGACAGCGCCCGATCGCAATGCCGCCCGCAAAAAGATCGTGCGACCGAACGAAATGCCGTGGGAATTGTCGCGTCAGGGCATCCTCAAACACCTGATCAATGAGGGCATGAACACCCGCATGGAGACGGCCGATGCCTATATGCAGATCGTGCCGCCGGGGTCAAAGTCTGGCAAGCACCGGCATCTGGCCGAGGAATGTCTCTATGTCCTCGAAGGGCGCGGCTATGACCTGCATCAGGATTGCGACGTCGAGATCACCGACGACTACCACTGGAAGCCGCAGGACCTGATCCAGAAGTTCGAATACGAGGCCGGTGACGTCATCTATGTGCCGCCCAACACGATCCACCAGCACTTCAACGCTGATCCGGACCGCCCCTTGCGGCTTATCTCGACGATCAACCGGATCTTCAAACAGTGCGGGCTCAACGATCTTGAGCAAATCGAAGACGCACCCGAATACACGCCGGGTGTCACACTGACGCCCGAGATCGTGCGCGACATGCTCAAGACCAAAGGCTGACCGGGGCGCCCAATGGGGCGTCCTTCACCCTTCATCTGTCCTCTTATAGGAAAGTTGCCCGATGTTCGGCGCTTTGCTTGCCTTTGCCTCGGCAGCCTTTTTCGGGCTGAACAATGCGACCGTGCGGCGCGGGGTCCTCAAGTCGACCGTGCTACAGGGGATGGCCATCACCGTTCCGCTGGGGGTGCCGATCTTCGCTGTCTTTGCCCTGTTCATGGGCGGCTATGGCGCTTTGGCCGACTGGGAAATGGCCTCATGGGCCTGGATGTCGCTGGCGGGGGTGGTTCACTTTGTCGTCGGCCGCTACGGCAACTACCGCGCCACTCAGGCGCTGGGCGCAACGCTGTCGACCCCGGTTCAGCAACTCAGCATCCTGATCGCCCTTTTGCTGGCCTTTCTGTTCCTGGGCGAGACGGTCAACCTGGTGAACTTGTTCGGGATCGCCCTCGTGATGGTCGGACCGATGGTCGTTCTGCGCCAGCGCAAGTCCAATACGGCAGCGGCCCGGGCCAAGGGGTTTGAGCCTGACTACCTGCCGGGCTTTTTCTGGGGGTTCATCTGTGCGCTTGGCTACGGCACCAGCCCGCTCTTGATTTCGCTTGGGCTGGGTGCCGACGGTGGCTTGTCCGACAGCGTTGCCGGGGTGCTGGTGTCCTACACGGCGGCCAGCGTTGTCGTGATTGCCCTTGTCATAGTCATGGGCGGCCGCGCCTATATGGGCGGATTGGGCCGGGAGTCAGGCAAATGGTTTGTCATATCGACCTTCCTCGTCGCCATGTCACAGCTGTTTCGCTACCTCGCCCTCGCGGTCGCGCCTGTTTCCGTGGTGGTGCCGGTTCAGCGGTTGTCGGTGGTCTTCCGTCTGATTTTCAACGGCATGCTGAACCGCGATCACGAAGTGTTTGACCGTTGGGTGGTCCTTTCGGTCCTGATCGCGCTTATTGGTGTCATCGCACTTAGCGTGGACACGGACCTGCTGCTTGGATGGCTGGGTTTGCCCGCAATCTTGGTCGAGACCCTCGCGCGTCCACTTGTTTGATCAAGCGGGTTATTCGCGGGCCTATTAAGCTGATTTTTTGCGGTCCCGTGATTTTCTGCTATACAGAACGTAAGTAGAGGAGCCGTCATCATTAACGTCAAGCAGCTGGCATATCTGCGCAAAGCCATCGCGGTCGGCAATATCACGCAGGCCGCGCGCGCCCTGAACGTGGCGCAGACGGCATTGGGTATGCAGATCCGCAATCTTGAAGAAGAATTGGGGGTCACCCTGCTTGAACGGCATTCGCGGGGGGTGACGGCAACGCCCGCGGGCGAGGTGCTGAACCGCTATGCCGATGACGTCATCTCGCTTCTGAACGAGGCACGGCAAGCCATGCGCCCGTTTCAGGGTGGGACGGATGTGCAGGTGTCCCTGGGCCTGACCCCCAGCATCATGAGGCTTGTGGGCGACGACATCCTTGTCGAACTGGCCAAGACGATTCCGACCGTCAGCCTGCGATTGGTTGAGGAGTTCAGCTTTGTCCTCATGCGCCTGTTGCAGCAGGGAGAGTTGACAGCCGCATTGACCTTTGCGCCCGACGATGACCCGGCCTTTGTCCGCACGGCCTTGCTGGAAGAAGAGCTGTGCTACCTTGTCGCTGCCGACCTAGCCCCGCCAGAGGAGACGATTTCCTTTCGGAAGGTCCTGACAGCTGATCTTGCATTGACTGGTCGGGACGATGCCGTCTTTCGCCTCGTTGACGGGATCGCCCGCAGCCTGAGCATGGAGCTCAAGGTCGCCTACGAAGTCCAGTCGATCCGGGCGGTCAAGAACCTTGTCGCCAAGGGTATCGCCGCGACCATCATGCCCTATGGCGCGGCCGAGGGCGAATTGCGCGCGGGTGTGCTGAAGGCCCGAGTGATCGTCGCGCCAAGCGTCATCCGGACCCTGTTTTTCGTCTATCCCAAGGACAGGGGAGGGGTGGTCGAGACGCCAGAGTTCCGGCGTTTCGTAGAGGCTGTGGCCCAGCGGCTTGCCACCAGCCCCGGGCCGGTGATCCGGCTGCTTTAGGTGCCCGAGAGCGACGCGCGTGCGGCGCCCATCGCAACGCGGGGCAGGTCACGACGATCAATCGACATGCCGGCCAAAGTGGTGTCGGACAGCGATGCAAGCCGCGTGTAGATGGCATAGGCACGGTAGCCGCTGACGAACCCGAGTGGATCGCGCTTGATGCCGCCGGGCACGATGCTGCGGATCAAATCAGACAGTCGGGTGTTCGGGGCGGCGTAGTTCAGGTCTGCTGTTGCTGACATTTGGGTTATCCTTATTGCTGCAGTGCAGAATAATGGATTTCCCCAATTTTTCAACCACTCCAGTGGCCTTGCATGGCGGCATTGCCGCAGGTGCAAGGCTCCTGAAGTGGGGGCGTTATAGCCCTCGTGCCGTCAGTGCCGCGTCCAGCCGGGGGTAGACCCGGCGGGCGTTGCCTTCGAAAACCTTGGCCTTGTCAGACGCCGGAATGTCCAGAGCGTCTACATAGCGCTTGGTGTCGTCAAAGTTGTGACCCGTTTCGGGATCCACCCCCTTGACCGCACCGAACATCTCGGAGGCAAAGAGGATGTTGTCCACGTCGATCACTTCGAACAGCAGATCAATGCCGGGCTGATGGTAGACGCAGGTGTCGAAGTAGACGTTTTTCATGACATGTTCGGTCAGCTTGGGCTTGCCCAGCATGTCCGCAAGGCCCCTGTACCGCCCCCAGTGATAGGGCACTGCCCCGCCGCCATGCGGGATGATCAGGCGCAGATCGGGGAAATCGCTGAACAGATCGCCCTGAATAAACTGCATGAAGGCTGTCGTATCGGCGTTGATGTAATGGGCACCGGTCGCATGAAAGTTCGGGTTGCACGAGCCCGACACGTGGATCATCGCGGGGACATCCAGCTCGACCAGTTTCTCAAAGAACGGATACCAGCTACGGTCGGTCAGCGGGCGACCGGACCACATCCCCCCCGAAGGATCGGGGTTCAGGTTGCAACCGACAAATCCCAGTTCAAGGATGCAACGCTCAAGCTCTTCTATCGAGTTTTCGATTGGGGCCTGGGTCGACTGTGGCAGCTGGCAGACCCCGATGAAGTTTTCGGGGAAAAGCTGGGTCACCCGGTGGATCAGGTCGTTGGACAGGCGCGTCCAGGTTTTTGACATTGCCTCGTCGCCGACATGATGCCCCATGCCCGACGCGCGGGGCGAAAAGATCGTCATGTCCGCACCGCGCTCCTTCAGGGCGCGAAGCTGGTTGTTGATGATGCTCTCGCGGATTTCGTCGTCCGAAATCGCGCCCAGCACCGGCGGTGGGGCAGAGGGGTCATCGAAATGCGCGATCTGCGCCTTGCGATAGTCCATGAACGCCTTGGGTTCGGTCGTGTAGTGGCCGTGGCAGTCGATAATCATGGCTTAATCCTCGTTCCCGTCATAGTCGGCCTGATCTACATAGATCAGGCCCTTTTCCGCCAGCCGCGGACGCATGTTGTTGATGTCGAGGCCAAGTTCACCCGCGCCGTAGCGTTGTCGCACCATGGCCTCACGTTCCTCTCGTGCGGCAGAGGCGGCCAGAACGGTCGCTGCTTGCATGCGGGGGACGACGACGACACCGTCATCGTCGGCCACGATGACGTCACCGGGGTTCACCACCGCATCGGCGCAAGAGATCGGGACATTCACGTCGCCCAGCGTTTCCTTGACCGTTCCGTGGGCCGAGATGCTGCTCGACCAGACCGGAAATCCCATCTTTTCGAGGTCTGCAATATCGCGGCAGCCGGCGTCGATGATCAGTCCGCGCACGCCGCGTGCCTGCAGCAATGTCCCTAGAAGGTCGCCAAAAAAGCCAGATTGCGACGCCGATATCGGGCTTAGCACCATGATGTCGCCCGGTTGGCATTGTTCGGCGGCGACATGCAGCATCCAGTTATCGCCCGGAGGGGCCGAGACAGTCACAGCTGTTCCACTGATCCGCGCCCCTTTCCAGATCGGGCGCATGCGCGGAGCCATCAGACCGGTCCGCCCTTGCGCCTCGTGGACCGTGGCCACGCCGTAGTTTCCCAGCGCATCTGTATCGGCGCGGTTGGCGCGTTTGATGTTAGTGACGACGACAGGCATGGATGATCTCCGGTTCAGCTGACGGTTTCTGCGCGACAGGCGGCAAAGCCCGCCTGCAGGTCTGCAGGGTTAAGGTTTCGGCCGATCAGGACAAGCCGGCTTTCACGGGCCTCGCCCGCACGCCAAGGACCGATCTCATCACTTTCGATCAGCATGTGAACGGCCTGCACGACGATGCGGTTTGCCTTGCCAGCGATGTCAAGAATACCCTTGGTGCGCAGAATGTCGGCGCCGCGTTCTGTCAAAAGCGTCTCGAGCCAGTTTTGGACAGAGCGGCCATCAAGTGGCGCGCCAAAGCGCAGGGTGAAAGAGGCGATCCCGGCCGATTCAATGTGGCCGTGGTCGTGGTAATGGTCTGGGTTGACCGCGCTGCCCAGCCTGTCGGCCAGCCGGACCGGGTCGAAACCCTGCCGGTTAAGGATGTCGGCTGCCGCCACGCGACCCCGGTCCGTTTCGATCAAGGTTGCAAAGGGGTTGATCCCTGCCAGTTGGAACCGGACCGATTGCACGGCAGCAGCCTTGGACACCTTGTTCAGCACAATACAATCGGCCACAGCGATCTGGTCAGCGGCGTCATCGCTACGCTCTAGCTGGCCCCCAATGTGGATGGCGTCGACAACCGTCACTACGCCGTCCAAACGGCACCGGCCTGCAAGGATCTGATCGGCCATGAAGGTCTGAAGAACCGGGGCAGGGTTCGCAAGCCCGGTCGTCTCGATCACAATCCCGTCCAGATCGGTGCGGGATCGCAGCAGTTCGCGCAGCGTTCGGATCAGATCACCCCGGATGACGCAGCAGATGCAACCGCTGGACAGCTCGATCAGGTCTTCGGCACCGCTGTCGATCAGATCGCCGTCGATACCGGCGTCGCCAAATTCGTTCACCACGATGGCCAGCTTCAGGTCGCGGGTCTGGGTCAGCAGGTGGTTGAGCAGAGTGGTTTTGCCCGCCCCCAGCGCCCCCGTCACGATCGTGACAGGCACGCGGGCGTCCGCTGTCCCCCCTGCCTGCATCCCTAGTCCCAGGGCATCAGTGAGACATGGATCACGTCGCCGCTGCCCCCGACCGCCTTGATGGCGGCATCGGTGTCTTGCAGGCCAAAGCGGTGGGTGGTGATCAGATCAAGCGGGAACCGGTCCGAATTCAACTGCTGCAGCGCGAGTTCGCAGCTTTCGTAGTTGTGGCCGCGTGCTGCCTTGATCGTGATGTACTTGTTGGCCACCTTTGCCATGGGGAAGTTCGGGAAATCCCCTGCCTCGCCTTGGATGAGCAAGGTGCCGCCCTTGCGCTTGAGCGCCTCGATCCCAAGCAGGGTCGGGATCGTCCCGGCGCCAGCGGTGCAATCCAGGGCAACATCGACGCCTTCGCCGCCGGTGATTTCTGCGATCCGGGCGACGGGATCTTCGGCCTCAACGTTGATGACGTAGTCAGCGCCAAGCTGCAGCGCGACTTCCATCCGCTTTGTGTCCTTGGACGTACCCGTCACGATGATCAGCGATGCGCCGGCCTGCTTGCAGGCGACGACCTGGCTAAGACCTTGCTGGCCAGGACCTTGCACCAGAACGCGGCTGTTATAGCCAACGCCGCAATCGAACAGGGCCCATTGAATGCCATTGGCCATGGGGGTCACCACACCGGCAAGCTCGGGGCTCATCCCGTCGGGGACGCGGTGCAGGATCGAGTTCCAGGGCAGGTACATGTATTGCGCAAAACCACCCCACAGGTGCGGTGCCTTGAGCGCGGAGGTGTATCCAAAGCGGATCCCGTCGGGGTTCTTGCGCCAGTCGGTCGCCATGCAAAGACGGTAGTCGCCGCGATGGCAATGCTCGCAGTTCATGCAGCCCACGTAGTGTTCGGCAAAGACCCGGTCGCCCTCTTTCAGGCCGCGGCGCTTCTTGAAGGTGGCCCCGGCCTTGGCGATGACGCCGATGTTTTCATGGCCCATGATGACCGGATCAGAAATGGGCGGTTTTGCATAGAACTTGACGTCCGTACCGCAGATGCCCGCCACTTCAACCCGAAGCAGGGCGGCATCGTCTGGTATGTCGGGCATGTCATATTCGCGGAATTCGGTACGATGCGGGCCTGTGCGGACCGCTGCGAGGACTTTCTCGGACATCCCGGACACTCCAATTCTGCATTGACCATTTGGTACCAAACGGCCAGACTGCTAGCAAGAACAGAGTTCCGTATGGCGGAACATATGGGACAAAAGGCGACGGATCGCGGGCGTCCTCAGAGGGTATGACACGGCGCGAAAATGTTTGGACGGGCAGCCACGGACACCCGAAATCTGCATTCACTTGAACAGGTTGAAACCTGGACAAGAGAGACCTTTGGCCTGACCGACGATTGCCTTGTTCTGGTGTCCGAAGAGGCGGGCCGCCTTCCCGGTTTTCCGCCCTTGCTGACCGTCGTCCTGTTCTGGACACCCGACGGAACACGTCACAGGCTGACCCTGTTCAAACCAGTCGCTGACGTTGTTGCCAGCGACATGCCCATTCACTGGCTGCGTCCGTCCCTTGTTGACGACGCGGGCGATTGTTGCTGACAAACCGACGCGGGGCCATAGACCCCGAACGTCGAACATGAGGATACCGAATATGGGCAGACCCCGTTTCACCGCTGTGTCCCGCACCCAGGGCAACAACCGCGCCCTCAAGGAGGGGCAGGTTGGGCTTCCCGACTTTGACCTCGACTTTGAGGAGGTGCCGGTCCTGGTGAAAGGCTTCCGCCGCATGGTCCGTGAACTGGCCTATGACGTCTGCGAGATGGCGCTGACCACCTATCTTTGCGCCAAGGCGCATGGGGTGGGCTTTACCGCCTTGCCGATTTTCCTCGTGCGCGACTTCCATCACGGCAACATGATGTGGAACACCACGCTTGGGATGAATAGCCCAAAGGATCTTGAAGGCCGTCGCGTCGGCGTCAACCGGGGCTATACGGTCACCACCGGCGTCTGGGCGCGGTCGATCCTGCAGGACGAGCATGACGTTGATCTGTCGCAGGTCACTTGGGCCCCTTCGGGCGATGAGCATGTGGCGAGCTTCGTGAACCCCGCCAATGTCATCCCAATGGCCAAGGACGAAGACCTGACCGAGGCATTGGGCGCGGGTGCACTGGCCGGGGTGGTGGGCACAACGGTGGATCATGCCAATGTCGTGCCAATCGTACCGGATGCTTTTGCGGCCGGGGTATCCGCCCTCAAGTCGCGGGGCCTTTACCCCATCAACCATCTTGTCGTTGTGAAGGACGAGGTGTTGGCCGCCAACCCCGGTCTGGCAACCCAGTTGTTCGAGGCGTTCGCCGCCTCGAAGGCGCTTTACCTTGATGACCTCAGGGCCGGGCGGATCGAGTCCCTGTCCGCCGCCGACAAGGTGCATCTGGCCGCGATGGAGGTGATCGGCGACCCGCTGCCCTATGGCATCGCCCCGAATGAGGCAGTCTTGACCATGCTGATGGGCCATGCGGTGACGCAGCAGATCATCCCGGGGCCTACCCCGCTCGAGGCGCTTTTTGCGGCCGAGACCCTGGATCTCGTGGGCTAGAGGTGGAGGAGACGTCAGCCGCCGAAGTGCCCGGGTCCCGCTGGGTCGCCTTCCAGTTTCCCGGATTTGGGAAGTATTGGGGCGCTGTGGTGCTGTCCGGCTTTGCCGTGCAGATCCAGACCGTCGCCATTGGCTGGCAGGTCTATGACATGACCCGAAACCCTTTTGACCTTGGTCTGATCGGGCTGTCGCAATTCTTGCCCGCCTTGCTTCTGGTGATGGTCACGGGCGCTGTCGCGGACAGGTTTCCCCGGCGGCGGATCATGGGGGTTTGCCTGACCATCGAGGCCGTCGCCGGGACCGGGCTGCTGCTTTATACTCATTTCGGAGGCGGTTCGGTCGCGGTGATCCTCGCGCTGTTGGCGCTGTTCGGCACGGCGCGGGCGTTCTTCAACCCGGCGCGGCAGTCGATACTGCCCAACCTTGTCCCGCCCCGGCATCTGGGCAACGCCATTGCGGTCAACTCAACGGCGAACCATCTGGCCCGGATTGGTGGGCCTTTGGCCGGGGGCCTGCTTTACGGGCTGTCTGCGCAGTTGGCCTACGGCGTGGCGGTGGCTTTCCTCGTGATTTCGGCAGTGCTTGTGCTTGGCATCCCCAAGCCCGCAGCGCGCAAACCTGCCGGGCGCACCAGCTGGGCCACGCTTAATGCAGGGTTCCGCTATATCTGGTCGGAAAAGGTCGTCCTTGGGGCGGTGTCGCTGGACCTGTTTGCGGTGTTGCTGGGCGGGGCGACGGCGCTGATGCCGGTCTATGCCCGCGATATCCTCGATCTTGGGCCATCGGGGCTGGGCCTGCTCATGGCCGGGCCGGCGATCGGAGCCGTGGCCGTTGGGTTCTACCTCATGTCCAACCCGATCCGCGATCATGCGGGGCATGTCATGTTTGCCTCTGTCGCGGGTTTCGGGGTTTTCATGCTGGTCTTCGCCTTTTCCGAAACGGTCTGGATTTCGGTTTTGGCGATGATCCTTGCGGGCGGGTGCGATATGGTGAGCGTCTTTGTGCGCGGCACCCTCATCCAGCTTTGGACGCCGGACGAATTGCGCGGGCGGGTCAATGCCGTCAATCAGGTGGCCATCGGTGCGTCGAACGAATTTGGCGCGTTCCGGGCGGGCAGCATGGGGGCGCTGACAGGCCCGGTGGCAGCCGTCGCCCTTGGGGGCATCGGCACGCTGGCGATCGTTGCGCTATGGATGCGCTGGTTCCCGGGGCTGCGCGAGATTCGCAGGCTAGACCAAGTCTAGCCCAGCGATCCCAGGAAGCTCAGGATGCGGGCCGGGGCGTTGTCCTCGGTCTGCTCGGCGGTAGGGATATCCCAATAGTCAGAGCCTTTGAGGCATTCCTGCAGATACCGCGCCGCCGAGGTTGCATGAAAACCGTCCGAGCCCGGGATGATCAGGCTGGGGATATCAAGCGACATCAGGTCCTCGGGCTCTGCCCCGGGGGCGGTGTCCCGGTCCATCATGCCGCGGACCATGGCCGATACCGTCAGCAGGTAGCGGGCCTTGTCGAGCGCGGCGTAATCCTTGGCAAAGTCCTCCGAGTTGCGGATCGGCTGGCCCCAGGGACCGCCACGCGGATCGGCCGAAAAGTTCTTGTCGTGGCTGCACACCAGATCGACAACAGCCTGCAACCCGTTCTCTTCGACAAAGGCCATGTGGCGGCCGAACCGCTGGTGCGAGCTGATCCGGTAATTGGCACCACCCACGGGCCAGTAGTGGATCATCGACAGGGTCCGCGTCGGATGCGCGACCGCAAAGGCCATGACCGGGCAGCAGCCCATGCAGCCGCCCATGATATGGGCCTTTTCAAAGCCAAGATGATCCAGAAGGCCCGCGCCTTGCCGGACATAGCTATCCCAGCCGATCTTTTCGACACGGCCACCGGACTGGCCGTTTTCGCGCCGGTCGAAGGTGATGCAGGTGTAGGACTTGGGAAGATGATCAAGCAGTTTGATCCGGGCATAGACACCCAGATCGCTCCACTTCTCGATCCGGGCGTCAAAGCCGCCGGGTGAATACATTAGGAGAGGCGGGCCCTCTCCGGTGACTTCGTAACGGGTAGAGATGCCGTCAATGTTTGCGAATGCCATCATGATCTTCCCGGTTGGCCCTTGATCTGGCGGGCGGCGCGCACGTCGCCGGCGCATTCGGCCAGCGCGTCATGGATCGTGCGGGCAATATTGGCATAGCTGTCGGGTTCCTTGGTCAGGGCGGCGACATTGTAGCCCACGGCCGCCGTCGACAGCCGGATGCGGCCATCCAGCCAGGGACCGCCGCCAAACCCGCCGATGACGGGGATGCCGACCGACTTGACCACTTCGGGGCCAACGACCGGGCCGGAATTGGTGAAATCCAGCAGGACAGCGCCCGCAGCCTCAAGCATCTGGGCCTCTTCGATCATCCGGGCGGTCATCTCGGCGGGCAATTGCGCCACTGATCCGGCCTGGTTCTCATACGGCAGGCCCATCGACAGCGCGGTCTGTGGTGTCAGGCCGAATTGGGCCCAGACGGGCACCCCTGCGCGGGTCAGGGCGGTGACCGCCTCGGGGTAGTCGGCAGCCCCATCCAGCTTGATCATGTCGACTCCGGCCTCTTTGACAAAGCGGATCGCGGCGCGCACGGCACTGTCGACGCCTTCCTGCAAGGGACCATAGGGGAAATCTGCGCTGACCAGCGCTGTCTTTGTGCCGCGTCGGACCGCCCGGGTGACAACGATCATCTCGTCCATCGTCACTTCAAGCGGGTTGTCATGGCCCCAAAGGTTCTTGCCCACAGTGTCCCCAACCGACACGATGTCAACGCCCACCCGGTCGGCGATCGCGGCCATGTGGTAGTCCCATGCCACCACGCCAAAGATCTTTTCGCCCCGCTTTTTCTTGTCGTGCAGGGCGGGAATTGTGACGGCGGTCATATGACAAACTCTTCCATGGTTTCGGGGGCGAACATTTCATCGACACTCAACAGGCGCGGGGACAGGCCTGACCCGTGGTGATAGCGCAGGAACGTCTCAAGCGTCTGGCGGTTGCGCTCAACGCCGTAGGGCCAGAAATCCGGGCCCATCATGGCAAAGGTTTCTTCGACATGGGCATTGAACCAAGGCAACATACCTTTGAGGGCGGCGGTCTCTTGCAGCCCCTCGTAGGTCAGTTTCTGGGCCTCGCGGAACGCTTGAAACAGGTTCATGGCGACCCAGCGGTTGGCCTCGTAGACCTCGCGCCGGATGGCAATGACATGCATGATCGGGAAAATGCCCGTCTCGCGCCAATAGGCCTGTTCGACGGGGACGAAATCCTCGAACAGCCGCTTGACCGTGACCCCGTCAAAGGTCGAGGGCTTGCGGGCCGTGTGCAGGGCGTCGATCTCGCCCGTGGCCAGCATCTGGGCAAGGGTCTGGTCGGGGCCGATCCGCTCTACCCGGATATTGGGCGGCAGATCCAGCTTGAGCTTTTCGTCCCGATTGGGCGACTCTTCCCCGCCGGTCACATAGGTGACGGAATCGACCGGCACGCCGTAATGTTCGTCCAGAATGCCGCGGATCCAGACCGGGGCCGTCATCTGGTATTCTGGCGTTCCGATGCGCTTGCCGATCAGGTCAGATGGCTTTGAGATGCCAGCATTGGCATTCACATAGATGCAGGAGTGGCGAAAAAAGCGGCTGGGAAAAACCGGGATCGCCACAAAGGGCCGGTCCGGTTTGAACAGTGACACGACGTACGAGGACATCGACAGTTCCGAGACGTCGAATTCCTTGTTCCGCAACATCCGGAAAAAGGTTTCCTCAACGATCATGTTGAGGAAGGTGACATCAATGCCCGAGGGCCGGACCCGGCCATCCATAAGCGGTTGAACCCGGTCGTAATCCCAGCATCCGATCGTCAGATTGAGGTTGGCCATGGAAGCGGTCCTTTGAGGGGTCAGTAGAATTCGTCGAAGTGCAGTTGCGTCATCGGCGTTCCAGCCTCATGCGCCATCTTCTGGATCGCGGCGGACATCACTGCGGGGCCTGCGAAATAGATCTCGTGGTCCTTGAGCGCCTCGCCCATCGTGTCGTGCACGATGTCATGAACAAAGCCGCCCGGCCCGGTCCATGCCGGATCGGGTTCGGACAGAACAGTTGTCAGGCTGATGGCCGGATGCAGCCCGGTCAGCAGGGCAGGATCAAACATGTCGTCCTGGGTGCGGCATCCATAGAAGATGTGCATCTTCCGGTCCTCGAGCAGGCCCGCCGCGACCGCGCCACGTGCGATGGACACCATGGGGGACAGGCCCGAGCCACCAGCCATCAGCACGATGTCGCGAGGGCATTCAGTGTCGAGGTAGGCGGTGCCATAGGGGCCATCGAAATCCAGGGTGTCGCCCGGTTGCGCGATGTCAAACAGGTGTCCTGTGAGCGCGCCCCCCGGAACCCGGCGGATCTGGAACTGCCATTGGCCGGTACCGGGCAGGTTCGAAAACGAATAGGGCCTGCCGCCCGCAATACCCTCAACCGAAATCAGGGCATATTGGCCGGGGTGGAACATGTCGTCCCCAACCATCTCAAAGGTGAATTCCGTGATGTCCTGGGTGATCGGGACCGCCGACATCAACGTGCCTGTGCGGCGGGTCGGGTGTGGCATCACCGCGAATTTCGGATCGGCGCGGAACTTGATCTTGCAGGGGCCATTCGGACTGGCCTGACAGCCTAGAAAGCGGTTTCGCTTAAGATCGCGTTCCGACCAGGCGGGGGGATCGTCGCGCAGGTGCGTCACCGATCCTTCGATGACCTCGAACCGGCAATTCCCGCAGGATCCGACATTGCATGAATAGGCCATCCCCAGACCGGCACGCAGGGCCGCACGCAGGATTGTGTCGCCTTCGGCGCACTCAAAGACGGTGCCGTCCGGCGCCAGGCTGATTTCGACCAAGATTTCTTCCCCCCTGAACCTGACGCCTCAGCGTCAGATGTAGACCCTTTGTCTTTTGATATAGCCAAGCCGTTCCGAGATCGCCGTGGCGGCCTCGAGCACGGTTTGCGACAGCTTGTTGAACTGGCTGCGCCGAATGCGGACACGCGGCCCGGCCACACCAACGGCGGCGACGATCCTGCCGTCGCCATTGTAGATCGGCGCCGCGATGCACCGTGTTCCGGCATCGCAAGTCTCATCTTCGGTCGCGTAGCCCTGCCGCTTGACCTTGCGGATCTGGTTTCGCAGCTCCTCTTCGTCGAGAACCGTTGCTGGCGTCCGCGCGATCCTGGGCTGCGCCAGGAATTTCTTAAGCTCGGGTTCCCGAAGACCTGACAAAAGGCTCATGCCTTCGGCGGTGCAATAGGCGGGTCGCAACTGCCCGGTGGCAGAGCGCAGCCTGAGGGTTTGCGGACTTTCCAGGTCGTGCAACAAAACAACGCTTTGCCGTTCCAGAACGGCCAAGCGCACATTCTCGCCGGTCTTCTCGCGTAGCTCGTTCAGGATCTGTCGCGACTCTGTCGTGACATCCAGCCTTGCGCGGACCAACGAGCCCAGGGTGAACAACTCGATCCCAAGGCAATACCGGCCGGTCTCGGGGTTCTGTTGCAGCAGACCTTCGTCAAGCAGGGCGCTTGCCAGTCGGTGGACGGTGCTTTTGGCGACGCCAAGGCGCTTGGCCAGTTCGCTGATCCCGACATCTTCGTCTTCGGCGCTAAAGGTCTTGAGAAGGTGGATTGCCGTCGTGACCGAGGACAGGCGTCCCCCGTCGCGGCGCGGGTTGCGACGGGTTTCGGTTTTGGGCTTTGGGGTAAGGTCTTCACTCATGACAGGATACCTGTTCCGCTGAAAAGAACGATGTTCCATTTCTGGAGGTCTCGCTGCCACGAGTCAATCTTTCGCGGGGAAGTGCATGGCCTGCGACGTAAGATATGTTGAAGGGGCAGGATGCCACAATCAACCCTCCCTGTCAGGCCCGGAATCGGGGTTTGCGTCCCCCGGGCCTTGTGCGTCATCGGCATGGGAATGGTCATGGCTGTGGTGATGCCCGTGCCCGTGCCCGTGTCCATGGCTGTGCCCATGGCTATGTGCGTGCCCGTGATCGTGCCCATGGGTGTGCGTGTGGCCATCCGCATGGGTGTGGCTGTGGTCGCCAACATGCCGATGAGCCGGGGCCACAACCGCGTCCGGATCGGCAAAGTGGATGCGTTCATGGCGCCGTGGCCCGAGGGGGTCTTCTGAAAACAACAGCGACTTCACCGTCACTGGCACGGTGAACGAGGGCAGGCGGATCTTGCCAAGGTCGATAAAGTCAAAGTCGCGCAGGCTGATCCCGTCCAGGATCAGGAGGTCATTCTCGATCTCCAGTTCCTCCCGCAGGATGCCCCCAAGGGTCTGGGCGATATCCCCGTCCAGCATGACATAGAGCGGGTGCCCAGCCGCTAGGCGCGGCGCAAGCGCGACAGCGATGCCGTCGGCAAGGGCCCGGATCGGGGCATAGTCGGGCGGCAACGTGTAGTCGAACATCAACGCCACTTCGTTGTCAGCCGGGGTCAGGTCAAAGGCCACGAAATGCCGGGCAATGGCTGCGCTGATCGCGGCGGCATCGGGCCGGTCCTGCATGTCGATGTCGGGTTTGAGGACCTGCATGCTTCGGCGCGGCAGGACCCGGCCGGGGGCCGTGATCGTGCTGGTCTGACCGCTAAGCTGGACCGAGTATTCCGAGGCCCCAAGAGCCGTCGCCCGGATACAGGCAGCACCGGGCAGCATCGGCGTGCCGAAGGCTCCGGCAAGGACCCGCTCGCGCAATGCGGCGCCCAGATGGATGCCCAGATCGCCGAAATCGCGACTTTCGCGTCCGCCGACATATTCACCGACGCCACCGGAAAAGACGACACCATCAAGGTTGTCGAGGTCGTCTGGCACCTCGGTCAGGAAAAGGCCCGCGACAGCCTGCGGCAAAGGCCGCTGCGTGACGGCTTGTTCTACAAGGCCCGCCATATGGGCGGCAACCGTCGCCATCTCGCTGCCCGATGCAGGGTCACCTACCTTTAGCGGCACCCCTGCGGTGCGCGCGTGGTGAAGGCCGGCGGGGTCGGCCCGCACGACATGCCCGTCCGCCGTCGCAATCAGCCGCCCACCAACGTGCAGGGCCGCGGTCCAGACGACCTTGCCGTTCTCGCACAGCGCCAGTTTCGTCGTGCCGCCGCCGATGTCGATGTTAAGGATGCGGCCCTGTTGGTCATGGCTCATCTTGGCCGCGCCAGAGCCATAGGCGGCAAGCATCGCCTCCATATGGTTGCCCGCCGTGGCGGTGACGAAATCCCCGCCCTTGGCCGAAACGATGTCGGCAATGGCCTGTGCGTTGTCGCGGCGCAGCGCCTCACCCGTCAGGATGACGACGCCGGTGTCGATGTCGCTGGGCCGAATGGCCGCTGCTGCATAGGCGTCATCGATGATCGCCCCAAGGGCGCCGGCATCGATCCGGTTCTCGTCCGCATAGGGCGTAAAAGACACCGGCGACTCAAAGGCCGTCTTGCGGTCCACGATGACGTAGCGGCTGGCAAGGCTATGGCCGACGCGCTGCAGGTGGATGGTGGAAAAGATGACCTGCGTCCCGGCTGACCCAATATCGATTCCCACCGATGTCAAAGAGACATTGTCACGCTGCCAGATAGGGTTGTCCTCAAGGGGGCCGGGGTCGATATCGTCATGATCGTGATCCGCGTCACCATCATGTTCATGAGCATAGAAATCACCGAACATATGGTCATCGACAGTGTGTTGTCCGGTATTGTTCTTCTGCTCTGGCATGCCCGATTGTTCCTCTATGCGGACCATCGGTCCATTGACGGAACAGTAGCCGTGGCCTAGGATCGGTGCAACGTAAATTATCGCGGTTGGACCGTTGGCGTGTATGCCCGGTTCTTGCGACAGGGAGAGCGCCATGGTCAAGTCAGCCATCGTCTCGGACAAGCTTGCAGAGAAGTTCAAGACCGAAAAAGAAACACCCTATACCCGCTTTATCGCGGATGAAGGGCTGGACATCATCAATGGCCTCTACATCCCTAGCCTGCATGAAGTTGAGCTAAAGCCTTGGGCGCGTCGGGGCGGCAATGCGGTGTTCATCAACCACGACGCGTCGCGCACCTCCAACGACTGCTACGTGATGGAGATCCCGCCTGCGCAAAAGCTGGCCCCGCAGCGTCAGCTTTACGAAGAGACAATCCTGATCCTGTCCGGCCGCGGCTCGACCACCGTGTGGAACGACAGTGGCGACAAGGCGAGCTTTGAGTGGGGCCCGGGCGCGATCTTTGGCATCCCTCTGAACGCCAATCACCAGCACTTCAACGGTTCGGGCTCTGCCCCGGCGCGGTTCGTGGCTGTGACCAACATGCCCCCCTTGCTGAACGTGTTCGAAGAGCCAGAGTTCATCTTTGGCACCCAGCACGATTTCAAAGGCCGCTTTTCGGGCGAGCCTGATTACTTTGCCGATCAAGGCGAACAGAAGGGCCTCCTGATGGAGACCAACTTTGTCGCTGATGCCGTGAACCTGCCGCTGATCGAGGCGAAAGAGCGCGGGGCAGGGGGCGGCCACATCCGCTTCCAGCTGGCCAAGTCGTCGATGAACAGCCACATCAGCCAGTTCCCCATCGGGACCTACAAAAAGTGCCACCGCCACGGCCCCGGCGCGCACGTGATCATCCTGTCGGGCGAGGGATATTCCCTTATGTACCCCGAGGGCGAAGAGCCGACCCGCTACGAATGGAAGGTTGGTTCCATGATCGTGCCGCCGAACATGTGGTTCCACCAGCACTTCAACACCGGCACGACACCCGCCCGCTACCTTGCGTTCAAGTATGAGGGCGTCGCTATCCGCAACGCACAGGGCGTACCGAAAGCGTGGATTTCGCGCCGGATCGGTGGCGACCAGATCGACTACGCGGACGAAAGCCGTGAAGTCCGCACGATGTTTGCCGATGCTCTTGCTGCCAATGGTCTGACGCCCAAGATGGACGCAGCCTACGAGGCAGAGATACCGGAATTGCCGCCCATCGGCTAAGGGACGGTCAGAACGTGCAGATCACCCCCCGCGGCTTTGCCTGCGGGTGATTAGGAGGAGGAACAGACATGCTGCGCAAAGAGGTTAACGAGCTTCTCACCCAGACCGATGTCGGAACGCCAATGGGCGAAATGTTTCGCCAATACTGGATTCCAGCGCTTCTGGCGTCCGAGCTTCCCGAGGACGACTGCCCGCCTGTGCGGGTCAAGCTGCTGGGCGAGCGTCTGATCGCGTTTCGCGACAGCAAGGGCCGCTATGGCCTGATGGACGAATTCTGCGCCCATCGCGGCGTATCGCTCTGGTTCGGCCGGAACGAGGAAGACGGGCTGCGCTGCCCCTACCACGGTTGGAAATACGACTACACCGGCCAGTGCATCGAGGTGCCGTCCGAACCCGAAGAGTCCGGCTTTTGCGCCAAGATCAAGCTCAAGGGCTATCCGCTAATCAAGATCGGCGATGTGCTGTGGACCCATATGGGCGAGAAAGAGTCCCGTCCGCCGGAACCCACATGGGAATTCGCCACCGTTCCGCCCGAACAGACGTTCACCTCAAAGCGCTGGCAAGAATCCAACTGGCTTCAGGCGATGGAAGGTGGCATTGATTCAAGCCACGTTTCCTTCCTGCATTCCGGTAGCCTCAAGACCGACCCGCTGTTTCGCGGCGCGAAGGGCAACAAGTACAATCAGGCCGACAAAAAGCCCGTCTTTGAGGTCACCGAACATGACGGCGGCCTTTACATCGGGGCCCGTCGGATGGCCGAAGAGGGGCACTACTACTGGCGTATCACGCCGTGGGTCATGCCGTCCTTCACCATGGTCCCACCGCGTGGCGATCACCCGATGCATGGGCATTTCTGGATTCCGATCGACGACGAAAACTGCTGGGCATGGTCCTTTGACTACCACCCCGTCCGCGCCCTGACCCCGGAAGAACGGCAGGCGATGATCGACGGCTACGGTGTCCACAACCAGTACGAAGCCCCCGGCAGCTTCCGCCCGCGCCAGAACAAGGACAACGATTACCTGATGGACCGCGAGGCCCAGAAGCGGGGCGAGACCTATTCCGGCGTCTGGGGCATTGCGATGCAGGATGCGTCGTTGCAGGAAAGCATGGGGCCGATCGTTGACCGGACCAAGGAAAACCTTGTTTCCACGGACAACGGGATCATCATGGCCCGCCACCGTCTGCGCAAAGCCGCCGTGGCGCTGCGCGACAAGGGCACACCTCCGCCGGGCCGCAGCCCGGAACATCAGATGGTCCGGTCCGCCGCGCGGGTTCTGCCGCCGGATGAGCCCTTTGCGGAGGCGATGAAAGAGGACCTCAAGGTTCGCCCCGGCGAAAAGCAGACGTCCGTTTGATGAAAGAGGCGGTCTGATCATGTTGGAAACGACACGGCCAACCCTGCTATCCAGCTGCGCCAAGGCCGCAACAGCGGCCGAGGCGCGGTTTCGGGTCGACTATCCCAATTCCCGGGCCCGAGCCTCGCGCATCTTCGCCCTTGATGCCGGAGCGGCCGAGGCGATGTATGCCATTACAGAGGATCCGTGGAATGGCGCCCATTTCCTGACGGTGGGCGGCACCGGGGTTGTCGATCCGGATGCCACCTCTGCCGATGACCTGCCCCTGATCGGGCCGGATGGGGCCGCCATCCGCCTGTCGCAAGAGATCGACGGGGCGGATGTGGTCATCCTGCTTGCCTCGACCGACAGGCAAATCGGGGCAGCCGAAGTGATTGCCCGCGAGGCTTACATGCGCAAGATCATGATCGCCGGGCTGGCGCTTAGCAACGGGCTGTCCGGGTCCGCGACGGACCGGGTCGTGGCCGCGCTGCGCCCCTTTGCGTCGGTTCTGGTCGTGGCGTCGGACAACGACTTTATCCCTGCCATGCTAACCGCGCTAAGGGCCTGAAGAACATGCTGCAATCACTGGCAATGCTTCCACTGGGGTTTGTGATCGGGATGGGGCATGCCCTCGAGACCGACCACCTTGCCGCTGTATCCAACATGCTGGCCCGCAAGGGAAACAAGCGGGCCTTGATCGCGCGGGGGGCATTCTGGGGGTTGGGGCATACCCTCTCGCTTTTTGTGATTTGCAGCGTCGTTGTCCTGTTGGGCCTCACCATTTCCGGCGGCGTTCAGGCCGGTCTGGAATTCGTCGTGGGCGTCATGATCGTGGCGCTGGGCGTTCAGACCCTGTGGCGGATGCATCGGGACAGGGTGCATGCCCATATCCATTCGCACGGTGAAGCAGTGCATTTGCACCTGCATTCACACGCAGGCGAAACCGCGCCTCATGAAGAGGCCGCCCACGCCCACGTACATCGGCGGACCAACTTCAAGGCGCTGGCCATTGGGCTTGTGCACGGGGCGGCAGGGTCTGGCGCGCTTTTGGTGCTGACTGTCAGCGCGACCCAGTCGATATGGCAGGCGTTGGTTTACTTTGCTGTCTTTGGGATCGGATCACTGGTCGGGATGGCGGCGTTGTCTGCCGTTGTCGCCTTGCCGTTGACGGCGGCCCAGCGGGGCACGACCTGGCTGCGCAACGGCACGACCGGCCTGATCGGCTGTGCGGCGCTGTGGTTCGGGGCGGTTATCATGTTTGAGAACGGGACGGCGTTGCAGCACCTGCTGCGCTGACCCAAAAGGGGGGATAAGGCGATGTGTGGCGAACTCGACGACAATGTTCAGATCGGGCAGGACCTGCTGGACAAGCTCAAGGTGATGAGCGGGATGCTCGGCCTCAAGGAGCAGGGCGCGGCCGGGCAGGGGCCAACCGGCCTTGAAACGGCAGAAGGACGGGCGGCCTATATGGAGACGCTGTTCAATGCTGGCCTGACCCGGGCGCTGGCGGATACCAATGCCGCCGAACCCGAAGAGATCGTCGACGCCATCGCCTCGCAGGCCATCGCCTTTGGGCGGCTTGCCGGATTTCTGGCGGGTCAACTGCCGCCCGAGGCCGACCTGTTCCGCACCACGATGGAGGCCATGATGGCCGGGCATGCCGAAACAGCCCAGCTGGCCCGGCAATACCGGCACCAGCAGGATCATGCCCATGGTCACAGCCATGACCATGACCATGACCATGACCACGATCATCATCACTAGCAGGACATGGCGCCGATGGGGTCCTTTGCCTTTCTGACCGACAGGGTCTGGCTTCGGGCGCTGGCGCGGGATGCGTTTGGCAAGGACTTCTGGGGCTTTCTGGCTGCCGCCATCGGCTTTGGCGTGCTGTGCTGGTGGTGGAAAGGCGCCGAAGTGACCCTCGAGGCCCTGCGCAGCGATGTTGAGATGGTGCTTAAGGTGTTGCCCCGCATCGTGCTGGCCCTCTCGATTGCCGCCCTGATCTGGGTGATGTTGCCGCGGGACCGGATTTCCGGGCTTGTCGGGCAAGAGGCCGGTCTGGCCGGGCTTATCATCGCCACGATGGCCGGGGCGCTGACGCCGGGCGGGCCGTCGTCGGCCTATGCCCTTCTTGCTGTGCTGGGCACGTCTGGGGCGGACCGGGGGGCGATGATCGCCTATATTACCGCCTGGGCGACGCTGGGTCTGCAACGTGTGCTGGTCTGGGATGTGCCCTTCATGGGGGCAGAGTTCGCGATGCTGCGGGTGCTCGTCAGCCTGCCCTTGCCGATCCTGGCCGGGCTGATCGCCCGCAGGCTGCCATTCGAGATGATCCTGCGTGATTTCGTGCCGATGACCGCGAAAGGGCGCGGCGAATGATGAGCATCGGGATCGTCATCCTTACGGTCTGCCTTCTTGTCCTTGTCTTTCTGGCCCTGCGCCGGCGCGAAGACCCGGGGCCTGTGGTCCGCCGGATGCTTGAACAGTTCTCCAAGCTGATCCCCCGGATGCTTTGCGCCCTCGTGGCGGCAGGGTTCATTGCCCAGTTGATCCCGCAGCAGGCGATTGCCGCACTCTTGGGGGAAGAGGCGGGGATCGTAGCGCTGCCAATCGCGGCGCTCAGCGGGCTTATCGTGCCGGCCGGCCCCGTCATCGCCTTTGCCATCGCGGCAGTCTTTGCCAAATCTGGGGCGTCGGCCGCGGCGCTGGTGACGTTCATCACCTCCTGGACGCTTTTTGCCACCCACCGCATCCTGATTTACGAGCTGCCGCTACTGGGGCCTTCCTTCCTGCGGATTAGGGCGGTCTCGGTCCTTGTGATGCCGTTTGCCGCCGGTGCCCTGGCCATGCTGATCGGCCTGATGACCAGCTACGGCACTCCGATCATTCATTGACCCACAAAAGGAACCGCATCATGTCCGACTACACCAAGTATCAGTCCGATGTGATCGTCGATCTGCTTCAGCATTACGAGTTCGAGTATATCGCCATCAACCCCGGAGCCAGCTTTCGCGGGCTGCATGACAGTCTGATCAACTATGGGGGCGATAATCCCAAGATGCTGGTCTGCCAGCATGAGGAAACGGCGGTACAAATCGCCCATGGCTTTGCCCGCGCCACGGGGCGCCCCATGGCCTGCATCCTGCACGATCTGGTCGGCCTGCTGCACGGGCAAATGGCGATCTACTACGCCTTCACCGACCGGGCCCCGGTGTTCATCCTTGGGGCGACAGGCCCGATGGATGAGGGCAAACGCAGGCCTCGGTCCGATTGGCATCACACCGCCCAAAGCCAGGGCGACGCGGTGCGCAACTTTACCAAGTACGACTATCAGCCCCACGCCATTGAAGGGGTTACAGACAGCTTTATGCGGGCCTATTCGACCATGGTGACCGAACCGCAGGGACCGACCTATCTGTGCTACGACGCGCTCTTGCAGGAAACGCCCCTGACCGCTGAGGTCAGGATGCCCCCGGCCGACGCGCAGCGCGCCCCCACCCCGATGGCGGCAGATCTGGCCGTCCTTGAACGGATCGTGGCGACCCTTCTGGCGGCGGAAAGCCCGTGGATCATGGCCGAGTTTACCGGGCGGCAGCCGGGCAATTTCGACAAGCTGGTCACACTGGCCGAAACCCTTGGCGTTGCCGTCTGGGACGTCAATTCGGCCCTGTGCTTTCCCAACAGACACAAGCAGAACCTGTCCATGGACACGCCCAGTCTGGCGAGTGCCGACGCCATCCTCGCCCTGGATGTTCGGGACTGGGAAAAGGCGACCGCCAAGCTCGACAGCACAACTCGCGAATTGAACTCCTACCTGTCCGAAGACTGCATCTGGATGGACGTGGGCTTTCATGAGACGGGGCTGAAGTCATGGTCCCTCGACTATGGCCGCTACCTGAGCAAGGCGTTCAGCGCGCTGGGCGACCCCCGTCTGGCCATGCCGCAGATGACCGAGATTGCAGAACGTCTGATCGCAGCCGATCCTGCGCTGCCCGGCAAGATCGCCGCACGCAAAGCCAGGATAGCCGAGCGGCACGACGCGCTCTTTGCCGGTTGGGCGGCCGAGGCCGAGGCGCAGCGCGAAGGGTCCCCCCTGACCCTGCCCCGTCTTGCGCAAGAGGTCTGGGAGGTGATCGAGAGCGAGGATTGGGTGCTAAGCTGCGGAACCCTGCGGCAATGGACCCGTAAGCTGTGGAATTTTGATAAACCCTACCAGCATCCGGGCAAATCCCTTGGCACCTCGACCCAGATCGGCATGTCGCTTGGCGTGGCTCTGGCCCACAAGGGGACCGATAAGGTCGTCGTGGCCATCCAGCCCGATGGCGACTTGATGTATGACGCAGGCGCCCTTTGGACAGCGGCCAAGCACGAGATCCCGTTGCTGATCGTGATGTTCAACAACCGGGCCTACTACAACGACTGGCACCACCAGATACGGATGGCCCGGGCCCGTGGCACGGATGAGGCCAAGGCGCATATCGGCATGGACATCTTTGATCCCGAACCGGACTTTGCGATGATTGCCAAGGGTATGGGCATGTGGGCCGAAGGGCCGATTGACACCCCCGAAGAGGTGGGGCCCGCCCTGCGCCGTGCCCTTGAGGTTGTGAAATCGGGCAAGCCCGCCCTGGTGGACATCATCACCCGGCATCGGTGATAGGGGACGAGGACTTGCGGTTTGGTCAATGCTGTCGTTCACGGATTATTTCACTTAGCCATCTGAAGATTGCCGTTGTAAAAACAGGGCATGGCTTATGATTATGACAAACTCTACGGATCTCAGCCGCAGGCATTGGGTGATCCTACTCAGGTTTTCGTAGACTTCTTTGATCAAAATGCGCGCCAGAGCCTTAGGGTTCTGGACGTTGGCTGCGGGCAGGGCAGGGATGCCGTGTTCATTGCGCGCAAGGGTCACAGCGTCATCGGCGTTGATCTGTCGCCCAACGGGATCCGCGACCTGAACCATGCGGCGAAGGCCGAACACCTGTCCATTGAGGGTGTTGTCGCCGACATTTCGACCTACCCTCCAGAGGGTGATTTCGATGTCGTTCTGATTGATCGAACCCTGCACATGTTGCCACGCAAAGAACGGCTTGCGGCGCTTGCCCGTCTGATCGGTTTTGTGCGTCCCGACGGTTGGGTCTTGATTGCGGACGAACGCGCGAACATGCAGGACTTCAAGGACGCATTCGCGGCAAGCGATCAGGCTTGGGATATCGTGCTGGACAAGGGCGGAAGCCTGTTCCTTCAGCGGGGTTGAATCTGGTCTGGACCGAGGGCCGACCTTCGACGCTGCGTCCTTGCCCGTCCAACAGAACAAAAAATGGCGCCCCGTTCGGGGGCGCCATCTCCTTTGTCCTTAAGATCTGCTTACTGCGTGCAAGCCGCAGAGGCGAACTCGATACCGTCAGCGTTGGGGGCATAGGCGAAATCGCAGGTCATACCGACCGTCAGCGCTTCGCGGTCTGCTTCGGCCCCGTCGATCGTCAGCGCTGTCCGAGAGCCCGAGATTTCGCCCGTCATCTCGCCCTCTGCGCCGGTGAACCCGACAACCTTGCCATCGTCTTCAAGTGACAGGATCGCCGAGGTGACCATCATCATAGCGGGCTCTGCCTCGGCCATGACCTCGCCGGTGCAGGTGGCCACCTTGAATTCCAGCGGATCGGTCGCGGGATCATAGGTGAATTCGCAGTTCATGCCGACCATGAGGGCGCTGCGCTCTGCACTTTCGCCGTTGATGGTCAGGGTCGTGCGCGAACCCGACACTTCGGCCGCGACCGAGGCTTCGCCGTTCATAAAGCCGACAACCTTGTTCCCGTCCTCAAGCGACAAGATGTCAGAGGTGACGGTGACGGTTGGTATCTCCACCTCAAGGGCCGCCGCGATGATCGCCGTGGTCTCTGGGCTTTGCAGTAGGGCGCTGCGAACCTGTTCGGCCACAACGTCACCCCGGCCTGGGTCAATTGACAGGCTCAACTTTTCGGCATCCGCAAGGAAGGCCGGGTCGGTCAGGACGGCCATATAGGCGTCCCGCAACTCTTCCAGAATCTCGTCCGGCACGCCCGGAGGGGCGGCGGTCAGGCGGCCAAGGTTGGAGTTCGCGTCGATCAGGCTGACAATCGCCCGGCCCTTGTCGGTCGTGGCATAGTCGATTGCCTGTGGCTGCATGTCGCCACCCACGGCCAGCGCAAAGAAGCCGTTGCCACCATCAACAAAGGGACGCAGCGATTCCAGCGAGGCCACCTGGCCCACCACTTCACCACGCATCATCGCCATTTCACCCTCGTTGCCATTGTAGCCGGGGATCATCTGGATATTGAGGTCAAGGCCATCGGCCAAAAGCTTGGTTTCGGTGTAGTTGGCAGACCCGACGCCAGAGGCTGCGAAAAGCACCGGACCAGGGGCTGCGATTAGATCGTCAAAGCTGGCAAGGCCGCTGTTGGACGACAGAACCATCGTGCGGGCATCGGAAGAGGCCTTGCCGACCCAGCTGAACTCATTGAGGTCGAATCGGATCCCTTCCTGGCCAAGGATCTGCGCATAGATCAGACCGGTGTTGAAGGTGCCGATGGTCAACCCGTCGGGGTCAGAGGCAAACAGGGTGTTGGCCCCGATGATATGGCCTGCGCCCGGCAGGTTGTTAAAGATCACCCGGTCAGCACCCAGTTGTTCGCCAAGGTAGTTGCCGATCAACCGTCCATAAGCGTCATAGCCGCCGCCCGGACTGGTCGCGATGATGTAGGTGATGGTCTTGCCTTCGTAGTAGTTTTCGGAAACAGCAGGACCGGCGATAGCGGCCGCGATAGCAGCCGTGAAAAGGATACGCTTCATTCTTTCCTCCCTGATTGCGCAGGCGGGGCTCTCCCTTCCCCGGTCCTGCAAGTCGCCGATTTTACTCGTCTGCCGGCGGCACCCAGACGTCCTCAAATCCCTCGGCTGGTTCCAGCTGGTCGAACCAGTCAAGCCCGATGGCCTTCATCACGCGGCTGTTGCAGACGATCACCCGTGCTTCGACGTCCGAGGTGTTGAACCGCTTATGCGCGACATAGGGCGGCACATAGATGAAATCTCCGGGGCCCCAGTCATAGCGTTTCGGGGTCGTGTCCCAGGTCCATTCAAACTCGACCTTGCATTCGAACTGCACATCGTAATGCAGATCGTAGCCCGTGCCCTCGATCACAAAGGCGATCTCTTCGGTCAGGTGGCGGCTGGTGCCCGTCGCCTTGCCCGGGTCGATGAACTGCATATAGGCGTCAATGCAGCATTCTTTGGTGTCCATCCGCTCATTGATGATGTGCTTGATGAGACCGTCAGCCGAGCGTTCGATGGGCATCTGGGCCGATTTCACGACGTTCAGACGGTCTTTGTATTCCTTGCGGAACTCCTGACTGGCCTTGAGGGCGTCGTTGTAGAAGGTGACTTCGGGCGCATCGGCCTTGGCACGCTGCCGCTCGATGGCGTCGACGAAAGTTTGCGGATCCATGTGTTTCTCTCCTGTCCGTCAGAGGCTTGCCGGTGGTGCGTAGTCTTCGTGACCAGGCACCGGCTCGGTCGGCGGGAATTCAACCATCTTCTGGAAGATCATATGCATGAACAGGAACAGCGGCTTGGCCTTGAGCACGAGGACAAAGCTTTCATCGTCGCTGTCGTTCAGGTGCTGGTGAACACAGGCATTCTCGACGATCAGCGCGTCTCCGGCCTCCCAGTCCATGCGGCGGCCGTCGTGGATGTCATGCCCCTTGCCCTTGAGGACAAAGAACACGGCCGAGTTCATGTGGCCGTGGATCTGGCCATAGCCGTGGGGCGCAAAGGCATCCACATGGGCCTCGATCGACTGGGCGATCCGGTTGGCCTGAGGGTTGATGACCTTCTTGCCAAAGTTATGGGGCCCACCCTTCCACTTCATGTCGCTGGTCTTGTAGACCCGCGGTTGCTTGTAAAGCTCTTCCTTCATCTCGCCATAGGTGCCCTCAAGGGCACGGACAAAGGTGCGCTTTTTGGTCCAGCGTTCCCAGACCACCTTTTCGCGGCCTGCCTCACTGTTGTGGCCTACACCGGCCTCGGTTTCGTCGGACATGATCCCTCCCCGGACGCATTGCGTTAGGTCAACGTTAGACGCTGCCGGGCATTCCAGTCAACGGGACGGCATTCCACATAGGGGAACAACGGCCTTCAATCGCCGACAACATCCCTTAACTCATGGGCTGTGATCGGCAGGCCAAGGTAGCTTGCCTGCGGCTCGTGCAACAACTCCCGGACGTCATCGGGGCCCAGCCGCTTGATCAGCTGGTCGATCAGACCAAAGAGGGGCAGGGACAATCCGGCACTTTGAGAAAGCTCCAGCGTCAGGTCCATGTCCTTCTCCTGCCAGGTGAAACGACTGGTGTCCCAGCGCTCCAGCGTTGTATTGCGGGCGGGGCATTTCAGAAGGGTTTCGCGCATGGCCTGCGCATCGATCCCGCAGGCCTTTGCCAAGGCCAGGGTCTCGTAGTTGGCCACGCAAGCGGCCCAATGCATCATGTTGTTGCAGGTCTTGGCGATCTGCCCGCAGCCGACAGGCCCGATGTGTTCGACGCTGCGACTATAGGCCATCAGGACGGGTGTGATCCTTGCGATGTCCTCTTCGGTCCCGCCACACAGCGAGATCAGCTCGCCTTTGCGGGCGCCCTGCATGCCATAGCAAACCGGCGCGTCGACAAATCCGACGCCGGCGGCGCTGCACAGGGCGTCAAGGTCTATCATTGTCTTGGGGTGATTGGTCGCGCTGACCACGATTGTCGTCCCGGCAGCAGGGCCCGCAGCAAGAAGCGCAGTCACGACGGCATGGCTTTGGTTGTCGTTGGCGACCATGACAAGGATCGCCGATGTGCCGTCAACAAGGGCGGCCAGGTCGGGCGCGGGGGTCAGGCCGCGCGCGACGGCGGCGTCCATCGCGGCGGAGTCGGGATCAAAGGCGATGACCTCCATGCCCTTGTCCAAAACATGACCGGCCATCTCCAGACCCATAGCGCCCACTCCGGCAACTCCAACACGCATCCGCTGTCCTCCCTGATTGTTTCGCCTGGTCGGGCATCTGCCGCCCGCCGAACTGATGGCAAAGCTTGTGACGCGGCCTCGCCAATTCAACGACGGTGATCCCCTTGTTCCGCTATGTGGAATGATGGTCCAAATACGATTGTTGCAAGCCGGACCTCTCTCCTACGGTAGGGCAAGGCCGGCTTGAACGGGTGGGACCGGACAAGCATGGCGTGTCGTGCGCAGGCAGGGAGGAAACCGGCCGCAAATCGACATGACTGACATTTTCGGGGAGGATGACCAGTTGAACCTTGATGCCATGTTCGGACCCTTGTTCGAAATTATCACGTCGCCCTATTTGATGGGCCTGATCCTTCTGGCCATCCCCATCGGTATGTTCTTTGGCGCCGTTCCCGGATTGGGCGGCAAGCTGGGTATCGTTCTGCTGATCCCCTTTGTGTTCGGGATGGACGCCCTGCCGGGGGCCGTTTTTCTGCTGGCGATGCATGCGGTGGTGCATACCGGAGGGTCGGTTCCGTCGATCCTGTTCGGGGTGCCCGGAACGGGACCAGATGCCGCGACAATCGTCGATGGATACCCGATGGCCCAAAAGGGTGAGGCCGGGCGGGCGCTGGGCGCATCGCTTGGCGCGTCGGGCATTGGGGGTGTTATCGGGGCATTGTTTCTGGCCGCGATGTTGCCGGTCCTGCGCCCTGTCGTGCTGGCGTTCAGCCCGGCAGAGTTCTTTCTTTTGGCCCTCTTTGGCATCACTTTCATCGCCATGCTGTCGGGCGACAGCCTGATCAAGGGCATCGCCGTCGGCTTTCTCGGCCTGATGGTGTCGCTGGTCGGACTGGACCCGCATACGGGGTCGCAACGCTTTACCTTTGACCAGCTGTTCCTGTGGGATGGCGTGAACGTCGTCGCCGCGGTACTGGGGATCTTTGCCATTCCCGAAATGATAGCCCTTGGCGTCAAGGGCGGTGCTATTGCCCGGGTTGAGGGCAAGATGGCGGGCTATGACATCTGGCAGGTTCTGGACGGGATCGCGGATGTGTTCCGCAACTGGTGGTTGACCCTGCGGACGTCGGTCATTGGTGCCGTCATCGGGGCGATCCCGGGGCTTGGCGGCGATGCGGCCTCATGGCTGTGCTATGGCCATGCGGTGCAGACCTGCAAGAACCCTGAAAACTTTGGCAAGGGCGACGTGCGCGGCGTCATTGCCCCCGAAACGGCCAACAACTCCAAGGAAGGCGGCTCGCTTCTGCCGACCCTGTTCTTTGGGGTGCCGGGCAGTTCGGGTATGGCGATCCTCTTGGGGGCCTTTGTTATGCTGGGCATCCAGCCCGGCCCGCAAATGGCGTTGACCGGCATGGACCTTGTCTGGTCCCTTATCTGGGCGCTGGCCCTTGCCAACCTGCTGTCCATCCCCGTGTTCCTTGCCATGGCGCCGGCCTTTTCCCTGCTGGTCTTTGTGCGGGGGGCCTTGCTGATCCCCTTCGTCCTCGTTCTGGCGTTCCTTGGGGCCTATCTGTCCGAAGGGGCGTGGGAAAACATGCTTCTCCTCTTCGGGTTGGGCATCCTTGGGTACTACCTCAAGAAATTCGGTTGGCCCCGGCCGCCCTTTGTCATCGGCCTTGTCCTTGGGTCGATCGCCGAGGATTCGATCCACAAGGCGCTTGCGATCTGGGGGCCAACCTTCTTCCTCAGGCCGCTGTCGTTGGTTCTGATCGGCCTCATCATTCTGACGGTCGTCGTCTATATCCTGCGCCTGCGTCGCGCCGGACCGGGAGTAAAGATGGATGTTTGACGCTCGCAAAATCACCACGCTCGTCATGCTTGGTCTGTTCACGGGTGCCACCTTTCTGGCGCTTAGCCTGCCGGCCAAGGCGGCCTTCATGCCGTTCCTTGTTGGCATCCCCGGAATGCTGCTGTGCCTTGCGCAGCTTGTGATCGATTTCCGGACCGACAACCGGGTAGAGGATGCCGCCGTTGGCCAAGGCAAGGATGAGGGCAGCCGACCAGAGGTGCAGATGTTCCTCTGGCTCGGGCTGTTTACCGTCGCGCTTGTCGGGTTCGGATTTGTCTGGGGTGGACCGATTATCGTGATGCTGTTCGTGCGTTTCAGCAGCAAGGACACATGGCTCAACGCCTTCTTCGCAGGGGCTGGGACATTCGCGACGCTGTTCGGGGTCTTCGTCTGGATGCTTGAACTCAAGCTGTTTCCGGGGCTGGTGGTTCAGGCGCTGTTCTAGTCGGCCGACCAAGGCGCTCTGGGGCCGTGGCACAAGTCACTTATTCGACCGCCGTTCGAAACTTCTTTTGACAGAGTGCTACGGCATGGGCAAAGTTGAGCAATCGATTGCACAGCGGTAATGAAACGTCGGGAGATTTCTCGTGTCAGATGCGGATTTCGTAATTGCCGGGGCAGGGCACAACAGCCTCGTGACCGCCTGCTATCTGGCCAAGGCCGGCTACAGGTGCCAGATCCTTGATGCCCGGGCCATCCCGGGGGGAGGCTGCACCACCGAGGAAATCCTTGGACCGGGCTACGGAATCGACACCTGTTCGACCGGGCATACCCTGATCCTGCAAAACCCGATCATCCGGCTGGACGAGCTTGGGCTGGTGGCCAAATACGGCCTTAGCTATCTGCATCCTGATCCGGTGGCGCATGTGGGCCTGCCCGATGGGGAACAGATCACCATGTTCCTCGATCCTGCCAAAACGATCGAGGAATTGCGCCGGTACTCTGAGAAAGACGCCGAAAGCTATGCCCGACTGCTGGCCGAGTTTGACGAGTTGCGCCCGATCCTTGGCAAAGCCCGCGCCCGTCCCATCGGGTCAGGGCCATCCATGCGCGATCTTTTGAAGGCACATCCCCGGGGCGGCATCTGGGCCCGGCGCATGGCGATGAGTGCGCGGGACATCATCCTGCGTGAATTCGAAAGCCCCCATGTCCGCGCTTTCATGGGCTGGATGGCTTTTCAGACCGCCGTCCCCATCGATCAGGCCGGGACGGGGCTTTTGCCCTATCAGATCACTGCCCCCCGGCAGGCAAACAGCTGGTCGATCCCTGCCGGCGGCTCAGGGCAGCTTGTCGATGCGATGGTGGGGTTCCTGCAAGAGAACGGGGCGACCATTACCTGCGGTGTCACCGTGTCAGATCTGATTCTTGAGGGCGGCCGCTGCGTTGGCGTCAGATCCACCACGGGGCAGGAGTATCGTGGCCGCAAGGGCGTGATCTCGACCATCCACATCAAGCATCTGGTCGACATGGCCCCAAAGGATTGCTGGGGTGAAGATTTCCTGTTCGGGGTCGATACCTATAACGTGGGCGTCCCATTCTTTGCCGCCTACCTTGCCACCTCGGCACCGCCTGTCTTTGAAACGCCGCGCGGCCCGCGCAGCGCTGTGTCCGCAGGCTATGCCGGATGGTTCGAGGATCTGGTGCAATCGGGGCGGGACATCTACGACGGCAAGCTGTCCGACGATGTCAGCTGGCTTTTGGTTGCGACCCCCTCGCTGGTTGACCCCAAACGCGCGCCGGACGGGCACCACACGGTCAAGTTCCTGACCCACACGATCTACGATTTGCCCGGCGTCGGACCGGCGGGCTGGGAGGCCCGGAAAGAGGCGTTCACCGACAAGCTGATCGACAAGATCCGCAGGTTCTGCCCCGCTTTCACCGATGACGTGATCCTCGCCCGCATGACCAAATCGCCGGTCGATATCGAGGCCGCCAATCTGCACATGATCCACGGCGCCCCCCACGGGGGGGACCGGTCGATCACCTTTTCCGGTGATCAGCGCCCGGTGCCGGGCTGGGCCGCGCACAGAATGCCGATCCCGGGGCTTTACCAGACCGGTGGCACAACCCATCCGGGTGGCTCCATCACCGGCTATCCGGGGCGCAATGCCGCCATGGTTGTTCTTGAGGATATGGGCGTGGACCTGTCGGGGATCATGTCGGTCTAGGACCGACAAATCCGAAACGCAGATCTATCCAATAGGCCTCGTCAGATGAACCGATAGCGCGTCAACCGGCCTGCGACCGCACCGTCGTGCCGGGCACAAGCTTGAAGCCGACATCATGGGTCGGTCGGATGGGTTGATCATTGGTCTGGGCAAGGACCATTTCGGCGGCATGCTGGCCGATCTTGAGGTGGGGCACCGCGATGGAGGTCAGCCGGTAGGACTGGATCGAGGTGATCGGCAGATCACCCCAACCGGCAATGCCGATGTCGCCGGGCACCGACAGGCCCTTGCGTTTGCAGTATTCGTAGCCGCCGACGGCCATATTGTCATTCTGGTAGAAGATCACATCAATGTCACGGTGCGAGGCCAGCAACTGCTCGGTTCCATAGTAACCGGTGTAGAAGCTTGGAACGTCCTTCAACAGCAGCTGCTTCTTCAGCGTGCCCGACGCGTCGGACACGGCCTTGCCAAAGCCGGATAACCGGGCGCTGGCGGCGTTTGCCGTATCGTGCGAGGTGCCGACATAGCCAAACGCCCCGTAGCCGCACCCTGCCAGATACCGACCCATCGTGTAGCCGCTGTCAAAGTGGTTCAGCCCAACGCACATATCCAGCGGGTTGGAATTGAAATCCCAGATTTCGACAATCGGGATGCCCGCGCCTGTCAGCATCTGGATGGCCCGCTGGCTATGGGACCGCCCGGTTATGATCAGCCCGGCCGGTTGCCAGGACAGAACCGTCTCGATCCAGCTTTCCTCATGTTCTTGCTCGTGCTCGGTCATCCCAAGGACGGTCTGATGGCCAAAGGCCCCAAGCTTGCGGTTGATCCCCTCCAGGACCTGGGCGAAAACCTCGTTTCCAAGTTCGGGAATACTGACGCCGACAAAGGTTGATTTCTTGTCGCCGGCAAAGACCGTTGCAAGGCGGTTGGGCAGGTAGCCCAGACGTTCAACCTCGGCCATGACCTTCTTGCGGGTGGCCTCGGAAAAGCCGCCACCATCGCGCAGGACGCGGCTGGCCGTCATCTTGGACACCCCGGCGGCGTTGGCAACCTCTGCCAGGCTAATCTTGGTGTTTTTCATGTCCTGGCTCGTATCTTGGTGGCTGACGTTACCCGTAACGTTTTCGATTGACAGGGATCGGATCCCCTGCTCATCCTAACGCAACGTTACGGGTAACTCAATATCATGTTGAGGAGCATGGGGTGCCCGAATCCGGAGGAAAAGCCGTGGTGCAGATCGCGACACAGGGAAGCCTGTTCTTTGATGGCATACAGAAGCACTTCGGCGGCACATATGCGCTGCGCGATGTGTCTTTGAACATCGAACGCGGCGAGATCGTCGCCCTTTTGGGTGAAAACGGCGCAGGTAAATCAACACTTATCAAGATCCTTGGGGGCATCCACCGTGCCGATGAAGGCCGGGTGCTGATCGACGGAAAACCCTACGAGCATCGGCCGGGCGGTTTTGGCGAACGTCAGTCTGTTGCCTTCATCCACCAGGACCTTGGGATGATCGAATGGATGACCGTGGCCGAGAACATCGCCCTGGCGCTGGGCTTTGTCCGCAAGAGGGGCCTGATCCAGTGGGGCGAGGTCGAGAAGTTCGCAGCCCAGGCCCTCGCCAAGGTTGGGTGCGACTTTCACCCAACGACCCGTGTCCAGGACCTGTCCCGCACCGAAAAGTCACTGGTGGCTATCGCCTGTGCCCTGGCCGTGGACTGCGATTTTCTGGTGTTGGATGAGCCAACGGCCTCCCTGCCCGCTGACGAGGTCGAGCGTCTGTTTCGGGCCCTTAGACCTCTGAAAGAGCAGGGTGTCGGCATGATCTATGTCTCGCATCGTTTGGACGAGATCTTTCGGATTGCGGACCGGGTCGCAGTTTTGCGCGACGGCGAGATGGTCGGCATGCGGAGCATCGAACACACCACGCCGGAAGAGCTGGTTTACATGATCGTTGGTCGCAAGACCCGCCAGATTCTCAAACCATCCAAGGCCCTTGGCGCGCCGATCCTGACCGTACGAAACATGGTGGCCGACGTAGCAGGACCCATCGACTTTGACCTGCACCGAAATGAGATCCTTGGGCTGGTTGGCTTGCGCGGGGCAGGGCACGAAGCGGTGTCGCGAGCGCTGTTCGGGGCCGGTGCCTTTGAAGGCGAGGTGACGCTTTGGGGCGCAACGCCTAATCTATCGTCGCCCCAGGCGGCGATGGCCTCTGGTATCGGGCTTGTGGCGCGCGATCGGACTGAGGAATCCGTTGCGATGTCGCTGACCCTGCGAGAGAATACCTTTCTCAATCCAAAGTCGGTGGGCCGGTCGCTGTTTTCGTTTCTCAGCCCGCGCAGCGAGGCCGCCTTGGCCGAAGTGATCGGTGAAGGGGTCGCCCTGTCGCCGAACGACCAAAGCATGACGATCGAGTCGCTGTCGGGTGGCAACCAGCAAAAGGTCGTGATCGGTCGGTGGCTGGCCACCAAGCGCAAGCTTTTGATCTGCGAAGACCCGACCTCTGGTGTCGATGTCGGCGCCAAGGCCGAGATCTACGCCCTTCTCAACCGTGCCCTCGACGAAGGCGTGGGCATAGTCCTCATTTCCACCGACTTCGAAGAGGTCTCAGCGATCTGCCATCGGGCCATCGTGTTCAGCCAGGGCACCATCGCAGGGCAGCTGACCGGAGCCGAGCTGACGACCGAAAACCTTATCCAGGCGGCCTCTGCCGGCGGGATCGCCGAAAACAAGGAACGAACCGATGCAATCGCTTGAATCGAGCGCGCTTGAGCCCACCAAGGCGGACCTTGTCGGCGCTTCTCTGAGAACACGCATCCTCCGGTTCCTGCCGGTCTACGGGCTGGTCATTCTGACAGCCTTCCTGATCATCCTGTTCTCTATCCTGTTGCCCAATACCTTTCCAACGCTTCTGAACGTCCGATCCATCATTTCGGACAAGGCGATCATCGCACTTCTGTCGCTGGGGGCGATGATCCCCATGGCGGCTGGCCGGATCGACCTGACCGTGGGCTACGGCATTGTGCTGTGGCACATTCTGGCCATTTCGCTGCAAACGATGCTCGGATTGCCTTGGCCAGTGGCCGTGGCCGTCGTGCTGGCTTTGGGACTGTTTGCCGGGTTCTTGAACGGGCTTTTGGTTGAGGTCGCCAAAATTGACAGTTTCATTGCCACGCTGGGCACCGGGACAGTGCTATATGCCCTGGCCCTGTGGCATACCGGCGGGCGGCAAATGGTGGGCGTCCTGCCGGAGGGGTTTCTGGCGCTCAATGGCACCTTTGTCTTTGGCCTGCCGATCACGGGTTTTTACCTGCTGGCAATCACCATCGCCATGTGGATCGTTTTGGAGTTCACGCCCGTCGGGCGCTACCTCTACGCCATCGGGGCGAACCAGAAGGCGGCCCAGCTGAACGGCATTCCGACCCGGAAATTCGTGATCGGAGCTTTCATGACGTCGGGTTTTCTGACGGCGTTGGCGGGTGTCCTTCTGGCCTCCAAATTGCGGATCGGTCAGGCGAGCGTGGGCCTTGAATTCCTGCTGCCTGCGCTGGTCGGGGCCTTCCTGGGATCAACCACCATCAAACCCGGTCGGGTCAACGTCTGGGGCACGATCATCGGGGTCGTGATCCTTGCGGTCGGTATCTCGGGCATCCAGCAGTTTGGCGGCTCTTTCTGGGTCGAACCCTTGTTCAACGGCGTCACCCTGCTGATCGCCATCGGCATTGCAGGCTATGCCCAGCGCCGCAAAGGCGCCGACAAACGAAAGACGAAACGTGAAGCATAAAGGGAGGAAACCATGCTGAAACGGACGTTTCTGAATACACTCATGGCCAGCACCATGATCGCTGGCATGGGTGTACAGGCCATTGCCGAAGTGCCATTCGACGGCCCGACATCTGGCCCCACCGCTGCCGAGGGCCAGTCCATCGTGGTGCTTGCTGCTGACCTCAAGAACGGCGGTATTCTCGGTGTCACCAACGGCGTCGAAGAGGCCGCGGGGATCATCGGTTGGGAGGTGCGTGTCCTTGACGGTGCCGGTTCCATCCAGGGCCGGACCGCTGCAATCGGACAGGCGCTGGCCCTGCAACCCGACGGGATCATCATCAACGGCTTTGATGCCGTCGAACAGCAGGCTGCTCTGGAAGCGGTCGTTGCGGCGGGCATTCCGATGGTGTCCTGGCACTCTGGTCCTAAGATCGGCTGCGATGCGCCCGGCGGCATCTTTGCCAACGTCTCCACCGATGCGATGCAGGTTTCCGAGGTGGCGGCCGAATGGGCGCTTGCCGATGACGGGGACAATGTGGGTGTGGTGATCTTTACCGATTTCACCTACCAGATCGCCATCGATAAGGCCGACCGCATCCGTGAGACAATCGAAGCGGGCGGCGGTACGGTTCTGGAGTATGTCGACACGCCCATCGCCGACACCTCTACTCGCATGGGCCCTCTCACCACGAACCTCTTGCAGAAGTACGGTGCAGGCTGGACCCATTCGCTGGCGATCAACGACCTCTACTTTGACTTTATGGGGCCGTCTCTGGCCTCGGCAGGTATCCCCGGCGACGGCGCACCACTTGCCGGATCGGCGGGTGACGGGTCCGAGGCTGCGTTTCAGCGCATTCGAAGCGCGCAGTATCAGGCGATTACCGTCGCAGAACCCCTCAACCTGCAAGGCTGGCAACTGATCGACGAGCTGAACCGCGCCGTTCAGGGCGAGGACTGCTCGGGCTATGTGACCGCCCCAGCGCTGGTGACACAGGAAGGTCTTGCGATGATGGGCGACGGCAATCAGTTCGACCCGGATTCGCCCTACCGCGAAGCCTATGCTGCCATCTGGGGCAAATAGTCAGCATCCGCCGTTAGTTGAAAGCAAAAAAGCCCCCCTCATCGAGGGGGGCTTTTCCGTTTCATATTCGGTGAAAGGCCGCATGGGCCGGTCGGATCAAAGGACGATCAGGCCGCCTTCATAAGGCCCTCGGCCTTTATGGTGACAAGCGTCTGATCCAGCGATTTCACCGCCCTTTCGATGAGCACATCAATGTCGGCCTTCGTGATGACAAGCGGCGGCGCAATGATCATCCGGTCGCCGACATGGCGCATAACAAGGCCATTGGCAAAGCAATGGGTGCGGCAATGCAGCCCGACTGTCCCTTCGTCGGCGGCGAAACGGGCGCGGGACGACTTGTCCGGGGTCAAAGCAAGAGATCCCATCATGCCCACAATCGTAGCCTCGCCAACCAGCGGGTGATCGGCAAGGGCGGTCCACTTTTCGGCCAGGTAGGGGGCGATTTCGGACTGAACCGTCTCGATGATCTGCTCTTCTTGCAGGATGCGCAGGTTTTCCAGCGCGACCGCGGCGGCCACCGGATGGCCCGAGTATGTGTAACCGTGGTTGAAGTCACCAGCATGGGCCAGCACATTGGCCACTTCGTCACAGACCAGCGACCCGCCGATGGGGATATAGCCAGAGCTGAGGCCCTTGGCGATGGTCATGATGTGGGGGCGGATGCCCATCGTCTGGCTTCCAAACCACTGGCCGGTGCGGCCAAAGCCGCAGATGACTTCGTCCGCGATCAAAAGGATTTCATGCGCGTCGCAGATGCGTTGAATCTCGGGCCAGTATGTTTCCGGCGGGATGATGACGCCTCCGGCCCCTTGAATGGGCTCGGCAATAAAGGCCGCGATGCGGTCTTCGCCCAGGTCATGAATGGCTTGTTCCAACTGGCGCGCCCGCGCGAGGCCAAAATCTGCAGGTGACATCTCTCCGCCCTCGCCCCACCAATAGGGCTGGTCGATGTGGTGAATGTCAGGAATGGGCAGTCCGCCCTGTGCGTGCATTGGGCTCATACCACCGAGGCTACCGCCTCCCATGGTCGAGCCGTGGTAGGCGTTCTTGCGGCTGATGATGATCGACTTGCCGGGCTTGCCTTTTGCCGCCCAATAGTGGCGGACCATGCGAATGTTGGTGTCATTCGCCTCGGACCCCGAGCTTGCATAGAAAACGTGGTTCAGGTCGCCCGGAGCGATTTCGGCAAGTTTTGCCGACAGGGCTATGACCGGGACGTGGGTCGTCTGGAAGAAGGTGTTGTAAAACGGCAGTTCCATCATTTGGCGGGCTGCCACGTCGGCCATTTCTTTGCGGCCGTAGCCGATGTTGACACACCAAAGGCCTGACATCGCGTCAAGGATTTCAATGCCTTCGGAATCGGTCAACCGGACCCCTTCTGCTCGGGTGATGACCCGGGCACCCTTGGCAGCAAGGGCGGATGCATCGGTGAAGGGATGCATATGGTGGGCTGCGTCAAGCGCCTGAAGGGCGGCGGTGGGCATATGGTTTGATACCTGGGGCATTGCGTGGTCCTTGGGTCAGGCGGTCAGCTGCGCCGTCGCAGTCTGTCCGGGGGAAATGAGATGGTGAAATAAACCGAACAGGCCGAACCCAACGTGGCCGGGCGCTTTGATCTGGTCGCGTATTGATGGGATTTGCCGGCGTTCAACATCGGCTCGAGCCGGACAAGGCGCGGGACTAGGATCATGCAATCACCGGGTTTCAGACTTCTTCCAGACGGAACGGACTGTTCCGACGGATGGGCCTTTCACGATCAACAATATGATCAAATTTTCCTCTGTCAACGGTCTTGCCAGCGATCAGGCTTCTGACAAGGATCGCCTGATCTGGCTGTGACCCTGTCGGATGTCGGCGGCGATGGCGCTTGCTGCGGCATCAGAATCGCGTTTGCGCAGGGCCGCGATCGTCTCTTCGTGCATGTCCGGCAGATTTAGGGTGCCGTAGCGACCACAGGCCACCCTTAGCGAAGGGCCCGCCCTTAGCCAAAGCGTATCGGCCATCGACAATGCGATCTCACTGTTTGAATGTACATAGAGTGTCCTGTGGAAAGCATAGCTAAGCCTAAGATAAGACTGCACATCCCCAGCCCCGATGGCATCGTTCAGGCCTTTGTCGATGGCCTCGAGCCCGTCGATGGCCCCTTGGCTGATCCGTTCTGCCGCAAGTCTGGCCAGATGCGGCTCGATCGCGAGGCGCAGATGCGAAAGTTCGTCCAGCTGGCTGACATGCAGCAATGGAACAAGGACACGACGGGTGTCCGTGGACTGCAAAGCTCCTTCCGCCGTCAGACGGCGAATGGCCTCGCGGACAGGGGTCGTGCCCAGGCCCAAAGTTGAAACTAGGCCGTGAATCGTGACCGGCTGACCGGGCGCAAGATCGCCATAAAGAATCATGTCCCGGATCTTCTCGTAGACCAATTGATGAAGCGGAGGATTCGAAGACGCCGCGGCCAGAGGCATTGATGAACTATAGAGCACTGACATGTGCCTTCTCCTTGGGCATGACATAAAAGTGCGGCCCGAGCACTGTTCATAAACCTGTTGCTTTGTCGAAAAATATGATCACCTTCTCCGGCAGATCGCGCAACCCTGCAATCGTCTAAGGGAGACACTCATGGGAATAAACACACTGCAAATCGGCTCAGCGATCGCTGTCGCCGTCTTGGCAGGCATGGCTAACGCGGACGAAGTTCGTGTTTACAACTGGTCAGACTACATAGACGAAGGCCTGCTTGAGAAATTCGAGCAGGAGACGGGCATCGACCTGATCTATGACGTCTTCGATTCGAACGAGATCCTCGAGACCAAGATGTTGGCCGGCGGTTCGGGTTATGATGTGGTTGTGCCGACTGGCACATTCCTGCAGCGCCAGATCACTGCCGGGGCTTTCCAGCCGCTTGATATGTCGCTGTTGCCGAATGCCGAGAATATTTGGGACGTCATTTCGTCGCGCACCGCACAGTACGATCCCGGTAATGCCTATTCCATCAACTATATGTGGGGCACCACGGGGATTGGTGTGAACGTCGGCAAGGTGCAGGAAGTCCTTGGCCCCGATGCACCGATCAATTCGCTGGCCCTGATCTTTGATCCGGCAAACATGGAAAAGCTGGCCGAATGCGGTGTCCATGTTCTGGACGCCCCGACCGAGATGATCCCCGCCGCGCTCAAGTACATCGGTGAGGATCCTGATAGCCAGGACCCGGACGTGATCGCCTTGGCCGAGCCGGTTCTGGCAGCGGTCCAGCCTTATATCCTGAAGTTCCACAGCTCTGAGTACATCAACGCCTTGGCAAACGGTGACATCTGCGTGGCCTTTGGCTGGTCCGGTGACATCCTGCAAGCGCAGGCTCGCGCGATCGAGGCCGAGAACGGGGTTGAGATTGTCTACAACGCTCCGACTGAAGGGGCGCTGATGTGGTTCGACCAGATGGCCATTCCGGTGGACGCGCCGAACCCCGAGGCGGCGCATGCCTTCCTGAACTTTATCCTTGATGCCCAGAACATGGCCGATGCGTCGAACTACGTGTTCTACGCAAACGGCAACCTGGCTTCGCAAGAGCTGTTGCTGGACGAGGTGATCAACGATCCTGCCATCTATCCGGATGCAGCGACGCTGGCGAACCTCTATACCACCACGCCCTACGATGCCCGCGTTCAGCGTGTCGTTACTCGGCTGTGGACACGGATCAAGTCCGGGACCTAAGCTGTAAAAACTGTCCTGCGCCCCCCACTGGGGCGCAGGACCTTCGTGCAAGGGGTGGGGCGATCTTGGCACAACAACAAAAGAAAACAGTCTTTGAACCGTGGGAAGACCCGTCTGAAAAGCCGATCATCCGGTTCAAGAACGTCACCAAGCGCTTTGGCGATTTCACGGCCATCGACAACTTGACGCTCGACATCTACCGCCGGGAATTCTTTGCCCTCCTGGGTCCGTCTGGCTGCGGCAAGACGACCCTGATGCGCATGCTTGCCGGGTTCGAGACGCCGACCTCGGGCAGTATCCTGCTCGATGACAAGGACATCGCAGCGGTTCCGCCGAACAAGCGCGAAGTAAACATGATGTTCCAGTCCTACGCCCTGTTCCCGCATCTGACCGTCTACGACAACATCGCCTTTGGCCTGCGTCGCTCTTCGATGCCCAAGGCTGATATTCCGGGCCGGGTCGAACAGATGCTGCGCCTGACCCAGTTGACCCAGTTCGCCAAGCGCAAGCCCCATCAGATTTCCGGTGGGCAGCGCCAGCGGGTGGCGCTGGCCCGATCGCTCGCCAAGGCTCCGAAACTGCTATTGCTGGATGAACCACTGGGTGCGCTGGACAAGAAACTGCGCAACGAAACCCAGTTCGAGTTGATGGACATTCAGGAAAAGACGGGCACCACCTTTGTCATCGTGACCCACGATCAGGAAGAGGCGATGACAGTCGCCTCCCGCGTGGCGGTCATGGATCAGGGCCGCATCGTCCAGGTCGCTACCCCCGATCGCATCTACGAGACACCGAATTCAGTTTACGTGGCCGACTTCATCGGGGATGTGAACCTGATCACGGGCAAAGCCTATCCCGGCACCGGTGAGCAGGTGGAAATTCACTGGGGCGAGGCCCAGGCCCCGATCCGCGCCAATACCAGCAAGTCGCTGGCCGCCGGGACAGAGGTCAAGTTTGCCATTCGTCCCGAAAAGATCGGCATCGCCTCAGAGCCACCCCAAGACGCGGCCAACGTGGTTCAGGGCAAGGTTCTGGACATCGCCTACCTTGGCAACATCTCAACCTATCATGTTGAGCTTCCATCGGGTGACGTGCTCAAGGCTCAGGCTACCAACTCGCGTCGTATCTCGCGCCGCAACATCACCTGGGACGATACGGTCTGGCTGTTCTGGACAGACACAGCCGGCATTGTCCTGACCGAGTAGGGAGCAATCATGGACCTGCGCCGCACACTCCTGATCTTTGTGCCTTTTGCCTGGCTGCTGCTCCTGTTCCTGATTCCGTTCGGCATCGTTCTCAAGATATCGTTGTCGGACATTGCGCTTTCGATCCCGCCCTATACGCCCCAACTGGACCTTTCGGGGGGGTGGTCTGGGATTGTTGAATATTTCCAATCTCTTGACCTGGAAAACTACGTCTTTCTGACGCAGGACAACCTCTATTTTCTTGCCTATATGTCCAGCGTTCAGATTGCCTTCATCTCGATGGTGATCACGCTGATCGTCGGCTACCCGATCGCCTACGGCATGGCCAAAGCCCCTGACCATTGGCGCCCGACGTTGATGATGTTGGCGATCCTGCCGTTCTGGACAAGCTTTCTGATCCGGGTCTACGCCTGGATGGGCATCCTGAGCCAGGAAGGGTTCCTGAACCAGTTTTTGCTTTGGATCGGCATCATCGACACGCCGCTCACGATCCTGAACACCAACTGGGCCGTCTATATCGGGATCGTCTATACCTATCTGCCCTTCATGATCCTGCCGATCTATGCAGCGCTGGAGAAGATGGACGGATCTTTGATGGAGGCGGCCGAGGATCTTGGCTGTTCTCAGACCTCGGCCTTCTGGCTTGTGACATTCCCCCTGTCCCGCCCGGGGGTCATCGCGGGGTGTTTTCTGGTGTTCATTCCCGCGCTGGGCGAAGTTGTTATCCCCTCACTGCTGGGCGGGTCGCAGACACTGATGATCGGCAAGGTACTTTGGGAAGAGTTCTTCTCGAACCGCGACTGGCCGGTGGCCTCTGCTGTTGCGGTTATCCTGCTGTTGATCCTTGTCATTCCCATCGTGCTGTTCCAGCGCAATGAGCAAAAGCAAAGGGAGGCCGGGCGATGAACGGCGGCCGCTTCAGCTGGTTCAACGCGACGTCCCTGACGCTGGGCTTTGCCTTTCTGTATCTGCCGATGCTGATCCTCGTGATCTACAGCTTTAACGAGTCGCGGTTGGTGACGGTCTGGGCCGGTTTCTCGACCAAATGGTACGGAGAGCTTTTGCAGAACGACGCCTTCCTGGACGCCGCCTGGGTGACGCTGAAGGTGGGCTTCTGGTCCTCGACCCTTGCGACAGTGCTGGGCACGATGGCGGCCTATGTGGTGGTCCGGTCGGGGCGCTTTACCGGGCGAAGCCTGTTTTCGGGCATGATCTACGCCCCGCTTGTCATGCCCGAGGTGATCACCGGCCTTGCCCTCTTGCTGTTCTTTATCGCGATTGGGCTGGACCGGGGTGTCCTGACTATCGTTCTGGCGCATACGACCTTTGCCATGTGCTATGTGTCGGTCGTGGTGTCCTCTCGCCTCGTTACCTTTGACCAGTCTTTGGAAGAGGCCGCCCTCGACCTTGGCAGCACACCCTTTGACGCCTTTCGCAGCGTGACACTGCCGATCATCGCCCCGGCGGTGATTTCCGGCTGGCTCTTGGCGTTCACCTTGTCGCTGGACGATCTTGTCATCGCGTCTTTCACCTCGGGTCCCTCGTCAACAACGCTGCCGATCAAGATTTTCAGTTCGGTGCGCCTTGGCGTCAGCCCCGAGATCAACGCCCTGTCGACCATCATGATCGGCATCGTGACCGTTGGCGTCATCACCGCCTCAATCGTGTCGCGGCGCAGGTTGGTGCGCCAAAGGGATGACGAACAGCGCGCCTTGCATCAGGAATAGGCAAGACCCTCTTCGGCGGAACCTTTCGGCATCTGATTAGGTTGGCGCGAACCAGAGCTGCGTCATTGGTTGCTTTACTGGCGTTGGCAATCTGGCAGGTTCACCGCGACAGCAATCCGATGCGTGACCCATCGGCCCCAGCAGAGGGACGCCATAATGGCAGCAGAGACCGTACACACCGTCGTCGTCGGCGGTGGCCAGGCTGGATTGGCCATGAGCGAGCATCTGGGCAAAATGGGCCTGTCTCACGTCGTGCTTGAACGGCACAGGATCGCAGAGCGGTGGCGCACCGAACGGTGGGATTCCCTTGTCGCCAATGGCCCGGCCTGGCACGACCGGTTCCCCACGATGGAGTTCGAGGGCATCGATCCGGATGCCTTCCCCTCCAAGGACAGGGTGGCCGCATATTTTGAGGCTTTTGCCGACAAGATCAGCGCCCCGATCCGCTGCGGGGTCGAGGTCAAGCGGGTCTACAAGGTCGCCGGTCAGCGCGGGTTCCGCGTTGAAACCTCCGAGGGCGTGATTGACGCCCTCAACGTTGTCGCAGCGACCGGCCCGTTTCAACGTCCCGTCATTCCCGCTCTTGTTCCTGACACGCCGGTGCTGACACAGATGCACTCCGCCTCCTACCGCAACCCCGAACAGCTTGCCCCCGGTGCCGTGCTCGTGGTTGGTGCCGGGTCCTCGGGTGGGCAGATCGCGGATGAGCTTTTGCGGGCCGGGCGCCGTGTCTACCTTTCGGTCGGCCCCCACGGCCGGCCACCACGCAGCTACCGGGGCCGGGATTTCGTCTGGTGGCTTGGCGTTCTGGGCAAATGGGATGCCGCCGCACCAAGTCCGGGGACAGAGCATGTCACGATCTCGGTCAGTGGCGCGCATGGGGGCAAGACCGTGGACTTTCGGCGGTATGCGACCCGGGGCATGACACTTGTCGGCCGGGCCGAGGGCTGGACGGACGGGGTGATCCGCTTTGCGCCCGATCTTGTCCAGAACATCCGCGCCGGGGACGACAACTACCTCTCGCTTCTGGATGAGGCCGACGCCTATGTCGCCGGCCAGGGACTAGACCTGCCGGAAGAGCCCCAGGCACGCATCATCGACCCTGATCCCGATTGCATGACCGCGCCGCTGGCAGAATTGGACCTGGCAGAGGCGGGTGTCACGACAATCATCTGGGCGACCGGCTTTGAGGTCGACTACAGCTGGCTTGAGGCCGACGTATTCGACGAAAGGGGCCGGCCGATCCACCAACGCGGGGTGTCGGCGGAACAGGGGCTCTATTTCCTTGGCCAGTCCTGGCAATCGCGGCGGGGCTCGGCCTTTATCTGGGGTGTCTGGCATGATGCCAAATACCTTGCCGATCAGATCGCGATTCAGGAAAGCTATCGCCACTACCATCCTTCGGCCCAGGCCGACCATCACCCCTAACGCATTGGACATGCCGCAAATGGCCCATACCCGCATTCGCAAGTTCAACACATCTGACACCTATCCCGAACAGAACCTCGACAACGACCTGTGTCAGGCGGTTGTCACCCAAGGGGGCAAGACGGTCTACCTGCGCGGGCAATGCCCCCAGAACCTCGATGATGCCAAGAACATCGACAGCCACGACCCGGTCGAACAGACCCACAAGGTCATGCAGAACATCCGTCAGCTGATCCAGGAGGCCGGCGGCGAGATGGAGCATCTGGTCAAGGTCGTCGTCTACATTACCGACATCCGCCACCGCGAGGCCGTCTACCGGACGATGGGCGAATACATCAAAGGGGTCTATCCCGTCTCAACCGGTCTGGTGGTTCAGGCGCTTGCCCGGCCAGAATGGCTGGTCGAGATTGATGGAACCGCGGTGATCCCCGAATGACCTTTTCCCTTGTTGCCCGCTGCGCTGAAACGGGGATGTTCGGGGTCGCGATCGCCTCGTCGTCGCCTGCCGTGGCAGCCCGGTGTGCCTATACAAGGGCAGGGGTCGGGGCGGTGGCCAGCCAGAACATCACCGATCCGGTCCTTGGCCCCTTTGCCCTTGATCTGATGCAGGGAGGCATGACCGCGCCGCAGGCCGTGGCCGGCGTGCGCGATCAGGGGCGGTTCATCGAGTATCGCCAGGTTCTGGCAATCGACAGGCACGGCAATACGGCTATCCACTCGGGCCCGAACTCTCTGGGGATATGGACCGATGCGGCGGGCAAGGATGTCCTTTCGGCCGGAAACCTGCTGGCCAATGACGGGGTGCCGCAGGCCATCGTGGACGGGTTTGTGTCTGCGTCAGGCCACTTGGGGGATCGCCTGATTGCGGCCATGCGCGCAGGGCTTGCCGCCGGGGGCGAGGCGGGGCCCATTCATTCGGCGGGCCTGCAGCTGTGCCGCGAGGTTCCGTGGCCGGTGGCCGATCTGCGCTGCGACTGGACAGACGACTGCCCTATTGAGGCCATCGCCACGGCCTGGGCCGTCTACAAACCGCAGCTTGACGCCTACGTCCAGCGTGCCCTCGATCCGCGCGTGGCACCCTCTTACGGGGTGCCGGGGGACGAATAGGGAAATGCGGGTGCGGGGCGCCTTGCCCCCGCGCGCCTGCGCCCGCGATATTGCAAGTGCCGCTATAACCGACCTGCATCATAGGTCACTTGCCCGTCGCAGACCGTCAGCGCGATGGGGAGTGTCGACATCGCCGCCGGGTCCCAGCTTTCGATATCCCCGTCCAGGACGACAACGTCGGCGGCAAGACCCGGTGCCAGGCTACCATGAAGGCCCTCGCGAAAGGCCATCCAGGCGTTCATCGCGGTGTAGGAGTACAGGGTGTCCATCAGACCTTGCCGCTGATCCAGCCAGCCGGGGCCAAGATCGCGCGGCGCCATGGCGGACTGGATATTGGCCATGGCATCCACCGGCACCACGGGCCAGTCCGTGGAAAACGCAAGGGGGATGCCCTTGTCGCGGATAGTCTGCCACGCATAGGCGCGTTCGCGTTCGTCGTCGAAGAAGACGGTGTTCGGTGTGGGCGGGTCAAAGAACCCGCCAAAGGCTGCATGTCGGGGCTGCATTGAGGCCACGACATCAAGTCGTTTCATCCGGTCGATGTCGGCGGCGGTTATCAGTTCGATATGTTCGATCCGATGCCGGGCATCGCGTTTACCGTTCGCCGCCTGCGCGGCCTCGTAGCCATCCAGCACCCGCTGGACAGCAAGGTCGCCAATGGCGTGCACGCTGATCTGAAGGCCCATTCCGTCCGCGATCCGGCAGGCTTCGTTGAAATGGCCGGGGGCGAACACAGCCTCGCCGTGGTTTTGCGGATCGTCGGGATAGCCGTTGATCTTGAGGCCCGTCCGGCTTTCAAAGACCCCGTCGATGAACATCTTGACCCTGCCCGACCAGACCTTGTCACCCCGGTAGCGGCGGTGCATTTCGGCGGCTTCTTCCAGCCGCTCCAACGGGTCAAAGTTCTTGAGGTGGAAGGGCACCTGCACCCGGGCCTTCAACCGGCCTTCTTCCTCAAGCTCGCTCAGAAGCTCCAGCTGGTAGAAATTGCCGTCCATATTGTGCAGACCGGTGATCCCATGAGCGGCCACATGGTCCAGCCCCTTGAGGAGCAGGTCTTTGTCGGCCCGTCGTTCCGCGGGGCTTGCCGCAGGTATCGGGTCTGCGCCGGTGACATAGCCCAGCATGTCGCGTCCGCCTGTGCGGGACAGGGCCAGAACCGGCCCAAAGGCCCCTGTTTCGAAAAGGGTCCCGTCGGCCAGTCCATCCGTGCCCATGACAACGGTGCTGCCTTCGGGCATCGGTGCTCCATGCAAAACCCCCGCCTTTTCAAGGGCCTTGGTGTTGCCCCATGCGGTGTGAAGGTCTGCACCCAGAACGGCAAAGGGGCGATCCGCAAGAATGGCATCTAGCGCGGCGCGCGGTGATGAGGGCAGCCCCTCGAACAACTCGTAAAAGGCCCCGACGGCCAGCACGAGGGGTTCATCCGGCCGCGCGTCGGCATAGGCCAGAACCTTGCGCCCGACCTCTGCGAGGTCGGTCATCCCGCCCACGGCCAGAAAATCAAGCTCGGCCGAGCCTTGGAACAGATGGACATGGCTGTCGATCAAGCCGGGCAGGACGGTCCGTCCACCGGCATCAATCACCTGCGTCTTGGCGGTCACAAGGCCACGCATGTCGGCGGTGGTGCCCAGGGCGACCACCTTGTTGCCCGCGATTGCCAAAGCCTCGGCCCGCGGCATTTTTTGTGCCATGGTCAGGACGCGGGCGTTCAGGATGATGATATCGGCCATTTGAGGGACCTTTGGTTGGCGAGGTTATTGTCGAAACCGATCCGAAAAGGGGTCCTGCCGGATAAGCGTAAGCAAGCAGAGGATGATCGAATTGGCGGAATGGCGGAAGGACAAAGTGAGCGGAGCGGCCAGTGATGCGCGTTCCGTGGTCTGCGCCGTGACAGCCCCGTGATCGCCACGCGGTTTCATCTGCAAGGGCAACTTGCAGCGCCGGGCTTTGCCGATTGGGTCTGTGACCGGGCAGCGCGGCTGGACCTGACGGGCTGGGTCAGGTCCGACGGGCCCTCGGCCATGACCATCGTCGTGGCAGGCCCGCCCACGCTGGTCGACGCAATGGAAATGGCCTGCAGCCTTGGCCCGATGGATGTACTGGTCGAACGAATCGAGAGGTCGGAGCACCCTTTGGACGATAGCCCGGAGGGCTTTGAGAAGCTTTAGCCCCCCAGCACAAAGTCCAATTATTGGGCTGGTGGTCAGGCATCAGGCACTTCATCCTCTCCAAATGGTCAGTTTCCGGGCTTTGGCCTTCCGCGTAACCTCAAAAACGGCAGCATGGGGGACATCAACAATTTCGAGTAAAGCTGACATTATGCCGTCCATGCCCGTTGGATTGTCACGCGATCTGCCGCCCAAAAGAGTGATGCGGGCCTCTGTGGGGGGACAGGACATCGTGGTCTGGCGGGCGTCCAATGGCGATATCGCCGCTTGGGACAATCGCTGCCCGCACCGGGGGATGGCGCTTAGCCATGGGTTCGTCCGTGGTAATGCATTGGCCTGCCTCTACCACGGCTGGCATTATGAACAATCTGGCCGCTGCAGCTATATTCCGGCGCATCCGGACCTTGATCCGCCTGCCACGATCCACACCACCCGCTTTGGCGTGACCGAGAGGGATGGTGTCATCTGGGTCGATACCAGTGGCACGGCAAAGCCGGGGATGCTCACCGAGTCGCTTGATGCGTTACGCAGTCTGATTGCCGAGGCCTCTGAAACGGCGGTTGTTGCCGCCTGCCTTCGTACCCCGTTCGAGGGGACGATGCCGCGGCCATCTGACAGCAGTTTATACGCTTTGGGCACGATCCGGCTTGCGCTTCTTATGAACCCGCTTGGACCAAGCAGGACACAAGTTACTGTGCTGACAAGCACCGGGTTGTCGCTCCAGACTCGCCATGCCCTGTCGCGATGGTGCGAAACCCTGCGCCGCAATGCCGAAGCCTCCGGCACGGGGGACGCATGAGCCTGCTTTATGCCTCCAACGACTGGTACCCGGTGGCGGACGCGGCTTGCCTTGCCCGTGGCCCGCGCAAGACGCGATTGCTTGGAACCGACCTTGAGGTCTTGGGCCCCTTCGACGATCCGGTCGTGACAGACATGGGCGGGCGGCGCTTTCCCGTCCAGGTCCGCTACGATCATCTCTGGACGACCATAGGCGATGACCCCCGCCCGCTTTTCGACATCCCGGAGGCCGACGAACCGGGCCGCCGCCATGTGCCCTGCGGCGTCGTGCGGGTCAAATGCTCGCCTTTGCGGGCGGTCGAGAACTTCCTCGACATTGCGCATTTCCCCTTTGTCCACACCGGCATTCTGGGGGCTGAACCGCATACAGAAGTGGCCACCTACAAGGCCGAGATCCGCGAAGATGCCGATGAGGTCTGGGCCACCAACATCAGCTTCTACCAGCCACAGGCCGCCAAAAGTGCCGCCGGTGGGATTACGACGCGCTATGAATACCGTGTCCCGGCGCCCACTGCGGCGGTGCTTTACAAGACCTGCCCGCCCCGGCCCAAGGCGATGGATGTCATCGCGATCTTCGTGCAGCCACGTAGTGAGACCGATTGTGACGTCTGGCCCTGGATGGCGCTTTATGACGACACCACCGGCTTTGCCGATCTGGCGCAGTTCCAGCAGGAGATTTTTCTGCAGGACCGGTCGATCCTTGAAAACCAAAGGCCGGTCAAATTGCCCCTCGACCCCAAGTTGGAAATCCCCACCCGGGCCGATTTGACCTCTATTGCCTACCGCCGTTGGCTCAAAAGACGAGGTGCATACTATGGCGCTTTGACGGACCAAACATGAGCGATTTCACGCTTTACACCTATGTCTTGTCGGCAAGCTGCTACAAAGTCCGCCTTATGGCAGCCTTGCTGGGCGTCCCCTATGACAGCGTGGCCGTCAACTTTTACCCCGGCTTTGAACATCGATCAGAGGCGATGTTGGCGCTGAACCCCTCGGGAACCTTGCCGATCCTCAGGGCAGGCGATCTTGTGCTGACGGAAACGCAGGCCATGCTGGGCTGGCTTGCCACCAATCATGATCGAACAGGGCGGTGGTATCCGGCGGCCGATCCGGTTCTGGGGCCGCAGGTTCTGCAATGGCTTGGCTTTGCCGCGCGGCTGACGGGCAGCGCCGGTCTTGCCCGGTTGCACGCCATTCTGGACTGGCCCGTCGACGGCGAGGCTGTTCGGAAGGCCGCGCTGAAAGACCTGCGAGAGCTTGAGTTGTTGTTGACGGACCGGGTACTGGCCGGGCGGACATGGCTGGTGGGCGATCACCCAACCATTGCCGACATCGCCTGTTTTCCCCACGCCGCCCTCAGCCCCGATGCGGGGCTGGAGCATGATGGTTTCCCCGCGATCCGCAACTGGCTATACGCCGTGCGCAGCCTGCCGGGTTTCGTCACCATGCCGGGGATTCACGAGTTGCTCGAGCTGCGCGAACCAGCGGACCCCCAATAGGAGGCCCGACCTCCCAACCACTTTCAATGGCTTTCGCTGATGTCGCGCAGTTGACCCGCATGTAGCGCATATTCGGCCAGACCGGGTTGCCTGACGAATTCGCCCAACATCGGAACGGCAAGAATGTCCCCTCGCCGTAACAACGGCAACTGGACCTTAGGACCGGACACTGCGGATGTGGTCGATTGTGGATCCTGCAACAGATACTCGTGTGTTTCTTCGGTGGTGCCAGAGTCCGCTTGAGCCTTTGGCCGCACGCCTGCCTGCACAGTCGATCCCATAACGACCGGCGTTGCCCTGTGGTTGCCAAAGTCGGCATCGCAGACAGCAATTCGGACGCCACGGCTTTCCTGGATAGACAAGACCCTTGTGACCAATGCGGTGGTCGGGGCGGTGATCCAGTTGCCAGTCTCAAGTAGGCGCGACGCTTTGGACAGGCGCGGGTTTTCCTTCATGCCCCGGAGGACATCAGCCATCAGGTCCCTGACGACGCCAATATCCAAGGCCGTCTCTCCCGCATTGACAGAGGTGCCAAAGCCCGAGCCGAAAATCAGTTTGTCAGGGACAATGTCGGCCAGCCTTGAGGCGTCTTCAAAGATGCGGGCTAGGTTTGCGAGATTCTCGGCAATCGCGGGCGGGGACAAGGACGTGGCTTCTGTGCGGGAGTGAAACCCGACCAGGCGCAGCCATCTGGCCCTTCTTATCCAGGCTAGCGCGCTTGGGATCGCCGCCTCATCGATGCCGAATAGGCTCGGACGACCTTCCAGGTATGGGCCAAAGCAATTTGGGGCATGGTCGGGACCGATGCTCAACAAGACCGGCTGAGGCAGGATGAGGTCCTTTGCAATCTCGGCAAGACAGTCGATTTCGTCTTCGGCGCCGACAACGATGCTGACGCCGCGCCCGGCCAATTCGCGCAGGTCGCTGTCGCGTTTCCCCGGCCCTGACCAGGTGATGCGATCAGGCGTGATGCCAGTCGACAGTGCCCTTTGCACATCCTGCGCAGACGTCGCGTCGATAAACGGAACCAGCCCCGCGATATGCCCCAGAACCTTGCTGTTTGCATTGGGCACGGCCGGATGGCAGGCCGCGAACATGCCCAGGAAAGTATGTGTCAGCCGATCAATCCGCCGGGTGATTGCGTCAAAGTCATGGATCCAGGCCGGTGTCGGAAGGACGCGCAGAACCTCGTCTTCCAGGGCGTCAAGGCAAATGGCCTCGCTGGCGTTATCCATGAATTTGGGTCTCAATGAAGTGTCGGAAAATATGTCTTGAAGCCTAGGGCCACTTGGCCAAACGACCAAGACAATAAGTCTCCTGCCCGGTTGATGACGACCCGACGCCAAAGTCCGTTCATGGGCCCGAGGGCAAGACGGAATGTTTTGGCTCTGCCGGGACTGAGGCCGCAACCGGTTGACACCGGTTCGGAATGAAAGCTCCAATCAGGTGAAACTTCCGACGGGATGATCCAACATGCGCGACCCCCGCCACGACATCCTGTTTGAACCGGTCCGGATCGGACCGGTAACCGCAAAGAACCGGTTTTATCAGGTGCCGCATTGCACCGGTATGGGCTGGCGTCGCCCCAATGCCTTGGCCGCGATGCGCGGGATCAAGGCTGAGGGGGGCTGGGGCGTGGTAAATACCGAATACTGCTCGGTCCACCCGACGTCGGACAACGAACCGTTCCCGAACGCGGCCCTTTGGGACGCCGACGATGTCCGCTCCAACGCGGCGATGGTGGACGCCGTCCATGCCCATGGCGCGCTTGCGGGGGTAGAGCTGTGGCTCGCTGGCGGCATGGTGACCAACCTGTCGACCCGGCTGCCAGCCATGGGCCTGCGCAACCGGCCCCAGACTGACTACGGCGAGGTGACACAAGGCCAGACCCGCAAGATGGACCTGGCCGACATCCACGATCTGCGCCGCTGGCATCGCGATGCTGCCCTTCGCGCTGTCGAGGCGGGTTTTGACATCGTCTATGTCTATGCCACCCACGGCTACCTGCTGTCAGAGTTTCTGAACCCAGAGGTCAACACAAGGTCCGATCACTATGGCGGCAGCCTTGAAAACCGGGTCCGACTGATCCGCGAGTTGATCGAAGAAACCCGCGAGGCCGTCGCCGGACGGGCCGCTGTCGCGACGCGGTTCACTGTCGATCTTAAGGATCCCGAAACCTATGACGCCTTCGGGCTGTTGGCGGACCTGCCTGATCTGTGGGACCTAACCGTTCACGACTACGGGGTCGAGATGGGGCATTCTCGGTTCGTGAAAGAGGGGGCGTTGATCCCCGATGTCGCCCGGGCGAAGGAAATGACAAGCAGGCCGGTGGTGGCCGTCGGACGCTATACCTCGCCCGATACGATGGCACAGGTCATCCGGTCCGGCACGCAAGACATGATCGGGGCGGCCCGTCCGTCGATTGCCGACCCCTTCCTGCCCTCCAAAATCGACGCGGGCCGCAGCGAGGACATTCGTGAATGCATCGGCTGCAACATTTGCTACGCCCATGACAGCCTGCATGTGCCGATCCGCTGTACCCAGAACCCGACGATGGGCGAGGAATGGCGGCTGGGCTGGCACCCCGAACGCGTGGCCCCGGCGGCAAAGCCGTCATCCGTGCTGGTGGTCGGGGCCGGTCCCGCCGGGCTGGAGGCGGCAAGGGTGCTGGGCGAGCGGGGCCACAGGGTCCTGCTCGCCGAAGCGAGCCGTGTTCTGGGGGGCCGTGTCACCCGCGAAGCGCAACTACCGGGCCTCTCCGAATGGGCCCGCGTGCGCGACTGGCGGGTGGGGCAGATTGCCAAGCTTGGCACGATCGAGGTATTTCCGGAAAGCCGGATGACCGCAGCCGATGTGCTGGACCTTGGCGTTGACCATGTGCTCATTGCGACCGGGTCGGTCTGGACCACGGACGGGATCGGCCGCTACAGCGAAACCGGTTTCGACAATGCAGACCCGGCCATGTTGATCGGCGCCGAAGCGATCCTGAACAGTGCCCCCGCGCCCGACGGACACATCGTTCTGTTTGACGATGACCACTACTACCTTGGCCCTGTTCTGGCGCTGGAGCTTGTGCGACGTGGTCACCCGGTCACCCTTGTAACGCCGCAAGGCAGGCCCTGTGCCTTTGGGGGTTACACTCAGGAACAGGCGGGCAGCATCATGCAGCTGATGGAGGCTGGCGTTTCCATCGTCACCAACCAAAGCGTTGAGACGGCACGCGCGGGCGAAGTCCGCCTTGGCTGTGTCTTTACCGGCAGGCAAACCCGTCTGAGCTGCGATGCCCTTTTGCCTCTGACCCGCCGGATGCCGGTCACGGAGCTGTATGACGCCCTTTGCGCCCTGCCGAATTTGGGCCCGATCCAATCCGTCGCCCGCATCGGTGACGCCGAGGCCCCGTCAATCATTGCAGCTGCTGTCCATGCGGGTTACCGGGCAGGTATAGATCTGGGTGAAACCGTTGATCTGGCCGCGCGTTATGGCCGGCGAGAGCATCCAAAGCTGGGATGAGGCGGCCCGCCCCTGATCCGGGAACAGCTTGACCCTGTGTAGCGAAACAGGGCACTCAGTGTCGCGATGACCGATCACACCAAACCGCCGTTGGAGGCAAGAAATGACAACGCTTTGTTATGCAAAGGTGACCTGTGCCATTGGCATTCACGTTATCCTGGAAGAAATCGGCAAGCCCTACGACCTTAAGATCGTGGACTTTTCCAAGGCCGAACAGAAGACACCCGAATACAAGGCGCTGAACCCCAAGGGCAAAGTGCCCGCCCTTGTCCGGGACGATGGATCGGTTCTGACCGAATTCGCGGCCATCGCGACCTGGTTGTCGATGACAAACCCCGACAAGCACCTGATGCCGACGGACCCCGAAGGGATCGCCCGCACACTTGAGGCGCTGGATTTTGCCGTGGGCACCTTGCACATGCTGTCCTGGCGTCTGTATCGCCGCCCCGATGCCTATTCGGCCAACCCGGATGAGCATGACCAGCTTAAGACCCGTGGCAAAGAGGCGGTTCTGGCCGGACTGGCCGTGGTGGACGAGCAATTGGCAGGCAAGGACTACCTTGTCGGCGACTTCTCAATCGCCGATGCGGCGCTGTATTATGTTGAGTATTGGGCCGTCGATATCGCTGGCTGGACCCTGCCGCCGAATGTGCAGGCCCACTATGACCTGATGAAAACCCGGCCCTCCGTTCAGGCGTCGCGCCGCCAGGAAGGCGTGGCCTAACCGCCCCTAAACCGCTTCGATCTGCCCTGTCGCCAGGGCAGATCGCCGTCCCCGGATAGACCATGCGATCAGCGCCACAACGCAGACCGCCCCGGCCACGTTGACGATGGGCATGATCGGCCAGACGCACGCCACACCCGCTGCCAACGACAGCGCGCGCATCACGATGCCAAAGGGATGCTCCATACAGCCCTGCAACGCGGCGGCGATGGCATAGACCCCGAACACGCCAAAGCTAAAGACCCAGACCATTTCGCCCCAGTTGCCCGACAGGAGTGGGGTATAGGCGAATAGCAGGGGCACGATATACAGCCCTTTGGCCAGCTTCCAACTTGCAATGCCGGTGGCCATCGCCGGGGCTTTGGCAATCGCGGCAGCGGTAAAGGCGGCAAGGGCGACGGGGGGCGTTACATTGCTGTCCTGGCTAAGCCAGAAGATGATCATATGGGCCGACAGGATGGCGGCAAGGGCGACCTCGGGTGGCACCACAAGGTCGCGCAGGGGCGCGGCCACTTCCAGAGGTAAGGAGTGGATCAGTGCGGCGGCCTGACCATGCGACAAAGGGCCGGCCAGCAGGGACGCCTGTTCAGGCGCGCCAAAAAGGATCAGGGTTATGCCTGTGTCCGACAGCTGACCCGTCGCCAGAAGGTCTATGACAAACCGGTCCGAAATCATGCCGGCCAGGGCAGGTGCCGACAGGGTAGCAAGGACGATGTAGGCCGCCGTCACCGGAAGGCCCATCCCCAGGACAAGGCTGGCCAGCGCGATCAGGACCAGCGCTATCAGAATGTTGCCCCCGGCCCAGCCCGCAATCATCAGGCTGAAGGTGTTGCCGATTCCGGCGGTCGCAATGACGTTGACCACAAGGCCGACAGAACACAGCAGAACTGCCGTTAGAACCATCCCTTTTGAGCCCATAACCAAAGCCTCGACCACGGCGCGGGGGCCCATCGGGTTCTGGGTCAGCCAGCTTGACGCGATGACCGCGACGATCCCGAAGACAGCAGCATAGGTCGGGGTAAAGCCCGCGACCAACAACCCGATCAGGGTAAAGATCGGGATGACGAAACTCGCCCCGCCCTGCTTGAACGCGGTGCCAAGGGTCTGGCCGTCTGCGGGTAGGGGGGCAAGATTCAGGCGACGCGCCTCGATCCGGACAAAGAAGATCACGGACAGGAAATAGAGCAGTGCCGGAAGGGCCGCGATGGCCACGATGGTTTCGTAGGGGATCTGGGTAAAGCTGGCCATGACAAAGGCCCCGGCTCCCATGATCGGCGGCATCAGCTGGCCACCCGTACTGGCCGCCGCTTCGACCCCGCCTGCGAATTTGGGGGCAAAGCCTGCACGCTTCATCAGCGGGATCGTGATGACCCCGGTCGAGGCGGTATTGGCAACCGCCGACCCCGAGATCGTGCCCGTCAGCCCGCTGGCGATGACGGCCACGATCCCCGGCCCGCCGACCAGCCTTCCGGCAACGGCGCGGGACAGGTTGATGACGAACTCACCAGCGCCGGAGCGCAACAGAAAGGCCCCAAAGATGATGAACAAAAAGACATAGGTCGACGAGATCCGGGCAATCGTCCCAAACATCGCCTCGTCGCCGTAGATGGCGCGAAAGGCGACCGTCTCAAGGCTGAGGCCGGGAAAAGAAAACACGCCCGAGACGTATTTGCCCCAGAACACGATATAGGTCTGGGCCAGGATGATCAGCGTCGGGATCACCCAGCCGGTCAAGCGCCGCGTCAGCTCGATCGCACCAAGGATACAAATGGCAATCGCGATCCAGTCGCGGGTGATCAGCTTTACGCCCCGGTCGTAGATCGGGGTTTCGGCATAGGCCAGGTAGACCGCCGAAACCGCAACAGCGAGGCCAAACAGACCGTCGAGCCATCGGACCGTCGTTGATCCGCGAAGGCCGGGAATAATGGGATACAAAAGGGCGGCCAGAAGGGCAAAGCCCGCAAAGTGAAAGGCGTTCCTCTCAAGCTCTGACAGGATCGGGTCAAAGGCCACGTAGATATGGCCGACCGCAATCAAAAGGCAGATGGTCGAGATCGCTGTTGCGGACCAGCCGGTGAACACGCGGTTGCGGCTGTCGGATGTGTCTTCGACAACTTGTGACATATCAGGTCCGCCAGAGAAATGAGGGTATGACCGGCCTGCTTGCCCAGACTTTGGGCAGCGGGCCGGTCGTTTCAGTCGAGGTGTCGACTTAGTTGGGGATCAGGCGCTCGGGCACGTCGATGCCGACTTCCTGATAGTAGCGCACGGCACCGGGGTGCAGCGGCAGGGGCAGACCGGCGATGGCGCTTTCGATCATCATTGCCTTGGTTGCCGGGTGGATGGCCTGAAGGAACGGGAGGTTCTCGTAGATCGCCTTGGTGATCTCGTAGACATTTTCCTCTGGCAGATCGGCATGGGTGGCCAAGAGGTTGGGCTGCGCGATCGTCATCACGTCAGCTTCCTGACCCGGGTAGGTTCCGGCGGGAATGTTATAGGGGGTCCACAGGTTGCGACCACCGTCTGCCATCGCCATTTCTTCCTCGGTAAAGCTGAGGAGGGTGACGCCGTCACCGGCCGAGGCCATCAACTGGCTGATCGCACCAACCGGGACACCAGCAGGTGCGCTCATTCCGGCAGCCTGCCCGTTTTGCAGGGCTTCTGCCGACGGGCCGTAACCGCCGTATACCAGTTCAAAGTCTTCATAAATGTCGAGGCCAAAGCCCGACAGGATCGTCTGGTTCGATCCGATGGTTCCCGAATTCTGCGCGCCAAGGGCAACGGTCTGGCCCGCAAGGGCAACAAAGTCCGCCATTGTTCCCGTCGTGGCTGCGTCGCTATCGATCACGAAATGCTCGACGTTCTGCCATAGCATGGACACCGACCGTAGATCCTCCTGCGGGCCAACTTCTGCCAAGGGGCCGGTGCCTGAGGCAGCGTAATAGCCAAACAGGCCCTGCAGAATGCCGAACTGCGCCTCACCGTCCCGCAGCAGGCGAACGTTCTCGCCCGACCCGGCCGAGCTGATGGCCGACATGCCGATGCCCATCGAAGGCTCAAGCTTGACCTTCACCAGTGTCGAAAGGGCGACGCCGACGGGATAGTAGGTTCCGCCCGTGGATGCCGTGGCAAGGATGTAGCTTGCCGGTTCCGCATGGATGGCAGGGGCAGCCAGAATGCCGGTTACCGCAACAGAGGCCGCGATCGCGGCCGTCTTGAAGTTCTTCATGAGTCTCTCCCTTTGTCCGGTCCTTTTGTGAACCTTGGCCAAAAAAGTAACACAAGAGTCCCCCCTGACAACGCCAGAAATCCCCTCCATCCCAACTATTTTCTTCAGGTTCTGTCCCAAATATCAAAGAAGAATACGAATTTATCAGTCTGTTCAAATGGCCCAAGCCAGCACCGCGACTTCCAAAGCGATTGTGAAGGCAATAGGCTGACAAAAGGCTGCGGAATGGGGATGGGGATTAATGGGATTGAGGGTCTTTTCCGACAAGGCGCGACCCGTTCACATGGGCCCCTTTCCGCTAGAACGTCTGACCCGGCTTGGGTCGATGCCAGACCTCGCAACCGTGCCCGCCATGCGACCCGTCAGCTTTCACAGGCCAGACGCGCCCGAAAGCATCGTCAACGCGATGGGCGACTATCAGGCTATGATGGACGCGCTTCGGGATGGCTTTGTCAACGGCGTTGCGGCAGGCATTCCCGAGGATCGGGTCGAAAGGGCAAACCATATCAAGGCCTTCGGCTATTTTGTCGATGCCGCGATGGTGGGCATTTGCGACCTGCCTGCATCCGCCGTTCTGGATAGCCCGATCACGAACCCCGATATCGACCAGCTGGCGCAGGACCTGCGGACCCGGCAAACCAAGACGCTGGCCTCTGGCATTGACGTCATCATGGCTGACCTAAAGGAAAGCATGGAGGCGCCGCCAACCACGATTGAGGGGCACACCCATGCCATCGTCTTTGTGTTCGAAAACCCACGCCCTCCTCGGGCAGATGAGCCGGGGACAGAGTGGATCATGGATGCGCAGGCAGAGCGGGGCTGCCTGCGCGCAAACGAGGCGGCTTGCGTCATCGCCAACTACATCCGGCTTTTGGGTCACGGAGCCAAGTCGCACTCGGGGTCCGCCACCGATGTAGATCTGAACCGTCTGGCCGTAGCGGCTGGCCTGACATGGGCAGACGGAAAAAGATTGGTCGCCCCCTACATTGGTCCCGATTTCGGCCTTGCCGCGATCACTTGTTCGCTTGACCTTGCGACCGACAAACCACTCGCCCCTGCGGCGGATCAGCCTGCCTTCCGGACCCGAGGCCCGGCATGGTGGCTTGGCAAAGGGTTCCGCCGGTCTGCCCTCAATGGTGATCCCTTTGCGAAACGCGAGTTCCGACAGGGGCCGCACCCGTTTGAGACCCTCAATCGGGTGGACACCCCCACCACCTATATTGACGAGGCCCGGGTGGCCCGAGTGCCCAAACGGGCCGACATGTTCGCTCGCGCCCAGTTTGGCGATATGGGCAAGGCTATTCAGGACAACGCCAAGGGGGGGCACTATGCCCGCAAGACCGCCCCCTCCAGTGCGCAGCGGCGGGCGCTCGGGGCATTCGTCCTGCTTCAGGATGGTCCGGTCAATCCGGCGGCATCCCGCCCCTCTGACCCGGTCCGCAACGCCGACAACATCAAGGGGGCAAGCTATTGGCTGGGCATCGACGCCGCCGGCCTTAGCCGTTGCCCGGAATGGACATGGTATTCGCACGATGCGCTTGGCGACCCGATCGTGCCACCCCACGATCAGGCCATCTCGATGATCGTCGATCAGGGCTACGAGACGATGGAAGGGGCCAGCGGCGACGACTGGATCAGCGTGGCGCAATCCATGCGGGCCTACCTGCGGTTCTCGCTTCTGGGCGGGGTGGTCGCCAAACAACTGCGCAACCTTGGCTACGCCGCCAAGGCGCACTCGGTCATGGACGGCGAGGTGCTGCAACCGCCGCTTCTGCTGCTGTCCGGGTTGGGCGAAGTGAGCCGGATCGGAGAGGTGATCCTGAACCCGTTCCTTGGTCCCCGGCTGAAATCCGGCGTCGTCTCGACCGATATGCCGATGGCGCATGATCGGCCCATCGACTTTGGCCTGCAGAACTTTTGCCAAAACTGTAATAAATGCGCCCGCGAATGCCCCTCTGGCGCGATCACGGCCGGGCCCAAGCTGATGTTTAACGGCTATGAAATCTGGAAATCGGACAGCCAGAAATGCGCCACCTACCGGATCACGACGCCGGGTGGCGCAATGTGTGGTCGGTGTATGAAGACCTGTCCCTGGAACCTTGAGGGCCTGTTTGCCGAACGCCCGTTCCGCTGGGCCGCAATGCATCTGCCGAAGGCCGCGCCTGCGCTGGCCTGGCTGGACGATGCGGTGGGCAACGGCGGTTTGAACGACGTCAAGAAATGGTGGTGGGATGTCGAGTTGCAGGCCGATGGCGGCTACCACCCCTCAACCCATCCAGTGAACCGGCGGGCCCTGCAAAAGGACCTTGATCTGCGGTACGAGGATCAGACCCTTGCCGTCTATCCCGCCCCGCTTGCCCCGCCACCTTGGCCCTATCCTTTCCCGATGGATCGGGAGGCCGGGATCGAAGCCTACCAGGCCATGATCACGGCCGACCAATACAAGACCGAGATTGCGCAGGGCGACACCCGCCAAGTCCACGAATACAAAGTGCCAGGTGACGCCCCGGTCATCCGGGTCGAGGTGACCAAGGTCGAACGGATGACGGCGGACGTCACCAAGTACGAGTTTTCCTCTATCGACGGCTCTGACCTGCCTGCATGGACGGCGGGGGCGCATCTCGACATTGTCGTCGTGCCAGAGTTTCTGCGCCAATACTCAATGTCCGGCGATCCATCTGACCGGACCAAGTACCAAATTGCGGTCCTGCGCGAGGATGGCGGGCGCGGTGGATCAAAGATGTTGCATCGGATCTTTGCCAAAGGTCGCAGGATTTTTACGTCCAAACCGATCAACCATTTTGAGCTGGTCGAGGACGCCAGCAAGACATTCCTGATGGGCGGGGGCATCGGGGTCACACCGATGATCGCCTTTGCCCATCGTCTGCACGCCCTTGGAGCGGAGTTTGAGTTTCACTATTCGGCGCATTCCCGATCGAGTGCGGGCTTCCTGACCGATCTTGAGATGTTTCCATGGTCCGACAAGGTGCAGCTGCACTTTTCGGACGAAGGCACTCGGGCTGATCTGAGTTCGGTACTGCAAGCCTATCGTCCCGGTTGGCATGTCTACACCTGTGGGCCGGATCGCTACATGGACAGCGTTATCGCAGCCGCCGAGCAGGCCGGTTTCCCCGATTGGGCGCGGCATCTTGAGTATTTCTCGGCCCCCGACATGCCGGACTATGTCAACCATGCCTTCACCCTCAGGCTCGCGAGGTCCGGGCGAGAGTTTGCCATCCCTGCCGATATGAGCGCCACGGATGTCCTTGCCGAAAACGGAATTCATGTTGACGTGAAATGCTCTGACGGGATCTGCGGAGTGTGCAAGTGCGGCCTTGTTTCGGGCGAGGTGGAGCATCGCGACTTCGTGCTGTCCCAGCGGCAACGCGAGGGGGCAGTGATCCTGTGTCAAAGCCGTGCCGCAGAGAAGGGCGGCGTAATCGAAGTGGACCTTTGAGGCTTGTCCAACTTGCGGGCACGTGCGTCGCTCAGACATAGCTTGGGATGCAAATGCCCCGTTTCCGTTCGAGGTCTTGGGGCGGTATTGCTTGTTTTTGTCGCGTGCACTTTGGCTTTGAAAGCCCGCGAGCATGGACGTCCGTGACAAAGTGGAAGGCGTCCGACCAAGACACTCTTGGGGCCCCTTGCGTAACCGTCGGCCAAAGGTTGGCGCCACAGCCATGCTTTATCACGCCGCCCTTTGGCCCAACACCGATGGGCGCTTGAAGCGGCCCAATTGCTCGATCGTATGCGCCGATCCATCCTCGAGGCCGCTCGAAAGATCTGCGCTGTCGCGGGCAAGCGCCAGGTTCTGGATGGCCCTGTCCGAGATGATTTCGATCTGGTTCTTCAATGCTGCTGTCTTTTGGATCTGTTCCGCCCCGGCAGCAGACAGGCCGGCCACCATCTCCGAGCTTTCCGACATCGCTTGATGGATCGCGCTTAGGGCACTGGCTGCATGGCTGACCAGTTTGCCCCCATTTGCCACGGCCGAATTGACGGTTTCGGTCTTGGCGCGAATGTCTGCTGCAGCCGCACCCGATCTGTTTGCCAGGTCCCGCACCTCTTGGGCGACGACCTTGAAGCCAGCGTTCGATCCGCCGCTGCCCCGCGCCGCCTCGACCGAGGCGTGGAGGCTGATCAATGTGGTTTGCAGGGCAATTGCTTCGATCTGCTCGAGGGCAAGGCCGATTTCGGCTGTGGTTGCTTGTATCTCCTTGAACTGCTCCTGCAGCTTTTCCGATACCGATTGCCCCTCCTCTGCGCGGACGCAGGCGGTCTTGCACAGGACATCAGCCTCTGTCGCCTCTTTTGCGACTACGGTGGCGGATTGGGTGAACGAAGCCAGCAGAATTTCAGAGTCCGAAAGAGCCTCTACCTGCTCGGTCGATCCGCTCTTGACCCGCGCGGCTGTGGTGGCAATGTCCAGCGCCTTTTGCGAGACCTCAGTTGCGGTTTCCTGAACTTCATCCATCATGTCGCTGATGCCTCGGGTCATGCGGGTCACCGCCTGGGCGATGTCGGCAAAGCGGCCTTCGTATGCGTCTGACATCGAAACCGTTAGGTCGCCGTCCCCAACCTCCTCTAGGACGGAGTACAACTCAGACAGTCCGCGCTCCGATATGTCGCAAAGCGCGTTTATGCCGGTACAAAGCCGTTCAAAAAATCCGGCCCGACCGTCGAGACTGATTTGAAGCGCAAAATTGCCTCGCTTTGCGGCTTCGACGGATGTCTGAACGTCGTCCAAAAGCTCTGAAAGCTGATCAAGCGTCCCATTGACGGCCGTCTGGACCTGACCGAGGTGGCCCCGAAAATCGCCGTCGATCCGTTTGGAGAGGTTTCCTTGAGAAACTGCCGCCATGCTCTCGGCCACAGAGGTCACGGCGGTCTCGGTCACCTGGCACAGTTCGTTGATACCGTGGCAGAGTTCGAGGAGGAACCCGTCCAGACCCTCGACCGGTAGCCGTTTGCCAAAATCCCCCACGGAACAGGCCTTGACCACTTCGGAAACCTCTGCCTCCACTTTCATCTGTCGGGCCTTGTTCCTCTGGTATCGCGATTCCTCTTCGTTGCGGGTGTCTTCGATCGTGTCGATGATCCTGTTGAACAGCACGCTTGTTTCATAGGCTTCGTCACCTGGATCAAGCTCGATCCGTGGGGCCGTGGCGCTGGGATTGCGCACCAGATCCGCCATCGCAGCCTGCAGGACATCGCTTCCCATCGGGGCGTCGTGCTCGTGCCGGTTGAGACCTTCGCGCTCAAACAGTTCGGGTACGCGAAGGCCGTTGCCCCCGTCAGGGAGACCCTTGAGCACAACATCAATGGTTTTCATCACGGCAAAGGTAACGCCAAAGGCCCAGGCAAAGACCAGGCCGATGCCGGTCAACTGAATGCCCAACTGGCCATGGCGCGTTTCGGCCGGCAGGCTGTCAATCGGGGCGAACAGGGCCACGGCAATGGTGCCAAAGGTACCTGCAAAACCGTGTACGGGGATTGCCCCCAAGGGGTCATCCAACCGCAAGACGGATTCCAGCAGCCAACTTGCAAAATGAACGACAACCGCGCCCAGCATCCCGATCAGGAATGCGTTTTGGGGGCTGATCAGGTCGGCCCCTGCGGTCACGGCGACCAAACCGCCAAGAATGCCGTTGATCGACGTGGCCGGACGGAAAAGGCCATCCGTGAAGCGCCCCAGGACCAGCGCCGCAAAGCCCCCCGCACCCCCTGCAATCACCGTATTCACGATGATCTGCGCAAAGGCAGCGGTCCCCGACAGTGCGGACCCGCCGTTGAATCCGATCCAGCCGAGCCAAAGGATTAGCACCCCTGCCGTAGCAAGGATTGGCGAATGGGCGTGCATCCGGCGCGGTTTGCCGTCGTCATCAAACTTGCCGATCCGCGGGCCGATGATGATGACGATCGCAAGGGCCGACCATGCCCCGACCGAATGCACCACCGTTGAACCGGCAAAATCGACAAACCCGATTGAGGCGAGCAATTGCGTGTCGGTTCCGTTCAGCAATCCGCCCCAGACCCAGTGCCCGGCCACTGGATAGATGACCACCGCGATCAGCACGGCGGCGACCAGGTAGCCGTTGATCGTCATCCGTTCGGCAACTGCGCCGGACATGATGGTGGCGGCGGTGCCGCAAAACATCAACTGAAAGACAAAGAATGTCAGGCTCCAGTCGCCGGCAGAGCCGAACAGGGCGAGTTCACTGCTCCATCCGAACCAGCCTGCCTGACTGGTGCCGAACATCAATGTGTAGCCAATGGCACCGAAGGCGACGGTCGAGACGACAAAGTCCATCAGGTTCTTTTGGGCGACATTGACCGAGTTTTTGGAACGCACGCTCCCTGCTTCAAGCAAAAGGAAACCGATCTGCATGAAGAACACCAGAACGGCTGCGGTGATCGTCCAGACGTGATCCACGTCGCTTTGCAGGGCAAAGCCTGCCGGGGGCGCTTCGGCCCAGACCGCTGCGGGAACAAGAAACAGGGCCAACACGGCCGCCACAAAAACCTTTGACATCAACACCTGTTCCACTGATTGCAACACACTACACCTCGTACCCTAGGACCAACCCCTTAACATTTGTTTGCGCTGGTTGGTTGGCCTCGGTCTTTGCCAGAATGTCCTTTGACCTTCCGGGCGGCGGACATCAGTATGCCGCCAAAGTCAAAGCAAGGGAGCAGGGACATGACACAGGAAACCATCGGATTTGTCGGAATTGGCCTGATGGGCCAGGGTATGGCCTCCAACATCATGGCTGCGGGCTATCCGCTCACCGTCATCGCCCACCGTAATCGCGGCCCGGTCGAGGCTCTGGTGGCCGCCGGCGCGACGGAGGCGCCGGACCTTGCCACCCTCGCTAGCAAAAGCAGCATCGTCTTTATCTGCGCGCCCGGATCGCCTCAGGTCGAGGGCATCGTGGCGGCGATGGCCCCGTCCCTCGCTGAAGGAAGTGTTGTCGTCGACTGCTCGACCTCCGACCCCACATCTACGGTCAAGCTGGCCGCCATGCTGGCCGAGCAGGGCGTTCACATGGTGGATGCCCCTCTGGGCGGAACCCCGGTGCAGGCCGCCGAAGGCAGTCTTTCGGCCATGGTGGGCGCCGATGCGGCGGTGTTCGACCGGGTCCGCCCTGTGATCGAAAGCTGGGCCGGAACGGTCATCCATATCGGCACGACCGGCGACGGTCATCGGATGAAACTCCTCAACAACTTCCTGTCGTTGGGCTACGCGGCGCTTTATGCCGAAGCCCTGGCGCTAAGCGAAAAGGTTGGCATCTCAACCGCGCGCTTCGACAGTGTGCTGCGCCCCAGCCGGATGTATTGCGGGTTCTACGAGACATTCATGGGCTATGCCGTTGAGGGCAACCGCGAGGCGCATAAGTTCACCATCACGAACGCTTTCAAGGACCTGCGCTATCTTGAAAGCATGGCGGACAGTGTCGGCCTGTCCAATCCTGTCGGCAATGCGGTCAAGAACAGTTTTGCACAGGCCTATTCCACCGGTGGGGACGGTGGCGAAGACTACGTCCCCCATCTGGTCGACTTTGTTGCGCGTCAAAACGGTGCGAAACGCAGCGCGGACTGACGCCAGCCATCGCCTTTTGCCGGGGCTGGACTAGGTCATTCCAAGGGTCGCCAAGGGCCCGGTCTGGCTTTGGGAATAAGATGCGCGATCGAGGACGAAACGATAGCAGCCGGTGCGCCGGATGACAGCCCGTCCGTCAGGGGGCCGGGCATCGGGATATGCGGCGCGTGGCGTCGCTGTTCCGGGCGGACGGTTGTCCCGCATGGCGCGACTGGGTGGGCTTGCCGCAGGCGTGGCGGGCAATGTCGCCTTGGGCGGCGGCCGGGCGTTGATGACCGGCAATCGGCCCCAGATGCGCGACCTTCTTCTGACCCCGGCCAATGCGGCCCGTATCACCGATCAGCTTGCCCAGATGCGCGGGGCGGCAATGAAGGTCGGTCAGCTTCTGTCGATGGAGGCGGATGAATTCCTGCCGCCCGAGCTTGCCGATATTCTGGGGCACTTGCGGTCCAATGCGCATTTCATGCCGCCCGCTCAGCTCAAGACAGTGTTGTCCCAGAACTGGGGGGCGGACTTTCTGACCCGGTTCAGGCGGTTTGACGTGCGCCCTATCGCAGCTGCGTCAATCGGACAGGTGCATCGTGCCCAGACCCGCGACGGGCGTGATTTGGCGATCAAGGTGCAGTATCCGGGCGTCCGGCAAAGCATCGACAGTGACGTGCGCAATGTCTCGGCCCTCATGCGGATGTCGGGACTCTTGCCCAAGGGGCTGGACCTTGCCCCGCTGATGGAAGAGGCGCGGCGGCAGCTGCATGACGAGGCGGACTATACCCGCGAGGCAGAGGCGCTTAAGGGTTTTGCGTCGCGGCTGGAGGGCGATCCGGACTTTGTGGTGCCACAGGTGCATCACGATCTGACGACGGACTCCATTCTGGCAATGGACTTCGTGAACGGCGTGTCGGTCGATGACGTGGCCGGGATGGAGCAGGACGTGCGGGACCGCTTTGCCACCCGGCTGATCGGCCTGATGCTGCGAGAGCTCTTCGAATTCGAGGCGATGCAAAGCGATCCGAATTTTGCCAATTATCGCTACGACCCGGCAACCGACAGGGTTGTCCTGCTGGACTTTGGCGCCACACGCGATTTTCCCAAGGGGATGGCGGATCAGTACCGGCGACTGCTTGCTGCGGGGCTGGCGTCTGACCGGGCAAGGACCGCCGAGTGCATGATCGAGATCGGGCTGATGCCCGCGGACCTGCAGGCAGAGAGACAGGCGATCCTGCTTGATCTGTTCCAGATTGCGATGGCGCCTCTGGTGGCCGGGGGAGTTTACGACTTTGCAGCCTCCACCCTGTCGCGCGACCTTCGCGAGGGGGGGATGGCGCTTGCCGAAGATCGGGACTTTGTTCCGATCCCGCCGATCGACACCCTTTATCTGCAGCGCAAGATTGGCGGGCTTTACCTCTTGGCGGTGCGTTTGAAGGCACAAGTTGATCTTGACGCAGTGCTTGGGCCGTATGGCACTGTTCCGGGGTTGAGGTCAGAGGTCATACAGTTCTGATCGGTACAGGTGTTCGGTGACGAAAGGGACGAGTATCATGGCGGCCACGACGGACAAGAACACGTCAGACAAAAGCGGTGACCCGGTCTTTGTCCATGGCAGCACCCTGCGCCATGTGATCGTGATGTCGTTTACATCGAGCATCGGCCTGATGGCGATCTTTGCGGTCGACCTGATCGACATGCTGTTCATCTCCATGCTTGGAGAAGAGGCTTTGGCCGCCGCCGCTGGATATGCCAGCGCCCTTTTGTTCTTTACCAATTCGATAAATATCGGTCTGTCCATCGCGGCCGGAGCGCTGGTGGCCCAAGCCCTTGGACGCCACGAAAGGCAGGAAGCCCGAGAGTATGCGACCTCGGTTGCCATGGTTGCGTTTGGAGTGGGCCTGATCGTGCCGCTGATCCTCTTGTGGAACCTGCAGGCGGTTCTGGCGCTGTTCGGGGCAGAGGGCGAGGTCGCCGAACTTGCCGCTGGCTACCTGATGATCATCCTGCCCTCGATGTCGGTGATCGGCGTGGCCATGACCGGCATGGCAGTGCTGCGGGCGCATGGCGATGCCAAATGGGCGATGTACTCCACGCTGGTCGGCGGGCTGGTCAACGCGGTGCTTGACCCGATCTTCATCTTCGGGCTGGGTCTGGATTTGCAGGGGGCCGCAATCGCCTCTGTCGTGTCGCGCTTTGCGTTCCTGGCGGCTGCCCTCTGCCCCGCGATCCGCCGGCACAACGGCTTTGACCGGCCCGGTGCCGCGCTCTTGATGCGCGACGCCGCCGCGGTGTCGAAAATTGCCGTACCTGCGGTTCTGACCAACGTCGCGACGCCGGTTGGCTCTGCCATCCTGACCCGCGAGATGGCAAAATACGGGACCGAGGCGGTGGCGGGCATGGCGGTCATCGGTCGTCTGACGCCTGTTGCCTTTTCCGTGGTGCTGGCCTTGTCCGGTGCCATCGGGCCGATTATTGCCCAGAACTTCGGGGCAGGGTTGCACGACCGGGTCAGGTCCACCTTTCTCAACGGGCTCAAGTTCATTGCCGGATACGTTCTGCTGGCCATGCTTATCCTTTTTGTCTTGCGTGCGCCAATTGCCGATATGTTCGGGGCGACAGGGCTGACCCGGGACCTGATCTACCTGTTCTGCGGTCCGCTGGCGCTGGTCACCTTCTTTAACGGGGCCATGTTCGTGGCCAATGCCAGCTTCAACAACCTTGGGCACCCGGTCTATTCCACCTGGTTGAACTGGGGCAAGAACACCATCGGCACCTGGCCTTTCGTGGTTGGTGGGGCGGCCCTTTGGGGGGCGCAGGGGGCGTTGATCGGGCAGGCCGCAGGAGCGACCCTGTTTTCGCTGATCGCGGTGGCCCTGGCCTTGCGTGTCGTCAATGACCCGGCGCTGGCCAAACCGACTCGAGACCCATTTATTGGGCACCGCCGCATGCATGTGATGTCCTGGAGGGGGCGTTGGTAGCTTGTCGCTACCCACTGGAGGATCAAGCCGCTAGGCTTCAACCGGCAACAAGAAGGAAGACGGGGACTGAATGGCACGCGTGATCGTCTACTATGCCCACCCGGGGCACAAACACTCCCACGTCAACCGCGATATGATGGCGGTGGCGCAGGCGATCGAGGGTGTGACCTTCGTTGACCTTTATGCCGAATACCCCCGCCACAATATCAACATCGACAAAGAGCAGGAGCGGCTGGTCAACCACGACGTCATCGTGTTCCAGTTCCCGCTGTTCTGGTACTTTACCCCGTCCCTGATCAAGGAGTGGGAGGATCTCGTCCTTGAATACGGCTTTGCCTACGGCACCGGTGGCGATGCGCTTGCGGGCAAGTCCATGATGCTGGCGATCACGACCGCGGGCCCAGAAGAGGCCTATCAGCCCGAGGGATATTAGCACTACCCGCTTGAGACCTTTCTGACCCCTCTCGAACAGACCGCCCGGCTTTGCAAAATGGCCTATCTGCCGCCCTACGTTTTGCACGCGGCCCTCAGGGCCCCCAAGGAAGATAGGGTTAGCCCGCACGTCGAGGGGTATCGCCGCCTTCTTATGGCGCTGCGTGACGAAGACTATGACATGGCCGTCGCAGGCCAGACAAAGGCCGTCTTTCACGACAGCCTCCCGCTTCGGAAGGGGCTCGTTCAATGACCGGATTTCTATTGCTTGCCTTTGTCTTTCTGGTGGCTGGCGTTCTGGCGGTCCCAATCGCGACGCGGCTGGGCCTTGGGTCCGTCCTAGGCTACCTGATTGCGGGCATCGCGATATCGCCGCTCTTGGCCGCGTTGCATGTCGATGTGGTCAGCCTTCAGCACTTTGCCGAATTTGGCGTCGTCATGATGCTGTTCCTTGTCGGGCTAGAGCTTGAGCCGAAAATGCTTTGGCAGATGCGCAGCAGGCTTTTGGGGCTGGGCGGGTTACAAGTGGTGGTGACGGCCCTTTTGGTCATGGCAGCTGCCCTTGTCATGGGTCAGGGGTGGAGCATTGCGCTGGCCATCGGTCTTGTCCTGTCCCTCTCCTCAACCGCCATCGTCCTGCAAACCCTCGGCGAAAAGGGCCTGATGAAAAGCGATGGCGGGCAGGGCAGCTTTTCGGTCCTGCTGTTTCAGGACATCGCCGTGATCCCGATGTTGGCGCTGATCCCCTTGTTGGCCCTTCCCGAACTGCTCGAGGCGACGCATGCCGTTGCCGCTCACGGGGCTGAAGGGGGCGACCATTCGGCAGGTCCCTTGTTCATCGAAACACTGGAAGGCTGGCAACGGGCGCTGGTGACACTTGGGGCGGTAGCCGCCGTCATTCTTGCGGGGAACTACCTGACCAGCCCGATCTTCCGCTTCATTGCGGCGGCCAAGCTGCGCGAACTCTTTGTGGCGACCGCCCTGACCATCGTCATCGGGATCGCCCTTCTGATGACCTTTGTCGGCCTGTCCCCTGCGCTGGGCACCTTCATTGCAGGCGTGGTTCTGGCCAACAGCGAATACCGGCACGAATTGGAAAGCGATATCGAGCCGTTCAAAGGGCTCTTGCTGGGCCTGTTCTTCATGACCGTGGGTGCCGGGATCAACTTTGGCCTCCTGTTTGGCAGTTTCGGAACCGTCCTTGGCCTCACGATTGGGCTGATAGCGCTGAAGGTCGCCGTGCTTTATGCGCTGGGGGTCATCTTCAAGATTAACGGAGGCGACCGATGGTTGTTCGCGCTAGGGTTGGCGCAGGCGGGCGAGTTCGGCTTTGTGCTTTTGCCGTTCACGGTGGCCAACGGGGTGATCCCCGTGGCGGTGTCGGAACAGCTTTTGCTGGTTGTCGCTCTGTCGATGCTTCTCACCCCTGTCTTGTTCATTTTGTACGACCGGATCATCGCCAGGAAATATTCTGAAATTCAGGAGCGTGAGGCGGATCATATCGACGAAAAGGGCGTGGCGATCATCGCGGGCCACGGCCGGTTCGGCGGCATCGTCAACCGCATCCTTCGGTCGGCAGGCCATTCCACGGTCGTATTGGACCACAGTTCCGCGCAACTCGACATGATCCGCAAATTTGGCTTTCAGGCGTTTTTTGGTGACGCCACCCGACCGGACCTTCTGCATTCGGCAGGGATCGAAGAGGCGAAACTGATCGTCATCGCGATTGATGACCGGGAAAAGATCACCCAGCTGGTCCACTACGTCCACAGCAATCATCCCCATGTGCACATCGTCGCAAGGGCGCGGGATCGGGATCATGTCTACGAGCTTTATGCCGCCGGTTGTCGCGACATCATCCGCGAAACCTTTGACGGCGGTGTCCGCACCGGTCGCTCTGCCCTCGAGGCGCTGGGGATGCATCCGTTTGATGCCGAAAAGCTGGTCAAGGACTTTGAGGCGGCAGACCGAAGGGCCTTGCAGGAGTTGGCCGAGGTTTATGACCCGGACATTCCGGCCGCCGAAAACGCAGCCTACGTCGCCCGCGCCCGCGAAATGATGGAGGCGCAGGAGGCCGAGATGAAGAAGGGCAGGATCGGCTTTGGCATTCGCTCTGAAAGAGGCTGGATGCCGCCTGTCGGCAGACCGGCGAGACTGGGTGCCGCCCCGGACGCGGATGCAGACGACGCGGCATAGGACCGGGGTGCGATAGGGCAGCATAGGCGAGGGGTTGGGACAGCGGTTGCGATGGATGGGTTGATCCTGTTTGCACAGGCGGTACTGACGGCCAGTATCGGCGCATGGATGGTACGCGGGTCTCTGGATAACTGGCGCTATCCAGCCCTGAACATCGAGGCGGTGCGTATGGTCATCCAGTTTGACTTGATGGCGCAGGCCTATCCCGATGATTATGCCAAGGTCGCGCATCGGCGGATCAACGATCCAAGGATCATCCGGGCCCTTTTTGCCCTTATCGTCGTTTGGGAAACTTTGGCGGCAACCCTTCTTTCGATTGGGGCAGTCTTGCTGATGGCCTCCCTACTTGGGGCGGTCGATCCTGTGCTGGCGCGCACCATTGCCGCCCTTGGTGCGTTGGCCTTTGTGACCAACTGGGCGGGGTTTCTTATCGGGGGCGATTACTTCTGCTATTGGTACTGCCATCTGGGGTCGCAGACGACGCATTTCCTGCTGGCGATCTGGGGCAGCCTCGTCGTTCTGGTACTGGTTCTGCCGGGGTAAACCACCAGTCCTCTGCCACAAAGGGCCCGCCCTCTAACATGCACCTGACCGTTGCAAGCTATAACATCCGCAAGGCCATTGGCCGGGACGGCAAGCGTGATCCCGGCCGCATCCTGTCGGTCATATCAGGGTTCGGGGCGGATATCGTCGCCTTGCAAGAGGCTGATTTCCGCTTTCAGGGCCGCAAGGCGATCTTTACCCGGGCCGAAATTACCGCCGCGACGGGCCTCGTTGCCGTGGATGTGTCGCCAACCTCGCCGGGGTTGGGATGGCACGGCAACATGCTTTTGCTGCGCCCGCCGATCCAGATGCTTTCGGTCTTTGACATTCCCCTGCCGGGGCTGGAGCCACGCGGAGCCTATATCTCGGACCTCGACACCACAATTGGACCCTTGCGCTTTATCGGGGCGCATCTTGGCCTTGTCGGGCGCAACCGACGCAGTCAGGCGGGGGTGCTGGCGAATCAGGCCCGGCAGGGACCGGAGGGGCGGGCCATTGTGGCGGGGGACTTCAACGCCGCCGGGGACCGGCCCGGCAGCCTTGCTCCGTTGCGATTCGCCCTGTCAGAGGTTCGCATGCCCGCCAGTTTTCCCACCCGATGGCCGCTGTTCCGCTTTGACAGGATGTTCCACAGTGCCGACCTGACACTGGAGAACAGTTCTATCATCGACGGGCGAGAGGTGCGCCGGGCGTCGGATCACCTTCCGATCTGGGCCCGGTTCCAGGTCAGGGATGACGAGAGCCTTGATTAACCCAGAGATCCGCCAAGCTCTTCCTCGATATGAATACGGATGATCTCGTCAAAACTTGATTCCGCCTTGAACCCCAGATCAGTCGCGCGCTTGGCCTCAAAATCCTGCGCCCAGCCACCGACGATGGCCGCCACGGCGGGGTCTTCTGCCGGTTCGATCAGCGCGACAGCCGCATCGCCCGCAACTCGGCGCAACGCCTCGATCTGGTCACCGACCGTTGCAGACAGCCCCGGCATGGTCAAAGCCCGGTTCGGCCCGATCGGGCCGGTGTCCATCGTGGCTGCGTGAATGACAAAACCGACAGCCGCCCTCGGGCTTGCAAACCAGTGGCGGGTCGTGGTGGGCACCGGCAGCTTGGCCGCCAGCCCCGCCAAAGGCTCGCGAAGGATGCCAGAGTAAAAGCTGGACGCGGCAAGGTTGGGCTTGCCTGGCCTGATGCAGATGGTCGGCAGGCGCAACGAGACGCCATCAAGGAACCCGCGCCGGGAATAGTCGGACACCAGCAACTCTCCGATGGCTTTCTGGGTTCCGTAGCTGGTCAGCGGGGTCAAGTGGAAATCGTCGCTGATCTGGTCGGGGAAGGGCCGGCCAAAGACGGCCGCGGACGAGGAAAAGACGACGCGGGGGCAATAGCCATCGCCCTGCGTGCGGATGGCATCAAGCAGCCAGCGGGTGCCATCAAGGTTGATCCGATACCCTTTGTCAAAGTCCGCCTCGGCCTCGCCCGAGACGATTGCCGCCAGAATGATAACGACATCGGGGCGGCTCGCGATCAGGGCAGGGGCGGTGGCCGGGTCACCAATGTCGACGGCCAGCGTCTCGACGGTTCCGGTAAAGCCCGCGGGCGCGGTTGGTGCGACGACATCGGCCAGCTTCAACGCTGTGACAGGGCGGTCGCCCAAGGTGCCCGTCTTGGCAATCGCTTCGCTGACCTTGCGCCCGATCATGCCTGCTGCACCGATAATAAGAACCTGCATGGCCCGTTGCCTCCCCCTGTTTGCAATTGGCGGGATGCTGCGCCGGAGCAGTCGGAAAGGTCAAGCAGATGTCGGGCGAAAACGGTGCAGGTTGATCCTCTGGATGTCAGCGCCCCTTGCCCCCGAGGGTGTCCCCACATAGGTCCCGTGAATGTCCATCGCACCAGCCCTTATCGACGATCTGTCCTTGCCGCACCCTTTGACCCCAAGGGGCACAAGGTGGGAGATGTTGTCAGACGGCGTGATGGGCGGGCTGTCACAGGGGTGGATGACCCGGGCAGACGTAGCCGGACAGGCCGCTTTACGCCTTGAGGGGGACGTGAGCCTCGCCAACAACGGTGGATTCTTGCAGCTGGCACTGGATCTGCAGCCTGATGGCAGGCCTTTTGATGCAAGCGGCTGGTCGGCTATCGCCTTTGACGCCTACGGACCGGCACAGTCCTACAACCTACATCTACGCACCAATGCTGTCACCCGGCCGTGGCAGTCCTACCGTCACAGCTTTGAAGTCGGGCCGGAATGGCAAAGGATCACCTTGCCCTTTGCCGGGTTCGAAGCCCATCGGCTTGACGCCCCGTTTGACCCCAAAACCCTGCGCAGGATCGGGTTCGTCGCCATCGGACGTGCCTTTTATGCCGATCTTGCCATTCGGTCGGTCTGCCTCGTCTAGCCCGGCAAAAAACCAAGAGGCGGTCGGTCAACAAGCCAGACAATCAGCGGCACAGGGGCGACGGCGACGGCCAGCAGGGCGGCTGTTCTGACAGGCTCGTACAGCCGGCTCAGGCCGACCATCAGACACAGCCCGCCACCGCCGCCGACGACCCCATTGCCCGGAACATTCACCAAAAGGCCAAGCAGGATATAACGATGCCGCGTCGCAAGACCGCCAAGCCTGCTCGGCAACCGGGCTTGCAAGGCAACCAGCCGTTCTTCGGGCGACAAGACCGCGATACGCTCAAGCATGCGGCACATGGGGGAAAGGCGCAGATCTGCGGCGAGGCGATGCAGACTGCGATAGGGCAGGACCGTTCCGGCGGTATAGGCGGTGAATAGCCCGACAATTGTGGCCAGATAGACGAACGGGGCGATTGAGCCGCCTTGCAGCATCATCAGGGCAATCCCGATCTCGATCCCCGGCACAAAGGGCAGGGCGATCATCAGGGCATAGGCCACCAGCATCAGCAGGATGATCCCAAGGGCAAGGCCCTGGCTTGCGCCAATCACATGCGTCCGCTCATCCAGCCAGGTCAGGGTCCAATGGACACCCACAACAATAAGCACCAGCGCGGCAAGCCGAAGGGCAATGCGCAATAGCGCCAGCGGCCAGGCTGTGACTGCAGGTTCGAACGGATCCAAAGGGTCTTCGCGTTTGTGCATCCGGCCCTGCCAAAGCTGTGAGGCCCCTTGGTCGCCCGACCACTACACAGAGTCCAGCGCTATCCGACCGACATCATGGCGGGGAAGGGCGGTTGCCTGACATCTAGGATAACCTCCTCCAACTGGCGTGCCTGGTCCGAGCACAGCCAGGCCATGACCGAGGCCGGAACGGCGGGGTCGACAAGATCGTCTTGTGGAATCTGGCTGATCGGATTGAGGCCAGCCTGCCGGATCTCGCCCTGCATGGCGGTGTCGGTGGGCGGAATGCCGATGAACCGGGCAAGAATGCCGTCGCTTGCCAGTTCCATTGCCATCATCTGGGTCATCATCCGGGCGCCTGCCTTTGAACTGCAATAGGCCGTCCACCCCTCCATCGGTTGGGTGGCGGCACCTGTGCCCGCGTTCACGATCATCCCCTTGCTTTCGCGCAACAGGGGCAGGGAGGCGACGGTCATCCGGTGCAAGCCGATGACATTGACATCGAACGCCGGTCGCAGCGCATCCGACGGCAGGTCGGACAGGTGCCCGATCGGGGCGATGATGCCCGCGTTGTTCACCAGGACGTCCAGCCGCCCGCCAAAGCTCGTCACTTTCTGGATGGCAGCGTCAACGCTTGACTGGCTGGTGACATCAAGGGGCAGGGTGATCGACCCGGCAAGCGCGCCCATATCGGCGGCCCCATAGAATCCGGCAAACACCGTCGCCCCATGCTCGACCAACGTTTGGACCAGGGCCGCACCAATGCCCCGGCCTGCCCCGGTCACAAGGATAGTCCTGCCACTAAGGTCTGGAACGGGGATGGGCGCGAGGTTGAACATGAGACTTGACCTTTCGATAGGTAGCGTTGTTAATTGGTCTGACCAATTTGAGACGTAAGGCGCGTTGGAGGTCCTGTCAAAGGGAAACGCACCAAGCGACAGGGAGCACATATGACCAAGATCGCCCGGATCGAGCCTATCCCGATCCAATACCCAGACCCCAATGATTTCGGCACAATCCGCCGCACCGTTCTTGTCCGGGTCGAAACCTCGGACGGCGTCGTCGGCTGGGGCGAATGCATCGCCATGTGGCCCGAGGCCTGCAAGGCCGTCGCCACGATCATCGCCGACGGCTTCCTTCCCCTGCTTCAGGGCGACATCGCTGAAGATATTGATGCCGCTTGGGAAAAGATGCGCCGCCACGTCTTTTGGTACGGCGAAGGGGGCATCGCCTCGCTCGCGATCTCGGGCATCGACATGGCGCTTTGGGACATACGGGGTAAGGTCGCGGGCCAGCCATTGTATCAGTTGTTCGGTGGGTTGCAGCATGACCGCCTGCTCGCCAATGCATCGTCACACGTGAACAAAAAGGGCGAAGCTGCCTGTGTGGCCGAGGTTGTCGGGTTCTTTGAGGCCGGTTTCCGCTCCTGCAAACTGGGATTCGCCAAGAAGGGCGAAAGCAACATCGGTGGCGACCCCGACACGGATGTGTCCTTCATCCGCTCACTTCGGACAGCACTTGGCGATGAGGCCGAGATCCTGGTCGATATCGGCAACGGTGTCCGCTGGGACGCCGATACGGCCATCAGCGTTGCCAACCGAATGGGCGAATACCGGATCGGCTGGTACGAAGAGCCGCTTTATCCCACCGACGACGCGGGCTACCGCAAGCTGGCCGCCAATACCGCGGTCCGCCTTGCGTCGGGCGAGCGGGAGTTTACCGAAGCCGGGTATCGCCGCCAGATGGAGTTCATTCAGGCCATCGAGGTCTATGGCGTCGACCCAGCCCGGGTCGAAGGGATCACCGGGTTCCGCCGTGTCGATGCTCTGTGCACAAAGCATGGCAAGGTCATCAACGCCCATGCCTGGTCGACGGCGATCACCACGGCGGCCTCGCTGCATCTGTCCCTCGCCTCGCCGAATGCAGAAATCTTTGAATACAAACCCTTCCCCGTCACCGTTCAGGACGACATCGTCACCGAAAAGCTGTGGCACACTGATGGCTGGGCCTATCCGCCAACCGGTCCCGGCCTGGGCATCGAGGTGCGCGAAGACGTCGTGCGCGGGCTGGCCTTCTGATGAGCACGCGCTGGGGCATTACACGGCCAACCGAGGCCGACATCGCCAAAGGCGGCTTTTCCACGCCCTGGGATGCCCCGATGATCCCGCCGTTTCCGTTCCGGTTTCGCAACGCCGAAATCCTGACGCTTTACTGGCGGACGGACCCCGAGGCGATTGCCTTTCTGCTGCCACCACCGCTCGAACCGACGGGCGATGTGGCTTGCGTCCATATCTACAAGATGAACGACACCGACTGGCTTGGCCCCTATAGCGAGGCCAATGTCATGGTCGGCGCCCGCTACGGCGAAAGATCCGGCGCCTATTCGCCCTGGCTTGTCCTGTCATCGGATGTCGGGGTGGCCCATGGGCGCGAGATTCACGGCCAGCCGAAAAAGCTGGGCGACCCCCGGCTCGAGATGCGGGGCGATCTGATCGTCGGTTCCGTCACCCGCAACGGCATCGAGGTGATCACCGGGACGACGCCCTACAAGCAAAGGCCGGTCGGAGCAGATGCCCTCGCCCCACACTTCGATTTTGCTACCAACCTCAACCTCAAGGCGGTCGATCATATCGACGGCCGCCCGGCCATCCGTCAGATCACCTCGCGCAAGCTGGCAGAGGTGTTGGTCCACGAGGCCTGGGCCGGGCCCTGCACTGTGGATCTTCGCGGGAATGCCCAACTGCCCGTGTCGCGGTTGCCGGTCCTTGAACCCCTGACCGCCTTTTATTGGCGGGCTGATTTCACACTCGTGCCCGGCGAAATCCTGCACGATTACCTGGGAGACGGATCATGAAGGTCGTAGTGACCGATTACACCTTTCCCAGCCTGGCCCAGGAAGAGCAGGCCGCACGCGACGGGCAGGCCGACTTTGCAGCACATCAGTGCAAGACGGCCGAAGAGGTCGCGGAGGCCGTCGCAGGGGCGGACGTTGCCGTTGTTCAGTTCGCACCCTTTAACAAGGCCGCAGCGGCGGCCATCAATCCGGGGGCGACCGTCATTCGATACGGTGTCGGCTATGACAATATCGACGTTGGTGCTGCCAGTGCCTATGGGCTGAAAGTTGGCTATGTGCCTGACTATTGCGCCGACGAGGTGGCCGATCATACCGCCGCCGCCGCGCTGACGATGCTGCGCAAGCTGCCATCCCTTGATGCATCAGTCCGGGCGGGCGACTGGGCGGCCGTCAAGGTCTGCAAACCGATGAAGCCGTTTTCCCAAACCCGGTTCGGGTTCTTCGGCCTGGGTCAGATCGGACGTGCGGTTCTGGCGCGGCTGGCGGGCTTTGGCTTTCAGTTCATCGCCGCCGATCCCATGCTGACCCCCGCCGAGGCCAAGGACCTCGGGGTCACGCTGGTTGATGCCGACACCCTGCTGCGCACGGCCGACATCGTGTCGTTGCATGCCCCGGCCACGTCCCAGACCACCGGATATTTCAACGCCGCCCGGCTGGCCACGATGCAGAGCCACGCCATCATCGTGAACTCCGCCAGGGGACAGTTGATCGTCGAGGATGACATGGCCGCGGCCCTTGCCGCCGGAACCATCGCAGGTGCCTCCCTTGACGTCTTCGGGGTGGAACCACTTCCCGCGAGTTCGCCCCTGCGGAACGCCCCCAATTGCCTGATCACGCCCCACGCCGCCTGGTATTCCGAGGCGGCCATCGACCGGCTTCAGGGCCTTGTTGCCCAGGACATCGGACGCGCCCTGCGGGGCGAGGGGCCTCGAAAACCAGTCCCCTCGACTGGCTGAAACGACCCGTCCCCGGGGCAACTGCGGCCCCCGACGGTTTGACCGAAACGGCGCAAAACGCGCCAGAACAAGACCTATGGGAGGAAGATATGACACACTTTGCGAAACTGGGCCTTGCGGCCACCTTGATGATGGGCACCGCCACGGCGGCCCTGTCCGAAGGCCATGCCATGACGCTGGAAGGCGGGATGGAAACCAACATGGTCCTGCTGCCCAAGTTCCTTGGCATCCTCGTATTCGATCAAGCGAACGAAGGGGCTCAGGAGGCTCATGCAGAGCTTGGTAACCCGGGCGAGCTCCTGTTCGTCGGGCCCACCCCCGAAAACTCCGTCGCCGGCCAGATCGAGATCATGACCACCGCCGCCACCCAGGGGCAGGGGGCCGTCATGCTGTCGAACAACGCAGGCGACCAGATCGCCCCATCCGCCGAGGCCGCGCAGGCCGCAGGTGTGCAGGTGGTGACATGGGACAGCCCGATCCCGTCGGGGGCTGGTGAAAGCGTCTTTGTCGCCCAGGTGGACTTCGGCTCGATCGGGGTCGTGATGGCCGATATGGCCCATTCGATCCTTGACGGCTCGGGCCAGATGGCCGTCCTGTCGGCGACACCCGACGCGGCCAACCAGAACGCCTGGATCGCCGCCATGGAAGAGGCCCTGGCAGGCGACGCGAAATACGCGGACATCGAGTTGGTCGATGTGGTCTACGGCGATGACCAGGCCGAGGTCAGCTACAACCGGGCGCTGGCCCTCGTCGACAGCCACCCCGATCTAGGGCTGATCATGTCGCCCACTACCGTCGGCATTCAGGCCGCTGCCAAGGCGATGCAGGACGAAGGTCTGTGCGATCAGGTCAAGGTCTCGGGGCTCGGGCTGCCGTCTGAAATGGTCAGCTACACGATGAACGGTTGCGCGCCGGAATTCGCCCTGTGGGACTTCCGCGATCTTGGCTATCTGACCTACTACACGGCCTATGGCCTGGCGACCGGCCAGCTGACCGGCGATATGGGTGAGACCTTCACCGCAGGTCGGATGGGCGCCTACACGATCGAGGAAGATCCCGGTCGTCCCGGGTCCAAGCGGATCCTGATGGGGCCGTTCACCGTCTACACCGCCGACAACGTCGAAGCTGCCGCGCAGTAACCGACGCTCGCGACCGGCGGGGACTCCCGCCTGCCGGTCGCACCTCCAGCAGGATGGCAGCATGACCGCACCCGTTTCGGCCCCTTCCACATCGACAGTACCCGTTCTGGGGTTGCGCAACATCTCGAAAAGCTTCGGGATGACACGCGCCCTGTCCGACATGTCCCTGTCGCTCTTCCCTGGCGAGGTGCACGCGGTGGTGGGCGAGAACGGGGCCGGAAAGTCGACCATGATCAAGATCATGACCGGCGTCCATCAACCCAGTTCCGGATCACTTGAGGTTGACGGGGTCGCCCTGCGCCTTTCGGGACCCAAGGATGCCCGCCAGGCCGGCATTGCCGCTATTTATCAGGAACCAATGGTGTTCCCGGACCTTGATGTGGCCGAAAACATCTTCATCTCCGCAACCGGTCTGGGGCTGGTGCAGAACCGGGCCGCCCTTCGGTCCCGGGCGCGCAGCCTGATCGACCGGATCGGCATGACACTCGACGTGGACCGCATAGCGGCGGGGCTGACGCTCGCCGAACAGCAGGCAGTCGAGATTGCCCGTGCCCTTAGCCAGGATGTGCGGGTCCTGATCATGGACGAACCCACGGCCTCCCTGTCGGACCACGAGGCGACGCAGCTGCGCCAGATCGCCCGGACCTTGGCAGGGCAGGGGGTGGCGGTGGTCTATATCTCGCACCGGCTGGAAGAGATCTTCGACGTGGCCGACCGGGTCACTGTCATAAGGGACGGTCAGCACATCTCGACCCGGCCGGTGGCCGAGGTCACGCCCGACGGGATGATCGGCGAAATGGTCGGCCGCGAGGTCGGCAATTATTTCACCAAGGCCCCATCGCACACGCGCCCCGAGGTGATGCTGAGCGTTCAGAACCTCGGCTACGCGGATGCGTTCAAGGAAATCAGCTTTGACCTGCACGCCGGCGAGGTCCTGTGCATGGCTGGCCTTGTGGGCGCGCGGCGCACCGATGTGGCCCTCTCCCTCTTCGGTATTCATCCTGCCACGTCGGGTCAGGTCAAATGGCTGGGCCAGCCCTTCCATGCGACCAGCCCCGCCCAGGCCATCCAGGCAGGCATTGCCTACGTCTCGGAAGACAGGCGCAAGCTTGGGCTGGCGATGCCGATGGCGATCCGCGCCAATATTACGCTGGCCACGTTGAACGCGATCCTGTCGCGTCTCGGCCTTATAGACCGGGCCGCCGAACAGGGGATCGCCGAAAGCTTTCGCAAGAAGCTCAACATCCGCACCCCGGATGTCGAAACCAGTGTCGGCATGCTGTCGGGGGGCAACCAGCAAAAGGTGATGCTCGCCAAATGGCTGGAAATGCGGCCCCGGCTCCTGATCTTCGACGAACCCACCCGCGGCATCGACGTTGGCGCCAAGGCCGAGGTCCACGATCTGATCCGGAGCTTTGTAAAGGATGGTGGAGCCGCCCTCGTCATCTCCTCCGACCTGCCCGAGGTCCTCGCTCTGGGTGACCGCATCCTCGTCATGCGCGAGGGCCGGCAGATGGGCATCCTTGATCATGACGACGCCACCCAGGAAACCGTCATGCGTCTGGCCACCGGCGCCATCAGCCTGAAGGGGGCGGCATGACCCTCCTCCTTCGCTTTGTCCCAAATACTCCCGCCGGAGGCATCCTCCCCCACCACGGCAAAAGGGCCGGGTCATGCTAGGACGGCTTTCCCCGCAGACCCTGCGCATTCTGGCGCTGCTGGTGGTTCTGGCTCTCGTTCTGGCCTTCTTCGCCAGCCAGGTGCCCAACTATTTCAACGCGCGGCTCTTCAACCGGATCTCGTCAAGCGTGGCGATCATGGCGCTGATTGCCACCGCCCAGACCCTGGTCATTCTCACGCGCAACATCGACCTCTCAATCGGGTCAGTGGTCGGCTTCACCGCTTTTGCCACTGGCAACCTCGTCGCGGGCAGCCCCGATATCCATCCGCTTGTTCTGGTCGTCTACGCCATGCTCGTGGGTGCAGGCTTTGGCCTGATAAACGGGGTGATCGTGGCCTATGCCCGGGTCCCCTCTATCATCGTGACACTGGCGACAATGGCCATCTTCCGGTCTGCCCTCGTCGAATACTCGGATGCCAAATCCATCACCTCGTCGCAGCTGCCCCAATGGCTGGTGCAGTTCCCCAATACCAGCCTGTTCGAGGTCGGGGGCGTCCAGTTCCGGGCGGCCTTCGTGACGGCCGTGATCGTGGTCCTGATCGTCCACGTTGCCCTCAATCGGCTGCGGCCTGCCCGCAGGCTTTATGCTGTCGGCTCCAACCCCGAAGCGGCGGAAATGGCAGGGATCAACCTGCGTCTGACGGTTCTCAGCGCCTTTGTCATGGCCGGGGCGCTGGCGGGGCTTGCCGGTTTCATGTTCCTTGCCCGCTTTGGCAATATCACGGTTGTGGCAGGCCTCGGGTTCGAGCTGAAGTCGGTGGCCGCCGCCGTTGTCGGCGGGGTCAATATCTTTGGCGGCTCGGGCACTGTGCTGGGGGCTCTGATCGGGGCGATCCTCGTCGATCTGATCGACACTTCCCTCGTCCGCTGGGCACTGGTCAGCGAATTCTGGCGCGAGGCGGTATTGGGTGCTCTGATCCTGACTGCTGTCGCCGTCGATGCCATCCTGATGCGGCGCCTGATCCGGATGCGGATCGCCCGCGAAAAGGAACGCCTTGCCGCCCTGCCGCAAACGGAGGCCGTCGAATGACCCTGCTTCGTCGCCTGCAAAGCTGGGAGGGCTTCCTGCTTGCCGCTCTTCTCTGCATCATGGTCATGAATTCGATCCTGTCGCCGCAGTTCCTGACGGTGGGCAACCAGATCAATCTGTTCCAGCTGTCGATCGAAAAGATCATCGTGGCGCTGATCATGACTTTCGTGATCATCAACGCCGAGATCGACTTGTCGGTTGGGTCCATGATGGGGCTTTCAGCCTGTGCCTTTGGCTGGCTTTTCCAGCAAGGCGTCGATCCGGTTCTGGCCATTGTCATCTGCCTTGGCATCGGTGCCCTGGGCGGGGCGCTGAATGGATGGTTCATCGCACGGGTCGGACTGCCAAGCCTTGTCGTGACGCTGGCCACCCTGATCGGATTCCGGGGTCTGGCCCGGGTGCTGGTCGAGGATCGCGGGATCACCGATTTTCCAGACTGGTTCGATGCCTTTGGTCAACAGGGCCTTATCGGCCCGATCCCCTTTGCCCTCATCGCCTTTGTCGTGCTTTTCGTAGTCCTCTGGGTCGTCCTTCAAAGGTCCGGCTTTGGCCGCAAGACCTATGTCATCGGCACCAACCGCGAGGTGGCCATCTATGCCGGAATAGATACCGCCCGGCACAAGATGATTATCTTTACCGCCTCGGGCCTCATTTCGGCCTTTGCTGGTCTTCTCTTCGCCGCCCGGGTGGGGGCGGTTCGGGGCGATGTCGCCTTGGGGTTTGAGCTGGACATCATTACCATGGTGCTGCTGGGTGGGGTCAGCATCTTTGGCGGAACGGGCAGCCTGATGGGCACCTTGCTCGCCATTCTGATCGTGCTCAACCTGCGCAATGGTATGGCGCTGGTGAACATCACCGGGCATATCCAGACCGGGGTTGTTGGAATGTTGCTGATTGCATCCGTGCTCGTGCCCCGCATCGATCTGGGCCGGTTGCGTCGATCAAAGGAGGAAACCGCATGAGCGATCCCGCCCAGCGGATCGTTTTTGACGAACCCATCGTTCGTGAAAGCGTGGCCGAGGCCGTGGCCCGGCGCATCCTTGACATGGTCACCTCCCGTGCCCTCAAGCCGGGGGATCAATTGCCACCGGAACGGGATCTGGCCGAAAGCCTTGGCGTGTCCCGCCCCTCTGTCCGCGAGGCGATCCGGGGCCTGTCCATCCTGGGCGTCGTCCGGTCGCGACAGGGGGGAGGGGCCTATATCTCGGCCCTGGATGCCGAAAGCCTGCTCGGCCCCATCCGCTTTTTCCTGACCCTTGAAGATGTGAATATTGGCGAGCTGTATGACGCCCGGAGCCTGATCGAAAGCGATGTCGCCCGTCGCGCGGCGGTCAATATGGATGATGCCACCCTTGCCCGGCTTGGGGCCCATCTTGAGGCCCAGAAGGCCACCCTGTCGGATGCCCGCGCCTTTCGGCTGTCCGACTTTCAGTTTCACGAAATGATCTGGACCGGTTCCGGCAATGCCTTCCTCCAGCGCATCGGAGAAAGCCTGAATTCCCTAGGGCTAGAGTTTCGCAAGCGCGCCTCCGAGACGTCGGGCGTGCTTGAGCAAAGCTACGAGGACCACCAACGCCTCTATGCTGCCCTGTCGGCCCGTGACCCCGAGGCCGCCGCCAAGGCCGCGGAACTGCATATGCACAACGTCTATCAATCGACCATCGGCCAGGAGGAGGCACCATGACAGCAAGGATCGGCATCGTCGGAATTGGCTGGTGGGCCACCTTCAACCACATCCCCACCATTCAGGCTGGAATCGATGCAGAGGTCGTGGCGATCTGCGATCTGGATGCAGACCGGGTCCGCATTGCAGGTGACCTTTTCGGAATTGCCGGGCGCTATGGCGATGTCGCCCAAATGCTGGCAGCCGAGAACCTGGACGGGGTCATGATCTCGACCCCCCATATCCATCACACCGCCCCGGCGATCGCGGCCCTGGAGGCGGGCTGTCATGTGCTGGTTGAAAAGCCCATGGCCACAACGGCCGCCGATGGCCGGGCCATTGCCGCCGCAGCAGCAAAGGCCGGGCGCGAGGTTCTGGTGCCAACGGGCCTGAACTTCACCGCCTACACGGCCAAGGCAAAGTCCTGGGTGCAAGAGGGCCGGATTGGCACGATCCGTCACGCAGTCTGTCAAATGGGCTCTCCATTGGATGACCTCTTCTCGGGCAAGCCGATGCTGGAAACGGCCGACCATCTGTTTCGGCCTCCCGCCTCGACCTGGGCGGACCCGGCCAAGGCGGGTGGGTACGCCTGGGGGCAGATGTCCCATTCGCTGGCCTGGCTGACCTGGGTGGCTGACCTGACCTATGACAGCGTGTTCGCCATGGACGTGAAATCGCCCTCTGGGGTGGACTATTATGACGCCGCCATCGCTAGGGCGACAAATGGGGCAACAGTGTCGATCTCGGGTGCCTCCACGGTGCCCAAGCATGTGGGGATGCACACCGACGTGCGGATCTACGGGTCCGAAGGGATGATTACCTTTTCCAACCTGCCTGCAGTGCTCGAGTTGCGGCGTCTGGACGGGCAGGACGCTTCAGTGCCCCTGAACGATCTTGAGGCTGGCTATGACGGGGCCTTGCCCGTCAGGATTTTCGCCGCCCTTTGCAACGGCAAGCCTGTCACCAACGCCTCCAACGCCGAATGCGGGGCGCGGGTGACCGAGGCGCTGGATGCGCTTTATCGGTCGGCGGCCAGCGGCCAGCTTGAGCGGATTGGAGGCTAGGATGCACCTGTCCCTTACGTCCTGGTCGCTGCCGTCCTGCACATTGCAGGAAGCTGCGGCCATCTCAAAGGCCTTGGGGATCGGGGCGCTGGACGTCGGGCTCTTTTACCGCTCGGCCCTCGACAAGGCGCTTATCCGGAACGACCCGGACGCGGCGGCGGCCGGGCTTGCCGACATTGGCGTTGCCATTCCCAACTATTACCACCTGTTCGGTGAGGGGCTGGGGGGGCAAAACCTTGCCCTGCCCGGAACGCTGGATGCCAATCTGGCGGACCTGACGCAGGTCCTGACCTTTGCCGATGCCGCCGGGATTGGCACTGTGTTTGTCCTGCCCGGCATCGTGAACCCCGGTCAGTCCCGCGAAGACGCAGCCCGTGTCAGTGCCGAAAGCCTGCGGGCGATGGTTGCACTGTCCGACGACTTCAAAGCGATCCTCTGCGTTGAACCCCACGTTCACAGCTGGGCTGAAAGCCCCGCCCTTGTGCAGGAGCTGGTTGCCGAAACCGGCGTGCGGCTTGCCCTCGACTATGCCCATTTTGCTTGCCTCGGCTACCGTCAGGACGAGATTGACGTGCTTGCCCCACACGCCGCCCATGTCCATTTGCGGCAGGCCCGGATGGGGGTGCTTCAGGCCAAGTTTGGCCAGGGTACGCTGAACTTTCCGGCGATGTTCGGCACCCTTCGGGCAGCAGGCTACAATGGCGCGCTGGCGTTGGAGCCGGTGCATCAGGACTACATGAACACGCTATTCGACGATGTACTGACCGAGGTTGTCGCCCTGCGCGACTGCTACAACGACTGGACAGGAGACAGATAATGCCCGGATACGCATGGGTGCTGGAGGTCCGCCCCGGCTATGAAGAAGAGTACAAGAAGCGCCACGACGAGATCTGGCCCGAAATGCTTGAGGCGTTGCGCGAGGCGGGCATCAGCAACTACAACATCTTTCGCCATGGGCTGACGCTGTTCGGTTATTTCGAAACCGACGATCTTGAGACCAGCCAGAAGGCCATCGGCGCGCATCCGGTCAACGCCAAATGGGGCGAATGGATGGGGCCGATCATGAAGGTCGAGGTCGATCCTGCGACCCAGTTCCCCTACCTTCTGCCCAAGCAATTCTATATGGCCTGAACGGCGCGGCTAGGGGACTTGCGCGACAAGGAACACCGCCTTACCCGGCCCGGGCCGCCAGCGGTCCTTGATGACAAAGCCTGCCTCGATGTGGCTGGCCACCAGATCACTGTCGCTGAACCGTCGGACCAGAGGCAGGAGGCCCAGAGCATTTCCGACCCTCAGAATCCATGTGACGATGCGGGGCATGTCCGTGGCGCAAACGGTGCTTGAGACAAAAAGCCCGCCGGGTTTCAGCAGGCGGTGAACCTTGGTCAATACCGCCTCCTTGTCCTCCAGCAGATGCAGGATGCTCATCCCAAGGATGGCGTCGTAGCTGTGGTCGGGGGCGGTCCATTCCTCGATCCTTGCGACCTCAAAGGACAGGTTGGTCTGCCCTGCAGCCGTGGCCTTGTCCCGCGCAATCGCGATCATCTTTGGGGAAAAGTCGATGCCTGTATAGCGCCGCACAAAAGGGGCGTGTTGCAGGGCCGTGGTGCCGGTCCCGCAGCCAAACTCCAACACCGCCATCTCGGGGGACAGCAGGCGTCTGGTTGCGGCAAGCTTGTGTTGATAGGCGGCCTCGTCCGCAACCGGTGTGCGGGCGTATCGCCCTGCAATTAGGTTCCAGAACCTTGGGGATGTGGGTATCGTCGCATCGCCTTCCTGTGCAGAAGGGCCCCGACAGACCCTGGTTCAGGCCATTTCGGCCAGTCGTTTCGCGGCAGCCAGCGCAAGCGGGCTAAGCCCGCCGCCGCCTTTGCCAAGGTACTCCTGCAACTGTGCGCGCATGCGCGGGTCCCAGAACTCTCGCAGGTGACTGGCCGTTTCAGCCACCTTATCGGCATGGGGCTGTGTGTCAAAGAAGCCAGCGATCTGGTTGGCCATCCGCACAAGTTTGGCATCGATGTCAATGGTGGCGTCCAGGGTGTCAGAGGACATGAGGCTGCTCCGTTATCCGGTGGGCATGTGAAAAGACATGGGTTTCGCCCCGGCTGCGGGTGGCAAGGGTGATGCCCGCCCCCTCGGCCAGACGGACGGCATGGGCGGTGGGCGAAGACACCGCCAGAACCAAGGGCGCACCGGCCATCGCTGATTTCTGGACCATCTCGACCGACAGCCGGGAGGTCAGAACGATCGCCCCGGTCGCCGGATCAATGCCCGCCCGGGCCATGGCCCCGATCAGCTTGTCCAGCGCATTATGGCGGCCCACATCCTCGCGGGCCAGAAGGATGCCAGTACCGGGCAGGTAGAACCCCGCCGCATGGACAGCGTGGGTCTCGTCATGGAGCGGCTGCCAGTCGCGCAATTCGTCCAGCGCCAGGGCCACCTCGCTTGCCGCGATAGTGACACCTCCGGCAACACTGGGGACGTCGCGGGCGGCCTCTTCAAGACTATCAATGCCGCACAGGCCGCAGCCGACAGGGCCCACCATGGCACGGCGGCGCTTGGACAGGGCTTCAACCTTTTCGTCAGGGAGCCACATCCGGGCCTCAATGCCCGCGCCATGTTCGACAACCTCGACCGGTCCGATCTCGGACATCTGGGCGACACCTTCGGTGAGGGTGAAGCCCACGGCAAAATCCACAAGGTCTGCCGGGGTGGCCATCATCACCGCAAGGGTCGATCCGTTATGGACGACAGCCACGGGCACCTCTTCGGGCAAGACCCGCGAGGCGGGACCTGCGCCGGGGGACAGGGTGCCGACCCGGCGCCGGGTCACGGCATGGGTGGTGTGGCGGCCCATCACTCCGCCGCCGGAAGGATGCGGCGGGACTTTGCCGCCTGTGCGCTATAGTCCGTCTGCCATTCGGTCAGCCCGTTGGACAGACCGACCTGTACCGCCGTCACCTTGTATTCCGGGCAGTTGGTCGCCCAGTCCGAGTAATCGGTCGTAATGACGTTGGCCTGCGTGTCCGGGTGATGGAAGGTCGTGTAGACCACACCCGGCGAGACCCGGTCGGTGATCTTGGCGCGCAGCGATGTTTCGCCCGTCCGGCTGGCCAGCTTGACCCAGTCACCGTCCTTGACGCCCCGGACCTCGGCATCCTGGGGATGGATCTCAAGAAGGTCCTCGTCGTGCCAGGCGACATTGGCCGTGCGGCGGGTCTGGGCGCCGACGTTGTACTGGCTCAGGATGCGGCCGGTGGTCAGCAGCAAAGGAAAGCGCGGGCCGGTCCGCTCTTCGGTGGCGATGTATTCGGTCACGATAAAGCGGCCCTTGCCCCGGACAAAGCCGTCCACATGCATCAATGGCGTCCCCAGAGGGGCCTTTTCATTGCACGGCCACTGGACCGAGCCCATCTCCTCAAGCAACGCATAGGACACCCCTGCAAAGGACGGGGTCGTCGCTGCAATCTCGTCCATCACCTGAGAGGGGTGGGTATAGGTCCAGCCGCCGCCCATGGCATTGGCCAAAAGCATGGTGACTTCCCAATCGGCGTAGCCGTTGCGGGGCTGCATGACCTTGCGGACCCGATTGATGCGGCGCTCGGCGTTGGTGAAGGTCCCGTCCTTTTCGAGGAAGGTAGAGCCGGGCAGGAACACATGGGCATAGTTGGCGGTCTCGTTCAGGAACAGGTCCTGCACGATAACGCAGTCCATCGCCGCGAGGCCCGCAGCCACGTGATGGGTGTCGGGGTCGGATTGCAGAATGTCCTCGCCCTGAATGTAGATGCCCTTGAACCCGCCATTCGCGGCAGCATCAAGCATGTTGGGGATGCGCAGGCCCGGCTCGGCATCCAGCGTCACGCCCCAAAGCTTGTCAAACACATCCCGGACGGCAGGGTCGGACACATGGCGATAGCCCGGCAACTCGTGGGGAAAGGACCCCATGTCGCAGGCGCCCTGCACGTTGTTCTGGCCGCGCAACGGGTTCACACCAACGCCAGGACGGCCCAGGTTGCCGGTCATCATGGCAAGGTTCGCAATCGCCATGACCGTGGTCGAGCCTTGCGAATGTTCGGTCACACCCAGCCCGTAGTAAATCGCCCCGTTGCCACCCTTGGCGAAGAGGCGGGCGGCTTCACGGACCGACGCGGCGGGAACGCCGGTCAGCAGTTCCGTCGCTTCGGGGCTGTGGCGCGGGTCCGAGATGAAGGCGGCATAATCGGCAAACTCGTCCCAGTCGCAGCGCTCACGGATAAAGGCCTCGTCCATCAGGGCCTCGGTCACGATGACATGGCTGATTGCGCTCAGCACGGCCACATTGGTGCCCGGGCGCAACGGCAGGTGATGGGCCGCCGCGATATGGGCGGATTTCACCAGGTCGATGCGGCGGGGGTCGATGACGATCAGCTTGGCCCCGGCCCGCAGGCGCTTTTTCAGGCGCGAGGCAAAGACGGGATGGCCGTCGGTCGGATTCGCCCCAATGACGATCACCACATCGGTCTGTTCGACACTGTCAAAGTCCTGGGTCCCGGCCGAGGTGCCAAAGGTGGTCTTCAGGCCGTAGCCCGTCGGCGAATGGCAGACCCGGGCGCAGGTGTCGGTGTTGTTGTTGCCAAACACAGCCCGGATCAGCTTTTGCACGAGGAAGGTCTCTTCGTTGGTGCAGCGCGACGAGGTGATGCCGCCAATGGCGCGGGTGCCGTGGCGGGCCTGTATGTCGCGCAACCGGCCCGAGGCAAATCCGATGGCCTCTTCCCAGGGCACTTCGCGCCAGGGCTGGTCAATGCTATCGCGGATCATCGGGTTCAGGATGCGGTCTGTATGGGCGGCATAACCCCAGGCAAAGCGGCCCTTGACGCAGGAATGACCGCGGTTGGCCTTGCCGTGTTTCCACGGCGTCATGCGCACGACCTCGTCACCGCGCATCTCGGCCTTGAAACTGCATCCGACCCCGCAATAGGCACAGGTGGTGATGACCGACCGCTCGGGGGTGCCGATCTCGATCACCGATTTCTCCTGCAGCGTCGCGGTCGGGCAGGCCTGCACACAGGCACCGCAGGACACGCAATCCGAGGCCAGTGCCGTGTCGGATTTCGCCCCAAAGGACACCCGGCTGTCAAAGCCGCTACCCTCGATGGTCAGGGCAAAGGTGCCCTGCACCTCTTCGCAGGCCCGCACGCAGCGCGAGCAGACGATGCATTTGGCGGGGTCATAGCTGAAATAGGGGTTGCTGTCGTCCTTGGGGATGTAGCGGGGGTTGGCCTCGCCGCTCTGGCGGACCTCGAAATGGTTTTCCGTGCCCTCGTAGCGGACATCGCGCAGGCCGACGGCCCCTGCCATGTCCTGCAACTCGCAATCGCCATTGGCCGAACAGGTCAGGCAGTCCAGCGGGTGGTCCGAGATGTATAGCTCCATCACCCCCTTGCGGATCTTCTTCACCTTCGGGGAATGGGTGTGCACGACCATCCCTTCGGTCACCGGGGTGGTGCAAGAGGCGGGGGTTCCGCGCCGCCCCTCGATCTCGACGACGCAAAGGCGGCAAGATCCGAATGCCTCGAGCGAGTCTGTGGCACAAAGCTTGGGCACCTGGATGCCGGCCTCGGCGCTGGCGCGCATGACCGACGTTCCTTCCGGCACCGACACTGAAAACCCGTCGATGGTCAGGTTCACCAGTTTCGTCGATTTCGACGCGGGGGTGCCCATATCGGTGTCGTCCCACGTCGGGATGATGAAATCTTTCATGAGCGTGAGCCCTCCTGTGCCGCGCGGGCGTATGCGACCAATGCATTGGCGTGGCCATGGCCCAGGCCATGATCGGCCTTCAGCCACGCCACCGTCTCCATGTGTTTTTCGCCTGACTGGCTGGCGATAAGGTCAAGCCAGTGTTGTACCGGCTGGCCATAGGTCTTTTCGATCGAGGGCCAATAGGACTCAGGTCCCTTGGCCGTTGGAGCTGTCATGACAGGGGCCCTGCCGTCTTCGGATCAAAAATATCCCGGGGGAGTCCCGTAGGGACGGGGGCAGCGCCCCCCAGCAACGTTGTCAGTTGTGCCCTCATTCTGCCGCCTCTTTTGCCTTGGCAAAGTCATCGGGGAAATGGGTCAGGGCTGACATCACCGGAAACGGGGTGAACCCTCCCAACGCGCAAAGAGATCCGTCCTTCATCGTCTCGCACAGATCAGTCAAAAGCGGGATCGCCGCGGCGTCGCCCCGCCCGATGCGGTCGATGGTCTCGACACCGCGCACCGCGCCGATCCGGCAGGGGGTGCACTTGCCGCAGGATTCCACCGCACAGAATTCCATCGCGAACCGCGCCATCCCCAGCATGTCCGCGGTCTCGTCAAAGACGACGACACCGGCGTGACCGATCAATCCGCCCTGACCGTCGAATTCTTCGTAGCCAAAGGGGGTATCGAACTTCGACATCGGGAAATAGGCGCCCAGCGGGCCACCGACTTGCACAGCTTTGACCGGGCGGCCCGTGGCGGTGCCGCCGGCGATATCCTCGACGATCTCGCCCAGGGTCAGGCCAAAGGCGGTCTCGAACAGTCCGCCCTGGCGGACGTTCCCGGCGATCTGCAAAGGGATCGTGCCACGTGACCGGCCCAGACCGAAATCGCGATAGTACGCCGCCCCCTTCTCAAGGATGACCGGCACCGTCGCGAGGCTGATTACGTTATTGACGACCGTCGGCTTGCCCAGGAACCCCTCAAGGGCGGGGAGCGGCGGCTTGGCCCGCACGACGCCCCGCTTGCCTTCCAGCGAATTGAGAAGCGAGGTTTCCTCGCCGCACACATAGGCCCCGGCGCCGATCCGGATTTCCATGTCAAAGGCCCGGCCAGATCCAAGAACATCGCCCAAAAGGCCAGAGGTGCGGGCAATCTCTACCGCCTCTTGCATCACTTCGATGGCATCGGGATACTCAGACCGCAGGTAGACATAGCCCCGAGTGGCCCCGACGGCGAGGCCCGCGATGATCATCCCTTCGATCAGGGTGAAAGGGTCGCCTTCCATCAGCATCCGGTCAGCGAAAGTGCCGCTGTCGCCCTCGTCGGCATTGCACACGATGTACTTTTGCGTGGCTTCTGCACCGGCGACCGTGTTCCATTTGATCCCGGTGGGAAAGCCTGCGCCACCCCGGCCGCGCAGGCCGCTGTCGGTGACTTCGGTGACGATTTCGGCCCCGGTCATCTCCAACGCCCGGCGCAGACCGACAAGGCCGCCATGCGCCTCGTAGTCGCGCAAGCACAAAGGGTCGATGACGCCCACCCGCTGAAAGGTCAGACGGGTCTGCCGCTTCATCCAGGGCAGGTCTTCCGTTGGCCCCAGCGCCTTGTCCGAGGTGCCGTCGAGGATTGCCGGGATATCGGCGGCGGTGGCCGGGCCATAGGCCATGCGTGGCCCGTCGCCCTCCTGCACCTCGACCAAAGGCTCCAGCCAGATCATCCCGCGCGATCCGTTCCGCACGAGTTTGACATCGGGGTTGCCTGCCAGCACGGCCGCGACCGCGTCGGCCCCAAGGGCCCGGGCGGCCGCATCGCGGGGTACATAGATGGTCCGCGTGACGGTCATGCGCCTGCCTCCTCAAGGATTGCATCCAATCGGGCCTTGTCCACCCGGCCGACAACCACCCCGTCCACAAGTGCGGCGGGGCCACAGGCGCAAAGACCAAGGCAGTAGACAGGCTCAAGCGTCACCGCTCCGTCCGCGGTCGTTCCGTGCCAGTCGACACCCAGCCGCGCCTTGGCCGCATCGGCAAGGTCGTTGGCACCCATGGCCTGACAGGCCTCGGCCCGGCAAATCTTGACCACATGCCGGCCGGCGGGGGCGTCGCGGAAATCGTGATAGAAAGATACGACCCCATGCACTTCCGCAGTGGTAACGTTCAGGGCCGAAGCGATGACCGGCAAGGCGGCCTCGGGGACATGGCCGAAGGCGTGCTGGACGTCATGCAGGATGGGCAGCATCGGCCCTTCGCGCCCCAAATGCGCCGCGCAAATAGCTGACACCTGGGCAGTAAGGTCGGCGGGTGCTTGTGCGCTGTGCATATCCGGGCCTCCAAAGGGCAAATCACCCGATCTTGGTGGCCAGCTTTACACCCAAATTCAATATCGAAAGTTCGTCACTTGATAGTTTTTAGCTATCAAACTCGGCCATGCGCCGCGCTTCGAGCATAAGCGACGCAATGACAGGCGTATGCGGCTCTCGGTAAGGGGCAATCAGGCCCACGGCGTGGCGGGCATCGGGGGCCACAATCGGGATCGAGACCAGCGGGCCATTGGTCGTAAAGATTTCGGCGGCGAGTCGGGGGAGAATCGTTGCCAGCCCGCCATGCAGGACGTGGCTGACCAGGACGATCGTTGAGTTGCTTTCGACCCTCGGGGTGACCTCAATCCCTGCTTCGGCCAGATGGCTGCCTATGATGCGCCGGTTTTGCATGTCGGGCGTCAAAAGGCACAGTGGAACCTCCCCCAGATCCCCCCAACGGACCTCTTTGCTTTTGGCAAGCGCGGCGTCCTTGTGCAGGACCAGAACATAGCGTTCGGCATAAAGCGGGACGGTCACGACCCGGCCCAGCGGTTCATTGTCCAGATAGCTGATGCCTGCGTCGATCTGCAGATCCTCCAGCAAATGCAAAATCTCGGTCGAGTTTGAAGACAAAACCGTAAAGTGCACATTCGGATGGGTCCGGGCAAATCCTGTCGTCAACCGGCTTACGACCGTTAGCGCGGTCGGGATTACGGCCAGCCGGACCTTGCCGGACAGGCCGGTCCGCGCCGTGCGCAGTTCTTCCTTCATCGTGCGGGTGTCGCCGACAATCTGGCGGGCCCATTCCAAAACGCGCTTCCCCTCAGGCGTCAGCCCCTGATAGCGCGACCCGCGCAGGACCAGCATCACGCCCAGTTGCTCTTCCAGCTGCCGGATACCGGCGGAAAGGGAGGGCTGGGTGATGCCGACGGCCTCGGCGGCCTTGCCAAAGTGGCGGGCCTGGGCCAGCGCCAGGAACATTTCAAGCTTGTCGATCATGAAAAACCTCCGGGGATCAGCGTCCAGTCTGCCCTGTTTTAGGGGGCTTGGCCATTGGCAGGGCAGGGTGATCTGGATCAAGGAAGAGGCCCCCTTGCGATGTCAGTATTGCGCCAAGACGGAGGCACATCATGTCTGACAATCCCTATACAACGCTAGGCCTCACCAAGGCCGCGACCGAGGCCGAGATCAAGGCCGCCTATCGCAAGCTCGTCCGAACCTCGCATCCTGACCTGCACCCGGACGACGCGGGAGCGGAGGCGCGATTCAAAGCGATATCGGCGGCTTACGATTTACTGAAAGACCCCGAAACCCGTGGCCAGTTCTACCGGGGCGAGATTGATGCCAGCGGCGCCCCCAGACAAGAGCGCCAGTTCTATCGCGACTATGCAGGGGCGGCAGACAACCCCTATCGGGGCGGTCCGCGTTTTGATGGTGACGATGATGCCGCCGACATCTTTGCCTCCTTCTTTCGCCAGCGTCAGCAAAGGCCAGGGCAGCAGGGTTTCTCGGCCCGTGGCAATGATCGCCGCTATTCACTCGAGGTGCCGTTTCTGGATGCGGTCAACGGGGGCAAGACCCGCATCGTCCTGCCCGGTGGCGGGGCGCTGGAAGTGGCGATCCCTCCGGGTGTTTCGGACGGTCAGACCATCCGTTTGCGCGGCAAGGGCGATCCGGGGTTCGAGGGTGGCCCACCGGGCGATGCCCTCGTGACCTTGTCTGTCCAGCCTCACATGACCTTTCAAAGGCAAGGCAACGACATCCACATCGTGCTTCCGGTGCCGTTGGACGTGGCCATTCTGGGCGGCAAGGTCGCCGTGCCGACTATTTCCGGACAGGTCCAGATGTCCATCCCGCCGGGATCAAGCTGCGGCAGGGTTCTGCGCTTGAAAGGCAAGGGGGTTCATCCGTCGCGCGGGCCGGGGGGGATCAACTGGCCGAAGTGCGCATCATCCTACCCGATCCGATTGATCCTGACCTGACCGACGCGATCGAAGGCTGGCAGGCCAAGCGGGCCAAAACAACAGGGAAAGGGGGCCAGTCATGACAAGGACCTTCAGTTTCACTCAGGTGATAGCAGCCGTTCCGCGACTGACCGAAGAGGAATTGACCCAGTACATCGAGGCGAGCGTGGTGGTTCCGACCCTGACGGCCACGACGCAGGTCTTTTGCCACGTCGACCTCGCCCGGCTCGAGTTGCTGTGCGATCTGCGCGACGTGTTCAATCTGGACGCTAATGCCGTTCAGATGGTCGTCGGGCTGATCGACCAGTTGCATGACGCGCGGACGAGCCTCGAGGCGATCACCGCCGCCGTGTCGGCGGAACCGGAGGAAGTTCGCCGTCGCATTGGCATTGCGGTACAGCACTGGTCCGAGGGGGCAAACCGCAGGGACGCGACTAACTAAGCGCGCCCGAGCCGTGCTTGAGGATGACAGGAACCACCAGTTCCTCTTCATCCAGCAGGTGGCGATCCAGAAACCCTTCCAGACGGGTCAGGTCATCGTTGAACCGACCGATGCTGCTGCCAAAGGCAATCGGATCGGACAGCCGCGACAGAATGGCGTTGGCCCCTTTGACAAAGGTGTTCAGGTGCCCGTCAATGGCGTGGTGGTCCTTGTCGAGGATTTCAAACCCTCGGGCAATCGTCGGTTCAGTCCGGGCCAGAACCGGAAAGTAGTGATGATCCTCGATCTGGTGGTGCCCATGCAGTTCGTTGACGAACATGCCGCCGAATCGGGACAGGCGGTTGGCATAGGTCTTGGGGTCGATCTTGCGATCCGCCGCTGCCTGGGCATCGGACTGCATGTTGGCCATGAGTTTGCGAAACATCATGTGCCGCTCCAGCCAGAAGCTGATCAGCCCGTGAAACTCGGAATGGCTTTCCCAGCTGTCGCGGGGATAGGCGGTGACCAGCACACGCAGCGCGTCGGGCAGGGCAAGGCGGGTTTCAAGGGTAATGTCTTCGGCCATTGGCGATCTCCTCTACCGAGCCAGACATAACCCGTGTGGCAGGAAGGGAAAGCCGGAACAGGCAGGGCGCAACCCGGGCGCGTTGCAAACAACCATAGGGATTCGTTCCGCCAACCTGTGTTCAGGCCGGCATCACCATATGTCAGACGTCAAAATGACGAAGTTGAGCTACAAATCGCCGATCGTGTACGCCAAATGTCAGCAAACTGACCGGCCTCCTCTTCTGCCGTAGGGTCAAGTTGCGATGTCTCTTGCCATTTCACCAAACAGGCAAAAGGATCAATCCATGCCCGCGCAACGCGCGGGACGGGCGTTGATCTGTGGCCCGGCCGCAAGGACCGCCAGCCACCAATAGCAACAGGGAGAATATAAATGACAATCAAAACAACACTTATGGCGGGTACCGCCACGGCGCTTATCGCGCTTGCCGGACAGGCGATGGCCGATGCACATGCCGTCCATCCTGTCACCGGTCAGGCCCTCGCCTCCGAGCAGGTCTTTACCTACCGGGTTCTTGACGATTTCCCGTCCATCGACCCGCAGTTGATCCAGGATGTTTCGGGATCCGAAGTTGCACGCGACCTGTTCGAAGGCTTGATGAACGAAGATGCGGAAGGCAATGTGATCCCTGGCGTTGCCACTGGTTTTGAAGTGTCCGACGACGGTCTTGTTTATACCTTTACCCTTCGCGACACTGCCAAGTGGTCCAACGGCGACCCCGTCACCGCAGGTGATTTTGTCTACGGCATTCGCCGCGCCGCAAACCCGGAAACCGCCTCTGAATATGCGTGGTTCCTCGAAGTTGCCGGCATCCTCAACGCCTCCGCCGTCACCGCTGGCGAAATGCCGCTGGAAGAGCTGGGTGTCCGGGCCATCGACGACCTGACGCTAGAAATCACCATCGACGCGCCGCGTCCGTACTTCCCGCAAACCTCGACTTTCCCCACCCTGTTCCCCGCCCACCAGGCCACGATCGAGGCCTTTGGCGACAACTGGACGGACCCGGAGAACATCGTGTCGAACGGGGCCTACACCCTGTCCGAGTACACGCCGCAGGAAAAGCTCGTCCGCGTGCGTAACCCGATGTACTGGAACAACGACGCCACCATCATCGAGGAAGTCACCGCGCTCATCATCAATGATGAGAACGCCGCCCTGACCCGTTATCTGGCAGGCGAGCTGAACATGACCGACATCCCCGCCGGTCAGTATCCGCGCCTGAAAGAAGAGTATCCCGATCAGGCGATCAGCTTCCCGAACTCTTGCTCTTATTACTACATGTTCAACATGTCCGACAGCGGCCCCGAGGCTCTGGCAGACGCGCGTGTGCGTCAGGCGCTAAGCCTGGCGGTCGATCGTGACATCATCGTCGAAAACGTTCTGGCCGGAGGCCAGCGTGCCGCCTACACCTTTACCCACTGGGCGATCCCAGGCTGGGAAGTGCCGGACATCCCGATGGCAACCATGACCCAGGCCGAGCGCAACGCAATGGCCGTCGAACTGCTGGCCGAAGCGGGTTATGGCACCGACAACCCACTGACGCTTGAGATTGTCTACAACACATCTGACAGCCATGCGGCTATCGCCGTTGCCGTCAGCCAGATGTGGAAGCAGACGCTGGGCGTCGAGGCCACTTTGGCCAACCAGGAATGGGCAACCTTCCTCGACACCCGTGGTGAGCAGAATTACGAAGTAGCTCGGGGCGGCTGGTGTGCAGACTATGCAGAACCCTCCACCTACCTCGACCTTTTCACCACCACCTCGTCTTACAACGACGGCAAATACTCCAACGCCGAAGTTGACGCGCTGATGCAAGAGGCCAAACTGGCTTCTGATCCTCTACCGCTGTACCAGCGGGTCGAAGAGATCGCCGCCGCCGATGCTGCGATCATCCCGGTCTACCACTATGCCAGCGTTCGCATGATGAGTGAGAACCTGGAAAACTGGCCAACCGAAAACCTGTTGCAGAACTGGTATTCGCGCGACCTCTACATCTCGGCCTCCGAGTAACCCTGGTCAAATCTGAACGAAACGCCGCGCCCCTCTAGGGGGCGCGGCACATCGTCGTATTCTAGCGGCCGGAGCCCCACATGTTCAGTTATATCATCCGCAGGCTCGTCGTCGCTGTGCCGACGTTGCTGATCCTGATCATCATTTCCTTCGTTCTCATGTTCGCGGCCCCCGGAGGGCCCTTCACCAGCGAGCGGGCCTTGCCCGAAGCAGTGATGAACAACGTGATGGAGCGCTACGGGCTGGATCAGCCATATTGGAAGCAGATGTTCGACTATGTGACGAACATCGTGCTGCATTTCGATTTCGGCCCTTCGTTCCAGTATCGCGACCGCACGGTCAACGACGTGATCGCGCAGGGCTTTCCGGTGACGCTGACCTATGGCTTCTGGTCCTTTGTTGTGGCCATCGTAGTCGGCGTCAGCCTTGGAGTGGCGGCAGCCATCCGGCATAACACCTGGCTTGATTATCTGGCTGTCGGCATCTCGATCGGGGCGCAGGTGCTGCCCAACTTCGTGATGGCGCCGATCCTCTTGCTGGTCTTTACCCTTTGGTTGGGCTGGCTTCCGGGAGGGGGCTGGAACGGCGGGCAATGGAACTACGTCATCATGCCGGTCATCGCCCTGTCGACCTCCTACATGGCCTCTATCGCCCGGATCACCCGGTCCTCCATGCTCGAGGTACTCAATTCCGGCTTCATCCGGACGGCACGTGCCAAAGGGCTGCCAACCAGCCGGATCATCATCCGCCACGCGCTGAAGCCCGCCATGCTGCCGGTGCTGAGCTACCTTGGGCCAGCCTTTGTGGCGATGATCACCGGGTCGGTGGTCGTAGACGTCTATTTCTCAACCGGCGGGATCGGGCAGTTCTTCGTGAACTCTGCCTTCAACCGCGATTATTCTGTGATCATGGGGATCACCATTCTGGTGGGGGCACTCACCATCCTGTTCAACCTTCTGGTCGACATCGCCTACGCGTGGATCGACCCGAAGATCCGCTACTAGGAGGGGCCAGAGATGTTTCCCGAAAAAGCTGTGGCGGACGGGCTGGCAGATGCCGCCCACCTCGCCGAGGTTCAAGGGCGGTCCTTGTGGAAAGACGCCCGCATCCGCTTCTTCCGCAACCAGGCGGCGGTGGCGTCGCTTATCGTGCTGATCGCCATTGGCATCTTTGCCGTCTTTGGTGGGCTGGTCGCCCAATACGAGCGGGACTTTATCGACTTTTCGCTGATGGGGGCCAACCAGACCCAAGGGGCGCCGTCCTTTGCAACGGGGCATTACTTTGGCACCGACAGTTCCGGGCGGGACCTGTTTGCCCGGACCGTGCAGGGCACCCGGATCTCGCTTCTGGTGGGCCTTGTCGGGGCCGGTGTGGCGGTCGTGGTCGGGACGCTATACGGCGCGATCGCGGGCTACTTCGGCGGGCGGGTCGACGGCTTCATGATGCGGACGGTCGATATTCTGATGTCGATCCCCTTCATGTTCGTCCTGATCCTGATGCTGGTCATCTTCGGCCGGTCGATCCTGATGCTTTTTATCGGGATCGGGCTGATCTCATGGCTTGATATGGCGCGGATCGCGCGGGGGCAGACCCTGACAATCAAGAACAAGGAATTCGTCGAGGCGGCGGTGGCCATCGGGGTGTCGCCCATGATGATCATCCTGCGCCATATTGTGCCGAACCTTTTGGGCATTGTGATCGTTTACGCGACCCTTCTGATCCCCGGCATGATCATCATCGAAAGCTTCATCTCCTTCATTGGCCTTGGCGTGAGCGAGCCGAACACCTCGCTGGGCGCGCTGATTTCGGCAGGGGCGGGGCAAATGCAATACGGGGTCATCTGGCAGCTGCTGTTCCCGCTGTTCTTCTTCATCATCACACTTTTCGCCTTCTTCTTTGTCGGCGACGGATTGCGTGACGCGCTCGATCCGAAGGATCGCTGACATGGCCCTGCTCGAAATTGAAAACCTGACCGTGACCTTCCAGACCGGGGATGGCCCGGTGAACGCGGTCAACGGCGTCTCGCTTGGTATCGACACCCAAGAGACTTTGGCCATCGTCGGTGAGAGCGGTTCGGGCAAGTCGCAGACCGCCTTTGCCGCCATGGGCCTGCTGGCCCAGAACGGAGCGGCGACGGGCAAGGTCCGCTTTGACGGCAAGAACCTGCTGGAACTGCCACAGGCTGCCCTCAACAAGGTGCGAAGCCAGGAGATCGCGATGATCTTCCAGGACCCGATGACCTCGCTGAACCCGTATATGCGGATCTCGGACCAGATGGCCGAGGTGCTGACCCTGCACAAAGGCATGTCCAAACGCGCGGCGGTGGCCGAGGCAGCCAAGATGCTGGACGCTGTGCGCATCCCCGATGCCAAGGCCCGCATCACCATGTATCCGCACGAATTCTCGGGCGGGATGCGGCAGCGGATCATGATCGCCATGGCGCTTCTGTGCCGCCCCCGCCTGCTGATTGCGGACGAACCCACGACGGCGCTGGATGTGACCGTGCAGGCCCAGATCATGCAGCTTTTGGGCGAGATCCGGCGCGAATTTGGCACTGCTATCATCCTGATCACCCATGACCTGGGGATCGTGGCCGACTTCTGCGACCGGACGCTTGTCATGTATGGCGGGCAAATCATGGAGGAGGGGGCGACGACAGATGTCTTTGCCAGCCCGTCGCACCCCTATACGCTCGGGCTTCTCAAGGCTGTGCCCCGCCTCGATCGGGACGACGATATCCTGCAGACAATCGCGGGCGAGCCGCCGGATATGTCTCGCCTGCCCAAGGGGTGCCCCTTTACCCCGCGTTGTACGTTCCGCCAGGACAGCTGCGCCGATATCCGGCCCGCCCTGACCGATTTCGACGGGACCCGCCGGCGGGCCTGTCATGTTCCCACACAGGAGGTTGCGTGATGTCCGACACGGCCAAAGAACCCATCCTGTCCGTCCAGGACCTCGCCGTCACCTTCGATGTACAGCCCGAAGGGGCTTGGCCCTGGACCAAACCGCTCAAGCTGCACGCCGTGGGCGGGGTGTCGTTTGACCTAAAGCCCGGCGAATGTCTTGGCGTGGTGGGCGAAAGCGGGTCGGGTAAGTCGACCCTGGCCCGGGCGATTGTTGGCACTGTGCCTAGTTCCGGCGGGCGGATCGTGTTCGAAGGCAAGGACCTTGCCGCGATGGATGTTCGCCAGCGGCGGGTGCACCGCAAAGACGTCCAGATGATCTTTCAGGACCCGCTGGCGGCGCTGAACCCCCGGATGCCTGTGGGCGACATCATCGCAGAGCCGCTGGTGACCCACTACCCAAACACGCCCCGCGCCGAGGTCAAGGCGCGTGTGGCAGAGCTGATGGACCGGGTCGGCCTGTTGCCCAACCTGATCAACCGCTACCCGCATGAGTTTTCGGGCGGACAATGCCAGCGCATCGGGATCGCACGGGCCCTGATCCTGAGGCCCAAGCTCCTGATTTGCGATGAGCCGGTGTCGGCACTGGACGTGTCGGTGCAGGCGCAGGTGGTCAACCTGCTGGCCGAACTGCGCCGCGACATGGGCCTGTCGATGATCTTTATCGCGCACGACCTGTCAGTGGTGAAGCATATCTCGGACCGGATCGTGGTCATGTATCTGGGGCGGTTCATGGAAAGTGCCGGCGCCCGCAAACTCTGCACCCGGCCCGAGCACCCTTATACGCAGGCGCTGATCTCCTCCGTGCCGATCCCTGATCCGGTGAAAGAGCGTGCGCGCAAAAGGCCGGTGCTGGAAGGGGAACTGCCTTCGCCGCTGCGGCCACCATCAGGCTGCGTATTCCGAACCCGCTGCCCCAAGGCGCAGGAAAGCTGCGTGCGGAACCTTCCGGCCATCTCGGATCTGGGCGACGGGCACCTCGTTGCCTGCCCGTTCCATGCCCCTGCCGAGGTCCTGGCCCCGGCCTGAGCGTAAGGTGGGTCCGGACCCACCTTACCTTTAGTAGTCGCGTTCGAAAAAGACGCCGAGGCTGGTGGACCCATCCGAATTGGCGCTGCCTGTCACGGTAACGTCCTCTGTCAGGTCCAGGTTCAAATCGATTGTCGTCTGGTTGGTGCCGACAGTCACTTCCGAATAAATTTGATCTGTCAGGTACTTGCCCGCCTGCACAGCGGCATTGCCTTCGGTATCCGTGGTCAGATCCAGGTTGTCGAGGCCAAGGTCCTGTCGGAAACTATTGATCAGCCCGCCGCCCCCACGACCGGCCAGAGTGCTGACGGCAGCGGCAAGCTGGACAGCCTGAAGGGGTGAAATCTGCGACAGGTCACGGCCAAAGATCAGCCGGGCCAGGACCTCGTCCTGAGGATAGGACGGCTCGGATTCGAAACGGACGACAGGCTCGGACGCCGGGCCTTCGATAATGATCTTGACGACAGTCCCGTCCGAAATATTCGTTGTGGCAACAAGTCTGAGGAACGGCACAAAGTCGCCTTGAAGGGTGACACTGCCTTCGTCGAGGGCGAACCGCTGCTGCAGTATGTCGAGCCGTCCCCGGATCAGGTTGAATTGTCCGGCAGGAATGACCTGGCCTGTCGTTCCACCGATCCGAAGGCTACCGCCAAGCTCTGCGTCCAGGCCTCGGCCCCGGATAAAGATCCGGGTGGGTGCGTTGATGGTGATGTCGAGGGGGTAGGCGCGGGCGCCACCGTCCCCATCCCCTTGGGCCGCATCCCCACCCGATAGCGACAGTCCGGCATTGGAAAGGGTTTGTCGAACCCCGGCCGAGGGGGTGATGTGGCGGACAGAGGGCAAGTCTCCGAGGGTGCCGATATCAGAGGACGGGACCTGCACCTCCGTCGTGCCCAGAGACACCGTGCCCGAGATGACCGCCCCTCCGGTCAGGGGTCCGTTGACCCTCAGGTCGGCGTCGGCGGTTGTCTCGTAAAGGTTGGGATCGCGCTGGACGAGGTTGCGCAGGGTAATGGCAAGGTCCGAATTGAACCCGCCCGACAGGGCGATCGGGCCGCTGACGTCCAGCCGCCCGCCACCAGAGGCATCGGCACCAAGTTGCAGGTCAAGTCTTGCACCGGCGAGCCGGATCGTCGCCTCGATATTTTCCAGCGCCCGGCCAAGCGAGGGGTCGGCAAGTTGCCCGTCATTCGTCGTGATCGTTCCGGCAAGTGCGGCTAGCCCGGGTCGACCCTGTGCGGTCAGGTCGAAATTGGCAGTGCCCCTGATCCTACGTGGGTCGAGGACCGCATTGGCAAGGCCCAAGGGGGCGACGCCGGTCGCGCGCAGGTCCAGGGTGCCATCCTCGATGACCGAGCCGGTCACGCGCGAGGCGATCCCGCCGGGCCCAGTGGCATTTGTCCGGACCAGCCAGAACCCACCGGTTTTCCGGGTGGCCGTCCCTTCGACGTTGACGGGACCCCTAAAGTCGGGGGCAAAAATACCAATGTCGGTCAGGCTTGCGTTGAACCGGCCCGACCCTGCACCGCCCCGCCCGTCCAGCGATCCGGCGATGACGAGGTTGGGGTACGAGATGCTCGCCCCCGTCAAGGTCACCCCGCCTTCGTCACCTCGCGTGACATCGGCTGTAATCCGCCCCGTGCCCCGAAGAAGGTCTGCGACAGGGGCGCTGCCCACATCGATGTTGCGGGTCTCAGCCTCGATGCTCAGGTCAAAACGGGCGGCATTGGGCAGAGTGGTGCCCTCGATATCAAGACTGACGCCCCCGCCCAGCTCGACCCCGCCAACACCGGAATAAGCGGCCAGATCGGCGATTTCGACGGAAAGGTCGGTTGCCACCAGCCCGCCATCAGCTTCGCTGCCCGCAAGCAAAGCGATATCGACGACCGCGCCGCCGGGGCCATTGGCCGTCAACTCCAGCCTCTGGGCGCCATTGTCCTGCCGGTTCACCTGACCTTGGGCTGCGATCGTCCCGGGCAAGGACAAGTCGCCCGCCCCCAGGTCGCGTCCCGACAGATCAAAAGACAGGTCGAGCGCGGACAGGTCCAGACGTCCGTCGCCCTCAAGTTCGGCACTCAGGGTGCCGCTCAGGTCACGACCCGCCAGCCCGGAATAGGGTGCAAGCGACGCCACCCGGGCAGAAAGCCTTCCAAGGAGGTCTGCATCCGGGGTCAGGTCCGACAGTGTGGTCAACAGGTCAATGGCGGCCCCGCCGGGGCCGGTCGCAGCAAGGGACAGGGCGACGCCTGCCGCGTCGCGTTGGGCGTCGCCCCGGACTGTCAGCGCGCCGTTCAGCGGAATGCCTTCTGCGACGATGCCGGTTCCTGCGATGTCATAGGTCATATCAAACCCAGAAAGGTCCATTCGGCCGGCGCCGCCCAGTCGGGCGCTGATGCGCCCGGCCAGATCACGCCCGGCCAGACCCGAAAAGGCCGATAGCGTCCCGATATTGGCTTCGACGGTTCCGGCAATTACGCTGCCATCCTCGGGCGAAGTCAGGGTCGCGTCGATACCAAGCTGGGTTGCGCCCGGTCCGATGCCATTGACGGACAGCGTTGTCATCGCCTCGGCATCAAGGGCCGCGTTGCCGCTGATCTGGACAGGCCCGGACAGTCGCGGCTCAACCAGCCCTGCGTCGGTCAGGGCCAGGGCAAAGTCGGCGACACCCGTTCCGTCCGTGATATCTGCGGTTGCCGAAAGACCAAGCGCCGGTGTAGCGAGTCTGAACCCTTCGATCTTCAGGGAACCGGGGGTCGTGCGTTGAAACTGGCCCGACAGGGTGCCGGCGCCAGCCAGAACCGGGTCAAGCTGGGCGACGCCAATGGCCAAGTCATTGCTTTCACCAGTCACAGTCAGATCAAACTGGCTTAGGTCAGGCTGGACAGTACCCGCGATCCTGGCGGTAAGGCTCCCTGCCAGATCACGTCCCGCCAGGGCGGAAAACGGACCAAGGTCGCCGATGTCGGCCCGCACATCTGCCGTAGCGACGCCGCCCGCATCTTCGGGGGCCAGGATCGCGTCGATCTGTACGCTGGTTTGAGGCAGGCTGGCGCTCGCCGTGATCACCGTCTGTCCGACCGCATCCCGGCGGGCGATGCCCTGCACCCGGCCCGGCCCGTCCAGTCCGGGCAGAGCGAGGGAAAGCTCCCTTACAGTCAGGTCAAACAGCGCGTCACTGGCGGTGCTCGTGATCTCGGCCTCGCCGGTGATCGCGATTCCGGGGGTGGTGATGTTCAATTGGGACAGCCGGGTGCCGGTTGTATCGCGATCGGCAGTAACGGCAATCTCACCGGTGCCGATCAACAGGGGGTCCAGTTGGGCAAGGCCAAGAGCAAGGTCTGTCGTCCCGCCCGTCAGGTCGATCTCGAAACTGCCGTCCAGCGGCGCGACACTCGACACGATCTGCAGGCTTGCCGCACCACCCAGGCCCTCGAGTCCGCTCAGACCGCCAAATCGCCCAAGATCGGTGGCATCAAGTGCGATGGTGCTGGCGATCACGAGGCCTTCGCCCGGTCCGGAGATGGTGCCCTCAGCGACAACGCCGAGGCCGGGTCCTTCGACCGTCAGGGTGGTGATCCGGAACGGGCCGTCACCGTCGCGGGCCAGGGCAAGGTCGCCAGTGATATTGGCACCAAGGGCGGTCGCAAGATCAGGATTGGTCAGGCTCAGGTCGCGGGCGGCATAGGTCAGTGCCGCATCAAAGCGCCCCGGGTTGTCTCCGACACGTGGCATAATCACGCCGCCGCCATCCAGGGTCAGTTGGGGAATGGTCACGCCGGGCCGGGCAAAGCCATCGATACCAAACTGGGCCGTCCACCGATCACCTGCTGCCGCGTCGAAGCCAACGACAAGATCGGCACTGTTGACGAATGTCCTTGGCCCGGACAGGGGCAGTAAGACGGGAGAGCCGTCGTCGGCAGCGACCCGGCCGGTAAGGGCAACCCGCCGTGGCCAGCCGTCCGCGGTCAGCTCTGCGGTGCCGGACAGGGATAGGGACTGCGTGGCCACCTGCAATTCGCGCAGGTTGGTCGAGCCGTCATCGGGCCGTTCGATCTGGACGCCCAATCGGGCATTGTTCCCGAAGAAGGCGGCATAATCCGGGGGCAGCAACGCGCCAACATCGCCTTCGACGCCAAGCCGGATATCGAGCCTGTTGCCTGCCGCGTCGTCTGTCACCTGAACAAAACCGAACTGTCCGGTGATCCGCTCAATTCCGTTGGTTGCAAGGGTAAGGTCGGCACTGAAATCCTCGAGGGCGCCATCGCCTTGCAGTGTCAGATCGACCGAAGGCTGGCCCGAAAGATCCAGCGCCCTGACGACAAGGCCACCCGGTTCTTCCTGCAAGCTGACAGCAAGTGCAAGTTGCCGCGAGGCGTTGTCGTAGCTACCGGCGATATCAAAGCGGCCCTGGCCATCCAGCCGTTCGGCGACAATGTTTGCCGTTCCGGTCCCGCCATCCAAGGACACCGACCCGTCAAGGCTAAGCGAGGTCTCTTCGCCCAGTAGGGGCGCGCCCAGAATGATCTCGTCTGCTCTGAGCCGGTCGATCTTGATCGCAACCGGAAGTTCGGGAAGCGAAAAGGGCGAGGCTTCGGGGTTTGGAGGGGAGGGTTCCGCCAGTGGTTGGCGGAAAAATGTAATGGTGTCGGCCGACATCTCCACCACGTCGATCCGGCCGCGCAGCAAGGCGCCGCGATTCCATTCGAAGGCGAGGCCCCGCGCTTCCAGCCAGATCCCTTCGGCGTCTGCGATACTGAGAACTTCGACCGTCGCCCGAGAAGACAAGGCCCCGGCAAAGCCGTCGATGACAACAGTGCGGCTGACATTGGACAGGTTGTCCTCGATCAGCCCAACGAGAAAGCCACGATCCCGCTCTTGCTGGGCTGCGTCCTGTGCACCAGCCAAAGCGGGCAGGATCATGCCAAAGAGGCACAGACAAAGGAGGCGAAGCACTCTCAAAACGCTTGTCCAATGCCGATATAAAGCTCGATCCGCTCCCCCACGCTGTCGCCTGTGACCGGCGTGGCCACGTCAAGGCGGATGGGGCCGATGCCGGTGTTGTAGCGCAATCCGATCCCGGCCCCGGCCTGGAAGGTATCGGTGCCGGACGGCAAAACGCCGTCCCCCACGAGGCCGAAGTCATAGAAGCCGACCGCCCCGATCGTGTCGGTGATACCGAAACGCGCCTCGAGCTGAGCACCGACAAAACTGGTTCCGCCGGTCCGGACCTCAGTCAAACCTCTGCCAAAGTCAGCGCGGCTTGTCACGGCAAGGGATTGGTAGGGCTGGCCACGAACCGTACCGCCGCCGCCGGCATAGAAAAGGTAGTCCGCCGGCGCTTCGAGCGGGTCTGCCCCCAGGATCGAACCGAACTGGGCGCGACCGGCCAGAACCAGCCTGTCGTTCTCGCCCAAACCGCGATAGGCCCGACCGTCGGCATAGGCCCTCACCCCGTTGGCCGCCCCCGTGACGCCAAGGAACGGTGTCACCTCAAGATCCAGATAAAATCCATCCGTTGGGTTCAGCGGGTCGTTCCGCCGTTCCAGTGTACCCTGGAGGGGCAGGGTCAACAGAATGTAGGACCTTGTCCGCCCTTCGCTTTCTTCCACCGCCGTCCTCAGACCAAGTGAGGCGTTATAGGTCAGGTCATCGCGGACATATTGGGTGATGCCGACTTCGAAATCGGCGGAATCCAACAGGTAGCTTTCCTCGTCCTGTCGGGCGATCTCGGCCGTGGCGACAAGATCGATGTCGCGCCGGAACGTCGAGGGACGGTTGAATGACAGGCTAAGCGACGCATCGATGCCGCTGCCGCCAAATCCATCGTTGGCGGTGTTGATATCCGAAACCTCGGCCTCGATCCGGAACCGCTCGGCTCCGCCCAGCAGGTTCCGGTGCAGCCAGAACGCCGAAACCGTCAGACCCTGATCCGTCGCCAATTCGGCCCCGGCTCCGATCCGACGGGGGGTCATCTCGACGACCTGCAAGGTAAAGGGCAAAGTATCGCCCGGTCCGATCGTGTCGGATTCGATGAAGGTGGCCGAGCTGAAGGTACCGGTCCGGCGCAAACGGGCCGCGGCGCGATCCAGTTCTTTCGGATCATAGACGCCCTGCCGGGGCAGGCCTGCAATCTGGCGGACGCGTTCGGTCCTGACCGCCTCGTTGCCCTCGATCGACAAGGACCCCCAACTTAGCCTTGGACCGGGATTGACGGTGACGTTGACATCCAGCCGTTGGTCCGGATGGACTGCGGTGATCTGTTGTCCGGCAGGCGCGGCCTTGGCGTAGCCGTCGGCCTGCCAGGCGGCGACAGCGGCCCGCAAGGCGGATTGGATCGCGCCAGAGCGGGCAACCTCACCCGTTGCAAAGCTTTCGGGCAGGATCGTGTCTGGCAGGATCGGGGCCACTTGCGCTTCGCCAAAAACAAAGGCGGGGCCGGGGTCAACGGTTATTGTCACCGCTGAGACAGTGGACGGCGCGTCCAGCGGGGCAATATTGGCCGCCTCGCGCCCATCGATCCTGATCGAAATGGTGCCGCCGTAATACCCTTCCGAGTAAAGCCCGGTCAGCAGGCGCCGGTAATCGGCGCGGGCGGCTGCAACATAGCTTTGCGCCCCTGCAGGCGTATCGGTTCCAAGGGTCGCGGTCAAAGACGCGCGTTCCAGCACGCCGCGCAGATCCTCTTGCCCGTCCGGCAGCACAATGGTGACGGTCTGCGCCATTGCGCCCGTCGCCATCAGGAAAAAGACACCGGCGGCCCATGTTCCGCTAATCTGGTTGCCTTTCCGTGGCAAAATCGCCCCCTCAGACATGTCGCTCGACACCAATGGTCGGCGACGATTCCCACGATACCCAAGCAGGCACAGAAGGAAAACGCGATAAATTGCTCTTATCGCGTTTGTTTGAAGTTTCGGCGGCTTTCCCCGCACTACCTATCACTGTGGTCTTTTTTGAGAGCTGATCAGTCGGCAGCGCATCTTGACCCTTTTCCTGCGCCCCAAGCCCTGTCAGAGTTGGGATATGTTCGATACGCCTTCCCCCTCGCAGGTTCCGCTGCGGCCACCGTCCGAGGTGATGCGCCTGCGCAGGATGGGGGCCGCCTTTCCCACACGGCTGTCGTTCTTGCCGACATTGCTCAGGCGGTTGAGCAAGGAAGGCGTCACAGTCCACCGCCCGGTCTGGGAGATTGACGCGGAAGGGTTCGGACATGCTGTCTACAGCCTGACCCTTGGCGGGCTCGACTATTCCCTCGTCGCCGTCTCAACCGATCTGCCCGAGGACATGCGAACTGACCGGGTGATCGCGACCGCATGGGACACCTCGTATGTTCTCTACGATGGCATTCCTGATGCTGGGGAGGTTGCCCGGATCGTCGCGTTGGCCCCATTACAAGAGGCTGCCCGCTTTACGCCGCGCGATCTCGTGCTGAGCCGGGCGAACAAATCCGTCCGACTGTGGGATCACGTCACACGGTCCCTACAAGCTGGCCAGCAACCAGACCGCAAAGCCGTGTGCGACACCGGCTACCTGATGCGGACCACCGCTGTTTACGGCAATGGCAAGTTCGGGATCGCGGATCGAGCCCGCATCGCCGACCGTCCCGGGCTGTCCGGCCCCTTTATGGCCGAGATGCTGACGGTCTGGCTGATCCGGGGCTTCACCCACGATCTGGCAGAGCATGTTGGGGGCGCCGAACTTGACCGCGGCCTCAAGCGGCATCTGGGCATCGGGAATGCGACCGGGTTGGGCATGGCGCCTTTCCTTGTGGCCCATCCCCTGTTGCTGGACGCCTGGATGCAGGTCCGCGAAACGGCCCTTGCCCGGGTCCGGGCGATCGAGTCGCTGATGCCCGAGCAACAGGACCGCCTGATCGCGCTGGGCGCACGTGCGGGGCGTCATCTTGCGGATTGGCAGGTGCCCGATGCCATCGCCGCCGACCGTATCGCCCTGATCCGGGCCGAATGGCCGGATGTTTGCGCGGCTCTGGCCCGCTTGTCTGGCCCCAGGCCGCTGAATGGGCTGATGAAACAGGCCGATATCTGGTCGACCGATACGCAAGAGCTGCTTGCCGCCCTTGTGATCGAGCCCTTTGGCGATCTGGTTGATGGGCTGACCGATTGCATGGCTACCCCCTTTGTCCCCCAGCTCGATCCCGCAATGTCCTGCGCTGATCTGGCGGGGCTTGTCGAACGCGACTGGGACTGGGCCGTCAATGTCGACTTTGACCGGCCTGAAGACTGCGCCCGGTTCTGGTATGTGTCCGAGGAAAAGCAGGAACCCCGCCTTGGTGACCGGCATGCAGAGCCGGGGGCCGATCTGGAAAGCCCCCTCGACATCGCCCGACAGGTCCAGTCTCTGGCCCATGATTTGGCCCATTATTTGGCCCAAGACCTTGGTGGGCCAAACGGACCTGTTGCGGCCTTTCTGGCCAAACACCCCCGGCATCGCGCGGCAGCACGCCGGGTGCAGACACTTGCACGGCATCCGTATGCCGAAATTCGGGACAACCTGATCGGCGAAGCCTGCCTGCCGATAGATATGCTGCGCTGCAAACTGGCGTTCTTTGGGGCAGCCCGGTTTGACCCCAAGTCGGACCGGTGGACCCGGATCACACTGGCGCAGGGCGCGCCCTTGGCGGACGAGTTGGACGCAGACCCGGACTGGTGGCTTCCCACCCTGGGCCCATGATCCGGTCCCGCAACGAGATTGGCGGAATGGTTCACAAGGCGGCCCGAGGCGCGGGCTGGCCCCTTGGTCTGGCCGAAGATGTCGCGGCGGCGATGGATTTTTGCGCCGACCCGGTTCCGGCCCTTCGAGCGATTGCCGGGCACCTTGCGCAGGGGCCGGCCGAAGTGCTTGGAACAATCACCACCCTCGATGCCTTGCAAGCGGGATTGATCGGGCAGGCCGACCTGCCGAATGACCCGATCCTTCAGGCCCTTGCCCAAATGCGGAGCCACAGTGCTGCCGCTGTGACGCTGGATCACCCGCACCAGATGCTAAGACTGCACAGCCCGCCTGCGGCCGAACCGGCCAAACCTGCGACAGGTGCGGTCGAGGTGGACGACGACCTATGGTCGATGCTTGCCAGTTTCGCGGCCAAGACGTTTGTCCCCGCGACAGAGGCATCGCGGATCGCGGGGGCGGGTGCCGGGCTTAGCGATAATGACTAGGGCGTTTCGCTGAAGGGGTCTTGTGGGTAGCCTACACCCATCAGGTAAAGTCCCTCGGGCGGGCAAACCGGACCACAGGCGGCGCGGTCGCGCGCCTCTATCGCGTTGGTGACGTCCTGCGGTGACCAGGCCTTGCTTCCCACCCGCTCAAGCGTGCCGACAAAGGACCGGACCTGATTGTGCAGGAACGACCGGGCGCGAAAGTGGAACCGGAATTCGGGGCCCGACGTCCCCTCCACTTGCTCGACCCGCGCCTCGTCCAGCGTCTTGACCGGCGATTTGGCCTGGCACATCGTCGAGCGAAAGGTGGTAAAGTCATGCTGCCCGACCAGGCGTTCGGCCCCCGCCTGCATGGCGGAAAGGTCTAGCGGCTGGCGGACATGCCAGGCCAGACCGGCATCATGGACCAGTGGCGCACGGCGGCTGATCAGCCGGAACATGTAGCGCCGCTCTGTCGCGGAAAAGCGGGCGTGCCAGTCGTCGCTGACCCTTGCGCAGGCGGTGATGGCGACCGGCTGAGGCTTAAGGTGGTAGTTCAGCGCCTCTGACAGGCGAAAGGGGTCCCAATCGCGGGTCATGTCGCAATGGGCGACCTGCCCTCTTGCATGGACCCCGGCGTCGGTGCGCCCGGCAGCGGCGATGTTGTGCACGCCCGGCTGGAGGCGGACCAAGGCAGCCTCGATCGCGCCCTGAACCGATGGATGGTCGGTCTGGCGTTGCCACCCCGAAAAAGGGGCGCCGTGATATTCGATTTTCAAAGCGTAACGCGGCATGATCCGGCGGCCCTAATCACAGGAGGGCGCAAAATCAATCCCTACACATCGGGGCAATGCCCGCCTATCTTCCGAACCAACAGAACCAGAAAGGGTCAGGTTTGGTCATCTCTGCCATCGCCGACAGTCTGACCCGGGGGGTCGAAAGCGTGACTGACACGCTGACTGCCCCGTTTTCGGACCCCGTGATCCGGCTGGGTGTGACTGGCCTGAGCCGGGCGGGCAAGACGGTGTTCATCACCGCCCTTGTCGCCAATCTGATGGACCGGGGCCGTATGCCGCAGCTGGTGGCCGCCGCCAACGGGGCGATCCGCACCGCCTTTCTACAACCCCAGCCCGACGATACCGTGGCCCGGTTCGCCTATGAGGCGCACCTGGCCCGTCTGACGTCGGCCGAGCCGTGCTGGCCCGAAGGCACCCGGCGGGTCAGCGAATTGCGCCTGTCGCTCAGGGTGCAGCCGACCGGGCTGCTTGGCTCTGTTTCGGGGCCGCGCACCATTCATCTGGACATCGTGGACTACCCCGGAGAGTGGCTTCTGGACCTTGGGCTGATGGACAAGAGCTATGCCCAATGGTCGCAAGAGGCCTTGTCCCGGCTGGAAACCCGGGAAGAGGCTGAAAGCTACCTGTCCCTTGTTGGCTCAACCGATGCCTCAGAGGACCTGTCCGAACCGGTCGCCACATCGCTTTCCGCCGCCTTCACCGCCTATCTCAAGGCGGCGCAGGGGGCGGGATATTCCGACCTCACGCCCGGACGCTTTCTGCTGCCCGGCGATCTGGAAGGATCGCCGGTGCTGACCTTCGCCCCGCTGCCCAAGCCGGACAAGGTCGGCCGCAAGTCGCTTTGGCGGGAATGCGAGCGGCGGTTTGACAGCTACAAGCGCAACGTTGTCCAGCCGTTCTTCCGCGACCACTTTGCCAAGATCGACCGGCAGGTGGTGCTGGTCGACGTGCTGGGGGCTATCCACGCCGGTCCTCGGGCGGTTGAGGATTTGCGGCAGACGATGACGGATATTCTGGCGGCCTTCCGGCCCGGTCGGAACGCCTGGCTGTCCCGGTTGCTGGGCGGGCGTCGCGTCGACCGGATCCTCTTTGCCGCCACCAAGGCAGACCACCTGCATCATTCCCAGCATCCCGCCCTTACCGGCATCACCGAGGCGCTCTTGCGCGAGGCCAGGGACCGGGCGGATTTCGCGGGGGCAAAGACCGCCGCCATGTCGATAGCGGCGTTGCGGACAACGGTGGAAGAGACGATCGACCATGCCGGTGGCCCCCTTGATGTGGTGCGCGGACGGCTTTTGGCGACGGGCAAGCAGGCTGCGTTCTATCCCGGCGCCTTGCCCAGCGATCCGTCGCACCTTTTGTCGCCTGCCCGCGAAGGCGCCAAGGCCTGGCTGGATGCCGATTACGAAGTGATGAATTTCGCCCCGGCCCGGTTGACCCTGAAATCCGGCGACGGGCCGCCCCATATCCGACTGGACAAGGCCGCCCAATTCCTGATCGGGGACCGCCTGTGACCGGGCCGAATGCTGCTGCCCGGGTCCGCGCCGTCCAAAGCGGCCCCATGGGCGGGCACGAGTGGAGAGCATACCGATGACCGACGCCCCCAAGGCCCGCGGCCCCATCCTGATCGAACTGGATAGCCAGGAACCTGCGGCAGAGCCTTCCGCCGCCCCGCCCGTTCCCGACCTTGGCCCGCAAGAGCGGCGGGCAGCCATGCAGCAGGTCGCCGCCCTTGCCGCGCGCCGCCCGTCGCGGCTGGCCAAATGGTTCTGGTCCTTGCTTGTCGCCATCCTGGGCTTTGTCGTGTCGTTGGCAACCTGGAACTATGTGACCGGCCTGATCCAGAGTGTTCCGATCCTTGGCATGATCGCGACCGTTCTGGTTGGCGCGTTCTGTATCGTCCTGCTGATCATTGCCATCAAGGAGCTGGCGGCCTTCAATCGGCTGGCGCGTATGGACGGGGTCCACAAGGCCGCGCAGGCCGCCGTTGCGTCAGGGCAGCTAAGCGACGCGCGGGCGGTGATCGACCGGATTGATACGCTTTACGCGGGCCGCGACGACACCGCATGGGGCCGGGCGCAGGTCAAGGAGCGCAAAGGCGAGGTGCTGGATGCCGATGCCCTCTTGGGGCTGGCCGAAACCTTGATCCTCGACCCACTCGACCAACAGGCCATGCGCGAGGTCGAGGCGGCTGCGCGGCAGGTGGCCACGGTGACCGCAATAGTGCCCCTCGCGTTGGCGGATGTGTTTACGGCACTGACCTCCAACCTGCGGATGATCCGCCGGATTGCTGAAATCTATGGTGGACGTTCGGGCACCTTCGGTAGCTGGCGGCTGACCCGCACGGTGCTGAGCCATCTGGTCGCCACCGGAGCCGTCGCGGTGGGCGATGACCTTATCGGGTCCGTCGCGGGCGGGGGCGTGCTGGCCAAGGTGTCACGTCGATTTGGCGAAGGGGTGATAAACGGCGCCTTGACCGCGCGGGTTGGGGTTGCGGCGATGGAGGTGTGTCGTCCCATGCCCTTCACCGCCCAGCCCCGTCCTTCGGTCACGGCTTTGGTGCGCCGGTCGCTGACCGGATTGTTTGGTAGTGTAAAGGAGTAGTGCGATGGAAACGCTCGCCGTTGATCTTGCAACCATGGTGCGGACACCGCTGGCCGATAGTCACGTCGCGGCCATGCGGGACATTGGTGAGGTGGTGACACTCGCCACCGGTGACATCGTTCAGGCGATTGACGCGCCGATCGACAGTTTTCACTACGTCCTGTCCGGTGAGATCGAGGCGATAGACCCCCGCACTGGCGCCCGCTACGGCGAGGCGGCGCTTGGCCCGACCCAGTTCTTTGGCGAGATCAGCTTTTTGTCCGGCGGGATTGCGATGCTGGGCGCCCGCGCGGCCAAGCCGAGCGAGGTCCTTTGTGTCCCGCGCCAAAAGATGCTCGACCTGATGTCCCGCATCCCGGAGATGAGCGACATCATCATCACCGTCTGGGCGGCCCGTCGCAGGCGGATGCTTGAGGTCGGAGGGTCGACCCTCACCCTGATCGGCGCAGACGACAGCCGCGAGATAAAGGCCGTGGCAGCCTTTGCCGCCCGCAACCGCATCCCCACTCGCAACCTGACATTGGGAGAGGCGGACGCCGAGGCGCTCGCCAATCAATGCCAGATCGGCAAGGCAGAACCTGCGGTCATCTTTGGCAAATCCGAAGTGATCTACCCGCCGACACCCGCCGCGGTCGCGCAGCGACTGGGACTTGATATCGGGGCCGAACGGGACCTGACTTTTGACGTGCTGATCGTCGGCGGTGGCCCGGCCGGGGTGGCCGCCGGGGTCTATGCCGGAACCGAAGGCCTCAAGGCGCTGGTGGTCGAGGATCTGACCATCGGCGGGCAGGCCGGAACGTCCAGCCGGATCGAGAATTACATGGGCTTTCCCACCGGCATTTCGGGCGCCGACCTGTGCTGGCGCGGTGAGGTGCAGGCGATGAAGTTCGGCACCCGCTTTGCCGTTCCGCGCAGGGCGGCGGCCATTCGGCGGCAGGACGACGGGCTGTTCTGCGTAACGCTGGATGACGGGCACGAGGTTTGCGCCAAGGCAGTGGTCGTCGCCACCGGTGTTCAGTATCGCAGGATGGCAGTTGACGGGCTTGAGGAGTTTGAAGGCGCGGGCATCTACTATGCCGCAACGGATGTGGAGGCGCGTTATTGTGGCGGGTCGGAGGTTGTCGTGATCGGCGGCGGCAATTCCGCAGGGCAGGCCGCGATGTTCCTGTCGCGGACGGCCAAGCATGTGCACGTTCTCGTCCGGGGGCCATCGCTGGCCACGTCGATGTCGGACTATCTGCTGTCCCGGCTTGAGGCCTCTCCTGATATCACCATCCACTATAATGCCTCCATGACAGCGCTGCAGGGCGAAACGGTACTGGCGGGGATCACCGTGCAGGACAGCCAATCGGGCGCCACGTCACAAATCCCGACGCGGGCCGTGTTTGTCATGGTTGGGGCTGCCCCCAATACCGCCTGGCTTAGCAACATGGTCAAGCTTGATGACAAGGGCTTTGTCCTGACCGGGGCGGCAGCCGGGTCCGACCATGCCTATGCCACCTCGTATCCTGGGATATTTGCGGTCGGGGATGTCCGCTCCGGCTCTGTCAAACGGGTGGCAAGTGCGGTTGGCGAGGGGTCGGTGGTCATGTCGCGGTTCCGGGATTTCGTGCATTCAGCATAGGGAATTGCACAGCATCACATCTTTGCCGGTGCCCGGTCGAGGCTCGCCAATGGCGGGACAAGCCTGCCGCAGACAAGGGACGTCAGGACCGACGTCAGGGGCGGCACCTGCGACAGGGGAAACAAGATCCGGTTGCGCACCCATGGCAGCACCCGGCTGTCGGATTGATACTGTGGGGTAAAGGCGCGGCTGAAGGCCTGATAGGTCCAGACATGCCAGCGCCGCGCCTGGGCATATAGGGCAAGGGCGTCTTGCCCATCTGCCAGCCGCAGCGCTTCTGAAAGGGCCAGCGCATCCAGCAGGGCCATGTTGGCCCCTTGCCCCAATTGCGGGCTGGCCCGGTGAGCGGCATCCCCGATATGGACGAGGCCCTCGCTGTAGGGTCTGCCAAGGTTGCCATGGGTATAGCTGGCCATCGTCATGTCTTCGCTTGATCGGATCTGGGCGACAAAGGGGGCGATGGCGGGCCAAAGGGCGATGGCCTCCTCCCGCCATGCTCCGATCCCTCGCGCGACCCATGCCGCGTGATCGCCGGAGGGCAGCGACTAGAAGACAGCCGCCTTGGCCGTGGGCGATCCGGGCATGCGCCCGATGGGCAGCACCCCGATCATCCGGTTGGCCTGCCGGTAACACTGGCGCAGTTCGGTCGGGGGCAGGTCGGTGACGGGCCAGTCAACCGTGCCCCAGACCGCCCCATATCCTAGCGCCCGCCCCTTGAGCGGTGAGAGGGTGGACCCGGCACCCGCCGCATCGACGATCAGGTCAAAGGGGCCGGCGTCCCTTCCATCGGCAAGTGTCAGCACGCCGCCCGATGCGCCTAGAACCGGTGCGCTAGGCTCTACCCGGATGCCGCGCCGGGCGACCGCCTGCAACAACACGTCGAACAAGGAGCCCCGGTGAATGCCCAGCCCATGGCTGGGCCGTCCAGGCCGGGCATAGGACACATCCAGAACGGCCTGGCCAGTGTCCGCCTCGTGCCCCGACATACGGCTGATCTGTGCGCCAAGGGCCTCGGCCTCAACCGCCACGCCAATCCGGGCAAGGACCTCCTGGCCGACAGGCTGGATGACAAGGCCCGACCCAACCGGCATTGGGGCATCAAAGCGGTCAAACACGGTCACCCTATGGCCGCCGTCGGCCAGCAGGGCCGCAGCGGCAAGCCCGCCGATCCCGGCCCCTGCGATGGCGATGCAAATGGACTTTGTCATGTCCAAGTCATCGCAAAGGGCGCGGGACGGGGCAACGGGCCCTGATCAGGCCCAGACGGCTTCGGCGATCTGGACGGCATTCAGGGCGGCCCCTTTCAACAACTGATCCCCCGACAGGAACATGGCGATGGATCGGCCCGACGGATCGCCGCTGTCGGTCCTGATCCGGCCCACAAGGACGTCGTCTTGTCCTGTCGCCTCGACCGGCATGGGGAAATGGTTGCCCGCCCGGTCATCCACGAGCCTGAGGCCCGGAGCGCCGTCGAGGCAGGCGCGGACGGCGGCGGGCGTGACATGGTCGTCAAAGCGGACCGTGACGGCAATGGAATGGGCCCGCAGGACCGGGACCCGGATACAGGTGATCCCGATGGGCAGGCGGGGCAGGTCAAGAATGCGGCGGGTCTCGGCGATGACCTTGTCCTCTTCGCCGTTGTAACCTGTCTCGGGATTGACGTCGGCATTGTGGCTGAACAGGTTGAAGGCTGTCGGATGCGGCATAACGCTCGGAGTGAAGGCCTCGCCGGCAAGGGCGGCGGCGGTGGCCTCCTCCATCTCGGCCATGGCCGAGGCGCCAGCCCCAGAGATCGCCTGATAGGTCACCATCGACAGCCGCCGGATGGACCACCTTTGGTGCAGCGGCGCGAGGGCGACGCAGGCAATGGCGGCGACGCAGTTGGGGTTGGCGATGATCCCGGCATGTCGGCTCAGGGCAGGCCCATTGGCCTCTGGCACGACAAGCGGGATATCGGGGTCCATCCGAAACGCGGAAGAGTTGTCGATGACCAGCGCCCCGGCGTCCCGAGCGATGGGGGCATAGCGGCGCGAGATCGTGGCCCCGGCCGAGAAGAAGGCGATGTCGACCCCCTCAAAGCTCGCCTCCTCCAGCGATTCGACGACAACCATCGATCCCCGAAATGGCAGGCTTTTCCCCGCTGACCGGCGAGAAGCGAACAGGCGAAGGCGGGCGGTGGGTACCGTGCTGGCCTCAAGGCATTTGATCAGCTCGATCCCGACGGCGCCGGTCGCACCGACGATGGCGACAGTCGCGGGCCTGATGGCAACGGCACGGGTGGCAACAACGGGATGGGCAGCGGGGGAATGGGTCAGGGCGTTCATCAGTCACACTCTCTCTGGGTCAGGGCAGAGTGGACGGGGGTGTTAGTGTCAAAGGCCCCGTCCGTCTCCGGCGGGGCTGTCTTTGCGGTCAGGCTGTCGGGATGAACCCTGCCATGCCGAAAAGACCCCCCGCCGGAGCGGTGGTCTTGGTCGTCATGGTTTTAGTCATCATCTGAGCCATCGGCAGGGCGTCTAGCAGCGGCAACGCTGTCTGGCAATTCCCTATCTATGGCATTCCCACCACTTTACCCCGCCCGACCGCCGCCGTATAAGCCGCGCCATGATGTATCCTTTGGCGATCATTCAGCGAATTATGTCCCCGGCGGGCTGACGTCTCAGCGCCGCCGGACAGAGGTGTTTGAGCCATCGCACCAAAAACAGACCCTATGACATCCCTGCATTTCCGAAGGACGCCGACATGTGCGCCGATACGCCACTAACGCCCGACTACAAAGATACCCTCAACCTGCCCCGGACCGAGTTTCCAATGCGCGCAGGCCTGCCCCAGCGCGAGCCTGACTGGCTTGAGCGTTGGGCCAGGATCGGGATCTACGACCGCCTGCGCCAGAAGGCCGAAGGGCGGACCCCCTTTACCCTGCACGACGGCCCTCCCTATGCCAACGGCCACCTGCACATCGGCCATGCCCTGAACAAGATCCTCAAGGACATGGTCGTCCGGTCGCAGCAGATGATGGGCCGCGATGCCCGCTATATCCCGGGCTGGGACTGCCACGGCCTGCCGATCGAGTGGAAGATCGAAGAGCAGTACCGGGCCAAGGGGCAGGACAAGGACGACGTCGATGTCGTCGACTTCCGCCAGGAGTGCCGCAAGTTTGCCGAAGGCTGGGTGGATATCCAGCGCGAAGAGTTCAAGCGACTGGGTGTCACCGGTACCTGGGACCATCCCTATCTGACGATGGATTTCCACGCAGAGCGGGTGATCGCGGAAGAGTTCCAGAAGTTCTTGATGACCGGCACACTTTACCAGGGGTCCAAGCCCGTCATGTGGTCGCCGGTTGAACAAACCGCGCTGGCCGAGGCCGAGGTCGAGTATCACGACAAGGAAAGCTTTACGGTCTGGGTGAAGTTCAAGGTTGATGGAACAACGTCGACCGATGAGGCCCAAGGGCTCGACGGGGCATACGTCGTCATCTGGACCACGACGCCCTGGACCATGCCGTCGAACAAGGCGGTCGTTTATGGCAAGGACATCGCTTACGGGCTTTACGAGGTCACCGACCGGCCAGAGCAATGCTGGGCCGAGATCGGCGACCGCTACATCCTGTCAGACACGCAGGCCGCAAGCGTGATGAAGCGCGCGCGGCTGGACGAAACGATGTACCGGCGGGTGCGCGATGTCGATCCCGCGGTGATCACCGGCCTGTTGCATCCCCTGCATGGCGCTGAAGGCTCAAACGGAGAATGGGACGATATCCGTGATTTTCGGGCCGCCGATTTTGTCACCGACGATGAAGGCACCGGTTTTGTGCATTGCGCCCCGTCCCACGGGATGGAGGAGTTCGAGCTTTATCGCGATCTTGGCATGCTTGAGCAGGTCATCACCTACAACGTGATGGAAGACGGGCGTTTCCGCGACGACCTGCCGTTCTTTGGCGGCAAAGCGATCCTGCGTGACAAGCCGAACAAGAAAAACAAGGAAAATCCTTGGGAGGGTGACGCCAATGAGGCGGTCATCGCCAAGCTGATCGAGGTTGGCGGGTTGTTTGCGCGCGGCAAGATCAAGCACAGCTACCCCCATTCCTGGCGGTCCAAGGCCCCGGTCATCTTCCGCAACACACCCCAGTGGTTCGCCGCCATCGACCGCGAGGTCGGCGACGGGCAGGACACCTATGGCAAGACGATCCGGGAACGGGCGCTGACCTCGATCGACCAGCTGGTCACCTGGACCCCGCAGACCGGGCGAAACCGCCTGTATTCGATGATCCAGGCGCGGCCCGACTGGGTTCTGTCGCGGCAGCGGGCATGGGGCGTGCCGCTCACCTGCTTTACCAAGAAGGGCGCGCTGCCCACTGACCCAGACTTCCTGCTTCGCGATCCACGGGTGAATGCCCGGATCCTTGAGGCGTTTGAGGCTGAAGGGGCGGATGCCTGGTATAAAGACGGCGCGAAAACCCGCTTCCTTGCCAATGACCATTCGCCCGAAGACTACGATCAGGTGTTCGATATCCTTGACGTCTGGTTCGACAGCGGATCGACCCATGCCTTTGTCCTGCGCGACAGGGCGGACGGATCCGAAGATGGATTGGCGGACCTCTACCTTGAGGGCACCGATCAGCATCGGGGCTGGTTCCATTCGTCAATGCTGCAATCCTGCGGCACTCAGGGCCGGGCACCCTACCGCGGCGTGCTGACCCATGGGTTCACCCTCGACGAGAAGGGCATGAAGATGTCCAAGTCGCTGGGCAATACGATCGTGCCGCAGACAGTGGTCGACCAGTATGGCGCTGATATCCTGCGTCTTTGGGTGGCCCAGACCGACTATACCGCCGACCAGCGGATCGGGCCGGAGATCCTGAAGGGCACCGCCGACAGCTACCGTCGTTTGCGCAACACGATGCGGTTCATCCTGGGCTCCTTGGCGGATATCACCGAGGCGGACCACATCGAACCGGCCCAGATGCCCGAGCTTGAGCGTTGGGTGCTGCACCGCTTGTCCGAGCTGGATGAAACGGTGCGGCAAGGCTACGCTGCCTATGACTTCCAGGGGGTGTTCCAGTCGGTCTTTACCTTTGCCACGGTTGAGCTGTCGGCCTTCTACTTCGATATCCGCAAGGATGTTCTGTATTGCGACGGCGATACCGACCGGCGTAAAGCGGCGCGGACGGTTCTCGACATCCTGTTCCACCGGCTGACCACCTGGCTTGCGCCGGTGCTGGTGTTCACGATGGAAGAGGTCTGGCTTGAGCGTTTTCCGGGCGAGGACAGCTCGGTCCACTTGCAGGACATTCCCCAGACCCCCGACAGCTGGCGCGACGATGCGCTGGCTGCCAAATGGGCCACCGTCCGCCGGGTCCGGCGGGTGGTAACCGGTGCTCTGGAAGTGGCGCGGCGCGAGAAGGTCATCGGGGCGAGCCTTGAGGCGGCCCCGGTGGTCTATGTGTCCGTAGAAGCGGCCGAGGTGTTGCGGACGGTGACCTTCGACGATCTGTGCATCACCAGCGGGATCGAGATCACGACCAATGCCGCGCCCGCGGATGCCTTCCGGGTGGATGATGTGGCCGATGTCGCGGTCGTGTTCGCCAAGGCCGAAGGGGAAAAATGCCAGCGCTGCTGGAAGATCCTGCCCGACGTTGGTCACCATTCCCATGCCGGGACTTGCGCGCGCTGCGATGCGGCGCTTTCGTAAGGTGGGTTGAAACCCACCTTACTTGTTCGGCTCTTGCAGACTTGGGGATTGAAATGCGTAAGGTGGGTTCAAACCCACCTTACGAGGCATCCGATTGTCAGAGACTGGAACCTTTGCGGTTGACTCCCCCGTCGGGCCACTGGCGATCACGCTGCTCGACGGCCAGATTTCTGCACTTCGATGGGAGTGGGGACCCCTGCGTCCCGCATTCGGACCTGTGTCGGTCAAAGCGGCGCGCCAGTTGGCCGCCTATTTCGACGGACGCCTGACGTCTTTCAACTTGCCTCTGCTGCCAGCCGCAAGCCCTTTTGCAGCCAGCATCCGACAAGCCCTTTGCGCCATCCCCTACGGTCAGACCCTGCGATACGGCGATATTGCCCGCGACCTTGGTGTCCCGGCACAGGCCGTCGGTCAGGGATGCGGGGCCAATCCGATTGCCATCATCGTCCCCTGCCATCGGGTGCTGGCGGCCAATGGCCTTGGCGGTTTTTCCGGCGGGACCGGGATCGAGGCTAAAGTGGCCCTTCTGCGTCTGGAAGGCGCCGCTTCCCTGCTGATATGATCGCTCGTTCAGCCGTCCTTGCCGTAGACCAGCTGCTGCGCGGCACCCGCGCCCATCAGGTAGATCGAGGTGATCACGAGGCCCCAATGGGCCATGCTCTGTTCGTCGAATGACACCATCGCTGCCCAACCGGCAAAGAAGACCCAGCCGAGGGCCATCGGCAACGTGGCCGCCCGCCACCGCTTGGTTCTGACCGGGTGGACGAATTTGATAGGCAGGAACATCGCTGCCGCCAGCACCGCTACCAGTGCGGTGATCACCCAGAAGTTGGGGGAGAGGGCAAAAAGCACCAGCACCACCATGTTCCAGCATCCCGGAAACCCCGAGAACGAGTAGTCCTTCGTCTTCATCCGGGTATCGGCAAAGTAGAGGGCGCTGGCAAAGGTGATGACAAAGATGGCAAACCAGCCTGTCCAGCCCGGCATGATCCCGGACTTGAACAAGGCGTAAGCCGGCACGAACACATAGGTCAGGTAGTCGATGATCAGATCAAGCAGCACGCCGTCGAACTCGGGCGAATTGCGTTTGACGTCATACCGACGCGCCAGTGGGCCGTCGATGCCGTCCACGGCAAAGGCGACCACCAGCCAAATGAACATCAGCGCCCAATCCTCTTCTACCGCCGCCAGCATCGCCAGCATGGCAAAGACTGCCCCCGAGGCGGTCAGAAGGTGGACGAGCAGAGCTTTGCGAGAGAGTGTCATAAAGCTGTCATGAACCATTCCCGCCCGATGGGCAACACGAAGGGTCCATTGTCAGGCCTTCGGGTGGGTTCTGTCGTAGACCTCCATCAGGCGGGCCGTATCGACAGCCGTATAGGTCTGGGTGGTCGAGAGGGAGGCGTGACCCAAGAGCTCTTGAATCGATCTCAGGTCGCCGCCTGCTGACAGAAGATGGGTGGCAAAGGAATGTCGCATGGCGTGCGGAGTTGCCGTTGCAGGCAGGCCAAGGCCCGAGCGGGCCCGTTCCATCGCTTTCTGGATCAGGCGGGGAGACAAGGCACCGCCCCGTGCCCCCCGGAAGAGGGGGCCATTCGGTTCCAGCGGATGGGGAGACAGTCGCAGGTACGAGGCAACGGCAATCCGGGCCGGTTCGATCACCGGCACGATCCTTTCCTTGCCGCCCTTTCCGACGATCCGCAGGGTTTGGGGCAAGGGCACATCGGACCCAGTCAGCCCCAGCGCTTCGGAAATCCGCAGCCCGCAACCATAAAGCAGCGTCACGACAGCCATGTCACGCGCCGCAATCCACGCCTCGGACACATGGGTATCAAGGCTGTCGATCATCGCCCTTGCGGCATCTTCGGCCAGTGGACGAGGCAATTTCTTGTGGAACTTGGGTGCCCGGGTGGACAGGACCGCCGTCGGCTCGAACCCTTCACGCTCGGACAGCCAGCGGTAGAATGTCTTGACCGCCGAGAGAGAGCGGGCAAGGGACCGCGCCCCGACACCCCGCCCGCGTTCCTGCGCCATCCAGGCGCGCATGTCTGACAGGCTGATCCGCGACAGGGGGCCGAGCTCCTCTTGCCCGCCGTGGTGAACCGCCATGAACGCCAGAAAGCCAAGCACATCCGACTGATAGGCCCGGATGGTGTTTTCGGCGGCCCCGCTCAGCGCCCGCTCGTGTTCCAGCCATCGGGCCAGCGCGTTCGACAGGGCGGGACTCAGGCCGATCTGAGGCTCAGACCCGGCCATCTGTCTCAGGACAGCCAGCGTCGCATGGCCCGTTCGAAGACACCGGCGAAGAAGGCCAGAAGATCCGGTCCTTGTTGCGGGGTGAACTTATGCGGATCCTCGGACCCAAGGACCAGAAGGCCGGGCATCCGTCCCTCGCCAAAGTCAAGCTTCAGGCAGGCCTCGGACCGGATGTATTCGGCCTTGTCGCCATACAGGCGGCCATCCTCGGGCTGTGTCTGCCGGAGGGTGACCTGGCGGGCGGGAAGATTGCGGTTCTGGGTGACGTAGCTGTCGATAAAACCGGGCTCAGCTACCGAAAGCACATCGCCCATCCGCTTGATGGCAGGGTCTTCTTCTGTGACCTTGGTTTCCAGGACAAGGCGGATCGCATCCACCCGCAGGATGTCGGCGACATCGCTTCCCAGGTCACTCAGGAACACCTCGAACTTGGTCGCATCCATCAAACGCAGAATGGCGCGATGGATCTGATTGGTTCCGGCGAGGTTCTCGTAGGCGGCGGCAATAACAGACCGATGGGTGTCTTCGAGCCGGTCCAGCCGGGCTTCGAGCCGTTCCATCGCGATGCCGCGCAGGTCGATGATGTTGTGGCCCATCGACTTCTCATTGGCCGCCACAAGGGCTCGCATGATGTCGGTATCCTCAAGGAGCATTTCAGGATCGGCAATGAGGCGGTCGCGGATATCCGCGTCCATAATGGGATTACTGCTCATGTCTCACTCGTTTTTTGAGATTGTTGCGGAAACCCTAGCAGGTTGAGAATCCGAATTCTTCTGTTTTCTGTTCACGTCCCCCTTGGGGGTACGGCATTATTGACACAGTTGGTCCGGGCGTTGCCAAACCGGACATTGGGCATCACTTGCTTGGGGTCCTCGTGGCTGGCCCGGTTGGCAAAGGCCGTCTTGTTGAGGCAACGGGTTATCCGCCCTCTGCCAGCGTCAGGGTCGCTGGCAGGCGAAATGCCCGCCAGCACCTGTGATCTTTTGGTCGTCAGAGGATGTTCTGACCGGTCTTTGCCCAGTCCTTGAGGAAGGCATCAAGGCCCTTGTCGGTCAGCACATGGTTGGCCATCGCCTTGATGACGCTGGCAGGTGCCGTGGCCACGTCGGCGCCGATCTTGGCACATTCGCTCATGTGGTTGGCCGACCGGATCGAGGCGGCAAGGATGTTCGTCTCGAATCCGTAGTTGTCATAGATCGTCCGGATGTCGGCAATCAGGTCAAGGCCGTCGAGGTTCAGGTCATCCAGCCGCCCGATGAAGGGAGAGATGAATGTCGCCCCGGCCTTGGCTGCCAAAAGGGCCTGATTGGCCGAGAAGCAGAGGGTCACGTTGACCATCCGGCCTTCATCGGTAAGGACCTTGCAGGCCTTGAGGCCCGCCCAGGTCAGCGGCACCTTGATCGCGATGTTGTCGGCGATCTTGGCCAGCTCGCGGCCTTCGGCGATCATGCCGTCGGCGTCTAGGGCGACAGTCTCGGCCGAAACTGGGCCGGACACGATCGAACAGATCTCGGCGGTGACTTCCTTGATGTCCCGCCCCGACTTCATGATGAGCGAGGGGTTGGTTGTGACGCCGTCCACCATGCCCAGATCGTTCAGTTCCTTGATCTGGTCGATCTCGGCGGTATCCACGAAAAATTTCATCGGTCGTCTCCGGCAATGTCGTTGCGTTGGGGTTGGCAGCTCTCGCCCCCGCGTTTACCTCAGAAGCCGAGAGGCGGAAACCCCGATGACGCATACACGGCCATGACACCGGACTTCTTTGACGAAGGTCAGCTTGTCAGCGTGCTGACAACCCAGCCGCTTGACCGGCTGCTGGATTACAAGGCCCCCGAGGGGGGCTGCTGGCTTGGCGCCTTTGTCGAGGTGCCGCTTGGGCCACGCAAGGTGTTGGGTGTTGTCTGGGGACCAGGCAAGGGCGACTATGACCACGCCAAGATCCGCAGCGTCATCCGGGTTCTGGATGCCGCCCCCATGCGGGACGAGATGCGGACCTTTCTGGGCCGTGCCGCTGACTACACCCTGACACCGATGCCCGCGATGCTGCGCCTTGCGACCCGCGCGCCGGGGCTGGGCGATGCGCCGTCGATGCGGCTGGTCTACCGGCTTGGCTCCAAAACCCCTGACCGGATGACAGAGGCCCGCGAAAAGGTGCTGGCCGTCCTGAACGACTATGGCGGTCTGGCCTTTACCCTTGCCGAGCTGGCCGAGATGGCCGGGGTTGGAACCTCTGTCGTCAAGGGGCTGGTCAAGCAGGGTGCCGTCAGCGAAGAGGCCGCCCCGCGCGATACACCCTATCCCCAGCTCGATCCCGACTACGGCGGCAAGGACCTGACCGACGACCAATCCATCGGCGCCCGCGTCCTGCGCGAGGCCGTCCGGTCGCGCACCTATGGGACCACCCTCCTGCGGGGGGTTACAGGGTCGGGAAAGACCGAAGTATACCTCGAGGCCGTGGCCGAGGCGCTGCGTATCGGCCGACAGGCCCTTGTCCTTCTGCCCGAGATTGCGCTGACCGGCGAGTTTATCGACCGGGTCGAGGCGCGGTTCGGGATGCGCCCGGCCGAATGGCATTCTGGCGTGACCATGACCGAGCGGCGACGCTGCTGGAAGATGGTGGGGCAGGGGGCCGCCCAGCTTGTCGTTGGTGCCCGCTCTGCGCTGTTCCTGCCGTTCCGCGACCTTGGGCTGATCGTCGTGGATGAGGAACATGACACCTCCTACAAGCAGGAAGACGGGGTTCTTTATAACGCCCGCGACATGACGGTCTTGCGGGCCTCATTAAATGCGGCGCAGGTGGTGCTGGCCTCTGCGACCCCGTCGCTTGAAAGCTGGGCCAATGTAGAGGCGGGGAAATACGCCCGCCTTGACCTTGCCTCGCGCTTTGGGGCCGCTGTCCTGCCAAGGATGGCGGCCATCGATATGCGGGCCGAAGAGATGCCGGGGGCAAAATGGATCTCCCCCACTCTAGCCCGCGCAGTCGAGGCGAGGATCGAGCGCAAGGAACAGGCCCTCTTGTTCCTTAACCGTCGCGGCTATGCCCCGGTGACGCTGTGCCGGGCTTGCGGGGCGCAGATTGGTTGTGACCATTGCGATGCCAAGATGGTCGAGCACCGGTTTCTCAAGCGGCTGATGTGCCACCAGTGCGGCGAGACCAAGCCGATGCCGACCAAATGCCCCAGTTGCGAGGCCGAAGATCGGCTTGCCCCGGTCGGGCCGGGGGTCGAACGGCTTGCGGAAGAGGCGGCCGAGCGGTTCCCCGAGGCGCGGATCGCTGTCCTGTCGTCCGATCTTTATGGCTCTGCCCGCGCGCTCAAGGCCCATATCGCGGAAATTGCCGAGGGAGGGGCCGATATCATCATCGGGACGCAGCTGGTCGCCAAGGGTCACAACTTTCCCCATCTGACCCTTGTCGGAGTGATCGACGCCGACCTTGGGCTACAGGGATCGGACCTGCGGGCTGCCGAGCGGACGTTTCAGCTGATGCGGCAGGTGGCCGGACGGGCCGGCCGGGCCGAGGCCCCGGGTGAGGCGCTGCTACAGACGTTTCAGCCAGAGCATCCGGTGATCCGGGCGATTCTGGCCGGGGATGAAGAAGGCTTCTGGATGGCGGAGGCGGGCGAACGGCGCGCGGCGGGCGTGCCACCTTATGGACGTATGGCCGGGATCATCCTGTCCTCGCCCAATGTGCAGGAGGTGTTTGACCTTGGCACCGAAATGGCCCGCAACGACCGGCCCCTGCGGCAAATCGGGGCGCAGGTCTATGGCCCGGCTCCTGCCCCCATCGCCCGCATTCGGGGGCGGCACAGGGTGCGTCTGCTGGTCAAGGCCGAAAAGACCGCCCCCCTGCAACAGGCCCTGGCCCAATGGGTCGCACAGTTCCGACTGCCCGCCAACCTGCGGCTGTCGATCGATATCGATCCCCAAAGCTTCTACTGAGGGTCCGCATTGACCCGGACCGCGCTCGGGCCTAATCGAACCGCATGATAGCCAAGGAGCCCGCCATGCCGATCTATTCCGCCATCACGACCCTGCCGACGCAGGACAAGGCCGAGGCCCTTGGCGACGCGATGGAGGATCTTGATCCAGCCCCCTACGGCGTTGGCGTGTTCGAGGTCGAGGATGGATCGGGCCTTTACGAGGTGGGCGCACATTTCGAGGAAGAGCCGGACGGAATTGCCTTGGCCTTGCTGGCCGCCAGCCATGGGGCGCGGCCCTTTGCCGTGTCCGAGGTCCCCGATCAGGATTGGGTGGCCCATGTCCGCCGCGAGCTGGCCCCGGTCGAGGCGGGTCGCTTTTTCGTCTATGGCAGCCATGACGCCGACAAGGTGCCCGAAGGGCGCCATGCCCTGCTGATCGAGGCGGCGATGGCCTTTGGCACCGGGCACCACGGCACGACGCTGGGGTGCTTGCGCGCATTGGACCGGCTGGTGGACGAGGGTTTCGTCGCCGACAAGGTTGCCGACATCGGTTGCGGGACGGCGGTCCTTGCCATGGCGGCGGCGGCGGTCTGGCCCGATTGCAGCACAGTTCTGGCCAGCGACATTGACGATGTGGCCGTCGCCACCGCCAAGGCGAACGTGACAGCGAACGGACTGGACGGACGGGTGACCTGCCTGATGTCGGCCGGGTTCGAGGCACGGTCCCTCACCGAAGCTGGTCCCTATGACCTGATCTTTGCAAATATCCTCAAAGGCCCACTGGTTTCCCTCGCTCCGGCAATGGCAGCGAATTGCAAACCCGAAGGGATGGTGATTCTTTCTGGGATATTGAACGAGCAAAGTGATGGCATAATTGAGATCTATGCACAGAACGGATTCAATTGCATCTCCAGAGAAGAGATTGTTGACTGGACGGCCCTAACTCTTAGGCGAACATCCTGAATTTAAGGGGTTTCTAGGCTAATCTAAAGTGTCCGCCATTTTATTGCCACAATTTAACCGGATAAAAGTCTTTGTGAGGCGGGGGCGTTTCGCGGAGATCGTTATGGACGATTCATTCAAGAGCTTTTCCCAGCGTATCAGCCGGGTCAACCGGCGCCGTCAAAAGATGAACAACAACGGCGTTGTTCGCAAAGTTGGCAAAGACGGTTTGATCAGCGCATACCCGCGCCGCCGCATGCCCAGCTTTCCGTTTCGTGGTATCGTTATCCTTGTGATGGCGGCATTTCTGTACAAGGCCGTCATGTTTGCATGGCTTGGCGCGGCAACCTATGGCGACCGTGTCGAAGCATTGGCCCAGGGCACGATTGTAGAGCAGGTTGGTGCCTGGATCCTACAGGCTGATCCCGCGACAGTCACCGTCGGCAACATCATCAAGCCGTTGCTGCCACTCGCCTGATCATCTGCGGGCTTGTCATCTGCCGGACCATGCAGTTCCCGGCAGAGCAGGGCCACCGCACCTCACACTGAAAACAACAAAAAAGCCGCCCTCATGAAACGGGGCGGCTTTTTGACGTTCGACGATGTGTCGACGACTTAGAAGCGGGCCGAGCGGGTCGCGATCATGTCGATGTCGCCACGGCTCAGACCGATGTCGTCAAGCTCGCGCGAGGACAGCTTGGACAGCGATTTGCGGGTGATGCGGGCATCGTTCCAGATGGTCAGGGTGTTGACGAAACGGGTGATTGCGGCGGCGAAGCTAAAGCCGACGGCAGTGCGGTTGGTGCTGAAAGTTGACATTTGCCTGTTTCCTGTGCGGGTCTGCTGCGAAGCAGTGCGTTGTAGAGATGAGCCGCAGCTAGTCTTAAAATTGTGCTCGCACCAGAACCGTTTTCGCATAGGTCCTATGCAATCCAAGCATGACACATTTTTGCCCTTAGCCATTGTAATAGATAGGTAAATTACTGGTGAGATTTGTCGTGATCCTGCATCACAGCGTCGCATTCTGACGTCGTTCGCGGCAATATGTGGCGCTTTCAGACAACTGCGTTTCGCAGGCCCCTTCGATGCCGCTTGGCGGGTGTTCGCCTTTTGTGCTAGACGGATTGCAACAAAAAGAGAGCGGTGGGGCAAAAATGCGGGTTTTGGGGATCGATCCCGGGCTGAGGAACATGGGTTGGGGGGTCATCGAGGCCTCTGGATCGCGACTCAGGCATGTGGCGAACGGGGTTTGCGCCTCACTTGGGGCGGATCTGCCGTTGCGGTTATTGTCCCTGCACACCCAGCTCACCGAAGTGTTGCGGACCTACGCCCCCGACGCGGCAGCGGTGGAACAGACATTCGTCAACCGGGACGGCGCCGGCACGCTCAAGCTGGGGCAGGCACGCGGGATCGCGGTGCTGGTTCCGGCGCAGGCTGGTCTCACGGTGGGCGAATATGCACCGAACGCAGTCAAGAAGGCGATTGTCGGGGTTGGCCACGCGGACAAGGGGCAGATTGCCCATATGGTGCGCCTGCACCTTCCGGGGGTCGAACTGGCCGGACCTGACGCTGCCGATGCGCTTGCCATCGCGATTTGCCACGCCCATCATCTGCAATCGGCGGGCCATTTGCAGGCCGCTCTTCTGAAAGCCGGGGCATGATTGGCAAGATCAGCGGCCGCCTTGACTGGCGCGGAAACGACCACGTTCTGATTGATGTCCGGGGTGTCGGCTACATCGTCTATGTGTCGGACCGGGTGTTGGCTGGCCTGCCGCCGGTGGGGCAGGCTGTTGCGCTTTATACAGATCTTCTGGTGCGCGAAGACATTTTGCAGCTGTTCGGCTTTCCCACGCTGGTGGAAAAGGAATGGCACCGCCTGCTGACCAGCGTGCAAGGCATCGGGGCCAAGGCATCGCTTGCCATCCTCGGGGCGCTTGGGCCCGAAGGTGTTGGCCGGGCGATCGCCCTAGGCGACTGGTCTTCGGTTGCCAAGGCCCGGGGCGTCGGCCCAAAGACCGCGCAGCGTGTCGTCAACGAACTGAAGGACAAGGCCCCCGCCATCATGGCGATGGGAGGGGAGGCCCCGGCAACACCATCGGCAGGGGTGGCTGACCTCGAAGTGATCGAGACGGTGGCCGCGCCGGCAGCACCCCTTCGCACCGGGACGTCCCATGCGCAGGCAGAGGCACTGTCGGCCCTATCCAACCTTGGCTATGGCCCGGGTGAGGCGGCAGGCGCCGTCGCACAGGCCGCCGGGGCGGAACCCGAGGCGGAGACGCCAGCCCTCATTCGCGCCGCGCTAAAGCTTTTGGCGCCAAAGGGGTAGGGAATGTCAGAGGCTGAACCCGACCCAACCCTGCGTCCCGACCGCCGTCCCGAGGATGCGCCGGGCGAAGACCGGGCGCTGCGCCCGCAAGCCTTGTCCGAGTTCATCGGGCAGGAAGAGGCGCGGGCGAACCTGCGGGTTTTTATCGACAGCGCCCGGATGCGAGGCGAGGCGATGGACCACACCCTGTTTCACGGGCCGCCCGGGCTTGGCAAGACGACGTTGGCCCAGATCATGGCCCGCGAGCTTGGCGTCGGTTTTCGCATGACGTCGGGGCCGGTTCTGGCCAAGGCCGGGGATCTTGCGGCCATCCTGACCAACCTCGAGGCCCGCGACGTCCTTTTCATCGACGAGATTCACCGGCTGAGCCCGGTTGTCGAAGAGGTCCTTTATCCCGCGCTTGAGGATTTTGAGCTGGACCTTGTGATCGGCGAAGGCCCTGCCGCCCGGACTGTGCGGATCGAACTGCAGCCATTTACCCTTGTCGGGGCTACCACCCGGCTTGGCCTTTTGACGACGCCGCTGCGAGACCGCTTCGGCATCCCCACCCGGCTTGAGTTCTACACGGTGGCGGAACTGCACGAGATCGTGACCCGCAGTGCCCGTCTGATGGGCGCCCCGGCCGAGCCTGAAGGAGCCGAGGAAATCGCCCGCCGCGCCCGCGGCACCCCGCGCATCGCAGGCCGCCTTTTGCGCCGGGTCGTCGATTTCGCACTGGTCGAGGGCGATGGCCGGGTCACCCGCGCCCTGGCCGACCGGGCGCTGACCCGGTTGGGTGTCGATTACCTTGGTCTGGACGGGGCCGACCGGCGCTACCTGCGCCTGATTGCGGACAGTTATGGCGGCGGTCCGGTCGGGATCGAGACGCTGAGTGCCGCGCTGAGTGAAAGCCGTGACGCGCTGGAAGAGGTGATCGAGCCGTTCTTGTTGCAGCAGGGCCTGATCCAGCGGACGCCGAGGGGCCGGATGCTGACCCAGCCCGCCTGGCGTCACCTTGGGCTGGAACCGCCGCGCAGCCAGTCGGATCTGTTCGAATAGGCCCCGGCATTTGTGTGGGATGTGAGACCGGGCTTGCCTCCGGCGGGGATATTTGGGATCCGAAGAAGATGATGGACCCGCAACAGATTGAACCGTTCTTTAGCCGCAGCGACGGCACATTCCTGTTTGCCCGTTGGGGCAGGCCTATTGTGCCTGTGGTTTTTGGTCTCGCGGATGAGACTTTGCCGGTCCTCAAGGGGGCGATCGAGGCGGTCGTGACCTTGGCCGGGCACAAGATGGCCGAGGTGGACCCGGACCTGGGGGCCAACCTGATGGTCTTCTTTGTGTCCGACTGGGCCGAGTTGGAAGGTGTTCCCAATCTGGAAAAGCTTATCCCCGACCTTGGCGCTCTGCTCAGCCGTCTGGAGGCGGCGGAGGCCAATCAGTATCGCATCTTTCGGTTTGACGAGGCTGGCGCCATCAAGGCTGCCTTCGTGCTGGTCCGCATGGATGCCCATCTTCAGGCCGTCCCCGCCGAGACCATTGCCCTGAGCCAGGCGGTCCAGGTGATCCTGTTGTGGTCGGATCGGGCCTTTGTCGATGCGTCGCCCTTGTTGGCGGGCCCGGATGGTTCGGTCCTGTTGAAGCCCGAGATCGGGGCGTTGGTCAGGTCCGCCTATGATCCTGTCCTGTCCCCGATGTCGCAGGACCCGACGCTGACCTATCGCCTGTCTGCCCGCATGGCCCGTCCGACATGACCCATTCCTTTGTCTGCAGGGTCTACTACGAGGACACCGACCTTGCGGGCATCGTCTACTATGCCAATTACCTGAAGTTCATCGAGCGTGCTCGCAGTGAATGGGTCCGCGACCTGGGTCTTGATCAGGCCCGGATGAAGGCCGAGGAGGGTGTCGTCTTTGCGGTCAGGCGGGTCGAGGCGGACTATCTTGCGCCTGCCCGTTTTGACGATTTGTTGCAGGTCACGACAGAGGTTCTAACGGTGACACCAGCCCGGATTGTCTTGGCGCAAAGCGTGCTGCGAGAAGGCGACCTGTTGTTTGCTGCCAAGGTGACCCTTGTCGCCCTTGGTGCCGACGGTCGCCCGATGCGCCTTCCGGCGGGACTTCGCCGACAAGGACCCTTGGGACCGGCGTGAAAAGGGGTCACCTACCGTTGTAGCATTGGATTTCCATTGTCCGATGCGGTACAGATGACCCAAGAGAGCCCCAAGACGGCCACAGCAAAGCAGTATGCGGTCAAACAAAGAGCAGGCAGATGGAAGCAGCAACCGACTACACGATGTGGGCGTTGTTCGCCCGGTCGACCCTTATCGTCAAGTTCGTGATGATCATGCTCGTGTTGGCATCGGTCTGGTGCTGGGCGATTATCATCGACAAGGCGATCCAGTATCGCCGTGCCCGCCGCGAGGCGGCAGTTTTTGACCGGGCGTTCTGGTCGGGCGAGCCTTTGGACCAGCTTTTCGACCAGATCGGCCCCACGCCCAAAGGGTCGAGTGAGACAATTTTTGCCGCCGGCATGCTGGAATGGCGGCGCAGTCACCGCCAGGACGGGGCGTTGATCGCCGGCGCGCAGGCCCGCATCGACCGGTCCATGGACGTGGCCATCAACAAGGAGGCGGCCCGCCTGCAAAAGGGTCTGCCGGTTCTGGCCACGGTCGGCTCTACTGCCCCGTTCGTGGGTCTGTTTGGAACGGTCTGGGGCATCATGAATGCCTTTATCGAGATTGCAGAGGCGCAGAATACCAACCTTGCCGTTGTCGCGCCCGGCATTGCCGAGGCCCTGCTGGCGACCGGCCTTGGCCTTCTCGCCGCTATCCCGGCCGTGATCTACTACAACAAATTGTCATCGGACAGTGATCGGATCGTGGCAGGCTACGAGTCCTTTGCCGATGAATTCGCCACCATCTTGTCCCGTCAGTTGGACAGTTAGAATGGCTGCCGGTGTCATAAAGCGTGAACAGGGCGGTGGCGGTGGCCGCCGTCGTCGCCGCGCCCATAGCCAGCCTATGGCCGAGATCAACGTCACGCCGTTTGTTGATGTCATGCTGGTGCTGCTGATCATCTTCATGGTCGCTGCCCCCTTGATGACCGTCGGTGTGCCGGTGGAACTGCCCAAGACGGCGGCCAATGCCTTGCCGTCCGACGAGGAAGAGCCTTTGACGGTGACCCTGACGGCAGACGGTATCTTGATGATCCAGACCACAGAGGTGGCCGAAGAAGAACTTATCGGCCGGTTGCAGGGCATTGCCGCCGAGCGGTCCAGTACCCGCATCTTCCTGCGTGCGGACGGGGCGAACGCCTGGAACAAGGTCGCCGAGGTCATGGGTGCGCTGAATGCGGCCGGCTTCTCGGATATTGGTCTTGTGACCGATGTCGGCGGGCCGACCCTGGATGCCACCGCCGTACCTGCGAGCAACGGGTAGGGCCCGGTCGGGCATGGGCAAATCATGAGCACGGTCGAAGACTTTGAGGATGTCGGGGCCCCCGCGCGCCGGATGAGCTTTGGCACCACCCTTTCGGTTGTGGGCCACGTTGTGCTTATAGGCTGGCTGCTATTGGGGTGGGGCCTGACGCATGATCCGGTCCCGTTTGACGTGACAGAAGTGTCTGTCGTGTCTGGTGAGGCATATGCGGCCCTTGTTGCTGCTACCACGCCGCAGGCCGACACCAGCCAACCTGCTGCGCCCGAGGTCCCCGTGGCACCTGAGATCCCGCCGGCCGTCGCCACCCCGGAAGAGCCAGTGAGCCCTTTGACGCCGGCGCCAGAACAGCCGACCGCAGAGGTCGAACTGGCCCCGGCCCGGCCCGAGCCGCCGCCGCCACCCGTGGCTGACGTGGCCGACGCCGTGCCAGAGTTTGCCCAACCCGAGCCGCCCGCACCGCCCCCTTCCGCGGCGGCCTTGGCAGACGCGCCCCGTCCTGTCCCCCGTCCGGCCACCCGGATCGCACCCGAGGCCGCACTTCCGCCGCCCCCGGATGCGGCGATTGATCCCGTCGTTCAGCAGCAGGCGGCCCCCGACGCGGTTGGAGAGGTTGTCGAGGAACCGGCGCAAGAGACCGCGCCCGAAGAGGCCGCGACGGAGGTCGTCACCGAGGCCGAGACACCGTCTGGCGCTGTCGAGGTGTCGCGCAGGCCCCAATCCCGACCGACCCGCCCACCGGTCCAAAGCGAGACCGCCACGCAGACGGCGCCCGAACCTGCCGCCGAACCTGCCGCCGATCCTGCGGTTGACGCGGTTGCCGCTGCCGTTGCCGCCGCGTCTTCGCAACCGGCTTCGGCCAATCCCGGTCCGCCCTTGACCGGTGCGGAACAAGATGCATTCCGCGTGTCGGTCCAGGGCTGCTGGGTTGTCGATCAAGGCTCGCTTGCCTCTAGTGTGACCGTCACCCTTGCGTTCGAACTCACCCGCGACGGCCGTGTCGCCGGGAACGAGGTGGTGATGATCGGGAACAGTGGCGGCACCCCGGGGGCCATCCAGGCCGCCTACGAATCCGCCCGGCGCGCGGTCTTGCGCTGCCAGTCAGATGGCTTCCCTCTTCCGGCCGACAAATACGAACAATGGCGGCTGGTCGAGATGACGTTCAACCCTGCCGAGATGAGGATCCGATAGATGGATCTCTTTGGACAGGTCTCATTGCGCACCGCCTACATCAGGGCTTCTTGTTGTGAGCGCGCATCAACTATGGTTCCATCGAACCAGTTTCAGACGAGGACGACATGTTCAAATCCCTGTTGACGGTCATTTCCGCACTCTTCCTGGCCTTGCCGGCGATTGCCCAAAGCCCGCTGCGGATCGAAATTACCGAAGGTGTGATCGAACCACTGCCCGTAGCCGTGCCCATGTTCCAAGCGGAAACGGCCGGGGCCGAGGGCCTTGCCTCTGACATATCCCGGCTGGTGGCGGCCGATCTGGTCGGGACCGGGCTTTTTCGTGAGATCCCGTCGAGTGCCTTCATCAGCCAGGTCAGCAATTTTGGCCAACCGCTGGCCTATGCCGACTGGCGGGCGATCAACGCCCAGGCTGTCGTTACCGGGGCGGTGGCGATCAACGGCAACCAGATGACGGTCAAGTTTCGCCTTTACGACGTCTTTTCGGGCGCTGAACTGGGCGAGGGGTTGCAGTTCGCCGGGACAACGGCGGGCTGGCGCCGGATGGGCCATAAGGTGGCCGATGCGGTCTATAGCCGGATCACGGGCGAGTCGGGCTACTTTGACAGCCGGGTCGTCTATGTCGCGGAAAGCGGTCCAAAGGATAACCGGCTCAAGCGACTGGCCATCATGGACTATGACGGGGCGAATGTGCAGTTCCTGACCGACAGCGCGTCCCTTGTACTGGCACCAAGGTTCTCGGCCACCGGCGACCGGGTCCTGTACACCAGTTATGAAAGCGGCTTTCCCCGGATCAACCTTCTTGACGTCGCCTCGGTCGGACGACGGCAGCTGACGACAGAAGCCGGAGAGATGGCCTTTTCTCCAAGATTCTCGCGGGATGGGGCCTCGGTCATCTACAGCCTTTCGAACGGTGGCAATACCGACATCTACCGCACTGATCTTTCGACAGGTGCTCACGTCCGCCTGACCTCGGCACCCTCGATCGAGACCGCGCCTTCGCTGTCACCTGATGGCACCCAGATCGTGTTCGAGAGTGACCGGTCCGGCACCCAGCAGTTGTACATCATGTCCGCCAATGGCGGAGAGCCGCGCCGGATTTCCTTTGGTCAGGGCCGCTATGGATCGCCGGTCTGGTCGCCTCGTGGCGATTTGGTGGCCTTTACCAAACAAAACGCCGGGCGCTTTCACATCGGTGTCATGCGGACCGACGGCTCGGAAGAGCGTTTGTTGACCGCATCATTCCTTGACGAAAGCCCGACCTGGGCCCCGAATGGCCGTGTTCTGATGTTCACCCGCGAAACCCAAGGCGCCGCGGGCGGGCCATCGCTGTATAGTGTGGACATCTCGGGGCGGAACCTGCGGCAGGTTCCGATCCAGGGGTTTGCATCGGACGCGTCCTGGGGCCCGCTGCAACGCTGAGATATTTTGTGAAGGAGGCAGTCATTCCCCCTTCGCGGTCAATGTGATAAAAGATCGTCAATCCCACGGCACACAACAAGGGCGAAGGTATGAGCAGAATTATCACCGCGGCGATCCTGATTGCCGGAATGGGCCTTTCGGCCTGCACCAACCCGAACCGCTTTGGTGGCGGAGGCGGCGTTGACCCCAATGCAGCATTCAACAACCCCGGCTTTGATCAGAACGGTCTTGCCGGTGCAGGTGATCCGACGAGCCCGCAATACTTCAGCCAGGCCATCGGCGACCGGGTTCTGTTCCAGGTCGACCAGTCGACCCTGACCTCCGAAGGCATGGCGACCCTGGATGGTCAGGCACAATGGCTGCTGACCAACGCAGATTACCTTGCCGTCATTGAAGGCCATGCGGACGAGCAGGGCACGCGGGAATACAACGTGGCGCTTGGCGCACGCCGCGCCAATGCGGTGCGGGAGTACCTGATTTCCCGGGGCGTTCCGTCCTCGCGATTGCGCACGGTCAGCTATGGCAAAGAGCGGCCGGTGGCTGTGTGTTCGGATGAATCGTGCTACTCTCAGAACCGGCGGGCCGTGACGATCATTTCGATCGGCTCGCTAAGCTAAGTCTGGATCCGGGGGACAGTATGGTGGCTTGGAAAGCCTTGATGGTTGGTGCGCTCTTTCTGGGCATGCCAGGGGCTGTGGTGGCGCAAGATCAGACACTGGCGGACATCCGCCAGCAACTGTCCACGATGTACGTTGAGATTCAGCGCCTCAGGACAGAGTTGTCGACGACGGGCGCGCCGCCTCAGGTCGGGGGCGGCAACACCCTGCTCGAGCGGATCGACGCGATCGAGGCTGAGCTTCAGCGCCTGACCTCCAAGACCGAAGAGCTGGAGTTTCGCATCAATCGCATCACCGTTGATGGTACCAATCGAATCGGTGATCTGGAGTTTCGGCTTTGCGAGATCGAGCCTGGCTGCGACATCGGTGCCCTGGGCGACACACCGTCGCTGGGTGGGGTAGACAGCGCAGCTGGCGTGCCTTTGCCGCAACCAGCGCCGGACCCGACTGGACCGGCACTGGCCCTTGGGGAACAGTCGGACTTTGATCTTGCCCGTGCCGCACTCGAGGAAAGCGATTTTCAGGGGGCGGCTGACAAGTTCACGACCTTTGTCCAGACCTATCCCGGCGGTCCGCTGAGTTCAGAGGCTTATTACCTACGGGGCGAGGCCCTCGAAGGATTGGGTCAGATGAGCCAGGCCGCCCGGTCATATCTCGACAGCTTTTCCGGCGATCCAAGCGGGGTGGTCGCACCTGATGCCCTGTTCAAGCTGGGGATTTCTCTTGCTGCCCTGGGTCAGGTTGCTGACGCCTGCGTCACCCTGAACGAGGTCCCATTGCGCTTTCCCGCGACGGCGGCCGCTGGTGATGCACAGCAGGCCATGCTGGATCTGGCTTGCCCCTGACACCTGAAGCGGCCTTCACCAATGCCCTTGCGACCGTCAGCGGCCCCGAGGCCCGCGTCGGGGTCGCAGTGTCGGGCGGTGGCGACAGCATGGCCCTTTTGGTGCTGGCTATCGACTGGGGGCGGCGGACCAGGACACAGATTTTTGCTGCGACAGTTGATCATGGCCTGCGACCGGCCTCCGCCGATGAGGCGCAGGTAGTCGCGACCTTTTGCGCCGCTCTTGATATCCCGCACCAGACGCTGGTCTGGAAGGACTGGGATCGCAAAGGCAATGTTCAGGCCAAGGCTCGGGATGCGCGGCGCGGGTTGCTGCGGGACTGGGCGCAGCACCTTGGCCTGACCACTGTTATTTTGGGGCATACGGCCGACGACCAGGCCGAAACGGTCCTGATGCGTCTTGCCCGCGGTTCTGGCGTTGACGGTTTGGCGGGCATGGCGGCCCGGCCTGATGCCCTTTTCTTGCGGCCGCTACTGCGTGTGACCCGGGCCGACCTGCGCACCCTTTTGACGGATCGCGGGATTGCCTGGCAGGACGATCCGTCAAACGACGATCTGCACTTTGATCGGGTCAAGGCCCGTCAAATGCTGCCAGTTCTTGCCGAACTGGGTCTTAGCGCGGATCGGTTGATCCAGACCGCAGCCCATATGGAGCGGGCCAGCGCAAGCCTCTGGCAGGCTGCCGCTGCCTTTGCTCGGACCCACTCCCGAAGCGAAGCGGGGGACCTGGTGTTCGACTCCGCAATCCTGGCCGAACCCTGGGGCGATACAGAGCCCCGCTGCCTTGCCGCTGCCCTGCGCTGGATGGGCGGCCGTGACTACAGGCCCCGTTTTACGGCCCTCTCGGACGCGGTGCAGGCCGTGCGTCGGGCTGAGCAGCGCACGTTGAACGGTGTTATTTGGATCCCCGAAGCGGGCGGTCTTCGCCTGTCGCGGGAATTGTCCAAGACGCAGGCCCCCGTTTGTGTGAGTGGCGAAACGACCATGTGGGATAAGCGCTGGGAAATCACCGCCCCGGACGGATACGCGGTGGGACCGGACACCCGGATTGGTGCCCTTGGCGATCATATCACCGATTGTCCCGACTGGCGGTCGGTGGGGCTGCCGCGGGCCTGTTTGATGGCGACGCCCGGCATCTTTGAGCAAGGCGGACTGATAGCCGCCCCAATCGCCGGGTTCCGCGCCGGCTGGACGGCGCGGATTGTCGCGGATTTTCCCTGCTTTTTGCTTTCGCATTGAACAATGTCCGCCGATGTCTATCTTATGGATAACTGATGCCGGGGCAGGGTCCCTGCATGTCTTACCGAGATTCAAAGGAGAACTCCTTGGGCAACGCGAGAAATATCGCTTTTTGGGTCGTGCTTTTCCTGCTGATCCTGGCCTTGTTCAACCTGTTCAACGGCAATCAGACGACGCTGCAGTCCAACAGTCGCAGCTATTCTGACTTTGTCGCGCAGGTAGAAAGCGGGGCGGTGGCGCAGGTCACGCTCGATGGTGAACAGATTCGCTATCGTGGCACCGACGGCCGTGACTACGTCACGATCAAACCTCAGGATGCTGAGGTCACCAATCTGCTGATCAACGAGAATATCCCCGTTTCGGCGCGCAGCCAGGAACAGTCGGGTTTCACGACCTTCCTTCTTAGCCTTCTGCCCTTCCTTCTGCTGATCGGCGTCTGGGTCTACTTTATGAACCGGATGCAGGGCGGAGGACGTGGCGGCGCTATGGGTTTTGGCAAATCCAAGGCCAAGTTGCTGACCGAAAAGCACGGCCGCGTCACCTTTGACGATGTCGCCGGCATCGACGAGGCCAAGGAAGAGCTGGAAGAGATCGTCGAATTCCTGCGTAACCCGCAGAAGTTCAGCCGTCTTGGTGGCAAGATCCCCAAAGGCGCATTGCTTGTGGGCCCTCCGGGGACCGGTAAGACGCTGCTGGCCCGCGCCATCGCAGGCGAGGCGGGTGTCCCATTCTTCACCATCTCGGGCTCCGACTTTGTCGAAATGTTCGTGGGTGTCGGTGCATCCCGTGTCCGCGACATGTTCGAACAGGGCAAGAAAAACGCGCCTTGCATTGTTTTTATCGACGAGATTGACGCCGTGGGCCGGTCCCGTGGTGCCGGCTACGGCGGTGGCAACGACGAGCGTGAGCAGACGCTGAACCAGCTTCTGGTTGAAATGGACGGTTTTGAGGCGAACGAAGGTATCATCATCGTGGCGGCGACCAACCGTCCCGACGTTCTTGACCCCGCCTTGCTGCGTCCCGGCCGCTTTGACCGTCAGGTCACAGTGCCCAACCCCGACATCAAGGGCCGCGAAAAGATCCTGGGCGTTCACGCCCGCAAGGTCCCCTTGGGCCCTGACGTCGACCTGCGCATCATCGCACGCGGCACACCGGGTTTTTCGGGCGCTGATCTGGCCAACCTGGTCAACGAATCTGCGCTGATGGCAGCTCGTGTTGGCAGGCGTTTCGTGACGATGATCGACTTTGAATCCGCCAAGGACAAAGTGATGATGGGGGCAGAGCGCCGGTCCATGGTCATGTCCGAGGACGAAAAAAAGTTGACCGCCTACCACGAAGCCGGTCACGCCATCGTCGGTCTGAACGTTCCGCAGCATGATCCGATCCATAAGGCGACGATCATCCCGCGCGGCCGTGCCCTTGGTCTTGTTCTGTCCCTGCCAGAGCGGGATCAGCTGAGCGTCAGCTTTACCAAGTACAAGTCCAAGATCGCCATGGCGATGGGTGGCAAGGTGGCGGAAGAGCTGATCTTTGGACCGGAAAACGTCACATCCGGCGCGACCTCTGACATTCAGCAAGTGTCCAAGATTGCACGTGCCATGGTGACCCAGTTCGGCATGTCCGAAAAGATCGGCCACATCGACTACGCCAATGAGCAGCAAAGCTATCTTGGCGCCTATGGCGGCGGCACCAACCACTCGGCCGAGACGCAGAAGCTGATCGACGAAGAAGTGCGCCGGATCATCGACGAGGGCTATGAGCGCGCCAAGGCGATCCTGACCGAAAAGCGGGACGATCTGGAGCGTCTGGCCCAGGGGCTGCTGGAGTATGAGACCCTGACAGGGATCGAGATCACCAAGGTCATCGCGGGAGAGCCGCTGAACCGTGGCGACGACACCGATGACGGCATGCCCCAAGGTCCGGGATCCTCGGTCACGGCGATCCCCAAGACCAAGCCGCGCAAGCCAAAGACGGATGGCGGGATGGAGCCTGAGCCCACCCTTTGATCCATCCATGGACGGCCTGAAAACCACCCCGGTGCCCGCAAGGTCGCCGGGGTTTTTCGTTTTAAGGCAGTATCCGGGTTGAGCGGGTCTGCCGCATCTGGCAGGTCTGAGCCAAACCAAACAACAGGAGCCGCCGATGCCCGCCCTCGTCCCGACTGATCTGACAGGAACGATCACCTGGCTTGGCCGGGTTCCGCACCGCGACGCGCCCGAGATCGAGACCGTCGCCTTGGCCGAGCTGGCCCTGACCTTTGCCGGTGCCAAGGACGAGGTGCACGCCGGTCTCACGCGGCCGTCGTGCAGCCGGGTCGTTGCGCAATACCGCAAGGGGACCGAGATCCGGAACGTCCGCCAGTTGTCCGTGGTGAGTGCGGAAGAACTGGCCACCATTGCCGCCAAGCTTGACCTTGATGCGATCGACCCTGCCTGGATGGGTGCCTCTGTCGTCATCTCCGGACTGCCAGATTTCAGCCATTTGCCGCCGTCATCCCGGCTTCAGTTCGAGGGCGGATGCACCATCACTGTCGACATGCAGAACCAGCCCTGCCAGTTCCCGGCAAAGACGATCGAACAGGCGCGGCCCGGCCACGGAAAGGGTTTCAAGCCTGCCGCCGAAGGGTTGCGGGGGGTGACAGCCTGGGTCGAGCGCGAGGGCCTGTTGAAGATTGGCGCAAAGGTCAGGTTGCATGTTCCCTCGCAGCGGCATTGGACGGGCATGGACTGATCGTGCGTTTCGGTTTCCCATCCGAAACCACATTCGACCCGCCCGACGATTCCAGTGTCGAAAATGTCGGAAACGCTGTTCAGGACGGTGAAACCCCCGATTAGAACCGTCGATGAAAGAACGGGCCCGCCGGCCCGGCCAAGGGGACCTGACATGAGCTTCAAGACCGATATCGAGATTGCCCGCGAGGCCGTCAAACGTCCGATCCAGGAGATCGGGGCAAAGCTGGGCATCGGCAGCGACGACTTGCTGCCCTATGGCCACGACAAGGCCAAGCTGAGCCAAAGCTTTATCGACAGCGTTCAGGACCGGCCGAATGGCAAGCTTATCCTTGTCACCGCGATCAACCCCACCCCTGCGGGCGAGGGCAAGACGACCACCACCGTTGGACTTGGCGATGGTCTGAACCGGATCGGCAAGAAGGCGGCGATCTGCATTCGCGAAGCCTCGCTTGGTCCGAACTTCGGGATGAAGGGCGGGGCCGCTGGCGGTGGCATGGCACAGGTGGTGCCGATGGAGGATATGAACCTACACTTCACCGGCGATTTCCACGCGATTACCAGCGCCCACAATCTGCTGTCAGCCATGATCGACAACCACATCTACTGGGGCAACGATCTTGAGATCGACCTCCGCCGTGTCGTCTGGCGGCGTGTGCTGGACATGAACGACCGGGCGCTGCGCCAGATCACGGCAAGCCTTGGCGGCGTTGCCAACGGCTTCCCCCGCGAAACCGGTTTTGACATCACCGTCGCCTCCGAAGTGATGGCCATCCTGTGCCTTGCGCGGAACCTCAAGGACCTGCAACAGCGTCTGGGCGACATGATCGTGGCCTATCGCCGCGACAAGAGCCCGGTGTTCTGCCGCGATATCAAGGCCGATGGGGCCATGACGGTCCTTCTGAAGGACGCGATGCAGCCCAACCTCGTGCAAACGCTGGAAAACAACCCGGCCTTCGTGCATGGCGGACCGTTTGCCAATATCGCCCATGGATGCAACTCGGTCACGGCAACGACGACGGCCCTCAAGATTGCTGACTACGTCGTGACAGAAGCGGGCTTTGGCGCTGACCTTGGCGCCGAGAAGTTCATGAACATCAAATGCCGCAAGGCGGGTCTTGCCCCCGATGCAGTAGTGCTGGTGGCGACCGTGCGGGCGATGAAGATGAATGGCGGCGTCGCCAAGGCCGACCTTGGGGCCGAGAACGTGGCCGCCGTGCAAAGCGGATGCCCAAACCTTGGCCGGCACATCGAGAACGTGAAATCCTTTGGGGTGCCCGTCGTCGTCGCCATCAACCACTTTGTCACTGATACCGACGCCGAAGTGCAAGCGGTCAAGGACTACGTCGCAGCTCAGGGCGCCGAGGCCGTGTTGTGCAAGCATTGGGCCAAAGGCTCTGCCGGGATCGAGGATCTGGCCCATAAGGTCGTCGAGATGGCCGAAAGCGGCACGTCGGATTTCGCCACCCTCTACCCGGACGAGATGCCCTTGTTCGAAAAAATCGAAACGATCGCCAAGGGCATCTACCGGGCGGATGAAGTTCTGGCGGACAAGTCCGTGCGCGCCCAGCTGAAGACCTGGGAAGAGCAGGGCTATGGTCATCTGCCGATCTGCATGGCCAAGACCCAGTATTCGTTCAGCACCGACCCCAACCTGCGCGGCGCACCGACCGGCCATTCGGTCCCGATCCGCGAAGTCAGACTGTCGGCAGGGGCCGGTTTCGTGGTCGTCATCTGCGGTGAGATCATGACGATGCCGGGCCTGCCCCGGGTGCCCTCCGCCGAAACCATCCGGCTGAACGACAACGGTCAGATCGAGGGACTGTTTTAAGGGGGGTGGGTTAAAACCCACCTTACTTAGCCCACTGGCCTGCCCCTGCCGTCTTTGAAAGGACCCTCGACATGACCGCCACGATAATTGACGGCAAGGCATTCGCCGCTACCGTCCGAGAGAAAGTTGCGGCCCATGTCGCCCGGATCAAGGTTGCAGCCGGGATCACCCCGGGTCTGGCGGTGGTGCTGGTCGGTGAAGATCCGGCAAGTCAGGTCTATGTCAGGTCCAAGGGCAAGCAAACGGTCGAGGCCGGGATGGCCTCGTTCGAGCACAAGCTGGATGCCGATACTGACGAGGCAACCTTGCTGGCGCTGATCGCCCAGCTGAACGCCGATCCGGCAGTGCACGGCATTCTGGTGCAGCTGCCTCTGCCCGCCCATCTGGACAGTGACCTTGTCATCAACAGCATCGACCCGGCCAAGGATGTGGATGGGTTCCACATCTCGAACGTCGGGCTTTTGGGGACGGGCCAGAAGGCCATGGTGCCCTGCACCCCGCTTGGATGCCTTATGCTGCTGCGCCACCAGCACGGTAGCCTGTCGGGCCTGAACGCAGTCGTCATCGGCCGTTCGAACATCGTGGGCAAACCGATGGCCATGCTCTTGCTGGGCGATAGCTGCACGGTGACGGTCGCCCATTCCCGCACGAAGGATCTTCCTGCCGTTGTGCGGCAGGCTGACATCGTGATTGCCGCGGTTGGTCGCCCCGAGATGGTGCCCGGCGATTGGATTAAGCCGGGGGCCACAGTCATCGACGTCGGCATCAACCGGGTTGAGGGTGAGGGTGGCAAGACGCGCCTTGTCGGCGACGTGGATTTTGCCAGCGCCGTCGAGGTTGCGGGCGCCATCACACCGGTTCCCGGTGGTGTCGGACCGATGACGATCGCCTGCCTGCTGGCCAATACAGTTACGGCCTGCTGTCGTGCGAATGGTCTGGAAGAGCCTGAGGGGCTGACGGCCTGATAGGCTAGCGCCCTTTTTTCATAATGCTGTCCGTCCGGGCAAAGAGATTTTGCAGTGCAAGGTCGCTCAGCTTTACGTAACGTCAAACGTTTCCTCGCATAAAGTTCACAATGCCGTGCTGGAATGCACGAGTATGTTAGGTCAGATTGTTGCGTATGGTCTCGATCTAAATAAATGGCGCGTGAATTTTGTTGAGCTGGATTCAGGACGTAATTCCGACTGGATGGCTACGCCGTTCCTGGGTGTCTTTTGAGTCACAGGTCTTTACCAAGGCCACTTTGGTCATGTGGATCACGAGTTCGATCCTGTTTGCCTTGGCCGGCCCCTTTGGCACATTCGAAGCGTTAGAGCCTGGCCTGCTTGTCGTTTACTGGAGCTCTCTCGTCGCATTGGCATTTCTTTTTGCCTACGCCATTCGGGCATTGTTCCACGGGCTGGCCCCCAAAATGCCACCACTGCAACGAGAAGCCTTTGTTGTAACACTGTTTTCCCTATCCTATACCCTTGCCCTTTTTCCGTTCACTGTCGGGCTGACGGGCGAACCCTGGACCAGTCAATTGAGCCGTCTTCATGTGTTTGGAATTAATGTCGCGCTGTCCATCGGTGTTGTCGCCACGCGCCACGTTATGGGAATTGATCCATTGTTCCCGACGGCTGAGAGTGAACCCCAGTTGCTGCGCCGATTGGATGGTGTGTCCGCACGCGAAATCCTGCGATTGGGTGTCGACGATCACTATGTCGTCGTCTTTTTAACGGGGGGGCGGACGGAACGGTTGCTTATGCGCTTTAGCGATGCGGTCCACGAGATCGAAGGGCTATCGGGCCATACCGTTCATCGCTCTCACTGGGTTGCATCGGATGCGATCAAAGACACGGTCAAAGAAAAGGGCCGCGAAAAGCTCATCTTGATAGACGGGAGCGAAATCCCCGTCAGCCGGACCTACCGCGAAGCCCTCGTCTCTGCGGGCCTGATCTAACCACAGCATTGCCGGCCAAAGGGGCGAGAAGGGCCCGTCGCCCTGTCAGGATAACCTGCGCCTCGGAGGCTAGCAGGCCGCGCAGCGCCGGTGTATGGACCGACATCCCTCCTGTATAGGCGCCATAGGCTGGCAGGATGCAGCGGGCTTGATCAAACGCGAAACAGGCGCGTGTGGACCCTGTACCGGGCAACGTCACCTTGGGGTGATAGTGGCCCGACACCTCACCGCGTGCGTCGGGCTCGGCGATATGGCGATATGTGAGGGCGCCGATGGTCACCTCTCTGAGGTGTGAACCGCCAAGATCAAGCGGGCCTGGATCGTGGTTGCCCTCGATCCATATCCACCGACGACCTGCCTGCATCTGCATCAAGAGGGTCGTGCAACTGTCGTCAAGCGATGTCCGCCCCGCCATATCGTCGAAACTGTCTCCAAGGCAGATGACGGTTGTCGGTTGTGCCGTGGCGATATCGGCGGACAAACGGTCAAGCGTCTCCCGGACCTCGTAGGGCGGCAAGAGCGGACCGTTGTAACGCGCAATCCTGTCCGATTTGCCCAGATGCAGGTCAGACACGCATAGGACCCCGGCCGCCGCATCGAGCAGTGCACCAGAGGGAAACGCCGTAAGCTCGGTCTGGCAAAGGCTGAAAGTATGGGTGTTCATGTTGTGTTCTTAGCGATCCCGCGCCCCGCTGGAAAGGGGATCAGTCGGTCGATATTCCAGCATCTGCGAGTAGCCGGGCGGCAGCCTCTTCCACCAGACGTTCGCGCCCTTCCCCCGCGATCGGGACGCGGCCCATTTCAAGGAAAAGGGGGGCTGACAAAGGGCTGGGACGGGTCAGGACGACATGGTCGATGCGCCCAACTGTTCGCGCGATCATCTCTTCGATCCGGCCAAAATCGACAAGGCCACGGAAGGCCTCTTCTCTGGTGATCCGCATCATCAGGTGATCGGGGTCGTATTTGAGCAGGGTGTCGTACAGGATATCGGACGAGAATGTTGCCTGTCGTCCGCTCTTGCGAGCCTGGGGCAGGTTCCGTTCGATCAATCCTGCGATGGTGGCCGAGGCGCGGAAGGTCCGCTTCATGACCGCGTTGCCTTGCAACCACTTGTCAAATCCGGCCCGAAGGTCGCGGGCCTCGAACAAGGGCGCCGGATCGGTCAACGGATTCAGCCCCCAAACCAAGGTTGCGTAATCTGTTGCTACGAAACCAAGCGGGTTGAGGCCAAGTTCTTCCATCCTCTGTGTCAGCAATAGCCCGAGGGTCTGCTGGGCGTTTCGGCCTGCAAATCCGTAAAAGACCGCATGATGGCGATCATCGTAGGGAAAACTTTCGACAAGGATACGGTCGGCTTCGGGTAGCTGCGACACCTGGCGCTGCAAAGACAACCATTCCGCCGTGTGGTCCGGCAATTCGGGCCAGCTGTCCTGTCGGAACATGCGCAGGATGCGAGAGGACAGCTGGGTCGAGGTGGCGAATTTGGTCCCCATGAAGGTTGCAATCTTGGGCTTGCGGCTGGCGTCGCGGCTAACCTCCACCGTCAGTTCGCGGAGACCCTCGTAGCGGACGATCTGTCCCCCGATCAGGAAGGTGTCACCTGGGGTCAGGGTCGCAGCAAAGGCCTCTTCCACCTCGCCTAGAGGTTTGAAATTACCCTTGAGGCGGACCTTGAGGGTGTCGGTGTCCTGAATGGTGCCGATGTTCATCCGGATGCGTTGGGCGGCCCGAGGATCGCGCAGGTGCCAAAGGCCATCCGTCTCTTTCAACCGTTGCCAGCGGTCATAGGCCCGCAGGGCGTATCCGCCGGTTGCACAGAATTCCAGGCAGTCGTCAAAAGCTGCCCGGGACAGGTTGGCATAGGCACCGACGGACCGGACCTCGTGGAACAGGGTCGTGGCGTCGAACGGTCCGGCGCAGGCCCGGATCAGGATGTGCTGGCACAGGACGTCCCTTGGACCGTCTCCCTTTGGGTCGCCGTCCAGATCGTGCGCCTTGGCCGCCTCCAACGCGGCGACGCATTCGACGATCTCGAACCGGTTGGCGGGGACCAGAAGCGCCTTGGAGGGGGCGTTGTAGCGGTGGTTCGCCCGTCCGATGCGCTGGATCAGGCGTTTGACGTTCTTGGGCGCACCGACCTGGATAACAAGGTCGACGTCGCCCCAGTCGATGCCAAGGTCCAGTGAGCCGGTGCAGACGATCGCCCGAAGCTGGCCCGCCACCATCGCCGCCTCGACCCTTGTCCGCTGTTCGCGGTCAAGCGAGCCGTGGTGAATGCCGATAGGCAAATCCTCGTCATTGGCAAGCCAGAGGTTGTGAAAGAAGATCTCGGCCTGGGCGCGGGTGTTGTGAAAGATGAGGGTCGTCTTGTGCCGTTTGACCTCGGCCAAAACAGCGGGGATCGCATAGGCTGCACCGCCTCCGGACCATGGGGGGCGTTCGTCCGTGATCAGCATGGAAATGTCAGGGTCGGGGCCGGGGTCTGCGTGCAGGATGGCGCAGGGGTCGGGGTGGCAGGCCAACTGGTGGGCGATCGCGGCGGGGTCCTCGACCGTTGCCGAAAGGCCGACCCGGCGCAGGCCGGGGGCGAGGCTTTGCAGGCGGGACAGGGCCAGAAGCAGTTGGTCGCCCCGTTTGCTTTCGGACAGGGCATGGATTTCGTCGATGATGACCCTTTGCAGCCCGGCAAAGATGCGCGGCGCGTCCTCGTAGCTGGTGAGGAGCGCCAGGCTTTCGGGTGTGGTCAAAAGGATATGGGGCGGATCGGCCCTTTGCCGCCGCTTTTGTGTGTAGGAGGTGTCGCCGGTCCGATCCTCGATCCGGATCGGCAGGCCCATCTCGTTGACCGGGGTGGTCAGGTTGCGGCGGATGTCGGCGGCCAGCGCCTTGAGCGGGCTGACGTAGAGCGTGTGCAGTCCCTTGTGCGTGCCGTCCGCCAGTTCGGCGAGAGAGGGCAAGAAGCCGGCAAGCGTCTTGCCGCCGCCGGTCGGGGCGATCAGCAACAGGGCAGGGGCCCCGGCCCGGTCCAGCATCGCCTCCTGGTGCGGATGCAGGGACCAGCCGCGTGCGGCGAACCATGTGTCGAAAGCTGGGGGAAGGGCGGTCATGACGCTAAGGTGCCCTTTGACCGACAGGCGTCAAGGGGGTGTGGTGGTAAGGTGGGTCTGGACCCACCTTACGTGCCCTTTCGACGGTCCGGGTAAGGTGGGTCTGGACCCACCCTACGGGATCAATGCACGATGGCTTCCTCTCGGACGAACATGTTCGCCCAGGCCCGGTCCATCAGTTCGGGGGTCATCTGATAAGGGATGCCCTCAAATTCGCAAATCGCGATCATCTGGTCGATCAGGAAGATCGGCTGATAGTTGGCGTAGATGTTTTCGATGGTGGGGTACTTGTTTTGCAGAAGATGGATCAGCGTCGCCTCATCCAGGGGCATCTTCCGTTTCCGGGCCACCATGGCAAAGATCTTCAGGAAATCCTCCTGCGAGGGGCCGTCGATCTTGATCTTGAAGAAGATCCGGCGCAGGGCGGCCTTGTCGAAGATCTCGTTGGGATGGAAGTTGGTCGAAAAGATCACCAAAGTGTCAAAGGGCACTTCGAACTTTTCGCCTGACTGGAGCGCCAGGATGTCCCGGCTTTCTTCCAACGGCACGATCCAGCGGTTCACGATTGCCTGCGGCGGTTCCTTCTGGCGGCCAAGGTCGTCGACGATGAAAATGCCGCCGGTGGACTTCAACTGCAAGGGCGCCTGATAGGTTCGGGCGACCGGGTTATAGACCAGATCCAGCATTTCAAGCGACAGCTCGCCCCCGGTTATGACCGTGGGCCGCTCGCAACGGACATAGCGTGTGTCATAGCGCCCCGAGGTGCGGCGCAGGGAGTTGGGGTCATCCACATCTTCTTCGGCGGAGGAATGGACGATGGGATCATAGACGGTGATCACCTGGCCCGAATATTCGATCGCGCGCGGGACGTAGATCTTGTCGCCAAGGGCGTCCCTGATCCCGTTGGAGATCGAGGATTTGCCGTTGCCGGGCGGGCCATACATCAGGATCGAACGACCGGCCCCGACCGCCGGTCCAAGGTAGTCGATCAGTTCTTTTGGCAGGATCAGATGGCCCATGGCGGCGAGCAACTGGTCGCGGGTGACCTGAATATTGCGGATCGACTGTCGCTTGACCTGCTCGGCGTAAACCTCGAGGGGGACGGGCATTGCGCCGAAGTATTCGGACTGGCTCAGTGCATCGAGGGCGCGGGCTTTGCCGCCGTCGGTCAGCTGGTAGTTCATCTCGTGCGACGCGCCGGCATGCATGTTGCCCATCGCCTCGATCAGTTTCTGGCCGCGGGCAAGGTCCACCAGCTGCTGTGTGACGTTGACCGGAAGGCAGATCGTTTTGGCAATCTCACTGACCAGAGTGACGTTCTTGCGAAACATGCTTTTGATCAGGATGTCGCGCATCATCACCAGCGGAAGCCGCATCGCATCAAGAGATTTGGGTGCCGGGGGGGCAATGACACTCGTGACTTCCATGTTCATCGTGCAAATCCTTCTTGCCGCAGCAAACCTGCCGAACAAGCGGCAAATACCTTTTTAAAAGGCCTTCGGATTGTGGCGAATTGATGGAAGCGTCAGCGCCCTTTGGCGGCGGTTTCGTGCAGGACAGACCAATAGGTTGGCCCGGTGCGTCAGCCCCGTAACGCCAGGAGCAGGTAGAGGGTCAGGGTCGCAGCCAAGGGAAAGCCCATGGGAAAGCGCCGTCCGGAGGTCCAGCTTTGCCAGTCCGGCACAAGCCGGCGGATGGGTGAATTCTTGGCCAGCCGGTGAAGGGCAAGGCCGACGACAAGGCAGACCGCGAGAAGCATCGCCACCGCTGTCAGGTCGCCAAGGGCGACATAGGGGGCCGCGGCTGCGATAAACTTGGCGTCTCCTGCGCCCATGACCCGCCCGGCGTTCAGCACCATCCCGATGACAAGCATGACCGCCAGATGCGACCATCGCCAAAGATATTCGGTCAGGGGCAGGGCAAGAAACCCGAGGATCGCAAAGGCGACGGCAAGCGCCATGACGGCCTTGTTCGGGATGATCATGGCCCGAAGGTCGGACCATGCAACGAAAAGACATATGGGCAGGACGGCGGGCAAGAACCAGGCCGCCGCCGAAGCGGTGGTCACCATCTGTGCGTCAGGCCCTGTTGTCTTCCAGTGCCCGAAGGGCGCGGACGGCCTCTTCGAAGTGTTGCGGATGGGTGTCGATCGCCTCTTGCAGCAGTCCTTTACCGATCGTCAGATCGTTCTGTTTGATCGCGGTCAGGGCAAGTGTGTACAGCAGCTGCGCCCGTTCGATCTGGGTCATGGCGATGACGGGCAGATCGTAGTTGCGCTGCGCGCCACGGGCCAGAACAAGGTTGTTCTTGGCGGTGAACAAGCCGGGCTCGTGCCGCAAGGCTTCTGTAAATAGCCGTTCTGCATCGCGATAGGCGCCACGGCTTAGCTTGGAAAAGCCCCAGTTGTTGAGGGCCCTGGCCGGGGTGGTCGTCAGACCAACGGCAATCTCGTAAAAGCTGTCCGCGCGATCCCACTCTTCGTTGCTGTCGGCAACCATCGCCTCAAGGCGGTATCGTTTGAACGTCTCGTGGGTGGGGGGGATGCCGTCAAGGACGGCTTCGGCCTCGGCCCAGCGGTTGTTGCGGATCAGGGCGTCAGCCAGTTCGACCCCATCGTCCGTCACAGCCTGCGGATTTGCGACGACGGCCTGCCATGCAGGCACGGCCTCGACATTGCGTCCGGCCCGGATGAACGACGAGGCAAGGCCCCGTTGCAGATCGATCCGTTCGGGATTGCTTGCCAGGGTGCGCTGGAAATAGGTGACGGCCTCGTTCGGGTCGGCGACTGTCAGCATCATGTCATTGAGATTGCTCTCATCAATCACGTTGACGTCCTGGAGGACACGGTTGACCTCTGCGTCGCTTGATTGATCACAGGCCGCGAGGGCCATCAGCCCCACCACCGGAAGAATACTCCAAACCTTTTGGCGCATGTTGCCTGCGTCCTTTGCCTGCTCTTGCCTCTCAAAGTGGTTCAAAAGGGATGAAATTCACGTCTTCCCCGTAGACCAACTGGAACTCTTCGTTCTCTTGGGTGCTAACGTAGCCGGGATTTTCCAGTTTTGCGAGCGCCAAGCGCAGGTTGTCGCGAATCTCGTCGCTATTGCCGCTGTCCGTGGCATATGCGCGACGGAATGTTTCGGCGGCTTCGGCAATCTTGCCACGTTCCATCAGGATGACGCCCAGATTGTTCCAGGCGGCGGGGAAATCGCCTTCTTCCTGTACGGCGCGGCGGAGGAACTGTTCTGCCTGACCAAGACGGCCAAGTTGCAGATTGGCCGACCCGAGGGCTGAGAGGGTATCGACGTTCAAACCCTGCTGGCCTGCAGCGCGTGTATAGGCCTCAAGAGCAAGTTCGAATTCGCCGGCCGCCATCAGCCTGTGGCCGACGACCAGGGGATCAACTTCCTGACCATTGCGGGCAATGCCGGGGGCGTAGACGCCATCTGCTGAATCGCCAAGGCCGCCCGAAGAACAGGCGGCCAGGACGGTAAGGCTGATAAGCACAAAGCTTTTGATTGGTCGCATTGCCCCTCATGGCCGGGTTTGGCCTATGGAACGCCGCCTCCAAGCACAGTCGAAATTTCGAAAATTGACGGCCCGATCAGAATGATGAGAAGCGGGGGCACCGTCAACATCATGGTGGCCAAAGTCATCTTTGTTGGCAGCTTGTTTGCCTTTTCTTCGGCACGCATGACACGCTTGTCCCGCATTTCCGAGGCATAGACCCGGAGGGCTTCGGCAATGGATGTACCGAATTGCTGTGACTGGATCAGCACGGTGACAAAGCTGGACACGTCGGTCACGCCGCATCTTTCGGACATGTCGCGCAGAACCGAGGTTTTGTCCTTGCCGGCCTTCATTTCGTAGCTGACCAACTCATACTCTTCGGCCAATTCCGGAAAACCCGCCCGAAGCTCTTGCGAGACCCGGATAATGGATTGGTCCAGCGATTGTCCGGCTTCTACGCACACGAGCATCATGTCGAGGCTGTCCGGAAAACCGTTGACGATCGCTTCTTGCCGCATCGCCTGACGGCGGGTCACCCAGTACTTGGGCAGCATGTATCCTGCACCGCCCGGTCCCATGGAATAAAGGACCAATTGGGTCGGTGTCGGATCACCCGTTGCCGACCAGTAGATGACATATGTCACCCCGGCGAGCAGGAATGCAGTACCAAGAGCGAACTGCATGAAGTGATAGATGCGGACGGCGTTCTTGGTCCGGTAGCCGGCTTGCAAAAGTTTCAGGCGGACGGCGGAATACTCGGCCTCATCCTGTGGTTCGAGGAAGTTGGAGTATTTCTCCAGCTTGTCTTTGCCCGAAGACGTCCGCAGCCTTTCGGACTTGGGGTTCGCGACGGTCGGTTCCCGCGTTATGTTGTGCAGTTTGTCCAGCGGGTCGGCCTGCTTGCGCATCAGCACGGGCAGGGTCAAGCCGACAAGGAGCAGGCCAAGCATGCCAACCACGATCAGTGGACCGAATGGTCCCAAAAGGTCGATGAGCATCGTCTCTACGTTGGTCATGAATTCCATAATCAGTCCTCAGACCTTGATATCGACGAGGGAGCGCATGACGAAAATGTTGACCACCAGGAAGGCCGCCACAACCAGACATGCAGGGATGAAGACGGCCGTCTCTTTCACATCGTCATAATAGTTCGGCTCGATCACGTTGATCGCGACCAGGGCGACCAGAGGGAACATCGACAGGAACATACCCGACCACTTTGCTTCGGCGGTGATCGCCTTGACTCGGCGGAACAGCTTGAAGCGGGCGCGGATCACTTTGGCCAGACCGTCGAGGATCTCGGCCAGGTTGCCACCTGCGGTTTGCTGGATGGTCACGGCTACGGCAAGGAAACGCAAATCCTGCATGTCCATGCGCTCTGCCATTGCCTTGAGGCTTTCGCCCATGTCCCGACCATAGGCCGCCTCATCGGCGATGACGCCCATCTCGGAGCCAAGCGGATCAGGGACCTCTTTGGCAACGATGCCGATCGCTGACGAAAATGGGTGGCCGACACGCAAGGACCGGACCATCAGCTCGACCGCGTCGGGCAACTGTTCTTCGATAAGGCCGGTGCGTGTCTTTGCCTTGTTGTTGACCCATAGGTAGACGCCCCCGACGCCCATGAGGATCGACACCACAAGGCGGACCGAGACGTCGGTTTCAGTGCCGACCGACAGGCCAATGAATGCGACGAAGGACAGGACACCCATGATCATGATCAGCTGCTTGGGCGTAAAGGCAATGTTCGCCTTCTGAGCCTTGTTCGCCAGGATCGAATACAGCGGGATGCTGCGCGACTTCATGTGTTGCGTCATCTCCTTGCGGAGTTGGTCAAGCACCTGTTCGCGGTTGCCACCCTTGTCCAGCAGTTCCAACCGGCGATTGACCCGGCTGTTGAGGCTGATCGATTTGCCAAAGACGGTCAGATAGATGCCTTCGACAAGCACAAGAACGGCGATAAAGATCAAGCCGTAAATAATTGGTTCGGCTGAGATGACCATTGTGCTTACTCCGCAGCGAAGGGTTCAAAGATCGAGGCAGGCAGATCGTAGCCCCACAAGCGGAAGCGGTCGGAGAAGTGCGAACGCACTCCGGTGGCCGTGAAGTGGCCGATAATCTTGTTGTCGGGCGTCAGTCCGACGCGCTGGTAGCGGAACACCTCTTGCATCGAGATGACTTCGCCTTCCATGCCGGTGATCTCGGTGATGGACACCATCCGGCGCGAACCGTCTTGGAGGCGGCTTGCCTGAACGATCAGGTTCACAGCCGAAGCGATCTGGGAACGGACCGCCTTAATCGGCATCTCGATCCCGGCCATCGCGATCATGTTTTCCAGACGGCTCACCCCATCGCGGGCAGAGTTGGCGTGGATCGTGGTCATGGATCCGTCGTGGCCGGTGTTCATGGCCTGAAGCATGTCGATGACTTCTTCGCCGCGGGTTTCCCCGACGATGATCCGGTCGGGTCGCATCCGAAGCGCGTTTCGTAGACAGTCGCGCTGGGTCACGGCGCCTTTGCCCTCAACGTTGGGGGGGCGGCTTTCCATACGGCCAACGTGGGTTTGCTGAAGTTGAAGTTCGGCCGTATCCTCGATGGTCAGGATGCGTTCGTTGTTGTCGATAAAGGACGACAGTGCGTTAAGCGTCGTCGTCTTGCCCGAACCTGTACCGCCCGAAACGATGACGTTGAGGCGGGTTGCGACGGCGGCTTGCAAATAGGCGGCCATTTCTTCGGTGAAGGCCCCGTATTTGACCAGATCGTCGATGGCCAGCTTGTCCTTCTTGAATTTTCGGATCGAGACAAGGGACCCGTCAACGGCAATCGGGCTGACCATCGCGTTGAAACGCGAGCCGTCGCCAAGACGGGCGTCGACGTATGGGTTGGATTCGTCAACGCGCCGGCCGACAGCCGACACGATCTTGTCGATGATCCGAAGCAGGTGACGTTCGTCCTTGAAGGTAACGTCGGTCAGCTCAAGTTTGCCGGATCGTTCCACAAAGATCTGCTGGGGGCCGTTGACCAGAATGTCGTTGACCGTATCGTCCTTTAGCAGAGTTTCTAACGGACCAAGGCCGCGAACTTCGTCGTAAAGATCCTGGCTGAGGTGCTGGCGCTCCTCTCGATTGAGAACAACGCCCATGTCTTCGAGCGTTTCGGTGGCGATGGCGTTGATTTCTGCGCGCAGGTCAGCTTCCGTTGCCTTTTCAAGGGCAGCAAGGTTGAGGTTGTCCAGAAGCGCCTTGTGCAGATCAAGTTTGATCTCGAACAGGCGCTCCTTGCGCTTTTTCTCTTTTGCGACTGGCGCGGCCTCGGCCGGTTTGCCCCGGTTCGCCTGCATCAGCGACTTCTTCGGGGCCTCTTGAGGCGCCGAAGCCGCGATCGGTGTTACCGTCGCGGTTGGGCGTTCTGTAGGCTTTGGGGCCGGACGGTCAGGTTTCTTGAATTTTGAAAACATCTGGTTATGCCCTCTTTGCCTTTACCGCATCGGATTGGTTCACCTCGTGCACCGACTTCGCCAGCTTGGCGATTTCCTTGCGGAGTGCGTTCTTGGGGATGCCATCGGACATCGGAACACCATGGTCAGCATTCTGACTGACTTGGCGACCGCCGTCGGGCAAAAGCACCTCGATTGAAATGCCAAGGGACTCGGCCAGACGCTTCACCCGGCTCTTGCCATTCAGGTCGGTGAAGCCCGGCGCCCGGTTCAGGATAAAGCGCAGCTTCTCGAACGGCAGGTCTTCGGATTGCAGCGCCCGCTTGAGCCGGAGGGCATTCTGTGCGGAACGCATGTCCAACTCGAGCATGGCAAAGTAGACGTGCGCGGCCTGAAGAACGGCCTCGGACCAGTCAATCATCGTGGCAGGAAGATCGATGATGACGTAGTCGAAGTTGACCCGCGCCATCTCGATGATCCGGTCGATATCGGGCGGGCCGATCAGATCCAGCGGGATCATGTCCGTCGGCGAGGTCAAGACGTGAAGTTTTTGATTGTAGGACAACAACGCTTGCATGAAGGCTTCGCTGTCCATTGCTTCAGTATCGGACAGCAGTTCCAGAACGGCCTCGCGGCGGGGCAGGTCGAGATAGGTGGAGACCGTGCCGAATTGCAGGTCAAAGTCCAAAAGACAGACCCGCGGCGGGTCCGCTTTGTCGATGTTGGCCAGTTCCCAGGCAAGGTTCACGGCAAAGGTTGTCGAGCCCACGCCGCCAGCCATGCCAAAGACCGGGATAACAACGCCGTTGCGGTCGCCTGTGGCCTTGAGAGTGTTGCGCATCTCGGCTGAGACCGCCGGCTCTGGATCGGGTGTTTGCACCCGCTTGATGGCTTCGGCCAATTCCCCTTCGGGCAGCGGGTAGGGCACGAATTCATCGCCCCCTTCGCGCAGCAGCTGGTGCAGGGCGCTCGGGCTCACGTCCTCGGCAATCAGGATGACCTTGATCTTGTTGGTCTTTGCTGCCGCGATGATCTCAAGGATCAGGGAAAGATCCTTTTCGTCCTCAGCGTCCAGGGCAATAGCCACGAATTCAAGCTGCGACGCGTCGGGCTGGTCAAGGAAGGCCGTCGCATCGTTGAACGTCAGGTCACCCCAGTTCTCGCCCAATGCCGCTTCCATATCTTCGATCAGAAGATCAAAGATCTGGACATCACGGCTGATGGTGCAGGCCACGATTGGCTGCGGTTCAGGCTGAAGTGCTGCACTGGTGCTCATTACATCAAATTCCTTCGTCATTCGGGCGAACAGGGATCTCCCCTGCAGTCTCGAGCCACTCAAGCGAGCGACCGGACCTGTCCCATTGACGCTAAGGTCGTCGATGAACGTGACCAGATTGGGGCCGAAAAGCTGTAATTGTTTGGTATCGTGCTACGATCAGTCGAAAGATCGCCTGTTGTTGATCGCAACCGCGAAAAACAAAAAAGGCGCGCGAATCTGTCGCACGCCCTTTCTTCGTTGATAATTCTTACTGACCGGTTGCCAGCTCGCTGCCTGTGATGCCACCGATGGTTGGCTCAATTGCGGCACTGGCCACATAGTCACGGAAGATGATCTCGGCATACTTTCCGTTCAACTCGCCCGGTGTATCTTCGACGAAACCCGAAACCTCGGTCACGGTGCGCCTGTTCGCTCGCTCGCGTCCTTCTGTAACGATCAGGGGCTGCGTCTCACCGCGTGATACGACGGCCTCAAGCCGGGACCGGCTTATGCCCTGTCGGGACAGGAAGGCGACCACAGCCTGTGCGCGGCGCATGCCAAGGCCCTGATTATAGGCGTTGGACCCGACAAGGTCGGTGTGGCCGTAGACCCGGAACCGGACTTCCGGGAACTGTCTGATGAAATCCGCCTGGCGGGCGAGGATCGACTGGGCCTGCTGGTCCAATGCCGCTGAATTAAACGCGAAGTTCACGGTCGTTGGAACCTCTGCGGCGAACCTTCGGGCCAGATCAATCCGGAATGCCTCGCTATCGCTGTTGATCGCGAGGTTCTGGTTAACGGCCGTCCCGAAAGCTCCGGCATCGCCATCAATGCCGACTTCGCGGTCCGAGATGGAGAACGCGCTGTTGTTGCACGCCGAAAGTGTCACGGCCATGGCCAGACCTAGAACAAGGTGTTTCATCGCGTTGCGCCCTCCTCAATCAAGCACGTAGCCGTAGGACCCGCTAAAGTCCTGCCGCGCCACTTCCCCAGCACCACCGGTGGTGGGGCCGTCGTTGGCAACACGGCCGAACAGGAACAGATCGGCTTCGCTTGGCGGCCGGACCCGGTCGGTCGGCAGGGCATAGACCTCTCCGCGTGTCGGCGTGACAAGGTGCGGCGTGACGATGATGACCAGTTCGGTCTGCTGCCGGGCATAGTCCGCGCTGCGGAACAATGCGCCAAGGACAGGGATATCGCCCAGCCATGGCACCTGGCCTGCCAGGTCGCGGAAGTCGTCCTGCAAGAGGCCTGCAATTGCAAAGCTTTCGCCATCGCGCATCTCGACCGTGGTCGAGGTTTCGCGGCGACGGAACGCGTCGACTGTAAAGTTACCCTGCGTGATGCCGTTAGAGGGGTCGATCGACGACACCGCGGCTTCGATCTCAAGGTTGATCAGGTCACCGTCAACGACACGGGGCACAAAGTTCAGTTCAACACCAAAAGGCTTGTACTCGATCGTGATCGTGCCGCTGTCCTGGCTGACCGGAACAGGATATTCGCCACCGGCGAGGAACCGGGCCTCCTGACCGCTCAAAGCGGTAAGGTTAGGTTCGGCGAGTGTGCGGACCATGCCGCGTGATTCCAACGCTTCAAGCAGGATGCCAACCTCGATCCCACCGGCGTTGAAGCCAAGAAGCATTGCGCCGTTGTTTTGGCTGGTGCTGGGCACGTTTCCGGTGAAGGCGTTTGCGATTGCGCCGGATGTGTTAAGCGTGTTCGTGCCAGAGCTTACGCCAAGATCGCCGCCCAGACCGACACCACCAAGGGCCAGAGAGGATGAAAGCGACTGGCTGACGGACCGCTGCATTTCGGCAAACTGGACCCTCAGCATGACTTGCTGTGTGCCCCCGACGGTCATCAGGTTCGAAACACGGTCCGGCGCATAACGCTGAGCGAGTTCAAGGGCCCGGTCAAGCTTCGCTATCGAACTTACCGTGCCTGAAAGAACGATGCCGCTGTTGGCTGTTCTGACTTCGATCGGCTCTCCGGGCAGGATCTGCTCAAGCCGCTCTTTGAATTCTGCGATGTCGGGGGTGACGTGCACTTCGACATTGGTGATCAGGCTACCATCGGCGCCAAGGATCGTCAGTGTGGTGCGCCCCGGCTCTTTGCCCAGCACATAGATGGTGCGGTCGGACAGCGACGAGATGTCCGCGATGCCCGGGTTTGCGATCGAAAGCTCTGCGAATGGAACGTCACTTTCGACGACCACGGCCCGGTTCATAGGGACCTGAAGCGCCGATGACGGCGCTCCACGCAGAATGCTTAGCGTTTCCGCATGCACACTGGCGGGTGCCGAAGCAAACGCCAAAGTTAGGCCAGCCAATGCCGCCTTGATAAACCTGTCATATTTCATGTGACCTGCCTCTCCGATCACTACTGCAAGCGGGAGTTTTTCCCGTCGTTCAGTACAGACTGACCGCAAGAGGGCTTTTTTGCAAGAATCAATGTCTTGCCGCTTCAATCTAATGTGGATAACCCGCAACAGTTGTCCGAAGGGCACAATAGAATGAGCGCGCCATTTCGGCGCGCTCTAATTAAAGCAGTCATGTTTTGGTCAATTAACCTTGGTCAGTTGGTGCAGGGGATCGGAATTTCCACTACGTCTGCGCCGCGCCGTGTCCGAATGGTGCAAACCCTTTCCATCTCGGGTGCGGCCTCAACTGTGCGCTGTTCTTCCTCAATACCCAGAAGGCTGCGTTGGTTAACTTCGATGGCTTCGGCAACAGTATCATCCGTCAAACCGACAAGTGACAGTGACAGTTTGCCCGTCGCCTGTGCCTGAGCAAGGTTCGCAACCTGCTGCGGCGTCACCTCGACTGTAACCGTCCGGGCGACCTGCGCGCCAGAACGGTCCGCGCTGGACGTCTGGTCGACCGCCACGAGCGGCAATGCAGTTTCGATCAACTGGGTCACATCCTGGCCATTCTGGGCGCCGGTGCGGACAGAACCGGTCCAATAGACGTCAACGCGATCCCCCGGACGCAAGAAACCGGAGACGCCCGAAGCGACATCGACCGAAATCGTGAAGGCACGCATGCCGGGCGCAAGGCGCGTCGTGATCCCTGCAGATTCACCCGGTTCCGTTACCTTGACAGCCAAGACCGGCTCGTTCGGCTCCATCTGCCGGATGACGATACGGGGCACATCGGTGCCGCGAGGGAACAGTTCCTCTGCGGTGCGGTACACACCCTCGGGCAGGAATGGTTCTGCATAGCGCACCATGATCAGGTCATCGGTTGTAAGGGGCTCGCCATAGCCGATGGTCCGTTTGACGGCGATGACATCGACCGTCGGGACCTGGGCCGCGGCTGCCGCCCGCTCGCGGGCAAGCGCGGCGCCTTGTTGCTCAAAGTAGCCCTGAACCATGTAGACAGCAAAGCCTGCAAGCCCAAGTCCGATGATTAACACAAGTCCAAATACTGCTCTCATTTTGCTCTACTTTCATTTCCAGTTGGTCGTCTGAATATGAGACGACGGTTGGAACGACGGCGTCCTTTGGTTGGTTTCCCAATGCCTCAGCGGGCCAAGAAGCCCCTTATTCCAGTTTGAAGACGACCCAAAGCTCGCACCATGAAGCCTGAGGTGATGACCACCCGGCCAGGGAGATTGCGGCGTCTTCCTCTTTCAAGATTTGAACACACGAATGCGTCATAGGGTTCCTGTCCTCACTGGTCCGCAAAAATTAGGCGGTCGACAACCATTGTGCTTTGGGATTCTGGCAACAATTAGTCATCATTGCAGCGGACTCCGGATCACTGTTTGAATCCTTGAACAAACAGTGGAGACGAAGGGCAGTGGGTCCTGATCAAATCTACTGAAGGCAAATGAAAAAAGCCGCGCTCAACAGCGCGGCTTTCGGGTTCATGGCTATATCTATTAGAACGCCATGGTCGGGATTTCGGTCTGAAGCTCTTGGTCGATGTTCGACGCCATGACCTCGGCACCGTTGGAAACGGAGGTCAGAACTGCAGCGCCCAGGCCTACGATTGCTGCGGTCAGGACGACCCAGTCAACAGTCACGGCACCAGCTTCGTTTGCACGGAAAGATTTGATAAAGTTGAGCATTGGAAAATTCCTAGTAGTTAGTTTGGTTGGTAGGGCTAAATAAGGAAGATGCCACTTTGGACATCAGCCATGGTGAAGCAGGCCAGAACCGTGGATTGGGTTCGGGCTTTTGGATCAGTCGTTGGGTTTAGAAAGCGACTGAAGGAATCTCCGTCTGCAACTCTTGGTCGATGTTCGACGCCATGATCTCAGCACCGTTGGATACGGAGGTGAGAACGGCAATGCCCAGGCCCACGATGGCTGCGGTCAAAACGACCCAGTCAACAGTTACGGCACCGTCTTCGTCAGCGGAGAAGCTTTTTGTAAAATTTAGCATAGAATAACTCCTGGTATGTAAAAGACGATGACACCGCTTAGGACCTCGTTAGAGGGGAAGGCGGCCAGACCCTGTTTGGCGGATCTGGCCATGGGATCAGTCGTCCAGATTAGAAAGAGATTGTTGGGACGGCAGTCTGCAGTTCTTGGTTGATGTTCGATGCCATGATCTCGGCGCCGTTCGACACGGAAGTAAGAACTGCAATGCCCAGACCTACGATGGCTGCGGTCAGAACGACCCAGTCAACAGTCACGGCACCGTCTTCGTCTGCATGGAAGGCCTTGATAAAGTTAAGCATAATATTCTTCCTCAGGTTTAAAATGGATGGTGCTTCAAGAGCACCGAAGAAAACGAGTTGATTTGAAAACCATGTAAAAGGGATAGCCTAAAAAAATCTTGGGTGAGCCAGGTTTGATCGTCTAATCCTGGCTCCTTCGTCTCGCGCTTCGCTTAGAACGTTACGGTTGGGACCGCTGTCGTAAGCTCGCGTCCGATGTTCGAAGCCATCCGCTCCGCACCATTGGACACCGAGGTCAAAACAGCTATGCCTAGGCCTACGATAGCGGCGGTCAGCACAACCCAGTCAACAGTCACAGCTCCGTCTTGTTCGTCACGAAAGCACTTGATAAAGTTCAACATTCTTAAAGCCCTCCTCAGGGTTGTCACTCGTTACTACCCTCTGGATCATCTCGGACCGGCCTCTTCTTGGCCCAATCCCCGTCTGGGATGAGTGGATATAGCCCTTCGAATGCGGCGGCATTGGGGCCTGTTTCGATCTTTTTCAAAGCGTCGACGTTTTCTTCATTAATTTCTCAAGTAAATGAAAATAAAGCGAAATGGTCGAATATTTCTTGTCGAAAATCGGGCCAAACCGCCCTGTGCGTGTCGTTTGCACCCTATAGTTGCAGCATTCTTTCAACGCTATCTGGTCTGATTGCTTCCAATGCATAATACTTTACCCAACAAGAAACTGAGGCAGGACACGCGCGCATGACGCGACTATCTATGATGGCTATGTCCGTCGGGCTGATTTTCGCTCAATCGGGGCCTGTTGTTTCACAGGCCGAGCCTCTGGACCGGTTGCAGCCGGACTTTACCTTTAGACGGGTCACAGTCCCGACCGGGACGACCGGCAGCCGTATCAACGTGCAGATCGATCCTGCTGCCCCAAGTGCCCTGGGCGCACCCCGGCCCGTTACCGCCAGAAACACCGTCGATCTTTCCGATCTTGGCGTCGTTGTCCCGGCACCGAGTGGGTTTGAATGGTTTTGGGCCACGATCTCGCCCCGGCTTGCCGATAGTGGGCCAGGGCGACTTGAGCAGGCGGTGCGCGCCCTTGAGGCTGCCCCTGCCGGAACCAGTGCCCCGGTCCCGCGCATCCAGACCCTTCAGGACATCGCCAGCGCGCATGGTATCGATATCCTGCGCGCGACAATCGGGACCAAGGTGTCACCCGCCCTTGTCCTGGCTGTCATCTCGGTCGAAAGTGCAGGGCAAGATCAGGCGGTCAGCACGGCAGGTGCGGCTGGGTTAATGCAGTTGATGCCGGCGACGGCCGAACGGTTCGGCGTCGCAGACCGACTCGTCAGTGCCGAGAATATTCGTGGCGGGGTGGCCTATCTGGACTGGTTGCTGGGCCATTTCGATGGCGACCCGGTTCTGGCCCTTGCCGGATACAACGCGGGCGAAGGATCGGTGCGGGACAACGCGGGCGTGCCGCCCTATGCCGAGACGCGGGCCTATGTTCCCAAGGTCCTTGCCGCCTGGACGGTTGCCCGGGGGCTGTGTCAAACGCCGCCGGTGTTGATCAGCGACGGATGTGTGTTTGCGGTTAATAACCTCTGAGGCCCCGCGAGCGGAGGGTTCGGACCCTCCGGGGGGAATATTTTCAGCAAGAAAAAGCGCTCAGACGTTGAACAGATCGGCCCATTCGGGGTGTTTGCGCCGTTGGGCGTTCACGTAGGGGCAAAGCGGGACGATCTTGAACCCTTCGGTGCGGGCATCTTCCAATAGCCGGTCGAGCAGACGCCTGCCGACGCCCTGACCCTCAAGGCCCGGGGCGACGGCGGTGTGGTCCGCAATCACCAGGCTGGGCGAGGCGATGGAATAGGTCAGCTCGCTTTCGCCTTCGGCGGTGGTCAGGACATAGCGGCCCTTTGTGCCGCTCACTTCCCGTCTGATGTCGGGGCTAGCTGTCATCCGGGGTCTCTTTGGCCGCCGTCTTAGCCGCCGTCTTGGCTGCGGTCTTTTTCGCTGCGGGTTTTTTGGCTGTCGTCTTTTTGGCTGTGGTCTTTTTTGCTGCCGTCTTGGGCGTGGCGACTGCCTTGGGTTTGGCTTTCGCCTTGCCCTTGCCGCCCTTGGAGGCCTTTTCGTTCACCAGAGCGATCGCCATCTCGAGCGTCATGTCTTCGGGCGCGGTCTCTTTTGGGATCGTGGCGTTGACCTTTTCCCATTTCACATAGGGACCATAGCGCCCTGCCATCACGTTGAGGGCGCCGCCATCGGGGTGTTCGCCCAGCTCTTTGAGCGGTGTTGCCGCGGCACCGCGACCGGCCCCGCGCGAGGCGGCCTTTTGCGCCAGCACCTCGACCGCGCGGTTCATGCCGATCGTGAAGACCTCATCCACTTCTTTGAGGTTTGCATAGAGCTTGTCATGTTTCACGAAGGGACCAAAGCGTCCGATCCCGGCCTCGATCATCACCCCATCCTCTGGGTGGGGGCCAACCTGACGCGGCAGGCTGAGCAGGAGAAGGGCCTTTTCCAGGTCGATCTCGCTGGCTTGCCAGCCTTTGGGTAGGCTTGAGCGGGGCGGTTTGGGGACATCCTCGGTCACTTCGCCGCGTTGGACGTAGGGACCGAATCGCCCGTCGCGCAGAGTGATCGGATCGCCATCGTCATGGCCCAGAAGCTTGCCATCAGGGCCGATGGCGGTCCCTTCCAATCCTGGTGGGCCGAAGGGCCTGGTGTAGCGGCATTCGGGGTAGTTGGAGCAACCGATGAACGCCCCGCCCGACCGTGCGGTGCGCATGGAAAGCCGCCCCGCCCCGCAATTGGGGCACAGCCGGGGGTCGGTGCCTTCGGCATTGGGCGGAAAGAGATGCGGTTCGAGGACCTCGTTGATCTTTTCCAGGACATCCGTGATCCGCAACTCGGCCGTTTCGGCGATGGCGGCTGAAAAGTCCCGCCAAAACCTGCGTAGGACGTCCTTGTAGTCGGCCTCACCGGCGCTGACCTTGTCGAGCTGGTCTTCGAGGTCTGCAGTAAAGTCATATTCGACGTATTTGTGGAAGTAGTTCGACAGGAAGACCGTAACGAGCCGGCCCTTGTCCTGAGGGATCAGGCGGCCCTTGTCCTTGGACACATAGTCCCGTTCCTGGATCGTGGTGACGATCGAGGCGTAGGTGGAGGGGCGGCCGATCCCCAGCTCTTCCATCCGTTTGACCAATGTCGCCTCGGTGTAGCGGGGCGGTGGCTGGGTAAAGTGCTGTTCGGGGGTGACGTCCTTTTTGGCGGCCGCTTCGCCCTGGCTGATCTGGGGCAGACGCTTGTCATCGTCGTCGGTCACGGAATCATCGCGGCCTTCTTCGTAGATCGCGATGAATCCTTCGAACAAGACGACCTGACCGGTGGCCCGCAGGCCGACCTGGCCGTCGCTGCTGCCGATTTCGACGGTGGTCCGCTCCATCCGGGCGGCCTCCATCTGGCTGGCGATGGTGCGTTTGTAGATCAAGTCATAAAGCTTGCGCTGGTCGGCGTCGCTGATCCGGGCCTGTTCTGCAGACAGCATCATGTCTGTTGGCCGGATACATTCGTGGGCCTCTTGCGCGTTCTTGGCCTTGTTCTTGTACATCCGGGGTGAGGAGGGGACGTATTTGTCGCCGAACTTTTCCTTGATCGCCTCGCGGGCGGCCATGACGGCCTCGGGTGCCATGTCGATCCCGTCGGTCCGCATGTAGGTGATAAGGCCTGCCTCGTAGAGCCTTTGCGCCGCGCTCATCGTCTGGCGAGCGCCCATCGAGAATTTGCGGCTCGCCTCCTGTTGCAGGGTCGAGGTCATGAAGGGTGGTGCAGGGTTGCGGCTGGCGGGTTTCGCCTCAACCGACTGAACGGTCAGGTCGCGCGAGCGGATGGCCTGAACGGCCAATTCGGCCGCCGTCCCGTCCTGCAGGTCGAACTTGTCGAGCTTCTTGCCGGCGAGCGTGGTCAGTCGCGCCTCGTAGGACTGGCCGCGCGGAGTGGCAAGCTGCGCGGAAACGGTCCAGTATTCCTGGGCGCGGAAGGCCTCGATCTCCATTTCGCGCTCAACGATGAGGCGCAGGCAGACGGATTGCACGCGGCCTGCCGATTTTGCCCCGGGCAGCTTGCGCCAAAGGACGGGCGACAGGTTGAAGCCGACTAGGTAGTCCAGTGCCCGGCGGGCCAGATAGGCCTCCACCAGGGGGGCATCGACCTGACGGGGGTTTTTCATCGCCTCGGTCACGGCGGCCTTGGTGATGGCGTTGAACACAACCCGGCTGACGGGGGTGTCCTTTTTGATCGCCTTGCGGGCCAAAAGTGCCTCTGTCAGGTGCCACGAAATCGCCTCGCCCTCGCGATCGGGGTCGGTGGCGAGGATCAGTTCAGGGTCGTCCTTGAGCGCGTCTGCGATGGCCTTGACATGCTTGCGCGAGTCGGCGGCGACCTCCCACAACATGGCAAAGTCGTCGTCCGTGTTTACCGATCCGTCCTTTGGCGGCAGGTCACGGACGTGACCGAAGGACGCCAGAACCGTGTAGTTGGATCCAAGATAACTATTGATTGTCTTGGCCTTAGCGGGCGATTCGACAACGACGACGGGCATGATGACCTCTGGACTTGACTTGCAGCGCTTATGGCCGCGCAACATGTGCGGTCGATCCGTCGAATGTCAATGCGGGGAAACCCCCCTTTGAACAAGGTCACGCGACAGCCCTTTAGGGCTGGAAATTCGGGTCATGTTTTGGCGAGGTCAAACTGCCCGGGTGATCATTCCGCCGGCCTGTCGGACGATCTGGCCCGACAGTTCCAGATCGGTCAGGGCCGGGGCGATGCCCTCGCTTGAGGTCGACAGATCCCGGATCAACTGGTCCTCTGCCAGGGGCGAGGGGCCAAGACGGTCGAGGATCAGGCCATGAAGCGCTGCGGTTTCCTGCAGGCTGCGTTTTGGTTTTGCGTGGCGTTCCGTTGGTGGGCGGAGGGGCGTGGCGGTGGCGGTGTTGGGGCCTTCTGTTCCGTCGCCGAGGTGCTCAATCACGTCCTGTGCAGAGCGGGCCAGTTGGGCCCCGTCGCGCAGCAACAGGTTGCATCCGGCGGCCCTTGCATCGAAGGGGTGGCCGGGGACTGCAAAGACCTCTCGCCCTTGGTCAAGTGCGGTGCGCGCGGTGATCAGGCTGCCGGACTTTGCCGCCGCCTCGATCACGACAACGGCCTGCGACAGTCCCGAAACGATCCGATTGCGCGTCGGGAAATGGCGGGCCTGCGGTTGCAGTCCCATGGCCTGCTCTGACAGGATCAGCCCGCGTTCGCCGATCCTTTCGGCCAGGGACGTATTTTCTGCCGGATAAATGATGTCGACGCCGCCTGCCATCACGGCGACCGTTCCGTTTGCAAGAGCAGCGTCGTGGGCCGCGGCATCAATGCCACGCGCAAGGCCCGAGACGACGACATAGCCAGCCGCCCCAAGGTCCGCGCTGATCCTTCGGGCCATCCGCGTCCCGAGGGAAGATGCATTGCGGGCACCGACAAGGGCGATCATTGGCCGGTCCAACAGTCGGCCGTCACCAATACACCACAGAAACGGCGGCTGATCCTCCAGCGACGTCAATGCCTTTGGGTAGGCATCTTCCCAATGGCAGATCAGTCTGGCCCCGCGTTGCCGCGCCGCCTTCATCTCTGACAGGGCGACAGGTTCAGGGCAGGGGGTGTAGTCGTCAATCCCCGCAGCCCGGGCCACGTTTGGCAGGGCGGCAAGGGCGGCCGATGCGCTGCCATGTTCGGCCAACATCCGCCAATAGGTCGCAACTCCGACCCGGCGAGAGCGCAACAGGCGAAGACAGGAGAGTCGTTCGTCTTCCATGGTGGGTGGGAGTGGGGGGTGAGTGGAAGAAGGTGTTGCCCCGGCCATCCTGAACCTCGTCCTGTTGCAGGAATAGGTTTAGGAGGTTGGTGGTTAACGCCAGGTGAATCAAACTGAGTTTCTTTCGCCTTTCGTGCCAACAATGGGCTTGATCCTGATCAAGGCGCGGGGGCCGTTAACGCGCCACCCTTGTTTTAAACAGGAGGATCGCCATGACCAACATCACCCAACGTCGCCACCAACTCACCACTCGCCGGGCCGAGCTTTTGTCCCGGGCCGAAGCCATCGAAGCCGAGCTTGTCTCGCACGACACCAAGGACTGGGATGACCTCGCGACCGAGCGGGAGGCCGACGAGGTTCTGGAGGGCATGGAGATGAGCGCAGCTCAGGAGATCGCGCAGATCGACGCCGCCCTGAACCGGATTGACGCAGGCAATTATGGCGTCTGCGTCAAATGCGGGGAAGAGATCGCGGAGGCCCGGTTGGACCTGCTGCCCGCGACCCCGCTTTGCCGGGCCTGCGCGATCTGACGGCGCCTAGGCCGCTGCACCCCCGACAGTCAGCCCTCCGATCAGAAGCGAGGGCTGGCCGACACCGACGGGCACCCATTGCCCGGCCTTGCCGCAATTGCCGATACCGGGGTCCAGCGCCATGTCATTCCCGATTGCCCTGATCTGCTTGAGCGCCGTCGCACCGTCACCGATCAGCGTTGCCCCCTTGACCGGTGCCCCGACCTTGCCGTTGCGGACGCGGTAGGCCTCGGTGCAGGAAAAGACGAACTTGCCCGAGGTGATGTCGACCTGCCCCCCACCAAAGCCGACGGCATAGATACCATCCTGCAACTCGGCCACCATATCGGCCGGGGCGGCGGTGCCACCCAGCATGTAGGTATTGGTCATGCGCGGCATGGGGATATGGGCATAGCTTTCGCGCCGTCCGTTGCCCGTAGCCGGAACACCCATGAGCCGGGCATTCTGCCGGTCCTGCATGTAGCCGACCAGAACCCCATCCTCGATCAGGATATTCCTGGCCGAAGGGGTGCCTTCGTCATCCACCGTGATAGAGCCCCGACGGTCAGGGATGGTTCCATCATCAAGGACCGTGACCCCTTTGGCCGCCACCTGTTGGCCCATCAGACCGGCAAATGCGGATGATCCCTTGCGGTTGAAATCGCCCTCCAGGCCATGGCCGACAGCCTCGTGCAGCAGGATGCCGGGCCAACCCGGCCCAAGGACGACATCCATCATGCCAGCCGGGGCCGCCTCGGCCTCGAGGTTGACCAGAGCGATGCGCAGGGCCTCTTGCACGGCGCCTTCCCAGTGGTCCCGCCCGATCAGCCCGATCAGCCCATGCCGGCCACCGGCCCCGGCGCCGCCACCTTCGCGTTTGCCGTTTTCCTCCACGATGACGCTGACGTTAAGTCGAGACATTGGGCGGATGTCCGTGACCAACGTGCCTTCGGGGCGCAGAATCACGACTTCCTGGTAGCTGGCCGACAGGGTGGCAGAGACCTGAACGACGCGCGGATCAAGGCCGCGGGCGTAGGCGTCGATCTCTTTCAGGACGTCGACCTTGACCGAAAAGGACGTGCCTTCGACCGGGTCTTCGTCCGAATACAGCTTTTGATTGGTCCCGACGGGTCCGTCCGCAAGGGTGCCGCCGCCCGCGCCCACGGCAAGGCGGGCGGTTTCGGTCGCACGGCGCAGGGCGTGTTCATCAATGGTCGTCGAATGGGCGTAGCCCGCCGTTTCACCCCGAACCGCACGTAGGCCGAATCCCTCAGAGGCGTCGTAGCTGGCCGATCTTAGTCGCCCGTCGTCAAAGGACGTCACTTCGGACCGGCGCCGTTCGAGGAACAGTTCGCCATCGTCGGCCCCTGCAACAGCCTCGCGCAGCAACGCAAGGGCCTGATCCTGATCAAGGGCTGTTTCGAAGGGACGGAAGGGGTCTTGGGCCATTGCTGGTATTCCTTGTTCCGGGCCGGGGCCCAATTGAGGGGTCCAGGCCATAAAAGCGTCCGTTTGCCGCAACCGGACTTCTTGTGATGCGGTTCAGGATATGTGAAGAGACTTCCGAGACAATCGGATTCCACCAAGGTGGGGTCCAGAGAGCCCGAAGCAAGGGCCTCACGGAAGGGAACGACATGCAAATGACCAAGATGTTCAGCCTTTTCGCAACGAGCATAGGGGCCGCAATCGCTGGCACCGCCGTTGCGGCACAGACCGCGATCGAGGACCTGCCGATCATCGGCCAGCCTACCGACGGCGCAATGGGCTGGCAGCCTGCCGCGACAGAGCTTGCGCGCGATATCCATTGGCTCGATGGTATGATCCTCGTGATCATCACGGCCATCACCCTGTTTGTGACCGGCTTGTTGGTCTTTGTGATCATGCGCTTCAACAGCCGCTCAAATCCGACGCCCGCCACATTCACCCACAACTCGCCCCTCGAAGTGGCCTGGACGATTGTGCCAGTGGTTATCTTGGTCTTTATCGGTGCGTTTTCTCTGCCGGTTCTGTTCAAACAGCAGGAAATCCCCGAGGCTGACATCACCATCAAGGTCACGGGCTACCAGTGGTACTGGGGCTACGAGTATGTCGACGAGGCTGTGTATTTCGATAGCTTCATGCTGGCTGAAGATGAGCTGGCCGACTACGGTTACGACGAAAGCCTGCACCTTCTGGCGACTGACACGGCAGTTGTTGTTCCCGTTGGTGCGACGATCGTCATGCAAGTGACCGGGGCAGATGTCATTCACTCTTGGACGGTCCCGGCCTTTGGTGTGAAACAGGACGCCGTTCCCGGACGTCTGGCCCAGCTTTGGTTCGCAGCCGAGCAGGAAGGCGTCTACTTCGGCCAATGCTCTGAGCTGTGCGGTCAGGCGCATGCTTACATGCCCATCACGGTTAAGGTCGTTGCACAAGAAGTCTACGATGAGTGGCTGGCATCGGCCAAGGAAGACTACCCGGCCAGCTAGGTCCGGCTAAGAGCCTGGGGTGGAGCCCCACCTTCCCCGGTGGGCCGCTTTGAGGCGCTGGGGGTGCGGAAATAAGGGTCGGGCTATATCGCCCGACCTCTGGCTAGAAAGGGCACGGTTCGCCCGACAAGGATGATGATGACTGATGCGAGCCTGACAGAAGCGATGCAGTCCGACGCCCGCACGGGCGAGGCCGGGATGGGTGACTACTTTGCCCTTCTAAAGCCGCGGGTGATGTCGCTGGTCGTGTTTACCGCATTGGTGGGCCTGCTGGTTGCGCCGGTTGGGATCCACCCGTTTATCGGGTTTGTTGCTATTTTGTGTATCGCTGTCGGGGCTGGCGCCTCGGGCGCGCTGAACATGTGGTGGGACGCCGATATTGACGTCCTGATGAAGCGGACCGCGAAACGGCCAATCCCGGCGGGCAAAGTCACCCCGCAAGAGGCGCTGGGCCTTGGGCTTGCCCTGTCAGGCTTTTCGGTCGTCCTGCTTTGGCTGGCGACCAATGCCTTGGCAGCCGGTCTGCTGGCCTTTACGATTTTCTTCTACGCCGTGATCTATTCCATGTGGCTCAAGCGGTCGACGCCGCAGAACATCGTCATTGGTGGAGCCGCCGGTGCCTTCCCTCCCATGATCGGCTGGGCCGTCGCCACGGGCGGCGTGAGCGTGGAAAGCGCGCTGATGTTCGCCTTGATCTTTATGTGGACGCCGCCGCACTTCTGGGCGTTGGCTCTGTTTGTCAAAACCGACTACGGCGACGCGGGCGTACCGATGTTGACGGAAAGCCACGGACGCAGGGTCACGCGAAACCACGTTCTTGGCTATACGATCTTTCTGGTGCCAGTGGCTGTCGGGATCGCCTTCACCTCAATTGGTGGCGCCTTCTACTTGGCCCTATCCATCGTGCTCAACCTGCGGTTCCTCTGGGGGGCCTGGCAGGTCTGGAAGCGCGACGAGACGATCGCCGAGGCGGATGGATACGCGACCGAAAAATGGCTTTTCCGCATTTCGCTGAGCTACCTGTTCCTGCATTTCGGGGCATTGCTCGTCGAAGCCTTGCTTCGGTCCCTTGGCTGGGCGATCTGGTGATGGCCATCAAGGTAGAGCACGAGCTGCACACACGCCGGCGGGGGCGCAACCTCGGGGTTGGACTATTGCTTGTCGGTATGGTCGGGATCGTCTTCGGTCTGACGGTCGTCAAGGTCCTGGGGCTAAGCGACATTCGCCAGTTCGAGACCTTCGATCACGTCGCCCGTCCGGCGATCGAGCCCGCATCAATCGAAGCGGCCGACCAGCTTCGGGCGACCGACGAGGTCGGACAATGAAAATTTTCCCGCGTCTTCAAGGGCCTAACCGGACGGCCGCACAGGCTGCGACGGTCGTTGTGATCATGGGATCGCTCGCCTGGGCGTCAGTGCCCTTTTACGACTGGTTCTGCAGGGTCACCGGGTTTGGTGGCGCGACGGATGTCGCCTATGCAGACAGCGATGTTGTTCTGGACCAGACGATAACCGTCCGGTTTGACGCCTCAACGGAAAGCGGCATGCCCTGGACCTTCAAGCCGGTCGAACGTCAGATGACGCTTCGGATTGGGGAGACGGGACTTGCCTTTTACGAGGCGCACAATCCGACCGACCATCCTGTGGCAGGACAGGCCGCCTACAACGTCACGCCCTATGCGGCGGGTGGTTTTTTCGACAAGATCGAGTGTTTTTGCTTTACCGAACAGCTGTTGCAGCCGGGCGAGACTGTCCTGATGCCTGTCAGCTTCTTTGTCGATCCTGCTATCGTCGAGGACCGTGAAGGAAAATACGTTCACACGATCACGCTAAGCTACACGTTCTACGAGATCGACCTGCCGGAGGATATGGCTGAGGAACAGGCGGCTCTTGTCCTGCCTGCGCCTTTGACAGCCGAAGCCGGGCCCGACATAGACACCAACTGAAGACCAGACCAAGCCTGAGGGAACTCTGCAATGGCGCACGAAAAGAACCACGACTATCACATTCTGACCCCCTCCATCTGGCCGTTCGTCGGTTCGGTGGCGGCTTTTGTCATGCTGTTTGGGGCGACGCTCTGGATGCACGACCATGGGCCTTATGCCTTCCTGATCGGCTTTGCCGGTGTGCTTTACACCATGTTTGCCTGGTGGTCCGAAGTTGTCGCTGAAAGCAACGCAGGCGATCACACGCCGGTTGTGCGAATTGGCCTGCGCTACGGCTTCATCATGTTCATCATGTCTGAAGTCATGTTCTTTGCCGCATGGTTCTGGTCGTTCTTCAAGCACGCCATGTACCCGATGGGACCGATGAGCCCGATCCAGGATGGTGTCTGGCCGCCGGCCGGGATCGAGACCTTTGACCCCTTCCACCTGCCGCTGATCAATACGCTGATTCTGCTGTGTTCTGGCGCGGCGGCGACCTGGGCACACCACGCCCTCGTACACGAAAACAACCGTGAAGACATGAAGAAGGGCCTAATCCTGGCCATTGCTTTGGGAGCACTCTTCAGCGTGTTCCAAGTCTACGAATATAGCCACGCAGCCTTTGGGTTTGCCGGCAACATCTACGGGGCCAACTTCTACATGGCCACAGGTTTCCACGGCTTCCACGTCATCATCGGGACAATCTTCCTTGGTGTCTGCCTGTTGCGGGTCTACCGTGGTCACTTCACAGCCGAGAAGCACGTCGGTTTCGAGGCCGCTGCCTGGTACTGGCACTTTGTGGATGTGGTCTGGCTTTTCCTGTTCTTCGCCGTTTATATCTGGGGCGGCTGAACCGGGACGTAAGGTGGGTCATGACCCACCTTATCTGTTGAACTCAACGCCAAAAGCCGAACGCGCGGGGTGCCCCTCGCGCGTTTCGTCATGAGAAAGAGGCACAATGCGCCGACTGATTTTTCCGGTCCTGATGGGTGTCCTGGGCGTCGCTGTCCTGGTCAGTCTCGGAGTTTGGCAAGTCCAACGTCTGACCTGGAAAGAAGGCATCCTTGCTGAAATCGATGCCCGCATCGTGGCGGCCCCGGTCGAGCTACCATCCCAACCGGATGAGGAGCGGGACGAATACCTGCCGGTCACCGTAACGGGTGACCTCCTCGCGGAGGAGGTTCACGTCCTGACCGCAGCCGACAACCTGGGCGCCGGATACCGTGATATCGCCGTCATGCAGGTTTCCGACGGGACCCGTTTGCTGGTGGACCGCGGTTTCATCACGCTCGAGGACAAGGACCTGGACCGGTCCGAGGCGAACGTTACCGTCGTCGGCAACCTCCTGTGGCCGGATGAGGTGGACAACTGGACGCCCGAGCCGGACCTGAACCGAAACATCTGGTTCGCCCGCGATCTTCCGGCAATGGCCGCCACTCTTGGGACAGAGCCGGTCCTTGTGGTGGCACGGACTCAGTCGGGATCTACCGCTGCCATAACGCCCTTGCCTATAGACACGGCGGGCATTCCCAACGATCACCTTAACTATGCAATCACCTGGTTCTCGCTTGCTCTTGTCTGGGCGGTAATGAGCGGTTTTCTGATTGTACGGACCCTGCGCCGGAAGGATTGACCATGCGTTACATATCAACCCGGGGACGCGCCCCTGTCCTTAGTTTTGAAGAAGCCATGCTGACGGGCCTGGCCCGCGACGGCGGCCTTTACATCCCCGAACACGTGCCTTCGATGACAGCCGTTCAGATCGCGGCCCTTGCCGGACTGACCTATGAGGAAGTGGCCTTCCGGGTCATGAAACCTTACCTGAGCGACACTTTCGACGACGCGACCTTTCGCCAGCTGATCTCAAAGGCCTATTCCGGCTTCGGCCACAAGGCCCGCGCCCCTCTGGTTCAGCTTGCCCCGAACCATTTTCTGCTAGAGCTGTTTCACGGCCCGACCCTGGCCTTCAAAGACTTTGCCATGCAGTTGATCGGGCAGATGTTCCAGGCCTCGCTCAGCCGGTCAGGCAAACGGATCACCATTGTCGGGGCGACCAGCGGCGACACCGGTTCTGCCGCGATCGAGGCGTTTCGTGGTCTGACGAATGTCGATGTCTTTATCCTCTATCCCCACGGTCGGGTGTCCGCAGTACAGCGCCGCCAGATGACAACACCAACCGAGGCCAACGTGCATGCCCTGGCCCTGGACGGCGACTTTGACGATTGTCAGGCGGCGGTGAAGGATATGTTCAACGATCTGGTGTTTCGGGATTCCGTCGGACTGGCTGGCGTCAATTCCATCAACTGGGCCCGCGTTCTGGCGCAGGTTGTTTACTACTTTACTGCCGCCGTCAGCCTTGGGGCGCCTTATCGGCAGGTCAGTTTCACCGTGCCCACAGGCAACTTTGGCGACATCTTTGCCGGCTACATCGCCAAGCGGATGGGCCTGCCCATCGCCCAGCTGGTGGTGGCGACCAACCATAACGACATCCTGCACCGGACCTTGCAGACCGGTCAGCAGATCAAGGAAGGGGTCACCCCTTCGATCAGTCCGTCGATGGACATCCAGGTTTCCTCGAACTTTGAACGGGTGCTTTTTGATGCCTACGACCGGGACGGTCTGGTTGTTGCAAACCAGATGGCCGAACTGAAGGAAAGGGACGGCTTCGCAATAGGGCAGGGGGCCTGGGAATTCCTACGGGATCATTTCGACAGCGGCAGGGCGTCAGAGGCCGATACCAGCGCGACAATCACAAGGACGCTGGCCACCACCGGCGAGCTTTTGTGTCCCCATTCCGCCGTTGGCGTTCATGTGGCCGAGCCTTTCACCGGACCCATCCCGATGGTCACCCTTGCCACGGCCCACCCGGCCAAATTCCCGGATGCGGTCGAGGCGGCGACAGGCATAAGGCCCCCTCTTCCATCCCGGATGGCGGACCTGTATGAGCGTCCGGAGCGGGTGACGCAGGTCCCCAACGATCTTGCTGCATTACAGGCCCTTATACGGGAACGGATCACCACTTGAGCGTTCAAATTCACACTCTGTCCAACGGGTTTCGCATTGCCACAGAATCGATGCCCGGCCTGAAATCGGCCTCTGTCGGCATCTGGGTTCTGGCAGGCGGCCGCCACGAGCGGATCGAACAGAATGGCATTGCCCATTTCCTTGAACATATGGCGTTCAAGGGAACCAAGCGCCGGTCTGCCCTCGCCATTGCCGAGGCGATCGAGGATGTGGGGGGCTATATCAACGCCTACACCAGCCGCGAGATGACGGCCTACTATGCCCGCGTTCTTGAAGACGACGTGGCGCTGGCAATCGACGTGATCGGGGATATCCTGCTGAATCCGGTGTTCGACCCCAGCGAGATAGAGGTTGAGCGTGGGGTGATCCTTCAGGAAATCGGCCAGACCCTCGATACCCCGGATGACATCGTCTTTGACTGGCTGCAAGAAGTGTCCTATCCCGACCAACCGCTGGGCCGCACCATTCTGGGCCCGACGGAACGTGTCTCCGCTTTTTCCCGGAATGACTTTTCTAACTTTGTGGGCGAACACTATGGCCCGGGCCAGATGATCCTGTGTGCCGCTGGCGCCGTTGATCATGACGCCATCTGCCGCGAGGCCGAGGCCATGTTTGGCCATATGTCCCCCATCGCCGAACCGGCCCTTATCCAACCCGCCCGTTTTCAGGGTGGCGAACGGCGCGAAGTCAAAGCGCTGGAGCAGGTGCATTTTGCCCTGGCCCTTGAGGGACCAAACTATCGCGATCCCGCGATCTACACGGCCCAGATATATGCCAATGCGATGGGCGGGGGCATGTCCTCGCGCCTGTTTCAGGAGGTCCGCGAGAACAAGGGCCTGTGCTACACGATCTTTGCCCAGGCCGGGGCATATGAGGACACCGGCCTGACGACGATCTACGCGGGCACCTCTGCCGAAGATATTGCAGAGCTGACCCAGATCACCGTCGACGAAATGAAGCGTGCAGCCTCGGATATGTCCGAAGCAGAGGTTGCCCGCGCCCGCACCCAGATGAAGGCCGGGATGCTGATGGGGCTGGAAAGCCCCTCCCATCGGGCCGAGCGTCTGGCACGGATGTTGTCGATCTGGGGCCGCGTCCCGGGGGTGGAAGAGACGGTGGCCAAGATCGACGCTGTGACCGTCGCAGATGTCCGCACGTTCGCCGAAAAGATGGCCGGTCAAACCGGCACGGCCCTTGCCCTATATGGACCTGCATCGGCCGCCCCGACACTGGACAGCCTGCGGGAAAGGCTGGCTGCCTGATGCTTCGGCAGCGGCGGAAGGTCCGGCTCGAAACCGAGCGGATGGTTCTGCGGCCCCCTGAGCATGGCGATTACCGATCCTGGTCCTCTCTGCGCGATGCATCGCGTGACTTTTTGACCCCGTGGGAGCCGACCTGGGCAACGGACCACCTTAGCAGAAAATCATTCACCAATCGGGTCTACTGGGCGCAAAGGTCGATATCGAACGGCACGGCGGTCCCGCTGTTTCTGATCCGGCGCAGCGATTCGGCGCTTTTGGGCGCGATCACGCTGGACCACATCCGCCGGGGACCGGCCCAGGCGGGGACAACCGGCTACTGGATCGGCCAGCCCTATGCCCGTCACGGCTACATGCGCGAGGCGATCACCGCGTTGGTCCACTATGCCTTTACCACGCTCGAGATCAGCCGGATCGAGGCAGGGTGCCTGCCCGAGAACGTCCCGTCGCGTCGTTTGCTGGAACAATGCGGCTACAAGTACGAGGGCGTTGCCCAAAGCTATCTGCAAATCAACGGCCGCTGGCGCAATCACGTGCTTTACGCCAACCTGCGCAGCGACCGGCGGGGCCGGACGGACGCGGGCTGATTGCCTGCCCGAATAGTAGGCACCTCAAGCGGATGTGTTTGCCCAGGTCCCCCCGCGTCAATTTCTACAGGTGACAGCTGGGCGGCAGATGGAAGAAGCTGAGGCATGCGGTACCTTGTCCTTCTGATCAGCCTCCTTATCGCCAGCCCGGTGCTGTCCCAGCAGCGCATCCCTAGTCATTGCGTCGCACTGGCCTTGGGCGATCCGGGTCCAGAGCAGCTAATGCAGGCAGCGTTCCGCGACCCGGTTCCTGAGCAGTCTGTTCGGATCAGCTACCTTGATCACGCCGTGTTCATGCTCCAGACGCCGGGCGGCCTGTCCGCCATGACCGACTTTACCGGCTACTTTGGGAACGTCGATTTCATCCCCGATCTTGTGACCATGAACAATGCGCACAGCACGCATTACACACCCGTCCCCGACCCTGGGATTGAATATGTCCTCGAAGGCTGGCCATTGCCGGACGGGCCAAGGGAACACTATCTGGACTTGGGCGAGATGCTGGTGCGCAACGTTCATACAGACCTGCGGTCGCAAGGACGGGTGCGCGAAAACGGAAACTCGATCTTCGTGTTTGAGGTGGCGGGCCTTTGCATCGGACACCTTGGCCACCTTCACCACGAACCGACCCCGCTGCAATACGCCCTCCTGGGGCGGATGGATGTGGTGATGGCGCCGGTGGACGGGGGGCTCACGCTGGACCTGCCGACGATGATCTCGGTGATGGAGCGGTTGAGGGCGCGGGTGGTGATCCCGATGCACTGGTTCGGGCGCAGCACGCTGGATACCTTCCTTGTGGGCATGTCGGATGAATTCGCCATCGAACGGGTAGGCCTGTCAGACCTGACCCTGTCCCTGCAATCCCTCCCTGATCGGCCGACGGTGATGGTGCTGGAGCCTCGGTTGTTGTCAGACTGACTTGCCCCCGCCCGCCACCCATGATTGATCTTGGGGTCAACAGGAGGCCCCCGACATGCTTAATCCCGCCAGCCCCGAGTTCATCGCATCCCTGCGTGGCATGTTGCCCGACGCGACCTTTCGGGACGCGACGCCAGGCTACCTGCAGGAACCCCGTGGGCGCTGGTCCGGGATGGGCGAGGTTCTGGCACCGGCCACGACCGAAGAAGTCGCTGCCATTGTCCGGGCCTGTGCGGCGGCGCGCGTCGGTATCGTGCCCTACGGGGGAGGGACCGGTCTCGTGGGTGGGCAGATCTATCCCGAAGGGCCCATGCCCGTCATCCTGTCCCTGGAACGGATGCGCCGCATAAGGGCGGTCTATCCTGCCGAGAGTGTGCTGGTCGCAGATGGCGGGACGATCCTCGCTGATATCCAGGCCGCGGCTGAGGCGGAGGACCGGCTTTTCCCGCTGTCTCTGGCGTCCGAAGGCTCTGCGCGGATCGGGGGCCTTCTGGCGACCAATGCCGGGGGCGTGAATGTGCTGCGCTATGGGAACGCCCGCGCGCAGTGCCTTGGACTAGAGGTCGTGACGGCCGATGGGACCATCTGGAACGGGCTGAGCAGGCTGCGCAAGGACAACACCGGCTACGACCTGCGCGACCTGATCATCGGGTCCGAAGGGACGCTGGGGATCATCACTGCCGCCAGCCTGCGACTGATGCCGCGGCCGGCAAGCTACGGCACCGCGCTTTTCGCAGTTCCATCGCCCGAGGCGGCGCTGAGCCTGCTCGCGATGACCCAATCGCAGGTCGGAGAAAGCGTGTCTGCCTTTGAACTCATGCATCGACAGGGGTTGGATTTTCTGGCCGAAGTCGGTCCCGACATCAAGCCACCCTTCGACGACACGCCCGAATGGATGGTGCTGATCGATCTTGGCCTGCCGGTCGGGATCGCAGCCCAGGCGGCGCTGGAGGCTCTGTTCGAGGCAGCCTTCGAGGCGGGATTGGCCCAGGACGGCGTCATTGCCCAGTCCGAAGCGCAGCGTGCTGCCTTCTGGTCGATCCGGGAAAGCATACCCGAGGCCAACAGACGGATCGGATCGGTAAGCTCGCATGATATCTCGCTCCCCTTGTCCGCCGTGCCGGATTTCATTCGGCAGGGCAAGAAAGCCATCGATCGGATCGGAAGCTTCCGCATCAATTGCTTCGGGCACCTTGGTGACGGTAACCTCCACTACAACGTCTTTCCCCAACAGGGGCAAAGCGCTGCCGATCACCTAGCCGAAAGGGCACAGGTTAAAACGGCACTGCATGATCTGACCCACGCAATGGATGGGTCCGTCAGCGCTGAGCACGGGATCGGTAGGTTGAAGGTGGACGATCTTGAAAAATACGGTGACCCCGCCAAATTGGCGATGATGCGGTCCATCAAAGCAGCGCTGGACCCGCTTGGCATTCTCAACCCCGGTGCGGTCTTGCGGCAGGCCTGACACCTTAAACAGGTGTGGGATGGCAAGTGATGGATGCCTCCGGCGGGAATATTTCAGGCAAGAAAAAGCCTGCAATCATTCCTTAACTTCCATCCGTCAGTCTGATCCCAAGGCACAGGCTGGAAAGCCGATGGCCCCGCAAGGAAAAGCCGCCCCAACCGCTGGATCAAACGTCCAAGCTGTAAGAGGCACTGTGGTTGGGGCGCATCTGTGCTTTTTCTTGCCGCAAATATTCCGGGGGAGCGCCGCAGGCGCGGGGGCAGCGCCCCCCTCTTGCCGACGTTAGGCCCCTTCGAAGGCGCACAGGGCGTGCACCTGCATGCCAAGGTTTTCCAATCGGGCCCGCCCCCCAAGTTCTGGCAGGTCGATGACGAAGGCGCATCCCACCACCTCGGCTCCCAATCGTTCGATCAGCTTGATCCCGGCTTCGGCCGTCCCACCGGTTGCGAGGAGGTCGTCGACCAGGAGAACCTTCTCGCCGGGTTGAAGCGCATCGTCATGGACCTCCATGATCGCCTCGCCATACTCGAGCTTGTAGCCCTGCTCGATCGTGCGCCCGGGCAGCTTGCCCTTCTTGCGAATGGGCACGAACCCGATCGAGAGTTGATGGGCAAGGGCCCCTCCCAGGATGAAGCCCCGTGCTTCCAGTCCGGCGACCCTATCGATCGCGGTCCCGGCGTAGGGATGCAGCAACTGGTCGATGGCCATGCGAAAGCCTCTGGCATCCCCGAAGAGCGTCGTCACATCGCGGAACATGATCCCCTCATGGGGAAAGTCGGGGATCGTGCGGATAAGGTCCTTGACGGTTTTCATGCGCTTTTCCAGCTATTGAGTGGTTACAACGGGATAGTGGCGCAAAAGGGCCATTCGGTCCTGGGGCGCGAGTTTTGTGACGGAATTGCTGTCTTCGGAAAAGACTGACAGGTCTTCGTAGTAGGGGTTTTTGATGTCGGTCAGCAGCCCAAGCGACTGGGTCAGTTCCTCCAGAAGGACAGGATAGGCGTCTGACAGCGGAATGTCGGCGGCAAGGGCGATGGTGCCCTGGGTGATTGCCATATCCCCGTTCCACCGAACATGCACCAGGCCTGCCCCAATGATGACGCCGTCCATTTCGTCGTTGCCAGTTCCGTAGATCACTTCGCCCTCCCGTGCATTGACCAGGTGAAGGGTGATGTCGCCGTCACCGGCGTCTGTCCGCACGAGATAAAGCGCTGCTCCGACGGCGTTCAGCGCCCCGATGGCAAGGTCCAGTCCGTGATCCAACTGGCGCCGCAGACTTTCAGGATAGCCCGAGTCCGGGGGGTGTATACCGACGGCGAGGGCGCGGGCCTGTTCTGGCGCCCAGCGAATATGCGGGTCTCTGCAGGGCTTCCCGGGAGGCGCGCCGCAGCTGACCAGGTTGTAGAAGTCGGTATCGGACAGGCGCCCTTCCGAGACCACATAGTCCTGCGCCACTGTCCCCGTGCCTGTCATCAGAAGGCCAAGGGTCAGCGCGATGGTGGCGCGTCTCACAGCACCCGACCCGCCACCGCATCCAGCCTGGACAGAAGCCCTGGGTCCCGCTTGTCCGGGGCCGTCATGATCGCGTGGTCCAGCGCATGGTCGCAGCCGTGGGGGCAACTGCCTCGATCTGCCCCCAATCGGCCGGGCATGTCCGCGACCAGCTTGCGGGCGGCATCGGCATTGCCCGCCAAAGTGGCGAGGATCTTGCTGATGTCGACGGTGTCATGACCTTCGTGCCAGCTGTCATAATCGGTGATCATGGCGACGGAGGCATAACAAAGCTCTGCCTCGCGGGCCAATTTGGCCTCGGGCATGTTGGTCATGCCGATAACATCGCAGCCCCAGCTTTTGTAGAGCCTGCTTTCCGCAACCGACGAGAATTGTGGTCCCTCCATCGCCAGATAGGTTCCGCCGCGGTGAACCTTGACCCCGGCGGCCTCGGCCGCTTGGGCTGCTGCTTGTCCCAGCCGGCCACAGGTCGGATGGGCCAGGCTGACGTGGGCGACGCAGCCGGTCCCGAAGAACGATTTTTCGCGGGCAAAGGTCCGGTCGATGAACTGGTCCACGATCAGGAAATCGCCGGGGGCCAGCTCTTCCCGAAACGACCCGCAGGCCGAGACCGAGATCACATCCGTGACCCCCAACCTTTTGAGCGCGTCGATATTGGCCCGGTATGGCACGGTGGTCGGCGAATGCACGTGACCCCGGCCATGCCGGGGCAGAAAGGCCAGTCTGATACCGTCCAATCGCCCGGTCAGGATGGCATCAGAGGGGGCGCCCCAGGGGCTGTCGACCTGTTGCCAGGTTGCCTCTTCAAGGCCAGGGATCTCGTATAGGCCGGATCCGCCGATAACTCCGATGACCGTTTCCATGTCTGTCCTACCTCCACATCCACGGCCAACTTAGGCGAGCCTTTGGCCAAGGAAAAGCATGTTGCGGCTGGGAAAGGTGCTGCTCGCACGGCTGCTCTTTGGCCGAGCAATCCTTGGCCAATTTGCCTCACAAAGTGTCAATGCGCCGCGCTGTGCCGCAAGGCAGGCCTATTCGCCGGGGCGTTTGAGCGAGAACACTTCGGTGATACGCGAATAGTCCCGATACCCCAGCCGGGTGAGTGGCTGGAACCTGGTCACGTCGAAGGTGCCGTCGACAAGGCAGTCGTCCCGCATGTGCACGCCGATCACTTCTCCGAACACCACAAAGTTGGCCGCACCGGGCAGTTGCACGATCTGCGTCAGCTTGCATTCGAGCGAGGCGGGGGCATTGGCGACCCGCGAACAGGCGATCGTCTCGCAGTCTGTCCGTTCGATCCCGGCCTTGTCGAATTCGTCCGTCTCGCGCGGCCATGGGCCGGAGGTCGTGTTCATGACGTCCCGCTGGGTGTATTCGACCACGTTGACGCAGAAAACCTTGGTGTCCCGGATGTTGGCGACCGAGTCCTTGGTGCCATCCCTGTCAGGTTTGGCCGAGGTGGATGCGAACATGACCTGAGGCGGCTCGTAGGCCACTGCGTTGAAAAAGGAATAGGGGGCCAGATTGTCCTGTCCGTCGGCCCCACGCGTGGAAATCCAGCCGATGGGTCGGGGCGTGACGATGGCGTTGAAAGGGTTGTGTGGCAGGCCGTAGCCATCCTCGGGGCGATAGAACATGGTCAGTTTTCCCTTGTTTCCCGTTGGCATACCGTCATGTTGCAGCCAAGGCCAGCCCCGCAACAGGGGCTGAAACGGGCGGAGACGGTGATGACGCAACTGGTGCAAGAGACACCGGATGACTGGTGGGAGGTAGAGGCCCTCTATGACCTGTGCTTTGCCCCGGGGCGCGAGGCGCTGTCCTCCTATCGTCTTCGCGACGGGGTTCCGCCGGTGCCGGAGCTTTGCCTCGTCTCACGCGAAAGCCATGATGACGGACCGGTTGTGGTCGGTGGGGCGATCCGCTGCTGGCCCGTGCGGATCGGTCCGGCGCGGGCGGTTCTTCTGGGACCGGTTGCCGTCCACCCGACACGGCAGGGTGAGGGGTTGGGCGCCCTGTTGATCTACACCGTCCTCGAACGCGCCCGCGATCTGGGGTGGAGCAGGGTGATGCTGGTCGGCGATGCCCCCTACTACTCGCGCTTTGGGTTTCGCAAACTGCCAGACGTCAAGATGCCCCCCCCCACGAACCCCGACCGGGTCCTTGGCGTATCCCTCAGGGGGGATGCCTGGAAGGCGATCAAAGGCCATGTCCGCAAGGCCAAGGATTGAAAACCGGGGCCACCCTCCCAATCTTTGATGCAGCGACAGGAGAGTTGGCACGATGAAAGTGATTGATCCCGAAGTGATCCTGGCCCCGTTTGACGCAGAGGCCCAGTCACGCGTCGCGGCCCTTGCCCTGCGACAGCGCAGGGCCAACGGGCTTTTGATGCGGGTCATCAACTTTGCCGGTGGCCAGGTCGAGGACGGGCTAAGGCTTTTGCCCAAGGGCACCCGTTCCCAGATCGAGGCTGCCGCCCGATCGGCCCTGACACAAAGCTACGAGATGGCCAGCCGCAGTCGTGGTGCAGGCTGGGGGGCCGTCGGGCGCAGCCTGTCCAGCGGCAGGGCGCATAAGGTCCTTGGCACCATCTCGGGTGCATTGGGTGGCCTTGGCGGTCTTCCCACCGCTTTGGCCGAGTTGCCAGTGGCAACAACCGTTATCTTTCGGGCGGTTCAGGGCGTGGCAGAGCAATACGGCGAAGACCCCATCTCAGCCGAAACGCGGATCGAATGCCTGCGTGTCTTTGGCTCTGGTGGGCCGGGGGAACAGGACGATGGCGTCGACACCAGCTTTTTCGGGGCCCGCCTTAGCCTGACCGGGTCCGCGCTGCATGGTCTGATCGGCAAGATCGCCCCCCGCTTTGCCACGATCCTTGGCCAGAAGCTGGCGAGCCAGGCGGTGCCGGTCATCGGAGCGGCGGCCGGGGCAGGGACCAACTATGCCTTCATCGACTATTACGTCGAAATGGCCCATGTGCATTTCGGGCTGCGACAGGCCGTCCGCGCGCATGGGGAGGACAAGGTGCTGTCCCATTTCCACAAGGTGCTGGCAGAGGGCAAGGTTCCCGTCCAAAGGGCCTGAGGCGTCAGGTCCGCTGGGTCGTCAGCCACTGGGTAAGCGGGGCCCGGACCGATTGGGCGCCAGTGGCGCGGGCCTCATCGATGACGGCCCGGGCCTCGTCCAGATTGACCCGGCGCAACAGGTGCTTGACCGGCCCGATCGAAGCGGGGCGCATCGACAGGGACCGGAACCCAAGCGCGGCAAAGGCCAGTGCCTCTATCGGGCGGCCAGCATCCTCACCACAAAAACTGATGGGTGTTTCGGCCGCCTTGCACCGCTCCAGAATCATCTCAAGGAACCCCAGAAAGCTCGTGTCCAGCGTATCATAGCGCCTGCGGACCCGCTCGTTCTCGCGATCGGCGGCAAAGAAAAACTGCTTGAGGTCGTTGCCCCCTACGGACAGGAAATCCACATCCCGAAAGAAGGCGTCCGGCGCAAAGGCAAGGCTTGGGGTTTCCAGCATCGCGCCCACTTCCGACTCGATTGGCAGGGGATGGCCCAGGATCTTTTCCCGCTCCAGCGCCTTGTCCCACTCCGCGCGGGCTGCCTGAAACTCTGACGGATCGGCGACAAAGGGAAACATCACCGACAGCGGCCGGCCAGAGGCAGCACGGATCAGCGCCTGCAACTGCATCCGCAGGACGCCGGGCTTGTCCAGGCCCACGCGGATGGCACGCCAGCCCATCGCCGGGTTCGGCTCGTCATTGGGCTTCATGTAGCTCAGCACCTTGTCCGACCCGATGTCGAGGGTGCGAAACGCCACTCGCTTGCCCTTGGCACTGTCCATCACCCGGGCATAAAGGGCCGACAATTCGGACCGACGCGGCATCTTGTTGCGGACAAGGAATTGCAACTCTGTGCGGAACAGTCCGACACCATCGGCGCCCGACGGTTCCAGCGACGGCAGATCGGCGATCAGGCCGGCATTCATTTGTAGGGACACGACAGAACCGCAAAGGGCCTTTGCAGGCAGGTCACGGATCGAGGTGTAGCGCTCCTGCGCGCGGGCCTGCATGGCAGTCTTGTCACGAAAGGCAGACCGGACAGTGTCTTCTGGGCGAAGGTGAACAACGCCCTGGTCGCCATCAACCAGGATAGCGTCGCCGTTCAGCGCCTCATTGATGATGCCACTGGCATGGATGACCAGCGGAATGGCCCAGGCCCGGGCCACGATGGCGGCATGGCTGCCAACCGAGCCCTCCTCAAGAACGATCGCTTTGATGGTCTTGCCATACTCCAGCAATTCGCCCGGCCCGATATTGCGGGCAACCAGCACCGCGTTTTCAGGCATTTCGGCTCCGGTATCGGTCCCCTGCCCGGTCAGAATACGCAGAAGGCGGTTAGACAGGTCATCAAGGTCGTGCAGGCGGTCCCGCAAGTAGACGTCCCCCGCCTTGGCCAGACGCGACCGCGCCAGCGACTGCTCCTTCTCGACAGCAGCCTCCGCGGACAGGCCGCTTTCGACATCGGCTTCCATGCGGCGCAACCAGCTGCGGGAATGGGCAAACAGGCGGTAGGCTTCCAGAACCTCGGCCTGGTCGCCTTCACCCGAATTGCCCTCCAGCATCTGGTCAAGTGCTGCGCGCAATTGGTCAACCGCTGCGCGCAGGCGAAGCAACTCTGCCTCGGGATCGTCAGAAATGGGGTTGGTGACAACGACCCGGGGCTCGTGGAGATAAACCTGGCCCTCCGCCGCCCCCTCCTGACCGATGGTGCCGCGGAACATGGCAGGACGCTGGTGGCGGGCAGACAAAGCCGCTCCGTCCCCGACAAAAGCGCCAAGCTCGGTCATCTCGGCCAGGACCATAGCCACGACCTCCAGGGCATAGATCTCGTCGGCCGTGAACTCCCGCTCCGATTTGGACTGGACGACAAGAACGCCCAGGGCGTCGCCAAGTCGCTGTATCGGCACCCCGCAAAAGGACGAATAGCGCTCTTCCCCGGTCTCGGGCATGTAGCGAAATCCGGGGGCCGCCGGGGCATTGGCGGTATTGACCACCTGCCGGGTTCTGGCGGTACGGCCGACAAGTCCTTCTCCCAGCCGCATCCGGGTCTGGTGGACAGCCTCGGCTTGCAAACCCTCGGTAGCACAAAGCTCGAGGGTTTCGGCATCGCGGAACAGATAGATCGAACAGACCTCCGTCTGCATGGACGTCGCGATCAGTTGCACAATCCGATCAAGTCGGGCCTGGCCGGCGCTGTCATCGGCAAGCGCTTCGCGCAACCGACCCAGCAGCTTGCGGCTCTCGCTTTCCATCCGTTCCGGCATCCGGCGTCCTTTAAAACTTCAGCAACTAGGTATAGGTGAGGTGATCGACAAAAGGGAGGGGGCAAAACACTGTCGATATACGCCCCCAACCTTGACCTCCTCATCTCGCCGAAAATATCCCCGCCGGAGGCAAACCCGAGGATCGGCCCGCCAGGGCCGTGACGAGATGTCGACATTGCGTGCGCAGCACGCGCATTTGGAATGATCTCAGGCGGCTTTGTCGAGGTCGAAGGTGTCGTGGAGGGCCTGCACGGCCAATTCCATGTACTTGCGGTCGATCAGGACCGAGATCTTGATCTCGGAGGTCGTGATCACCTTGATGTTGATGCCTTCTTTCGAAAGCGCACGGAACATCTGGGCGGCAACCCCGGCATGGCTGCGCATGCCGATGCCGACGACCGATACCTTGGCGACGCCCTTGTCGGCTACCAGATCGTGAAAATTGATGTCGCCGCGTTCCTTGGCTTCGTTCAGCGCCTTTTCCGCCCGCAAAACCTGATCGGTGGGGCAGGAAAAGGTCATATCCGTCCGGCCCTCCTCCGAGATGTTCTGGACGATCATATCCACATTGACGCCGGCCTCGGACAGGGGGCCAAAGATCGCCGCGGCAATGCCCGGCCGGTCGGCGACTGAAATCAGCGTCATCTTGGCCTCGTCGCGGGAATAGGCGACACCGGCAACCACATTGCTTTCCATGATATCCTCCTCGTCGCAGACAAGCGTTCCCGCCTCGTCGGACTGTTCCTCGAAACTCGACAGCACCCGCAGCTTCACCTTGTACCGCATCGCCAACTCGACTGAGCGGGTCTGCAGCACCTTGGCCCCAAGGGAGGCCAGTTCCAGCATCTCTTCAAACGCGATGCGGTCCAGCTTGCGGGCCTTGTCGCAAATGCGCGGGTCTGTGGTATAGACGCCGTCCACATCGGTGTAGATGTCGCAGCGCACCGCATCGAAGGCGGCGGCAAAGGCGACAGCGGTGGTATCCGACCCACCCCGGCCAAGCGTGGTGATCCGGCCCTCGGGCGATACGCCTTGGAACCCGGCGACGACCGCAACCTTCATCCCTTCGCCAAACTTGCGCAGGATGTTCTCGGGCAGAATCTCCTCGATCCGGGCGGACGAGTGGGCCGACGTCGTCTTGACCGGCACTTGCCAGCCCTGCCAGCTGCGGGCCGGGATATCCATCTCTTGCAGGCGCAGGGCCATCAGACCCGCGGTCACGTTCTCGCCGCTTGACACGACAGCGTCGTATTCACGGGCGTCGAACAGGGGCGAGGTCTCATTGACCCAGCCGACCAGCTCATTTGTCTTGCCCGACATGGCCGAGACGATGACGATAACGTCATGGCCTTTGGCCACCTCTGCGGCCACCCTTTTGGAGGCGCGGTGGATGCGATCGAGCGTGGCGACTGAGGTGCCGCCGAATTTCATGACGAGGATGGACATGTTCAGGCCCCTGCGAAAGTCGCCGCCCTCATAATGGTCCTTGCGGCCAAGAGCAATGAGCCTGTTGCTCAGTCGCTCAATAGGCCATCGCTTCGCCGTCAAAGGCCTCGAATGCGCCGGTCGTCACTGGCGACAGGGCGGCAAAGCGGGCGATCAGCCCTGCTGCGGCCTCCTCGACCGACACATCGGCCATGCGGCCACCCATATCGGTTCGCACCCAGCCGGGGTGATAGATCCCGACGGAAATGCCGTCAGCCTGCAGGTCCTTGGCCAGATTGCGCCCCAGATTGAGGGCAGCCGCCTTGGACGCCCGGTAGATATAGCTGCCGCCGGGTGCGCGCGCATCACTGGCCATCTGGGACGAGATGATCGCGATCTTGGCGCCCTTGGCCCGTCGCAGGGCCGGCAACATGGTCTGCACGGTTAGAAAGACCCCGGTGACATTGGTCGCCATCGCATTGGCCCACATCTCGGCGGGATAACCTGTTTCCAGCGTTTGGCCCTTGTCGGGGTAGATGCCTGCGTTGCAGATCAAAAGGTCAAGCGACTTGTCGCCCCAAAGACGCCCTAGCTCTGCCTGCGAGGCCGGGTCCGCCACATCCAGTTGAACGTAGCCTTCTACCGGTGCTGTCCGCATTGTGCCGGTCACATCCTGACCTGCCTCCTGATAGGCCAACCACAGGGCCTGCCCGATGCCACGATTGGCGCCGGTGATAAGGATCGACATGTGGGGAAACCTTTCAGATCAAAATCTTAGTTGGCCCTGTTCTTGGGCAAGAAGGGCATGGGGGCGACCGGAATGCCGTCTTCTATCAGGCTCTTGGCCTCATCCAGCCGGGCCTCGCCGTAGATCATCCGTTCGGGGGCCGTGCCATCATGGATGGCCCGCGCCTCTTCGGCGAAGGAGGGCCCGACGTAGTCCGCTTCGGATTCCAGTTTCTTGCGAAAGGCGGCCAGCGCCTGTTCAGCCGGGCTTGCCGGTTGGCTCAGGGGGCCGTGGCTGCCTGCGGACGATGGTCCCTGCTCGGGCGAAACGGGCAATGTTTGGGGTTGATCCGTCCGCACGGCGGGCGCCATCAGAGCCTTTTCCACCTTGGCACTGCCACAAATCGCACAAGTGACGTGCCCTGCGGCCAATAGCCCTTCATAGGCCGCCGAGGACGCGAACCAACTGTCGAAACGGTGCCCGTCCTTGCAGGCAAGACTGAAGCGGATCATGACAATAGCCCAATTTGACGGTCAAGTAGCCTATGCTTCAGCTAGCCGCCAAAGCGTTCCTGACAATGGTTTGTCCAAGATAAGGATGCAAGGCCACCGCGTATTTTTCGAGGCAAGATGACCGCTCACTGTGACCTGGTCGCAGGGGATGGTCCGCCGCCGCCGCGACGCTACATAGGGAGTTGGCCAAGACCGGTATCGCCCGCATGGCACGCCAAAGGGCAAACCCGACATGACAAAAGCCGTGGCGAAGGTTCTCGAAAAGTGCTGAAAGCCCCTGACGACAAGGCATCGAAAATGAACTCTGCCCATCCACCACTCTTTATCGGGTCCGAGATCTATCGCCATTCAAGCTATGGTGGCTGGCACCCCTTGCGCATTCCCCGAGTCTCGACCGTGATGGACCTAAGCCGCGCGCTAGGCTGGCTCCCCCCGGTCCAATTCATCAACAGCCCGCGGGCCAAGCCCGCCGCCCTGCATGCCTTTCACACTCCCGAATACGTCGCCGCACTGGCCGAGGCCGAAAGGGCGCAATTCGTATCAGATGCGGTCAGGGACAGGCACAACATCGGCACCCACTCGAACCCGATCTTCGGTGAGATGTTCCGCCGACCGGCCACCTCGGCCGGTGGTGCGATCCTAGCCGGAGAGCTTTTGGCGAAGGGTGGGGCAGTCTATGCCCCCGCGGCAGGGACGCATCACGCTATGGCTGACCGGGCCAACGGGTTTTGCTATTTCAACGACCCGGTCCTTGCCATGCTGTCCCTGCGCCATCACGGCGCCCCTCGTATTGCCTATGTCGACATAGATGCCCACCATCCAGACGGGGTCGAGGCGGCCTTTGCCGCCGATCAGGACGTTCTGATGCTGTCTGTTCATGAGGAAAACCGCTGGCCACGCACCGGACAGCTGGAGGATGCAGGGGCAGGGCAGGTGTTCAATCTGCCGGTTCCGCAAGGGTTCAACGACACCGAGATGGCGCTGATCCTCGAACGTCTGATCCTGCCTGCGATCATTGCGTTTCGCCCCGATGCAATCGTGCTGCAATGCGGTGCCGATGCGGTGACCGAAGACCCTCAGTCCCGCCTGACCCTGTCCAACAACGCCCATTGGGCTGTCGTCGCCGCCTTGCAGGAACTGTCCCCCCGGTTCCTGGCCCTTGGGGGTGGCGGCTACAATCCGTGGTCCGTCGGGCGCCTATGGACCGGGGTCTGGGGCACCATGAACGGACGGCCCATTCCGGAGCATTTGCCAGATGCGGCGCAATCCGTTCTGGCGGCACTCGAATGGGACAGGCGCGGTCGCAAGCTGCTGCCAGAGCCGCATTGGATCACCACCCTGCGCGATGCGCCACGAACAGGCCCGATCAGCGCGGAGTTGCGGGAGCGTTTGGACCAAATAGAGGGACGTTTGAGGGCCTGGGTCTGACGCGGCTTGCCCGATGTCTCATCCTCGATGCAGTATTTACGGCCTCTACCGCCAGTTAGACAGCCGACTATACGCCGCGGCTTCGATTGTGTGTGACGGACGCCCGGCGAGAAACCAAAATGCAAACATGCTCAACCACTGACCTGCCAGGGCGAGCCCGAAAGCCGACGCAAGCTGGACCCCGAGGACAAGTCGCCCAGAGCCTTGCCCCTCGTCGGGACACATCCAGAAGCAGATCCCCGCAAACGTCAGCAAACCCAGCAACGTTCGGCGAAGTGACCAAAGCTGATCGACCAGCCTCGTCCCGGTCAATGTGGCAGCGCCGGACAGGGAGAAAAGCATTCCCGCCATGCTTGTTACCCCCCGTGCCGCAATAGCGCCCCATAGCCCGAACATCGCAATCCCCACGACCATCAAGGGGACCTTTACTGCGAATTCGACAATTGTCCTTTCGGCGTTCAGGCGCGGACGGAACAGCGCATTGGCCAGTGGCGCGAGAATTGGCCCGACGATTGCCGGTATCGTCGTCAAGGCCAGCCAGGACAGGATTGGGGAGAGGTCGCTCCAGCTTGGCCCCAGCAAGAGGCCGACAATGGGAGCTGTCATGACTGAAATCGCCAAAAGGACGGGGCCCATTATGCAGACGGTCGCATTCAGTGTCTTGTCCCAGGCGCGGCGCAGATCCTCGGCCTTGCCGGCCTGTGCCAAGGCAACGGTCAATGGCCCGGAAAACGGAACCAGAATGCCCTGCATCGCCACACCGGTCAGATCGCTGGCCAAGGCGTATCGGCCAAGGTCCGCAGCTGGCAACGTGCGGCCAAGCAGCATGCGATCAATCTGAAAGTTCAGCGCTGAAAAAAACTGTCCGAGACTGCTCCACCCCATAATGTCCTTGAACGCGTGCCACCGCCTTAGGCCAAGCCTTGGCCGATATGGGGCGAGCCAGTAGCTCAGCACGTTCCCGACAAGGGGCGTGGTGATGGTTCCTGCGGCAATGGCCCAGTAGCTTTGCGTTGTGACCGCCAGCGTCGCAACCACGGCGAAGGAGGCGGCCTTGCCAGACAGGGTCAGGATGAAGTCCGGCCACATGTTATAGGCACGGGTGAAGTCAGCCATGCGAGGGCTGACAAGGCTCCGAAGCATGGGGGCCGTGGCAAGAGCAAGAATTAGAATCGGCAGCCGTGGTTCTTTGTAAAAGGCGGCGACCGGCCCGGCGACGGCGGCCACGACGCCGGCAAGCACAAGCGCCCGCAGAAGACCCAGCGTGAACGCGGTGTCATAGTCGTCGGGCGTCGGGTCTTCGGCGCGCAGGATGGGTTGGTTTATGGGCAGATCCGTCACGGCCTCGACCAGCAGGATCACGGTCATAGCAAGCGCGATCAGCCCAAAATCCGCAGGAACGAGAAGCTGCGCCAGAACCAGCAAGGTTGCAAAGTCGATTGCCCTCCCGCCAAGCCTGCCCGCGACCGATTGCAGGCCCGCCCGAGCAACCTTTCCACCAATCGTCTCGGTCATCCCGACCCCGCCGGACCGGGCCACCTGGCTTGAAACCGGTGCGGGCTTTGGGCGTGTGCGGTGCCGATGGCAAGCGTCATAAGGACACCCCATCGCAAAGCTTCGAAGGTGCCGAAATCCGGCGTGGTCCCGATCAGAAGCAAAACGACAAAGGGCGGAAGGAAAGACCACTTCAGGGCATTCGCAACCGCGACCGTTTGGGGATCACGAGACCGGATCGGAGTCAGAAGCCGGGTCAGAGCGAAAGCGAAGTACAAAAGAAACCCGACGATCCCGGTGCTGGCGAACAGGGCAACGGCAAAGTTCGACGCCCGGGTCGAGCCAAGGCCAACCCCGATAAAATGACTGGAAACGCCGGCCTGAAAGGACGTCCATGTCCAGAAGGTTCGTTCGAGATAAGACAGGCTTTCGGACTTGGTAAAGACCAGCGTGTTCAGCCGGTCGATGACCGGATCAAATAGCTGTGGCGCTGCCAGGAAGGTCGCTGAAAGCAGCCCGATTGAGCCAAGGGCGATCATGAATTCCCGGCGAATTCCACGACGTCTGAGTATCGACTGTTCAAGTCGGCTGGCCCTGACAAACCATTCCACCACGACGACGATCAGGAACACGGCGATGCCCACATACCCTGCCGAAGAGGTCGACAGGACAAGCATCACGACAAGGCCCGCGATGATGTTGCGACATTGGCGTTGCAGGTGCGGGTCGGTGATTGCCCGCCTCAGGAACCACAAGGCGGACAAGAGCGCCAAAGTTAGGCGAGCGAATTCAGAGGCTTCTGGCATCAGCCCTGTTACGCGCTTGGCCCCTCCGGCGATCAGCACATTGTCCAAAATCGCGTGTCCGTCGTCGAATGATTTGGAACAGGCGGCGTGATTTTGGTCTGGAGGG